>Ga0207869_1000031_pt1 | contig 147318 bp, 121 predicted proteins | sample HigsolmetaAR205D_FD_184837 | JGI IMG/M metagenome (GOLD analysis project Ga0207869, IMG submission 184837) | Ionic liquid and high solid enriched microbial communities from the Joint BioEnergy Institute, USA - AR20-5-D (SPAdes) (version 2) ...
TCAGGAAAGACATTATGAAATCGCAGGTAACAATTCTGTTCTGAAACTTATTTACCTTACGTCCTTCGAGCTTTATTGTAACTTGAAAACAATCGAGAGAGCTTAAGGGTAAACCCTTATTTCTGATCGTGGAGAAGCAGCGGCAGATGCCGTAACCAGGCTGCGACAGCCGTTTTGCTAGTAAAGCCCAGATAACTGCGAAATAAGAGGCTGTATTGCCCTGCTTCTTCCTGTGAGCCTAACAGCCGCACGCTCACTCACGAACCTGATATGGTCACCCGCAATCAGGAATGAATAACCTAATATTGCCCACTTGTTGCGCGGGCCAATACAAATGGATAGACACGCGCTACGCCCAACTCACGTAGATGCCAGCCGAGCAGAGTCAGAGTCCAGCCGGAGTCGATGATGTCGTCAACCAGTAGCACGCTACCGGGAAGCCAGCCATCGCCGACGGAAAAGGCTCCGATGATGTTATTTAGTTGCTGGTGGGTGTTCTGCATGGTTTTCTGTTCGGGATACTCGCGCACACAGGTGATGACAGCGCGATAGGGTAGATTCAGCCGCTGTGCCAGCCGTTTCGCAAAATCAGCCACAAGGTTAGGATGGCGTGTCGACGGCACATTGGTCACCCAGTCCAAACTGTCTTTCCAATGTGCAGCAATCAGATCAGCGGAAGCGATTACCAGTTCGTCGCTAAAACGGCCATCGACATATTTCCCGCTTCTAACCAGCTTGCCGTAACCGGCATCGTTGTAGTAGGACAACGCGAGTCCACGCTCATTCGTCGTCTTAAGTATGGCGCCTTTGGTAACCATGTCGCGTCGTGGCCACTGTTTGCGCGGCTCGATCCAGATGGGATTGCCGCGCAACAGATAGTCAGTTGCCGCAAGCAGGCGTTCGGGGGTTATCACGAACCGGCTCTGTAGCCCGCGACAGTTCTTACACCGGCCACAGGGTGGCGGATTAGTCGGGTCTTCAAGCGCCCGCGCCAGAAACCGCATTAAGCAATCGTGTGTCGTGGCATAGGCTTCCATCTGGGCCAGTTCGTCATAGCGTTGCGCCTGTACCCGGTTCCAGCGCTCAAAGTCGGGCAGGCCATCGCCCATCAGCGTAATCACCCCGTTTTCGTCGTGCGCAAGCCCTTCAATTTCCAGATGCAGCAGAATTTTGTCTAATACACTTTTGCTGACATTCACCGTGTGCAGAAGTTCGCTTCGCGTTGTTGGTCCGTGCCGCAACGTTGACATCACCTGCCTGACTTCAACCGGCTTCGGAAAGGCCGACTCGATAAAGAATTCCTGAATTTCACGGTCTTCCTCGCCACGCATGAGGACAATGTGCGCGTTGTCGATGCCACGACCAGCACGGCCTATCTGCTGGTAGTAGCCGATAATAGACCCCGGCATCTGATAGTGAATAACGAACCCAAGATCGGGTTTATCAAAGCCCATGCCAAGCGCCACGCTGGCAACCAGCGCCTTGACTTCATTTCTGATCAGCTTCTGTTCAAGTTCAACACGATTGATCTTGATTTCCGCTTCCACGTCCGAGAAGTACGGCTCGACGTTAAAGCCTTCCTGCTTTAGCCAGTTCGAAACAATCAGGCAGTCACGGGTTGTGGTGCAATAGATAATGCCGCTGCCCTTGATACTGGCGAGCAGGTGTGACAACAGAACCAAGCGGTAGGCAGCGGGCTGTACTTCGGGGAACACATAGAGTTGCAGACTACTGCGAGTCAGTGAACCGCGAGATACGCGCACCTCGCCGCCCAGAATTTCGCAGATGTCATTGATGACGCGATTGTTTGCAGTCGCAGTCGTACCGAGAACAGGCGTACCGGGGGGTAATTCATCCAGGATGTGCATGACTCGCCGGTAGTCAGGCCGAAAGTCGTGTCCCCAGTCGGAAATGCAATGCACTTCGTCGATGACCATTAGCCCAATGCGCTTTTTCAACGACGGCCAAACCTGCTCTCGAAATTGCTGGTTGCCCAGTCGTTCCGGCGAAATGAGCAGAAGATCCACCTCATCCCGCAGTAACCGCGCTACGATATCGGCATGGTCAGCGCTGTTCGTGCTGTCTATGCGCTCCGCACACAGGCCGAAGCGACGTGCGGCATCAATCTGATTCCGCATTAGCGAAAGAAGTGGGCTAATCAGGATCGTCATGCCACGCTTGGCGTCGCGATTCAGCCGTGTCGCCATGAAATAAACAAGACTTTTACCCCAGCCCGTCCGCTGCACGACGATCAGTCGCTGGCCCGGCTGCATTGCCGCCTGAATCGCTTCCCACTGACCAGGGCGAAATTGTGCGTCCTTCCCAAGAACCTGAGCTAGTAGCTGCTGCGCGTGGACGATGAGCTCGGTTGTCATGAATCGCTTGTCCTAGAAGAGCGTAAGTTGTTCCGGTTGGTCGTTGTCGTTGCGATCTCCGGCACTACCCTGACTGGAATCCAGTTTGCCGGGCAATGTCATTTCTTTTTGAAACTTCAACGGCTGCCCTCCGCGCTCGATAAGCTTCTTATTGCCCAATGCGCTTTCTGGCAGCGTTTCGTAGTCCAGCACATATAGTGGCACGCCCATTCGTAGCGCCGTGATACCTGCGGCCCAGGTTCCCCCCTGCTCGTCACCCGCTTCGATCACGCAGAACGCCCGAGATAAACCTAGCACCGTCGCATTACGCGCCATGGCGTTGCGCGTTGCCCACGGCTCATTCGGCGCGAACTGTGTTACGACGACAATACGGTTCGCGGCTTCTGCCCAGTACGAGCGCAATTCGTTATTCAGCCGAAACTTCAGCGCGCCCTCAGGCAAAACCAGAATTGTCACACCGCCGGCAGCTAACGCTGACTGATGGGCTATCGTGTCGACGCCCTTCGCATGACCGCTGACGACGGTCGCCTGATGATCCTTGACGGCACTTCGGGCCAGTTCGTCAGTCGCGCGCTGGCCATCCCTACTGACATTGCGCGAGCCACCGAAGCCTATTCCCGGTTGCCGGAGCAGAGCAGTATCACCGTGGATATAGAGCAGAGGAGGTGCCGCATCATCAACCCGCTTGAGCGATGGCGGATAATCCTCATCCAGAAACGTGACCAGACGAAAACGCTTCTCCCGAAGTTTTGCCAGCGTCTGTTCTGCCTGTTCGTCTGTCGAACTAGCAAGCGCTTCCGCGACTTTAGGCGGCATATGGAATTTTGTCTGCCAGTCGACTGCTGAAAGCGAAAAAAGGTCGGCAAGCGGGATAGCGTCGTCATGCGCCTGTTGCAAAATCTGCCGCAGAAGCTTTGGCGTCATGCCGCTAATGCCGCTATGAAGCCGCACCAGATCGCGTTGTGTAAAGGTCATCATTGTCTCCTCAGTAGATGGAGACGCTGTCAAGCCACCTGCTTCCGGCTACAGAACTATCCACTCCAGATAATCTAGCAGCGTCTCCACATGCTCATCGCTATAGGCATCATAAAGAACGTTAAAAATGGTTCAAAATGGGGAAGCCCTGAAGCCTGACGAGACACGCCATGATGTGCATGCCACTTGCGCTGGCGGGCCGCTGGTTAAAAGCGGTCAACTACATGTCGCCGATGGTTTTCGTCCATCTGGCAAAAACGACGTCTCCACAAAGCGCCGCCCTGCCAGAATCTGTGCGACGCGTTCGGCGCTGAGCGTGCCGATGTATTCGCCGAGCTTCGCCTTCTCGACAGTCACGCTCTTGGAGACTTCGACAACGCTCGGCCGGGGCAGGTTTGCCTCGCCCGCGTCGAGCAGAATGTTGCCGGGCATCGAAACGCGAGCCAGATTCGTCGTTAGCGCGCAAGCCACGACCGTAGCGTGATCACTCTGGTTCAGGGCATCGTCCTGAATGATGACGTGAGGATGGGAAATACGCGGCGGTTCACCGTCCGGAGCTTCAGGCTGTACCCAGTAAATATCGCCCTGTCGGATGGTTACCTTCACTGAAAACTCCGTTTGGAAGCCCACAGCTATAGCTGTAGGGTATATGACTTAATATCCACCGATTGGCTGATAGGCCCGGAAATAGTCGATCACAAATTCTCTGGGATACGGTTCATCCGGGTTGTACGGCCCGGTCCACGCGTCTGCAAACGGCAGTTCATAGATGCTCAGCATGAACTGCATCGGGTATTGCGGCGACTGGTCAATCGTCCGTATGCGTCGGTTGTCGAGATAAAAATCGACCTGTTCTGGCGTCCATTCCACACCATAAATGTGAAATGCCGCAGTGTCGATGTCGAACCGCTCCTCATAGAACTCGTCGGCGAGGGTTGGATCGCCCCACGGGTGCACGCCGTAGCGCACGATGGATGACGCCGGGCCGCGCTGAGAGCCGAGCAACTCAAAGACCGCGATTTCGCCTGAATGTTCCGGCACATCCTCGTAGCCGATCATCCACAGGGAAACATGATTAGCGCTGGTGGCCAGCCCTCTGGCCCGAAGCTCGAAGTAGCCGTACTGCGGCGTATACTTGCGGACGTTCGCCTGCGCCTCGCGCACGGTCAACCGGTCGTTGAAACGGTGCTGTCCGAGCTTGCTCCCGACCGGGCCTGAGAATGCCCCCGACTGGATGGACGAGCAGCGGACGAAGCCGTCGAATTCAGGACACCAGGGCTGCTGGTCCCGGGTAATCTGCAACACGAGGCAGCTATCCTGAAGCGTGTAGCGTGGCGCGGACTGCGCCCGCGAACTCCAGTGCGGCAGATAAAAAGGAAGCCATTTTTCCGGGTCAATATCAGGCCCGTCGAATTCATCATGGAATTCGAGCGCGTACCCCGGCTTTTCCAGCGGGTTAGCAGGAACATCCCGTGCCGGCGGTAAATGAGCCATGGCTATTTGCCCTTCTACTCCGCCGCGCCCTGTTCCGGCTTCAGCGCAAAAGCGAACATTAGCGCGGCGAAAAGGCCCAGACTGCCCCAGAACAGGAACGGCGCATTCAACCCGAAAACGGTCAGGCTGTTACCAAGCGGCGGCGACAGCGCACCGCCGAGATTGCGGAACATGGTGGCAAAGCCGACCGCAGTCCCCGCATAGAGATGGCCCACGCCCCGCACCTCCAGCACGCTGGCGTTGAGGATCGCCATGAACGTGTCGAAGACCAGCCCAGTCACGGTGACCACCAGCACGACCTGCGCACCGTCTACCAGACCGAGCAGGCCAACGCCGGCGCCAAGCACGAGCGCGGCGAAAACCAGAAAGCCACGACGCAGCCGCAGCCGGTCGGAAAGGATGCTGAGCGGGATCACCATCGTCAGGCTGGCCATGAAAAAGAAAGATAGTGCGCGGTCGGCCGCCAGTTCTTCCCAGCCAATCGCTTTCAAATAGGTCGGCAGATAGCCGGTGAATCCCTGAAAGCAGGCGGTAACACCCATGCCGGCGATGCCGAGAACCCATACGTTGCGAAGGCGCGTGACCTGACGCAGGCTGTCTCCGAGCGAGGAGCGCGCCGCCCGGCCGGCGTCGGTGTTACCAACCGGCGGGTGAAGGAACAACCAGAACAGGCTGATCGCTATGGCGATCAACCCGTAGAACACCAGCACCTGTCGCCAGCCGCCAAGTGCAGGCAAAATGACACTGGTACTGAGCAGCGGCCCAAGCATCAGCCCACAGGCGAACCCGGCGGAAATCACGCCGCTGACCATGCCAAGCTGTTCCGCCGGAAACCACTGGCGCGCGACCTTGAAAACCATCACCGGGATGATCATCTGGAACACGCTGAACGCCAGCATTGTCAGCAGCAGCGTGATGAAATCCACCGAGAAGGCGCGCATCAGGCCAAACAGACCGGCGAACAGGCAAGCGACAAACAGCGTCGCGCGCGCCCCAAAGCGGTCGCCCAGCGTCCCGCCGATGAGCGAGAAGAAAATACCCGCAAACGACCCCATGCCCCAGATGGCGCCGGTTTCCACCAGCGTCAGATTGAGCTCATCGCTGATAACGGCGAACATCGGCGGCAGCGACATATTCGGCAGCGTGACGACAAACAACGGCGTCAACGCGCATAGCGCCAGTATCACCCAGCGATAGCTCTGGGTTTGTTGTATGGACAAGGTTGTTGAGGACATGATTTCCTGGAATAAGCGCGGCCCGTAACATTATACCGTGACAGGCCGCGAACCGCTTAGACCGGCATCCATGGCCCGCGCGGCACGTCGCTGCTCATACTATTCGGGGTAATAGAGCGAGACGTTATTCGCGTCGATGAAGACATGATCGGTATAAACGGCGGGCGGCACCGGCTCGCCGCGCAGGATTTTGAGCGCCAGCGCGATCAGCGCCTCGCCGTACTGTTCCGGCAGATAAGCGGTCGTGCCGATGATGCGCGAACCCGGTTTACGCAAGACCTCGCGCAGCCGGCGGTCTGCGCCCTGCCCCACGATGACCACGTCCTCCGTGCGTCCGGCCCGCTGCGCCGCAGCCAGCGCTCCCAAAGCCGCGTCGTCGTTGAAGCAGACAAATGCGATCCGGTGCAGCCCCTTGAGCTGCTTCAGGATTTCAAACGTTTGCGCCTCGCTGACATCGCTGACATTGCCGCTATCGAGATAGTAGGTATTTTTGAGCGCCGCCTCGCCGATGACTTCGCTCAGACCGTAAAGCTGCCCCTGAATACGCCCGGCGGTCAGCGGGCCGCTACGCGGTTCTTCCAGCACCACAACCGCGTCGACCTGCCCCTGCCAGTGCTCCTCGATCCAGCGCCCCAGCGCCACCCCGGCCATATGCCCGGCACGAAAGTTGTCGACGCCGAAATAGGTCGCGCCGACGATGGGAATATCGACGGCGATCACCGGGATATTCGCGCGCTTGAATTTGTCCATGAGCACGCTGCCAATGGTTTCGTCGAGTTGGTACTCGATCACCAGATCAACGCCGCGCTCGATCAGGTGGTCGGCGACCTGAAGCGCAACTTCGCTGTCAAGCTGGTTGTCCGCCAGCACCAGATCGACATGGCTGGTCGCCTGCGCCGCCCGTTCCAACCCGCGGCGCACATCAACTGCAAACACCACCTGCTCGCCGAGATTGGCAAAACCAATGCGATAGGGCTTTGACGCGCGGTCATGCGGGCCGAAGGTATCGACGCTGCTCTCGCCACACACGGTCAACTGTACGCCGCTCTCAATCAGTTGGTCGCGCGTTTCAGGCGTGATATTCGCGTCCGTGACGATATGCGCCACCTGAGACAACGGCGCAAACGGCACCAACCCCGTTTGCCCCAGCTTGGTCGAGTCCGCCAGCACGACGACGCGCTGCGCTGCCCGCATCAACAACTGGTTGGTTTCCGCCAGATAGAGGTCGGAATCGAACAGGCCCTGCTCGGTCGTCAACCCAACGCAGGAAACAAACGCCGTCTTCACGCGAAGGTTCTGCACGATAGGTGCGCCAAGCGTGCCTTTCAACGCGCTGCCATCGCGGCTGACAACGCCGCCGATCAGGATAATCGTGTGGGACGGATTCTGCGCCAGCGCTCGCGCCACTTCGACGCCGTTGGTGATAATCGTCAGGCCGCGCCGGTCCTGCAGAAATGGCGCGATGTTCAGAACCGTCGTGCTGGCATCCAGCGCAATGGCATCCCCATCCTCAACCATATCCGCCGCCCGGCGCGCGATACGCCGTTTGGCCTCAAAATTGACCTGCGCCCGCGCCGTCAGCGCCGGCCCGGCAGGCGCGTTGTCCCGGATAATTGCCCCTCCGCGCACACGCACGACCAGACCTTCTTCTTCAAGGGCCGTCAGATCGTTGCGGATCGTGCCTTCCGACACATTCAGCATTTCCGCCAGTTCGGTCACATGCACTCCCGCGCGTTCGCGCAGCAAGCGCAGGATCGTCTGACGTCGTTCGTAGGTCGTCATAATCATCGGCAACTCGTTGACACCATATCGTGCAATATGCTATTGTTTCAACAAACTTCGAAAAATTGCAACAAACTTCAACAAAGACCGCAAAGTAGTCAAGGAGAAGAAAACGTTCCCCATCGACCCACCAAAACCAAATTGCGTTAGTTGAATATTGTTTCACACAAGGAGTTTGTCATGAACAAAAACCTCTTGAAACCGGCGGGCGTCATTGTCACGCTGGTCGCGCTCGTCTGCAGCGCCTTTTTCGCGCTACCTGTTAGCGCACAGGACGACTGTCCCACCGCCAAAGATAGCTATGTCATCGGTTTCGCCAATCTGACCGAAGACATCGCCTTCACCCAGCTTGTCCGTGAAGGCCTCATCGAAGCTGCCGAAGCCGCGGGTAACGTCGAACTCGTGCTCGCGGACAACCGTCTGGATGGCGCGACCGCGCTGGCGAACACGGAAAACTTCATCACGCAGGGCGTGGACGGCATCATCCATTTCCAGACCGACGCAGCTTTTGGCAACGTCATCATGTCGCGGGCGCGGCAGGCCAATATCCCGGTGATCGCGATTGACATCCCGATGCCCGGCGCGGTCTTCTTTGGCGCGGACAACTACTATGCCGGTGAGCTGGCCGGTCAGGCGCTGGCCGAGTGGGTGAACGAAAACTGGGACGGACAGGTCGATGCCGTGCTGATGCTCGAACTGCCGCAGTCGGGCGAAATTCCGGCGGCGCGTATGCAGGGTATGCTCGACGCTTTCCAGGCGAATGTCGCCAATCCAGTGCCGGAAGAATTGATCTTCCATCTGGATAGCAAGAACACTCAGGAAGAAGCCTTCCGCGTTGTCAGCGATACGCTGCCTTCCATCCCCGACGCCACTCGCATCGTCGCCATGACGATCAATGACGGCACGGGGATCGGCACGATTGCCGCCGCCGAAGCTGCCGGACGCGGCGATCAGATCATGGTCGTGGGCCAGAACGCCGACCCAAGCGGACAGGAAGAAATGCTGAAGGAAAACAGCCGCTATCTGGGCGCTACCGCCTACTTCCCGGAAAACTACGGCGCGAAGCTCATCCCGACGATGATCGACATTCTCGAATGCCGCCCGGTTCCGCCGTCGGTTTACGTCGATCATGTCTTCATCAGCGCGGACAATATCTGCGATTACTATCCGGAGAACTGGCCGGAGCACTGCGGCGAAGTTACGGCTGAAGCCCAAGCCACGGAAGAAGCCGGCTCTTAAGCCGGGCCGCATCGCCCTCATCCCCACTTCCGAAAGTGGAAGCGAGGTGGCTGGACCAGCGAAATGGCTGGCATGAGGCAGCCAGCAGGGACGCGGCATGCCGCGTCCCTGCGCCAAAACACACCCTGTCGACGGCCACATTCGCTGTCAGGGCTTCATCCTTTCCCCGCGGGAAAGAGGGGATGAGAGGCCGGCAACGGAACGCTACCGTGAACGCAATGCTCACCCATGAATAGAATCGAATCCGCGCCGCTGCCTGTCCCGCGCGGCAGGCAGGCGGCAACCACCATCAGCCTCGCGGCGACATTTCTCATCCTCGTTGTCTTCTTCGCCTGGAGGTCGCCCAACTTCTTGACGGCCATCAATCTGGTCAATCTTGCCAGCACACTGGCGATTGTCGGCATTGTCGCCATCGGGGAAACGCTGGTGCTCATCACCGGCGGCGTCGATATCTCCGTCGGCGCGGTGGCTGCGCTCGCCGGCGTCGTCACCAGCGTGCTGCTGCTCAACTACGGCTGGCCGTCTATCTGGCTCTGCGCCCTCGCGGCGCTGATCGCAGGCACGATTGTGGGGCTGACCAACGGCCTGCTGATCACGCGGTTCAAAATCAACCCCCTCATCGCCACGCTTGGCGCTTACTCGATTGCGCGCGGGCTGGCGTTCGTGCTCAGCGGCGGGCAAACCAATCTCCTCAACGACCCAGGCTTTCAGTTTCTGGGGCGCGGCGCAATCGCCGGCATCCCGTTCTCGCTGCTGCTCATGCTGCTGCTCTATGCCCTGTTCTGGGTCGTGCTCAATCACACGCCCTTCGGGCGCAATCTGTATGCCATTGGCAGCAACCGCGAAGCGGCCCGGCTCTCCGGCATTCGCGTCAACCGGCATCTGCTGGTGGTCTATGCCGTCACCGGGCTGCTGTCGGCGCTCGGCGGGCTGATCAACGTTTCACAACTGGCATCGAGCGCGCCGCGCTCCGCCGTCGGGCTGGAATTCACCGTCATCGCAGCGGTCGTGCTCGGCGGAACCAGTTTGTCGGGCGGCAAAGGCTCGCTCGTCGGCACGTTCATCGGAGTAATCATTCTGCGTATTCTCGACAACGGCCTGACGCTGCTCAACATTTCCTCGTTCTGGCAGGATGTGGCGCGCGGAACCGTGCTGCTGCTGGCCGTCGGATTTGACCAGATACGCCAGCGCTGGAGCGAACGGGAGGCCCGCCGTGGACAATAACCGCCGCCCGCTGCTCGAAATGCGCGACATCAGCAAGCGTTTCTTCGGCGTGCCGGTGCTTGACCGCGTCTCGCTCGATCTCTACGCCGGAGAGGTGCTGGCGCTGCTGGGTGAAAACGGCGCTGGCAAATCGACCCTCATCAAAATCCTCAACGGTGACTATCAAAAGGACGGCGGCGACATCTATCTCGACGGCGAGCTGGTGACGCTACGCGAGCCACGAGACGCCGAAGCGCACGGCATTCGCATGATCTATCAGGAACTGCACTACGCGCCCGACCTGTCGGTGGCCGAAAATCTGCTGCTGGGCCACCTGCCCCGACGCGGGCCATTCGTCGACTGGAAAGCCGTAGACGACATCGCCCGTAAGTATCTGGCGCTGCTCAAGGTCAACATCCCGCCGCGAGCGCTCATGCGCGACCTGAGCGTCGTCGAACGGGAAATCGTCGAAATCGTCAAGGCGCTGGCCATTCAGGCGCGCATCATCGTCATGGACGAGCCAACGGCAGCGCTCGCCCCGCGCGAAGTCGACATCCTGTTCGAAATCATCCGCAATCTACAGGCGCAGAACGTCGCCATCATCTATATCTCGCATCGTCTGGATGAAATCCCGCGCATCGCCAACCGTGTCACCATCCTGCGCGACGGCAAACACATCGCCACCCGCCCCATTGAAGACCTCGATACCCGCGAAATCGCCCAGTTGATGGTAGGCCGCAAGATGACCGAGCGCAGTCGAAAAACAGCGCCCGCCGCTGGTGAGCCTGTGCTCAGGCTGGAACGGCTGACGCGCCCCGGCGACTTCGAAGACATTTCGCTGACCGTCGGCAGGGGCGAAATCGTCGGTATCTTCGGCCTGCTCGGCGCGGGGCACGGAAGGCTGACGCGGGCGATCTTCGGCGCGGACACTTACCAGAGCGGGCAGATCTTCATCAACGGCACGCCGGTGACCATCCGCAGCCCGCGCGACGCCCGACGCGCCGGAATCGGCTTTGTTCCCATCGACCGCAAGGTGCAGGGGCTGGTGCTCGATATGACCGTGCGCGAAAACGTCACGCTGGCGAACTGGGGACAGCTATCGCGCATGGGCTGGTTCCGGCGCAGGCTGGAACGCGCCAACACGCAGAAGTGGGTTGACCGGCTCGGCATCCGTATGGCGGGTGGCGTCGAAACCCGAACGCGCTATCTGAGCGGCGGGAACCAGCAGAAAGTCGTGCTGGCCCGCTGGCTTGAAGCGGGTGTCAAAGTCCTCATCCTGAACGAACCCACGTGGGGCGTCGACGTCGGCGCGCGTGCAGACATCTACGAACAGCTTGAAGCGCTCGCGGCTCAGGGATTGGCTATCCTGATCGTCTCGTCGGACATCCAGGAAGTGCTCTCCGTCAGCCACCGCATCCTGACGATGCATAAGGGGCGCATCAGCGCCGAGTTCAGCCGCGCCGACGCGAGCGAAGAACGCCTGCTTCAGGCGGCGGCAGGAGGCGAAGCATGAGCGAGCACGTGGCATCCCCCGCGACAACCGAACGCCGGCGTCTACCCGTGTTCAGGTTACAGGAAGGCATCGGGCTGCTTGCCATTCTGGTGCTGATCGTCGTCGTGCTGTCGTCGCTGTCGCCGGTCTTTCTGACGCAGCGCAACCTCCTCAACCTGCTCATCGCCAGCACGACCATCGCCATGATCGCGGTTTTCACGACCATGCTTATGGTCAGCGGCGGGCTGGATCTGTCCGTCGCTGCCACCGCCGCGCTGACCGGCGTCGTCATCGCCGAAACGCAGGAAGCGCTCGGCATCTGGGGCGCGGCGGCGCTTGGCGTCGCGGTATCGGCGCTGGTCGGCGCGATCAATGGCTTCATGGTCACGGTCGTGCGGATCAATCCCTTCATCACGACGCTGGGCATGCTCTCGGTCGCACGTGGGCTGGCCTTCGTCATCGCCGACGGCCTGACCGTGCCGGTCTTCGATCCCGGTTTCGCGCAGCTCAGCGAAGGCATGATCGGGCCGATTCCGCTGCCGGTGGCCGTCACGCTGACGCTGTTTGTCGCCGGTTGGGCCGTCATGCGTTTCACCGTCTATGGTCGCGCCATGTACGCCATCGGCGGCAATGCCGAAGCAAGCGCGCTGGCAGGCGTACCGGTGCAACGCTATCGCTTCATCGCCTACCTGCTCTCCGGCCTGAGCGCGGGCGTGGCAGGCGTCTTTCTCACGTCCCGCCTGTATGCCGCCGCGCCACAGGCCGCGCAGGGCTACGAGCTCACCGTCATCGCGGCGGTTGTGCTCGGCGGAACCAGTCTGGCGGGCGGCAAAGGCTCGCTCGTCGGCACGTTCATCGGCGTGCTGATTCTGGCGGCGCTCACCAACGGCATGACCCTACTCAGCCTGTCAACGGACTACCAGCAGATCATTCAGGGCATCGTGCTGCTGCTGGCCGTCGGCCTGGATCAGATTCGCGTTGGCTCACTGGGGCGGCTTGCCGCCATGAGAACATAATTTGAGGCATAAACATGGATCGTACGAAAGCGAAAATTGGCGTCTTTGGCATCGGGCTGGCCGCCTACTGGCCGCAATTCGAGGGCCTGAAAGAAAGCCTCGAAGGTTACCAGAGCGAAATCGAAACGCGGCTGCGCGAAATGGGCGCAACCGTCGCCTCGGCAGGATTGGTCGATACCGCGCCCGCCGCACAGGCCGCCGGGGATTTCTTCGCGCAGGAAAATGTCGATCTCATCGTCTGTTACGTCGGCACATATGCCACATCATCGCAGGTGTTGCCCGCAGTACAACGCCGCCGCGCGCCGGTGCTGATTCTCAATCTCCAGCCGCAGGCCGCGCTCGATTATCCCAACGTCGACACGGGCAAATGGCTGGAGATGTGCTGCGCCTGCTGTGTGCCGGAAATCTCGAACGCCTTTGCACGCAGCCGCATCACCTTCAACGTCGTTTCCGGCTTGCTGCGCCCGGCGGAAGGCCACGCCAACCAGTACTACGAGCGGGCCTGGCGCGAGATTAAGGAATGGATACAGGCCGCCAGTGTCATGCGCGAACTGAACTACAGCCGCATCGGCTTCCTGGGCCATACCTATCCTGGCATGCTCGACATGTATTCGGACTTCACCATGCATCACGCGCAGTTGGGCACGCACATCGAGGTGCTGGAAATGGACGACCTCGATACGCGCGTGAATGCCGTCGGCGACGCCGAGATCGACGCCAAAATCGCGGAAATCCGCGAGGTCTTTGAAATCGCCGAACCCGGCAGGGATCGAATCTCGATGCCTGTGACCGAGGAAGGGCTGCGCTGGTCGGCGCAGGTAGCGTGCGGGCTGGACCGGCTGGTGCGCGACTTCAACCTCGACGGCCTGACCTACTACTACCGCGGCTGGGATGGCAACCGCTTCGAAGAGCTGGGCGCTTCATTGATCGTCGGCAACTCGCTGCTGACGGCGCGCGGCGTGCCTGCTTCCGGCGAAGGCGACCTGAAAACCTGCATTGCCATGTTCATCATGGACAGGCTGAATGCAGGTGGCTCGTACACCGAGTTCTATGCGATGGACTTCAACGAAGACTTCGTGCTGATGGGCCACGACGGGCCGGGCCATATCGCCATCAGCGACAAAAAACCGCTGCTGCGCGGGCTTGGCCTCTATCACGGCAAGCGCGGTTACGGCATCTCGGTCGAGTTCAGCGTCAAAACCGGGCCGATCACCATCCTCGGCATGACGCAAACCGCCGATGGCCGCTTAAAAATGCTGGCCGCGGAAGGCGAGTCGATCCCCGGCCCCACCATGCAGATCGGCAATACCAATTCGCGGCTAAAATTCGGGCTGGACCCTGCGTCGTTTATGAACGCCTGGTGCGAGCACGGCCCGACACACCACTGCGCGCTTGGCATCGGCCATCAGGTCTCTAAAATCAGAAAACTTGCCCGTTTGTTGGACATCGAGCTCGTCGTCGTTGGAGGTTAATCATGAAACGTGTCGGTTTTATGCTGAAGGTCAAAGCGGACCGGCTGGAAGAATACAAGGAACACCATCGCAACGTGTGGCCTGAAATGCAGCAGGCGCTACGCGAGTCGGGCTGGCACAATTACTCGCTGTTCCTGCGCGATGACGGCCTGCTGTTCGGCTACTTTGAAACGCCGGAGAGTCTGGAAGCCGCGCAGGCGGCAATGGCCGAACGCGAGGTCAATACGCGCTGGCAGTCGATGATGTCCGAGTTCTTTGAAATCCCGCCCGGCGCACACCCCGACCAGAGCTTTATCGAGCTGGAAGAAATCTTCCACCTCGATTGAACGGCATCTGGAATTCAAAAGCCCCGGCATGAACCGGGGCTTTTTCATGTCCGCTATATACTCCCGCCCGCCGTTGCTTGCCTGATGAAAGATAGCTAGATTCTGGCATACCAAGTTTCACACCACGAGGAAAATCCATGAACCTGTTGAGCGAATTCAGTCTCGCCCTGCCCCAGTGGGCGATTGAGGCACAGGCGCAGTTGCCGGAGGTCATGCCGACCGTTGAGGAGCGCATGGCGGCGGTCATCGAGTTTTCGCGGCTCAATTTCGAGCATGGCACGGGCGGGCCGTTTGCCGCGGGTGTGTTTGAGCGAGACACCGGCAGGCGCGTCCTCCTCGGCGTCAACCGGGTCGTCCCGTCGAACTGCTCGTCGGCGCACGCCGAAGTCATGACGCTCTCGCTGGCACAGCAGATGCTTGAAACTTACGACCTCGGCGCGCCGGGAATGCCCCCATACCAACTGGTTGTGAACTGGCGTCCATGTGTGATGTGCTTTGGCGCGACGCTCTGGTCGGGCATCCGCTCGCTGGCGATTGCGGGCAGCGGTCCGGAACTGGAAGAAATCACCGGCTTTGACGAAGGCCCAATCCACCCCGACTGGCGAGACGAACTCGCCAAACGTGGCATCGAACTGATTGACAACGTGCTGCGCGACAAAGCGATTGAGGTTTTCCGGGCGTTCGCCGCCAGCAACGCGTTCGTCTACAACAGCCGTCAGGGCGATAACCCGAACCGTTGAGGAAAGCCGCCGGGCGAGCACGTTGCCAACAGGAAAGCGTCTGGCGTACACTTGCACCAGACATTGCGCTCGTATTTGCACACCGGCAGCACCCACCTGTCACGCGCTACCGGCCATCATCGTCAAGGAGGAGCTCATGACGATCCTGGGCCTGCAGTTGTCGACACACCTGCTGGACGAACTGAAAGCGTTTTACGTCGACACGCTCACATTGCCTCTGGCCGAGGAGCGTGAAGGCAGTTTCGCCGTCGAAGCAGGCACATCCAAACTGGTCTTTGAAGTCGCCGAGCCGGATACCCGCCCTTCATATTATTTCGGCTTCCACGTATCCCAAAACCATTTCGATTCGGTTACACGCAGGCTAAGCCAGCGGCTACCGCTGCACCAGCCGAGCGGTGATGGGCTTGGAAAAAGCGCCTCGCGCAATGCGGTCTTTTGCAGCGACCCGGCGCAAAACGTGATCGCGCTGATTCCATCAGCAGCGCCGCGGGATCTGCAGGCAGTCGCCAACCAACTGGAAATCGACCGCGTGGGCGAGTTGGGGCTGGTGGTTGAAGACGTGCAGAACATGCGCCAGCAACTCGAAACCCGGCTTGGGTTCACATCCTACCCGATGACCTCCGGCACGCGGGTTGAGCTACGCAACGCGACAACGACTTTCATCCTCATGCCGCCGGGCGAAACGATATTGCAAAACGGCGGCCCGAAAACCGCCATCTATCCGATCATCATGACGCTGGCGGGTAACATCAACGCGGTTGATCGCCTTGACGACTACCCTTACTTCATTCACATTGCCGATATTTCGGACGTCCCCGGCGTGCAACTGGCTACGCCGGTATAAACAATTAATAATGGAGAGGCCGGTCAGATGACCGGCCTCATTTCTATTTCCACTTGACGACGTAGTTCATTCCCATCAGCGTCTTTTCGATCTCCTCCCACGTCGCCGGTTCTGTCCAGGAAACGGCGAAGATTTTGGTGCGTTTGCTGCCTATAACTTTACGCACACCGGGAATGCTTTGCAGCGTCGAGACAATGCGTTCGGCTTCCTCTTCAGACTGAACGATGGGAAGTTGAAAACTCCTGCTTTTCATCAGCGAACACTCCGGGATGGCATAGTCTGTCTACTCTGCGCCTAGTTTACCCGATGGCTCGACTATTCGCGTTGATGCAAATCAAAAAGACCGGCGCAAGGCTGTCGCCCCGGCCGGTCAAGCGTGACAGGTACAATCGCTCAGACAACGTCCGGCGCGTAGTCGATTTCCCTCAGCTTCGCCTCGATCTGCGGCCAGTCGGCGGGCGGCTCCCATTCGACGACCACGGTTTTTGTATCCCGATCGGCGATCACTTTCGTGACGCCGGGAATCTCCGCCAGTTCGTTCTGAATGGTACGCACGCAGCCATCACAACCGATATTCGGCACACGGAACGTCTTGACTTCCTTCATCACCCCTCGCCTTTCGCCTCGCTTACCACCTACAGGCTATCTACACGCGCCATTTTAGCTTATTACAGCCTGAATTTCACGGCGCACTTCCTCATCCGGCTCGGTGTCGTAATGCCGCCTGAGCATCTGCTGCCCGGCGCTGCCGCCAATCCGGCTGAGCGCCCATGCGGCATGGCCGCGAACCAACGGGCTTCTGTCGGCTAACAGCGACGCAAGTAGCGGCATTGCGGATTCATCGCCCCAGTTGCCGGCGGCGACACAGGCATTCCGCACCAGCCTGTCCCGCCGAAGGCGCTCGACCGGCGAACCGGCATAGCGCGCGCGGAAGCGTTCATCGTCCAGCGCCAGCAGTTCGAGCAGCGGCGGCGCGGCGCGGTTGGGATCGTCGATACGAAAGGCCTCGACGCGGGTTGGCACGGCAAAGCGCTGCCACGGACATACATCCTGACACACATCGCAGCCATAGACCCAATTACCCATCAAGGGACGCAGCGCCGGATCAATCCAGCCCTTGTTTTCAATCGTCAGGTAACTGATGCAGCGCCGCGCATCCAGCACGTGCGGGCGTGGAAACGCGCGCGTCGGGCAGGCGACGAGACAGCGGGTGCAGGAGCCGCACATCGTTTCCCGCCCCGGCTCATCGTAGCGATCAAATTCGAGATCGGTCATCAACTCGCCCAGAAAGAACGTGCTTCCCCGGCGCGGATGGATCAGCATCGTATTCTTGCCGATGAACCCAAGCCCGGCCTGTTGGGCGTGACTGCGTTCCAGCAACGGCCCGGTATCGACATAAGCCCGCTGGCGCAGCGACAGCCCGCTTTCCTCCGCCAGCCATTCGGCCAGCGCTTCGAGGCGCGGCAGCATGACCTCGTGGTAGTCCAGCCCCCACGCATAAGCGGCAAACCGCCCGCGACTTGGATCGTTCAAAAGCTCGTCCGGCAGGCTGGCCGTGTAATCCAGCCCGACAACGACCAGCGAACGCACGCCGGGCAAAATGACGTTGAGATCCCGGCGACGCTCGACGCGATCGGGCCGCGCCATATAGCCCATGTCGCCATGCATGCCCGCTTCTATCCAGCGCAGGTAGGCGTCCAGCGTAGGCGACGGCTGCGCGGGCGTGATGCCGACCAGATTGAAGCCAAGCTCCAGCGCTCTGGATTTCAGCCGTTCGGAGGGAAAAAGCATGTGCTGAAAGTGTTTGTGCTATCAGAGGCCGCTATTGTACCAGACGGCGGAAACGCGAACCGCGCGCAGGTCGCAGGGCATGGAGAAAAAGCCGGAGCAGTATCGGGGAAAGCGGTATCGAGCTATTCCTTACACTGCCCCGGCGGATTCTATCTTCGCGGAACACGCGCCAGAATGCTGGTCAGCACCTCATAGCTGATCGTGCCGAGGTCTCGTGCAATCTCATCCGCCGTGATACGCGTATCTCCCTGCTGGCCGAGCAGCACCACTTCATCGCCAATCGCCACGTCGGGTATCTGCGTCACGTTGACAGCCGTCTTTTCCATGCTCACGCGCCCGACGACCGGCGCGCGCTGCCCGCGAATCAGCACGTGGCTCCAGTGACGAGGCGCGCGGCGAAACCCATCGGCATAGCCCACCGGCAGAATGGCAATGCGCTGCTCGCCCTCACAGCGGTATGTGTTGCCATAGCCAACGGGATGGCCGTCCGGCAGCGTTTTGACCTGCGCGACAAACGTTTTCCAGCTCAGCACGGGGCGGAATGTCTCCGGCACGCGTACCTGCTCGGAAGGCGAAAGGCCGTGCAGCGCCAGCCCAACGCGCACCATGTCGAAGTGATATTCGGGAAACGCCAGCGTCGCCGCCGAATTCGCCGCGTGAACCATGCCGGGGCGCGCGCCGGAAGCGTCCAGTTCTTCCAGCACAGACCGGAAAACACGCGCCTGCTCGGCCACATAGTCTGGGTCTTCATCGGCTGTCGAAAAGTGCGTGAAAACGCCTTCGACCTCCAGATTGGGCAACGAGCGCAACAGGCGCATGAGCGATCGAGCCTCTCCGGGCAGCACCCCCAGACGCCCCATGCCCGTGTCGACCTTCAGATGCACGCGCAGACGCCGGCCTGTCGCTGCCGCAGCCCGATCATACGCGCGGGCCAGACCGGCATCGTAAACCGTGATGGCAATCCCATGCCGCGCTGCGTGGCGGGCAAATGACGGCGGCGTATAGCTGAGCACCAGAATGGGTTCCTGCACGCCGGCTTCGCGCAACTCCAGCGCCTCATGGATCGACGCAACCGCCAGCCGCTGCGCGCCGTTCAGCAGCGCCGTCCGGCCCACCGAAACCGCTCCCACGCCATAGGCGTCGGCCTTCACGACCGCCGCCAGTTCGACATGCGGCCCGACCATCGCCTTCAACTGGCGGACGTTATTCGCAAGCGCCTCCAGATCGACCTCGATCCAGCTTTGCCGGGTTGGCCCTTCAAAGCTGAGCTGCGGCGTCTCATGGCCTACGCGGGCCAGCAGCCCGGCATCGGCGGGATCGGCCAGCAAGGCGCGCACGACACGTTCCATTCCCGCCGCCGCGCCGCCGGCAACGACGATGACATCGTCCGCTCGTAAAGGGCCGTCGCCCCGCAACCGGGCGATTGTTTCGGCGGGCTGAAAGGTGATGGTAGCTTGACTGCGGCTGAACCCGGCTTCCAGCGCTCCACGAATGGCCGCCGCCGCGCCAGCCCCCTGACCGATGAAAAGATCGGCAACCTCCGCCGCCCGGTTGCCGAGCGCGCGATGCGCCTGTTCGCTCTGGTTCTCATCGATATGCAGATCGCCCAGAATGACCACCGACCGGCCGCCCGACCGGGCGGCCTGCAGCCAGTCAAGCATGTCGCTGGCGCTGGCCGGGCTGGCGTCTGCCGTATTGTCGATCAGCAGGCCGCCACCTTCCGCCTTGAGCGCGCGCATGTAGCCCGGCGGCGGCGTCAGGCCCTTCACGCACTGCAGGGCGTCGTCCATCGCGATATCAAAGAACGGCGTGATGGCAAGTCCGCACAACACCGCGCGCAACTGCCGCCTGCCCAGCAGCGAAGTCCAGCGGCCAACGTAGCGCTGCCCGCCATAGCGCAGATCGAAACCCGTACCGCTCAGGCCGCAAACGACGTTATACGCCACCACATCCGCGCCGAATTCATCGACCGCGACCGTGCTCACCCGCTGCCCGGCGGCCCCGGCCATGTCACGCTGGTCGAGCACCAGCAGGCCATCCTCATCGAGCGTGGCGCAGACGCGCTCGATGACGGCGGCAGACTCGCCCGGAGCAATGACAACATCCGGACGCAGCACGGCCAGAGTATCGAACAGTGCCTCATCGCGCGCGCTGGCTCGAAACAGAGCGACGCGCGAATCGCCGTCATTCGGGACCAGCGCGCGCGCCAGCGAAAGCCAGTCGGTCGCCACCGCGCCGCCACAGACCGTGTGCCGTAACGTCAGAAGCGCGCGCGCCACTTCGGCGGTCACAGTCGCGTCGCTATCGCCGATGATGACCACTCGCCGCGCCTTCAGCCGCTCCAGACGCCATTCGATCCACGCCTTCAGCGCTTCCAGCGTGTCGCGCACCACGATCACCGACACGCCCGTGGTGTCAAACGACGGTGGCTCGCTGACCAGCAAGCCGGCAGCGCCCTGCCGCACTGCCCGTTCAAGCTGGCGCGGGTCGTTGCCATGCGCGACATACAGCGCCGTTTCCAGAGGCTGGGATGGATCGAAACGGAAGTCGGAGAACAACTGGCTGGCAGCCTCGCCGTACAGTTGGCCGCCACAGGCAGCCAGAAGGTCATAAAGATTGATCATGGGATGTGGTTGCTTCGCTGAATCACGTGACGAATATGGCAGATGTGGGTTTCTACAGTTGTTATAATAGCAGGACGAATCGGCTATCTAAAAACGGGTTTCATGTCATTCCATTTCGAAGTTCTGAAAACACAGGGACGCGCGCGCGCAGGCGTCTTCCATACACCACACGGCCCGATCCCGACTCCGGTGTTTGCGCCGGTCGGGACGCAGGCGACGGTGAAAGCCGTCATGCCGCGCGATCTTAAAGAGATCGGTGCGTCGCTGGTCCTTTCGAATACCTACCACCTGCATCTGCGGCCGGGCGAAGACATCGTGGCCGAGATGGGTGGTTTGCACGAGTTCATGGCATGGCCCGGCCCGATTCTGACCGACTCCGGAGGTTTCCAGGTTTTCAGCCTGGCGAAAATCAGTAAGATCGACGATGACGGCGTGACGTTCCGCAGCCATATCGACGGCAGCCAGCGTCGCTTTACGCCCGAAATCTCGATGCGGATTCAGCAAAAACTCGGGGCCGACATCATCATGGCCTTTGACCAGTGTCCAACGCCAACCGACCGCGCCGTCGTGGAAGCGGCGGTCGCGCGGACGAGCGCGTGGGCGCTCCGCTGCCGTGAGGCACACCCAGACGACAGCCGTCAGGCGTTATTCGGCATCGTTCAGGGTGGTATCTTCGAAGACCTGCGCGCCCGTTCAGCGCAGGATCTGCTCAAAATCGACTTCCCCGGTTTCGCGATCGGCGGCCTCGCCGTCGGCGAAACCAAACAGGCAATGTACGATACGCTGGATTTCACCGTGCCGATGCTGCCCGAGAACAAGCCGCGCTACCTCATGGGCGTTGGCGTTCCGGACGACATGGCTCAGGCCGTTCTTCGAGGCGTTGATGTGTTCGACTGCGTTATGCCAACGCGCATCGCCCGGCATGGCGCAGCCTTCACGCCCGACGGCACGCTCAACATGAAAAATCTGGCCCTTGCGCGTGACGAGCAACCTGTCGATGCAACCTGCGACTGCTATTGCTGCCAGAATTTCTCGCGCGCGTACCTGCGCCATCTGGTGAAAGCGAATGAAATCCTCGCCCATATGCTGCTCAGCCTGCATAACATCCGCTTCCTGATCCGCCATGCCGAGAACATGCGGCGGGCGATTCTGGAAGGCTCGCTGGATGCGTATGTGGCGAGTTTTCTCCAGCGATATTTACAGCCTGCTTAGCCGTGCGTCGAAGGAAGTCGAGTATTGAAAGCTCATCCCAACTGCATAACACCGCCGTACCCGGATGAACGCTGTCGCACCGGCATGCGTTGGAACGCCTGCCGAATGTGACCGCATATGGGGAGAGCCAAGCGAACCCTCGTCGCCTTTGCGTTCACCCTGGTCAGTTGCAGCAGCCAGATCGTGCCGGCGGCCACGCCGACGATCAATACCGCGTTGCTGCGTCTCTATACCACGACGGCCGTCCTGCCTCTGGCGAACGAACTGACCAGCGCTTACAGCAAGCGGTTTCCAATGCTGGCGTTCGACATCACTTCGGGCAACTATGAAGCGATGGTCGAACAGGTTGAACGCGACGCCGAAGCCTATCTGATGACGAACCACCTGCCCACCGAAAGCCCGTTGCTCGGGTTTCCCATCGGGCAGGATGGCATCGCTATCATTGTTCATCCGGACAACGACATCACCGGGCTGACTACCGAGCAGATTCGCAGTCTCTATCAGGGGCGCGTGAGCAACTGGCGAGATGTTGGCGGGCCGGATCGCGACGTGACGCTCATCAGCCGCGAAAACGGCTCCGGCTCCCGCGCCGAGTTCGATCGCCTGATTATGGGCGACCGGCGCACCAGCCCAACAGCGCTCATCGCGCCGTCAAGCGCGGCGATGGTCACCAGTGTCAGCCGCGACCCGAATGCGATTGGCTATGTGTCGATGAGCTATCTCGGCCCGACGGTGCGCGCGGTAGCGGTCGATGGCGTTGCGCCGACACTCGAAAATGTCGCCAACAATAGCTATCCGCTGCGCTCCACGATCTTCATCGTCGGCCAGCGGGAGCCGGAAGGCGATTTCCGTAGTTTCATCGGCTGGGTGCAGAGTCCCGAAGGTCAGACCGTCGTGACGCGCAGCCACGCCGCGCTAGCGGAACCCTGACCGGCCACAGCTAGCGAACGCGATCCAGTTCCGCCTCATCGGCTGTCACGCCCGCAAACAGGTCATATTCGTCAACCCGGTTGGCCGGTGGCGCGGGGAAAACGCGCGTGAAGCCCTGATAGGGAGACAGCAGCTTACGCAGAAACAGCGGCAGCCTCGGCGCGCCACCGCCAAGCTGGCTGGCGTGGCAGTTGCTTGCCTCATCCCACGCTTCGTAATAGTCGCGCACGCGGACGCGCGCGTGAACCGGCTCGACATTGTCCAGCACAGCCTGCAAGTCGATGTCCGCGTTCCTGCCGAGGCGACGTGGATCCTTGCCGCGCAGTTTCATTATCGTGATCGCGAAACGCAGAAAGCCGGAGTCAATGCCTGAATAGTACAGCTTCTGCGGCCGGTACGGCTCCTGACCTGTATCGTACTCCGGCGAGCCGGCGGCGCTGAATGCCGTCGTCGTCGCCCGCTGAATGGCGATATGGTCGGGATGGCCGTAGCCGCCGTAGCGATTGAACGTAATCACCACCTGAGGCCGGACCTCGCGCATGACCTCGACAACACGCCGCGTCACTTCTGCCTGATCGGCCTGCCACAGGCAATCGGGATGCAACGACGTCTCCGACCCCATCATGCCGCTGTCACGATAGCCGAGTTTATACACGCGCTTCAAGCCCAGCTTCTCGGCGGCGCAATCGAGTTCCGCCAGCCGCAGTTCGGCAACAGACGAATACCCGTTCAGATGTTCCGGAGACACCGTGCCACACTCGCCGTTGGTCGCGCAGATCAGGTAGACCTCTACGCCTTCCGCCACATAGCGCGCGATCAACCCGCCCAGCCCAAAACTTTCATCATCGGGATGCGCGTATGAAATCAGCAAACGACGAGTTGCCATGGGTTTACCTTTCACATTCCGGCGGTGTTGAAACCGCCTCATTATAACGCCGGATTTTTACCTCCTACCTCACGCTTTCGAGACGCACCGGGCGACTCGGCTCTTACCATACCGGGCCAAATCGCGTCATATTTCAGGAGAAATTCAGCCAAGTGTCTGAGCGACGTTTGTTCGACCATGCTATAGTTGCAGTTGAAAGGAAGGGCTATGACGACCGCTGACGATGTAAAAGCGCGGGCGCGCGAGCGCTTTGGCCAGTACAGGCACAACTATGTTACAAGCGACATCCATGCTTCGGGCCATGACCTCGACCGGTTGATCGAAGTCGTCGCGCCACAGGCGGACTGGCTCGCGCTCGATATCGCCACGGGCGGCGGGCATACTGCCCTGCACGTTGCCCGGCACACCCGCCGGGTCGTCGCGACTGATTTCGGGCTGGACATGCTCGTCGCGGCGCGGGAGTACGCGCAGGCGCAAGGTGCTGCCAATCTGACCTTCGCCGGGGCGGACGCCGAGCAACTGCCATTTGCCGGCCAGTGTTTTAATCTGGTGACCTGCCGCGTCGCCGCGCACCATTTTCCGGACGTCTATCGCTTCGTCGTCGAAGCGGCGCGAGTGCTCAAACCGGGCGGGTTGCTGGCCATCCTCGATCATCTGCTGCCCGATGACCCACGCGCCGCCGATTACATCGAAGCGTTTGAAACGCTGCGCGATCCAAGCCATCATCGCGCTTTCAACGAAGCGGAGTGGCGCGGGCTGCTGCTCGATGCCGGCCTGACGGTCGAGCATGTTGAGAAGCTGGAGCGAGCGGCGCTGCTGGTTCCATGGGCCGAGCGTCAGGGCTGCTCGCCTGAGACCATCGAACGCCTGCGAATCATGCTCGCGCAAGCGCCACAGGCCGTCGCGGAATGGATTCGCCCGCGTTCCGTTCTGTCGCCAGACGCAGGTTTTGACCATGTCTTCATCCTCATCACAGGTCGAAAAGAGCGCTAAAAGCACAATGGAACCCGCTTTCTGGCAATCGATTCGCGATGCCGACTACGCCGTCCCAGAAGGCTATTCACTGACCGAATTGACGAGCGAGTTAGTCGAATATCTCGGCTCGCCCAACCCGGTGCTCAGGCACACCTTCGGCTATTCGATCCTCGGCTACTGGATCGAGCGCGGCGTTTATTCCACCCGGCAACTGCGCGAGCTGATCATGCAGATGGTCGGCAATCTGTCGCAAGGGTTGAAAGAACGCAACACCGACAGCGTGTTCCGGCGTTCGTTCTCGGCGCTGGTGCTGGCCGAAATCGTGGCGCGCGACAACCACCAGCCCTTCCTGCGCGAAACCGAAATTAAGAACCTGCTGCGCTGGACCATCGAATATCTGCTGGCCGAGCGCGACCTGCGCGGCTATACCAATACGAAAGGCTGGGCGCACGCCATTGCCCACACCGCCGATCTGCTGCGCCATCTGGCGCGCAACCGCTATACCGACCGCGATGATCTCGAACAGATCATGATGGCGATTGCCCAGCGCATCACCATGCCGGTCGATCACGTTTTCATCCACAACGAGGACGAGCAACTGGTGCTGGTCGTCTGGGCGGCACTGGCGCGGCAGGAGCTGACGATGCCGTTCATGATCAACTGGCTGGCGCGCTGCGTGCAGGTAACGCAGCTTGCCAAGCCCGACGCGCCCTTCGACCCGAAAGTCCACGCGGCGACCCAGAATACGCGCAATTTCCTGCGCAGCCTCTATTTCCGCATTGCTTTGAACAAGAAAAGCGACGAGTGGCTGAACCGTCTGCGCCCCAAGGTGCTGGCGGCGGTCAAAGCCGTCAGCGGCTAGCGGCCAGATTCGCCAGCGCCTCGGCGGCGCGCGGCGGGCCACCGAGCGCTGCCAGTTCCTCCGCGAACGCGCGCGCGTTCTGCTGCACGCGCTCATCCTGGGCGAGCGCCCGCGCCCCCTGAGCCAGCAGACCCTGCCTGACGTCGTGGGCAGTCAGGTTCAGACCGATTTTCGCCTGCGCCACACGTCGCGCCTGCCCGCGCTGGTCGGCAGCGTGAGGAACGCAAATTTGCGGGATGCCGTAAACGGCGGCGGCGTGCGTCGTCCCCATGCCGCCATGATGGATGATCAGGCGAGTGCGAGGCAACACATGCTCGAAACTCACCCAGTTGAGCAGCCGGGTGGATTTCGGCAGCGCGGCCTTCAATTCCGCTTTGGCCTCCGGGGTAATCGGGTTCCAGCCGATGACAACGACCGGCACAAAGCCCGCGCGCGCCGCCGCATGGGCCGCCCAGCTAAAGAAGCCCAGATCGCCGGTAAAAATGCTGCCCAGCGTGACCAGCGCGAGCGGTTTTTCTGCCGGAATATCGAGCAGCCACTGCGGCGGGTCGTCCGCCGGAGGCGCGGGCATCCCGCCAACGAACAGCGTCTGCGGCAACAAATAATCGCTGTCGGCCTGATACCAGCGCTCACTGAAATACGAGATATGCAGGTGCGGGCTGAGAATGGCCGGTGTCGGCCCGCCGGACATATTCACGCCCTGCAAGCCGAAGCGCTCCAGTAGCCGCGCCACCCGTTCCTGGCTGTCCCGGCCAAGCGCGCGCTGAACCGGATAGAGAAACTCCTCGTTAAGCGCATCCAGCGCCGGCCAGCCACAGACCGCCAGCGGCCTATCAAGCGCTTCCGCCGCCAGCGCCGAAGCGGTGAGAAACGGATCGGTGGCGATTACGTCGGGCGGGCCGATCTGATCCGCGAGTTCAAGCAAAGCCTCGACCGCATCGCCAACCAGTTCTTCGCTCAGCCACGTATCGAGCGCGCGGCGATAGCGCAGCATGACGGCCTCCGCCGGAGGCAGGGATTGCAAGTCGGGAGCGGGAGGCGGTGGCCACAGCCAGCCCGTGCGCCGGACAGGCGCGAACTCGATGCCAGCCGACGCCAGAAAACCGCCGAGGCGATTCTCGCTCACCCACGTGACGTGATGGCCAAGCGCTTTTAGCGCCTGAGCAGTTTTGAGAAAGCCGCCCCAGTCGGTATGGCTGAGCAGCGGCGCTGAGACAAACCAGAAATGTGCCATTCGCAGAGCAACTCAATTCGCGAGGCCGAAAACGCGCGCCTAGCTTTCGCGCGGGTTGTTGACCAGCCAGACGGGTTCGTCCTTGGCTTGCGGCATGTGCAGCAGCGTGTATAGCCGCCGCGCTTCAGACCAGAGATGTTCGGCGGCCTCATAATTTCCGAGCGCGGCCTGAACTTCGCTCTGAACGCTCAGCACGTCGGCTTCGAGCCGCTGCTGATCGATGTGGCGTAACAACGGCGCCGCTTCGGTGATGGTCGCCATAGCCTGTTCTGTTTCACCGCGCCGCAGCAACACACGGGCCATCTGCGTCAGCGCCTGCACAAGCGCCTCGTAATCCTGCCGCGCCCGCCCTGAAGCTACAGCCTCGCTGACCATCGCCAGCGCTTCGTCGATCCGCCCCAGCGACAGCAGTGAACGGCTGGTGTTGACCTGTATTATCGCCTGCCAATGCGGATTGTTCACCTGTCGAATCAGGTCGAGCGCTTTTTCATGGTGCTCCAACGCGGTGGCATAGTCGCCCATCGAGTCATAAGCCAGCCCCATATTATCTGTCTGCACCGCCTTTTCGAGCAGCAGGTTATGGGTCTGGCTCAAAACCAGCGCCTGTTCGAGCGCGGCGATTGCCCGCCGTGGCCGCCCGATCATCATCAGAAACCAGCCATAATTGCCGCGACGTACGGACTCCGCCGCGTAATCGCCAGCGCGGACCGCAAGCGCGATAGCGTCGGTAAAAAAGGCTTCCGCCGAATCGACGTCCCCGCGCTCGGCATAAGCGATGGCTGCGTTGGCCAGCACGACGCCACGCGTTTCGGCATCCTGCGCGTCGACCGAATTGAGCGTCATGAGCGCCTGTTCGTAATCCTTCATCGCCCGCTGCGACTGGCCAAGCGCGCGCCGGGCGTTGGCCATATCGACATAGAGCCGGGCTACCTGCGCAAAATGCCGCTGTTCGTCGTAGATCGCCAGCGCCGCCGCCCATTCCTGAAGCGCCTGCGCCGGCTGTCCCTGGGCGGCGTACAACAGGCCGAGGTCACGCCGCGACTGCGCCAGTTCAATCCGCGCCGCAATGGCATCGGCCTTGTCGATCGCCCGCCGGTAAGTGGCGACCGCCGCCTCAGGGTCGTCGCCTGCCTGAGCCGCCGCCAGATGGCGCAAAATCTCGATTTCGATACGGTCGTTGGCCGCTCCATCGAGGCCGGCGAAGATTTCAGCGGCGGCGGCGAGATGTGGCACAGCTTCGCTGCTGCGCTGCGCGGCATGCAGCGCGGCCCCGAGAGCGCCCCCGGCTTTGGCCCGCAACACCGGGTCACCGCCATCCGCGCTGGCGACGGCCTGCTCGGCGTAATTAAGCGCTTCGGGAATATTCCGCAGCCGCAGGCAGATCTGGCTCATGGACACAAGCGCGTCAACCCGATCAGCGCTGGCCATATGGTCGGAAAAAAGTTGAAGCGCGTGCTCTAAATGCTGGAGAGCTTCCTGATAGCGCCCTTCCTCATAGGCGCGCTTGCCCAGTTCGAGCGACCAGAAGCGTTCGTAGTAACGATAACGAAACTGCTCGGCCATCTGGAGCGCGCGAACGAGCAGGTGCTGGCCTTCGACCTCCTGCCCGCTTTCGATCAGCGCCTGCCCCAGCCGTCCGATGAAATAGCTGTTCAGTTCAATATCGCCACTGGCATTCAGCTTGGGCATAGCCTCTTGCAACAGATGGGCCGCGTAACTGGCGTTGCCCTCGGCCAGATAGCAGTCGGCCAGATGGCCCAATGCCCGGCCCTCCGCGCCGCCGGACTGCGCCTGCCGGGCAAGGGAGAGCGCTTCTTCGTAGAGCGCCCGCGCCCCGGCCCAATCGCCGCGCTCCTGCGCCAGCGTGCCGCGCGTCGCCAGCACATAAGCGATCTGAACGGGCTGCTCGACCTGCCGGGCCGTAGCCTCGATCCGGGCCAGCAGGGCGGCCGCGTCATCCCAGCGCTGCAAGCGAATATACACTTCCGCCTGATGCAACGCGGCAACGGCCACCGCCGCCGGGTCGCCCGCCGCTTCCGCGATTTCGACAGCACGCCCCAGCGACGCCAGCGCGCGCTCGTAATCTTCCGAGAACTTGGCGCGCCGCCCATCTTCAAGCGCTTCTCGCATGGACTGTCCCACGGTGGAGCGCGCAGGAGCCAGCCCCAACCAGTTTTTCACCCGTTGCAAAACGCCGGTCACAGTCTAACCAGTGGAGTCAATCGAGAGCCTTCGTTCCATGTTGTAACCCGTTTAGCGGCTATCCGCAATGCAAAACGGGCTGGATGACAGCCCGTTTCGACATTTTTCGCCCGGCTAGACCGCGGCCCATGCAATCACGGATAGAACCCGCGCGTCGTCAGCGCATCGGCTACCCGCTGAATCGCCAGCACCTGAGCCGCCGTCCGCAGGTCGGTCTTGTGCTTTTCGGCGGTCATCACCGTTGCTTCAAAACTCCGCGTCAGGATTCGCTCAAGCTGGCGGTAGATTTCGTCTTCATCCCAGAAGAATGATTGCAAATCCTGTACCCACTCGAAATATGAGACGATAACGCCGCCCGCGTTGGCCAGAATATCCGGCACAAGCAGCACCCCGCGATCGCGCAGAATGTCGTCGGCCTCTGGCGTCGTTGGCCCGTTGGCCCCCTCGACGATCAGCTCGGCCTTAATCCGCCCGGCGTTCCGGGCCGTGATCTGATCCTCCAGCGCAGCGGGGATCAGCACGTCACAGTCCGAGGTCAGCACCTCGTCATTGGTGCACGCTTCGCCGCCGGGGAAGCCATCGACAGTGCCCGTTTCCGCGACATATGCCATCAACGCTTCGATATCGAGACCGTTGGCGTTGTAGACGCCGCCGTAGACATCGCTGACGGCGACGATTTTGAAGCCGTTTTCGTGGGCGGCCAGCGCCGCGTTGGAGCCAACGTTACCAAACCCCTGAATGGCAAGCCGGGTCGACTCCGCATCCTTGCGACCCATGTAGCGCAGCGCTTCCATCATGACGGTGATCACGCCGCGCCCGGTTGCCTGATTGCGCCCCAGACTACCGCCGATATTGATCGGCTTGCCGGTCACAATCGCCGGCACAGAGTAGCCTTTGTTCATGCTATAGGTGTCCATGAACCAGGCCATGATTTGCGGGTTCGTTCCAAGATCCGGCGCGGGGATATCGGTATGCGGATCAATAATCGGGATCAGTTCGGCTGCGTAACGCCGCGTCAGATTCTCCAGTTCACGCGGACTCAAGGTTTTGGGATCAACAACAACGCCGCCTTTGGCGCCACCAAAAGGAATATTCACAAGCGAACATTTCCAGGTCATCCACATCGCCAGCGCGCGAATCTCGTCCATCGTCACCGCCAGACTGTAGCGGATGCCGCCCTTCGACGGACCAAGGACGGTGTTGTGGTGCACCCGGTAGCCGGTGAACATTTCGATGGAGCCGTCATCGCGGCGAACGGGGAAATTGACCGTGAATTCACGCCGGGGATAGCGGAGGAAATCGGCAACGCCATCATCGATTTTGAGATAACGGATGGCTCGGTCGAACTGAGCTAAAGCGGTTTGGTACGGGCTGCTGTCATGGTCGATCTCAGGCTTGAATGCAACAACCATAATCGAGCCGGCCTCCTGGCACATGTAACGGAAAATGTCATACTTGGCGGGTGAAAAATTGTCACCCCTCTATCTCGCATTATACGTTAAACAATACCGGAGAAAAACTAAATTCAGTAAATTCTTATGCAAAATGACGAACATAGACGCTCAAATATTAGGCATGTTGCCCAAAACCCGGCGCTGAGCGGGTTAATCGAGTGAGCGCCAACAAATAAAAAACCTCATGGGAACGGTGTCGCCATGAGGTTTGCCTTCTCCGGCCAACGGTTCAGACGCGGCCATTGAGGTAGCTTCGCAAATACTGGCCGGTATAACTGGTCGGCACGCGCGCAACATCTTCCGGCGTGCCGGTGGCGATCACATAGCCGCCTGCGTCGCCGCCTTCCGGCCCCAAATCGATCAGCCAGTCGGCAACCTTGATGATGTCGAGATTGTGCTCGATCACCAGCACCGTGTTGCCCTGATCGACCAACTGCTGCAACACGTTAATCAGGCGTTTGACGTCCGCGGCGTGCAGCCCGGTCGAAGGTTCGTCCAAAATATACAAGGTCTTGCCCGTCGCGCGGCGGGACAACTCGCGGCTCAGTTTGATGCGCTGCGCCTCGCCGCCGCTCAACTGCGTGGCCGGCTGGCCGATGCGAATGTACCCCAGACCGACCTCTTCGAGCGTCCGCAGCTTGCTGACAATCGCCGGGATGTTGCCAAAGAACTCGTGCGCCTCGCTGACGGTCATGTTCAGGACATCGGCGATACTTTTGCCCTTGTATTTGACTTGCAGCGTTTCGCGGTTGTAGCGCGCCCCGTGGCAAACTTCGCACGGAACGTAGACATCGGGCAGGAACTGCATTTCGATCTGAAGCTCGCCCTGCCCCTCGCAGTTTTCGCAGCGTCCGCCTTTAACGTTGAAGCTAAAGCGTCCGGCGGTATAGCCGCGCATCTTGCTTTCAGGCAGGCTGGCGAACAACTGGCGGATGGCATCGAACATCTTGGTATAGGTTCCGGGGTTGCTGCGCGGCGTCCGGCCAATCGGGCTTTGGTCGATGTTGATGATCTTGTCGATATTTTCGATGCCTTCAATTGAGTCATGCGCGCCGGGGCGTTCGCGGCTGCCGTTTAGCACCTGCGCCAGCTTCTTATACAGCACGTCCACCATGAGCGTCGACTTACCGCTGCCGCTCACGCCGGTGATCACAACCAGCTTGCCCAACGGGAACTCGACGTCGATGCCTTTCAGGTTGTTCTCCCGCGCGCCGCGTACGATAATGCTCGCGCCATTGCCACTGCGCCGCTTCTCCGGCACTTCGATTTTCAAACGACCAGACAGATACGCGCCCGTCAGGCTTTCATCGACCTTCATTACATCTTCAGGCGTACCTGCGGCGACGACATAGCCGCCATGCTCGCCCGCGCCCGGCCCAAGGTCAATCAGCCAGTCGGCGCAGCGCATGGTTTCTTCGTCGTGCTCGACAACCAGCAGCGTGTTGCCGAGGTCGCGCAACTCCGTCAGAGTGCGAATCAGGCGCGCATTGTCGCGCTGGTGCAACCCGATGGATGGTTCATCGAGCACGTAGAGCACACCGGTCAGGCGACTGCCGATCTGCGTCGCCAGCCGGATACGCTGGCCCTCGCCGCCGCTCAGGGTGGAAGCCGCCCGCGCCAGCGTCAGGTATCCCAGCCCCACGTTATCGAGGAAGCCAACACGCGCTTCAATCTCTTTCAAAATCTGGTGCGCGATCTGGAGATCGCGTTCGGATAGTTTCGGCGGCTCACCGTTCGCGCCGCGCAGTCCCGCGATCCAGCCGCGCAACTCGCTGACAGGCAACGCCGTGATATGGTGAATCGGCATCCCGGCGACGGTCACCGCCAGCGCTTCGGGCCGCAGGCGATTGCCCATGCACGTCGGGCATGGAACCTGCGACATGAATTCCTGAATTTTCTCGCGTATGTAGTCCGAGTCCGTCTCGCGGTAGCGCCGCGCCAGATTGTTGATGATGCCTTCAAACGAGGTCTGGTACTCGCGCCGTTCGCCGCGGGCATTGGTGTAAGCGACGCGGATTTTGCGCGAGCCGGTTCCGTAGAGGATCACGTTCTGCTGCTCCCGCGTTAGCTCACGCCACGGCGTGTCCATGCTGAAGCCGTAGGCGCTGGCCACCGCGCGGATCAGGTTAGCCCCCCATCCATCCTCGACAAAGTTCCAGCCGTTGGCATGAACCGCGCCCTGCGCCAGTGACAGCGCGGGATTGGTCACGATCAGGTCGGGGTCCAGTTCCAGCCGGAAACCGAGGCCCTGACAATCCGGGCAGGCTCCCTTGGGCGTGTTGAAGCTGAACGTGCGCGGCTCGATTTCAGGAATGCTTCCGTGGCCGTTCACACAGGCCAGATGCTCGCTGTACAGCGTGTCGAGTGACGGCTGCTCGCTCAGATTATTGATGATGACCAGACCGTCGCCCAGTTCGAGCGCGGTTTCAATCGCTTCGGTCAGGCGTGTCTCGGCATTACGCGCGTCCTCCGATTCGGGATCGTCGTAATGCCGCACGATCAGGCGGTCGACAACGACCTCGATGTTGTGAATCGCGTAACGGTCGAGCGTGATCTGCTCGCCCAGATCGTAAACCTCGCCATCCACACGAACGCGCTGGAAACCGGCCTTGCTAATATCTTCCAGCACTTTTTCGTGATGGCCTTTACGCCCCCTGATGACAGGCGCAAGCACCTGAATGCGCGTCCCATCCGGCAGCGCCTTCACTTCGTCGACGATCTGCTGCGCGCTCTGCGCCGTCACTTCTTCGCCACATACCGGGCAATGCGGCACGCCAATGCGCGCGTAGAGCAGACGCAGGTAGTCGTAAATTTCGGTCACCGTGCCGACTGTGGAACGCGGATTGTGACTGACGCCCTTCTGGTCAATCGACACCGCCGGGCTTAGCCCTTCGATCTGATCGACGTCGGGTTTTTCCATCTGGCCCAGAAACTGCCGGGCGTAGGCGCTCAGACTTTCCACGTAACGCCGCTGGCCCTCGGCAAAAATCGTGTCGAACGCCAGCGATGACTTGCCGGAACCGGATAAGCCGGTGATCACGACCAGTTTGTTGCGGGGAATCTCCACGTCGATATTTTTCAGATTGTGCTCGCGAGCACCCCGCACAATGATCTTTTCTTGCGTCATTTGGTCCTGTCGCCTTGTTCTTCAGTTTTTACAGGCTGCGCGGCGTAGCTGTATGCCTTGACGAGGACGTACCGAATGTGGCGGATAGGATCGCGCACGCGACCCTGCACATCTGTTCGCATTATACATCGGTATGGAGAGATAACAAGCGCCGTGTTCCCCTACCTCAATGCCGCCAGCACAGCCCACTGTGATGGGTTTGCGGAGACACGGTCTTAATCAAATCGTAAGGCGCAGGAGGATCAAAGCCCGGCATCCGCTGTTGCCCGATAACCGAAATCATCCGGTATTCGCAACCCCACCACAAACGTTAACGCTTCCAGAACGTTATTTCAATTAGAATAACGATTAACGACCGCTTGAGGAAGAGGAGGTCCTCAAAATGCGCCACACGCTGTTCTTAACTCTTTCTCGGGCAGCAGTAGTGATCGCTGTATCGCTTTTTGTGTCGGTGTCCTTCGCCGGAGCGCAGGAACTCACCGTACACATTTCACCGGTGAACATCAACGTCGGTCAAATTGTCACAGAAACCGCCGATGCGTTCAGCCCTTTGCAGCAATTTGCATTCAGATCGTCTCCCGACACGCCGGTCACGCTGTTGTTCATCAGCAGCCAGCTTCACGGCTCTCCCCAGCTCACGCTACGCAATGCCGACACGAACGAAACGCTCGCCATGTTCAGGCAAAGCATCACCGGAAGCTGTCTGCGCTTCGCTCCCGGAGACCGGCAGTATCTGCTCGACATCAGCTATCAGGCAACCCTTCCGGCGGAAGAATATTCCCTGTATCTGACCACCGGGGATAACCTGCGCGCCGGTTGCGACCTGCTCAGCCTGATCGGCGGGACAGTGAATGGCAGCGCGTTCCTCGGCCTGAACGCGACCGCAGCGTGCTCCGCTATCGTAAGCGCAGACGCCGAACTTTACAGCCAGCCGCGCGCAAGTGCCACGGTCATCGGCACAGTGGGAAGCGGTGAAACCATCTATCCATTGATCCGGCTGGATAATGCCGGCTGGTATCTGGTCTTCACCTCCGCCGGAAGCGGATGGATCAGCGCGGCATCGCTGCGAAACAGGATGCTGTGCGACGACCTTGCAACCGCGACCGGCATTAGCGTCACCGGTGGCGGGCTGAGTGATGATGGGCTGAGCGATGACGGCAACGGCGCAGATGGCGGCGGAGACAACGGTGGTGGCGATAACGGCGGCGGCAATGGTGGCCAGCCGGGGCTGCCGGCGGATTGCGAAACCGCCCCGGACGGCAGTCTGCTGGACGTCGATGCCTGCCTCAACCTGAGACTCGGTGACGACATCGGTGTGAATGCCAATATCAACGCCGGAGTAGGCGGCAATACCGGCGTGAATGCCAATATCAATGCCGGCGCAGGCGGCAACAACGGCGTCAATGTGGGCGTCGATGCGAATGTGAATACGGGTGGCAACACCGGTGTCAATGCCAATGTCAACGCCGGCGCAGGCGGCAACAACGGCGTCAACGTAGGCGTTGATGCGAATGTGAATACAGGCGACAATACCGGCGTGAATGCCAATGTCAACGCCGGAGCGGGCAATGACGGTATCAACATCAATGCCGGCATAGACACGGGCAACAACAATGGTATCGATGCCAATGTCAACGTCGGCGGAAACGGCGGCATTGATGTCGATCTTGGCGACACCAACATCATCGACACCGGCGGCGGCGACGACTGTCTGCTGGGCATTCTCCTGTGCTAAAGCGTCGGCGACACGCTTAATCGCCCGTCGAGGCAGGGGGGATATCCCCCCTGCCTCTTTTTTATCCCACCTGTGGCTGAACGATACGGCCTTACGCTGCGCGCCTGCTCCCGGCAGCGCAGTCATTACATTCAATACAGCCAAAATCGCCACTTGTCACCTTCTAGTGGCCGGAATGGCAGAATGGGGTATACTGAATTGTGAGCGCTCACAATCGCTGTTTATTGCTGAGAAGATAAATATGTCGCTCCTTCTTGAAGCCTCGCAGATTACCAAACGGTTTCCCGGCACGCTTGCGCTGGATCGCGCGCACATCGAACTGCGGGCTGGAGAAATCCATGCCGTGCTAGGTGAAAATGGCGCCGGCAAAAGCACGCTCATGAAAATCATCTCCGGCGTCTATACGGCGGATGAGGGCCAGATTTTGCTCGAAGGCCGGCCGGTCGCGCCTGCAAACCCGCACGAGGCGCTCGAACTTGGCATTGCCATCGTGCATCAGGAACTGAGCGTTGTGCCCGCCCTCTCGGTGGCCGAAAACATCTTCGGCGGCCGGCTTCCGACCAATGCGCTCGGCATGGTGCGCTATAACCGCCTTTATGAGAATGCCCGCAGCGTGTTGCAGGACCTCCAGCTTGATATCGATCCGCGCGCGCCGATGGAAACGCTGTCAGTCGCCAACCAGCAGGTGGTTGAAATTGCCAAGGCGTTGTCCTTCCAGTGCAAGATCCTGATACTGGATGAGCCGACCTCCGCGCTGACGGCGCGCGAGGCGGACATTCTATTCGGGCTGCTGCGACGTCTGGCCTCGGAAGGCACGGGCATCTTTTATATCAGCCACAAACTCAGCGAAATCTTCACGCTGGCGGACCGCGTCACGGTGCTGCGCGACGGCAGAACCATCGGCACGCGTGCGATCGCCAAAACGACGCCTGACGAGGTGATCCGAATGATGGTCGGGCGCGAGTTGGGCGACTTCTACCCCGCCAAGAATCCCGACCAGGGCGCTCCCCTGCTCGAAGTCCGCGACCTCCGCCTGAACGGACAGACGGAAGCCAACAGCTTTTCCCTGTATGACGGCGAGATCCTCGGCATTGCAGGGCTGATCGGTTCGGGGCGCAGCGAGCTGGCGCGCGCGATTTTCGGCGCAGACCGGAAGGCCAGCGGCGAGATATTAATCGACGGGAAGCGAGTCGAGATCAACTCGCCTGCCGACGCTATTCGCCACGGACTCGGCTACCTGCCGGAAGACCGCAAAGCCGCCGGGCTGTTTCTCGATATGGCCGTGAGACGTAATATCGTCGCCGCCGATCTGAAAGAGATCACCCGGCACGGTTTCATCAGCAATAGCAAAGAGCGCTCCATCGCCGAGCAGTTCGTCAGCCGGTTGAACATCAACACACCATCCATCGATCAGGAAGTTCGACGGCTGAGCGGCGGGAACCAGCAGAAAGCGCTGGTCGCCAAGTGGCTGGCCATTCGCCCGCGCATTCTGATCGTCGACGAGCCGACACGAGGCATTGACGTCGGCGCAAAGCGTGAAATTCACTTCCTGCTGCGCGAGTTGGCCGCCAACCATGTCGGCATCATCATGATTTCATCGGAACTGCCGGAAATTCTGGGGTTAAGCGATCGCATTCTGGTAATGCACGAAGGCATGATCGTCGGTGAAATCGACGCAGCCGACGCCACCGAAGAACTCATCATGACCTACGCCAGTGGACAACAGGGCAAAGTATATGCAAGCAACAACCGTTCGTGACGCTACCGACGCTTCCGCCGCGAATCCGGTCCTTCAGTTTCTGAAGCGCCTGCTGCGGCTGCGCGAATTTATGCTGATCGTGATGATCGTCCTGATCGGGCTAGTGCTGCAACTGGCGACCGGCCGCTTCCTGACAACCGCCAACCTGAACGCGATCACGCTGGGGTTCGCCACCTCGGCCATTATCGTCGTCGGCATGACAGCAGCTCTGGTCGCGGGCGGCTTCGACCTGTCGGTCGGTTCGGTCATGGCGATGGGCGGCGTAACGACCGCCGTCGCCCTGCGCGCCGATGTGCCGGTCCTGCTGGCGATGGGAGCAGGCGTCGGCGCGGGCATCCTGGCGGGTCTGGTGAACGGCCTGCTGATCACCAAGGTCGGCATCAACCCCTTCATCACCACGCTCGGTATGCTCAGCATCGCACGCGGCATCAGCCTCGCCATCACCGAAGGCTCGCCACTCGCCAACCTGCCCTCCGAGTTCTTCGTTTTTGGTCAGGGCCAGACGCTGAACATCCCGAATCTGGTGCTGATTGCGTTGATCATCGTGCTGATCGGCGATGTGCTGATGCGCCGGTCGGCCCCGTTCCGGCAGATCTATTATGTCGGCGGCAACGAAGATGCCGCCCGCCTGTCAGGTATCAACGTTGACCGGGTGAAAATCGGCGTCTTCACCCTGTCGGCCATGCTGGCCGCGCTGGCAGGCGTGCTGGCGGTATCGCGCTTCACAGTGGCTGACCCGGGTCAGGGCGTCGGCGAAGAACTGCGCGTTATCGCGGCCTGTATCATCGGCGGGTGCAGCCTGAAAGGTGGGCGCGGCACGGTGATCGGCGGCCTGCTCGGTCTGATCTTTGTCGGCTTCATTAACAACGGACTGGTCCTGCTGCGAGTTCCCGTCTACTACCAGCAACTGGCGATGGGCATCGTGCTACTGCTGGCGGTCGGCTTCGATACGATCAGCCAGCGCTGGCAGGAACGGTCGCGTAAGGCAACTCGCCGGACATCATGAGCACCGTCGTCACCTATCCCAGTCTGGACGGCGTCTCGATCCACGCCGTCATACACGATGCCGGGCCGGGTGCAAAAGCCAGCGTCGTGCTGGCGCATGGCATCACCGTCAGCAAAGATGAGAGCGTGGGCGAATCGGGCATCCCGGCATTTGTCGAACTGGCAGACGCGCTGGTCGAGGCCGGCTATAACGTCCTGCGCTTTGACTTCCGGGGACATGGCGATAGCGATCTTCCGTCGCGCGACATGACGATTGCCGGAGAATTGCTCGATCTGGTCGCCAGCGTGCAGCAGGCGCGCCAGCGCTGGGACAAACCGCTGGCATTGCTCGGCGCGAGTTTTGGCGCAGTTTCAAGCGTGCTCTATACCGCGAATTACGGCGGCATAGACTGCCTCGTGCTGTGGAATCCCGTGCTCGATCTGCGCCAGACGTTCATCGAGCCGGTGATGCCCAAGCCACGCCGGTTCTTCAATGCGGAAGGCTATGCCCATCTGCGTGACCATGGCTACCTGCTGCTCGATGGCTTCGAGGTGGGCCGGTGTCTGGTCGAAGAGATGCGCCGCGTCGAGCCTTTCAGGTATCTGCAACACATCACCTGCCCTGTCCTGACATTGCATGGCGAAAATGACACTTACGTGCCGTTCGAGGTATCGAAGGCTTATGCGGTTTGCAACGAACACAGCGCCTTCATACCGGTGGCCGGGGCGGAACACGGCTTTATGGAACGCGACGCCCGGCAGTTCGTCATCGGCAAAACGGTGGCGTGGCTAGACAAACATCTGAGCGCCGAACCACGCCCGGCCTGAGATGTAGGGTCGTTGCGGTCGCCAACGCGCGGGCGCGAAGGCGGCCGATAAAGACAGTTCTCATCAATAATAAGGAGTTTGTATCATGGATCGTCGTGAATTTCTGAAAGCCAGCGGACTCGCAACCCTTGCCGCAGCCGGGATGACCTTGCCAGCCCGTAAAGCGGCGCGCGCGCAGGGCGATCAACTGTACTACATGGTGACGTTTGTATCGGGCATCGACTACTGGAAAGACTGCGACCGGGGCATGAAGGACGCGGCGGCGGAACTCGGCGTCACCGCCGAATACACCGGCACGCCAGAGTACGACATCGCCGCGCAGGTGCGCGTGCTCGAAGAAGTTATCGGCCAGCAGCCTGATGGCGTGCTGCTCACGGTCATCAACCCGGATGGTCTGCGCCCGACAATTGACGCCGCCATCGACGCCGGCATTCCTATCGTCACTTTTGACGCCGACTCGCCGATGAGCAAGCGCTACTCATTTATCGGAACCGGCAACTACTACGCCGGTGTGGTCGCCGCGCGCTATCTCGGGCCGCTGGTTGGCGAAGGTCTGGTCGCGATTGACACCGCGCCGACACAGCTCAACCATGTCCAGCGCTATACCGGTTTCATCGACACACTCAAAGCCGAATACCCCGGCGTGGTCGTCACCGACGATCTGATTTCCGACAACGAAGGCCAGACGACGATTGCTGCCACCAAGATGGCGGCGCTGCTGCAGGCCAATCCCGACATCAAGGGGATCTTCGCGACATCGGCTCAGGGCGGCGTCGGCGTGGCGCAGGCCGTTCGCGAAGCCGGCCTCACCGGGCAGGTCAAGATCATCGCCTTCGACTATGACGAGGGCACGCTCGACCTGATCGACAACGGTCAGCTCAGCGCGACGCTGGCACAGGGAACCTGGCAGATGGGTTACTGGGGCATGAAGATGCTTTACGCGGTTCGCAACGACCTGATCAAGTCGGTTTCCGACTGGAGGGGCGCGAACATCTCCCCGCTGCCGCCGAACGTCGATACCGGCGTGGTCGTCATCACCGCCGAAAACAGCAGCTACTGGCGTCAGTCGTAACCATCCGGCCTTACACCGCAGGCTTCCGAGGCAGGGACGCCCCCTGCCTCTTTTTATGCCCCGGCCCGCCGTAGCTATCCGGTCACCCGACCATTACCGAGCGGATCGTGTCCACCAGTTGCTGGTTGCTGAAAGGCTTGATCAGGTGGTAGATTGCGCCGCGCTTGAGGGCGTCCTGTATCTGATAGATGTACGCGCTGGCGATGACGATCGGAATCGTCGGATAGTTCAGACGCAGAAACTCGATCAGACGAATACCATCCATGTCCGGCATGTGAATGTCGCTGAGCACGAGATCAACCCGCTCGTGGATTTTGAGTTGCATCATCGCTTCGACGCCGTTCGCAGCCTCAACGACCTCGTAACCCTGATGCGACAGCAGCGTGCGAATGAGATCACGCAGGCCCTCGTTATCCTCAACGACCAGAATTCTGCACATCAACTTCAACGCCTGCTGCCCGATCCGGCAGCACAATACCAATCGCCATTCCTATCTGATAAGCACAATACAGCAAAGCGTTAAACAAGCCGCTTACAAAAGCAGCTTGTTATCAGGTTCCGGCATAGTACGATGGTCAGGTCGTGCTTCGGCGGCTAGCCACCGCTGACCGGCGTTTCGGTGACGTCCGGCGTCGGGCTGGGCGTCGGTGTTGGCGTAGCGCTCAGCGCGATCTGTGTCGCCGTGCCCACCATATCCGCCATTTCCGTAGAAATGGCAACGTCGCCAAGCCAGCGCACGATCTGAACGTACGAACGCCCGGGTTTGAGCATGATGTCTACATAGTTGCCATAGTAAAGTCGCAGCGCCGTGCCCGGCTCCCGGTCGCGCCGTTCCCAGTAACCCGACCAGTACTGGCCATCGCGGAAAACATAGGCCCGCCCGGTTCCCCAAAGCTGGATTTCATGCGAGGCCGAGCGGCTTTCCGGCTCAAACAGGTCGGGGCGATCCACGTGTGGCACTTCGATAATCACAATGTTGTCGGTCCACAATTGCTGGCCATCCGCCGCGTCGTAGTGCGGTACGCCTTCGGTATAGCGCACATAACGCCCGCTTTCGGCATCATACTGCCAGCGCGCGTCGGTATGTCCATACCAGTCGACGAAGATATCAAGCGCGGGTTTCCCGTCGGGATTGGGCGTTTCCGAAAACGCAAAGCCCCGCGCGCGCCTGCCCAAGCCGATGTTTCGGCTTTCGGCTCGCCGCCAGGCGTATTCGGTATCCAGATAAAGGGTGTGTTCAAAGGCCAGACCTTCCTGCGGGAAACGGCAGAAGCCGGCCTCCTCGCAGTTGTCGCCAAACTGGGGCGACACGATCTGATAGCCCCAGTCCACTTCGAGCGCCATTTGCCGGATCGGCTCGCTGGAGCCGGAGTAGGCAAAAATCGCTTCGTACATCGGCACAAGTTCAAAGTCGACCAGCCGGCCACTGCGGATCGGCCCGACGTGATGCGGCATGTTCTCGCGGAAAATGGCCGCAAAGCGGGTCACGCCACCTTCAACCTCATACTCATAGACCACATCGGCGGCGTTCAGGCCACTTTGCGGGCGCACGATTGGCGGGTAATTCGAAATCTTGACCAGCAGATTACGTCGGTTCCGGGCCTCCTCGCTGGTAAACGGCAAACCCGTCAGCGTGTTGATGCCTTCCGGATAGTAAATCGGGCCATTGGGCGTCGGTGTTGGCGAGGGAGTATCCGTCGGCGTCGGCGTGTCGGTAAAGGTAGCGGTCGGTGTTTCCGTTGCCGTCGGGCTGGCGCTCGGTGTCGCCGTCGGGCCGGATGGCGTATTGGTCGCGAAAACCAGCGGCGCGGGGGACGGCGTGTTAGTGCCCGGCAGTGTTAGCTGCAACGACGCATCGGCATTCCAGTCATTATGCGGCCCGGCGGCAAGCGTCGCAGTCGCTGTGGCCGCTAGCAGCAGGCTCAATGGAAGAAAGAATCGACGCATAAACGCCCTCTTCAGGAACTCACAACCCAGCAGAAAGCCCCTCTTCGGGGCGCGACGTGAAAGTATACGACCAGGTTGCCAACTTGCACAGGTACTGGCCGGTCGCAGGCCTATGCACTAGAGATATGGCCTGATGGTATCCGCGATCACATCGGGGGGCGTCGTGAAGGAATAGACGACCCGCACGTCGCCGTTTCGGTCGAGCAGGAAGGAATGTGTGCTGTGATCGACCAGATAGCCGGCGGCAGAACCGCTTGACGTATTGCGTTCAAAAAATACGCCGAGAGGCTGTCCCAGCGCACGCACGTCGTCTTCCGGCCCGGTTAACCCTAGCACAAAGTCATCTACACCGCGAACGGCCAGATAATCGCGCATGACTTCAGGCGTATCGCGCTCGCCGTCCACGCTAACGAAAACAAACTGCACATCGCCCGCCCGGTCGCCCAGATCCTCGCGAATGCGCTTGAATTCATCGAGCGTGGCCGGGCAAAAATCGGGGCAATGGGTATAACCGAAGAACATCAGCGCCAGCTTGCCTTCCAGATCTTCCAGCGCTACCTGCTCTCCGAACTGGTTAGTCAGAGTCACGTTCGCCAGTTCAATCGGCGGGTTGACCGCCGTAACGCCCTCAATTTGCGGCGTCGGTTCTGGCGGGGCCGCCTGCCCGCCATTCAAAGCAAATACCAGCACAACAGCGATTACAACAATTCCGGTAAACAGTAAAACCAGCAGCGCCGCACGGCCTCTCCTCGAGGTCGACGCCGGATGAGTTGGTGTCACGCTCTCCTCCTGCTTCAGACTAATGCGCGTGTGCGTCGTGATGCGCGCTTTCATCGTGCGCGCCTTCGTCATGCACGAAAATGCCGGTGACGAGTTCGGCTCCAGACTCGAAATGCAGGGTCAACGGCACGACATCGCCGGGCAGCAGATGGACAGGTAGATCCATCAGCATCAGATGCAGCCCGCCCGGTTCGAACACCACACGGGAACCGGCGTCAACGTCGATTGTCTCGACGGGCCGCATTCGGGCGATGCCGTCCTCATGACGTGTTTCGTGCAGTTCGATGATGCCGGCGCGCGGCGACGTCACACCAATGAGCACAGCGGGTTCTTCGCCGCGATTTTCCAACGTCAAATAGGCCCCGCTGATAACGTCCGGCCTGTCATCATCACCGGCCTCAAGCGCTGTAGGTCTGGCCCAGCCGCCGTAGACAATCACCTCGCCCGCATCATCGGGCGCTTGCTCCACGGTCAACGCCGCCACGTCGAGCATGACAGTCTCCGTCTGAGGAACCGATAGTGTCACGGCGAACACCGCGCCTGTCTCCGGCAGCGTGCCGCCATCGCGCGCAACGACTGTCACCGGTAGCCCGTCGGGCGCTATGCGCAGCGCCGCCTCCGGTTCAATCGTCCACACGGTATCTTCACCATCAATTTGAACCTCAAGCTCATCATCATGCGCTTCAATCGCCACCAGAGTGACCGGCTGGTCGCCGCGATTTTCCAGCGTCAAATAAAGTTGCGCCGTGCCATCCTCACTGGAGGCCAGCAGCCATGCATCGTAGGCGACGACGTCGATCACTTCCTGTGCAAACACAACCGGCAAAGCGACAACCAGCAACAGGGCCAGCGCCAGCACGGCCCACCCAAACGCACGCATCCTGCACCTCATTCAGGCAAATCGCTAGATACCGGGAACACCGGCTTCCAAACGCGGCTAGTATAACACGCAGCCTCGTGCCGGAGACCGCGCGTACCTGAGAGTCCGGTGAAGAACGCCTGCCCTCCTGTCGCCGCCGAAATGGTATACTGTCCCCCTGAGCCATAGCACGCGAGGGCCGCCATGCGTAACTACGAAATCCTCACCACAGTCGAAATCGACCAGCATACCGGCCTGCTGACCATGACCGCCTCGCGGGAAAGCCCGCCTGTATCACAGCTTGCCATGCGGCGCGAGGGCGATTACGTCGTAATTTCGGCCAGTTATGGCCCGATCGAAATTGCCCTGCGCCCACGCTACGAAATGTTGCGCCGGACTTTCGCCCGGCTACAGCCGATCGGCGGGCTGCAAACGACACGCGAAATCGGCACGACGCACGCCTATCTCTCCGTGGGCCTGCGGGCCGATCACTCGCTGTTGCTGCGCCCGACACTGGTTGGCGATGCATCGGGCCATCTATGCCTCAACTTCGAGCTGACATCCGAAGTTCGCGAGGCGCTGTTCCGCTGGTTGGAAATCGAGCCGTAGTAGTTGCGGGGCCGGAGCGGCAACGGTACAATCACCGCAATACAATCAACAATGTGTGAAGAGAGCGCCCGCGTGCGGGACGCCGAAGGGGCAAGCCGCCGGAAATGCTGGGCCGGAGGCGAAACTCTCAGGTAAAAGGATTCACAGATTGTGACCCTCTGGAAGCGAATGACGGCCTGACAGAGCACACAGCATCGCGATGAGCTGTGTGCTTTTTGTTGATCAACATTTCAGGAGAATTAGGTTATGGCGCAACTGAACTACCCTTCCGACCTGAAGTACGCTCGCACCGACGAATGGGTCCGCCTTGAAGGCGACATCGCCACGATTGGCATTTCCGACTTCGCGCAGGATCAGTTGAACGACGTCGTCTTCGTCGAGCTTCCGGAAGTCGGCACGGAGGTGAAAAAAGGCGAACCGTTTGGCACGGTCGAATCGGTCAAGGCAGCGTCTGACCTCAACGCACCGGTCACCGGCACGGTCACAGAAGTGAACGACGCCGTGCGCGACAACCCTGAACTGATCAATAGCGATCCGTACGAACGCGGTTGGCTGATTAAGGTCAAGGTCAGCGACCCGGACAGCCTGAACGATCTGATGGACAGCGCTGCCTACGCGAAATACAACGAACCCCGGATGTAAGCCGCGCTCCGGCGCTGTGGCCGTAACAGGTATCCAAGATGACGTATATTCCTCATACCGACGTCGAGCGCCAGCAAATGCTGGCGGCCATTGGCGTGACAACCATTGAAGATCTGTTTGAAGCCGTGCCTTCCACCCATCGCTTTCCCAAGCTCGATCTGCCCGCCGGGGTGAGCGAGATGGAAATCGCGGCGGAGATGCTGGCGCTGAGCGAAGCCAACGATCACGCGCAGGACTTCGCCATCTTTCGCGGCGCAGGCGCCTATCACCATTTCATCCCCTCGGCGCTGAACCACATTCTCCTGCGAGGCGAATTCTATACGGCTTATACGCCCTACCAGCCCGAAGTCAGCCAGGGCACGCTGCAAGCCACGTTTGAATATCAGAGCATGATGTGCGCGCTGACTGGCATGGACGCCGCCAACGCCAGCCACTATGACGGAGGCACTAGCCTTGCGGAAGCCGTCACCGTGGCGCTGGAGGTATCCCGGCACAAGCGCAAGAAAATCGTGCTCAGCCACGCCATCCATCCTCAGTATCGGGCGGTCGTTCGTACCTACCATCAGGGCAACGGCGTGGAGATCACCGGCGACGAGGGGATGGCGAGCCTCGCGGAGCTTACCGATCTGATTGACGACAATACGGCTCTCGTGGCCGTGGCCTATCCCAATTTCTTCGGCCAGATCGAGGACTTCAGCGAACTGGTCGAAAAAGCGCACGCTGCCGGGGCGCTGGTCGCGTTCGTGATCAATCCAATCGCGCTTGGCCTGCTGAAGACGCCGGGCTCGCTGGGCGCGGACATCGTCGTCGGCGAAGCGCAGCCGCTTGGCATCCCGCTTGGATTCGGCGGCCCCTACCTCGGCTTCTTCGGCGTTCGCAAGGAATACGTGCGCCGGATTGCCGGGCGCATCGTCGGCGAAACGACGGACAAAAACGGCAAGCGCGCTTACGTCATGACGCTGCGCCCGCGCGAGCAGGACATCCGCCGGGAAAAGGCGACCAGCAATATCTGCACCAATCAGGGGCTGATGGCGCTGGCGGCGGCGATTTACCTATCGCTGATGGGCAAGCACGGCCTGCGGAAAGTCGCGGAACTCTGCTATCACAAGGCGCATTATGCCGCCGACCGCATTGACGCGCTGGAAGGTTTTGATGTTGACCGCAGCAAACCGTTCTTCCACGAGTTCGTTGTCAAATGCCCGCTGCCGGTGGCGAAGATCAACCGCGCGCTGATCGACAAAGGCATCATCGGCGGTTACGACCTGTCGCAGGATTATCCTGAACTGGAAAATCACATGCTGGTTTGCGTGACCGAGATGAACAGCAAGGAAGAGATCGACGCCCTCGTCGAGGCGCTGTCCGAGGTGAACGTGCAATGACCGAACCACTGATTTATGACCAGAGCGTTCCCGGCCGTACGGGCGTGATCCTGCCGGGTTGCGATGTGCCGGAAACGCCGCTTCCAACCGATCTGATGCGCGACGACCTCGATCTGCCCGAAGTCAGCGAGTTGCAGGTGATCCGCCATTTCGTCCGGCTGAGCCAGCTCAACATGGCGATTGACACCAATTTCTACCCGCTCGGCTCGTGTACGATGAAGTACAACCCGAAGATCAATGAGGATGTGGCGCGCCTGCCCGGGTTTGCCCACCTGCACCCGCTGACGGATGAAGAGGGCGCGCAGGGTGCGCTGGCCGTCATGTACGAACTCCAGCGCTGGCTGGCCGAAATCAGCGGCTTCGACGCCGTCAGCCTGCAACCGGCGGCGGGCGCACAGGGCGAATTCGCCGGTATCCTGATGATCCGCAAGTATCATCTCGACAACGGCCACCCTGAGCGGACTAAAATCCTCGTGCCGAACAGCGCGCACGGAACCAACCCGGCCACGGTCAGCATGGCCGGTCTGCGCGTGGTCGAACTGCCATCCGACGAAGACGGCAACGTCGATCTGGAAGCATTGCGGCGCGAATGTGACGAGACGGTTGCCGGCATGATGATCACGGTGCCGAGCACGCTGGGCCTGTACGAGCGCCAGATTCTGGATGTGATTCAGGCCGTGCATGACTGCGGCGGCCTGATGTACATGGACGGCGCGAACATGAACTCGCAGCTTGGCATCGTCAAACCGGCGGAGCTTGGGTTCGACGTCATGCATTACAACCTGCACAAGACCTTTTCGACGCCACACGGCGGCGGCGGCCCCGGTTCAGGCCCGGTCGCGGTCACGGAAAAACTCGCGCCCTACCTGCCTGGCCCAATTGTGACTATCGTCGAAGAGCCGAAAGACGAAAACGACGCGCCGCTTTACGGCTTTACGATGCCGGAGAAATCGATTGGACGGCTCAAGGTATTCCACGGCAACTTCGGCATGCACACCCGCGCCTACACCTACATGCGCGTGCATGGCGCGGAAGGGCTGCGCGAAGTCGCGCGTCACGCCGTCCTCAACGCCAATTACGTCCGCGTGAAGCTACAGGATGATTATCACATCCCCTATAACCGCCCATGCGGGCATGAATTCGTGCTCGAAGGGCGCTTCGAAGGCGTTGATGAAGTCCACGCGCTGGACATTTCCAAGCGCCTGATCGATTACGGCTACCATCCGCCGACCAACTATTTCCCGCTGATCGTGAACGAAGCGCTGCTGATCGAGCCGACCGAAACCGAAGACAAACAGACTCTGGACGGCTTTGTGGAAGCGATGAAGCAGATCGCCAAAGAAGCGCGCGAAAATCCGGCCCTGCTGCGAGAAGCGCCGCATACCGCGCCCGTGCGGCGTGTCGATGAGGTGAAAGCGGCCAAGCAACTGGTTCTCTGCTGCCGGCCAATTCCCGCGCCGGAACGCGCGAAAAACGAGCAAGCGAGTTAAGCTGACTTCCCCTAACTGTGCAAGGCGGGCCTTGTGTGATGGCCCGCCTTTTTGCTTCACCACATTTCAATGAGCGGCAGCCCCGACCGGGCCATGCCGTTTACTTATTTCCCCTTCTTTGGAAAGCGGCTGAGGATCGTCGCCGGTTCCGGAGCCGCCGGGCGTTCCGCCGTCGCCCGGTGCGAACCGGACAGCACCTGAATCGCCGCTCCCACCTTGCCGGCGCTGTTTCTGACGTAGGCCAGCCCAAGCTGGTAGCGCTCACTGTCGATGCTACAGCTTGTCACCGTGCCGATGCGCTCGCCGTTCTGGTCGAGCACAGGGTCGCCCTGATGCGCCGGACGCGCCCGCCTGTTATCCATGCGGAAGCGCACGATCTCGGAATCGCGCGTCCGCTCATGCTCGATGAAGGCGCGCTTGCCGACGAAGAACGGCTTGGACAGTTTGACGAAGCTACCGAAGCCGGCGTCGGCAGGGTTCAACCCCAGCGGCCCGGCAAGCTCATGCCCGTACAGCGGCAGGCCCGCCTCCGTACGCAGGCTGTCCCGCGCCGCCAGGCCGCAGGGCGTCGCGCCGAGTTCGATGAGACGCCGGAACAACGCCTCTGCCTGATCGGGATGCACGAACAGTTCGTAAGCCGTGCGCTCGCCCGTGTAGCCCGTTCGTGAAACGATCAGATCGAACTCGCCGAGCACGACGCGCATGACGCCCGCCCAGGGCAGCGCGTCGACGCAACTCCGGTCAGGCTCCTGGCAACCGAGAGCGACCAGCAGCGACCGGCTCTGCGGCCCTTGCAGCGCGATATCGACCCGGCGATGAATGCCCGATGATGGATCACGCAGGTCACGCAGCGTAAAGCGGTCGCTGCCTTCCACCCGGCGGCCCGAATGCAGGCGGTCGATCATGACTTCGCCCTGCTTCACGGCGTTCAGCCACGCCCAGACCTTGTCGTTATTCGCGGCATTCACGACGAGCATGTACTCGTCGTCAGCCAGTCGATAAATCATCAGGTCGTCCAGCGGCTGGCCATCCACGTCGAGCAGGAAGGTGTACTGTGACGTGCCGATCTCCAGATTGTGAACGTCGTTCGTCGTGACAACCTGCAGGAACTGCGCCGCGCCCGGCCCGCGCACTTCAAACACGCCCATATGCGTCACGTCGAACAGGCCCGCGCCATTTCGTACCGCCAGATGCTCTTCGGCGACCGACGTGTACCAGACCGGCATATCGTAGCCGGCAAAGGCCGTCATCTTCGCGCCAAGCTCGCGGTGCAGCGCGTGCAACGGCGTCGTCTTGAGCGCGTCGCTTTCCGCTTCCTGCCAGACAAATTCGGGCAGCGCTTCCGGTCGAGGCCCGGCATAGCTGGCCCCGTTGATGCCGATGAAGTAAGCCTTGGTGGCGTAGCCCTCATCTCCCTCCGGCGCGCGCCGGGCATCCACGCCAAGCCGGGCGAGATCGGTTGGTCCGGCAACCTGCACATCGACCGGCCCCGGCGACTTGGCATACGGGTCGGTCGGGTCGATCAGCACGAAGCCGTCGGACAGCGAGCGCAGCCACGTCGCCAGATAGCCAGACCGCCGCGCGACATGCAGGTGATAGTCGTTGCCCACGCGCGCCAAAACGCCGTGCGTAATCGGCGTGCCGTCCGGCTTGAGCGCCCATGTCACCTGCTGCTCGCCATCCTGCAGGCTCAGAACATCGCTCGTGAGCGCGTTATGCAGGAAGGCCGGCGCTTCCGCGCCGCGAATGACGAGCGTCGTCCAGTTGACCTCGTCGGTTTCGTCGGGCAGGTAGTAGAAATGCGGATAGTCGTCGGCAACCACATCGGTGTCGATGCCAACGCTGTCGGCCAACTCGCGCACCGCGAGCTTTGCCCGCTGCAAGGCTTCGAAATCGACCTTGGCGCGCGGCTCGGCGCGTTTTCTGCCCGTATAGCTGAAGGGAATGCAGGCCTGCAATAAATCGGCAATGATGTCGCCCAGCCGGTCGATCTCGGCTTCGCGGAAACCGCGCTGGGTGATCCATGGCGTTCCCAGCCGCACGCCGGAAGCGCGCAGGGCGCTCGGATCGCCCGGAATGGTGTTGCGGTTGGCGACGATGCCGGCCAGATCGAGAATGCGCGCCGCCATATCACCGCTCAGCGGCGTGCCATCCGGCCCGACAATCGTCTTGCAGTCGAGCAGCAACATGTGGGTGTTCGTGCCGCCATAGGCAATCCGCAAACCGCGTGACTGGAGCTTCTCGGCGAGACGCACGGCATTGGCAACCGTCTGACGCTGCAGCGCCTTGAACTGATCGGTATAGGCCAGCCGCAAGGCCACCGCCAGCCCGGCAATTGAATTGACGTGCGGCCCGCCCTGCTCGCCCGGAAAGACGCCTCGGTCGACCTTCGCCGCAATGTCAGGCCGGTGCGTGATGATGACCGCGCCGCGCGGGCCGGCCAGCGTCTTGTGCGTCGTGAAGCTGACGACATCGGCGATTCCGACCGGGTTGGGGAAAACGCCGCCGATGATCAGGCCGGCGACATGCGCGACGTCCGCCATCAGGTACGCGCCGACTTCATCGGCGATTTCGCGGAACTTGTGCCAGTCGGGCGCATAGGGATAGCTGGTGTAACCGGCGATGATTATCTTCGGCTTGTGCTCAACTGCCAGCGCGCGAATCGCGTCATAGTCCAGCCGTTCGGTTTCCGGGTCGACGCCATAGCTCACAGCGTTGTAGAACTTGCCGCTGCGGGCGACGGGGCTGCCATGCGTCAGGTGGCCGCCCTGCAGCAGGTCCATGCCCATAATCGTGTCGCCGACGTTGATCAACGCGGTGAAAATGGCGCTGTTGGCGGGCGCGCCGGAAAGCGGCTGCACATTTACATACAGGCTATCGGCGTCGTATTCCTCGGTGGCGAACAACTCGGCAGCGCGGCGACGAGCCAGCGCTTCGACGATGTCGGCGTATTCCGTGCCCTTGTAATAACGCTTGTCCGAAACACGCCGGTACTCCGGCAGACGCGCGTTATAGTCCAGAATTTCGGCCTGAGTCATGGTGCGCGTCTCATCCAGCGGATAGCCTTCCGCGTAGATGTTGTGAAAAGCCGAGCCAATCGCCTCACGCACCGCCGCCGGCACAGTGCTTTCGGACGGAATCATGATCAGATACCGCGCCTGCCGCGCAGTTTCATGGCGTATCAGGTCAGCGACATCGGGATCGAGCTCCGCGAGGTCGCCACGGAAAAGAAAGTCGTTGGAAGTATCTGGCATAGTCTCTAGTCCCGGAGTAGGTCAGGAGAACAACAGAAGTTTAACATGGAGGAAAGAGGTGGGCTATAAACGAATACCCGGTTGAGCGCCAGCGCTTCAAGCGCCCGGTTCCGCGACAGGCAAAAACGCCTGAAAAATAAAAGGGACGGCTCCAGCCGTCCCTTCAGATGTGCCTTCGCGAAGGCTAGATTTGCTCGGTATTCGACTCTTCGGTTTCAGCGTCTCCGTCCGCAGCCGTTTCATCGACTACGGTATCGGCTTCGTCTACGACGGCATGCCCGTTGGCAGCGGCTTCAACCACGTCATCGGCCTCAGCCTGCGGCTCAACTGCGTCACCGGTCTCGACGTCTGACTCAACCGCGTCCTCGCCCTCAGCCGTCAGGTCAGCCGCCTCGGTTCCCCAGCGCTGCGTAAAGCCAACGCGACGCTTCTCCGGTTCGAGATGGCTGATACGCAGGCTCAGCCGGTCGCCCTTCTTCACGTAGGAATAGGGTTCCTTCAGCGAGCCATCGCCCATTTCGCTCAGGTGCAGCAGCCCTTCCAGCCCGTCGTCCAGCGCCACGAACGCGCCAAAGTCGACGACGTTCGTCACCGTGCCTTCGACAAGCTGGCCCTCGTGGTAACGCTCAGCGGCGTCAGCCCACGGGTCGTCAAGCAGGCGCTTGCGGCTTAGAGCGATGCGATTCGCCTCGCGGTCGAGGTTCAGCACATAAACCTCGATCTCCTCGCCCACGCGCAGCACGTCACGCGGGTGATCGACGCGATGCCATGCCAGCTCGCTGACGTGAATCAGGCCGTCTGCGCCACCCAGATTGACGAACGCGCCGAAGTCGCGCAAGCCGGTCACGGTGCCACGAACGACATCGCCTTCCTTCAGTTCAGACAGCAAACGCGCCTTCTGCTGCGCGCGCCACTCGCGCTGTGCCTCGCGCTCGCTGAAGATCAGGCGGCGACGGGCCTGATCAACTTCAATCACCTTGACCGCCAGTTCGCGGCCAATCAGTTCATCCCAGGCGTCGCGACCGCCGGTCGTACCGCTGGAAACCAGATGCGAGCTGGGGATAAAGCCCTCCAGCCGGTTCCAGCGCACGAGAATACCGCCGCGGTTATGCCCGGTGACGGTCACGGACACCACCTCTTCGCTTTCAAGAAGCTCACGGGCCTTTTCCCAGTCGTACTGTTGCAGGCCCATATTGATGGAAACGATCAGGTTGTCATCCTGGTCGCGAGGGTTCAGCACATAGACGGGAACTTCCGCCCCCACTTTAAGCCCCGCGCGAACCTGCGGGTCCAGCCGCTCCAGGTCCTGCACGGGCACAATGCCGTCGCGCTTCGAGCCCATATCGACGATCACTTCCCGCTGGTCAATCTGGAGAATGATCGCATTCCGGATCTCGCCCCGCTGCGGCGGCTTGTAGCTGAAATCAGACGAGTCGAGCAACGAGCGGAATTCTTCCTCGTACTGCTTCGCCTTCTCGACGTCGGTCTTTGAAACGGTCATCTACTCATACCACCTTGCGAAAATTGAAGATACAACACGACACAAACCACGGCGCAACCGTTCTGGCGAGACCTTGCGCCACTGGCCTGCTCAACCGGCTAGGCTGCGCCTAGTTGAGCCTCGAACTGCGCCAGCCAGTTGATCTCTGCCCGACACATCGACAACGCGTAGTCAGCAATCCACTGCTCCTCGACCGTCCTTACACTGTGGCTGCCGGCTTCCAGCGTATGCAACAGCGTTTCTGTTTCGCGCCGTCGATTGGCCACCATCTCCCTGAGCTGTTGCGCCCCCAGGTGACGCGCAAGATACAGCTTAAGCAGAAACTCCCGGCGCACCTGATCCGCCTGGGCCGGCCTGTTCAGCCAAGCCATCAGTTCGTTTCTGCCCTGTTCTGTGAGAAAGTAAAGCTTCTTCGAGGGCCGTCCCTGCTGCGGGATCTCCTGCATTTCGACAGAGCCCTCGGCCAGCAACTTGTGCAACGTTGGGTACAACGTGCCATAGCTGGCGGTCGTCACAGCGCCCAATGTCGTTTTGACGTGTTTCTTGATGTCATAGCCAGACATCGGGCGTTCGGATAGCAGTCCAAGAACCAGGAATTTATACGACATTTGATCGGGATATATTCGTCAACAGAGATAGATGTTGTAGTATATCCCGTCGATGCGCCATCTGACAAGAGAACAGCGCCCGGTTCGCAGCCCGCCTGTGTCACGCTCCCGGTATCACAATACCAGAAGCATATCACAGGTTAAATTATATCAGAAAATACTTCAACCGAATCCGTTTTTATCGGAATTCTAATTCGCGTCTGGCATGGACATGCCAAGCCCGCGCAGCCCGCGATCGATTTCCCAGGGATAGACAATGTAGGCGTCGGTGATGGCGCCATAGAAATCGGGACGCGCTTTGGTGAAGAGCGACCGGTAGGGATTGTAGTGCAGCACGCAGGTGAACGGCGTCGCGCCTGCGGCCTGCGCGCGCTCGCGCACGGCGATGCTCGTTCGCCCGCTGCCCCAGACATCATCCACAATCAGAATACGCCGGCCGACCAGCAAACTGTCTTCAGGGAACTGCAGAAACGAGGGCCAGGCCATCAGCCCGGCGGATTCGGCCTTGGCCGGAAAGTCAACCGCGGCGGTGAGCAGGTGGGTGTTATCCAGCACCTCGGCCAGCATGCCGCCGGGGATGACGCCGCCACGCGTGATCATGATCATGCCGTCAAATGGCCCCACGGCACGCAGTTGTGGCAGCAGGGTATCCACCAGTTTGTCAATATCTTCCCACGTAAGCACAATGTGACGCTCTGGACGTTCGCTCATGGAAACCCTCAGCACCCCGTTCGCGGCAAGTTCGGGTACAGCGAGGTGCATGACTGTACAGGCCGGAATTATCAACAAAAAATGAACCCCTGTCAAAAGTAAGCAGGGGTTCTTGGTTCTGGCTAAAGTCTGATCTGCACGGCGGCCTGCTACAGCCGCTCGGCGACGCTCTTGGCCTGAGTAAACAGCAGCAAATAGTCAGGGCCGCCCGCCTTGCTATCGGTTCCGCTCATGTTAAAGCCGCCAAATGGGTGAACCCCCACCTGAGCGCCCGTGATCTTGCGATTGAAATACAGGTTGCCGACGTGGAATTCCTCGCGCGCGCGTTCCAGACGCAGGCGATCGTTGCTGTAGACGCCGCCGGTCAGCCCGTACACCGTGCCATTGGCAATTTCGAGCGCATGGTCGAAATCGCGTGCCCGAATCAGCGCCAGTACGGGGCCAAAGATTTCCTCCTGCGCCAGACGCGCATCTGGCGCGACTTCGCCAAATATCGTCGGCTCGACGAAATAGCCGTCTTCCGGGTTCGAACTACCGCCGCCGATCAGTAATTCGCCCTCGCCGTGACCGATCTCGATGTACTGGCGAATGCGGTCAAAGGCTTCCTGATCGATGACCGGCCCAAGATCGACTGCCGGGTTTTCGACCGGGTTGCCGACCGTGAGTCGCCTGGTTCGGGCAATGACACGCTCGGCGACCGTTTCGTAAACGTCATTGACGATGATGGCGCGCGAGCAGGCGGAGCATTTCTGCCCCTGAAAGCCGAACGCGCTGGTCACAATGCCCTCTGCCGCCGCTTCCAAATCCGCCGTTTCGTCCACAATGATGGCGTCCTTGCCGCCCATCTCCAGAATCGAGCGCTTGAGCCAGAGCTGGCCGGGCTGGACTCGAGACGCCTTTTCGTAGATTTCCGTGCCAACCGCTCTGGAGCCGGTGAAGGCGATGAAGCGCGTCTTCGGATGCTCGACCATGCGCCCGCCCACGACCTCGCCGGGACCGGTCACAAAGTTGAGCACGCCCGCAGGCAATCCGGCGTTCCAGAACAGCTCACACATTTTGTAGGCGACCCATGGGCTTTGCTCGGCGGGCTTTAGCACCACCGTATTGCCGGCGACGATGGCCGCCGCCGTCATGCCGGTCGTGATCGCATTGGGGAAATTCCACGGCGGGATGACCGCGCCGACGCCGAGCGGAATGTAATACAGGCCAAGATGTTCGGCGTCAAACGGCACGAGCTGGCTGCTGCTGTCGGCAAGGCGCATCATCTGGCGCGCGTAATACTCAAGGAAGTCAATCGCCTCGGCGGTATCGGCGTCGGCTTCGGCTCGGTTTTTGCCGACCTCCAGCACCATCACGGCGCTGAACTCGTGCTTGCGTCGCCGCATCTCCGCCGCGACATCCAGCAGAAAACGAGCGCGGACAGCAACCGGCGTGGATTTCCATGTTTCAAACGCCTGAGCCGCGGCTTCGATGGCCTGATCGGCATGGCTGGCAGCGCCGTTGGCGAAATGGGCCACCGCCTGTGAAGGCTGCGAAGGATTGAGCGAAGGGAATGTCTCCTGTAATTCCAGCCTCTGGCCGCCAATGACCAGGGGATAGGTTCGCCCGATTTCCTGCTTTACCTGGTCGAGCGCCGCCTGAAACGCCGCCTGATTTTCAGGCCGGGAAAAATCGGTCAGCGGCTCGTTGCGGAACGGAGGCAGCATGTATGAACGCTCCTTGAGTACCATTTACAGAATTTCGCCGTATTGTACCATGTCGCTAAAAGAGAACGATTACAAACGCCGGCAGGCATTTCGGAAAATTCATAAAATCTTTGCGGGCAAAATATATGTTTTTCATTATACTGACGTTATCCACCGGTTAAGGCAGGGGGCGCGGGAGGCTAAGTACTGGCCAACGCGCTGCCAGTACCTGCAGGAGTGCGAACTGTGGAGTTTGAGCTCAGTGACCACGCCGCACGACGCGCTGCACAAAGAAACGTTTCACCGGACGAGATCGCTTTTCTGCTCAAGCACGGGCGCTTTCTTCACAACACCGGAGTGATCTTCTGCCAGCTTCGGCGGAAAGATGTCCCTGACGACCTGCCCGGCAACCATCGTTACCGCCGTCTCGTCGGCTCGACGCTGGTGCTGTGCCGCTGCGGCCACTTCGTGGTGACGCTCTATCGCGAAGCCAAAGCGTTCCACCACGACAACTGCAAGACCCGTTACAACCAAAAACCCGAAACGTACATCAGTTGCCCCTACTGCCGCGGCGTTGTGCCCGGGGCCGGCGCGCAGCAGTCCGACTGACCGGGTGTTGGCTGCTCCTCGCAAACGATGACAATCTGCTGGCCACGACAGCGCGTGAGCGCCAGCGTGACTGCATTGCCGCCCTTCAGTTTGAGTTGTGGAACCAACGCTTCCGGCGTCACGGCGCTGCCGCGCTTTTTGACGGTGACTCGCCCGACACGGCGCTCGCGCAGATAGGCGCGCAACCGCTTGACATTGAACGGCATCCAGTCGAGCACTTTCCAGGCGCGCGCCCAGGGTGTGCCGTTCCATGTCTCCGCCGTGATATACGCGATGGTTTCGTCTAGCTGAGCGCCGCCCAGCGCCACGGCAAGGTCGCCGACCAGCCCCGCGCGCAGCAGCGCGGGATCTGGCTCGATCAACCACGCGCGCGGTTCGGATAAAGTAGCGCGCGCCGGGTCTGCGTTTTGCCAGTGAAGCGCGCCGTCCTCCGTCAGCAAAGTCGCCTTCAAGCCCTGCCCCGCCCCAAGCCAGAGCGTCGCCTCTTTGAGCGCGCCATCGACGGAGATAAATTCCACCAGCCCGGTATAGCCCGCAAGCTGATCGAGCGCCACGCCGGGCGAGAGTTTGACAACGATCAACGCTTGCTTCCAGCGCCTGATCGTCGATAACGGCGGCTCGTACTGCTCGACGTGATGCAGCCGCCTGCCGTTTGCATCGCGCCGGGCCGGATCGAAAAACGCCAGCTCGCTATCGGGCAGACCGGCGCGAATGTCCGCCACTTCAAACCGCGCCGCCACGTCAAGCGCCGCCGCGTTCAGACGCGCCATTGCCACGCGCACCGGATCCAGATCCAGACCAAGCACCTCCCCACCGGCCTGCGCCATCGCCAGCGAATCGGCCCCGATACCGCACCCGGCATCGACCACCGAGCGGCCCGCGGCAGCGCGTGCCCGGTATGCCCGCACCAGCGGATCGCTGGCTTGTTCCAGCGCATCGGGCGTGAAGAAAAGCCGCCCGGCATCCTCGCCGAACTTCCCGACCGCCTGTTGACGCAGCATTGCCAGCGTCAGCGCCGCCGCTGCGTCATCTGGCGCATACTGCCTGCGAAGCCGCGTCAACAGGCGCAGCCGGTTGGCTTCGCTCAGGTCGTCGTTCGTCAGCGTTTCCAGAAGCTGCTCGCCTGAAGGCGAAGACAGAAACGCCAGTTGTTTCAGCGTGATGGTCATCCTGCGGCAAGTGCCTTCGCTGAGAAATTCGTTCTTGAGCCTCACGTAACGTCAGGCTGTAAACTGCGCTCTGAGGATATCACCACGGAGGCCATCATGCATTTTCACATTATCGACAGCCAGACAACCTACCGGCGACTGCTGGCCGCCGAGGACGAGGCCACACGCCGGGCGATCTTCGTTGAAGAGCTGGTACAACCGTTCAGCGGTCTGGTCCGCATCTTCGGCGGCGACGGCGAAGCCGCCTTCGCGCAGTGGGGCATGAGCCCCGGACAGTTCAGCGGCGAACAGCGGGCGCAAACCGAGGCCGTCTTCAAAGGGCTGGAAGCGGCAAACGCCTGGCAACGCGCCGCACAGGCGTTGGAGCGCGGGCGGGAGGCGTTCGCTCCCTTCGCCGACCGCATCCCGCTCGATAACATCGTATTTGCGCTGCTCATCGCCGATTTGAGCACAGGCCCAACGGCGGACGAAGGTTATACCGGGTTTGGCGGCATTCCGGGATGGATCATGACCGTTTACGGAAGCGCGACCGAGTACAATCTGGCGCGGGTTGAGGCCTGCACGGTTCACGAGTTGCATCACAACGTTCTGGGAGCGGTTCAGCCGCGCAACATCATGACCGAAACGACCGTCGCCGACTATCTGGTGCTGGAAGGGCTGGCCGAGTCGTTTGCCGCCGAACTGTACGGAGCCGAGCTGATCGGCCCGTGGGTCACGAACTTACCCGAAGATCAGGTGGAAATCGCGCGCCGGGTCATCGGCGAAAATCTGGCCGCGACCGGCTTCAACACCATTCGCGCCTACATCTTCGGCGATGCCATCGTTCAAAAGTACATGGATATGCCGCCGGTCGGTGTGCCGCCGTACGCAGGCTACGCGCTTGGGTATCGCGTCGTTCAGGCTTATCTCCGGCGCACGGGCAAAAGCGTGGCCGAAGCGACCTTTGCCCCCACCGGCGAGATTATCGAGGAATCCGGCGTGTTCGCCTAGTTTAGCCCGGCGCGCCCGATGCCAGCCTGCAAGCGACAACTACTCATCCGGCGCTTCGGCGGTCGCCGGATCAATGCTGATAAACACCAGCTCACCCTGCGCCAGCACTTCGACGGGCGGGTTCAGCAGGACACGTTCCGGCCACTGCGCGGCGGTTGCGCGGCTGAATTTGGCCACCTTGTTGACGCCATGGATGCGACCGGCCAGCACGGCGGGCTGCATAAACGCCACCGCCCGCGGCAACGCGCTGAAAGCGAGCAGAACCGGCCCCTCATCCGTCTGAATGGCCGCCGCCTCCCAGGTCACGGTTTCGCCGGGCTGGCGCGCCCAGGCAGGCTTATTCGGATGCTGGCGAATCAGCAGATGAACGTAGGGGCCTTTGTAAGCGGCCAGATCGAGAGAAGCGACGTCTCGCCCCGCGACCTGAGCAATGCGCGCCAGCGTGTCGTCCGTGACATGCGGTTTTTCCGCGCGTAGCAGGACGCCGCCTGCAGGGTGCGCGCTTTCGACCAGAATCCGGGTGAAACCGGCGTCCTGCAGAATATCGACGGCGTCCTGATCTGGCCGGCCATCAGGATCGACGATCATCAGCCGGCCACCGGGCCGCAAAACGCTGAGCGCACCGGCGAGCAAGGCCGCTTCGGGACGCGTCCCCAGCGCTACCACCGCGTCGGCGCTCTCCGGTTCGAGCCGCTGCTGCCCGACATTCAGCGGAACGACATCAATCGCCAGATCGTCCCGCAGTTCGGACAGCGTCGCGCCCGCGCGGCCACCAACGTCGATCAGCCGCAGCATGGCGGCGCTGGGCGGCAAGTGGCGCGCAACAGCCAGCGCAGCATCGCGCCACATGTCATGGCCGGTCACGAACGGCGCTTCCCTTCCCTGCGACCGGAAGCGCCGCTACCGGCATCCGGCGAATGGCTATTGCTCCGCGCTGCGTCGATCAGTTCAAGCACTTCGTTCCACTCCTCGCGGAAAAAGTGCAGCGTGATCGGCCCCAGTTCCAGATGGTAGACAGTTTCCCCATCCGGCTCGTGCGAGAGCCAGGCGACATAGTTTTCGGTTTCCGCAAGCGTTTCGACATTAACATCAGACATCTCACTACCTCCTGATTGCTGGTGCAAAATGCGATCTGTTAGTTGCCGCTGGACGGGCGGTCACGCCGCTTCGACCGCGTGGCCGAAATCGCGCGGCGGCCCCATGCCTGAACCTGTCTCGTCAGGCGCGAAAACTGATATGAAAATGTGCCACGCTGCCGCCGCAATTCCTGCGTCATCGTCGGCTGCGGGAACGGATTGCGATCCATGAGCTTACCGTAAATATACTGCCCAAGAACGCGAATGCTGGCGACAACCGGCGCGGCCAGAATGACGCCCAGCGCGCCGCCAACCGCCGCCCCCGCCAGCACCGCCACCATCACGACGAACGGATGCAGGTTGAGGCTGCCGCCCATCACACGAGGAACCAGTACTACCGCTTCGATGTTTTGCAGCGCCGTCCAGACGACGATCACGACCAGCGCGAACGTCGGCCCTTCGAGAAACGGCAGCGTGCTCGATTGCGACGCCAGCGCCAGCAAGGCCGCCGGGATGAGCGCGAGCGCCGGGCCGATATTCGGGATGAACTCCAGCAACGCTGAAAGCGTGCCGAGGATGGTCGCATTCGGCACACCCAGAATCGTCGCCGCGAGAAAGACCACCACGCCCATGATGAGCGAGAGAATAACCTGCCCGCGCAGGTAGGCGTCCCACACCTGCCTCAGTTCATAGAACAGGCGACGGGCATCGCCCTTATAGGCCGGCGGCGTGATGTCAACGATCGCATCGACAAAGCGCGGCCCATCCTTAATCAGGTAGAACATCAGCGTGAGCAGGAAAATGAAATTGATGACCGCATTGACCGCGCCGCCCAGAAAGCTGAAGGCCGGGCCAGTCAGCGAGCGCACGAACATGGTGACCGTTTCGGGGATGTTGATGTCGGACAGCGAGGGAACGTCCGAACGGGCAGCGCCGAAACCAAGCGCCTCTTCCAGGCTTTCAATCGGCACGATAACCTGACCGGCAATCTCAATCGGCTGGCTAAGCACGACGCGCACATCTTCCCATAGCCGTTGCAGCAACGCCGGTATCTGCGTCAAAAATTCCTGTAGCTGGTCCAGCAGCACCGGAAAAACCAGCAGCACGATGACGCTGAAAAACGCCACTACCAGCAGGAACGTGACGATAATCGCCAGCGCGCTGCGCGAGCGCGGCAGGGCCTCCGTACGCGGATAGGTGAGGCGGTCGAAACGCTTGGCAATCGGATAAAGCAGATAGGAAAGCACCAGCGCGACGCCGATGATGGGCAAAATTTCGGTGAGCTGCAGGAACACAAACGCAGCCAGCGCCAGACAGATAAGCGCAACCGTGCGTTTGGTGCGCGATGACCAGCTTGGCGACGATACCGGTGGTGGAGAAGAGGTCACGCCAGTATCCTACTCCCCTTGCGATCCGAAGTCGCTCTTACAGCCGCGGCCCCGGCGGACCGCTGCGGTTTGCGAAGTATACACTTGAGTACGTTGTGAGTGACGAAAAAGGCGCGGCGCTTTACCGCGCCACGCCCTGTCACTGTTCGCAAATATCGCCGGTTCAGCGACGACGATCGCGATTGCCGCCATTGCGTCGCCCGCCGCCGCCATCGCCACGACCACGCGGCCCGCCACCACCGCCGCTGCCGGGCCGGCGATCGCGGCTGCGCGCTTCCTCAGCCGTCCAGCCTTCCATGACGGCCTGCCGGCTTAGACGCACCTTGCCATCGGGGCCGACATCGGTGACCATCACCATGACTTCGTCGCCCAGACTGACTTCATCCTCGACGGAAGCGACATGGTGGTCGGATAGCTGCGAGATATGGACCAGACCATCACGCCCCGGCAGGAACTCGACGAAAGCGCCATACGGCTCGATCCGCACGACCTTGCCGGTGTAAACACGCCCGACCTCTGCGTCCTCCGTCAGACCGCGAATAGTCTCCAGCGCTGACTGGACCGACAGACCATCGGTCCCGGCCACGAACACAGTGCCGTCGTCCTCGATGTCGATCTTGACGCCCGTGCGATCCTGAATGCCGCGAACCGTCTTGCCGCCCGGCCCGATGAGCAGACCAATCTTTTCGGGATCGATCTTGATCGTCACCATGCGCGGCGCGTATTCCTTGAGTTCGAGGCGGCTCTGCGGAATGGCCTCCTGCATGACCTCCAGCACCTTCAAACGCGCCTCGCGCGCCTGTTCCAGTGCCTGACGCATAATACTGGCATCAACGCCGGTGATCTTGATGTCCATCTGCAGCGCGGTGATGCCCTGACTGGTGCCGGCCACCTTGAAGTCCATATCGCCGATGTGGTCTTCGAGGCCCTGAATATCGGTCAGCACCACGACCTTATCGCCTTCTTTGATCAGGCCCATGGCGATACCGGCGACAGGACGCTTGATCGGCACACCCGCGTCCATCAGCGCCAGCGTGCTGCCACAGACGCTCGCCATGGACGTGCTGCCGTTCGAGCTCATCACTTCGCTGACCAACCGGATGGTATACGGGAACACATCTTCCGGCGGGATCATCGCGCGCAAAGCCGTTTCGGCGAGCGCGCCATGACCGATTTCACGGCGCTTTGGCCCGCGCATCGGCCAGACTTCGCCCGTGCTATAGGGCGGGAAGTTGTAGTGATGCAGGAAACGCTTCGATTCCTCCGGCGAGATGGTGTCCAGTTCCTGCACATCGCGGGGCGTTCCCAGCGTGGCAATGGTCAACACCTGAGTTTGGCCACGCTTGAAGAGGCCGGAACCATGAACGCGCGGAATAACGTTGACTTCCGCTGCCAGCGGCCGGATCTCGGTCGGCGTACGACCGTCTGGCCGGATGCCCTCCTCGACAATACGCCGCCGCACTTCTTCGGCGATGACATCCTGAAAGTACTCGCGCACTGCCTTGTATTCGGTGATTTCCTCAGGGTCGCTGGCGGCGCGCGCCTCGTACTCGGCGACAAGCTGCTCGCGCAGTTCTTCCAGGGCCTCGTTACGGCCCTGTCGGTCGGTCATCTCGGTAATCACGCGGCGCACGGCATCGCGCGTTTTCTCGGCCACTTCCGCGGCCAGCGTTTCGCTCGTCTCTTTGGCGATATACTCGCTTTTCGGCTTGCCAATTTCGGCAGCCATGCGCTTCTGCACGTCGATCAACGGCTGCACGACGTTCTTGGCAAGCTCCAGCGCGCGCAGCATCGTCTCCTCGTCGACTTCATCCGCGCCGCACTCAACCATATTGATGGCGTGTTCGGTCGCCGCCACCCGCAGGTCGAGGATGCTGTCTTCCATCTGCGGAATGGTGGGATTCACCACCAGTTCACCGTCGATCAGGCCGATCCGCACACCTGCAACCGGGCCGTTCCACGGGATATCCGAAATCATGAGCGCGGCGCTGGCGGCGATAATGCCCGGAATGTCGATCTGGTGTTCCTGGTCATGGCTGAAAGCCGTGAGGATGACCTGAACCTCGTTACGCATGCCCTTGGGGAACAGCGGGCGCAACGGGCGGTCGATCAAACGCGCGGTCAGAATTGCCTGTTCGGACGGACGCCCCTCCCGGCGGAAGTAGCTGCCCGGAATGCGCCCGGCGGCGTAGAGTTTTTCTTCGTAATCGACACTTAATGGAAAGAAATCAATGCCTTCGCGGACTTGTTTGCTCATCGTCGCCGCGGCAAAGACCATTGTTTCTCCAAACGTCACTGTCACCGCACCGCCGGCCTGCTCGGCCAGACGACCGGTTTCAATGACGAATTCCTGCCCCGCTATTTCGACTGAATAGCGGTGGTTCGTACCCATATTACCTGCCATAGATGTCCTCCATAGAAACGAGACATGCCTGGCAGCCAGGGACTGGAGAATAAAGCCAATGAATTAGCCTCATTCTCCAATTCCTGCCTCGCCAGGCATTGCCCTGTGGATGCCCCTCGATTGGAGCACCCTGAATACACCACAAATGTGTCCTCGCGCTTAGTGACGCAATCCCAGACGCTGAATCAGCTCACGATAGCTTTCGGGATTGGTCCTGTTCAGGTAACGCAGATGACGACGACGCTGGCCAACCAGCTTGAGCAGCCCGCGACGCGAGTGCTGATCGTGCTTGTGGACCTTGAGATGCTCGGTCAACTGCTGGATGCGCGACGTCAACAAAGCGATCTGCACCTCAGGCGAACCGGTATCGCCCTCGTGGCGAGCATAATTCTGGATGATGCTGTTCTTCTCTTCTTTCGTCAGTGACATTTGGAATCCGTCCTTGTCAGCTCATGTCACCTAGCACGCCGGACAGCAGGCATGCCGGTCTAATCCATTACGCCAATTATAGCAGAAGAAGACATACAGGCAATCCTGAATTAAGCCTCGCCAAACCGCCCCAACCGTTCGGCCCGCTGGGCTTCCGCTACCAGACTCACCGTATGGTGCGTGCGGAAAAGGCTGTACTGCCCCGGCCTGCCGGGAATGGCATTGAGCACATTCTCGGTTTCCATGATGGAAAACCACAGGTCAAGGTTCCAATCCGTGTCCGGGTCAGCCATGCGGACATTCGCCTCAGAAATCACCTGATTGCGCTCATACAGGCTCAGGAGCAGGCGCACAAAGCTGTCCCGCTCGTTAATGATCGCCGTGCAGATCGGCGAATCGAGGTGAAGCGAAATACCCTTGGTGTAGAAATCGCTCTGCGGGTTCGGATACTCTTTCACCTCTACGCCGTTGTTCGCCAGCAGATATTCAACCGCCTGCTGGAATGTCATACCGACATCGAAGCTACGCAGGCGCTTGTGCAGGCTGCCAAGCGGGCACCACGTAAAGCCGCGAAAACTGGTGAACTGCTCCACGCTCACGACCACGCGCCGCACCATGTCGGCAACATTCGAATCGACTCGATCCAGCTCGTCGAGCGAGATTCCGGCCCAGTTGCGCTGCTCGTCCATAGCATCGCGTCGGGGCAATTCGATGGACGGCGGCACGTAATCCGGCTGAAGCTTGATCACAGGGACCAGGTCTTCAGGGTTATGACGATGCGGCACAAGCTCGCGTAGCAGCACGCGCTCGCGCACCAGACAGTCGATCCAGTCCGAACGCCACTGATCGCTGTAGTTCAGGCCCGGCCGGTCAAGCTCCCGGTCCATCGCCAGCCCCTTGAGCAGGAAGCCGTAGTTAACGTATTCCCAGTTACGCACGTTGAGCGTATTGAGGACGCGCAGCACAATGCGATCCCGAATCAGGCGCGTCTTGTCAACGATCGGATGCCCCTCATTCAGCATGAGGTTGCCATTGCCCGACTGCGCCTTCAAAATACCGAGCGAGATCGACTGCGAAACCAGATCCTCGCCACGCGCCTTCGAGACAACCGCGCCGACATCCTGCAATTGTTCGATCAGTTGCGCGCGCGTCAGCACGTCTGTGCCCAGAGTCTGCGCCAGCCGGTCGAACTGGATGATAACGCTCGACCACTGCGACGGCGTAAAACCGCCCAGATCCGCGCTGCCATCGCTGGATGCCGAAAGGCTGAGCGACTGGTGCGTCTGAAGATCAGTGAAGTCGTCGATGTATTCGATGGTGATGCCGGGATTCTTTTCAAGCTGCCGGCTGGTGCTGCCCCGCACGCCCCACAGGATGACCTGCTTGTTACGAGCGCGCAGAGCATTGAGCACGTCATTAAAGTCGCGGTCACCGCTGGCCATGATATAGACATCCGCCGAGTCGGCATGGCTCGAGTCGGTGATCACGTCCTTGGCGATACGCATGTCAGCGCTGTTCTTGCCCGGCAGGTTGAACACCGGATCGATATTCGCCATCATCAGGCGACTCGGCGCTTCATCGGCAATTTCACGGCCCGCCGAGTCGACCAGCGGCGGCAGGCTGCCACGCTGGCCCCACGGCGCGTAGGCAGCAAGTTTCACGACCTGCCCATGCGCCTTCGCCTGAGCGACGAAGCGCTCGATCAGATGGTCGAGGTTGACCGTAAAGCCCTGCTCATTGAGGCTGATGGCAATGTTTTCGAAGTCGATATAGACAGCGACGTTTTTGGTCTGCTGGATGCCCAGCAGCGTTTCCAGAGGCTGGAAAATGACCTCGTCGGCAAATTCCGTGCCTTTCAGCACGTCCTGCGAACCCCACATGCGAATACGAGCGCTGCGGGTCGTCCGCACGCGCCGCACAAGTGGGATCAGGTCGCTACTGGTCGTCGCCAGAATCAACTCGTCAACCGGCTCCGGGTCGAACGAGAAGTAATGCATGATCAGGGCATCGGCCAGGCTGGAACGCAAGGGCATGTCGAAAATGTCGTAGCCAGCGGCCTTGAAGATATGCTGAGGGTCGAGACTCGCCCGACCCTTTCTGTGGCTTTCCCAGTTGGCGACCGCAATCGCGCGCAAGCGGTCAGGGCTGAACAGGCCGGCAGCCAGCGCAGCACCCGCGCGCAGGCCAACCGCCAGTTCCTGTAGATCGACATTGATGCCACGACTTCGAAAATGCGCGACTAAGTCGTCAACGTCTACGATTAAGTAAGCGGCCATTTTCTTTCCTAAAATGCATCGCTGTGCCAACGCCGCAGGGAATATCGTTTACACGGACAGTCGATGCCAGATTCAGGGAGTATGAGAACGTTTTTGTTCGCCAGATTCGATGATTTTAGTTGAATAAACATAACTTTCTAAGTCTCACATTTGCGATTATTGTAACAAACACCTAATGGGGGTTCAACGGTCGCCTTGCCCCGCGAACATCCAGTTCACCAACGATTGCTATACGGTCAAACACGCGGAGAAGTTCCACACTCAGAGCGAGGACTATCGGCCCGGCAGAAATCTAACAGCTCATATTATACGCCAGGATGCTGTCGAATATCGCACCAATATCTATGAAAAGCATGAGTAAAAAGACGCGCCGGGAACCTGCGGCGCGTCCTCAATGCCTTCTGCCTGTGCGGGTGATTAATAGGCTTTGGCGAAAATAGCGACTTTATCGGCGGGTTTGCCGGTCATGAAGCAGACGCCGCTCCCGCCGGGCTGGTCAAACGGATAACAGCGATGCGTGGCGTTCGTCTCGGCCTTGATGCGCGCTTCGTCTTCCGCGCTGCCGGCCCACCAGCCGCGCGCGAAACCGCCGCGCGCGATCACCTGCTTTAGCTCGTCGTAACTGGTGACGTCAAAGGTATTGGCATCGCGAAATGCCGTCGCCTGCCGCAGCATGTTGGCCTGAATCTCGTCCAGCAGCCGGCAAACCTGCGCCGCCAGATTATCCTGATTGAAGAACTGCTTGCCTTCGCGCCCCGGAATATCACGCCGCGCCGCGACCACCGTCCCTTTCTGGACGTCCTTCGGGCCGATCTCGATACGCACAGGAACGCCGCGCAGTTCCCAGTAGTTGTACTTGGCGCCCGGCGTCAGCTCCTCGCGCCGGTCAAAATGGGTGCGAATGCCGGCATCGACCAGCTCGGCATGCAGACGCGTCGCCGTTTCCATGACCGCGGATTTCTCTTCGTCGTTCTTATAGATGGGAACGACAACCACCTGATAAGGAGCCAGTTTCGGCGGCAGGCGCAGCCCCTGATCATCGCCATGCGTCATGACGACGCCGCCGAGAATGCGCCAGCTTACGCCCCAGGACGTTGTCCAGCAATACTGGCGCTCGTTGTTGCGATCCAGAAACTGGATATCGAACGCTCTGGAGAAATTCTGGCCCAGATTGTGACTCGTGCCGGACTGGAGCGCGCGTTTGTCACCCATCATCGCTTCGATGGTATAGGTGTGCATCGCGCCCGCGAACTTTTCCGAATCGCTCTTGCGCCCCTTAATGACGGGGATGGCGGCATCGTTGATCGCGAAATCGGCGTAGACATCGAGCATTTGCAGCGTTTCAGCCTCGGCCTCTTCATAAGTAGCATGCGCCGTGTGGCCCTCCTGCCACAGAAATTCGGTCGTCCGCAGGAACGGGCGCGTCCGCATTTCCCAGCGCACGACATTGGCCCACTGATTCAGCAGAAGCGGCAAATCGCGATACGACTGAATCCAGTCGCGAAAGGCATCCATGATGATCGTCTCGGATGTGGGACGGACGACATACGGCTCTTCGAGCTGCTTGCCGCCGCCGTGCGTCACGACCGCCAGTTCAGGGCTGAAGCCTTCGACATGCTCGGCCTCGCGGCGCAGGAAATTTTCGGGAATAAAAAGTGGAAAATACGCGTTCTGATGCCCGGTAGCTTTAAAGCGCCTGTCCAGCCCGGCCTTGATCGCCTCCCACAATTCGTAGCCATAAGGTTTGACGATGATGCAACCGCGCACCGGCGACTGTGCAGCGAGATCGGCGCGATAGACAACCTCGTTATACCATTTCGAAAAGTCTTCGCTGGGTGGCGTCAATCCCTGCTGGGACATGCTGGCTCCTCGTGGTCATGTGGTGTAATCCGTGATTGTGAACAGGAGCGCATTATACCGTAGGCGAGAGCGTCCGGTCTACGGCTGGCCGGTAACGGACGACCATGCCCTGCCAAGTCATGAACATGGAGGGTGATTGAGAAAACCTGAAGCGGTCAGGGGGCGGCTTTTTCCGAAATCGAGGTTTCCCCTCAATCACGGAACAGCTCGGTTAGCGGCAAGGTAAACGGCAGCGCGTCCCCGCCGTCAAGCACGCCGTCCTTGCCGACTTCGTCGATCATCAGGCTGCCACTTTCGGACAGACGGCATACATCGACCGTTTCTTCATCTGGATAGACGATCCAGACGAGTTTAGTGCCGTGTTCCAGATATTTGCGCGCTTTACGCTGCACTTTCCTGAGTGAAGCGGTGGGCGACACGACTTCAACGGCAAGATCGGGAGCGCCTATGAAGTAGCGCTTAGGATACTCCGGATGCCTCCCGAAAGAGATGTAACCGGCGTCTGGGCTGAGGACATTTTTGGGCGACAGTTCAAAACCTGTGTCTGCTCCACCAACATACCCAAGTCGAGCGTCGTCAACATATTGTTGCAGGAAGCGGCCTATGCGAAGTCCAATAACGCCGGATTTTCCACTCGATGGGGACAACTCCTCAATCTCTCCATCGATAAGTTCCAGGAACTTTTCCTCATAGCCGGGCTGCTTTGAAAGTTCCCACAGGTCGTCCGCCGTGTATGCCTTTTCGTGGATGACCATACTTAGCCCTTTCTGCTCGCTCTCATTTTACCAAAGGGCTTTAGCCCGCGAGAAAGCCGCGCCGCGTTAGCGGCTGCGGAGCGTCGCAAGAGCGTTTTAGCAGGTCACTCATCCGCCGGCTGGTCCCACGTGCGGCCATAGTTCACATTCAGTTTGTCCATCACGGCCTGCCCCAGATCAATGTCGCTGATACTGGCAAGCTGCATCAGATAGAGCATGACATCCGCCAGTTCGCCCGCCAGCGATGCCTTGTCAACCGGCTCGTCGCGCCACTGGTAATGTTCCAGCACTTCACTGGCTTCCAGAACGAGCGAAATCGCCAGATTGCGCGGGGTTTGCGGGCGCGGCGAATCAGGCCGGTACCAGCCCTTGCTTTCGACAAAAGCGTGCATCGCGGCAGTCAGCGTGTCCAGATCCATAACACCTCTATGGAAGCGGGCAAATACGGAAAACGGGAGCGGCGGCGCGGTCAGCCGCGTGAGGGGCTAATACGCATTTTTCTCGCGGCGAAGCAAAGTTTGCCAGATAGTACGGATGATGATCTTGATATCCAGCCAGAGAGACCAGTTTTCGACGTACCAGAGGTCATAGGCCGTGCGCTCGGCAATCGAGGTATCCCCGCGCAGGCCGTTCACCTGCGCCCAGCCCGTCATGCCGGCCTTTTCGCGGTGGCGTTCCATGTAGCGCGGAATGCGCTCGCGAAACTCCTGAACATAGACGGGGCGCTCTGGCCGCGGGCCGACGAGGCTCATTTCGCCCAGCAGCACGTTGATTAACTGCGGCACTTCGTCCCAGTTCGTCTTGCGCATGAACGCGCCGGTTCGCGTACGGCGCGGGTCATTTTCTACCGTCCAGCCCGGCCCGGTGGCCTCCGCATCCTGCCGCATGGAACGGAATTTGATCATCTGGAACGGCCGCCCATCCAGCCCCATACGTTCCTGCGTGTAAAAGACCGAACCGGGCGACTCGAGCCGGATGAGGAGCGCGGTCAGCAGCATGAGAGGCGAGAGGAAAATCAAACCCAGCGCGGAGACGACGATATCCATTCCGCGCTTCAGGCTAAGCTTCCAGCCGCGCAGCGCGATATCGCGCACCGTCAGAAGCGGCGTGCCGCCCAGATCGTCGACGTTCAAATCGCCGGCCATATAGGCGAACATGTCCGGATAGATTTTGATGTCTACCCTGCCCCGCTGGCACAGATTCACCAGTTCGACCAACTGGGCGCGCGGCGCGTCCTGAATGGCGATGATCACCTGCTCGATCTGATAGGCGTCGATCAGATATGGCAGCTCATGATAGGAGCCCAGGATCGGAATGCCGAGCATATTGCCTTTTTTGTCGTCCTTGCCATTGACGACGCCGACGATGTTGTAACCGAGCATCGGGCTGCCCTTGATTTTTCTGGCGATTTCGCGGGCAATCTTTCCCGTGCCGAGAATCAGCAGGTTGACGCGCTCGTATCCATGCTCGCGCAGCAGACGCACGACCGACTGGTGCGCTTCGCGGCCCAGAATGGCGAAAACAGAGCTGAACAGCCAGACATAGAAGAACATCGTGCGCGGGTAATCGATGTCGAACTGCGTGTTGTTAAAGATCAGCCCGACCGAACCATAAGCCAGAACCGCGCCAATCGTGACTGCGCCGAAGATATTGCGCGCCAGGTCGATACGGCTGACAGCGCGTCCGAGATGGTAAAGACGCGACATATAGAAGATCGTGATGATGGTCACGACGTGCAGGATCATCGTCGGCAGGTACAGGTTGATGCCGATTTCGGCGACCTGCTCGTTATCCAGCAGCGGAACGAAGCGCGCCAGATAGCCTAAGATGAACGCGATCGTGAGCATCGCCACGTCGGTGAGGAACAGCAAAATGCCCAGCAGCGTGCGTACACGGCTGGACCGGCGCGCAACAACCGGCGTCAGGCGTTGGAAGTCGGCAGCGGAGGACGCCACATTTCCGGCCACAGGCTGGGCCCACCCTTTGCCAGAAGGCCCAGCATCACCAGCCCGTGGAGCCAGAGAGGGGTCGTCGCCCGGTAGTGTTTGCGGTAGAAGATCAGCATCGCCCGCCAAAACTCGAACTGGGCTTTTTTGCTTTTGCGGCTGGCGGCCCTTTTGACGTGCCGCACGACGACCGCCGGATTGTACATGACCTTCCACCCTGCCTTTTTTATTCGGAACGCCCAATCTAGATCCTCTCCGTACATGAAGAATGTTTCGTCGAGCAATCCGCTGGTTTCAATCGCTTCCCGGCGAACCTGCATATACGCCCCGACCACCGAATCGACCTCTAGCTCAACATCCGGATCGACAAAGGTCATGTTATAGCGGGCAAATCGCGGGCTGTTGGGAAACAGCTTCGCCAACTTCGAGAAGTGATAAAAGGAAACCAGCGGCGTCGGAAAGCTACGGCGGCAGGCCTTGTCCAGACTGCCGTCCTCAAGTACGAGTTTGGGTCCTGCGACTCCAACCTCAGGCCGGGAATCCATAAACCGCGTCATGTCATACAGCGCGTTGGCAGGAACCTCCGTGTCGGGATTGAGCAGAAGCGCGTAGCGAGGCGCACCGGCATCGACATCGCCAATGCCGCGAAATCCCAGCGCGCGCAGACCGAGATTGTTGCCATAGGGGTAACCGCCGTTGACTTCGCTCTCGATCAACGTAACCGATGGGAACTCGTCGCGAACCATCGCCGCGCTGCCGTCGGTCGAAGCGTTGTCAACCACAATCACCCGAAAACTGAAATCGCCCTCGCTGGCGAGCACCGTTTGCAGGCAACGGCGCAGCAGATCGCGCGTATTCCAGTTCAGGATGACAACCCCGACATCGAGCATGATCCCTCCAACTCCCGGGATTCTATCACAAAACAAAAGGGGCATACACGATGCCTGATCGCCGGACGAGCGCGAACGCTACTCCACGCGCGCGCAACTCTCCGGCGTCAGGCAATAAACCCGCAGACCCGGATGGTGAAAGTAGCTGGCCGTGTGCATGATCAGGTCGTCGCCAAGCCAGTCAGGGCGGTCGATTCCGGCAATGAGCTGCAACTCCGTATCGTAGCTGGCGTAGTAATCCCGCACCTGTTGCACGAACTCCGGCGGCATAAAGCCTTCCGAACGGTTGACATCATGCAGCCACGCGTCCGACAGGATGACATACTCGATTCCCTCGGCGCGCAATTCGGCGGGTGGGATGAACGTGTCGATATAAGTCTGGGTAGTCACGTAGTCCGCCGGATCGAGTGGAACGTTATAGGGCGCGCTCAGATGAACGCGCGACCCGCGCGGCAGATGCTCGTAGACCCATGCCTGAATGCGATAACGCGTATCGCGCTGTGTGATCAGAGAGACAAACTGCAACGCCGGAATGAGCGTGGGAACCACCAGCGCCACCACCAGCAACGGCCCGACCAGTCGTCTGAGAACGGGAAGCCGCTCGCAAAGCCACGCCACGCCCAGTCCTGCCAACACGGCCAGATGTGGCAGGATCGGCAGCAGCATGTGGTCGTTATAGCTGGGCCGGCGGTTACGCAAAACCACCAGCGTGTAAATCACCAGATAGACCAGCAGAATCAACACAACCAGCCGGGTTGTGTTTCCCCCGGCGAGGAAACGATGCTCCCTGCTGCTGCGCCAGGCTGCATAGACGCCGGCAGCCGCCGCGAGCGTCGCCGTCACGCCCAGACTGATGCCAAACATGTAACGCAGATGAAAGGTCAGGCTCAGCCAGTGATCGGTCAGATAATTGTGGCTGAAGCCCTCGCCTGTCGTCAGAAACTGGTTGGTAATGTGCTGGAAGTCCTGCCAGAACTTGGGGAAATCGAAGATGACGCCCGGCGTGCCAAGCACGAAAAAGAGCGGAAACATCAGCCAGCCCGCCAGAATGAAGCGCACCGTCCGGGCGGAACGGTCGCGATACAGCAAAACGAGGCCGGTGAAGAATACGATCAGAGACACGCCCGCGGCGTTATAGCGCGAAGTCGCCGCCAGCCCTGCCGCCGTTCCCGCCAGAACGTATAACAACGCGCGTGGCTGTTCTTTCAGAGCCGCCACACATGCCCAGACGCACAGCGCTGCCCACAGGGTCGCGTTCATGCTTGGCAGCGCATAATGGCTGTGCTGAACCAGCGTGGCGGAAACAGCCGTCAGCAGGCTGGCCCCCGCGGCGGCATATCGCCCGCCGAGGCGCAGTGCAGTCGCATAGGTCACGGCGACGATCAGGATTCCCGCCAGCGCGGCGTGCGCTCGCGCCACAACATATGCCGGGAAACCGGCGATCTGGCGCTGCCCTACGACCGGCAGCAACGCCGGGTCGATATGCGCGCCCGCACCTGTCAGCAGGAAAGTGACGAAATTGATGTTGATGAAAAAGGATGGGTTTTCGAAGAATCTCGGATTGGGATAGCGGCTGACCGCCATCTGAATGGGGATGCCGACGTAAAAGAACTCGTCGGGATGAACGGGCGTCTCCAGCGGCAACAGGTTGGCAGCGGTATCGCTGCGCGCATAAAGCGGGTCGGGCTGCGCAAACGTTAGCCCGGTAAAGCGCAGCGCGGCGGCGAACAGCAACACCGCGACGACAAACAGCCACTCGCCCGGCAGCAGCCGTCGCGAGCGGGACAGCCGCCGCGCTAAGGCACGATATATCGATGGCTCCGGAGAACTATCACCTGCGCTCATGTTTTCTTTGCTGTGGGGAGGGTGCTCAAAGGCTGCCCGCGCAGGGCGGAACGCAGGGCTTCACGGTCATCCCACGGGTACTCGATGGTTCCAAACGCCATGCTCTGCTCGTGGCCCTTGCCACAAACGATCACGACATCGCCCGCCCGCGCAAGCTGGCAGGCGCGATAAATCGCCTCGCCGCGATCCGGCACGCGCAGGAACGTCTGGCCTTCCACGCCACCCGCGGCAGACGCGGCATCAGCCATCGTCGCCAGAATGGCATCGAGCGATTCGGTACGCGGGTCTTCGGCGGTCAGAATCGAGAAATCGGCCAGACGAGCCGCCGTATCGGCCATCAGCCGGCGTTTCTCGCGGTCGCGCAGGCCGGCGCTGCCAAACACGGCGATCAGTCTGCCGCCCGGCGCAACCAACCCTCGCGCGGCTTCGAGCGCGTTCTTGAGCGCGTTCGGCGTGTGGGCGAAATCGACCAGCGCGATAAAAGACTGGCCTTCGTTGATTCGTTGCATCCGGCCAGAAATCGCCTCGACGCTGGCGATGCCGTCCACAATGTCGGCGGCGCTGGCGCTCACGGCTAACCCGGCAGCGACCGCCGCCAGCGCGTTCATGACGTTAAAATCGCCCGTCAGCCGCGTCTGGACTTCATGCCCGCACACGGGCCATGGCTCGGCACATGCCAGATCGAAGGCCGTACCGGAATCCGTCTGGCGGATGTGTGTCGCCCGCAGATCGCAATCAGCGCCCAGCCCATATCGAATGACAGTCTCCGCCGGGATGGACGCGAACAGGCCGGCACTCGGATCGTCGCCATTGATAACGCTGGCTTTTCGCTGGCTACCCTTTCGTTCAGACGCCATCAGCATACGGAACATGCTCGCTTTGGCGGCGCGGTATTCCTCGAATGTGCCGTGATAGTCGAGGTGCTCGTGGGTGACGTTCGTCATCACCGCCACATCGAGGTCAACGCCGTTCAGGCGTCCCTGAGCGAGACCGTGGCTCGTCATTTCCAGCACGCAGTACGTCAGACCGTTGCTCACCATTTCAGCCAGCAGCGCCTGAATCTCTGGCGCGCCGGGTGTTGTCACATGCAGGCCCGTTTCAGCCGTGCGCGCGCCCAGATCGGCGGCGATGGTCGAAATAAGCCCCGCCTTTCTTCCGGTGTGCCGCATCAAAATACTGTGGATCAGCGTGCTGGTGGTCGTCTTGCCGTCAGTGCCGGTCACCCCGATTACAATCAGGGAGCGCGACGGAAATCCATGATAGGCGGCGGCGAGATAGCCCACCGCCTGCTGTGCATTGGCGACACAGGCATACGGCACGCCGGGATCGAGGTCAGGCACTTCCCCGACAATGGCCGCTGCGCCGCGTTCAACCGCCTGAGCGATGAATTGATGCCCGTCGACTGAAAGCCCGCGACGGGCAACAAAAACGCCTCCGGGCTGAACCTCGGCGCTGTTTTCAACCACCGGCGCTGTGATTTCGGCATCGCTGTGCACAGCGACGACGCCAGGAGCGTGTTGGATTAATTGACGAAACGATACGCTCATAGTTGTAATCTACAGCAGCGGGCCAGCGCCCGCCAGACAAAACAAACGCGCCGGGACATGGCCACCGGCGCATTTGATCTGTCTGTGATGACCAGTTAGCGCAGGCGGCCTGCCATTTCGGTGAGACCGCTGCGAACGCTGCCGTCGAGTACGCGATCCTGAGTGCGAATGATCAGACCACCCAACAGGTCGGGATCGACCGAGAAGGTGACGGTGTCAGCGCCGATCTGGCTCTTAACCTTCGCCTGCTCCTCGTCGGTCAGCGGCATCGCGCTGATAACCTCAACCGGCCCCTGCAGGTTGCGAGCGCCTTCGGGAACGCGGGTGAAGAAATCGTCGATGATCGCCTGCTGGCGCGCCGGGTCGATAGCGCCGCCGATCAGACGCTCGGCTGCCGCCATGGCAATCGCCGCGACCTGACCGCGCAGGTCGGCAAGCAAACGGTCGCGCTCTTCGCTGGCGCGCTGGCGCGCTTCCTGACGAATGCGCTCGGCCTCGGCCCGCGCCTCGGCTTCAATCGCGCGGGCGGCTTCCTCGCCACGGCTGCGAGCTTCGTCGGCAGCGCGAGCAGCTTCCGAACGCGCGCTGGCCAGAATTTTCTCGGCTTCCGCTTCGGCATTGCGCCGGGCGTTGGCCGCTGCCGCCGCATCTTCAAGCCCCTTCTGAATCTTGGCGGCGCGCGAGTCCATCATATTGACCAGCGGCCCCCAGAGGGCAAAGCGCAGAATGATGAAGATCAGCAGGAAGTTGATGATCTGACCGAGCAGATAGCCGGTGTTGATACCAAGCGCCGTCAGCGGGCTGCCAGCGGCTTCGCCTTCTTCGCCGCCAACTTCGTGGGCCTCGGATTCTTCGGCAATCACGCCCTCGCTATCGCCCTCGGCCGCATCCTGCGCGTGCAGAACAGGAACCGCAATGAGCGCCATGAGGAGGGCGAAGAGGACGAGTAGCCGTTTCATTGATGACTGTTTGGCCATACCAGAACTCCTTTTCGCGCCCGGGCTAGAGCACGAACAGGATGATGAGCGAAACCACCAGCGCGTAAATCGCGATCGCTTCGGTAAACACGATACCGAGAATCATGTTCGCCTGGATCTGGCCCGCCGCATCCGGGTTGCGGCCAATCGCCTGCATCGCGCCCTGCACCAGCAGACCAATACCAATACCCGGGCCGAACGCGCCGACCATGGCCAAACCAGCGCCGAGAGCTTTCAAACCAACTTCGAGGGATCCTTCAATCATGGGGGTTCTTCCTTATGTGTTCAGGACTAGGCTAAATAGCAGTGCGAGTAATGGGTTGGTTATCCGGTTCAACCGGCTCTGCCGCATGTCCCGGACCGGTATCTTCATGATGTTCGTCGTCGCTGTGGTGGCCTTCCATCGCCTGTGCCGAGAACACGATCGTCAGGATGGCAAACACGAACGCCTGGATGGTGGTGATGATCACTTCAAGGCCGTAGAAGACGACCGGCAACAGCAACGCGACCAGGAAGGTCATGACCGACAGCAGAATGCCGCCCGCGAACATGTTACCGAAGAGACGGAAAGCCAGACTGATGATCTTGCCGATCTCGGAGATGATCTCGATCAACCCGACGACGAAGTCAATCGCTCCAAGCGGCTTGCGTTGCAGGTTGCCAAGCGCATGGACATTGACGAACTTCTGGAAATAGCCGGGGCCCTGTGCAGCCACGCCGAAGATCTGAACGGCGACAACAGCCACCAGCGCCAGACCAACGGTCAGGTTGAGGTCCGTCGCCGCACCGCGGACAAACGGCGTCACCACCTGAACGTACGGGATCACGCCCTTGCGGATTTCGTCAGCGTCGAGCGCAAACGACGGATGCTCCCAGAGGCGCTCGGTATACTCAAGCCGCAGCTCGTGGATCCGCTCCTGCAGCTCTTCTTCCGTCAGGCTGCTATCGGCAAGCAGTGCGCCTTCCGCGTCGAACAGTTCATCCGCGACGGCTGCGCGTTCCTCGGCGCTTGGCACATGCCCGCCAGCCTCAAACCAGTGGTGGCAGTTTTCGTAGTCTTCGGCAGTCGCGCCCTGGCCCGCGTACAGCGGCTGATCGACATACAACTGGTACGCGCCGCCGACCTGCACGCCCGGATAACCGGCGAAACCTTCATGCGCGCAATGCCACAAACCTACGGTTTCCACACCGGGCAGCAGCTTCATCCAGTTCGCAACCAGCAGGAACAGGAAGATTGAAGCTGCCAGTGGGAACAGCCAGTTACGAGCCAGCGGACGATTGCCCGCGAAGTTTTTGGTCTGGCCGTAAACAAAGTCACCGAGCATTTCGATGACCGACTGGAAACGTCCGGGGACTTCCTTCTTCCAGCCATTGGAAGCGCGCCAGACCAGGAAGGCGACCACCAGCACGATGATGTCCGTCAGAATGACCGCCATGACCGTGTTGGTCAGGTTAACCTCTTCGCTCGGCAGCGCGCCGCTGTAGGCTTCGCCCGGCACCGAAATCACCGGCAGACCGACCGCGATGCCCGCTGCTGGCAGTACGCCGAACGTCAGCCCGACGCAGGCCAGCATGACGATGACGAGGCCGGCCAGAATAAGGCAGCCACGTTGGTTTGCGCTCATCGCGGCGCTCCTCGGCTATGGCAGAAAATCACGCTTCTTGTCAAAGGTTACTCCTCCTCTGTATGCGATGTATTCACGCGCAAGTCGCGCCTGGGGCCGGTCTGGATTTTATTGATCGTCCCAAGCGCGATGCGCACCATAGCAAATAAGCTGATTGGAATGCTGATCAGCAAGAGGCCTATCGTAAACAGGCCGCGAACGCCAAACCGCGCGTCCAGCCAGAGGCCGATGGCCAGGGCGATCAGAATGAGGACGAGCGCCGCACATCCCGCCTGCCCCGCCATGGTGGCAAGCGTCAGGCTGTTCACCCTCGTCGGTTTCTGCCCCGCCATTACCCCCGTCACCAGCGTCTGCGCATTCTATCACAATCGATTCCTGATTGCCAAGCCATCAGGCAAACAGGGTCGACGCATTTGCCAGCGCCCAGTCGAACACGACCTGCGCGCCAACGGTTCCCAGAATCAGCACCGCAATCGACGTTACGCCCAGCACCCACGCATAGGGTCGGGACATCGGAATCGGCTTGGATTCGTCCTCGCTGCGGTCAACATACATGACCTTGACCACGACCAGATAGTAGTACAACGCGATAATCGACATCAGCACGCCGTAAATGGCCAGCCATGTCAGATCAGCAGCGACCGCCGCCTGGAACAGGAAGAACTTGCCAAAGAAACCCGCAGCGGGCGGCACACCGCCGAGCGACAGCAGCGCGATGGTCATCGTCAGCGCCAGCCATGGGCTGCGACGGCTGAGGCCCGCCAGATCGGCAATCGTCTCGCTGCCGGTCGCTTCGCTGAAAAGCACGACGACGGCGAAGGCCAGCAGGTTCGTGAATGTATACATGAACATATAAAACGCGACTGCGGCGACGCTTTGCTCCTGCGCCCCAATGGCCGCCAGACCGATCAGGGTGTAACCGGCCTGCGCGATGGAGCTATAGGCCAGCAGGCGTTTGATGTTGCGCTGGGCCAGCGCGACGACGTTGCCGAGCGTCATGGTAATGACCGCAGTCACCGCCGCCAACTGGACCCAGAAGCCGTGAATTTCCGCCCCGCCGATCATCATATCAGCCGGGAACACAGCCACGAGGAAGCGGAGCAGCAGCGCGAAGCTGGCTGCCTTACTGGCCACGCTGACATACGCCGTCACCGGCGTCGGCGCGCCCTCATAGACATCGGGTGTCCAGAAGTGGAACGGCACGGCGCTGATCTTAAAGCCGAACCCGACGAGAATGAGCACCATCGCTCCCAGCACGGGGACCGGGTTCTCGCCAAAGGCCGGGCTGGTCAGGAAATCCGCCAGCGCGTAGATGTTCGTCTGGCCGGTGAAGCCATACAACAGGCTGAGGCCGTAAAGCATGACTGCCGACATGAAGGAGCCGAACAGGAAATACTTCATGCCGCTTTCGGCGGAGCGCCCGTCATTGCGCTTGAAGCCCGCCAGAATGTAAAGCGGGATGGTGGTCGTTTCGAGCGCCACAAAAATCATGATCAGGTCAGCGGCGGCGCTCATCAGCGACGCGCCAAGCGTGGCGACGATGATCGTCAGGTAAAACTCGCCCTTGCGACCAATGCCATTGACGTCAATCGACATCAACGACGTAAACGCGCCCGCCAGCAGGACCATGACCTTGAAGACCTGCGCCAGTACGTCATGGCGAACCATGCCACCCCAGAACAGCAGCACCTGATTCTGTTCCTCCGGCCCGATGCCGGTCGGAACGGCGGGCGGCCCCCACAGGAGCGGCGTCAGCGCCAGCGCCGCCAGACCGATGCCGGCCACAAGCGCGATGCTGCGCCGCCGGCTTTCGGGCAGGAACAGATCGAGGCCCAGGACGACAATCGCCAGAATCGCCAGGCCGATTTCCGGCATGATAGCCGGAAGATGGGTTAAGAAGTCGAATTCATTCCCCACGTTTAAGCGCCTCCCAGGATGGCAAGCACAGGCCGCAGGCCGTTCTCGATCATCGGGGCCATCAGCCAGGGAGCCAGCCCTATGATGAGCAGCGGCGAACCGAGGAAGAGCAGCACAAAGCGCTCGCGCACGGTGATATCGGTGATGACCTCGTGGTAACGCGAGGGATCAAACTCGCCGAAGAACACCTGGCTGGTAACTCGCAGCACGTAAGCCGCTGTGATAACGACACCCAGCGCGGCCAGAACGACCAGCACTGAATAGTAGTTGGTCAGGACAAAATCGCCGATGGTGAGCGAGATTTCAGGCGACGCCCGGAACATGCCGACAAAGATCGGGAACTCGGCGATGAAGCCGCTGAAACCGGGCATACCCATACTCGTCAAACCGCCGACGATGAACGCCACGGCAACCCACGGCATGACTTTGACGAACCCGCCAAGGCTCGGAATATCGCGCGTGTGCGCCCGGTCGTAGACCATGCCGACGACGCCGAAGAAGAGCGCTGTCATCGCGCCGTGGCTGAACATTTGCAGGCCCGCGCCGGTCATGCCGGTCAGGTTCATCGTCGCCCAGCCCATACTGACAAGGCCCATGTGGCTGACCGACGAAAAACCGATGACGTACTTGAAGTCTCGCTGTCTGAAGGCGATGAACGCGCCATAGACCACGTTGATCAGCGTCAGGAAAACGATCCACGGCAGGTGAACCTGCGCGCCATCGGGCAGAAGCTGGACGCCGGCCCGCAGCGCCGCATACGCGCCGAGCTTCATCAGCACGCCTGCATGGATCATCGACACCGCCGTCGGAGCAGCCACGTGACCGTCGGGGCTCCAGTTGTGGAACGGGAACAGACCGGCCAGCACGCCAAAGCCGATGAAGATGAACGGGAACCAGACGCGCGCGAACGACACATTGCCGAGAAGCGGAATATCGAACGCGCCGTTCTCACCGGCCAGCGTCAGTTGGGTGATGTCGAAGCTGAACGTGCTGGCGTCGGGCGGGATCACGCCGGCTAGTTTGGCCGCTTCAAAGACCGCTGCGCCCTCGCCCATGAAGAAGTTGTTGGCGGTGATGACCATGGCGATCACGCCGATGAGCGCGATCACCGAGCCGACCAGAATGTACAGCGTCAGCTTCATCGCCGCATATTCGCGGAGCTGCACCCATCCCCACGTGGCGATCAGCAGGTACATCGGGAAGATGGCCAGCTCGTAGAAGAAGAACAGCAGGAACATATCCATGGCGATGAACACGCCAAAGACGCCTGCCACCAGCAGCAGGAAGAACGCCATGAACTCGCGGGTGCGGTCTTCGATACGCCACGAAACCAGCACGCCGGCGACGGCCACCATGCCCGTCAGCAGCAGCATCGGCGCGTTCAGGCCATCAGCGCCAACGCGATAGCTGATGCCGAGGCTGGAAACCCACGGGACGCGTTCTTCAAAAGCCAAGCCGTTGTCGAACATCTGCGTGCCGATCAACCGGACGTTGCTGAAGTCCATCCCTTCGGCTTCATCCAGCCCGATGACCGGAACGCCGGCAGCAGCATCGGCAAGCGCCGCTTCCTGCGCTGCGGCAGCCTGTGGGGCGGCATTGTAGAAGGCCACAAAAACCGCCAGTGAAAGCGCGAATACGATGAACGCCGCCGTGATGGCCACGCCGCGGATCAGGTCCTTCTGTTCCTTGTTGATGAACAGAATGATGACCGCCGCAACGATCGGCACAAAGACGATGACGCTCAGGACGGGAAATGCGAAGGAATCGATCATAGAATTTACCTTACGCGCCCAGAAGCACGAGCATGCGCGTCACCGATTCGTTGATGACGGAAAGAATCCAGTTCGGAATCAACCCGGTGATCAGGATGAGCGCCAGCAACGGCGCAATCGCCACCACTTCACGCAGGTCGATTTCGAGATCGGTATCGCGCCAGTGCAGGTTGAATGGCCCATGCAGCATGGCGCGAATACCTTTCAGGATGTAACTACCGGTAATCAGCAGGCCGAGCATAGAGAGTACGGTCAGGACGGTGAAGACCGGCCAGACGCCGCGCACCACCAGAAACTCACCGACAAACCCGTTCAGGCCCGGCAGCCCAAGGCTGGCCATGCTCGAAAAGATGAAGATACCGCCGAAAATCGGCATTTTGACCCACAGGCCGCCATACTGGCGTATGTCGCGCGTGTGTGTCTTGTGGTAGATCGCCCCGGCGAGCAAGAACATGGCCGCCGAGCTAAGGCCATGGTTGAACATCTGCATCACCGCGCCGTTGGTGGCGATGATCGCGTCCTGAATATAGGGCGTCGTGCCTTCATAGAACAACTGCGCGTAAGCAACGGCAGTCACCGCAAGACCCAGCGCGACGAAACCCATGTGATTGACCGAGCTATACGCCACCAGCCGCTTGATGTCGTTCTGGCCCCACGCGGCGAACGCGCCGAGGACAACACCGAGCATCGCCAGGAAAGCGAACACCGTCGCCCAGTTCGTCTCGAAACCGAGCACGTTGATCTCCGCAATCCAGACATCGGGGAAGATCGGGATCACCAGACGGAGGAAGCCGTACGCGCCGAGCTTGAGCATCAGACCGGCCAGCAACATCGAGCCGGCGGTCGGCGCTTCACCATGAGCATCGGGCAGCCAGGTGTGGAACGGCCATACCGGAACCTTGATGCAGAAGGCGACGAAGAAGCCGAGGAAGGCCAGCCCTTTCACCACGCTGGCATCAACGCCGAGGAACGTTCCGCCCAGATGAGGCCATAGCGCAGTGAGCACCGGGATATCCATCGACGGATTGCCGGCGACATAGTTCGCCAGAGCCGGCGTCGTCGCGCGCAGCGAGTCGACGATATCCGCCGGAATCGTCGCCACCGACCAGCCGATCAGTTGCGTGGCCAGCAACATGCCAAGCGAACCGCCGAGCGAATAGATGAAGAATTTGGTCGACGCGTACTTCCGGTTGGGGCCGCCCCACTGGTCGATGAGGAAGTACATCGGCACAAGGCTCAGCTCGTAGAACAGGAAGAAGATCATCAGGTCCTGCGCTACGAACACGCCGAAGGTCGCGCCCTCAAAGATCAGGAGCAGCGCCATGTGCGCGTTGACCCGCTCTTCAATCTCGAAGCTGATGAGAATGGCCAGCGGCGTCAGGACGCCGGTCAGCAGCACCATCGCCGCGCTGATGCCGTCGATCCCGACATGCCAGGAAGCGCCCAGCAGCGGGAACCACGGTGTCTGCGTTTCCAGACGAAAACCGCCGGGATTCTGAACGTAGGTATTGAACGCTACCAGCGATACCGCGCCGACGACAACCGAAACCGCAAGCGCTGCCCAGCGAGCAAGCGGCCTGTTTCGCGGTAGTAGCAGCACGATCAACCCGCCGACCATCGGCGCGAAGATCAAAAACGTGAGAATGTCTAAGCCGAGAATTCGTTGCATGGTCATCCCTGCGCTCACCCGCCAGCGGCCTGCAAGATGCCGGTCGAGACGGCGAAGATCAGCCCGATAAGGATTGCGGCAACCGTCGCCAGCAGAATGTATTGCTGGACCTGCCCGGTCTGGAGACGACGGAACCAGTAGCCAAACGCCTCGATCAGTTCCGCCACACCGTCGCCAAAACCGTCAATCAGCCACTGGTTGAGAACCTTGAGCAGATCGCCGATCCAGGTAAAGACACGGCCAATCAGGTGCAGAATGCCGTCGATCACGCCACGGTCGATGAATTCGCTCGCCACGCGATTGGCGAACCACTGCGCCGGGCGAATAAACACGCGACCGTAAAGTTCGTCGATGTAGTAGCGATTGTGCAGCGTCTGGAAAACGGCCGGGCTAAGGATGTTCACGAGCGGATCGGGTTCACCCGCCTGAAGCGGCTTGCGCCAGTACATGTACCAGCCAAGCGCGATACCGCCGAGAGCCGCCGCGCTACCGAAAAGCACCGGTATCCAGTTGAACGAGTGCGTGCCGGGCGGTTCGAGCAGTGTCGGCCCGAGGAAATGGTGGAATGGATTGTGTTCGGGCGAGAAAATCGCGCCGAAGATCGGGAAATCCGATGGAACGCCGACATAACCGGCAGCCACGGCGAAGACCGCCAGCACGATCAACGGCAAGGTCATCGTCACGCTGACGATGCCACGCCCCAGACTGGCATGCCGCGCTTCTTCCGTGCGCGCCTCGCCCCAGAACGTGAGGCCAAGCTGGCGCATGGTGTAGAAGGCCGTCAGCGTTGCCGCCAGCACGAGCGCGATAAAGACAATCGCGTGCGCGCCGAGATAATTTCGCGTAAAGCCGCCGTAGAACGCTTCGGCCAGAATCTCGTCCTTCGACCAGAAACCGGCGGTCACAAGCGGCAGACCGGCCAGCGACAGACCACCGATGAGGAAGGTCCAGAACGTCACGGGCATGGTCTTGCGGAGACCGCCCATGTTCCGCATGTCCTGTGGGTCGAAATGCGACGCGTGGGCGTGGCTCTCGCCGTGCTCGTCCTCTCCGGCGTGGTCATGAGCGTGGGCATGTTCGTGAACGTGATGCTCACCGTGTTCCATGCCGTGAATGACGGAACCCGACGCCATGAACAGCAGCGCCTTAAAGAAGGCATGCGTGATCAGGTGGAAGGCTGCCGCGACATACGCGCCAATGCCAAGCGCCGCCATCATAAAGCCAAGCTGTGAAATCGTGGAATAGGCCAGCACGCGCTTGACGTCATACTGCGCTACCGCCATGGTGGCGGCGAACAGCGCCGTGAACGCGCCGACGAGCGCCATCATGACCAGCGGCGGCGTCAGCACGCCATGCGACGGGTCCGCGCCTGCCGCGAACAGCGGGAACATGCGGATGATGGCGTAAATACCGGCGGAAACCATCGCGGCGGCATGGATCATCGCGCTGACCGGCGTCGGGCCTTCCATCGCGTCCGGAAGCCAGACGTGCAGCGGGAACTGCGCTGATTTACCGATCGTGCCGACGATCAGGAAGATGCCGATCAGGCTGGCCGCGCTCAGGCCGCCGATGAGCAGCGCGGGAGTCGCCGCCAGCTCGGCAAGCACCGCTTCGTTATAAACAATTTCGCGGAAGCTGAGCGTGCCGGTGAGCGAATACAGGTATACGATGCCCAGCAGCATGACGACGTCGGCCACGCGAGTGGTCATGAACGCCTTGATCGCCGCTTTATAGGCGCTCTCTTTTTCAAACCAGAAGCCGATGAGCATGTATGAACAGAGGCCCATGACTTCCCAGCCGACAAAGAGCAGCAGCAGGTTGTCGGCCACCACCAGCGTGAGCATTGCGCCCGCGAACAGCGAAATCAGGCTGAAGAAACGCGCCTGCCGCGGATCGTGCGCCATATAGCCGATGGAATAGATGAAGATCATCGTACAGGCCAGCGGCACCATGATCAGCATGATCGTGGTCAACGGGTCGACCAGCACGCCCATGCGGAAGGCCGTCAGGCCGGTATCGAGCCAGACGATGCTGCTGGCAAACACCTGCTCGCCGAAATGCGGCGTCGCCAGCGCCTGCCCGACCACATTCAGGCTGATGATCCAGGCGACAAGAATGCCCGCCAGACCGACCAGAATACTGGCAACGCGGCCCCAGTCGTTGACGACCGGGACGAGCATGCCGTCATAGTCGGGATGGTGACCGCCATATTCGGGGCTGGTGGCCGGAATGAGCTTGCTGCGGTTCGTCACCAGCGTAATGATGAAGAACGCGAGCAGCGGCCCGACCGGGATCAGCCACGGCATAACGTTAGGATCGGTGAAGTCAATAAAGTTCATACGTCTATGACCTCTGGTCTACCACTTCAGCAGGTCAACGTCTTCGACGATGACCGAGCGACGGTTGCGGTAGATGGAAATAATGATCGCCAGGCCGACAGCCGCTTCTGCGGCAGCGACAACGAAGACGAAGGCCGCGAACACCTGCCCGCTCATGACGAACGGCGTCTGGTAGCGCCAGAAAGCCACCAGATTGATGTTGACCGCGTTGAGCATCAGTTCGATGCCCATCAGAATCGCCACGGCATTGCGGCGCGCGAAGACGCCGTATGCGCCAATGCAGAAAAGCGCCGCCGCGACAAACAGGTACATCCACAAAGGTACCATCGTGCCCCCTTAATTCCGCGTGTCTTACCTAGTCGCGGTCGCGCGCGATCACAATCGCGCCGATCATCGCCGCGGTTAGCAGCAGCGAAGCGACTTCAAATGGCAGGACAAACTGGTTGCCATCAACAAACGCGACGCCCAGATCAACGGTCGTCGCGACAAGTTCTGAGGGCTGTAGCGCCGCATTGGCGGTTCCGGGACCCCATACCGGCAGAATAATCCCCACCAGCAGGAGGACGAACAGCAGCGCCGAGACCACCAGACTGAGCGACCACTGACGGTTGTAAATCTCGGTCATGCGGGTCATGCTGCGCGTGAGCATCACCGCGAAGATGATGAGAATGGCAATCGCGCCAATGTAGACCAACACCTGAATGGCCGCGAGGAACGGCGCGCTGAGCAGGATGAAAAGACCTGCGACGCCAAACAGGCTGACGATCAGGTAGACCGCGCCATGAATGAGATTCCGGCTGGTGACCGTGCCGAGGCCGCCGCCCAGCGTGATGACGCTGAAAATCAGAAACACAATCGAGTGAATATTGAATTCCATAACGCTCTCGCTTTGGCCTAGTGCGGAACCGGCAGGCTGTAGGGCTGGTCGTCGAGCTCCGCGTTCGCCGGCGTACTGACCGCGTTCGCAGCCACCGCGCGCCGGCCCACGTTACGCAGCATCTGCAGGACGACTACCGTCAGCGCCAGATTGCCGACAAGCATGATGATCGCCGCCGGCAGGTGCGCCAGAAAATCGCTCGCGTTCTCAGGCCCCGGAAGCAGCCCGATCAACTGGATGACCTTCCACAAAAACGCCACGAGAATCAGATTGGCAATCGAAACCGGCACCAGGAACTTCCAGTTGAAGCTCATCAACTGGTCGATGCGAATACGCGGCAGCGTGTTCCGCAGATGCAGCGACAGCAGATAGAAGATCGAGCCTTTCGCGAACAGGTAGATGATGCCAAGCGCCGGAACCTGATAAACGAACGGCCCCAGCCAGCCACCGGTGAAGAGGATGGCGAAAATCAGCGCGTTAGTGAAAACGTGGAGAAACTCACCGGCGAAGAACAGACCGAACTTCATGCCGCTGTATTCGATGTTGTAACCGGCGACCAGCTCGGACTCGGCTTCGATCAGGTCGAACGGCGCGCGCCCGGTTTCCGCCTGAGTGGAGATGAAGAAGATCAGCGCGGCCAGCGGCGAAAACACAATGAACCACATGCCAAGCTGCGCTTCGACAATGCCCTGCATGCTCATCGTACCGGCAAACATGACCGGCACGAGCAGCGAAAAGACCAGCGGCACTTCATAGCTGACCAACTGGGCCACCACGCGGAACGCGCCGAGCAGGGCGTACTTGTTGTTGCTCGACCAGCCGGCCATCATGATCGCCAGCGTGCCGATCGACCCGACGGCGACAAAGTAAAGCGCGCCGATCGACAGGTCAGCGCCGATGTGCAGCGGCGAGATCGGGACAACGGCCCAGATCAGAATCACCGAAACAACCGAGATGATGGGGGCAAGATTGTAAATCAGCTTGTCGGCGCCTGCGGGAGTGATGTCTTCTTTCGTGATCAGCTTGAGCGCGTCGGCGAAGGTTTGCAGCAGACCGAAGGGGCCAACCCGGTTCGGGCCAAGCCGGTCCTGAACGCGCGCCGCGTACTTGCGCTCTACCCAGATCAGGAAAATGACGATGACCAGCGGCCCCATGGCCACCAGCACCACGCCAAGCAGAATGGAGAGAAATTGCGCCAGCCCTGGATCAGCGCCACTCGCGGTCAAGCACCCCGCGAAGGTATTGAAAATATCGATACACTCTTGCATGAACGGCCTACCCCCGCAACTTGTGTGAAGCCAACCTTACGCCCATTCGAGCGCGTTGCGCCGCCAGGCATAAATCAGCGCGTCCGTCAGCAGGAAGATAAAGACGAGGCCCGCGCCAAACGCGAAGAAGTTCAACTGGTTGTACGCCAGCGCCCACGGGAACAAAAAGACCATCTCGACGTCGAACACCAAGAAAACAAGGCCATAGATGTAATACTGGACCTTGAACTGGACCCAGGTGTCGCCGACCGTTTCCACGCCGCACTCATAGGTCTGCATTTTGATCGCGTTCGGTTTGCGTGGGCGCACAAAGGCGGAAAGGACGACCGGCAGCGCCGGAAACACCCAGGCAATCGCGACGAAGACGCCTATAAATGCCCATTCATTCAGTAGGTTCATCGGAACGCTGCCCCCGAAAACGTGTTGCTATGCATCTGTAAATCGACCGGGCTATCTAAACCCGGCAGTGATTTGGGATGAGGTGTGCTGTTTGTGACAAACGGAGCTAGTATAACATGCTGTTTGGCAACTTCAAATGGTTACGCCAAGCCCGTATGCTGAATAATTAAGCACTATTCCATCTGCGCGCCCATTCTAGCATACCCCTCCCCTATGACAAACAATCCCAAAGCGCTACCGGCTCATCTGCTATAATGCCCCGCGCATCATTGGCCAGTCCGAACGTCAGGTCCGGTACTCTATGGCAACCATTATCCAACCAACGCCACAAGCCTGGGATGCCTTTGTTTCGGCCCAGCCGGGGGCGCACGTGCTGCAACTGTGGTCGTGGGGCGAATTGAAACGCGCCTACGGGTGGGATGTCGAGCGCATTGCCATCGAACGCGACGGCCAGATGGTTGCCGGAGCGCAGCTTCTCTTTCGCCCGCTGCCGTTTGGTCTGGGAACGATGGCCTATCTGCCGATGGGCCCCTATGTTTCCGCAGGTCTGGAACAGGAGCTTTGGCGGGCGCTGGACGACAGCGTGCGCCGTCGCAACGGGGCATTCATCAAATGGGAACCCGGTATCGTGGCTTCCCACAACCCAGCAGACCTGCAAAAGCTCGGCTACCGGCCAAGCCCGCAGACCGTACAACCTCCGCGCACCATCCTGATCGACATCAGCGATCCGGACGACGTCATTCTCGCTCGGATGAATCAGGGAACGCGACGCAAAATCCGGCAGAGCCTGAAGCACGGCATTCGCTATTATGCGGGTTCAGCCGATGACGTGCCGACTTTCACCGACATGATGCGTACGACCGGCGCGCGCAATGCCTTCGGCGTCCACGAGCCGGCTTACTACGAACTCGCCTACCGCCTGTTCGCGCCACAGGGCTACGCCCGCCTGTTCCTCGCCGAACACGAAGGCGATCCGCTGGCGGGTATCATGGTGTTTGCCGTCGGCAAGACCGCCTGGTATCTGTACGGCGCGTCGTCCAACGTCAAGCGCAACCTGATGGCGACCTACGGCGTGCAGTGGCAGGCGATCCAGTGGGCCAAAAGCAAAGGCTGTACCCATTACGACATGTGGGGCATACCCGACGAAGACGAAGCCACGCTGGAAGCGCAGTTCGAGCAGCGCTCCGATGGGCTGTGGGGCGTCTATGGCTTCAAGCGTGGCTGGGGTGGCAAGGTCGTGCGTTCTGCCGGCGCATGGGACAAAGTCTATAACCCGCTCGTTTACGCCGCCTATCGTCTGGCGCTGCGAGTGAGAAAACCGGGAGAGTGAGGAAATCGACAAAATCGTGAAACAACCCACGAGCGTGCTCCAACAGAAAGCAGTGTTCGGTGTGCCTGCAACGAAAGCCATGACCGAAGTACGACAGCGGGAAACGCTGGTTGAAGGTCGGCTCCGGCCAGCCCGCTACATAGTGGTTGGAGAAAGGTCGAGGGTGAGCGCTTACGACCGGCTTCCTGAGCATGGCGGTGTGGAGCAGAAAGATACGCTCTAAATGTCGAATCTCTCCGTCTCCATCGTCACCGACCCCGCCCACTGGAACGACAGCCTGCGCGCGCTGCCCTACGCGCATATTTTGCAGACATGGGAATGGGGCGAATTCAAGCGCGACACCACGGGCTGGGAACCGCTGCGGCTGGCCTTCGTGCGCGATGGTGTCACGGTCGCGATGGCTTCGACCGGCATCCGCCGCGTTGGGCCGTTCACTATGATGTATGCGCCCAAAGGGCCGGTGCTCGATTACAACGATCAGGGCTTGTGCGAACAGGTACTGGGCTATCTGGAAACGACGGCGCAGCACCATCGGGCTGTCTGGTTGAAAATCGACCCTGATGTGCCGCTGGCGACGGGAATCCCCGGCGAATCCGACGACCTGCCACAGCCGGCTGGCGCGGCGCTGATATCTCGACTCAAGCGAACGGGATGGCGCTTTTCGCCGGATCAGGTCCAGTTTCGCAACACGATCAAAATCGACCTGACGCAGAGCGAAGAAGCGCTGCTGGCACGCATGAGCCAGAACACTCGCCGCAAAGTGCGGGTTGCCGAGCGCGAAGGCGTGACCGTGCGCCCCGCAACGGTGAACGACCTGCCGGCCCTGTATGCCCTATATAAGGAAACGGGCGCGCGCGATAACTTCCTTGTACGGCCCGAATGGTATTACGAGCAGGCCTGGCGGCGATTCATGGATGCCGGTCTCGCCCACGCGCTGATTGCCGAAGTGAACGGCAAGGCGATTGCCCACGTCATCCTGTTCCACTTCGGCAAGACATGCTGGTATTTCTACGGCGCATCGAGCAATGAGGAACGCCAGCGCATGCCGAATTATCTGCTGCAATGGGAAGCGATGCGCTGGGCCAAAGCGCAGGGCTACGAAACCTATGACCTGTGGGGCGCGCCCGATGTATTCGACGAAAGTGACAGCCTGTGGGGCGTTTATAACTTCAAGCGCGGCTTTCGCGGCACGGTCGTACGTCACGTCGGCGCATGGGATTACGCGCCCTCACCGCTGCGATACAGCGCTTATACCAGCGCGTGGCCTCGCCTGCGTAGCGCGCTCCGGCGGCTGGCGCGGCGCTGAACACCAGAAAGGGAACTGCCATGCAGAACGATCTGACGCTTGTCAGCCGGTTCGTGGCGACGAATGGCGTCACGCTGCATGTCGTTCAAAGCGGGCCTGAAGACGGGCCGCTGGTTCTGTTGCTGCATGGTTTTCCTGAATTCTGGTATGGCTGGCGGCATCAGATTCAGCCGCTGGCGCAGGCGGGTTTTCGCGTCTGGGCCCCCGATCAGCGCGGCTACAATCTGAGCGACAAACCGCGTGGACTGGACGCCTACCGCCTCGACACGCTGGCGCTCGACATCGTCGGGCTGATCGACGCAGCGGGCCGTGACCGGGCAATCGTCGTCGGGCACGACTGGGGCGCGGTCGTTGCGTGGTGGCTGGCCCTTCACCATGCCGAACGGTTGCATAAGCTGGTTATCCTCAACGTCCCCCACCCGGTCGTCATGCAGCGCGCCTTGCGCAGCCGGCCACGACAAATGCTGCGCAGCCTCTATGCCGCGTTCTTCCAACTGCCCTCGCTGCCGGAATACCTGATCCTGCGCGACAACTGCCGGGGCGGCAAACAGGCGTTGCTAAAAACCAGCAGGCCGGGAACCTTCAGCGAAGCAGACCTCGAACCCTACTGCCGGGCGTGGACGCAGCCGGGAGCCATGACGAGCATGTTGAACTGGTATCGCGCGCTGGTGCGGCGCAGGCCCGAAATGCCGGCACAGCCCAATGTCGGCATACCAACGCGCATCATCTGGGGCGCGCAGGACTTCGCACTGAGCCGGGAAATGGCCCCGGAAAGCGCGGCCCTGTGCGATAACGGTCAGCTTGTCATGATTGAAGAAGCGACGCACTGGGTACAGCATGAAGAACCGGCGCGGGTGAACGCGCTTCTGCTCGACTTTCTCGGTTCACCCCGCGACATCGCCGGTCAATAAGCAGGCAGTCGAAGTGGAGCGTCGAAAACTGGCGTAAGGTCGCCGTTGCATGGGCCGGCGTCACGGCGCGGCCTGGCCAACCGGGAAGGATTTTCGACCGCTGCCTTTAGCAGAGCGAACGGCCGAAATGCCCGGTTCCTGACCATGCCGCCGAACTGCGCCTCCAGAAAGCCGGTCAGCCACAGCGGGTGAAAGGTGAAATCCAGATCAACGCAGAGAGTTGTTCCCACGCCTGCTTCCTCTAACTGCACGGTTAACGTACCGTACAGCCGGACTAATGGCACGAAGAAGCGAATCTGATGGAGTGAGAACGGCTCGACGGTAACGACCTGCAATTCGGGTCGTATCCAGCGTGACATCTGCACGGTGTAAACCGCGCCTTCCCGACAGAATGGACGTTCGGTTCCGCTGGCGACAAGAGCGTATGGATACCACTCCGCGATGCGCGCGGAGTCTGTATACAGCGCCCACACACTACGGGGCGGTGCGTTCAGATGGAGTTGAGTCCTGACATGGCTCATAGCGCTCCTGCCCTTTCTCGTCTTCATGCGTCATCGAGCGAAACACGAAAACGTCTCTTCCCTCCATGTATGGATTTAACCTGTTTCCGTGTGACAGGCCATGTACTTTCTTACACATTTCTGGCCCGTCTTTAGTTCTAATCCGGCCCCATACCAATGGAGGATGCAACGATATACAGTTGCCGGTTCCCCATACGAAAAAAAGGGCGTTCTGGTCGCGGCCAAAACGCCCTTTTGCCTGAATGGAAGCAGCCTGCTGTAGCTACGGCTCGATGGTGAAGGTCATGCCAGCGCCGCGCCCGTAAACTTCGGGGAAGTAGAACTCATAACCCGTGGTCGGGATGACGTTGTACGTACCCGGCAACCCGGCACGGATGCTGTAGACGTACTCGTACGTGCCCGCAGGCAGATAGGTGCTGAAGAGCACGACCTTCTCATCCCGATATTCGATGTTGCTGAACCACCACCAGCCCCAACCCTGACTGAGCGGGTCCTGCGGGTTCAGTTCCGGCTGCGTGCCGATTTGCTGGCTCGTCGCCAGTTCGGGATTGATGGCGTCCGTACCCGCCGGAATGGGGTCTTCGATGACGACGTAGTGCAGGTCATTGGGCGCGATCACCGTCAGCCGCACCTGAATAACGTCGCCCACCCGCGCCTGAGTGATCGATTCGGCGCTGCTGCCATCGGCCAGCGTATAACGCCGTTCCACGATGATGCCACGATTCAGCGGCTCGATTTCCGGCACGGGCAGGAAGGCGCGCAAATGCGCAGTGTAGTACAGGATGCCATCGCCGTCCGTGCGGCTGATGACGAGGCGATTCGCCTCATCACGCAAGAGCTCGCGCAGATCGACCGCCAGTCTGGTTGGCTCGGTGACGTTCTCCAGCGTCGCGGTCGCCTCGGCCAGCGTTTCGCCGTTGAGCGTCGCCGAGAAATCGTAGTTCGGGTTCAGTTCGCCCGTCAGCATCATCCAGTCGGTCAGCGCCATGACGGCCCAGGCCGTTTCCTGCGTGGTCTCCCAGACGTCCGCCTTGCGCGCGGCCATGAGATAACGCACGGCGTTCGGGATCAGGTCGCTTTCGGGCCGCAGCGTCACCAGCGCCTCGAGCACAATCGCGGTCGTGCGCGTGTCGGTATTCCAGTTCCAGACATCGCGCGTGTCCTCCTCCCAATGCGCTCCGGTCGCGCTCAGGCTGGCGGCGCTTATGAGATCGGACACCAGCGTGTCGATACGGCTGTCATCCGGGTCGATGGCATGCAGCGCCAGCGCCAAAAATGCGCGAGCGTAGTGGTCCAGCCGCGCGCGGCTTTCGTAGAGCGTCGCCGTGCGCGCGACATCGGGCGCTCCGGTTCGAGCCAGCGCATAGAGCATGAACGCCTGCCGGTTCAGCCGCCATTCAGGTTCGCGCTGGCTCGGCGCGATCATTTCACCGGAAAGGTATGCCTGCGCCCGCTCGATGACGCGCTGGCTTACGGTGAAGCCCTGTTCAGCAGCTTCATGGAGGCCGATCAGCGCATAAGCCGTAACCAGCGGGTTACTGGCATCCTGAACGAACCAGCCCCAACCGCCATCGACATGCTGCTGGGCGTAAAGCTGCTGCAGCGCCCGCTCGACGTTGGCCGTCAACCCCGCTTCGAGTTCCGGATCGTCCAGATCGAACGCGGCCAGCGCCCGGTAGGTCATGATGTTGGGCAGGAAGCGGCTGACGATCTGTTCCGTACACATATACGGATAGTTACGCAGATATTCCAGCCCGGAAAACGTCGTCGCCGCAAGTGATGGCTCCAGCAGTACGGACAGTTCGCCCTGTGTCACGTCCAGCCGCTGCGGCAGCGCGATGGCCTCGGTCACCGAACCGCCTTCGTCCAGCAGGCCGCTCGTTCCGACCGTTTCCGGCGCTTCAAAGCGCAGCACTGGCAGCAGGCGGGCATCGCCCTGCCCCAGCGGCGGCTTGCTGGCGTCGGTGAATTCGCCATCGTTGCCGCTGGCATAGAATGTCAGGTCAATGGCTTCGACATCCTGAATCACGACCGGCCATTCAATTCGCGCCCGCGCGCCGGCTTCGATGGTGACCGTTTGCACCCGGTCGCCCTCGAAGGTCACGCCGCTGCCTTCAAGCGCGACCTGAACCTCCTGTTCGTCGCCGGTATTGTTATTGACAATGGCAGCCAGCGTGACCTGATCGCCAACGACGAAGAAGCGCGGCGTGACCGGCCGAATGAGCAGCGGTTTGGTGCTCAGCAGGTCATACGTCGCCTGCCCGACCAGCGTCGTCGCATTCTGCCCGCTCGTGACGGCGCGGGCGTCCAGCCGCCACGTCGTCAGGTTGTCCGGCAGCGTGACTTCAAACGTCGCCTCGCCCTGCGCGTCGGTTGTCAGGGTAGCGTTCCAGTAGGCGGTATCGATAAATTCCTCACGGATGTCGAAGATACCGCCTTCGCCAAGGCCACCGCCGCCGCCCTTGATCGTGTCCAGCGTGGTCTGCGTGATCTGGTCGGTGTTGATCGTCAGCGGCATCGATGTGCGGACGGCAAGCCCTTGCTGGCCGTAGAAGTACGCTAACAGCGGCGGGCTGTTCGGAGCAGCCAGAGAAAGCGACGCCAGATCGGTCAGCGCGACGCCGACCTCCGCCTGAACGGGATCGCCTTCAAAGTCGGTCGTGCGCACGGTGAAACTGACCGTATCACCCGGCCCCGCCTGCTCGACACTCGGCTCAATCTCGACGGTGATCTCCTTGCGCTCCGTATCGACGGACAACTGCACCAGCCCCATACGGAAAGCGGCCACCGGGTTATTTTCGTCAACGCCCTTCACCAGCACCACGCTGACGTAGACATTCGGCGCGAAATCGGGCGTGATCGGCAGTTCATAGACAAACGAGTTGTTGTCCATGACGATGTGGTCGGCCAGCAGCACGTCGCCACGCTCGACGGTGATAAGCGCGTGGGTTTGGCCCTGGAACGGCGACGCGATCAGGATTTCGGCGGTATCGCCAACCGAATAGAAGTCGGCATCCGCCACCAGCTCGATGCGATTGCTGTTCTGCTGCCGCCACGAGACATATTCCTCGCTCGACACCCACAGGGTCTGCGAAGCGGTCACTTCGTTGCCCTGAGCATCGCGCGTACGGGCGAGTACCTTGAAGATGCCGCCGTTGGGTGGCGTGAACGAGAACGTCGCCCGGCCGCTGCTGTCGGTGGTGGCGCTGCCGGTCGTCACCGGAATTTCCTCGACTTCCCATGTCCATGTGGTGCGACCGTACTCATCTTCTTCCTGCACGCTCGACCAGCGCCGCTCGACGACCTCGATTTCCAGCGTCTGGCCGGAAACCGGCTCGCTCTCCCAGTCAACGGCGATCAGATCGACGGTTGTTTCCTGCCCCGCCACGCTGACATATTCGCGCGGAGAGACTCCAACGTAGACCAGCCCCTTGTGAACGATGACCTCGGTGCGGCCTGAAACGGCCTGCCCGCTCTCGTCGGTCACCGTCGCTTCGATGGTGAACCTCTGGCTTTGAGTCGCGTCTTTCAGATCGGCAGGCACTTCGATCAGCGCCTGCCCCTGCGCGTCGGTCGTCGCCACGCCACTGGCGACCGGCTCTCCGCCAAAGGCGTAGAATTCGCCGGGGCCGCCATCGGCATTGAAGTCGATGAAGCTATACGTGCCCGGCCCCTGATAGTCGAAGAAGTACGGCTCTCCCGCGATGCGATACTCGACCGTCGCGCCGGAGACAGCGCCGCCGAAGAAATAACGGCTATCGACCAGCACGCGAATCGTGTCTCCGGCGACGACCTCATCCGCCTCGGCGGTCGCCGTCACCTGAAACTCTGGCAGGCGGTATTCGGCGACGCTGAAGCCGACCTGCGAGAGGCCCATATAGAAAATGTCCTGCTGGCCCGGCGTCTCGGCGACGATGCGGTAGTAACCCAGCGGCGCGTCCGGCGCGATGTCGAACCGGTCGCTGAAAGTGCCATACGGCGTCAGCGATAGCTCGCGCTCGTAGACGACTTCGCCGTTTTCGTCGTAGATCGTGACCGGTATCGTATCGAAGTCGGGCCGCGTGTAGGTCACGTCATCGACTGCGCGCACAACGCCCCGGAAGTAGACCGGCTGGTCGGGCCGGTAGACCGGGCGATCCGTATACAGATAGACGCGGTATGGTTCCAGCCAGCCGACCGAGTCGTGGCCGAACTCATACGGCTCGATGCCCCAACTCCAAAGGCTGGAGCCAACGCCAAAATGCGTTTCAGTCTCCAGAATCGCCAGCCGCCGCGCGTAGAGATCGCTGGTATACGGCGTATTGATCCGCACGATGCCATCGCGGTCGGTCGTGCCGCTGCCGAGCAGTTCAAAGTCCCGGCCATAGACGCGAACCATGGCGTTGGCAATCGGTTCGCCGGTATGGACGTTGGTGGCCCACACCAGCACGTTATCGGCGGACACTTTCATCGTCAGGTTGGCCGTGCCGACCACGAGGAAATGCTCGACCGGCTGGTACTGGCGCGCCTCCGTTTCCGGGCTGCTGGCCCGCAGGAAGTAGATACCGGGTTCCAGCGCCCGGCTGCCATCGTCGTCACCGGCTTCAACCACGACCGGCGTGGACGCGGCGGCGACGCGCACGTCCAAAAAGTATTCCTCGTCGTCGCCTTCGGCCACCCATGCCGTTGTGTTGTCGCGCAGTTCGACTTCCCACCAGACCATGCCATCGCTGCATTCCGGCCCACCAACCACCGGCAGGCGATAATCGCGGTACATCAGCGTGACGATTTCGCCCGCCGTCGAAGGCAGGCTGCGGGCACGAACCGGCTCATCCGGGCTGATGACGACGGCAATATCCCCCACCGACAGCCGTGATTCGGGCGCGCCTTCACACACTACCGGCGTCGGGCCGCCGCCCTCGCCCAGACTGAGCAGTTCATAGCGTCGCTGGTTCTGCGGCGTGTCCGAAGGAATAGTCCACTGACGCAGCAGGTGTTCGGAAGAGGGCTCGAAGTATTGCGCCGGCATGTAGTAATACTCGTCGCTCGTCAGCGCCCTGCCAAATGTTTCGAGCGGCACTTCATAGAGCGCCAGATTGACCTCGCTGACGTTGCGATGCGTCAGGAAGAGGCGCGTTTCTTCGTTCAGCGCATCGTAAAAACCGACCGGATCGGGCGCTTGCAGCATCACATCCGGTTCATATGGCTGCGTCGTGAAGGTGACGACGGTTTCAGTCGTGATTTCGTTGCCGTAAACATCCTCCATGCCCGGTTCGATGGTCACCGTGTACTCGGTGCTCGGCTCCACCGGGAAGGACAATGTGTACGAGTTATCGTATTCGCTGTAGTAAGTGTCGGCTTCGCGCCACGGCTCCGGCTCGATGACGACCTTGCCTTCCAGCGTGGCGACATTCATCGGCGAGGCGAAGTAGATGGTGAAGCTGGTATAGGGATAAACATCTTCAGCGCCATCCGGCGGATTGGTGCTGATAATCGCCGGCTCCGGCACGGTCAGAAAACTGTAACTCGCGCCGGGCAGCGGCGCGCCGCCCGCAGCCGGCATGGCGGCGTCAGGCTCGAAAGTCACCAGATACAGCGTGTCGAGGTCGAGCAAGTCGTCCGGCGTAAACACGAATGAAGTGCCGTCCTCGCTCCATTCAAATTCGCCGCTTACCACCGCGCCGTTTTCCGCCGGGCTGGCGCGCAGGCTGAATGCCGCTTCCGTCGATTCCCGATCCATAGGCTCGGTGAAGGTAACGGAAATCTCGGCGTCCAGCTCAACCGCCTCGGCGAAGTCTTCGGGCAAAATGGTCACAATCTCCGGCGCGCGCGTGGTAAACGACCACGTCACGTCTTCCTCTAACACAGCGCCGTCAACCGCTTCCAGCCCGGCGTTGACCGTGACCGTATATTCCGTCCCGGCGCGCAGGGCCGGTTCGGCGCGAAAAACATAAATCGATGTATTCAGCCATTCGCCCGCGCCCTCCGCCTCTGGCTCGATGGTCAGCGGGTCGGGCAGGCCCTCAGCGTCTTCGACAATGCCGAGCGGCACGACCGGGCGGTTGAAGATCACTGTAATGAGCGCGTCGGTAGCGACATCAGTGCTGCCATCCGCCGGAAGAAACTCGGTGACTTGCAGCGCGCCGCCGGGAGCAAATTGAAGCGCCAGCGGTTCGGCGAGCGCCGAGCCGTCCAGCGCGCGCAGCCCGGCGTCGATGGACAGCGTATAGGCGGTGTCAACGTCAAAAGCGCCATCCGGCGCGAGCATCACCGAAAATTCGGCATCATCGCAGGTGACATCGAGCGGCAGCGCCGGCTCAATCGTGATAGCCGTCCGCGCGGATTCGCAATCCACCAGGCGGTCGAAATAGAGCGTAACAGGTTGCTCAGGAGCGAGCGATTCGCCCTCAGCCGGATCAGATGCGAGCAACCGAAACGTGAGATCGGACACTGGTGGTGTTGCCGCAGAGTCATCCTGCTGGGCGGAGATGCTCGTGACGCTGACTACCAGCAACGCCAGCAGGATCAAGGATAGACGACGCATGGGCATACCCTTCCCGCAGCCAATGAGCGAATCTGTTGTCCCCCGCTGTCCCCATTATAGGCCGGTAACGTGCGGCGGCGAAACATGCCAAACGCTACGCCTGACCAACGCCTCCGCGCCGCGAAGCCCGCGCAGCGCATGTGCCAGACGTTTGAGCGTATTGAATCAGCCGGGTCGCTCCGGTGCGGCGTTCAGGGCATTCAGAGGATCGGCACGTAGGTAAAGGGCAGATTGAAAAAGTCGTTGAAAGCCTGCCATTGCAGCGCGGCGACCTCGCGCGCCACGTAATAGGCGTACTGCTGAGGGCGCAGATAGGCGACCGTTGTTGGCGTTGTATAGACGACGATGCCGACGCCGTTAAAAAGCCAGTTCGCCCGCAGCAGATGGTAGCGGTCGCTGACGACGAGAGCCGTGCGCCAGCCGTTCATTTCCATGATATCGCGCGTGTAGAGCGCGTTTTCCTTCGTGCTGCGGCTCTGATCTTCGAGCAGGATGTTGTGCTCCGGCACGCCCTCGGCCATCAAAATTTCCTTGCAGGCGTCGGCCTCACTGCGGGTCGCGTAATAAGGCTTGCCGCCCGTGCAGATGATGTAAGGAGCGTAACCGGCATGCCACAACTCCGCTGCCCGGCGGGTGCGGAAGCGCTGGGCGGTTGTCGGTCGGCTGTTCCGGTTTAGCCCCGCGCCCAGCACGACGATCACATCGGCATTGGTGGCGTGATCCTGATAGCCGTAGCTGTGGACGGCGATGGCCAGCCCCAGCGAAACGACGAGCCACGCGGCCAGCAGCATAAGAATGATGCGTCGCCAGCGAACGGCGCGAAGGCGACGAAGCATGGTACGAACGTGAATCAGAACGCTTGCTCCCGGTCGGTCACGGCAGAGTCGGCGCGGCATTATAACGGCGCGTCCGGCGTGGCGCGACCGTTATTCGTCAAACTCTCAGGGATGGCGGCGCACCCGAACGTAAGCGTTCTTATACGTCCAGTTCGATCAGCCGGGCCGTGAGATTTGCGCCGGAAATGGATAGGCGCGCCAGTGAAACCGGCAGGCTGAAGCGACGCGGCCCGGCGCTGCCCGGATTGAGATATAGGACGTTCTGCTTCCATTCGACCAGCGGGTGGTGGGTATGGCCGAAGATGACCGCCGAGAAACCCGCCGCAACCGGATCGAGATCGAGGCCGTTCAGGTCGTGCAGCACGTACAGATAGTGGTCGCCGACCTGCACAACCTGCGTATCCGGCAGCGTTTCCGACCACAGGCCGCGATCGACGTTGCCGCGCACGGCCACGACCGGCGCGATGTTTTCAAGCTGGTCGAGGAGGTCGGGATTGCCGATATCGCCCGCGTGAATGATGCGTTCGACGCCGCACAGCGCATTGGTAACTTCGGGCCGCAGCAGGCCATGCGTGTCCGAAATGACGCCAATCTCGTGTTCAGCCACCGCCGCCCCTCCCGCTGGATGATGTCATGATAACAAGGGTAACATGCCGGGGCGCACCTGAAAGGAAAGCTCCCGCCCGGCAGCCGGCTCGCCGTCCAGTTCCATCCCGATCACGCGGCCCTCGCTGCTGACATCAACACGCCCCGCGCGGGCAAAACGCACCGCCGGATGCGTCAGATGCGTGCCGAGATAAACCTGATACAGCGCCGACAGGATGGTCGCGCGCGACGCGCCTTCGACCAGCACGACATCGAACAGGCCGTCGCATACCTGCGCCTGCGGCGCGATTTTCATGCCACGGCCAAAGGTCGTGCCGTTGGCGACAGCGACCAGATAGGCCCGCCCGTCGAACCACGGTTTGCCATCCAGCGCGACCTGCATGGGCAGCGGATCGTGCTCCAGCAGGCCGCGCACGGTCGCCGTGAGGAACGTCCACGGACGGCGTTTTGATGATTGGTTGACACGCTGGGCGATATCTCCGGTGATGCCAACCGACGCGATATTCAGAAAGTGTTCCTGTCCGCTATCGTGCGTCAGCAGGCCGATGTCGGTCGGGCGCGGTTCCGCCCCGGCGATCCAGCGCGCAGCGGCGACCAGATCGCTTCTCGGAATGCCGACCGTGCGCGCCCAGTCACGCCCGCTGCCGAGTGGTAGGTTGCCGTAGACCATCTTCGGGCCTTCCGGATGGCGCTCATTCAGTTCAGCCAGCGCGTTGATCAGGGCGTGATTCGTGCCGTCGCCGCCGATGGCGATGACGCGAGTCAGCCCTGCGACATACGCTTTGTCCAGATGCTGCGCTACTTCGTCGGGATGCTGGGTGACAGCGACCACCAGCTCGCCCAGCGCGTCCCATAAGATCGGCTCAAGCTGGCTCCATACCTGCCCGGCCCGGCCGCCAGCGGCGTGGGGATTCAGAATTATCAGTGTTTTCGACATGGTTCCTTCGTGCGGCCATTCGGGGCGGCAACTATCAGGGGGTTTTATGTGTCAATCCATCAACACCTTACAGCATTTGAAGTTGCGAAAGAGTTAAGTCCATTGCGGGGCCGAAACTGCTGCTTGCACGTAACGTCACGTCAGCATCTATACTGGCAGCACAGTGAATGAAAGGAACGTCCCATTATCCGGAACGACAACGCGCAGTACACAATCGGCGAGTTCGCGCGCAAGGCCGGCGTCAGCGTGCGAACCGTGCGCTATTACGATCACGTCGGGCTGCTCAAGCCGGCGGGCTATACGCCGGCAGGGCGCAGGCTCTATGATGAAGCTGCTTTCGCCCGCCTGCAGCAAATCCTGACGCTGAAACTCATCGGCCTGTCACTCGACGAAATCGCCACCGTGCTGGCGACGGAAAGCAGCATTGCGGCGCTGCTGGAGCGGCAGCGGCAAGCCTTACAACGACAGGTGAGCCATCTCCAGACAATCATCGAGACGATTGAGCGCGCTCAGACAGCCATGCAGTCCGGTGATGCGCCAACTCTGGAACGGTTCGTGGAGATTATTCAGGCGGTGAACATGAACGCAGATACAGACTGGTTCGGGCAATTCCTGACCGGCGAGCAGCGGGAAAAGCTGGCAGCGCAAATCGCGCAGCAGCCGCTCGACAAGGCGAAAGCGGCTGGCAAAGCATGGCAAGCGCTGTTTCAGGAAATACTGGTTCACATGGATGACGATGTCCGCAGCGCGGAAGCGCAGCAACTGGTCGATCGCTGGGACAGGCTGATCGCGCTATACGGCGGTGACGATGCCGTTCCCGGCCTGAACGCCGCCTACCGTAAGCTCGACACCGTTCCCGACGTCGATACGCTACCGCCGGATCTTGTCGGCTGGACTCAAAGCCTTGCGAGAGCCGCACGGTTCATCGAGCGGGCGCGAACAGCGCGGCAGGAGCGGCATTAGCGGACAGTCGTTCACTTTGAAAAAGTGTTGTCGCGCGTTTTGAAACCTCTCTCCCGGCTTGTTCGCCGGGAGAGAGGCGCATGGGGAAGGCTTACTGCCGCACGTGACCGTCGCCGACAACGACCCATTTGTAGGTCGTCAGTTCTTCGAGCGCCATCGGGCCACGCGCGTGTAGTTTCTGCGTGCTGACGGCGATTTCCGCGCCCAGACCAAGCGCCCCGCCGTCGTTGAAGCGCGTGCTGGCATTCACAAACACCGCTGCCGAATCGACTTCGTTAAGGAAACGCTCGGCATGTTCGGGCGTCTCCGTCAGGATACCATCAGAGTGCTGGGTGCTGTGCAGGCGAATATGCTCCAGCGCCTCGTCGAGCGTATCGACAACCTTGAGGCCCAGAACCAGCGATAGCCATTCGGTATCGAAATCCTCCGGCCCGGCGGGTTGGACGGCCTCGCCACCCGCCCCGTTGAGCGCCGCCAGAGCGCGCGGTTCGGCGCGGAAGGTGACGTCAGACGCGCCCAGATGCTCGACCACGCGCGGCAGAAAAGTTGCGGCGATGCTCTGGTGGACCAGCAGCGTGTCGAGCGCGTTGCAGACGGAAGGCCGCTGCGTCTTCGCATTGTGAATAACCGGCAGCGCCTTGTCGAGGTCTGCCGAGGCGTCCACGTACAGGTGGCAAACGCCGATGCCGCCGGTAATGACCGGGATCATGCTGTTCTCGCGGCAGAACTGGTGCAGGGCGTTGCCGCCGCGCGGGATAATCATGTCGATATACTGGTAAAGTCTGAGCATTTCCTGCACATACCGGCGATCCGTGCTTTCGATGAACTGCACGGCGTCGGCAGGCAGCCCGCACGACGCCAGCGCCTGCTGAATGGCGCTGACCAGCGCGGTATTGGTACGCAGGGTTTCTTTACCGCCGCGCAGGATGACCGCGTTACCGCTTTTCAGCGCCAGCGTGGCGACATCCACGGTGACATTGGGCCGTGCTTCATAGATCACGCCGAGCACGCCAATCGGCGTGCGCCGCCGCGACACCTTCAGCCCGTTTTCCAGCGTACGTTCGTCGAACACCCGTCCCACCGGGTCAGGCAGGCTGGCGACCGAACGCACATCCGCCACCACGCCGGAGAGCCGCGTCCGCAGGTCGAGCCGGTCGAGCAGCGCTTCGCTCAGGCCGTTCGCGCGCCCGTCATCAATGTCAGCCTGATTGGCGGCGAGAATGTTCTCGCGGTTGGCTTCCAGCGAATCGGCAATGGCGTGCAGCGTTGCGTTCTTCTGCTCTGTCGTCACCTGCGCCAGCAGCCGCGCCGCTTCTTTCGCCTTTTTCCCCATCTCCAGCAGGTCAACCATGGTTTTGCTCCAGCCTGTAGCGCTAATTCAATCTTGCCTGAAGGGTGCCAGACTGTTTCCGCCGCTGCCCATCAACGCCGCACCCGTAACCCATGATAACAACTGTTGGCGTCAAACTGCGAATGCGGGCGTTCCCGGCGTGTGCCATAACGCCCGCCAAGCCGGGGCTGACCTTGCCGGGCGAATGAAGGCGTCAGGCCAGCATGACGAGGTTATTGCGATGGATGACCGCATCGCCATAGGTATAGCCAAGAATTTCGGCGATCCGGTCGGAGCGCACGCCGCAAAGCCGGCGCAGCGCCTCGCTGTCGTAACTGGTCAGGCCATGCGCGATTTCCTTGCCGTCCGGCCCGGTGACCAATACCGTCGCGCCGCGCTCGAACCGGCCTTCAACGCCGACCACGCCGACCGCCAGCAGGCTGGCCCCGCTGGTTTGCAGCTTGCGCGCTGCCCCGGCGTCAATCCGCACGACGCCGCGCGGCTGCTCGGTCAGCAACCAGCGCTTGCGGCTTTCCAGCCTCGTCGTCTGGGCTTCGAAGCGCGTGCCGATCTGTTCGCCCGCCAGCAGGCGTTCGAGGATGCGCGGCTCGCGCCCGCCCGCGATGATGGTTGTCACGCCTCCCCGGCTGGCAAGCTGGGCCGCCTGAAGCTTGGTGATCATGCCGCCAGTTCCGAGCGCGGTTCCGGCTTCTCCCGCCAGCGCCCAGGTCGTTTCGTCGATGTGCGATACCTGCGCGATCAACTGAGCATTGGCAAAGCGCCGCGGATCGGCAGTGAACAGGCCCGGCTGGTCGGTCAGGATGACCAGCAGATCGGCTTCGACCAGCGTCGCCACCAGCGCCGAGAGGTTATCGTTGTCGCCAACGCGGATTTCGTGGGTTGCGGTGGTGTCGTTCTCGTTGATGATCGGCACAATCTTGCGCTCGATCAGCGTCAGTAGGGTATCGCGCGCGTTCAGATAGCGTGTGCGATTGCCGATATCCTCCCGCGTTAGCAAGACCTGAGCGACGACCACTTCGAAAATATCGAAAAGCTCGGTGTAAATCTGCATCAGGCGGCTTTGCCCAACGGCGCTCAACATCTGCTTGCCGGAAACCGCGCGCCCCAGATCGGGATAGTTGAGCCGCTCGCGACCGGCGGCGACCGCGCCGGACGAGACGAGAATCATCTCGTGGCCCTGTTGCTGCGCGAACACAATCTGGCTGGCAAGCTCAAGCATGCGCTGGCGACTCAGGCGCATCGTGCCATTGGTCAAAATGGAAGTGCCGACTTTGACGACAATACGCAAAGGTTGCATAAGACCATCAGTGGAGGGCTGATGAAGCGACGCTGGGGGGATTATAGTGGGAAGGACAGGCGAAAGGAAGGACGCAGCGCGGCAGACTTATCTAGACAGGCAAGCTCCAGACGTGCTGGCCCTGTAACACCTGTTCAACCAGATCGCCAAACTGGCGTCGCGGCAGCGGCTTGGCGATAAAGCCGTTGAAACCGGCGTGGCGGACGCGATCCGCCGTCGCGTGGCTGCTATCGTCGGAAATGGCGATCACGGGAATGTGACACAGGTCAGGATGTTCCTTCAACGAACGTACAATCGAGAAGGCATCACCCTGCGGCAAATCCAGATCCAGGAGGATGAAATCCGGTTGCGGCTCCATAACCTCCGCTTTTTCTACGACCTGCGCCCCTGTGGTGTTACGCTTGTAAAAAATGTCAAGGTCGCGCAAGATCGAGCCAATCATCATCAGGCTGTGCGCATCACCTTCGACGACAAGCGCCCAGATATGGTTAGACACAGAAGAACTCCAACGCCATTATCAATCTTCTCATGTAAAAAGAAGCCAGATTAGATAACGTATTTCGACATCGTTGTAACAAACACCATATCGTTTTTATAGCAGAGTGAACGTTAACACAATAGGAACTTCAAACCATGAAAGTCATTATCGCGCCTGCCGCGTTCAAGAACAGCCTTTCGGCAACCGAAGTGGCCGGGGCAATCGGCAGAGGATTGCAGCGATCAAAACTACATTTAACATTACATTATATCCCCATCGCTGACGGCGGCAATGGTACGCTAGAGTGCTTTCTGGCGCGCGGTGGCCAACGCTTCTCCCAGTTGGTCGAAGGCCCGCTCGGCCAGCCCGTCGAAGCGGGATGGGGCATGCTGGCGGACGGCGAAACGGCAGTCATCGAAATGGCGCTCGCTTCGGGCATCGAGCTGATCGAGCAGGAACAACTGAATCCGCTGGTCGCCAGCACCTACGGAACAGGCCAGTTACTGCAGGCCGCGCTCGAGCACGGCGCGCGGCGGATCATCGTCGGCATGGGCGGCAGCGCCACAGTTGACGGCGGCGCAGGCTGCCTGCAAGCCCTCGGCGTGCGACTGCTCGACGCCAGCGGAAACGACGTGCCACGCGGTGGCGGCTCGCTCAAGCTGATTCAGACCATCGACGCTTCCGGGCTGGACCCGCGCTGGCGCGAAGTCGAAGTCATCATCGCCTCCGATGTCGAAAACCCGACGCTTGGCCCCAACGGTGCGGCAGCGGTTTTTGGCCCGCAGAAAGGCGCTACCCCCGCCGATGTCGAAACGCTGGAAGCCAATCTGAGCCATTTCTTTGGTCTGGTGGCCGAACAAACCGGCGTTGACGTGCGACAGGCACAAGGCGGCGGAGCGGCGGGCGCGCTCAGCGCGGGGCTGATGGCGTTTCTCGGCGGGCGTATCGAGCCGGGCATTGACTTGCTGCTCGCCTATCACGAGTTTGAGCAACTGCTGGCAGACGCCGACCTTGTCATCACCGGCGAAGGGCAGATGGACGAACAGACGATTCAGGGCAAAGGGCCTGTCGGGGTAGCGCGACTGGCGGGCGCGGCTGGCGTGCCGACCGTGGCTATTGTCGGCGGCCTCAACGCCGACGACGCCCTGCTGCACGAGGCGGGCATCGCGGCGGTATTGCCAATCACGCCGCGGCCCATGCCGCTGGAAGAGGCCATCGCCAGCGCCGCCGAACTGGTGGAACGCGCTGCGCTTCGGCTGGCCTATCTGCTGCACCTCGGCCTGCGCCAGCCTTCCTGAAATGAAAAACTGCGAGAGGGCAAAAACCATCATCCCTCTCGCAGCGACAGGTAATGCGGCGACCAGCCGAGGCAACCGCACAGCTTGCAGCCAAACCGGGCTAACGCAAATCACCGAGCCTCTGTTCCAGTCGCTTGCGAAGCTCCCGGAACTCCTTCTCAAGCCGGTGAACCGTCGCCGCTGTGCTCTCAAGGCCTTCCTCAAACCCGCTTTCGATTCGCCCAACGAGCGTTTGAGGCCGCCGTTTCCGGTTCGCCTGAGCGACAAAAAACGCGACCGCGCCGCCGATCACCAACCCGAGTACAAGCAACCCAATCAGCATCGACGTCTGGTCCTGCTGCCCGCGCATGTCGGTCTGGACATCATATGAAGTTGTGTCAGTCATGAGCCGCTCCTTCACGGGCCGAAATGACAAATTTAATAAAAGTAAAGCATAAAGGCTGCCGTTCGTCAATGGTTATAATGCACTATGCAATGCGACTGGCCGGGATGGCAGGGAAGGTTTGACCGGGATGGTAGACCGCCTTCGCAAATGGCTGGGGATCGCTTCGGACAGCGATGCCACGACGCCAGCCGACTTCGGCCCGGAGCCGGACCCTGCCGACCTGCCCCGGCCGGTAACACCGCGCGTGCTGATGATCACCCACAATCCGGTGCTACGGACCAAAGGCAGCAAAACGCTAAAAGCGTTCTTCGGCTGGAACGATCCCGACCATCTCGCCAGACAATATATCGAAGACGTGCAGTATGCGAGCTTTGGCTACGCCCGTTACAAAATCGTCGAACGGCTGGAAGTCGACCGCTACCCGGTCAAACGGGATGGCTTCCGGTACGACGAGGAAACGTATCTTCGCGCCTGGGCCACGCAAAAATTTCATGACCCAGACGGCGTCGACTATCTGGCCCTGATCCGCGAATTCGAGATCATCGAGCGCATCAATGCCGGCGTCATCGACGAAGTGTGGCTATTCGGGCATCCATACGGCGGTTACTGGGAATCGGTCATGGGCGGGCCGGGCGCGTTCTGGTGCAATGCCCCGCCCCTGAAGGGAACGGAACATGCCGCCCGGCGGTTCATCATCATGGGGTTCAACTTCGAGCGTAGCGTTGGCGAAATGCTGGAAAATCTGGGGCATCGCGCTGAATCCATCATGACGCAGGTGTTTCGACAGCACCGGAAAGAAGCCAATCTCTTCGAGCGCTTCACCCGCTATGACCGGAGCCATCCCGGTCGGGCGGAGGTCGGCAACGTGCACTTCGCGCCCAACAGCACGCGCGACTATGACTGGGCCAACCCGCGCGTTGTGCCAAGCCGCCACCATACATGGTGGAATTTCCCCGACCTGAGCGGAGCGCCAAAGCCCGTGAACCATCTGACATGGGGCGGAGGCGATATTCGCCTGCATCATCTGTGGTGGCTGCGCCACCTGCCGCACGTCACAGGCCAGACCGGCGGTGTGGCGCACAACTGGTGGCGTTATGTCGTCGATCCCAATACCGTGGACAACTGATGTGGCTGCGGTTCTGGTTTGAGGACGGCAGCCGGCAGCGCGACCTTTGCCGTAGTGCCGCGCCCGGCCTCCGACTCGAGTGCGAGAGCGCCGCCATGCGCGTCGATCAGGTGATAGGCCAGCGCAAGGCCGAGGCCCATGCCCTGCTGCTCCTGCTTGTCGCGGTTGAGCTGTTGGAAATGGGCTAACGCCTGTTGAAGCTGGTCGGGGGCGATCCCCGGCCCGTGATCGGTCACGCTGACGTAGACGATTTCCTGCTCGCGCCACTGTGAAATCGTGACGGCGCGGCCTTCCGGCGAAAAGTGCAGCGCGTTGAGGATCAGTTCTGACAGCGCGTGTTTCAATGCCTGCGGGTTGCAGATCACCGGCGCGTCGGCGGCCTCCACAATCCGGTCGATGGTCACATCCGCATTGCGATATGCATGGCGACGGGCCAGCTTTACCGCGCCATTGACGAGCTCTCCGATCGGCGTCTGGATACCCCGTTCAAAAATCGAGCGGCGGCTCAGCGAACCGGCCTGAAGCTGAGCCATCAGCACGATCTGATCGACCAGACGGCTCAAACGCTTGCTTCCCGAATCCAGCGTATCGAACAACTCGTAAAGCTGCGCCGGTTCGAGGGTGTGCAACTGCCGCGCGAGGAGGTCAACAACCATGTTGATGGTGCTCATCGGCGTGCGGAGTTCGTGCGTCACCATATGAATGAGCTGCTGCCGGGCATGTTCCAGATCCTTTTCGGCAGCGAGCTTCATCGCGTCACGGCGCTCCAGACGCGCGCGCACGGCGCTCAACAGTTCGCCTGTGGTAAACGGCTTGGTCAGGTAGTCGTCGGCCCCCAGCGCCATGGCCTGTCGCAACGAAGCCCGGTCAGTTTTCGCCGACAGGAAAATGAACGGCGTCATGTCCAATGCCGGTTCCCGGCGCAGGTTCTGCAGGACATCAAAGCCATTTACGCCGGGAAGTATGATGTCGCAAAGCACCAGATCGGGCCGGTGCTGCCGGGCCAGTTCCAGCCCCGTAATCCCGTCCGCCGCGTCGATAACCTCGAAGTGCGTTAACTCCAGAATCTGCGTAATCTGCGAACGTAGAAGTTCATGATCCTCAATAACCAGAATCGTTGTCATGTTCTGCAATCTGGCAGCCGCCGCGCAAAGCTCGTTACGCTCATTGTAGCATTGAATGAGCGGCCACCATGAGCAGCGCGAATAAAAAATTTGTGAAGAGTTGAGACAGCCCGCGGGAAAGGGCGCGTCTACACCAGTTCCTTAATGCTTTCGGCGAGCGCCCGATTGATGCCGGGAACCGCAGTCAGCTCTTCGATGCTGGCATTCCGGATGGCGTCAATCGAGTTGCCAAAAGCCTTCAGCAGCGCCTTGCGACGGGCCGGCCCCACGCCGGGTATGGCTTCAAGCCGGCTGGCCATGCCCAGTTTCGTGCGCCGGGCGCGGTGCGACGTAATGGCAAAGCGATGGGCTTCATCGCGTATCCGCTGCACCAGAAAGAGCGCGTCGCTCCGCCGGTTGAGGATGATCGGCTGCGGATCGCCGGGGCGGTACAACTCCTCGAACTGCTTCGCCAGCGCGACGACCGGCACGCGGTCCAGCAAATCGAACTCCCTGAGCACCTCGACGGCGACGTTAAGCTGCCCCTTGCCGCCATCGACCATCAGCAGGTCGGGCAGCAGACGCCAGGTTTCGTCCTTGTCCTCGCCGCCGGGCGCAACCAGTGCCGGCTCTTCCAGCGCTTGCTTCCAGCGATTGAAGCGCCGGGTCAGCGCCTCGCGCATCGACTGGTAATCGTCCGAACCCTTGTGGCTGACCGTGCGGATGTTGAAACGGCGATATTCGTTCTTCTTCGGCACGCCACGCACAAACATCACGCGGCTGGCGACAATGGCTGTGCCCTGTGTCGTGCTGATGTCATAGCATTCGATCCGGTTCGGCGGTCTGGGCAGCCCCAGCGCTGCCTGCAGTTCAGCCAGCGCGGTCTCCTGCTTGTGGGTATCAGCCTCCCACTGGGCGCGGATCATATGCAGCGCTTCCTTCGCGTTTTCCTGCGCGACTTCGAGCAATTTGCGCTTGTCACCGCGCTGCGGCACGGTGATCGTCACCCGCTGCCCGCTGCGTTTATCGCGCAACCAGCGTTCGATGATGCGCGCTTCCTCGATATTCTGCGGCAGCACGACTTCGGTCGGAACCTCGGCAGCGCGATCGTAGAAGCGCTTGATGAACTCACTCAGCACTTCTTCGTCGCTTTCACCTTCCGTGCCTTCCAGCAACCGGGAGTCGCTGCCGATGAGCTTGCCGTTGCGGATGAACAGAATCTGCACCACCGTCTCGCCGTTATCGCGGGCCAGCGCGATCACATCCTGCTCGGTCATCGACGTACTGACCGCCTTATGCTGGTGGGTGATGTAGTCGATGGCCTTCAACTGGTCGCGTATCGCCGCCGCGCGCTCGAAGTCCAGCGCTTCGGACGCCTCCATCATCTCTGCGGTCAGGCGGGCGACCACCGGCTCCGATTTACCACTGAGCACATCCATCAACTCGGCGATCATCGCCCGGTACTGCTCCTGATTGACCGCCCCGATACACGGCGCGTTGCACAGCTTGATGTCATGGAACAGGCAGGCGCGCGGATCGTTGCCGGTGATTTCGCGGTCGCAGGTCAGATACGGGAATGCCTTTCGCAGCGTTTGCAGCGTGTTCTGGACGGCCCACATGGCGACATAAGGCCCGAAATAGCGACTGCCGTCATCGACCAGCCGCCGCGTCGTCTCAACCTTGGGGAACGGCCTGTGCCAGCTGATTTTGATATAGGGATAGCGCTTGTCGTCCTTCAGGCTGATGTTGAAGCGTGGCTTATAGCGCTTGATCAGCGTTTCTTCGAGGATGAGCGCCTTGATCTCGTTCTCTTCAACGATGAAATCGATATCGACGATCTGCTCGCGCAGGCGCATCGTCTTGATGCTGCTCTCCGCGCTGGCGTTGAAATAGCTCCGCACACGGTTGCGCAGCCGTTTCGCCTTGCCGACATAGATAATCTCGCCGCGCGCATCCTTCATCAGGTAGACGCCGGGCTTCATCGGCAGATTACGCAGAATCGTCTGGATGTGTTCGGAAGGTTGGAACGCCATGGGAATAACGCGGACTATATCGGAAAGTTTGTTCTATTTTAGCAAACACAGTGGAAAATGGTAGCGGGCCGGGCCTAAACGAACAATTCGCCGAGGGCAAGCGTGAACCCCGGCAACACCTCGCCGCCGTCCAGCACGCCGTCTTCACCAACAGTCGTCGCCGGTTTGCCCGGCGCATAAACATCGATGCTGCGCGACTGCGGGTACAGTTCCCAGTAGAGAATGTTCGCCTGCCGGTAGATTTCACGTTTGGCGCGAATGACGTTGGCCGTATCGGTCGGCGAGACAATCTCGACAGCCAACAAGGGTGGATCCGGATCGGGATACTCGTCGCTCATGGGTGTGGGTTTATAAGCGAAATCCGGCACGATGACATTGCCGAGGATTCACCACCGCTGGTATGGCATGGCAGATTGTTCTCCCGGCAAAACAGGCGCACGGCAAACGCGATGCGATGTCCTATCTCGGAGTTCGATGTCCGTCCCGGCGATGCTTCGATGATCACTCCGTTGATGAATTCGTACTCGCGGCCAGTGTTTTCGTCAAGCAACGCCCAGCGCTTGAATTCTTGCAGGCTGATGCTTGTACACTCCACGGCTGTCTCCTCGCTACCATCACAGCGACGGTTCTTCCCACGACCGTTGATGATATTCCAATCGTACCATCAGCCGGTTGGCCCGGCGCGGGGCGCGCAAAGTGCTATAATGCATTTTGCGGTTAGAGCGATTCAAACGTATGCAGCACGTCCCGGTTTTATTGGAACCAATTCTCGAACATCTGCTGCCCGCCGAACGGGTGATTGATGGCACGGTCGGCGCAGGCGGACACAGCCGCGCGCTGCTGGAACACGGCGCGGGCGCGGTGCTCGGCCTCGATGTCGATCCCGACGCGCTGGCCATAGCGCGGGAAACACTCGCGCCGTTCGGCGAACGAGCGCACCTCATGCACGCAAGCTACGCCGATATGCGCGCCGCCGCTGCCGCCATTGGCTGGGACGCGGTCGACGCCATCCTGCTCGATCTGGGCGTCTCGTCCATGCAACTGGACCGGCCTGAGCGCGGTTTTGCCTTTCGCGCCGAAGGCCCGCTGGACATGCGCTTCGATCCCGGCGGGCAACGGCCCACGGCGGCGGAACTGGTGAACACACTCGACGAAGATGAACTGGCGGAGCTTTTCTTCCGGTATGGCGAGGAGCCGCAGGGCCGCAGACTGGCGCGCGCCATCGTCCGGGCGCGCCCCTTCCACACGACGAGCGCTCTGGCCAGCGCCATTGAGCGAGTCATGCCCAGACGACACGGCGACAAAATACATCCGGCAACGCGCGTTTTTCAGGCGCTGCGGATCGCCGTGAACGATGAACTGGGTGTAATCGAACGGGCGCTGCCGGAAGCGATCAGCCTGCTGCGTCCGGGCGGGCGACTGGCGGTCATCAGCTTCCACAGTCTGGAAGACCGGATCGTCAAAAACACGTTCCGGCTGGAAGCGACCGACTGCATCTGCCCGCCGCAGGTTCCGGTGTGCGTCTGCGGCCATGAAGCGCGCGTGCGGCTGCTCACCCGCAAGCCCATCGTCGCCGATAGCGAAGAAATCGCGCGCAACCCGCGCAGCCGCAGCGCAAAGCTCCGCATTGTCGAAAAGCTGAGCGTGGATCATGATAGATAGACACGAACGCACCTGAAACGCCCGGCGCGTTGAAGCAATGCGCGGGGCATAGGGACGGAATGAGTCGGTTTTAGAGTTAGAGAGCCGGTTTATGTCACAACAATGGTTTGGCCATGTCCTAAGGCGAACGCACTGGCGTCCACAACGACAGGCGGTTGCGCTGGCGACGCTCAGCCTGATCATCGGCATTATCATCGGCGCTCTCTACCTCGCGCAGTCGGCGGCGGCATCCACGCTGGGCCGCCAGCTTGAAGACATGATTGCGCTTCGTAACGAGCTTGAGCAGGAAAACGAACGCCTTCGGGCGGAGATCGCCAGCCTGCAAAGCGTGCCGCGCCTGCTCGCCCGCGCTCAGGAACTCGGCTTCACGATGGCGAGCCGCGACCGCATCGAATACCTCACCATCGAAGGCTATAATCCCTACCGCAACCAGATCGTGACGCGTGTGGAAACGACCCGCGCCGAAACCGTACCCGTTTACGACGAGTCGTTCAGTGGGTGGCTGCAACAGCAATTCGACGCGCTTTCCCGCCAGTTCGAAATGTTCACCAGTCGTGGAGAGCAACCGTAATGCAGCAAGCGAACAGCCTGCCGTATGTGCAGTTCCGGCGCAGACTGTACTTCGTCATCGTCGGGCTGGTGACCTTCAGCATCTATCTGCTCTGGGAAGTGGCCTCGTTTCAATGGCTGTCTCCCGAAGTCATCAGCTATATGGACACGCTGCGCAACTCCAACTACACGCGCACGCTTGAACTGGCGGCGGCCCGCGGCCTGATTTATGACCGTCACGGCGAGATCATGGCCGTCAATACGCTGGAATATGAAATCGGCATCAGCCCCAATCTGGTCACGAACGCGCGCCAGACGGCCACAGCGCTGGCGCCCCTGATCGGCCGCCCGGAGCTGGAAGTATTCGAGTTGGTCACCGCGAACCGTCCGTGGGTGTCGCTGGCGCGGCCTGTCAGCGCGGAAGTCGCCCAACAGATCACCCAGCTTGGCCTGCAGGGCGTGACAATTGACCCGATTCCGCGGCGCAGTTATCCACAGGGGACGCTGGCGGCGCAGGTGCTCGGCTTCGTCAATCTGGACCTTAAAGGCAACTACGGCGTCGAGGGATACTATCAGGACCAGATGGCGGGACAAATCCGCGACCGGCGCGTGAGCACCATCCCCTTTGAGGTCCCGCAGAGCGGCTGGGAGCAACACCACGGACGCGACCTCATCCTGACGATCGACCGCGACATTCAGTTTCTGGCCGAAAGCCAGCTCCTCTCAGCCATCAACTCGACCGGCGCGCAGAGCGGAACCATCATCATCATGAATCCGCGCAACGGCGAAGTGCTGGCGATGGCCAATTACCCGTCGTACGACCCCAACACCTTCTACGAAGTTGAGGACCCGAACCTGCTGAGCAATCCGGCAATCAGCAGCCAGTACGAACCGGGTTCGGTCATGAAAGTCCTGACCGTCGCCGCAGCGCTCGAAAAAGGCACGATCACGCCGCAGTGGACCTACTACGACGAGGCGCAGATCAACGTCGGCGGCGTGACCGTACGCAACTGGGACCGCGCCGCGCACGGCAATGTCGATGTGACGCAGGTGCTGGTCCAATCGCTGAACGTCGGTGTCGCCACGATCAGCACGATGATGGGTCCGACGGACTTCTATAACATGCTGGACGCCTTCGGCATTGGCCGCCGGACCGGCATTGACCTTCAGGGAGAGGCGTCAGGCACGCTCTATGTTCCCGGCGATGCCCACTGGAGCGAAAGCAACCTGGCAACCAACAGCTTCGGACAGGGTCTCGCCGTGACGCCGATCCAGATGCTGACCGCCATCAACGCCATCGCCAACGGCGGCCTGATGATGCAGCCGCACGTTGTCCGTGAAATCCGCGATGGCGAACGGGTGTATGTCTCGCAACCGGCGGCATTGGGCCGCCCGATCAGCGCGGAAACGGCCCGCATTGTGACCGATATGATGGTGACGACGGTGCGCGATGGCCTTGATCAGGCGAGCGTCGATGGTTACACCATCGCCGGCAAAAGCGGCACCGCCGAAATTCCGTCCCCGGTCGGCTACGAGCCGAACGCCTGGATCATGAGTTTTGTCGGTTTTCTACCTGCCGACGACCCGCAGGTCAGCATCCTGATCAAGCTCGACCGGCCCACCAGCGGCAACTGGGCCAGCCAGGTGGCCGCGCCGGTCTTTCAACAACTGGCCGAACGGCTGGTGATTCTGCTCGAAATCCCGCCTGATGACATCCGTCATGCGCTAGCAGCGCAGGGTGGCGCGGTCAACGCCATCCCCCGTTAATGTTGAGGTATAGCACTCTTGGATGGACTTCCATTCGCTCTCACTGTAGGCGTCATCACATTTCTGCTGGGCATCATCTGGGGCGGCCCCTTTGTCGAAATCCTGCGCCGCCTGAAAATCGGCAAACGCATTCGCGTGGAACTGGTCGAAGCGCAGCAGAAAAAGGTCGGCACGCCGACGATGGGCGGCATCATGATTATTCTGCCCGTGTTTCTGGTCACGCTCGGCCTCAATCTGGTGACGGTCATTCGCCCGCAAACGGTTTTCGGGCGCAGCATTCTGCTGCCGCTGTTTGTGCTGGTCGGGTTCGCCCTGCTCGGCGCGATCGACGACTGGGAAGGCATCCAGCGCTCGCGCGGCAGGCCAATCGGCGAGGGCATCTCGGCGCGCGCCAAGTTCACCGGACAATTCGTGCTAGCAGCGATTGCCTCGTTCGTGCTGGCGTTTTACGAAGGCGGCTTCCAGTATGCCAACCAGATCATCCTGCCGCTGATCGGCATCACGCTGCCAATCAGCCCGGTGATTTTCGTGCCGCTGTCGATGTTCATCATCGTCGGCACATCGAATGCCGTGAACTTCACCGACGGACTCGACGGACTCGCCGGTATCATCAGCGCCAGCGCGTTCGCGGCCTATGGCGTTATCGCCTATCTTCAGGGGCAGATTTTCCTCGTCCAGATGTGTTTCATTCTGGTCGGCGCGTGCTTCGCCTTCCTGTGGTATAACGCCCACCCGGCGCAGTTGTTCATGGGCGACACGGGTTCGCTGGCGCTCGGCGCGACTCTCGGCACGGTCGCCATCATGACCGGCCAGTGGCTGCTGCTGCCGCTCATCGCCATCGTGCCGGTTGCCGAGATGATGTCGGTCATTCTGCAGGTTACATACTTCCGGCTGACGCGCGGCCAGCGCCTGTTTCGCATGTCACCGCTGCACCATCACTTCGAACTCGGCGGCTGGAGCGAAACGCAGATCGTGCAACGTTTCTGGCTGGTCGGCCTGTTGAGCGCGATGGCCGGTATTGCGCTGGCGTTGATCTAGCAATGCCGGATACGGCCGCCGCCTGCCGCCGGTTGAATACACATCCGTGCAACGGGCAGGCAGAGAATGAACAGGCGACTCTACGAAACGATTCGACCGTTCATGCCCGACTTTCTGGACAACGTGCGGCAAAAATTACCCGGATTGCTCTCCGGGTTTTATATTCATGGTTCGATCGCGCTCGATGACGTCAACATACACATCCCGTGTCCGGCACGCTTTGTGAAAATGATCATTGCCGCGTGCAACCGGGGCGCGACGAATAGACCGGAGGTAGTCGCAGGATGACGCAGGACCCACTCGCTGGCAAACGCGTTGGCATCATCGGGCTGGCGCGGCAGGGTAAGGCACTGGCGCGCTGGCTTCCAACCAGAGGCGCATCGGTCGTCGCCGCCGACAGCAAGACCGCCGAGCAGCTCAAGCTCAATCCCGACGACTATCCGGGCGTACAGTTCATGCTCGGCGGCAATATCGAAGGTTTTCTCGATGGCATGGACCTGCTGTGCCTGTCGGGCGGCGTGCCGCTCGATCTGCCGGTCGTGCAGGCGGCGGTCGCGCGTGGCATTCCACTGAGCAATGACGCGCAGCTCTTTCTGGAGCGCTGCCCTGCCCCGGTCATCGGCATCACCGGCAGCGCGGGCAAGACGACCACCACGACGCTGGTCGGCCTGATGATGAAAAACGCAGGCTACACGACCTGGGTCGGCGGCAATATCGGCGACGTGCTGCTCGACGTGTTCGACCAGGTCCAGCCCGACCACCGGGTCGTGATGGAACTGTCCAGTTTTCAGCTTGAGCTGGCGACCGTCAGCCCGGCCATAAGCGCGATCACCAACCTGACGCCCAACCATCTCGACCGTCATGGCACGATGGAAGCCTACGTGCGCGCCAAGGCCAATATCCTGCTGCACCAGAGGCCGGACGACATTGCCGTGCTTTGCCGCGATGACGCCGTGACCTACGCGCTTCAGGACGCCGTCGTCGGAGATCTGGTCTGGTTCAGCGCCCGCGATATGGTTCCAGACGGCACGTTTCTGGCGGGCCAGCGCATCGTGCTAAGCGGCCTTGCCAGCCCCGACGGCGAACCACACGTCATCGGCGAGCGCGGCGACATACCGCTGCGCGGCGAGCATAATGTGCTGAACGTGCTGGCGGCCTGCGCCATCGCCGGTTCGGCCGGCGTCGCGCCCGACGTCATGATGGACACCGTACGCTCGTTTCAGGGCGTGCCGCACCGGCTGGAAGTCGTGCGCGAGGTCGGAGGCGTCACCTACATCAACGACAGCATCGCCACCGCGCCGGAGCGCGTGGTCGCGGCGCTGCGTAGTTTTGACGAACCGATCGTGCTGCTGGCGGGCGGGCGCGATAAAAAGCTCGACTGGAGCCAGATGGTCGCGCTGGCGCTGCACAAAACACGCCACATCATCGCCTTTGGCGAGGCGGGCAGCCTGGTTGCGGAAACCGTTCGGGAGCTGCACGGCGATCCGGCGCAGATCACGCAGGTGCAGACGCTGGACGAGGCGGTCAAGCGCGCTGCCGAGGTCGCGCAACCGGGCGACATTGTGCTGCTCTCCCCCGGTGGAACCAGTTATGACGCCTTCGTTGATTTCGCAGCCCGCGGAGATTACTTTCGCGAACTGGTTCTCCGCCTATAATGAAAAAAACGGCAACCGCTTGCCGTACCTGTAGGCCATTTGTTAGAAACGTGGACATTACCGAGCAGGTTGACGCACAACGATGGCATCTGATTCAGAGTCAGCCGAACTGTTAGCCCACGTGAAAGCGCCCGGTGTACTGTAAGCTGTCAGGTGAGGAATCGAATGACCGACCAACCAGTTGCCCAGTCGTACGTGGACGTCGCCGAGCACGGACTTAGCCGCGCAGTCGCCGAGGAGCGGGTTCGCAGGCCGATCGTTGGCGTGCCACGCGCAACGGCCGAGGTCCCTCTCCCTCGTGCCAAAGAGCGCGGGCGAACGCTGTCATTTCTGGCCTCACTGGATAAGGTCGTTATCGGCGTCGTCGCCATGCTGCTCGCCATCGGCCTGATGATGGTTTACAGCACAACCTTCGACTGGAGCTATCAGGACTACGGCAACGAAGCGGTCATCTTCATGCAGCACGTCCGCAACGTGCTCATCGGTCTGGCCGTGATGGCGGTCACCGCCCTGATCGACCACCGGATATGGAAACGCTTCGCCATTCTGGTGCTGATCGTGACGTTCGCGCTGCTCATCGGCGTGCTGCTGTTTGGCGATAACACCTTTGGCGCGCGGCGCGCTTTCTTTCAGGGCTCCTACCAGCCGGGCGAAATGGCCGAGCTGACGATCATCATTTATCTGTCGGCATGGCTGGGCACGAAAAGTTCCCACATCCGCAGTTTTTCCCACGGCCTGCTACCGTTCAGCGTGCTGGTCGGCGGGATGGCGTGGCTGGTGATGTTGCAGCCCGACATCAGTACCGCGGCGATGATCGTGCTGGTCAGCGGCCTGCTTTTTTTCCTGGCAGGCGCTTCCTGGACGCAAATCGGTGTGGCGGCAGCCGTCATTGCGATTGCCAGTATGATGCTGCTATCGAGCGATAACCTGCGATATGCCCAGAACCGCGTCGAGACGTATATTTCCGGCGCGAGTGACCTGACGCAGGCCAACTATCACGTTCAGCAGGCGGTGATCGCTTTCATCAACGGCGGCTGGACGGGCGTCGGGCTTGGACAGGGCAAGCAGAAATTCGGCTTTCTGCCCGCCCCGCACACCGACAGCATCTTCGCCGTTATCGGCGAGGAACTGGGATTTGTCGGCGCGCTGGTGGTCGTGGCGCTATACGTTGTGCTGATTTTCCGTGGTTTTCAGATTTCCCGGCGCTCGCCGGATATGTTTGGCGCGTTACTCGCCGCCGGTATCACCATCTGGATTGCCGCCAAAGCGCTGCTCAACATCGCCGTGATGACGGCGGTGCTGCCAGCGACCGGCGCGCCCCTGCCCTTCATCAGCTTCGGCGGCTCGTCGCTGGTTGTGCTGCTGGCGGGCGCGGGCCTCTTGCTCAGCGTTGCGCGCGCCAACGCGCGGCACCGGGGACCGGACTGGAGAAATTATCGTGCGATTGTTGATCGCAGCGGGGGGAACCGGGGGCGGAGTATATCCCGCATTGGCCGTAGCCGAAGCGATTCAAAACCATCGACCAGACATTAAGCTCGATTTCGTGGGCAGCGTCAACGGCTTCGAACGCCCGCTGGTCGAACAATCCGGCGTGCGCTTCGATTCCCGTCACGAGGTTCGTTCGGGACAGGTTCACGGCGTGAGCCTGCCCAAACGGCTGGTGAGTCTGGCGATGATCGCGCTCGGCACGGTGCAATCGCTCCGGCTTCTCAGGCAACTTCGACCGGGCGCGCTGCTGCTGACAGGCGGTTTTGTCGGCCTGCCGGTCGCGCTGGCGGCGTGGCTGCTGCGCGTGCCGTCGCTGATCTACCTGCCGGACGTCGAGCCCGGTCTGGCGATCCGGGTTTTGCAGCGCTTCGCGCATAAAGTCGCCATCACCGTTCCCGACTCGGCGCGTTATTTCCCGCCCGGCAAAACCGTCGTGACCGGATACCCGTTGCGGGCGATGATGCACCGGGCATCGCGCGAGCAGGGCATCGCGCACTTCGGGCTTGACCCGGAGCGCCGCACGCTGCTGGTCTTTGGCGGCAGCCGTGGCGCGCGCAGCATCAATCAGGCGTTGCAAGCCATTCTGCCGCAGGTTCTGGAAGCGGGGATTCAGGTCATTCACATCACCGGCACGCTCGACTGGCCGCAGGTCGAAGCCGCGCGCAACGCCCTGCCCGACGCCACCCACTACCACGCCTTTCCTTACCTGCACGGCGACATGGCCGAGGCGTTCGCCGCCGCCGACCTGGTCGTCAGCCGGGCAGGAGCCAGCACGCTGGGCGAATTTCCGGCCTTTGCCCTGCCTGCCATTCTGGTACCATACCCGTACGCCTGGCGCTACCAAAAAGTCAACGCCGACTATCTGGCGGAACGCGGCGCTGCCATCGTCATGAACGATGCAGACCTGCCGGAAAAACTCTGGCCGGCCATTCGCGATCTGTACCAGGACCCGGCGCGGCTGGAAAGGATGCGCGCGGCATCGGCGCAGCTTGCGGAAAAAGACAGTGCGTGGCGCGTTGGCCGGGAGCTATTGCGCCTTGCGGGAGAGCATGCATGATCGAACTATCGGCGCTGCTTTGGGTAATGGCGATCTTCTTCGCCATTATCGGCTTTCTGCGAGGCTGGACCAAGGAAATCGTCTCGACAGCCGGTATCATCCTCGGGCTGTTCGCGCTGTTTCAGTTCGACACGCTGATTCGCGGCACGCTGCTGGCCAATGTCGGGCGGGATCAGGTGTTTATCGTTCAGGCCGGGCTGTTCATCATCATCGTCTATTTTGCCTATCAAACGCGGGCGCTGTATGGCAATGAGCGCGGCCCGGGCCGTGACGCGCTTCAGGAAAGCGTGCTCGGCGGCTTCCTCGGCTTTCTCAACGGCTATCTCATCTGGGGATCGATCTGGTATTTCCTCGACATCAACGAGTATCCCCTCGCGCCCTATGTGATCGCGCCTGCTCCGGGTTCGCCGAGCGATCAGGCGCGGTCGCTGCTGCCGCTCGTTGTCCTCGGCGGCGGCGTCACCGGTTCCGGCGACCTGTTGGCGATTGCCGTGATCGTCCTGTTCATCGTCGTCCTTATCATGATCTGATGACAACACTTATCCCCGGACAGCATGTTCATCTGGTCGGCATCGGCGGCACGGGATTATCCGCCATTGCCCGAATCCTGCTCGGTAAAGGCTTCGTCGTTTCCGGCTCCGATCGCGCCCCGAACGCGCAGACGGCGGCGCTGGAACGAGACGGCGCAGCGATTTTCATCGGTCACGACGCCGCCTACGTCGCGGACGCCGACGTGGTCATCATCTCGTCAGCGGTTCCGCCGGATCACGTCGAGGTTGTCGCGGCCCGCGCCCGCGGCATTCCGGTCGTCAAGCGCTCCGAGATCATCGACGCCGTGACCGCCGGGCAAGACGTGATCGGCATCGCTGGCACGCATGGCAAGACGACCACCACCGCCATGACCGTTCATATCCTGCGACAAACAGGCCGCGATCCCAGTTACATTATCGGCGGCGTTCTGCGCGACAGCGGCCAGAACGCCGGCGTAGGCAAAGGGCGTGCCTTTGTCATTGAAGCCGATGAATATGACAACATGTTCCACGGTCTGCGCCCGCAGGTCGCCGTGGTCAATAACGTCGAGTGGGATCATCCGGACTTCTTCACAACGCCGGAAGCGCTGACCGCTTCATTCGCGCGCTTCGTCGCATTGCTGCCCGATGACGGGCTGCTGATCGCCTGCGCCGACGACGCGGGCGCGTCCGCTCTGGCAGCGACCCGCCGCGACCGCGGCCTGCCGGTTGCGATATTCGGCATCGTGCAGCGTGCCGACTGGCACGCCGCCAATATCGCGGTTACGCCTGAAGGCGGCACACGCTTCGACATCATGCGCGAGGGCCAGCGCGTAGCGGCGGCAAGCCTGCGCCTGCCGGGACGCCACAACGTCCTGAACGCGCTGGCCGCCACAATCGCCGCGCACAGCCAGGGCGTGCCGCCCGATGAAGCCGCGGCGGCGCTGGCGGACTTCGAGGGAACGGGACGCCGTTTTGAACTGCGGGCCGAGATTGGCGGCATCGCAATTGTCGATGACTACGCGCATCACCCGACCGCCATCCGAACGACGTTGGAAGCGGCGCGCGCGCGCTATCCGGGGCGCGCTCTGTGGGCCGTGTGGCAGCCGCATACCTACAGCCGCACGCAGCAGTTGCGATCCGGCTACCTCGGCGCGTTCGCCGCCGCCGATCACGTGCTGGTCACCGACATCTATGCCGCGCGCGAGCAGCCGGTTCCCGGTGTCACGAGCGCCGCTCTGGTCGCCGACCTCGATCACCCGGACGCCCGCCACACGCCCGCGCTTGAGGATGCCGTCGAAGCGCTGGCCCGCGACGTCGCCGCGCCGGCAGTCGTGCTGATTATGAGCGCAGGAGACGCGCCACGTATCGGCGTCGAGCTGGAAAACCGCCTGCGCGCCAGAGAAAAGGCCAGCCATGGCGGCGCTTGACGCTTTCGCCGACCGCCTGCTGCGCCACGAGCCGCTGGCGAAATACACGGCAGCCCGTCTGGGCGGCCCCGCCGACCTGCTCTACCGGGCGCGCGAGTCGCTCGAAGAACTGGCGGCTGTAGTGAGGGCTGCGTGGACCGATGGCGTGCCGGTGCGCGTGCTCGGCGGGGGCGCCAATGTGCTGGTATCCGATGACGGCGTGCCGGGTCTGGTCGTCATCAATCACGTCAGCCATATCGACATCGGTGAAGACTGCTCTGTCACCGCCGCTTCAGGAACCAGCCTGACCATCCTCGCCCGCCGCTGCGCCGCCGCCGGATTGACCGGTTTCGAGTGGGCGATCAGCGTGCCGGGCACGGTGGGCGGCGCGGTTGTCAACAATGCGGGAGCGCACGGAGGCGATATGGCGGCCTCGGTGCGACAGGTGCTGGTGCTGGAGCCGGATAGCGATCAGCCGCGTACGATGTCCCCGGCGGATTTGGCTTACGGTTACCGGACATCGAGCCTGAAGGCGCGAATAGACCGCCGTTTTCTGGTGCTGTCGGCGCGTCTGCAATTCGAGCGCGGCGACCCGGAAGCGATTGCCAGCCGTATGGAAGCCAATATCGCCCACCGCAAGCGCACGCAGCCGCAGGGCGCGAGTCTGGGTAGCATCTTCAAGAACCCGCCGGGCGACTTCGCGGGCCGGCTGATCGAAGCTGCCGGGCTGAAGGGCTACCAGATCGGCGGAGCGCAGGTATCGCCGGTACACGCCAACTTTTTTATCAACCGGCGTTCGGCAACCGCCGCCGATTACTTTCAGTTAATCGAACACGTCCGCGCCGTTGTGCTGCGCGAAACCGGCGTCGAACTTGAACTTGAAATCGAGACTCTGGGCCAATGGTCATAGCGCTTTGAGACGAGTCGCACTGGGGCTTATCTGGTATAGTTTATTTGTGGGAAAGAAAGGGTTTGTGTCCGCTGGCTATCTATTATGAGACGACTAACCGATGACACCACGCCCGCGTGAAGGACGGCGCACGGCGCGGATGCCGGCGATCTGGCGCGGCCCGCTGACGCCGCCAGAAGCCGCGGATGATGGTCCGGCAGTGCCACATGGCACGCAAGGGCGCGTTTTCGTAAGCTGGCGTGTCTTCAGCGGCCTGATCGTCGCCAGTCTGGCGGCGGTCCTGTTCCTGTTTTTCTCGGCGGATGTGTTCTATGTCCGCAGCATCGCCGTGGGTGGCCTGCGCTATCTCACCAAAGAAGAAGTGTTCGCTCTTAGCGGCATCGCCAACATGCATCTGTTCTGGATTGACCCGCAGGAAGTGCGTGCTAACATTCTGCGCTCTCCAACCATTGCCGATGCCAGCGTCCATGTCGGCTGGCCGCCGCAAATGGTTCAGATTGTCATTCAGGAGCGCGAACCCGCGCTGGTGTGGGAACAGGCCGGCCTGGCGACCTGGATCGACCTGCAAGGGCGCGTCATGCGCCAGTGGGAAGATCGGCCTGATCTGGTGCGCGTGCTGGCCGATACCGTGACGGACGGCCCGTTATCGCCGGAAGTCAGAATCCCGGTCGATGTCGTGAACGGCGCGCTTCAGCTTCAGGAACTGCTGCCGCAGGAAAAACTCTTACGTTATCACCCGGACAACGGTCTTGGTATCAAAGACGAGCGCGGCTGGGATGCGTGGTTTGGCGTTGGCACGGACATGCCCGAAAAGATTTTGATTTACAATGCTATTGTTGCAAACTTGCAGGCACGGAGCATTCAGCCAAGCGTGATCAATGTCGTTAACCCTGATGCGCCGTTTTATTGCGAACTGATTAGCGGATGCCCCGGAGGGCAGTAACGACTCATGCGGGAACTGGTTGTCGGTATTGATATCGGCACGACAAAAGTGTGCACCATCGTCGGCGAAGTACGCCCCGACGATATCTTCATCGTCGGGGCCGGCATCGAGCCAAGCCGCGGGATGAGAAAAGGTATCGTGACCGATATCAGCCAACTGACCGCTTCGATTTCCGCGTCGGTTCACAAGGCCGAGCGTAGCAGCGGCTTCGACATCAGCCGCGCGTTTGTCAGTGTCGCCGGACATCACATCGCTTCCATCAACAGCCGCGGCGTCACTGGCATCGCCGGGCAGCGTGGCGTTCAGATAGACGACCTCGATAAAGCGATTGACGCTGCGCGGGCCATCGCCATTCCGCATAACCGCGAAGTGCTGCACGTCATTCCGCGTACCTACTCGCTGGACGGGCAGGATCGCGTGCGCAGCCCCATCGGCATGCATGGCTTTCGCCTCGAAGTCGAGGTTCACATCATCACCGCGTCATCGACCAGCATCGCCAATCTGGAGCAGGCGGTCGAAGGCGCGGGCGTCTACGTCGACCGGTTTATCCTTAACCCGCTCGCGTCTGGCGATGCCGTGCTGACCGATCAGGAGCGCGAAATGGGCGTGGTGCTGGTCGACATCGGCGGCGGCACGACGGACATGGCCATCTTCATCGAAGGCACTGTCTGGCATTCGGCGGTCATTCCCATCGGCGGCGATCTGGTCACCAACGATATCACGCACTGGATGCGTATCCCCTTTGAGGACGCCGAAGCGGTCAAAATCCAGCACGGCCATGCCCTGCCCCGGGCAGTTGACCCGCTGGAAACGCTGATCGTGCAGCCCTTCGGCGAAGGCATGCCGATGGAAGCCCGCCGCGCCGATCTGGCTTATGTCATCGAGGCGCGCGTCGAGGAAATTTTCGAGCGGGTAGGGAAAGAAATCAAACGCTCCGGTTATGATGGCCTGCTGCGCGCCGGCGCTGTCCTCACGGGTGGATGCTCTCTGCTGCCCGGCATTCGGGAAGTGGCACAGCAAACGCTCGCCATGCCGGTACGCATCGCCCGGCCCGAACGCCTGACCGGCATGGCCGATGCCCTTCGCAGCCCGGCATACAGCACAAGTGTGGGCCTGCTTCGGCTGGGCCTGCAAATGGACACCATGCATCCAATTCAGTCTGAAAGCAACGGCGCGTCAGTGGCGGCAAAGCTCGGCCATCTTTTGAGCGGTTTTTTGCGCCGCCTCCTACCGGAGGACGACAGGTAGTAGTTGCGCCGGAACGGGATCGGTATAAAATTAGGGCTATTAATCCCACGTTAAGGCTCAGACGGCTTTTTTAGAGAGGGTTGACGATGGAAGAGTTCGCCATAGGGGAAAGCTTCGCACAAATTAAGGTCGTGGGAGTCGGCGGTGGTGGCGGCAACGCAGTCAACCGAATGATCGACGAAGGCCTCGGCGGCGTTGATTTCATCTCTGTCAACACCGATAACCAGGCGCTTATGCTCTCCAAGGCCAAAACCCGTGTCCGCATTGGCGACAAGCTGACACGCGGCCTCGGTGCGGGTGGTAATCCGGAGATTGGCCGCAAAGCCGCTGAAGAAAGCGCGGATGAATTGTATGAAGTCCTGCGCGGCGCAGACATGATCTTCATCGCCTGCGGTATGGGTGGCGGCACGGGTACTGGCGCATCTCCGGTGATCGCGCAAATCGCCAAGGAACTGGGATCGCTCACCATTGGTGTGGTCACGCGCCCGTTCACGTTTGAAGGCCAGAAACGCCAGCAAACCGCCGAAGCTGGTATTGAAGCGTTGAAAAGCCAGGTAGATACCCTCATCGTCATCCCGAATGACCGTCTGCTCCAGATTGCTGACAAACGCGCCAGCCTTCAGCAAGCCTTCTCTCTGGCCGATGACGTGCTGCGGCAAGGTATTCAGGGCATTTCCGAACTCATCACCGTCCCGGCGTTGATTAACCTCGACTTCGCCGACGTCCGCACCATCATGTCCGAGGGCGGCGCGGCGTTGATGGCGGTTGGTCGCGCCGAAGGTGACGACCGCGCCCGCCGCGCAGCGGAAGCGGCCATCAGCAGCGCCCTGCTCGACGTGACGATTGACGGCGCACGTGGCATTCTCTTCAACATCACCGGCGGGCCCGATCTGAGCCTGTTTGAAGTCAACGAAGCGGCGGCGCTCATCAAGGAGAGCGCGCATCCCGAAGTCAACATGATCTTCGGCGCGCAGATCGATGAGAGCATGGGCGACGAGGTTCGCATCACCGTGATCGCGACCGGCTTCGAACAAAGCCGCGTGGCGCGCAAGATGGAGCAGCCCGTCTACCGCCCGATTGCACGCCCGGCCAGCCAGCAAAGCAACCAGCCACAGACGGCGCAGCCTGCTCAGCCTGCCCCCACGCAGCCATCCTCGCAGGAGCCGGCGCGCCCGTCCACGCAGTCGCCCGCGCGACAGCAGTCCGATTTCAGCGCGCGTGTGTACGACGAGGACATCGAAATTCCGACGTTCTTACGCAAGCGTCGCTAACGATTCGCACCTGCAGGGCTGGACAGGTCGCATGACTGTCCGGCCCTTTTGTCTTTCCTGCTTTTTCCAGGTTCAGGATATGACGCCAGGCTTCACCAGGGGCGAGGACAGCCAACAAGTGGCGCGCATCCGCCGGTGTGGGAACTGTGGGTTTGTATGGGATAACTGGGTCGCCATGCAACCGGATTCTAACCAAGAATCGCGCACCGCATTGGTTGTCAAAGGGTCCGGCACATGCTAAAGTACCGGACACCGACATCAGGGCCTGACGCAGCACACGTCAAGGCATTTCTAGGACACGGCTAAACAGCTCAAAACACGGACGCAAAAGCTCGCAATAGGCGTGCCGGGGTTGTGCTGTTTTTCTATCTTTGTCAGTTAGCGGTCTTTCTTACTGCTTATCTATTTCAACTTTAATTACAAGGACAGGCGCTATGGTTCAAAAACCAGCCGAAAAACGCAATGCCCTGCATCAATTAGGCTATAAGATTTTCCTGGACCGCTACGCCCAGAAGGACATGACACGCTCGACGCTGACCGTAGGTGACACGGTGATCGTGGTCGTCGATTCAGCGACAGGCCAGCGCGAAATCGGCACGGTCACAGCCATCAACCTGCCGCAGGTGACGATTGAACTATTGGATGGCGAAACGGTCACCCGCGATCTGGAACATGTCGACAAGCCGCTGGAGACCGATCCGAGCCAGATGATGGATCGCGTCGCCGCGGGCATTGCCGCGGTCGAACCAACGCCGGAACTCCAGCAGGTGTGGCGCGAACGCTTCCGCTGGCTACTGGACGACTGGAAATTCGTGCCAGCCGGTCGCATTCTCGCCGCCGCCGGCACCGATCAGGCGCTCACATTCTATAATTGCTACGTGATCCCCTCCCCCCGCGACTCGCGCGGCGGCATCATCGACACGCTGCACCGCATGACCGAAATCATGTCACGTGGTGGCGGCGTCGGCATCAACATTTCCACGCTGCGCCCGCGCCATGCTTTCGTCAAGGGCGTCAACGGCCGTTCCAGCGGTTCGGTTTCCTGGGGCGCGCTCTACAGTTTCGTAACGGGTCTTATCGAGCAGGGTGGGTCGCGAAGGGGCGCCCTGATGCTCATCCTCAACGACTGGCATCCGGATATCTTCGATTTTATCAACAGCAAGCGCACCGCGGGCCAGATTACCAACGCCAACATCAGCGTCAATGTGTCTGACAAGCTGATGGAAGCGGTGAAGAAGGACGACGATTGGGATCTCGTTTTCCCCGATACCAGCGAACCGGACTACGACGAAGTGTGGGACGGCGACCTTGAAAAGTGGATCGCCAGCGGCCGCCGCGTCATCCACTACCGCACGGTCAAAGCCCGCGAGATCTGGAACGCGATCATCGAAAGCGCCTGGGCCAGCGCCGAACCGGGCGTGTGGTTCGGCGAGCGCTCGAACAAGATGAGCAATAGCTGGTACTTCAACCCGCTGATCTGCACCAATCCATGCGGCGAGCAAAGCCTTGCCGCGTGGTCGGTCTGCAATCTGGGCGCGATCAACCTGTCCCGCTTTTACGACGCAGAAAAGCACGACGTCAATTGGGAAATGCTGGATCAGGCGACGCGCTATGCCACGCGCTTTCTGGACAACGTCATCGACGCAACGCCCTACTTCTTCGAGGAAAACAGGCAGCAACAGCTTGGCGAGCGCCGCGTCGGCCTGAACAACATGGGGCTGGCCGAGCTTCTGATTCGCCTGGGCATCCGTTACGGAAGCCCCGAGTCGGTTGAATTCATCGACAAGCTTTACAGCTTCATGGCCCGCGCCGCCTACGAAACCTCGATAGAACTGGCGCAGGAAAAAGGGCCTTTCCCCAACTTTGACGGCGAACGGTTCGTCCAGAGCGGCTTCATGCAGAACATGCCTGAAGACATCCGCGAGAAGGTTCGCACCCACGGCATCCGCAACGTCACGCTGCTGACGCAAGCGCCGACGGGCACGACAGGAACCATGGTCAACACTTCCACCGGCATCGAGCCGTTCTTCTCGTGGGTCTACTATCGCAAGAGCCGGCTTGGCCTGCACGAAGAACAGGTTCCGCTGGTGAAGGAATGGTTCGAGCAGCATCCCGGCGAAACCAAACTGCCCGATTATTTCGTCACCGCCATGGACCTTTCGCCCGAAGAGCACGTGCGCGTTCAGGCGGCAATCCAGCGCTGGGTCGATTCGAGCATTTCAAAGACCGCGAACCTGCCCAAAGAGTACACCGTCGAGCAGACGCGCCAGCTTTATGAACTGATGTACGAACTGGGCTGCAAAGGCGGCACGATCTACCGCGATGGCAGCCGCGACGAACAGGTACTGATGCTCAAGAAAGAGGAACCGGCAGCCGCGCCGGCTGAGTCCGCCGATCAGTCTCAGGTAGCGACGCCGCACCGCGTCTACCCGCGCCCGAAGAAACTGACGGGCGTGACGGTGAGCTGCCAGACGCCATTCGGCAAGGCGTACATCACCATGAACAGCGACGAGAACGGCAATCCGTTCGAGGTCTTTATCACCGCGCCGGGCAAGGCAGGCAGCGACCTTCAGGCAGACGCGGATGGGCTGGGCCGTTTGATCTCGCTGCAACTGCGTTCGGTAGCGCCGGTCAACCGGCGGCAGATGTTGAAACTCATCATCGACCAGCTTCAGGGCATCGGCGGATCGCGCTCGATCGGCATGGGGCCAAACCGCGTTATGTCGCTGCCGGACGCAGTCGCGGGTGCGCTCGAAGAGCACTACTTTGCACAGGAAAACCCGGAGCAACTCCAGTTGCCGATTAACGCCGAACGCCGTTCCAACCCGGCTCCGGAACCCGACCCGATTCCGGATGCGTTCAGCGCAAACGGCAAGTACGAACACGAGTTCGGCGTGATTTCCGGCGCGGATATTTGCCCGAGCTGCGCTACAGTGTCGCTCATCCGGGCCGAAGGCTGCCGCAAGTGCCTGACCTGCGGCTACAGCGAGTGCTAACGACCGTTCGAGAAACACCGGGGCCAACCCGTAACAGGTTGGCCCCGTAGCTGTAGCTATCGCTCATCCCCTACTCTGCGGCACCGCTATCCTCGCGTGCCGCCGTCCCTCAGCATCGCTCCACTGATCAATCAAGCCTCCAGCCGTGAGAGGCCGCGTCTCCCCTGCCGGCAGCACGACCTCAATCTCGTTGTATGGCAGCGGGTAGTTACCGGCAGGCGGGTGGATATTGAACACAATGCCCCCGGCTGTCGCGCGCATTTCAAGCCGCAGCGACGTGTAACCGCCGTTCCGGTAATCAAGGCTAACGCCGTCATCTTCAATCAGCGCAAATACGCTGTCGCCCCCGCCCGGATGCGGGAAAGCGAAGATTTGCCGGTAATCGTCGGGGAGTTCGCCGACGAAGCGCATGACTTTGCCCATCGGAATCATGCCGCCCGCGCGGACGAACAGCGGGGCGCGTTCGAGCGGCGCGTCGACCGTCACAGTCTGTCCGCCCTGATACCACTGGCCGGTGTGGAAATCGCACCACGACACGCCCGCAGGCAAATAGACAGCTCGTGTCCGCGCGCCCGGTTCCAGCACGCTGGCCACCAGCAGGCTGTCGCCGAGCAGGAAATCAAACGATTCCGTCCGGCAGCGAGGATCTTGCGGGAAGTGGTAAACCAGTGGCCGGATGATCGGGCGACCCGTTTGCGCGGCTTCAAACAGCAGCGTGTAGAGATACGGGATCAGGCGATAGCGGAAGCGAATGGCATCCCGGATAATCGGTAAAACTTCGGGATGCATCCACGGCGACGTAATCGTGCCGTCGGTGTTCCACGAGTGGATGGTGAAACGCGGGTGGAAAATACCGTTCCAGACCCAGCGCACCAGCAGCTCGGCGTCCGGCCCCGGCCCGTGAAACCCGCCGACATCATGGCCACAGTTGGGCATGCCGGACAGGCTCAGCCCCAGTCCCATGGGAATGTTGTAGCGCAGCGTGTGCCACGAGGTTTCGTTGTCCCCAGACCACGTCTGCGCATAGCGCTGCAAACCAACGCTGGCGGCGCGCGTGAGAATGAAAACGCGCTGCCCCGGCCTGTGCGCGGCAGCCGCTTCAAACGATGCCCGGCCCATCAGCAGCGTTTGCACCGGGCGCGCCAGCCCTACGGGCAATTCGGTCCCGAAACCGGCACAGCGGGCCGCGTCATCCCAGATTTCAAACTCGTTATTGTCGTTCCATAAAAGGTCGATGCCATATTCCAGCAGTTGCGCGGTCGCCTGCTGCTGCCACCAGCGATAGCCCGCTTCGCTGGTGAAATCGATGTATGCGCCTTCGCCGGCCTCGAACGCGCCGCCGCTCCAGAACATCGCCGGTTGCGGCCCGTCACCGCTGGCGCTGCGGATAAAGCCGCCCACCGCCTCGACTTCGGCATAGCGTGGATGCGTCTTGAGCAGATAGGGCTTGATGTTGGCCGCCAGACGAATCCCGGCGTCGTGGAACGTCGTCACCATGGCCTTTGGGTCGGGTACGCGCTCGCGATTCCAGGTGAAGACGTAGCGCTTGCCGTCCTTCCCGGAGGTGTAACCCGACGACAGGTGAAACAGGTCGCAGGGAATATCGTACCTGTGACAGTCAGCGACGAATTGCGCGAGCTTTGCCTGCGCGTCCGGAGCCTCGGTATAGGCCATGGTCGAGCCAAGATAGCCGAGCGCCCAGCGCGGTGGCAGCACCGGCAGCCCCGTCAGCCTAGCGAAACGCGTGACGACAGCGTCAAGCGTCGGCCCGAAAATCAGCGTGTAATCGAGATCGCCGCCCGCCGCCCGATAGTAGCGATAATAGCCCCAGAAGGCGTCAATCTCCTTACCGAGATCGAAAATCGTCGTGGCCGGGTTGTCATAGAACAGGCCATAGGCGACGTTCAGTTCCGGCACAAAGGTGATGTAAAACGGGATGTGCTTGTAAAGCGGGTCGCTGGTTTCGGCGTTATAGCCGAGCGCATCGACGTTGACCATGCGGAAGCGCATGCCCTGTTTGTCCAGCGGGCCGGAACGCTCGCCAAAGCCGTAATAATGCTCGTCCAGCCGCCGTTCCAGATAGTGATAGACGCTTCCATCCTCAACATCGTAGGCATAGGCGCGCGCGCGCAGGTCGCGGGCGAATGGTGTCCCATCAGGCAAACGCCAGATGATACCGGGGCGCTCCAGTGCGATATCCAGCCTCAGCTTCGCCGTCTGCAAACGGATAGCGTCTTCGACGCGTTCAATCGCGCAACCCGGCAGCGGAAAAGGCGAAAGGTCGTCGCGGCGGCGTCCTTCGCGTGGCACGTCGCCGTCGGGGCCGACCACCGCCCACGTACGATCCAGACGCGGCTGGCCATCGGGAAAGTGCTGGACGCGGATCAGGTCGTGGTCAAGCGCGGTGATCTGCCAGCGCTCACCGCGCCCGCCGCGCAGAACAATACCGTGTGCCGTTTGCTCGGCCAGCGAATAGCCGGAAGGCAGGACAATACGCATGGTGGCTCGCTCGATTCGTAGAAGGTGACAACACGCCGGTATAGCGTCGCCAACTGCTCTTGCGCCGGTCAGGCCGAACCGCCCGTCCGATGCTGTGGCCCGACAGAAATGGAAAGCTATAGATGCCGCTGCAACCAGTCGAGCACGACATCGAACATCTCCGGCGTGTAGCGATGGCCGATGCCCTCGTAAACCATGAGCGCGTAGCGGTCGCCCGCGTCGTACAGGTCATAGACATGCCGCGCAAACCCGGCAATGGTATGCACGCCCTCGATCGGCGAAAGCGGGTCCTGATCGCCCACAAGCACAAGCTGCGCGCGTGGTGCGGCCAGCGACGCAATCAGCTCCATGTCCAGCCCGTGACCGAGGATGCCCGGCACGTAGTAGTAAAAGCTGTGGCAGGCGTAATCGCCATGCGCGGCCAGATCGGCGTAGCGCGTCATCTGGCAGACGGGGATTACGACGCGCACGCGCTCGTCGAGTGCGGCCAGCCACGTGGCGCGGGAACCGCCCATGCTCATGCCGGTGACGCCGACGCGACTGGCATCGACTTCAGGACGCGTCAGCAGGTATTCCAGCGCCAGCAGGTCGTCATGAACCATCATGCCCCACAGATTTTTGCCCTGCCAGAGAAAGTGCTTGAACAGCGACCACTCGGTTTCCCGGCCCGTTTCGCGCTCGCCAGCCGGGCCCTGCCGCTGTCGCTCGCCAAACGCGTAGGCGTCGATGGCCAGAACGGCATAGCCCTGCCGCACCAGCGCTTCTCCGGGCGGCCTGCCGATTGTGCCGGGGTGGAACAACTCGTCCTTGCCGCGCTCGTAGTCGCCGCCGTGGGCGTGCTGGTACAACACCGCCGGAAACGGCCCGCTGCCCGTGCCGGGCACGAGCATATAACCGTAAACCGTGTCGCCGAGCAAATTGGGGAACACGATTTTTTCGAGCGTATAGCCATCGCGGCTTTCCCGCGAGACAATCTGCGCCTGCGGCGTCCGGGGCGCGGGCAGGTCGCCGAGCAGCCGCCAGAGCGCCACCCGCGTCTGCCGGCTTGTCTCATGCCATTCGTCTGCCGTTGCCGGTAGCCGGATTTCACTGCGTTCGATCATGATGAATTTCCCGGGCTGAAGGACTGCATATCAAGCAAAAACGCTGGCGCGTCGCCTGCAAAACGAAACACGCGGGCGCTTTTCTTTGCAGGTCGCCAATAAAACTTATATTCTATAGCTTATCCCATCGAGCCGGAGGCCAGCCACGAGGTCGCCGGCAACTGAAAATTACGTCATCAGTTCGTAAAATAGACTTTTTGGAGCATGACCCGAACTATTCTTAGTGATATTGCCATCGCGCACCCGACCGTTGACATCGCTCTGGCGACCGCAATGCGGGGCAGCGCTCAAAAAATCCTATCCCGGCTTGACGCGCCGCTGTCGATGACCGACTCCGAGGCGTCGGCGAACATAACCATCCATTCCAGTTGCAGGCTGGCGCTTTTGCCGAAATTTCTGCTCAAACCGGGCCCGGTCACGGTAGCGTGGCTCGGCGAGGTCACGAGCAGATACCGGCAGACCGTCGGGCCAAGGGTCTTTTCCAGAACGACTGGCCCGCTCAAAATGAGCCGCCCCGTCACCGCCATGCTCGATACGCCATTGAGCGAGTGGCAGGGCCACCACAACACAATCCCATATGGTGATCATGCGAATGCGCTGCGAACGCCGGCGCAGACGCCTGATATACCCGTACTGATGTAGCCGAAAGGAGGACCTTTCCCTATCTGCCCGGTTGCCCGGGTATCTCGCGAATGAATCATTACCAAGGAGATGACGATGATGAAAAAGCTCAATATTCTTCTGGTCGTCGCGTTCGTTCTGGCGGCCATCGGCGCTGGCGCAGTGGCGGCGCAGGATAATGTGGTCGAACTGCGCCTGACGTGGTATGACGACGGCAACGAAGGCGCGGTCATGCGCGAGCTACTCGACCGCTTTGAAGCTGAAAACCCGGACATCCGCGTCGTGATGGACACCGTCGCCTACACCACGATCCTCGAACAACTGCCGATTCAGGTTGAGGCAGGCCAGGCGCCGGACATGGCCCGTGTCACGCAGTATCCCATGCTTGCGGGCAACTATCTCGACCTACGACCGCTGCTCGAAGACCCCGATGCCTTTGAAGCCGCCTTCCCCGAGCAGGTGCTGGGGGCCATGCGTACCGGCGACGACGATAACGGTATCTATGGCTTCCCCGACCAGTTCACCGTGACCGGCCCGTACATCAACCGCACGCTGTTCGAGCAGGCGGGCGTCGAGGTTCCCAGTGACACCAGAGACGATGTCACATGGGAAGAGTGGACCGAAGTTTGCGCCGAAGTCGCCGAAGCGACCGGCACCGACTATGCCATTGCAATTGACCGCACCGGCCATCGCTTTGCCGGCCCCGCCATCAGCATGGGCGCGACCTTCTTCGACGATGAAGGCAACCTGACCATCGATAGCGAGGGCTTCCGCGCGATGGCGGAACTGCTCAATCGCTGGCACACCGAGGGCCTGACCCCGGCTGAAGTCTGGCTGGGCGCGGGCGGCAGCTACGCGGCAGCCGCCGACTACTTCATCAACGGCCAGTTGGTATGCTACATGGCCGGTAGCTGGCAGATCCAGCGCTTCACCAACGATATCGGCGACGCCTTCGACTGGGAAGCGATCCCGAACCCGAGCGGTCCAGGTGGTAGCACCGGCGTGCCGGGCGGCGCGGCCATCGTCGCCTTCGCCAACACCCAGCACCCCGAGGCAGTGGCCCGCGTCATGGAATACCTGACGCAGGAAGACGTGCAGCGCGAATACGCCGAACGCACCCTGTTCATTCCCGGCGACCTGCGCCTGAGCGATCTGAATTACCAGACCGATTCAGAGGCGGCGCTGGCGGCGCTCAACACCTTCGTTGCTGAAGTGCCGAAATTCCATGAGGACGCCTACGCCCTGCAGTTCCACCCGCAGAATACCGTCATCTTCAACTCGATCCGCGACCGTCTGACGCAGTACATGACGGGCGAGTTGACGCTGGATGAAGCAATCCAGCGCATTCAGGAAGAAGCCGATCAGGCCATTGCGGCCGCAGGCGAGTAATCTTCTTTCGGCCCTCCCCCCGGTTCTCCAGAGAGGCCGGGGGCGAGGGCGCGGTATCTTCGGCCAGTTGTACAACCACCCAGTCAGACAGCAAAGGATTTCACCGTGACGGAACTCGCCAAGTCCGCCCGGAACAGAATGCAGATGTTCGAACGCCTCGGCAGCCCATTCGCGGCTCTCGGCTCAGGAGCGCTGCGTGGCATCGCCGATCTGGTCGATATCGTTATGCACCCGATCCAACGGCGTCTGGGCATTCAGCGGATGGCGTATGTTTTTGTTTTGCCCAACCTGCTGATCTTCGGCATCTTCATCCTGTTTCCGATGCTGCTCAACTTCTACTATGCGCTGACCGGCGGCACGCAGTTATTACCGGCCAACCGCCCCTTCGTGGGAATGGCCAATTTCGAGCAGTTGTTCTCCTGTGGCAATTTTCTGGACCCGAACACCTGTGATGAGGACCTATTCTGGCGCGCCGTCTGGAATACCAGCGGTTTCGTCGTCCTGCAGGTCGGGTTCATGATTCTGATCTCGCTGGTGACGGCGCTGGCACTGAACCGCCGCATTGTCCTGCGCGGGTTTTTCCGCAGCGTGTTTTTCTATCCCGTGCTGCTATCGCCGGTTGTGGTGGCGCTCATCTGGAAATGGATTTTGCAGGAGAACGGCGTTTTGAACGCGCTGCTGGTGTCGCTCGGCGGCGACCGCCAGCCGTTCCTGCTCAGCGCCGACTGGGCGCGTTTCTGGGTTGTTGTCATCTCCATCTGGGCGCAAATGGGCTTTTTCACGCTTATTTTGCTGGCAGGCTTGCAGGCCATCCCGGCCGAACTGTATGAGGCCGCGTCGATTGACGGCGCGAACCAGTGGCGCTCGTTCCGTTCGATCACGCTGCCGCTGCTGCGGCCAACCATGCTGGTCGTCGTCGTGCTCGCGGTGATACGCGCCGTACAGGTCTTCGATCAGGTCTACGCCTTCACCGGCGGCGGGCCCGGAACCTCGACTCTGTATATGGTTCAGTACATCTTCAGACGCGCTTTTACCGACCAGACCCACCTGTATGGTCTGGCTGCGGCGGCCTCGGTCGTGCTGGGGGGCGTCCTGCTGGTGCTGACGCTGATCCAGCTTCGAACCGAGTCGACCAGCAGCTTATCGTAACGAAAGGAGACACATGCTTCGATTTCTGACGCGCACGCGCCATCCGGGCCGCTTCGGCCTGACCGACGCACTGACTTATGTCTTCCTGATCGTCGGCACGTTCATTATGTTCGGCCCGGTGCTGTGGCTGGTGATGTCGTCGTTCAAAGACCGCGCAGAACTGGTGCGCTTCCCGCCGCGTTTTCTGCCCTACTCGCAGGAAACCGTCGTCGTCGAGGGGTATAACGACCCGCTGCCGCTGTTCAACGTGACGCTGGAAAACGGCGAAACACGGCAACTGGCGCAGGTCCGGCGCGTCGGCCTCGAAGCGCAAATGATCGACCCCGCCAACCCGGAAGAAATCATCCGCGTCAATATCAACGACCGGACGCCGATTGAAACGGTCAGGTTCAGCCTCGACAACTACCTTCGCGGCATCCAGAGCTTCCCGTTTCTGACCTATCTGCGTAACAGTCTGGTCGTGACGATTGCCGCGACCGCCCTGACGCTGCTTATCAACAGCATGGCGGCGTTCGCGCTCAGCAAATACCAGTTCCGCGGGCGCGACGCGATCTTCCTGATCACCATCGGCACGCTGATGATCCCGCTATCGGTCATTCTGGTTCCGGTTTTTCTGGTGATCACCGAGGTCGGCTGGAATAACAATCTGCTCGGCGTGATCGTGCCGGGCGCAGCAACCCCAACCGGCGTGTTCCTGCTGCGCCAGTACATGCTCACGATCCCCGATGAACTGATCGACTCGGCCCGGATCGACGGCGCGAGCGAGTGGCGCATCTATCTGCAAATCATCCTGCCGCTAGCCCGGCCCGCGCTCGCCGTGCTGACGATTTTCTCGATTATGTGGCGCTGGAACGACTTCCTGTGGCCGCTGATCGTGCTCAGCCGCAACGAACTGTTCACGCTTCAGGTCGGCCTGAACTCGTTTCAGGGCGAACTTCAGGTGCAGTGGGACCTGATTCTCGCCATGACCGTGCTCACGCTGCTGCCGATCACGCTGGTTTTCGGCTTCCTGCAGCGCTACATCACGACCGGCATCGCCACGACGGGCATGAAGTAAACGCGCGGCAAAACGGCTGAACAGATGAAGATCACGGAGCTTCGCCCCGGCCCAGCTTCAAAATCGAGAGCGGTTGGGTAACGTTATCCCCATATCCTGTCGATCACGTCATTCACGAAACGGCGCGTAATGGGCATCGTCGCCGCATGGTCAATCTTTGTGCTGTCCTCAACCGCCGCTTCGCGCCAGCGAACCGCCTCGTCGATCAGCCACGACCATTCGGGTAGCTGCCCCTTTGCCCATTGCGCCGCCGCCTGTTTCGACACCTGCTCGCCGTGAACGTGGGTATACAGCGCCCGGCAGAGCGTTATGATCGCGTATCCCTGATACGGGCGGTCGAAGTCGCCTTCGATCCAGTCGCGCCATGCAAATGCCTGTTCGCGCACCGCCTGAACATACTCGTCCTTTGTCATCGGTTCAATGATTTCATGCGGCGGCGGGCCATACAGCGTGATGCCTTTTTCGCGCACCAGATACCAGTTGATGAGCCAGTCTTCGCCTGCTTCCTTGAAATGGAACGGCTCACCGGGGCTGATAATCGCGATCTGGCTGGCCTTCGTCTTAAAGGTTCTCAGCGCATCCAGCGAAATATAGGCAATCTCGATCCGGTCGTTCCATCGAGGACGCTCCGACATGATCTGCCGGTGCATTTCGTCGAGCGCCCTAAACTGGCTATCGTTCAGGACGCCCGACGTGGCCGCCATCAGATCGACATCGCTGATGTCGGGATCGAAGTCACCCATGACAAGCGAACCGTAGAGATATAAACCAACAAGCCTGTCGCCAAGAACCGTTTGCAATCTGGATAGCAGGCTATCGAGCAGTTCTCGTACCTCAGGGGTCATGTCCGGGCCTCAATATAGCGCAGCGAAACTCCGCGCGTATCCGCAACAGGCTCAACGATCAGAGTGGCGGCATGATGATCACCGGCACAACCGAACGGGAGGAGGCGCAACCGGCGCGTCGTCGCAAAGGGGTGGCAAAACGGAAATGCACGGATTTCCAGAATCATCCGAGCTGCTGAGATAGCCCCACGACAATGCCTTCAGGCCCGCGGATATACGCCAGCCGGTACGTGTCCTCGTACTGCATTTCACCGATGAGTTCAGCCCCGTGCCGGCGCAGGCGCGCGACGACTTCGTCGATATCTTCGACGAGAAACATCACCCGACGGAAACCCAGCGCGTTCATCGGCGCGTCTACAGGCCCAAACCTGATCGGGTCGGGCGTGTGGAATTTGTCCAGTTCGATGCCGCCATGACCGTCGGGAGGCCGCATCATCGCGAGGGTGGCCCGGACATCCTGAAGCCCGATCAGACTTCCGACCAAAGGCCCTTCGACTGTCGTCTCGCCTTCCAGCTCCATACCGAGTTCGATGAAAAACGCTTTGGCAGCCTCCAGATCATCGACAACGAGGAGAACGTTATCCATCCGTAGCAAGTGCTTTTGCCTTTCCCCGGTGGTTATCTGTTTTTGGTGTTGTCCTGCCTAGTTCTTCAGCGGTTTGCCGGTTTGCAGCAGGTGTGCGATGCGTTCGAGCGTCCTGACCTCGCCTAGCAGTTCCAGCGCCACCTCGCGCTCCAGATCGAGAATCGTTTGCTCGTCCACCCATCCCGGTTCGTCGACAGGGCCGCCTGTAAGCACGTATGCCAGTTTACGCCGCAGCAGCGCATCGTGCTCGGTAGCTTTCTCCGCAGCGACATCTGCGTCGATGTCCTTCAGCAGCGCGTCGTAAGCGTCACGCCCCGCAGCCCAGACCTTGCCCGCCCGGCCCGGTCGATAATGGCCCGCCAGATGCAACGCCTCGCGTTTGGCCTCGCCCAGCAAATGGGCCCGGTTCATGACAATGCGGTCACACTCCCCCAGCAAGCGCATTTGACGCGCCTCGGTGGCGCTGCCGCTGACGCGCCCTCCGGCAATCAGGTCGAACGCACGGCGAATGTGCGGCAGCGGGTCGGCCTGCTCGCTGGCTTCCATCACCGGATTGAGAAACCGGCGCAGCAGCGCGTTACAGCCGCCCCCCATCGGGATCAGCCCGGCGGACGGTTCGGTAAACCCGGCGGCCAGTTCCATGTGCGCCACGACGCGGTCCGCCGACAGCATCAGTTCCACTCCCGCGCCCTGTGCCACGCCGAAGGGCGTAACCACGACCGGCCCGGCGGCATAACGCAGCAGTTTCAGTGCATCCTGCTGTCGCTTGATGGTCGCGTTCAGGTCGTCCAGTTGTCCGGCGCGCGCCAGCGTCAGCAGAGCGAACAGGTTTGAACCGGCGCAAAAGCGGTCACCTTCCGCGCCGATCACCAGCGCGTCCAGACCATTGTCCAGATGATCCAGCGCGCGCCAAAGCATATCGATAGCCCCGGCATCAAGCTGGCTATTCGGGCTGTGCAGGGCCAGCAGCCCTACACCATCGCCCATGTCGAGCAGGCTGGCGCTGTCGTTGCTTAGAATGATTCGCCTCGAATCGCTCCGCAGGCGTGGGATGCTGACGGCGCGCTCGTCCCCGGCGAAAGGCACATACGTCTTCGCCTGCGGGCTGTAATAACCGATCGCCTGCCCGGTTTCGTCGCGCTGGTAAAAAGTCGCGTACCCGGCGGCGATCATCTCCTTAACCCACGCCGCCACCGGATAGCCCGCATCCTCGAAAGCCGGAACGGTCGCCGCCACGCCGAGCGCATCCCAGATTTCAAACGGCCCCAGTTCATGACCAAAGCCCCACTTCTGCGCGTTGTCGATATTGGCCAGACTGGCCGTGATTTCCGGCACGCGGTGGGAAGCATAGGCGAGATAGAAGGCGTGATGATGCCACAGGAAACGACCTGCCCGATCGTCCTCGCCGATCAACAGACGAATACGCTCGCCCGTGTCGGCCACGTGCTGGTGACGCGCAACGCTTTCGAACGCGGGTTTCGACGGCGGCTCATACTCCAGCGTCGACAGGTTCAGCGTCCAAAACTCGCGGCGGCCGTCCGCCGTCTTCACCTGCTTGTAAAAGCCCTGCCCGCTTTTGTTGCCTAGCCAGTTGCGATCGAGCAGCGCGCGGAACAGCGCCTGCGCTCCGGGATGGCGGAGAACGTCGCGCGCGGGATCGTCCGCGATGGCCGGATACAGGTTATCCGCGATGTGCTGCAACACATCGAGGCCGATCAGATCGTTGAGGCGGAAAGTGGCAGTGCGGGGCCGCCCGATCAGCGGGCCGGTCAATGCGTCAACCTCATCGACGGTGAGGCCGTTGTCGAGCGCGGCGTTGACCGTCTGGCTGCCCACGATGCTAAGAAAGCGATTGCCGATGAAGTTTGGCGTATCGTTGGCGATCACGACGCCCTTGCCGAGCGTTCGGGTCGCAAAATCGACCATGAAGTCGAGAATTTCGGGATCTGTATTCGGGTGTGGAATGATTTCGAGCAGGCGCAGATAGCGCGGCGGGTTAAAAAAGTGCGTGCCGAGGAACCGGCGCGAAAAACGCTCGCCAAGCCCATCGGCAATGGCGCGAATTGGCAAACCTGAAGTGTTAGTCGAGATGATCGTCTCCGGGCCGACCACCTCCGCCAAACGCCCCATCAACTGCTGCTTGACGTCCAGCCGCTCGACCACGACCTCAATCACCCATCCGGCGTCATGCAGCAGGCTCAGATCGTCCTCGATATTGCCGGTGCGGATCAGATCGAGGTCGGAAAGCGCAAACAACTGTGGCGGGCGCGCGTTCTGCATCCGCTTCAGCCCCTCCAGCGCCGGCGCGTTGCGCTCCGCCGGAGGCGTCTCCGGGATGGTGTCGCGCGCCGGCACATCGAGCAAGACGACCTCGATGCCAACGCCGGCCAGCAGTGCGGCGATACCGCTGCCCATCGTGCCGGCTCCGATGACTCCCGCTTTGCGAATGTTGTAGCCCATGACGGACATGCCTTTCCGGGTACGATGCTCGTTGGGAATGCATCCGAGTATAACCTAATCGCTCTCGCCCGGAGGTAGGTCCGGGCCGCGAGTCGCAGGCGTACGGAACGGGCCGGCAGTACTGCATCTGGCCGCAAAGCGCTGTTTGGCTGTACAATCGGCTGGAAAGTCCAAGGATGAAGACCACAACCAATGCAGGATATGCGCTGGTCGACTTTCGACCTGATCTTCTTCGATTGCGACAGCACTCTATCGGCGATTGAAGGCATTGACGAACTGGCCCGCTTCAAGGGCAAGGAGTGGCGCGTCGGCGTTCTAACCCAAAAAGCGATGGACGGCGATCTGGACCTGCGCGACGTTTACGGCAAGCGGCTGCAGGCCATTCGCCCCACGCGCGGCCAGCTCAAGGCGATTGAAGAACGCTACTGGGAGGCGCTGGTTCCGGATGCCGCCGAAGTCATCGCCGCGCTGCATTTCCTCGGCAAGGAAGTGTTCATCATCAGCGGCGGGCTGGCGGAGCCGGTTCGCGGCTTTGGCAAGCGGCTGGGCGTGCCGCCGGAAAATATCCGCGCCGTTGAACTGGAATACAACGAACTTTCGGGCGAATGGTGGCGCTACCACGAGCCGCAGGAGCGCTCGCGCCAGACATACCTCGATTTCAACGAAGGCCCGCTGACGGTATCGAGCGGCAAGCCGCAGATCGTTGAAGAACTGGCGGGCAACCGCTACGGACGCCGCATGATGGTCGGCGACGGTGTATCGGATCTGGCGACGCGCAGCGTGGTCGATTTGTTCGTCGGCTTTGGCGGCGTGGTCGCGCGCCCGAAAGTCAAGGCCGCCGCGGATATCTTCATCGAAGTCAATTCACTGGCCCCCATCCTGCCGCTGGCCGCCGGGGTGAGCGGGTATAGCCGCGTGCTTGGCACGCCCCACCAGACGATTTTCGAGCGCGGGCTGGCGCTGGCGCGAGACGCCGGAGTCATCATGAACAACGCCGAACTGCGCGAAGCATTTGACAAAGGATTTGCACTCATCTCATGATCGATCACATTCAAGCGGTCATTTTCGACATGGATGGCCTGCTCGTCGATTCGGAGCCGGTCTGGATGATCTGCGAGCGCGAGCTGCTGGCCCGGCGCGGCAAGGAATGGGACTTTGAAATCCAGCGCCGCCTGATCGGCATGCGTACGCATGATTTCCTGCATGGCATGATCGCTGGATATGACCTCAAGGACACCTACGAAGACCTGCGGGCCGAACTGCTGGACAGCATGTGCGCGCTTGTGCCGCAGAAGGTGGTCGTCAGGCCCGGCGCGCCGGAAGTGATCGCGCTGCTGCAGGAACACAATCTCCCCTGCGCGATCGCCTCAAGCTCGGCGCGTGTGATTATCGAAGCGGTGGTCGAAAGCCAGGGCTGGCAGGACATCTTCCACGTTCGCGTCAGCGGCGACGACGTCGAGCACGGCAAGCCCGCGCCCGATGTTTACCTCGAAGCGGCCCGCCGCCTCAGCGTCGCCCCCGAACACTGTCTGGCGCTGGAGGATAGCCCGACCGGAGCTAGAGCCGCCGTAGCCGCGGGCATGACGACAATCGCCATTCCCGATCCATGGCACGCGCATCCCGAGCTTTTCGACGGCATTACGCCCTACGTCTACGAAAGCCTGCACGACGTGGCCCGCCTGCTTGAGGCGCGCGTCACGCCTTAACCCGGTTTTTGCAGCGATCGAGGCATCCGTGAGCGAGTTTGAGATTCTGGTCGCAACCGACCTGACCGAAAAAAGCCTGTCGTTGCTGAACGACAACGGCATCAAGGTGAACATCGTCACGCCAACCGTGCAGCACGTGCGCGAGGGTCTGAAGTCGGCCCACGCGCTGATCGCGCGGGACGACGTGCCGGTGGACGCGCCGCTGTTGGAAAACGCGCCTAAACTGCGTGTGATCGGGCGGATTGGCGCAAACCTGAGCGGGATCGACGTTGAGTGCGCCACCAGCCGCGGCATCATCGTCATGAACACGCCGGGCGCGAACGCCATCGCGGCAGGCGAGCATACGCTGGCGCTCATGCTGGCGCTCAGCCGCAGGCTGGTCACGGCGCACAACAGCCTGCGCGATGGCTACTGGCTGCTGGATCGCAAGCGGCAGGCAGGCACGCAGCTTCATGGCAAAACGCTGGGGCTGATCGGCGCGGGCCGGGTCGGGCAAACGGTCGCGCACCGGGCGCTCAGCTTCGGCATGACGGTGCTGGCCTACGACCCGTATGTCGCCGAAGACCAGATCAGCGACTCGCGCGTGCTGCTGGTTGGGCTGCGCGAGTTGCTGCAAAAAAGCGACTTCGTCAGCATTCACGTTCCGGCGACGAGCGAAACGCGCGGCATGTTCGATGAGACGCTCATCCGGCAGATGAAACCGGGCGCGCGCCTCATCAATACGGCGCACGGCAGCGTCGTCGACGAGGACGCGCTGGCGCGCGCGCTGAAGGACGGCCATCTGGCCGGCGCGGCGGTCGATGTTTACCGTGAAGAACCGCCCTATAACAGTCCGTTAATCGGTCTGGAAAACGTCATTCACACGCCGCATATCGGCGATAACACCGTCGAAGCCACCGAGGACGTTTCCCTGCAAATCGTCCGTCAGGTGCTGGACGCCCTGCGCGGCGTTGATTATCGCAATGTCGTCAACCTGCCGTTTGTCGCCGGCCTCGATTACGAATCGACTCTGCCCTATATGGATCTGGCGGAACGCATGGGCGGACTGCTGCACACGCTGGCGCGCAGCCCGATCCGGCGCATCGCCGTCGAATATCGCGGCACGGAGACGACCGGGTTGATCAAGCCTCTGACCGTCGCCCTGCTTAAGGGGATGCTCGCGCCGGTGCTTGGCGAGCAGGTCAACTACATCAACGCCCCCATTCTGGCGTCGGAACGCGGCATTCAGGTCACGCAGGCCAAAGGCCTCAAAACCGGCGACTACGCCAACATCGTCACGGCGCAGGTCACACTGGAAGACGGAGAGGTCATCACCATCGCCGGCACGCTGCTCGACCGCCGCGAGCCTCACATCGTGCAAATCAACAACTATCGCATGAATTTTGTGCCGCGCGGCCACCTGCTGATCATGGGCAGCTACGACCAGCCCGGCGTGATCGGCAAGGTCGGCACGCTGATGGCAACCAACGGCGTCAATATCGCAAGCTGGCAAACCGGCCGCGCCACCCCCGGCGGCCATACGCTGACCGTGCTGACGCTCGACGAGCCGCTGCCGGAAGGCGTGCTCGACGCGCTGCGCGCCCAGGACTTCGTGCGCCACGCCCACGAGACTGCCCTGCCGTAGCTGCGGCGTAGAACGCTCATGGCGTCCTCACAGGCCAACACGCCGCCCGCTCACGACCGCAAGCCGGTGAACCGCCGCGCCGTCATCATCGCCGCCGTCTGGCTGGCCGCGCTCAGCGCCTACGTCATCGCCGGGCTGCCAACCGCCTCATTCCACGGCGATGAAGCGATGCAGGTTCACACCAGCCGCGATTACGTGACCGCGTTTATCGAGCGCGCGCCGGAGCGGCTGCTCACCAGCCCACCCTACTACATCGACAGCGACGCCCATCTACGCATTCTCAACGGCACGATCAACCGCCTCGGCATCGGCCTGAGCTGGCATCTGGCCGGGTTCAGCGTCGATGACCTGCCCCCGCCGCCGGGCTGGGACTGGGGCATGAGCTACGACCGCAACGTGGAAACCAACCACCGCCCGCCTGATTCGCTCCTCTACGCCGCCCGTCTGCCTTCAACGCTGCTGCTGTGCGTCAGCATCGCGGTGTTGTTCGGCATCGGTTACGTCGTCGCCGGGCCGGTCGTCGCGTACAGCGCCAGCGGGCTGTACGCCCTTCACCCGACCATCCTGCTCAATGGACGTCGCGCCATGCAGGAAGGCTCGATGCTGTGCTTCGGCCTGCTCACGATCCTGATGGCGGCGATCATCAGCGAACGGCGCAGCCGGGGCGAGCGCGTGTCGCCAATCTACTGGGCATTGCTGGCGGCGATGGGCGCGCTGGCGCTGGCAAGCAAGCACAACGCGGCCGTGTTCGCCGCCGCCGCGCTGGTGTGGATTACTGCGGCGGAACTGGCCAACCGGCGGGCATGGCGCACGCTGCTCGTCCCTCTCGGCATAAGCGGCGCGCTCATCGTTCTGGGTTTTGTGGCGCTCTCGCCCGCGCTCTGGAACGACCCGCTCGCCCGCCTGCGCGATCTGGTGAACGTGCGCGCTGAATTGCTGAACATTCAGGTCGTCGCCGATCCGAACGCGCCAACGCCTCTGTCGCAGCGCGCCGCCGATCTGCTGCTACAGCCGTTCATCGCGCCCGCCGTTCATAATGAAGTCGCAAGCTGGACAGAATCGGCCTCGTTTGCCGCCGAAGTCGCCAGTTCCCGCGCAACATGGCTGAGCGGCGTGCATTATGGATGGGCGCTCGGCCTGCCGCTGACCGCGCTCATGCTCCTCGGCATCGCTATCACGGCACGGCAGTTCCGGCGACCGGCTTATACCGGCCTGCTGGTGTGGCTGGTATTCACCACAGGGCTGCTGATGACAAACCCGCTGCCCTGGCAACGTTACACTTTGCCGCTGCTCCCTCTGGCAATGGTCTTCACAGGGATCGGCATCCGGGCCGTCGGCACACAGCTGGCAGGCCGGCTGCCTGCCCCGTCGGAGCGCAATGACGCCGCCTCCTGATCAGCCGGGCAACGCCTGCGCGATGACACTATAATTCGCCGGCTCCGACCCCATCTCATGAATGATCAGGCTGTAGCGGGCGCTCTCGCCGGGCGCGAGTTGCGTCGCGTCTGCCGGGGCAAACCCCGCGGCGATGACGTTCTGGCGGACATCAAAAACGGTCACGACCGCCAGCGGATCGCGAATGACCGCACCGGATTCGTTCGTAATCGTGCCGCTGATGACCAGACGCCCATCCTGCACCGACGATTCGTCCGTCCATGACAGCGCCTCCGGCCCGATGACTCGGGCCGCCGGGTCGGGCGTCCAGCCTTCGCCAAGCCGGATTTCATAAGCCGCGCTCAGCGCCGGTTGCCCCTGCCCGAAACGCAGGCTGAACGGCGCGAAGCCGCCGGGCGGGATGCCGTGGCCCATCACCGTGTCGCTGGCTTCGGCGACCACCAGCCCATCCGCGGTTTCCAGCCTGACAATCACGGGAATGTCCGTTGCGGTTTCCGTACCGAAGTTGGCGACTTCTCCGGTGACGAAAAAGACGCCGTCAGGCGTTGTCCAGTGCGCGACGTGCAGAACGCTCAGGCTTGTGCCACTGGCCATGTTGAGCGTGGTCAACGGCGCAGGTTCGAGCGCCGCCTCGGGATTGAGGGAAAACGTGTTGAGAATCGACTGGAGATAAACCAGAGCAGATTGGCTTTCCGGCACGACGATATCGATCACGGCAAACAGCGGCCCGGCCCGCTGGATGAACGTGTTCACCTGCTGTGTCGCCCCCAGCGGCGTCAGCCGCAGCCCGGTCGCGCGCCAGCTACCATCGCCCATCGCCTGACGGTCATTTTCCTTATAGCGCTCCAGATCGGGCCGGAGCTGCGTCTGATACTGGTCAATCAGAGCGGCAAAGTTCTGCGAATCGCCCGCGCCGCTGGGATGAATAACTGCGATCGTGATCGCGGGATCGTGCTCCCCCGCCGGGGCGAATGACGCGCTGGCGAGTGTCGTCGTGTTCTGGTCGTAAACGGCCCAGTTACGAGGCACGGCCAGCGAAAACGCGCCGCTGGCATGGGTATAGATCAGGGGCGAGACATCCGGCGTGGGCTGGGCCGGCGCAAAGACCACTGCGCCCCCGGAACAGGCCGCCAGAAGCAAACACCAACCGAACATTAACCAACCTAAGCGTTTCATTTGCGTTAGAATCCTGTTATTGCAGGCATCTGTTGAGTATATGTTATGGACGCGCGCTCCGAAAAGCAGTGAGCGAAATTAATCTTGTTAGTACTATAATCCCATATATGCTAAAATCGTTAGAACGTATGCTTCTGGTGACAGGTTTTGTCACAAACCCGTATCAAACAATTAAGGACATCGCATGTACGCCAATAATGAACTGATGTTTCCCGTTCAGTCGATCCCGGCATTGCGTACTTTGCGCGGGCCAGCATGGGAAGCGCTGGTCGAGCGCGTCATGTCCTTGCCGGAATCGCACGAGGAAACGCTGGCGCTGATGCTGACGATGATCCGGCTAAACGGTTGCATAAGCTGCGAGACGGATAGCTATCGCGCCATGCGGGGCTGCACCGCCTGCGCTGTCCAAACGCTGCGCCGCTACAAAGGCGACGACAGCGAACTGCTGAAACTTTACCAGCAATCGCTAAACGACGTACAGCAGTTTCTGGCAGCAAATCCCGGCTACGCGCTGCAGACGGCCACAGCCGCCAGCTGAGCGGCAACTCCATCCGGCGTTCGAACGCCGGACAGCCTGTCACCAAACCTCGCCGGAATGAATTTGCGGCATTCCGGGCTGTCATTTTCTCACTCAATCACCGGAACCTCCGTTTGGAAGCCCCCAGCTTTAGCTGTGGGGAGGAAAAACGGTGGCGCGCAAGCGCCAGTTGCACAATCCGATCATTTGTGTTACCCTTTCATGTATGAAACTCATCGCACAGGCCAAGCTGCTGCCCGACGACGAACAACGGGCGTACCTTCTGCAAACGCTGGAACAGGCCAACGCCCTTTGCAACTGGCTC
>Ga0207869_1000040_pt1 | contig 125736 bp, 164 predicted proteins | sample HigsolmetaAR205D_FD_184837 | JGI IMG/M metagenome (GOLD analysis project Ga0207869, IMG submission 184837) | Ionic liquid and high solid enriched microbial communities from the Joint BioEnergy Institute, USA - AR20-5-D (SPAdes) (version 2) ...
TTTTTTTTTTAACGCGAACAGATGTTCTGATAGAACCGGATACAAAAGCGACCTACCTACGAAATGCACTGCTGTTCTATCATGTTGCTAATATGTAGGGATAAGTCGCTATTCGTACCTCAACTGAGCGCCTTACGCACCAACTCAAGCTGACTGATATGCAAGATGTCAGGGTAGGCCCGGCGGTACGCATCCGTGAATAGAAGCTCCACCTGACCGTTACTATAAATCCAAAAGACTTTCAACTCATCTTGACAACCGGGTATACGAACAATGTCGCCTTGCTCAATCTTAGTAGCTATTGCCATTTCGTTTCCCTCCTTGTCTTGTTGATTATATTTTACTACTCGTTATCTGTACTGTCAATACTGTTTTCGACAAAATGTACATAACTTTTAATTCGACGTATCGTAGTTGCGTATTAACAGTACGTAACATGGAATATATTATCACCCGGTTGACAAGATGTCAATAGTCTTACGATAAATCTTTTGTCAAGTATTTCACAAAGTGGCAAGATGAAGGGTACAATACCCCTTCTAGCCCCTATATGACCTATCTTGACGGCGGTCTCTCCCGCCAAGAGGTACAATTAGCGTGTTATAGAGCATGCGGGATACGTTAATATCGCCCATGCAATCCGGCTGACGTAGTACGGATTCGACAAGGTTACTGGTGTAGATTGTCGATTTCTGCTCCTCCTTCCGATAGTCGATCACATCGTAAATCAAGTCTCGGATGAAGTTGGTAATACGTCCACTGCCAATGTCGTCCAAGATTAGCAGGGGAACATTCCGCATCTGCTCCATGTCGCGAAGTGTTTCCTCGTACAGGGAATCATCCCGGTAGCGATCACGGTTATTATTCGCCCACCTGTTAAACTTAACGTACAACGCCAACGGATTCTCAAAATCGAACCACTCAGGGTTCATGCACGTCTTGTAGATGAACTCGTTTGCGATCGCACACGCCGCAAAAGTCTTACCTGTACCCTTGTTGTTATGGAACAGGGCTACATTAACACCCTTCTTTACCATATCGACGGGGCGCTCCATAGCCTCCATCAACAGTGAGGCATAGTCTTTATTGTCACTATCTACGACGAATGAACGCAGGTTAGCGTTTCGGTACTCTTTGGGAATGCGGGACAATTCCAAAGCACGCTCCAAAACGATGTACCCACTGCATTCATTGTTCAAAGGGTAGTCCTTCGGAAGAGGGTGGGTACCGTTCTTTCTCCCGCACCAACTACTAACTACGCAATCGACACAGGATTTATACGGAGGTACTTCTGGATTTGCGAAAAAAGTTGCTGTGTCTTGCATTATGATTCACCCCGCAGTCGTTTGATAAATTCGTTTGGATCCATGCCTCTGTACTCTTGTTGTGGTTCACTGCTTTCTCGTTTAGGCTTGTAGGACGATTTCTTCTCGATATAAAATGGACGTTTACCTTCCCTAATAAATAGGGAAATTTCGGAAAGTCTTCCAGATGTTCCAAACCACTCCAGTGATTTGTTGTCATATCCTATATCGAAGAAGGCGTCAATGTACTTTCTTAGTTCGTGTTTGCTTTCATCCAACTGCCTGAGTGCACGGACGATGATTGATCGGTGGACAGTATCTGTTACAGGGTGGGCACTACCTGTTAAATCAAAGTACTTACGGTAGAAGTAGTCCCTAAAATCATCTGTACCCCACGTACTCTCATCACGCTTCAGGTAGTGTTCCTTTTTACCTTTTTTGTTGGTGGGGGCCACCGATGGTTGTGCAGTCGGAGTTTTAGACTTCACTCTAGGGATAAATGCCAATGTAGGTGCGCCTCCTTCTATAATTGCCACCAAGTCATCTTCGATTCCCTTCATTGATTCATCCGAGCAGTTTAGGTTATGGAGGGGCATTTTCTGCTCTACCGTCTTTATCAGGTAGTTGAATGCCTCGTGTAGCTTATCCCATTTACATTTGGGCACTCTACGTATCACACTGTCTAGTGCAGTCCAAAGCATCTCTGATACACGCAGGGCGTGTATTTCATGAGCATCTTTTAGATAATAGTCATTAGATTTACCTTGCCCTCTCCTAACTTTTAGGATAAATCCCTTATCTACCAGTTCCCTGATGTACTTAACTACGCTTTTGGTCGTCATGTTGCATGCTATAGCAATTCTATGCACACTAGGGAACGCAGAACGTCCATGTTCGTAGACGTAATTTGATAGGTAGTTGTATACAACCTTCGCCTGAGCAGACAATCCGATACACGCCACAATCATTCGCGGCACTTGGACGAACCCGCGATGAAACGAGTCCCCGTGGATGAACTGCTTTTCAGGTGAGAGGAGTATTTGTGAGTCGTACTTGTCGGCCAAACACCTTCACCCCCGCTGTATCCATCGGGTATAGTATAAGGATAGTTATCTAGTTATTAACACTAATATTACACGTTTCCTCCTGAGTATTATTAATACTCAACTGGCGTATTATCACCATCTTAGGCATTTCTAATATCTTCCTTGTACTCTTTGGAGTTTACCAGTTGACTGGTAAAGCGCTTGATGTCCAGTTCAATGATTTTTGATTTACTGTCGATGCTCTTAATGCTCTCATCCACAGACTTCTTTTTGTCCTGAATGACTTTGAGTTGCTCTTTCAGGATTGCTTCCTGCTGTGCTAGGGATTCGCTCTCATGCTTCAGCTTGTCCAGTTCTTCTGTTACTGCGCGGTCTGCCTCTTCCTTTTCCGCCGCCAGTTTGCGAATCTCATTAAGCAATCCTTTTGCTACTTGCAGGTTCAGTTCGGCGGGGAATCCAAAATCAACCCTGTAAACCGTTACCACAGCATCGTTTGTAGTGTTCAATACAAACACGATATCGTTATGAATGTAGTAGTTGCGGGTAATGTTATCCCCGATTTGCCCCTTGTAGATGAACTCCGCGTATTCCAGTGTCTTGTTGATATGGTCTTTAACCTTGTCAGCGTTGAGTGTAATGTATTCGTTGCGCTCGCGGATGTCTTTGATGCCTACAATCCTTTCCACCCACCGCTCAATTGAATGTTTAGTACAGTTTATCATATAACCACTCCCTTTCATTTTTACTTCTCACTTATACTGTCGCATTTTATATTAGCGGGTTGCAAAGAAATAAAAAAAAAAGAGTAGCTTTCGCTACTCAGTCACTATCATCTGCCAATTGAATACCAAACTCATCCACTAAAGCCATGAACAGCTTTTTACTGATTTCCTTTTCTTGTACAGCATCCCAATTACCTAGTTGAAGGAAGAACTTTCCATCACGTTCGATGGCGATAACTTCACCGTAATGATTGCTAAGTCCTGTCGAGACTTTAATCTTCATTAAATTCCTCCGCCGCCAGTGCTCTAATTTCCAATTGCAGGTAGCCGGTACCGTCACGTAAGTTAGCTGTAACCTCTGGTTTTGGTTTTAAAGCGTCTTTCATTGTCATACTTACGCCGTACCTTGTACCGAACGTCAGCGCCTTAAATAACCTTCTCGTCTCCTCTTCTGACAATTTCTGTCTATCCATTTGCGATCACCGCCCCAGACATGCGTTGTACAATAGTATGAACTTCCTCTTGCACAGTGGCTTGAATGTTAACCTTAACCATAGCTTCCGCCACAGCCTTGGTAATTTCTTCCTGACTAATAGATGAAATGATTTGCGAAGTAACTTCAGGCAAAATCTCATTAATAGCTTTCCTTGATTCGTCGCGAATGATAGCTTCGATAGATAGCCCGCCCAAGCGCACTTTTACCCATTGATTTGTACAAAGTCATCACTTATGTAGCTCCACTCAATGTATACAGGAACAGGGGTATGTTCACCCCACCGCAGATGGTGGCGACGACGTTGAATAAAGTAGAAAGGAATTTCATTACTCATTACCTCCTTATATGGACGCCTAATAGACCGCCTAATCGGTATTTTGGTCTATCCTTCTAATCGCGTACTTCCAGTGCTCTCCTCCGTCGATGTACTCATAAGGGATTCCATTGTCTTTTAGGAACCCAATAACTTCTGAGAAGCTAACAAGGTTATTTGTATATACAAACCCCTTATCGACAATCTGATTCAGAACTGCCACCGTCTCTTTTACGTTTATTCGTCTGGCTCGCTCCTCTAATCTTTTCCGCAGAATAGAGGCTTGACTCTGGCGGAAGCGATTAAGGCCGCCTAATCGCTCGTGATACATTCTTTCTCACCTCTCAGTACTGACAGAATCTTTTGCGTACTCATCGGAGTCTCTACGGTGGAGTCAATCACATACTGTTTTTCTGCAAGCAGTTCTTCGATTCTTTCGTCGATGGTGTCCCGTGCAATAATGGAGTATACGTTTACTGAGCCTGTCGTTCCTCCCTCTTGACCGAACCTCCAACAGCGTCCGATACACTGGGAAATATAGGCGGGAGACCAAGGCTTGGAGGTAAAGATTACATTCGAGCCTGCCGTTCCTGTCCACCCCTCGCGGCTAGCTGATTCGCAACAGAAGATTACCTTACAGGTCTCATCCTCTTGGAATTTATCCACCTGCTTCTGACGCTCTGATACTTCATCCCCATCCTTAGCCTGTGAGGAAATGTCTCCGTGCATGATCGCGGGATTGTACTTGTCTTTAAAATACTCATACATGATGATAGTAAACCTCTTTGATCGCGAGAATACGATTGCCTTTTCCCCGCGATTGACAATCTCTTCTAGCAACTCCTCCAGTGCGGCCAGTTTAGCACTGCCTTGCTTACCTTTCGCGCCGCCTACAATCTCCGTAGATTCGGTAACCTGCATGAGGCGAGCGTACTTGGCCAGTTCGGATGGAATGTCTTCAAACTCCAAGTCCTCAAATTCGTATGTTTCGTCTGCCAACTCAACCTCCTTATACAGTTTCTTCTGCGTAGGTGTCAGCTCCACATAGATTGGTTTAGGAATGACGGGCGGCAGGTCAAGCACCTGAGACTTCAACCGTCTAAGCATATTAGACTGAAGGATTGTTTTAAACTCACCTACGTTTTTGTATCCAACCACCCTGTCATATTGACCGAGAATACAGAACTTGCGTTGGAACTGGAACCAATTATAAGGCATAACACCCATCCATGCAAGAATGTTATAGCAGTCTGCTAGTTCGTTAATGACCGGGGTGGCAGTAATCCCGTAACGCTGAGGCGTCCATATTTTATGGATGTCCTTTCCGATCTGAGACAGAAGATTGCGGGCCTTATGCATCTCGTCGCAATACATTACGCCGAATGACTTTACATTATGCAGGTTGATTACATGGTCAATATCAGTACGGAATAGTTCGTAGGACATTACGACTAGGTGCACGTCCGACTTTTCAAGTTGATAGTACATATCCACCCGTTTTTTAGGTGTGCCGCCTAATACAACTACATTCATGTCCGTAAACTTCTTAGCTTGCTTATAGACGTCATATGTCAAGGACGCCTTTGTAACGAACAGTCCCCAAGGGGTCAGCCCATGCTGTACTTTGGCCTCGTGGCTACAGAGAACTACAGGGGTTTTACCTACACCTTCCTGATCTGCCACCAGTAGTGAATCACGTTGCATCATGAGGTTGAAGGCTTTAATTTGGTGCGGGCGGAGTGGAGTCTTAGGCGTATACGGTACGATATAGTCATCTGGAATATCTGTTGTATCAATCCCGCCCGTTAACGCACCCATGCTGTCGCCTTCTGCCTTCCAAATGACCATGTAGTCATATGTCTTGATGTACAACTCTTCTAGTTTATCATAGGGGAGGCCGTAAGTCATTGGCTCTAAAGCCTTAAACCAACCCTCGATACTCGTGATAATGGAGATGAGTTGAGCATCAAGGCGAAGCACCTTAATCTTTAGGCAGTCCTTGTTGTCTACACGTACTTTCGTTACCTCAATCATGCAATCACCCTTAATAACCTAGTAATGCCGATACCTTTTCGATGATTTCAGTGGCCTGTGTCCTGATATAGGACAAGCGTTCGTCCTCATCGGTAAACTCACATTCGTCTAAAGCGGCCATAGAGACAGTCTCTATCTCTTCCGCCGCCTGTAGGATTTCCTCTAGTCTATCTCGTACCACTTCAAGCACCCCCTTAAAACACTTTCAATTATAATGTCACCGCCCACACGTACGTGGTTGCGGCAGGTAAAAAATTATATAGTAATTTGATATTGTTAATACTTATAGTTGGGTATTTATGATGGAGGGCGGTTACCCTCCGACTACACTTTACCCACAGTATTATATTTCAGTCCTTTACTGGACAGATATTCGCTCACAGACTTGCCCGACTTACGGGCGTAATACTTCAGTGAGTTGTACATGCTTTCATCCTTCCATACCCCTGTGATAACACCGTCTGCGTTTTTAAACGCTTCCAGTGCCTCTAGCAGGGCCTCTTCCGTTCTTATGTTGTCGTGTACGGGTGTCAGCCCCCACCGCCTAATGACATCCGCAGGAGAGCCATAGTCATACAGTCTAAGGTAATACTTCAGGTGATCGCGGCGGAGTACAGAGAGATTAACCGTAGTTCCTAGCTTCCACTGAATGTATCGCTTCAACTGCATTTCCTCATCATCCACATGATAAGGTACCAGAATTTCTAACTGGTGGTCAATAGACTTTAACCCCGCCCTTAGATGAAGCAGTGTTTGCTCGTTTCGGATTAACCTTCTCAACACAGGATCGTCAACGGTGTCAATGTGAATGACTTTGTTATGGGCGTAGGGAAGAAGCCTCTTTGCTGTATGCACCATTCCGCCCATGATTTCCCCTCCCTTATTATTCGTCTTCTTTTGGTTCGATACCGAACAACCCATCTACAGTAGTTCCAAAGAACTGTGCAAGTAGAAATGCCAGAGTGACGGACGGGCTGTAGGAGCCGCTTTTAATCATGCTGATAGTATAGGGCTTTACTCCGCAAAATTCACCTGCCGCCTCGTACACCTCCTGTAGTGTTACCCGCCCGCCTCGTTCTTTCATCATCTCCGCCTGCTTGAGACGGACATACTTCTCCATGTTGTTCGTTACTTTATACGGAAATATCGCTTTCGCCATAGTGTCACCGCTTTCTGATTGATACTCTTAGTATTATTTTACCTTAATGGTTATCTTATTATCCTCTTCCTTTGCAAATTGTTTGGCATGTTCCAGTATCGCCATAACTGAGGCATGCACCGTAATCATATCCTGTATGGCAAATTCTACGGGGTAGAAGGTGACCGTACCGTACACGTTTTGGACTTCCCATGTGCGGCGGTCATACTCAAATCCGAACCCCTTCAAAATACCTGCGGCAAGATACTCGTGCCTAATGATGTCGTCGGTGATAGCTTTAAACTCTTGCCTGTACACTCCGCCCTCTCCACCCTCTCCGTACTCTATAATGCCTTCACGGATGACCGGGCGGAAGTTGCGTACTAGCTCTGGGTGTTCATCTCTCCAGTCAAGTAACCTAGTTAGGTCTTGAACACCTTCAATGACAATCAGCTTGCCTTTTATAGGCTGTGTGAACACTTCCCGTAACCCCTTTCTTTAGCTTCCGCCATTTAGAGGAGTTGGGGCGGTTCCCCCGCCCACTAATCGACGCCTAACAACCTTTCCGCAAGAACGAACAGAAGCGGTTCAAACAATGTTGGGATACTTATTATGGCACCGTCTTTGCTCACATCATTATACCTTCTGGCATTACTGCCGTCTGTCTAAACTTACTGTACTCTTTGAACGCCTGCTTCAATTCATCTGTACTTAACATTCTGAAACGTGCTTCAATTGTCATCATGGACAACCCTCCTTTAAGAAGTTGTATCGGAATATTTTTCTTCCAACAATTGTTTGAGTATACATGCCATGTAGTAATCACGGTCTTTGCTTAGGCTACCGATCATACGTGTAACTTTGATTGCTCCATATGTTCCCATAAGGTGCTGAATGACCGTCCGCGCCTTTGTGGTAACCTCCATCCCTGTCACTTCCTCAAAGTAGTCTACAACCTCTTCTTCCTCCTGCGATGGGATGTACCCGAATCCGTATTTCATCCACCGACGAATCATACCGACTACGTAAGGGAAGTTACGCTTCTGATCACCTTTCTTGCTCGCTACGTGCATGGCTTCCAGTATCCATTCAAAGGCGGGGAGACTGCGATTAGAGAGGATGCGGTAGTATTCTCCGATTCCCTCCCGCACGTCATCCGAAACATACCCCATCAGGTCATTGAAAATATCTCCCAATTGGGCAATCGCTTCTGAATCGTCAGAGGGCTTTTCATACCGAGTAGCATAAGTTTGAATCAGGTTATCAGCTACAGGCTCGCTTACAGGGGCATCTTTCACAAAAAGGTCAGTCAGTTTATCATTACCCGTTACATTTTTAGCGCTCATTTGCAAAAACCCTCCCGTACCGTATTGTGCTTTCATGTTGTTTCACTCCTTCTACTGCAATGACTTACCATTTCCATTTTCTTAATTCTTCAATAAGGACAGTAGTCAAGAACCCGTGTTTTTGTTCCCAATTCTTCAGGTATGCTTCCCATCGGAACGTCCAGTAAGTTTTCCGTATGGCCCGTCATACAGGGAACCCAAGCAGGATTAAGTACCATCTGCCTTGAACTTTGTAATCATATGTGTTATCAAAACTTGCTTGAATAAGCATGCCAATTAAACCAGAAAGAATCAATGTGACCGCTTGGTTAGGTTCAAAGAATTTGTCTAAGATTTTCATTTCCGCCATCCTGATTGTTTGGGGTGTGGGGCGGCGCGGCCCCACTATTCGATCGAACTACCGCAATTCTGACATACTGGCTTCAACGAATACTTGCCTTTACGTTCGGATTTCGTACCGTCCCACAACGTGCCGCAATTGTCGCATTTAATGTCTTTGTAGGTAAAAATATCTTCCACGTTGCAGTTAAAGAATCTAGCAATCTTCATGGCTAGAGGCAAAGACGGCTGATTCAACCCGCGCTTAATCATTACGATTGTATCGCGGCTAACCCCGCAATACGTTGCTACTTCCTGCTCCACCTCGCTGATATTTACCTTCAACCCGCCTTTTTCTGCGATACGCTGTGCTTGTAGCAAGGCAAGTCGCCTAGCTAGGTTGTTCGTAGTCGTGTATGTCATAAGCGACCGTGCCAACTGTAATTCCTCCCTCCTTATTGTATTCGGTGCGGCGGGAGCACCTTTAGTACCCCGCCGTCATCAACTCCTTACAGTTACTATTGTACTGACCTTAGAAAGTATTGTCAATACTATTTTTGAGATTATCACGTCATACTGCCGCTATAATCCGAGATATTCTTCAAGGCCGTATAACTGATCGTTTCTACTCAACCCATCTGTAGGTGAACCCAAGACCATTTAACAGCGTCTCCAATCCGCAGGCTCCATCCAGTCGAACAGAACCATCATCATATCGGTACAATCCGTAAAAATTGTGTTCTGGTTTTACGAATTGCTTCAGCCAGTCTGCAAGTGCTACTCCTTTCATATCGTACCCGCCGCCCTTGCAACTTCCTACTTTGTACCCTTCTACATAGGCTGTGCAGATGTTGTAGCCATATGTGTCACGTGCTCGGCTGACTGTCCATTTGAATTTAACAACATACTCCCTATCATCTTTTTTCAGCAGAAGAATTTGAGTACTGCGTGCCATTCTATTTACCTCCCGTGATTTATCTTATACTTTGATTATACATTCGTAATATGTTACTGTCAATGCCTTTTTGATATACTTTTAATACGTCAATCAGGAAGTTTGTCTAGCAAGTCTTCTGGCACTACTCTTTGAAGATTATCACCCAACCGAATGCTCTTATCGTATTGACGCTTTGCCCTCACGTCATTCATATCGTACCCAAATTCGTGGGCGAACTCTTCAAAGGTCGGGTAATTATCCCTAGTGTAATACCATTCCATTTTGATGCATGCCAGAATGGATTCGCCAAGGTCTTCCGGGTGAATGTCTTTCTCCATTGTGTTTATGTGATTATCATGGAAAAAGTAAGAATGTTGCATACAACTGGTTCCAGTTCACTTTCCCATTCCAGTTTATTTGCCTTTCGTTTACCTCCTTGTCGTTTTCACACTTTTATTATACGTGCGGAAAATCATATTGTCAATACGTTTCTACAAAAAAAAATAAAAACGGCTTACGCCGTTTTCTTGTTTGTTTCCTGTGCCTCTATAGCGGCTCTGAGAGCCTCTCTAAGGCCGCTCACTTTACCTACGTATAAAAAGATACCCTTTACCATAAAATCTCCTCCTGAGCCAATTTTGAAGGTCTGGGGCGGCTTCTGAGGCCGCGCCCATCTTAGTCAATGACAACCAACTCTCCATTCATGTTGACCGTGTAGGTCTTTCCGTTATGATGGTAAATCTCTTGTTCTTCCATCTCTTCATCTTCATAAGCAAATCCACTGCTTAGCACACCGGCCGCCCGTTTCTCAAGGGCCAGTTCTGTACCTACTTGGTATCCAGTGATAAGGCAGTATTGGTCGATCAACTTACGGAAATTTCTCTCCTCCATGAACACTTCCTGAGATGTGCTTTTATCACCGGGATCGCCGGGCGACTTTTGCCATATGGATACATAACCAGACACTGTTGCCCCTGTTACATCCCCGAATCTATCAGGATTATCATAGAAAGTAACCTCACCGCTCATGTAGTACTCCTCTTGCATGTTGTAGATGTTCCATCTATCCCATTGTTTAGGTACCTCTCCGAACTTATGATATTGAGTGTTAATCACACTGAATGCTTGTAGGATGATGTTGATTGTGTCTCGGCAGTGGTTAATGTTGACGTACTCTTTGTCTGTGTGTTCGTTATAGTACCCCGCCGACAGGTTAACGGAGTGTACCCCGTTAGAGGAGAATACGCAAGCATCGGATACGCCACCCGGAACTGCCTTCCAGTCCATGTCCAACAGGGCGGAACAGTCTTCAAAGAAAGCACCTACAGCCTCAGAACAGAAGCCGTACATTTCACCGCACCCTGTTACAATATCCCGACTACCTCTGCGGTCTACTACGATAGCCAAATTCGCGCCTGCGTAGAAGTCTACGGGAATGTGGTCTGCTCCAACACACCCTATTTCCTCTTCCCGGCTAAAGCAGACTTTTATTTTGCCGTTGAAGGAAGTCCTTTCAATGTTGCGAAGAACGGCCAAGATGATTGCGATTCCTGCACGGTCATCCGCCCCAAGTACTCCTTTTGTAGAACGGAACGTTTGCGTGCTCTTGTCGAAGATTACCTTACGGTTCTTGTCAATGTTCGATACCGTGTCCATGTGGGCGGACAGGATGACCGTGGCTCCACTCCCATCTCCGACCACCTTCTCTGCAAGCAGGTTACCATAAGCATCTTGGAATACCCGGTCAGTCAACTGCTCCAACTTAGGTTTAAGCCAATTTACCACCTTCTGCTCTTTCCCGCTCGGTGCTTGAATTGTAAGTAATTCAAAAAGTTGTTGTTTAAAATGCTTCATTATATCATCTCCATTCACTTAATCTATTCCTTACAGTTTTTATTTTACAATGGTATCTGAGTATTGTCAATAACGTTTTATCATTTTCTTAGTACTTTTTCTTATGGAGTAGGAAGGCGGACTGTTAGTCCGCCATTTCAACTGCGTAACGTGCAATTTTAAATTTAATTTCCTCCATTAATTGATCATCCTTTTTTATTTGGAGTTTTCTTTATCAATACGCTCTTTCAGAGCCATCTTCCAAAATGGCTCTTTTCCTTCCAATGTAACAAACTGACGAGTTTCTAAATCCTCAAACCAAAAATCAATATTTGCTGTGTATTCACCTTCTCTATTTAGTACATTAATCAGAACGTCATCGGGAACATCCTTTAGTAGTTCAATCAATTTTCCTTTTGTCATTGGTTCATTTGTCACATCAATCCCTCCTATTCACGTGCCAACGTATCTTCAATAGTACTCTCTCCGTTAAGGCGTGTCTCCCGCAAACGGTTAAGAAATTCCGTTATTCGTTGTATAGCGGGGGCTAGGACATCGTCATTACGGACTGGGTGCATATCAGGTGTAGATGTAAATGTGTCGAGTAAGTCCTTAACGTCAATCCTTGTATGCATACATCCCGCCGTTTCCTGTACTCCCTCTTGTTCCTCCTTGTCAGGGATAAGCCCGACTTCTTCCAAGTAGGCTACAGGGAAGGTAAAGCGAATACTGCGTGGTCTGACTTGAATAATATCATCATCGTCAATGTACGGTAGGAAAGTGCCTGTTACCTCCCAACAGCCCGCCCCGTCACACGTTTCGCACCACTCTCGTTCCTCGGTGAGCGATGTACCTTCACAGTCGGGACATACTATTGTCGAATCCAAGTCATAACCGATACGGTCGCTGTACTTATATACAAATGTCTCGGTGTTATCAAAGATATACTCATTAAGAATCTCGCAGGCTACATGTATGTTATCAAACTTATTCCGCAACCCGTCGATTAAGTAGTGCTCTGTTTCATTGGACGTAGAATAGGCACGGCAAACGATGATCTGGGGCTTCCCGTACACATAAGCAACCCGCAGGAGACAACGTGCTACATACCGCGGTTGCCAAATATCTTCCGGGTTGTCCTCTACATGCGTAAGGTAAGCAATGGCCATAGTCTCATCCTTCAGGGACGGGATAAGTTGAAATATTGTGTCTCCTGTTGAGTTCATTTTAGGGTCCATGCAGGATGTTCCGTTGTACCCATGCATCCAACGATCGCCGCCCCAGTTGTATGTGCTGTAATAACTCATTCCGGCGATGTGGTGGGGCAAAGTAGAAATAATGATTCTCCAATCATTCAGTACGCCCTTAGTTAATTGCTTGGGACACTTACATGTGTACCACTTGACTATTTCGCTTTTCTCTCCGAACAACTTTACTAAGAGTTTAGACAGTTTAGGGCTAGTGAACTGTCTAGCCGCCTTCTTTACCGCCGCCCCTACAAATAAAGATCCAGAGCTTTGTACGTATTGAATATGCTCCTTAACTGCATCAGGGACAGTGTTCTGTAACAAATTATCTACGGTAACGTGATTAATCAGTCTCCGAGATGCATCGAGGCAGAATGTGATAAAATCACGCTTATCCCAATAGGAAGGGTCTTGGTCGTTCAACTCAAGTAGTTTTTGGTACAATTTTTCGTATTCGGGCAGGTGAATGCTCCTAAATGTATCAATGATTCTGTCCGTCACTTCCGGTTTAAACATGATATATCCGTTTTCACCCACTAACTGTTGCAGGTACTTGTCGCGGGCGCGGTACTCAGCCTTAGCGCCCACAGTTTTTAGATTGTGGGATACATCAACAATGCTTTGCGCTACCTGCAAACTACGTTCCAAAATGACTGAATGAATCATGTCTAATGTCCTCCTATTCATATTCTCACTTAAAATGTCGCAATTTTTTATAACCAGTTGCAAAAACAGTACACTTTTCTATATTTTAAATTACTATATCTATATAGTATTGTCAATACTTATTTAGAGGGAAATTTAGAGGGCGGGATCGCCGCCCATGATCACATCTCCAAAGAATCAAGCAGACTAATTGCTTCCTGCATCTGCTTATCTTCCTCTACAAGTTGTTTTTCGTCCTCAAGTCGTTCCCTGCATACAGGAATGGTGATCGGAAGGCCCGCCACGATTTCTTTTAAGGTATCGACTATATCTTGCTCCTCAATTCCCTGATTAATCATTTCGACAGCCGCCGCGTTGATTACAGCTTCGGTCACCCTGCGGACGGAGGTGGGTGTATAATCTCCCATAGAGAACCCACCAACCGTTTCGTGTAGACCGCCGCCAACCTCGGTAGTTGCGATAAATGCTCCCACGATACCTTGTACGTTGAAAGACTTTTCAGCCCCGTTATCAAATTGGAATGTTACTTTACGGATTTTCATGTTATTGCCTCCTGTGATTTGTTTAGTCTGATGAATCCTCTTCAAAAGACGTTCCGCATTTATTGCAAATGTACCGCCTGCAACATGGGGCTTTGTACCTCCTTTCTCTCTAGTAGTATTTGCTTTCAAATTCGTTGCACTCTTCCATGATACGCGCCCACCTATAGTCTTTCGGGTCTATTACATACAGGAGGTTGACATTATACTCCTGTCTGTCTAGTTCATCCTGTGACGGAAACACTTTGCCTTCCGCCGCCTGCATGACTTGGTTCAACACGTATACTTCTGACGCAGTAAGGCTTATGCCTCTGCCCGCAGACTTCTCAATCTTGTCTTTCAACTCTAGTATCTCTTGAAAAGGAACATTCACAATTCATCCCGTTGCCAAAAGATTATAAAAGTCTTATAATCTTCTGTTTGCTTCCTGATTCATTGTGTCCGCTTTCGCCTAAGCTACTTGCGTTTGGTATGACACTCCACAGGCGTAAATTCGGATGCAACGAATCCTACATACTAACAGTGACGTGTTAGTGTCAACTTGCTAGTTTTGCTAGATTGATAGCGGCATTTAAGTCTCTATCTATTTCTAGCCCACAACCACATTTGAATATCCTATCTGAAAGCTTCAAGTCTTCTTTAATCTCTCCACATTCAGAACAGATTTTTGATGAAGGAAACCATCTGTCAACCTCTACAAAACGGATGCCGTACTTCTCACATTTGTACTGTATTTGACGCTTAAATTCATAAAATCTTTGCTGTGCAACAGCTTTTGACAGATGTCTGTTCTTCATCATGCCTTGGATATTCAAATTTTCCATAACTACAATGCTAGGTTTGGTTTTCACGATAGCATTTGTAGCTTGATGGATGTGGTTGAGTCGGATATTCGTTAATTTCCGATGAAGCAAACGAATTTTCTTTTCGACTTTTATAATGTTGCAAGTTTTGGCAAAACGGTTACCCTCCTTATTCATTTCATATTTGCGAGAAACCTTACGTTGCAACCTACGTAAACGTTTCTCGATTTTCTTTACTTTTGCTGTTTTGTTGATGTTCTTAAAACGCATTCCGTTGGAACAAACGGCTAATGATTTGATTCCTACATCAATACCAATGACTTCATCGGTGAGTTGTAGCTTCTTAGGTTCTTCTTCAATACCTACAGATAAGTACCAATACTTTCCGTCAAATGAAATCCGTGGATTAGTGTATTTGGTATTCATAGGCAGTTGTTCAGAAGTTTTTACCCATCCGACTTTTTCAATGAGTACAAGATGATTTTTTACTTTCAACTTAACATTGTCATTGTAGAATGACGGTTTAGACTTCTTTCTACTCTTGAATTTTGGCTTGTCAGCCAACTTATTAAAGAATCGTTTATACGCTTCGCAAGCGTCTTTTATTGCTTGCTTTGTGACATTGTTACTTACCTCGTACAACCAAGCATATTCTTCTTGGGATTTTAATTTGGTCAATTGTTTACGCAGTTCACCGTCAGGGATAAACTTCCCACCGTTTTTGTAATTTTCTTCTTGTTTTGCTAATGTCCAGTTGTAAGCCCAACGAGCCGTATGGGCCGATTTCCATAGCTGTTTCTCTTGTTCAGGATTGGGCTTAAGCCTAATTTTCCTCGCTAGTATCATCGGACATTAACTCCTTTATCATCTTCTTTGCTTTATTGGCTCGTTTTCCTTGAAGTCTGCAAACGTTTTTGTAAACTTTTATAAATTTTTATGAATTATTTTCAACTGTTAAAAACCTCCTTATGACAGTTAGATTAGGCTTACTACCTACGGGGTAGGGGTAGTCCGTGAATACACACCCGCTATGCACTAATATGTCTACGATGCGATCAAGGTCTTTGTACTCCGTATAAACTGGAATGAGTGGGGCGGCTCCTTTGGAGTAGATGTCCACAAAGAACACTGATTTTATATTGTATTCATCATCCGCCGCTACGATCATGCCGTAATCCTCATCCAAAATGTACCCCATGAGATGGTCTGTAATATCGCTTGGGCGGGTGCTCTGAGAGCAGACAAGGTATGCTAACAACTTCTCCGATGCATCCCGTATCAATACCACGTTTAGGAACCTGTTAGGGTCTTGTTCATGACTTAGGTCAATACGCCCGAATCTCCGGCACCCCTTTATTATCAGGGAGGCTAGGAAAGGCTCCCCGTCCTCTCGGACTACAGGAGTAAATGCCCTACCTCCCTCATACTGCTGATTAAATAGAATCTTAATCAAGTCTTTGTTCATTATCCACGCTCCTATAGTAAACTCTTGCCGTGCTATCATTCTGGCTCCTCTACCACTAGCGCCTCCTTTCTATGCAAATTTCCCGTTCTGATAGTACGCTTGTTTGTCTTTACAGACTACAATATTCGCTCCGATCAATGCCTTACCATTGTCTTTGTCTATAAACGTCTCTGTCGTGTACGGGTTGTAATACGCTTTAGAAAACCAGTGCATATCTTGGAGGTTTTCTCCCGTTCCCGCGTACAACCCTTCGACAAAAGCGTGTACATTCTTTCGCTTTTCGCGCAATACCCGTTGCCGTCCCGCCTCTGATACTTTGAATAAGGCCTCCGTTAGAACTACCGTGTCGGCATACGCAACGACCAATCCAGTGGCCTTGTCGCGTATAGAATACACGTGTTTATGGAGGTTGTAGTACACCAATACACGTTGCCCGTATACCAATTCCCGTTCCGGTATTACTTGTAGCTTCAATTCCGATCACCCGCCCTTCTTGCTTGTCTGACTTTATTATAGTACCGGGAAATAGTATTGTCAATAACAATTATGTATTGTTCCGGTACTTATGCTGTCGTGGGCGGGAGTAGGAGGGGACTATCCCCTCACATACTCCAGTTTGTTAAGCAAGTACATGTATTCATTGGGTATTTCGTCTTTCATTCCGTTTGTCATGAAATCACTACCATAGAATCCCCAACAACTGCTGATTTCGTTACCGTCCTTGTCTTCTAACACAAAGCCGAACACTTCACCGCTCAAGTAGTGCCCATATACCTCAACTTCTGCCTGCAACATTTTCTCCGCTATGCCTTCATCGAACAACTCTTGCTCCGTGTACATGGTATTCTTGAGGAAGTCCTCATGCGTGCAGTAAATCCAACCAACACATCCACTATCCCAAGGGCAGGAAAATCCTGTCGTGTTTATTGCAATCCCGCTGTGTTCGTACATGTAGATAGGCAAGATAACTGCGCGTTTCTTAATAATATCAAGCAATTCAAAGTGCGAGCAACTTACGATTTCATTATATTCAAGACGTGAAAGTTCAATTGCAAGGTCTTCCAAAAACTCCCGTGCACTGTCGTAATTATGCTCGTCACCAAGGCCATAGTGACGGTGCCAACATACCATTTTTCCTATATTGTCCCCCTCACGAGGGTTGGTCGCACTCTCATCGTAATAGACGTTCAATTTAACACCAGTCTCTTCACATACAGCGGATTTATAGATTGTTGCCATTGCTATCGTCCTTTCTATTTACAATTTTTGCATTTATCTGTTTATGAGGAGGAGGGAGCCCCTCCCCGTTAAAAATTAGCGTACAGTGCCTTTTCTTTCTCTACTTCTATGCAGTCCCGCCATTTTCTAAAGAACGCCTCCGCTCGTTTCTTCCATGCGTTTTTAGCGCGGGCGGGCGCCTCTATCTCACCTTCATTAATGAGGTCATACTCGACAAGAACCTTAAAGAGGATGCTTGCTATCGTCTCATCCACCAAGTTGTCAATTTCAGGGCTGAAATGCATCGTTTTTAGTTTTTCCGCTTCCCTCAAGCACTTTTCAAAGAGTTTTGGTTGTGCCATGCTTTTATCTCCTCCTTATCATTTCTACCTATATTGTACTATGGTGTTTTATTATTGTCAATACATTTTTATAGAATGTACCCTAGACATGTGAATCATCTTCTACAGTTACCAAGGAAATTCTAACATCCTTCTGTCTACATTAGGTGTAAAATCTTGAATCTAACTCCCGTACCTTCCAGTAAATCACCGACGCCATAATCATGCTGATAATATCCGTTTCCGTCTTTCGGGTAGTTCCAAAAACGTGCAAACATGCTGTTATCTACTGTGTGTAGTAATCTGCTACTGCTATCCCATGTCAAGATTACTTCATATCTCTTCCCCGCGCCCCAGACACCATAGGCGTCTTCTATGCACTCTATTATGGCTCTCATAGTATCCCTCCCCTCATCTTTTGTTACCTTCATTGTACAACGGAAATCTTATATTGTCAATACACTTTTTATAAAAAATGTAAGGGCCATAAGCCCATTTAAAATCTAAAATCGGTCAAATACACTTCAACGAATCCGATAATCTCTAAGACGTTAGCTTGGTGGTGTTCTGTCTCGGTCACATCCCCACCCAGTGACTTCTGCCTCTCTTTGTGGGCGGACAGGTCTTTATATGTCCGAATAAGAGCAGGTTTCAGAGTATTCTTTATAAACTCATGGGCGGCGAATATATCACGCTCCCACGGTATCCTGTTCCACTTATCTTGTGTCCCGTCCGTCATGTAGTCCCATGCTTTAGCCACTACCTCTTTAGGGTATATCATTCAAATTACCTCCTACACCATCTATCTTTAACGTATCCACCAGTAGAACATTTCAACTGGTCTGAGAACTCTGGCTACGTAACCTCTCTGTACTAAACTGTCTGCGAACATCTCAGGTGTTAGGTGACTGTTATCCTCGTAATCATTTACCAGAAACGTGTGAAGTGCCTCTGCAAACTCTTGCCCCGGCGTGTTTGTTTCAATGTACACCTCATCACACGTGTCAGGGCTCCATAGCTTGTATGTGTGTGTAGTCCGCTTGCCTTCATTCCCACCACTCCTTCTCACGGTCGATCAAGTCACTGATAGCAACGTAAGGATTGCCTGTTATTTGGTAGATACGGGTTGCACATTCGCGCAGTTCTTTGTAACAGGCGGGGCAGACCGGCAACAATTTGCCGTTAAATGTCGATACCCTTCCCCACCCGTTTTCCTTCATAGAGATATAGTCCGTTCTTTCTACATCCAAACTTTTACCGCAGTGGCATTTTATCACTCTATTACCTCCTTTTGCGTTTCTGACTTCATGATACAATAGCAGATGTATATTGTCAATACATGTTTTGAGATAATTTTAAAGTCGATTTTACTATTAGATCGTCTTTCATCTAATAGTAAAATCGACTGTACCAAGCGAAGCGCGGTAGTAAAAAAATGCCCTGAAATTTCAAAGCGCCGCCTAATAGACGGTGATCAGTGTTGTCGAGTTTTTGGAAAATGGCCCGGAATTTTTGAGGTGCCGCCTAATAAGGGCGTATAAGTGTTCCGGCTACAGGCTCCCGAAATCCCTTATTACATGTCGAACTGTTGCTCTGCTGACACACAGGGATTGTTGGTCAGTGGTGCAATCACGCGCACCGTGCACATGGTATTCCGTTAATTACTATATGTTTAGTTGGTATTAGTTTCAATTCCTATATAGTCAATCGGATTTGTTCGTTTTTGTTCTCATGTGTTCGGCTCCTGCCCAGACGGGCGGGCCGCTCCCTGACTACGCCCCAGTGTACCACTTATCCACAGCCTTGTCAAGTTATCAACATGTGGATATGTGGAAATGTTAGTATGTGGATATGTGGAAATGTGGAAAACTGCGTAGTGTACAATACTGGCATTGATTTGTCAAGTGCTCAATGCGGGGCGTCCTCCGTGAGAACAAAACGAGAACAACTTTACACTAATTATCTATTTATAATAATTCTAATTTACTAATCAATATAATGTTGTACTTACTATTATTTAGCATTAATTCTTAATTAATAATCATTATAATCTAATACATGTTCTAAACTTGTATCTTTCTTTAAAATAAAATTAAATAAAACCATTGACATATAAAAGAGCTAATTATATAATAAAGATATAAAATAAATGATACGGAGTGATACATAATGGCGACTGAAAAGCAAATTGCATACTTTGAAGCACTGGCAAAACAATGGGAGCAACGCAACGGATCGGCAAAGTTTCTTGGAAGAAAACAAGACGAGCGGGCAACTGGTGGAATGATTCAAGCGGTCAGAAGAGCAATCGAAGACGGAGAAATCAGTAAAGCGGTAATTTCAATGGCAATCAATACACTAAAGAAAGAGCTTCAATAGGAGGCTCTTTCTTTCTTTCTAATCAAACCGATTTTTATTGGGTGTATTAAAAATAATTACATTGAGATAATTGTTACAATTTTAGAGTAATTACTAAATTATAATTATTATAAACTAATAAATGACTCAAAATAGTAAATGATACTATATTAGAATTATTTTAAAATAAAACTGATTACTATTTAATAATAACTACAAAGTAGTAATAATTATAAAATAGTACTAATTACAATATTGAACTAATTATTAGATTATAATTAGTATAATCTAATAACAGGCACTTATTTAGAAGTATTCTAAATATAAATTGTACATGGTATTACGTTAGAATTATTATAGTTTGTCACACATTTGACACAATTTTTGTGATTGTCAGGAGGCACCGTGGAACAACACATTCTCGATTTGTCAATATCGCCATCAGACGGCCAGAAATGCCCCTATTTGCCGTTTTCCCTCCCGCAGATATAACCACAAGCGGAGAAAAATATACAGGGGTTACAGGCCGTTCTAGAAGGTCGCCGGGAAATACGCGCCATTACTGTATTTGAAAGCGCTTACAACGGGAAATAATTGTCTGAAATTTATATTTATGCATCGACACCCTCATATATTGCATATTTATTCATATTTGACGTATAAAGGTGTCCTATGGTATAATGGATGGATCCGGTTTTTTAGACTCATTGGTAAAAGAAGGGGATTTTATGTCTTCTTTTCCAGTTCCGCCCGTCGATTTTCCCTATATAATGAAGGAACGTGAAATACGAAAAAATTGTACCCTAAATGCAAAAAACCTATTGCACTACACAGGATACCGTGGTAAGATATAGGTGTAGCAAGGGAAGGAACGAAATCAATCCTAATTGAAAGGATGAAATGCCGATGAGAATTACCAAAGTGCAACTGCTTGGGTATCTGTTCGATAACGTATCTGCTTTGATGGATGACATGAACAACCTAGGCATAGAATTTGACTTTGAGTATTTTATGCTCCGTTCTGAGGTATTGTTGATTGCGTGCAAAAGCGCTAAATCGGTAACACTGGAGCAAATCCATGACGCATTTGAGAAGTTGGCACAATGCCGCGCTCGATTTCGCGAACTGCTAACTGAGAAGTACGGAGAGCAGGCTTGGCAGGCTCATTTGAAGTACTCCGACAAAACGGCCCCCGCCGTAGTTGAGGAGAAGCAGGAGGAGCAGGCAGAAGACCGCAAGGGTAACGGGTTCCACGTCAACAAAGACGTAGTGATCGCAACCCACCATGTCGAAGAGTATGAGGACAAAAAGCAAATCAGTGAGCAACTGGAAGAGGCCCCGCTTCTCGCTTCCCTGTCTGCGAATGACATGTACGCAAAGCGTGCTTCGATCATGTACCACCTGACAGATGGGGCGGAAGTACTGGAAGCAAAAGCGGTAATGCTGAGTGACTACTTTACCCGCTTCATGCGGCAATTGTCGATCACACTGGACGAACTGAAGCGGCGAATAGGTTATTTAGGTTATTCTGACTATATTGAAAAATATGATTTTTGGTTCGGCGTCAGAGACCGCATCCTGCGCGGTGTACTCTATAACAACATATCGCCAGAGGACATGGAAACATACAATATCCGCTCCCCGAAATTCAGTAAGTACCTGATAAAGACATTCGGGGAAAAGTCGGAGATAGTGAAGCTGTTCAATGACCGCCCCAAGGCTGACCAAATCGAGCAGGTAACGCCCCAGGTCATCAAAGGCATGAAGGTGGTTGTGTCAAACCTTGCGTGCAACGTCATGAAGATGACGGCCCATAATGCGTTCCATTCCTGTCAAGATTACACATACGATTCTTACGATTCACTGGAAACTCTTGATAGCTTGCCGTCCAGTGTTCATGATGAAACACTCAGCATTGCATACTTGACAGATGCGTATGAGGATTACATGTTCCCTACTATGAAAGCCCGTATACTCATCTCGCCGTTTGAGTACAAGGGTAACCTGTTCTATGTAGGTTACAACCTGTATGGTAGAAGGGACGATGCAGACCTGCTCGTTTCCAGTCTCAAGTACCTGTATGGCGACCGCTTCCTGTTCGCCCGCGACCTGTACAGAACGGGTGACATGGTGACGTGGCAATACGACTACGGCTATACCTTGCGGGTGGACTTTTACCATGACACGCCCTGCTACCTGTGTGAAGGTAACGGCACGGTGCGGGCGACAGTAAGGGAGTATGACTACGATTTCACCTGCGAATGCCCACGTTGTGAAGGTGTTGGCAAAGACTATGACGGTGATTGGGGTTCGTATCCATACGTGAATGAGAGTTCCTATATCTACTATAGAGGTAACACCAAGGAGGTGGAAGTTGACAGGAAAATACTGGAACGCATACTGGAAGAAGAATCCCAAGAAAAAAGCAAAGAATATCATAAAAAGGTATTGACAGTATAGATTGACTTGTGTATTATAAAGGTGTAAGGAATTTTTGAGGGCCGCGCCCGCAAGGGCGCAGTCCCACGGAGGAAGGCAACAGATGAAGGTAACAGCATTGGTTAGATTGGGTGCATTTCTGGAGCGCGACAAGCGCAAGCAGGAGCGTCCACGGCGGGCGGCCCGCCCGTTGCAAGTATCAACAGAACACCCCGCGTATTCGTTCGCTGAGGTACTGCGCCAGTGCATGGCAAGCGGCGGGGCAAAGTAAGGGAGGGGAAGGAATGTCCAAAGCTGTAGTACTGTCTAGCAAATGGAAACGTCTGCAACAGTTGAAAAACGCGCTCGTCCATGGTTCCATCATCCTGCGATAACAACAATAGATTACTAATACATTTTTGGAAATTAATGGGAGGTTATCTAAATGGCAAAAGTTGTAATGCGTGCAGGGGTAGAGGAGTTTGTTCTGGAGAGCGGCATCCCTACGAGCGTCGCCATTAAACAAGTAGACCTGCTGTACAGACTGGCGGGGCTCGACTACACATTGACTGGCATAGGTATTGCATGTAGTTATGCGTCCAAGATACTGAGGCGGTACGAGTTGGATACGCTCCTGAAACACCGCCCCGGATTCTTTGAGCGGCGGGAAGTGAATGCAGATGGAATGTTCAAAGTCAGAGATAGCGAATACATGCTACTGGAAGAGACTACCATGTCGTTTATCGTTGTAGAGGAGTAGGGAGGAACACCGATTATAGGAGGGTTTAGCTCATGAACGTTAAGTGCAAACACTGCAAACTGGAAAATTGGTTCGATAGCAAGACCACCACCGTCACCCACAAGGCCGACTGCTTGATGGTGCGGGAGGCGTACGAGACCGGAAAACATATCGAGTACAAGGAAGACGGTACGGCTGTCGTCCGTATAAAGTAGGCAAGGAAGTGAAGGAAGGGACGTAATGAAGAGGATTGCATACCTGAATAAACTGGAGGTGATGAAGCGCAGATGCAGGGGATAGACTAGGTAACAAGCCTAGTCTTTTTTTTGTTTGGGCGGCCCTCCCAGACGACCAACAGGGCGGGGCGCAACCTCCAAAACCTCCCATGACCATATAAACACATACGAATATACATATATGAATGTATATCCAAATACTACCAAAACCTGTTTAGGAATATAACCCTAATTTCTGGCAATTTTACACCTTATTCCAACTACAGAATTATCCCTAACGATCCCATTATTTTACAGTATTGACAATACACCTCATTCGTATCCGGGCGGGCGGGGCTATTGACAACAGAATCAACATCTGCTATACTAATATATTTATATACATATACGTATATAAGAGAGAGACTAATACCACTATATGGATATACAATACATGCATAAACCAATACCAATAAATGGATAGACGTAAGGATTGGCACAAGGCTTGCATATACGTATATACATATATTGGAATATACCATTGGCATAGGTATTGCATATAGAATTGTCCGATACCTCTATTATTTGGGTAATTTTGGTTGGCTTCGCGCTCGCCCTGCGCCTCCCGCGCAATACCCAACCTGTAAATAACTGCCATGCGCCCGCAAGGGCACCTGCTCTCCGCTGAGCGGCCCTGCACCCTGCGGTCCTCCAGTCCGCTCTCCGCAAACGGTCCTCCAGAAGACCTCTTTACAAGTCATGGCCATATATGTATACTCTTATATGTATATAAGGGGATGGTAATCGTTTCCAGTTTGTCAGTTCGACAGCCTGGCTTCCCCGCCCGTTCTCATAATACCGGATTATGTGAATGTGGCTGTAAGATTCTTCCAATCCTGCCAACATTTACCCCCACCCAGTGCCGAATGATCGCGCGAAGGCGCTTTTGCGGCGCTTTACCCTCGTACGATCTGCACAAAATTTTTACAAATTCCTTGTACGCACATCACCTCGCACACGTCCTCGCATACACAAATGGGGCAATAAACACTGAGGCGAATGGGGCATTCCTCAATGGGGAAAACATACATATAAAGGAGGGGCCTTCCCAATACACGAGAAAAGGAGGCGGGGCAGAAAGCGGGGCTGAAAAATTCCGGGAAAAATTTTTCTGAAAATTGATGTCGGACGCAAGTTGACCTGTCGGAATTGTTCTGCTATTATATGGGAAAGGAGGTAAGGAACGAATGAGGTTGACTCGTACTCAAGCAGTTGTGGCGCAGTCGAGGATTCAATATAAACAACAATTGAAGCGTCTCACAGTCGTGGGGAACTTGGTAGTAAAGGAACCTCAACTGAGGAGCCTATCGCAGATGACCTCTCGTCAACGTCAGAGCAACTGGATGAAGGCTATGTCCCTTTTGATTAGGGCGTAGGGGTACTCCCTTAACCGACAAAAGGAAGTACCCGTTCCGCCCGCGTGGTAGCTTTTCTCTTGGGGTAGTACGGGAGACTAGCTGTCAGCTACCGTTATTTATAATACCAGACCTATATAGGGATGTATAGTTGTAAAACATGGAAATGCCCCGGCCGTCAAAGCCGGGGTTTATTACACTTCTTTAAATTCTCATTTAACGTTAAGTCCTTCTTTAACCGCGTTATTCAACATGTCTACGTGTACGATCATTCGCCGCCCTCCATATGAAATTTCGACTTCTCCATTACAATTATTTCTTCCCACTCGTCTGCTATTTTGAGTAGTTCTTTTGCCATTTCCCGAAGGTGATATGGATTATCGAAATGTCTAGGGCAGTCAACCACGATAAAGACATCGTTAAGCGCCGAGTCTTTGATTACGTACCCTTTGACATAGGTACCACTGATTCTGTTTCTCAGTTGAAGCACGTTACTTACGTTTTTACTCATGCCTTTACCTCCTCGTTCAACTTGTCTAACTTATCGGCCACGAGTCCTAGTTCCCGCGCTATGTTCCTTAGCATGGAAGAATCCATCCACGTGAGTGCGCCGTCTGTAATGTGAGCGAAGTACTTGTCTCACTCCTCTGTGTACTCGATCTTCCCTTCTACGTGACCTCTAAAGTCAACGTGTGATTTAAACTTCACGTACCCGTCCCTCCTTAACTGCTCTTTCTTCCATTCAACTCGTCCAACTTATCAGCAAGTGCGAGCGCGTCTTTTGCTATGTCACGTAGCTGTACGGAAGAAAGCTCCTGTGTAAGGTAATGCGTATCCAGTGTTACCGTGAAATCACCTATAAATAAATAACGCTTGACTATGCCAGACAAAAAGGTCCCTTCAATGAAGTATTGTTCATGTAGTTCCATTGTCCGCCCTCCTCAATTTGTAGTGTGCATCATTACGCGATACTTCTTCACAGCCCCTGACCTTCCCATCCATCAGGAAGTTCTTCATATTTTAATCCAGAGTGCCGCTTGGAGATGATTCCTGTCTTCATCTCCGCGATGGTCATTGCTAGAGCACTGAGTTCCGTGTCGTTGTTCGTTACTTGTTTGAGGGCAACGAGCGCGGAGTATGCTAGTCCTTGTATGTGCTCGCTGTTCATGAGGTTGGTGATTTCTCTTAGCTCCTCCGCCGATACCGTGCCCATACCAGTGTGGATGTTAGCGTAAGGTTTTCGCTTCATATACCACTACCTACCATTTCCTTTTGCAGTCAGGGCAGTAATATAGATTGTAAGTCCTGCATTCGTAGCCGTCCCGCCACGAGTCGATTACAAACTTATCAGTATGTGGACAGTTGTCTTGTATTTTCTCTATCTCCCGATTAACTAAGGTCAACTCATCTCGGAGTTCTTTTTTGCGTTGGATTAGTTGGTCGATTCTGTCCATTATCGTCACTCCAGTACAAATTCAGAAATAATGTACTTCAATCCCTCTTCATCAGGCGCGAAGTACGTTACCTGCTCTCCATCATACGGAATGAAGTCGATGATAAAGCCGGACACGACATCCCCGTTAAATTCGTACTCCTGCACATGGTCAACGATCACGATGCCGTGGTTGAGTCGGAATGTAAGCCCCAAGTATTCAGAGATGTCTCCTACCAGAGAGTCCATGAGTTCAAATAAGTTTTTCATATTCATTTTGTGCCTCCTTGATGATTTTATCTCTGTAGTTATAAAACCATTCTTTTAGCTTCTCTCCGAGCCTCAGTGATTTTTCAAATGTAATCTTATCGCCTACCCACCTCTGGACGAGTATTCCATTGTACTCGATAAGCTGATCTGAATATTTCTTGAGTGCATTAGCTACTTCTTCGTACTTTTCCTCAAGGATTTTATCCACACTGCCCCTCCTATACCGGCATGTCCATCCAACTCATAAGGTGGTGAATGGCATGTCCCGCGTAAGACTTGTAATCCATGAACGTATGGTCTACGATGTCAAGTTGTCTGTACATGTACCTCCGGCCAGTTCCTGCGAACGTCACTTTGGAAGGCTCTACTGATGTTGTCTCCACTGCAACGATGACACTGTTAGGCTTTTGCAGTCCATCTGCAATGTTCAGTTCATTCTGCGCGTGGTAGATGATCGAATCGTGACCTTGCGCAAAGTTACGATAGGCCATAACTACAACCTTGTCATGTCGATCAATCATGTACTCCGTCAGTGTTTTCTGCTTGTCAGGACCGATTAGGATGTTTTCCGTAGAGAATTGGAGCGTGCATGACACAGGTACTTGGATTTCTCTGGCAATGTAATCGGTGTACGTATCTACGTTATTGGTCCATGACCAGACGATTTGCTCCCTGTCTGCTTCCCAGTCTAGCGGGTCTCCTTTGGATTTTCGGAGAGTATGCGGCTCGATGTCGAAATGGATACCAGTGAATTGCGCCGACGCGAGGTGACTTTCGTTGTAATGTTTCACTCTCTGGAGGAAATCCATGATATGACGTTCCCCTTCAGGCAACGCCCACAGAGGCTCTCCCGCCGTTGCGTGAACTTCAATTCCATGTGCTGTAGCTTGTTTAATGAGCCAAGAGTAAAATTCATCGAAAGCGTTCTTAGGGTAGTGAAGGAAGATAGTACCTACGTTGTGACTTCGACAGAACGACACTATTTTGTCCGCCCTAAGTTCACTGGAAGGGAAGTCCCATAACCACGTATAACGCTTATTCATACACATAATCAACCTCCCTGAATGTCGGACATTCTTTCGGAACTACAAATGCATCGAATCTTACTCCCGACCCCTCCTCTGGTTGGTTTAGGTGTGCTTGGTGAAGAGACAGGTTATTAATTCCTAGTGGAAGGGCATATCCTGAGTACACAGCGACAACCCCATCTGGTAGGTACTTGCCTCTTGTTTCCCCGCACCTGCACTCCTTTACTTCGTAGGTAAGATTAAAGACGTCATAACAACTCAAACACTGCAAAAGTTTCATGGCTCTCCTCCTTTTGTGTTTCTCACTTATACTGTCATCATTTTTACCCAACGGGTTGCAAGGTAGTATAAAATCAACCGAAATTAGAGAAAATAGTAATTTACCGCAGATAGTATCGAAAGATATTGACTAATGGGATAAATTTTCGGAAAATAGGAGAAAGGGAAAAGCATAAGAAAAGAGCGTAGGTTAAGCCTACGCCCGTACAATTACCTTACCATCTTCAACTGTGTAATCGACCATCATTGGTGAAGAACCGGTGGTTACATAGTCAGTAACACCTTCGATGGGGCGGTCACTTACGACAAGGACATCCTTCGCCAATCTCAGATAGTTGTCGTGAATTGAGTGCACCGATACGTAATTCGGAAGGATAATGTTGCTCTCTGTAACATCTACTCCGTACTCATCATACACCCGAATCAGACCGTAGCATTTGCTCACTTCTGTTTACCTCCTTAGAGTTCTACTCCTACTTTGGTGAACGCCTTCATTACAGCTTTCGCGTCTTGTTGAATTTCTGGTTGAGCGTGAACGGTTGCTCGTAGGTCAATGAAATGCTTCCATTGTTTGAGGGGTCTGCACTGAATAATACGAGTAGTAATGGCGTTAGGTAGAACAGAACGTGCAATTTCCTTAGCCCTTTTACCACTGACTCCCAACTCCTTCAGTGTTTTTACTGTATCTGAATAGTATTTAATGGTGTCCGTATATCTGTTGTAAATGGACTCCATAACGGCATCATAATGCTGTGTAGCTTCTTCATAAGTGATTCCGACTTTCTCAGCATACTCTGCAAGACCTTCTGGGTACTTGTTGACACCTTCCATCTCTCGTACTTCTGCATTAGAGAGATCGCAGTATCGTTGCGACAGTTCGCACCCGCCCGTCATGTCTGCGTGACGCCATGTTTGCAAGCCGGAAGCCCGGTCAGTTACAAAGTCAACTGTGAATGTAGAGTGGACTTCCAACTCATACTCAGTAAGGCCGAGGTCTTTAAGGGTCGTGTAATCCTCTGTTAGGATGACGGGCTTCCTGAGTTTCGGCTCCCCGATATATGGAGAATCGGAGGCGGGAATCTCATCAGTAAGGCCACAAAGCCATGCCAAACAAGGAACCTTACTTACCTCTCCCAGAATACCGTCAAGTAGGAACGGAGACGTGTTGTAATCGACGATGTTGTCGATAATATCCAGTAGAGTAAGAAGATTCATGGAAATTGTGATAACATCCTGACGAGCTTTCTTGTTGGTCGGGGTGGTCCACCTGATGTAGTTGTTGATCTCCTTGAACGCCGCCATTGTTTCTAGTAGACTCAGCATGTCCTCTGAGGAAGCGCCCGCGATGTCTACCTCAAACACCACGTTCCCTACACTTGCCACGGACAGGTGACCTTTCTTCATGATGCCTTTAATCATCGAGTGCGAGGTGGGCGACAACTTATCATAAGACTGGTAGCATACTCGCGCTACCCCTTCGATGAGTTTGTGGTACTCTGGTGTATAATAGATCAGCTTTACTTGCATCTGGTGTCCTCCTTGGTGTATGTGGGGAGAGGGGTTACCCTCTCCATTACTTGAGTCGCTCTTCGATATAAGCGTGATCGCGTGGTTTCGCGTATGCATGGCCGTCTTTAATCAATAGTGTGGTAGAAGTTGGTTCTTTCTTGGCTTTGTTATTAGCTTCAATGAGTTTGATTGCATCGTCCGTCTGGGAGATTTTCCGTTTTACTGCTTGGAAATCTTCATCGGAGTGGGTGGCCCGCCCGAAGTCGTTCTCCTCCTGCATCTCGTACAGGCGGTTAATCAGTTTTCGCTTCTCATAGTTCAATACTTGCAGTGCATGCTTCATTGTGTATCCTCCTTAAACGTTTTGTTTGTTATCACAGGTCATCCCAATCGTTATCTGCGGAAGCCTTGGCGTAGGTACGAGATTTAGCCTCAAAGAAGTCTGTCTTCGTATCGTTCAGTGCCTCATCGGAGAACGGACGAATCCAAGGCATACAGTTATCTACGCCGGAGTAAGCAGGCTCCAGACCCATCAGTTTGAAGCGTTTGTTAGCAATAAACTTGATGTAGTCTTTGAACTCGTTGAGGTCGATGCCCTCGATTCCATCCAGAACGTACTCCGCCCACTCGGATTCAAGCTGTACCGCTTTGTCGATGAAGTCGTACACGTACATGATGTTTTTCGTCGTATTCAGTTCCGGGTAGTCAATCAGGAGTTGTTTGAATACCTCACCGAAGAAGTAAGCGTGGTGTTGTTCATCCACTTTGTTCGGCGGAGTTCGCTACGCTCCACCCGTCCTCTAAGGACTGCTGCATGTTTCCATGCAGGTCAGACTATATCACCTGCCCAGAGGGCAGCCCTCCATTTCCACCGTCAAACGCTTACGGTGTACTCCCGTTCCGGGATAGTCGTTGCACGTTCTACTAGCCTCGGAGGCTAGTAACTTCGCTCAGGATTACCATGCCGCCCATCACAAGCGGTTTAGGCTCCCCTGAATTAGAAGGGTTTTCACTGTAAGATTGCTCTTACAGGGCGCAAACTTTACGCTGAATGTAGCTAATCATCTGAGTCGTAGCCAACATACGCTTGTCCTTCGGTCGATGGTCGCGTGCTGTGTTGTAGAAAAACGCAAACCCTGCGTAGAAGAAGATGCCCTCCAGAACCATGTCAGCCACAATCGCTTTAAAGAACGTCTGAGGCGTAGGATTATCACGGAACTCCTGATATGCGTCCCGGATAAACAAGTTACGGCGTAGCAGAACTTCATCGTGCTTCCAGTACTCAAAGATTTCTTTCTGCTCCTCCCACGGAACCAGAGAGGACAAGATGTATGAGTAAGACTGGTTATGGACTACTTCTTGCTGTCCAATGATGGCGGCAATAGCTTGCAGAGAAGAGTCTGTGAGGTAGTCTTTTACATCCCCCACGAACATGGTTTGCATTGAGTCCAGAACCGCCAACAGGCCGATGATCTTCTTAAATGCTTCTTGTTCTCGCGGAGAGAGGTTCGGGAAGTTAGTCTTGTCTGTGTTCATTGGAATCTCGTCTGCAATCCAGTGATTGCCTAATAGTACCCGATAGAGCTTGTACATCTGGGGCATTCTGATGTCGTCCCAGTTCAGGATGCCGGAGCATTCGCCATTAATGATTTTGGTCGATTTGTTTGGTGCTGTGATGTCGAAGATGTTCTGTTTCTTCAATGTCTCGCTTACGCTCACTTTGATTTCCTCCTTACTCTGGTTAGGTAGTAAGCCCGCCCCGAAAGGCGGGCGTTGTTATGCGGAGCAGGAATCGCAATCCTCTACGGTAAGGGCCTGACTACGCACATAGTAGGTAGTCTTGAGTCCAGACTTCCATGCGTCCAGATGCAGGTCGAGGAACTCTCTAGCCTTAATATCAGGTCTTACATACAAGTTGAACGACTGTGCTTGGTCAATGTGACGTTGCCGCACCGCCGCCAACCGGATGGAAGCGTGCTGATCGAGCATGAAGGCGTTTTTACGATAGTACTGAATCGTCTTAGCATTCAGATCAGGTGCCGGATGGGGAATCTTGTAAGTTGTCTTTTCCTCATACGGCATCAATTTGTAGATCGGGTCAATGGATGCTGTAGTACCTGCGATAATGGAAGTAGAGCCTGTCGGGGCAATAGCCATTAGGTACCCATTACGGATTCCATATTTAGCTACGTCCTCTGCTAGTTGCATCCATAGGTCAGCATCCAGTTCGTCGTCAAAGTACCCGCGAGATCGGAAGTACTCTCCAGTCTCCCACTCAGAGCCTTTAAACAGAGGGTAAGCTCCCTTCTCCTTAGCCAGTTCCATAGATGCTTTGATAGCAAGGTAGGCAATCGTCTTGTATGCATTGTCGTTGAAGTGATATGCGGCTTCCGACTCCCACATAATACCTTGCAGAGCCATTGCGTGATGTAGACCAGAAGTACCCAATCCGATAGCACGATACTTGCTGTTCGTGTGTTTGGCTTGCAGTACTTCTATGTTGTTGAGGTCGATCACGTTGTCAAGCATACGTACTGCGATAGGAACGACTTTATCCAGTTTGTCTAGTGCCCGCGCCAAGTTGATCGAAGCTAGGTTACATACTACAAAGTCACCCGGCTTTTTCTTGGTCACAATTACCGTGTCGCCATTTTCGTCTACCAACTCTTCCGAGATGACGCGGGTGGGTGACATGTTCTGAGCGATCTCCACACACAAGTTAGAGGAGTAGATCATACCTTTGTGCTTATTCGGGTTCGCTCGGTTTACAGTGTCCCGATAGAACATGTATGGTGTTCCTGTCTCAAGTTGAGACTTCATGATGCGCTTCATGATGTCGATTGCCTGTACAGTAACACGGGACAGATTAGGGTTGTCTACGCACTCTTGGTACTTATTACGGAAAGAACCGTTGCCTTTCTCCTCGTCGTAGAAGTCCTCCAAAGACCACCCCATAACTTGACGCACCTCATGGGGGTCGAACAGATGCCACTCGCCCCGCGCTTCCACTGCTTCCATGAACAGGTCAGGGATACATACGCCGGGGAAGATGTCGTGGGCACGCAGACGTTCATCACCGTTGTTCAGCTTCAGGTCAAGGAATGCGAGGATGTCTTTATGCCACACATCTAAGTAAATGGCGATAGAGCCTTTGCGAGTCCCTAGTTGATCTACAGACACTGCCGTGTTATTCAGTTGGCGAATCCACGGGACAACGCCACTGGATTTACCGAAGTAGTCCCTAATCTTAGAGCCACGTGAGCGCACTTTGCCCATGTACACCCCGATTCCTCCGCCCATTTTAGAGAGACGAGCAACGTCAGTGTTATCGTTGTAGATGGAGTACAGGTCATCATCTACAGTGTCAATGAAACACGACGACAGTTGTCCTCCCTTCGCCTTACCTGCATTAGCAAGTGTCGGGGTGGCTACGGTCATATACTGGTTAGCTAGTGCCTCATATGACTCAAGAATGAGTCCAAGGCGTTTGTCCTTGTCCTCTTTAATCATCAGTTGCATGGCAATTACCATGAACCGTTCTTGAGGAAGTTCCATCGTTTTTCCGTCATAATCACTTGCCAGATAACGCTCCGCCAGTGTGACGATGCCAATGTAGTCAAAGACTTTATCGTGGTCAGGTACAATATGTTGTTCCAGATAACGGATTTCATCTTCTGTGTACTCAGTCAGCAGTTCTTCTTTGTAAATGCCTTTGTCAACAAGTGTTTTGATTAGAGTCAGAAACGAGCCGTAAGGGTGTTCTGTATACGACTTGTATCCTCGATTAAGCGCGGCTTCTTTGTATAGCTTTGTCAAGTATGCCCGCGCCGCCACATAAGTCCACATCGGTTCTTCGATTGTGATAAGCTCCACTGCGGACATGTAGATTAGTCTGGTGATTTCTTCTGCTTGAATCTCAGGTCTTGAGCCGATCTTAGACATTACCGAATCAAAGAGCTTGGCAGGGTCTGCGTTGCTATAGCTCGATGTGATTCGTTCGATGTACCTGCGTAGTCGTTCTGGATTGAACGCCATGCTTCTGTTATTCGGCTTTAGTACTTGCAAGTAAATCACTCCTTCTGCTGTTATCCGGCATGGTTCTGGAGAGTATAAGCAAGGTGCCCACGCCGTTTAGAAGTAGTATAATTATAAGTTCGTGAGCCTACATTCTAACGGTTTACGGTACCCCTGCTTATTGATCTTTTCACTTATACTGTCGCAATTTTTCTGGGCGAGTTGCAGAAAAATAAAATGCCCCAGTCAGTTTTGACCAGAGCATTCTGTTCCTCCCACCACTCGGAGACCCGTGGCGGGAACAAAGATTCGCTTGGGACTAATTTTTCAGATGCAACTTAAACGAGATCGTTGGAAGGAACAAGCTTTGTATAGAATTAGTTGTTCAATGGAGCTTCATGCATTAAACAAAAAGGCCATAAGTATCAAGCTTTATGGCCTTTAAAACATTATTTATTAAACACGAGTGTTCTTTTCGGACTACCTAAAATCGCTGAATAATTTCTAACATTGCATTTATCTTACCAATGTAGGTGCTCTGTCTGCCAGTCTGATATGATGGAGGAACTTTACCGATGGATTCCAGACAGAAGGAACTACATAAAAAAGAAGATGTCTCAACCGCCAAGTAAAAGACATCTCCTTCACGAAATGTATTGTTAGCATCAATCATAAATCATCATTGCCTGACATGACAGCCCGTTCCTCCCACCACTCGGAGACCTGACCGATAGGCCAGTGGCCATAAAGTTGGAGACGGGATTTTGTCGAGCACTAATAGCTTATTGCTTAGTACTAAACCAACTGAACACTGACCACTAAATACTCAATACTGAGCACTTACCCCAACGATAAGCTACTCTTATTGAATATCTGTATACCAATAGCAAACTGGTATAAACTGTTGTGGTCATGGTGCGTGGTTTACTACGTCATGTCAGGCAATTACTACCTAAGTTATTCCACGACGATCTCGGTTACGGCATTTACTTCGTTCAGCGTACCGTCCAGTTCAGTCATAAACTCCACGAGGAATTTATTGACCCCATCCATACGCTCTCGCGGGACCAGATACAGAACCTCAGCAGTAAGTGCCTTGATTGCGGATTCATCCAAATCTTTCACTTTATTGTTAATAGTCTCATTGTGTGAACGAACTTCGTTTTCCGCCTTCTGTACCGCCCGACCATATTGGCTATTCAATGCCTGCACATATGGTTGAATGTCGCGACGATAGATCAGGGCCTCTTGAATCGTCATTGTCTTACCGCCGACAGTGATATACGTGTTCATGTTAGCCTTATCAATGGCGGTTTTAATCTTCGTAAACTCTTTAATCAGATCATCGAACTGCTGATAAAGAGAGTTTACAGCTTCAATTGCTTGGTTGTGGTTGCGATTCAACGGCACCTTTTGGTCACCAAGCGGGTGGCGCGATGCACTAGAGATAGCCCCGTAGACGCCGATTTGATTTGCAATGTTGCTAAGTTGTGCCTTGATAGTTTTCAGACGAGTCAGACCGCGTGCGATAGTCATTTTACGTTGTTCACTCATTACTAAATTCCCCCTTAGTTATGTATGGCCGCCCTAACCCATCCACTCAAGCGACCTGAACGTCACCATACTAGACGTTTTCCCTTATGTTCCGAGGGCGTCCCCTCGGCCGGAGACCGGTTCTCCTGTTTTCTGTGGGCCTCACCCCATATCCCACATGCCGCGCCCTTTGCTACGTCATCCTTCCTTATGCGGCTTTCCTAATCGAATGGTAAACGCTCCCCTTGCCCTCCACATAGGAGCATCTGCCGTACCTCCCTAAAGACGCATGTTGTGTACGGCTCCCTCTATAACCGGACAGGGCGGTGAACACAAAGGAGTAGATGAGTTTAACAAAGTATTACCCTGCCTCACACCATATCGTGTAGGCGACGAGCGTTCAAAATATACATTTGATTTTAATTTTTTTTCTTACCTCCTTTTTAGTTTTAGTCTATAAGGTTGTAAGGATGTGCGTACAATTTTTGGTTAGTAGTTTCCAATCATCTCCTTATAATGTGGTCGGGGTGAACCTATGAATTGTGCATGTGGGCGGTACTTAACACAGCAATCTCGTGTTATCGCCAAACTCTACGGGCTAGATGGCTCACAGTGCCTTTTCTGCATGTCCGAAACCTTGGATATACCATATCAGGAATTGCTAGACAGGTATCAAGGTATAGAAGACTGCCGGGAATGCTCCAGAAAGCGTAAGCGAGAGGAAATGAGAAGACTTCTAAGGGGATGATTAGATGAAGTATCTTCAATCGGGGTATACAGGTAACGCTAAGGTGCTGAACGTGCTGTTGCTGAATGACTTGCACGTTGGTTCCGAAGCCGCCGACCTCGGTCTGTTAAAACGGTGCATCAAATTCGCTGAGAACAATAGAGAAAATACTCGTATTCTTCTGAATGGCGACCTGATCGAAGGCGTGACCAAACTCAGCAAAGGCGACATCTATACTCAGCGAATGACCCCGAAGGAGCAGATTGATTACGTTGTAGACTTGCTTGAACCAGTCAAAGACCTGATCGACGGGGTAACAGAAGGAAACCACGACTATCGCATTATGCGTGAGACTTCTATTGATGTGGTAGAGATGATCTGCCGATACCTCGGCATTAAGGATAAATACCTTGGTATCCGTGGAATCGTTGGCTTCTCGTGGAACAAATGCTTCTACTCTGTGGATATGCACCACGGAACAGGTGGAGGAAGTACTGTTGCGGCAGTAGAGAATAACATGAAGAAGCTGTGGAAATCAGATACGGATGTTATGTACTGTGGGCACTGGCATAAAGAATTTGCCAAACCTATCAAGCGATTTGCAGTTGACCCGTACAACAAAATCGTCCGAGAAGAGAAACGTTGGTTGGTATGTGGTAATACGATTGTAAACACTGCTGAATACGCGGCAAGGGGCGGATATGAAGAGGGATTCCCCTCCCAAGCAGTGCTGAAACTGAGCGGCAAGAAACACAACAAGGGCATCGAGGTAGAGTGGATTAGATAATGCTACCTGTCAAGAAGTGCCCCGCCTGTAATCTAAGGTACGTGACTTCCAAAGCACGATACTTCTTCAAGAAGGAAGGGCTACAAGGAGAGCCTATCTGCCTGTACTGCCTTGCTGAAAAGACGGGTAAGGCAATAGGCTCACTTGGTTTATTGGAAGACGGACCTTCTTCTCAGACTCCCGCCGCCGTGGATACAGCGCAGATGAGGAAGTCAGTACAAGGTTGCCGCCCTTGTGCTCAGAGAAGGAGGTCGTTCTAGTTGGATTACAGCAGGTACATCGACCCCTTTTTTCTATCTAAGATTACGTATATTGACGCTGACGGCAAGCGAAGGGTAAAGAACCCTTACCGAAACCGTAAGTCATACGACATCATTGTCCCTAGCGTAAACGATGACGGGAACTTTGTGTTCCTCGTACCTGAGAGTGTAGTGGGTAAGTCGGTGTTCGTGGAGTTCCCCGGTAACACTCGCTATCAGTTTGTTGTCAACCCACAGACGAATGAAGTGACTGTTATCGGTATCCCGCCGCTTACTTATATTGAAGTAGTCGTGGTTAATCCTCAGCCTTTGCCGCCCTCTCCCGATGACCTTTATTGGGATGAGCTAGGGTACGATGCTCAGAAATCCATTGTGGCGGCGTGGGGAAACATCGAACTCGTCTGTAATGTACTTTATCCGGCCACGGCGGAGTCCGAATTAGGATTTGACGAGCATAACACAATTAAGTATCAACTCGTCGGGTGGAGAAACAACTGCGGAAACGAGAAGGGAACGAGCTTCACCAAGATCAACGCCCCGAAGAATGGTATCTACTTTCCGCCACCTCCGCCACCTCCTCCAGACCCACCAACCGACCCTGAGATTGACCATGATTACGACCTCAAGTTTGTATTGCGGTGGGAAAACAGTACAAACACAGACTTGGACTTCCATGCGTATCTTGACCACACCTATGATAAGAGGGTTTGGTACGGAGGGAAGACCTACGGAACGGAACCGAACAAGATGTGGCTCGACTACGACTATACAATGCACAATGACACCGGTAGAGAAACACAGCCGGAGATCATCACAGTTATGGGCTATAAGAACTCTACTATCTCCTTGCAAATCAATAACTTCAACCGAGGTGTCCTCAAGGAGGAGGTAACCGTAGAGATATTCGATGCGAGCCAAAAGCTTTTGAAAAAGTACACGATTCCGTATTACGCATTGTCAGGGGAGAAGAAATACTGGGTCTGTGACGTTGATCTGGCCACTAAAGCCATTACCGACAAGCTGAAGGAGATACCTTCAATGGGGACATTTAACTAAGGCGGTGAGACCAATTGCCGAGTGCTAACCGAACGCTTAGAGGTAATAAACGGAGGGCTGTACACGACAGGCTCATCGTTCCTAAGAACGGTTTCCAACTGCCTGCCGACCCTCCAAGACCTATCATCGAAGACCTACCAGATAAACCAGTAGGTCAGCGATGCACAATCACTCACGTAATAATCTATGAGATGTATGTTACCTATGAGGGTAAGCCTGCTAGGAAAATCCACCGAATCAAGTTCTCTGATATTGTAGGTAACCCGGTCACGGAAGAGAAACTTGAGCAGGGGTATGATCTGGTTACTCAGCAGGGCGAGACGATCACTGTTAAGTGGCATCACAATGACGGTAACTGGGCACGCTCCGCCCTGATTCTACACAATAAGAAAGCTGCAAAGACTTCCTATTACGAACCTAACTGGGGTAACGTCTATGGTGTAGGTCTTGAGTGGATTTCCTGTGACGGTACTCAAAGCGGTACTATCTGGGCCAATCGGCATTTAGGTAACACAAGTTCGACGGTAAACAGTGATGGTACCATCACCATAAATATTAACTACTTCTCTAGTAACGCTGAGCCTGACTATGCCCCTACAGCAGTTCGTGGTGGGCTGATGTTAGGAAACCCAGAGCCTTATCGTACCATGTGGCTAATGGGACAAGAGCTACCAATACGTGTATTCCCCGCCCTTGGGGAGATAGGTAGAGGTTGCATGTTTGGGTTCAATCCAAACGTTATGAACTTTGTGAAAGTTGCTCCTGCTCTACCTACTTGGTTAAGACTGACCGGACAAGGTACAGCCCGTGGGGATGCTATCGGTATTAGTTGGGCTAAAGATGAGTTCCATACTTTGCCGGTCCGCCCGGCCATTGAAGTCGAAATGTCTCCTGTTGTCGATAGGGTGAATTTCCCGAACGCTCAGGAGATCAATGGACTCTACGTCTTCCCTATGCGTGTCGGGAAATACAGGACTGGTAATGTATCAGGCTCTACTATATTCTTCCACCACAGAACTGAAGGTGAGTGTATAGTCAGAATTTATCTACTTGAGACCGACGACCAAGGTAACCCTCAATATACCCTAATGAAGAAGCAGTATCATTACTATTGGGGACCTACTGGTAACTCTTGTCCAGTACTTGAGGAAGAGTATACAGGAACCTTGCCATATCCAGAAAAGCCTATGGATACTTGCGCGGGAGTGGAGCCGCCAAGTGATGTACCGGACTACAGCGGAACTATTACCGATTTGGGGTACTTCTGCAACAACTCCATCGACCCCGACTCGATTGACCAGTACTACTGGAATCTACCTAGTCTAGGCGTTCCAGAGAACTTCTGGGAAGGGTTCAACTACATCCACAAAAACTTGTGGGGAGACAATGAATTTTACATCAACACGGGGGACAAGTTCTACCCGTACCTATGGTTACTGGTCACGTCTTCTATGTCAGGAGATGTGGATGTACCGGAATTGGCCAAGGATTGGCAAGAATTTAAGTCTTGGGCGGCCTCTGCCGAATCTGGTATTAGCTGTCTAAACGACTTCCAAAAGGCTATGGTATACATGTCCAACAATCTGGGGTTGCCTGTGCTGTTCTATAACAGGACTGGAGTGGATAGGTACCTGCAAGGTAACATACTGGACTTGATGGCCAGATACATCAACGAGACTAAGCCGTTCGCGTATGAGTATCTGACATTTAACCAGTCCCATACAGACCCGAGCGTAGGAGCGTACAACTTCGACCCGTCCTATTACTACCGTCAACAGAACCCAGAGTGGGACAACTACAAGTCCTTTATCAACATTGAGCCTGAAGGTATGGATTTCGGGGATGAGAATTTCCGATTGGGTTCTCAGATCGTGAAGTCTATGGGTATTTGGTTGACAGACCCCGCCCATCCGACAGATTACATCATTACACAGTCTGGGTTCACATCACCGGACATTCATCCAACGAATCCAATCCACAGGTACCAGTACGACTGGTGGACAGGCTCACTGCTACAGGATTATAATGACAACTTCAAAGCATACGTGGCGGCTCAAATAGCAGTACACGAGATGGGTCATGCTATTGACTTCTTCGTGATTCCGTACAACAACGGTAAGCCTCTCAGTGATTCCGCTGAATGGTGCGACATCAGTGGGTTCGATAGAACGAGACCATACGACACCAGTGTCCCAGAGATCACTAAGTCCAATCCGGGCAATATAGCAGACAACGGAAAACTTGCACCTGTGTCTCCATACGGTACTACCCACCGATTTGAGGACTTTGCAGAGACTTTCCGTATGTACGTGTTCCGCCCAGACATTCTGCGGAAGTACTGGAGAGCGAAGTACGACTTCATGGAGACGTACGTGAAGCCTATGACTATGGAGAACGTGCCACTACCTGCCAACTAGGAGGTTAATCCTATGATACTAAAGGTTGAAGGTGGCGGTCAATCCGTCACCGTTGACAATACAAACTGCAAGGTAGGGGAAGTGAAGATTCTGGCTGATGCAAACAGCCAGAGTCTCCACAACTTCCTGCATTATCACATCAATTGTGACTACCAGTTATTCAAGGAGATGTACGCAGAGGAGAATGAAGACCTGCGCGTGTTTCAGGATGGGCGGTGGGTTTTAAACAAAGCAAGCGACGACTATATCAGAAAGCACATCATCCCTCTGTGCGAAGAATACGGACTAACCGTAAAGGAGGTAAAAGCATGAAGACAGAGCGCATCTATCTACGGACTACGTCAGAAGACAAAAAATTTCTGCAAAAGATTGCAGAGGATAAGTACGAGGGTAATCTGTCCGCACTCTTCAATGACATGATTCAAAAACTAAGGGAACAGGAAGGTGAAGAGTAATGGAACTTCGTAAACGCGGACAACAAAGTAAGATCGAGAAGTACGGTCTCGTCGAACATGCTCTTAACCTTCTGAAAGTCACACCGAAGCTGACATATCAGCAAATCTGTGAAGAGCTTAACACCATCGGCAACGTGCCGGAAGAAGATCGAATCACTCCAGACAACCTCACTCACTTTGTTCGTAACTATCCTGATGTCCGCCGCGAGGTTATGTTGGCCAACCGCAGTTACATGCGCAAACTCGTGTTTGAGAGTGCAGAGTTTGATATGCTCGGCCATCTGAAAGAGATGGCGGCGAGAACAATGTCAATGATCGAGATTATGGAGGAAATGTCTCTACAGGAAGGCAAGCTACCCAAGGCTTCTGACTACAAAGCACTAAACTCTGAGTTGCGTGAGACCCTGAAACAGATCGAGGGTATCCACAAAGAGATTTACCAGATGGAAGTCGTTCGTGAGTTCCTTATGGAGGTAGTAAAAACACTGAAGGAGGTTTCACCAGAAGCCCTATCTGCCTTCATTGCAAAAATGAAAGGCAAACGCGAGAACTCGCACATCGTTAGCGAACTGCTTCAAGGGGGACTGAAATAATGTCTAAATCTGCGGCAAAAATCTATGCGTATGTGGGGACAATGGGTGCAGGGAAGACCAAGAAACTTGTCTCCCTTTATAACAAATTTATCAGTGAAGGTAAGAACGTAGCAGTATTCAAGCACGTTAACGATGTACAACGGGGCGGGCATGTGGATGCTGTGGTTGCTCGTAACGGAGACGCCGCCCCGGCCACGGCTATCGAGTCTCTATGCGAAATCCTAGGAACTGTCTTGAGTGGAGAGTTAGATGCTGTACTGATTGATGAAATCCAATTCTTCGACGATGAGGATACACTTCTGACCATTGAGTTGGCGGCAAGCCTCGGCACTGATGTCCATGTATTCGGTCTTGATATTACATCTGACATGGAGACATTTGGTCCTATGGGTGACATCCTAGCTCTTGCGGATGAAGTCAAGAAGCTAAAAGCTAAGTGTCACATCTGCGGGAGACCCGCCCGCATAAGCGCTTACGTCGGTACAGAAGAGAAAGAAGGGGTGGTAAAAGTAGGGGACATCGGTGACTACCAACCTACTTGCCGTGACTGCTTCCACTTTAGCGGTAAGTTCTCCAATAAATTTACTAGTCCTGTAAATCCGACTGAAGAGACCGGAGAACTTGTATATGAAGATGACGAGTTTTACGAATTAACGTTCGATTTTGAGGACTTAGGGGCAGAGATCGGTGTGTACAAGTCCAGTCTTGAACAGGCGGGGTACACATATGAGGACGTTAAAGACATTAACTCCTCAGAAGGACTCACAAACCTACTGAAAGACTTGGGATACATCTAAGGGTGATATTATGAACAACAGCTTACTTGACAGTCTATTTGAAGATGTTATTACTATGGCAGAGTCTGAAAACAATTCCTTGGGGCTTTGGCGAGAGAAGCCCCTCGGTCTTGTTGACTTCTTTACTGAGATGCTAGGGGAGAAGCCGTTCCCCGGCAAGCAGACGGAGTTGCTTGAAATTGTCGAGCAAATTTTGGATAAAGATAACCTCCCTGAAGGTCATAAGTTGAAGCAGGTAACAGAGGTTGCGGCTATGTGGGGAAAAGGTTCAGGAAAAGACTTTATCATCTCCGGTATCGTAGCATACATCCCATACCGTCTGAACTGTATGAACAACCCACAAGAGTACTTCGGGTTCGGTAAAGGGGAGCCTATCGACATCATCAACTTGGCTAAGAACGCTAAACAAGCCGAGAACGTATTCTTCACCAAGCTAAAGGCTCGTCTTGCGTCCTGTAAGTGGTTTAAGAAGGTTGACCGCCCTCCGGTTGCTTACAATGAGTATCAAGAGAAAAAGGACACCATTGTGTTCTATAACAACATACGAGCGTTCTCCGGTCACTCTGAAGCAGGTTCATTCGAGGGGTTTAACCCATTGGTTGCCATCTTCGACGAGGTAGGGGACTTTGAACGCAACTTGGCAGAGTTCTGTTATGACACGCTACGTTCTTCTGCAATGTCCCGTTTTGGTAAGCGCGCTCTCTTGTTGTTCATTAGCTTCCCAAGGTCAGCTAGTGATTTCATGGTATACAAGTACAATCAAGGTCAGGACGATAACGAACCAGAGGTCGTCTCGTCCCGTGGTGCTTCATGGGAAGTGAATTTGAACATTAAGCGAGAAGACCTTGAGATGGACTACAAAAAAGACCCGGAAGGCGCGAAAATGAGGTTTGAGTGCATCCCACCTGCTCAAAAGGGAGGATTCTTCCAGTACCCTGAACGTATTGATGACTGCGTTAAAGCAGGCAAGCAGAATCCTTGTGTGCTAGAGGAAATCACCATTACCAACCTTCTTGATAATGGGGAAGAACGTCACTTTGTAGGTTACGATGTTGCTCTATTCAAGGAGACATTAGAACTCGATACAACCAAGACGTACTACCTCGGTCTTGACGGCGGTATTACAAGCGACTCCTACACCTTGAGTCTGTTCCATGCAGAGACATTCTACGAGGAAGTTGTTGAGGGAGGAGACGCTGTAGAGAAGGCTCGTAATAAGCCCGTAGAAGACCTTCTGATAGAGTGGAAGCCTGACACGGTATATAAGATACCTGTAAGCGTACAGAACGTCATAGACATCGTAGAAGCCATCTGCGAGCGTGTTTACGTCAAGGCGGCTCTGATGGACAAATTCAACTCTGGTGCTATGGTACAAAAACTCATGGAATTAGGGGTGGAAGCAGAAGACAAGGTGTTCTCCAACCCGTTCCAATTGGTTATCTACACTAACTTCAAAAACCTTGCCTACACAGGTCATCTGGAACTACTAGATGACGAAAAGGCGAATGAAGACATGAAACACATCCTGTTAGTGAATGGGAATAAAATCGACCATGATAAGGGTCGCTCGAAGGATACTTGTGACGCACGTACCGCCGCCGTGTACCTCTGCTCCAATGATGACCCAGTAGAAGAGTCAAATTGGAGTATACCAACGATAGCAGGGGCGGTAAGGAGATAGGGTGCATTACGCACCCTTTTTTAATTTGTCCTTGTCTACTTTCCGCATCCAACGGTAAAGCCGGAGGACCTGTGTAAGGTCAATTTTGTAGAGGCGGGATAGAGCCATAAGAGCACCTTCCTCAGTAATGCCTATTGCTTTGGCGTTAATTGGGGTCCCATCAATATCAACTACAGATACTTTAAAATAAAGAGAGTCAGGAATCTTGCGAAGTGAGTTTGTGACATTGGTATTGCCGTGACCAACGGCACGAAGCAGGTCATTCAAGCAGAACATGAGTTCACCTTCCACTAAACCCACCCGAACCGGGTGATTCCCATATTTAAGGACTGTCCCCAGGTCTTTACTAGCCATTGATACCTCTCCCTTATCAGTACTCTCACTTATACTGTCACTATTTTTCATTAATTGGTTGCATGAAATTAGAAAGTGAATGGTAACATCTCTTCTTTTCAAAAATAAAAATCTTTGAATGGTATTTTTGGTCACGGATTTTAAAAATAAAAATCTTTGTAGTGTAAATTTTACTATGGAAGTATAGAAATAGTACTTAAAAAGATTAAGTATAGAAATAATACTCTCCTGCGGAGAGGTTCGTCGCGGGGATGTGAAGTTTTACTCTACTGTCCTTATATTGAGAGTGTACGCACAACGGCGGCCGCGCCGCATAGGGGGATGTCTATGAAAAAGATTTTCGTTTTGGATACCAATGTCATCCTGTCAGACTACATGTCTATTTATGCTTTTGAAGATAACGTAGTCGTACTGCCCTCTACTGTCCTTGAGGAGGTAGACTCTAAGAAAGATCGTACAGATGGCGTTGGCCTCAACGCCCGCGCCTTTAGTCGTGAGATTGATAATCTTCGCAAGATTGCACCCCTCCACAAGGGAGTGCCTCTACCCAACGGCGGGACATTGGTGACAGATATTGTACCTTCCGCATCTTCCGTTTACGACTTCTTTATGGAGAAGACCCCTGACAACGCTATTCTAGCTTTAGCGTGGCAAATAGGAGGTCGTGAGGAGTCTCCTGTTATCTTGGTATCCAAAGACGTTAACATGCGCGTCAAAGCCGATACGGTTGGCTTGGTGGCGCAGGACTACATGAACGATAAGGTACTCACCTCTGCTGACGATAAGTACAAAGGCTTCAGAGAGATCGAAACCGATAGTGATTCCATTAACACCTTTTACTCTGAGAAGTCCCTGCCGATGGACGGATTTAACGAGAACGAATTTATAATTTTAAAACATAGCCGCCAGAGCGCTCTGGGGCGCGTATACGGCGGTTTTATGCGTCCCCTATATAATTACACTGGTCAACTCGTTTGGGGCCTTACAGCGCGAAATGTGGGCCAGAGAATGGCATTAGATTTGCTACTCGACCCAAACATCCCTCTGGTGACCATTACAGGGAAGGCGGGGACGGGTAAAACACTCCTCGCACTCGCCGCCGCCCTTCAACAGACGTTGGATGATAAACGCTATCGCAACGTGCTTGTAGCGCGTCCTGTAGTCCCTATGGGGAATGACATTGGATACCTGCCGGGCGAGATGGAAGAGAAGCTACGCCCTTGGATGCAACCGATCTACGACAACCTTGAGTTCTTGTTCAACTGTAAGAACGAGAGCGACCTAGACAAAATCCTCGCGGGTATGTGTGAACTGAAGGTAGAGGCTCTCACGTACATTCGCGGACGATCTATCCCTGAGCAGTTCATTATCATTGACGAGGCCCAAAACCTCACAAAGCACGAGATCAAGACCATCCTTACCCGTGTGGGTGAGGGTAGTAAAATTGTCCTAATAGGCGACCCTGAGCAGATTGACCACCCGTATCTCGATCAGTTTAGTAACGGTCTGACTTACGTGGTAGAGACCATGAAAGAGCAAAAACTTGCGGGGCACGTACATCTGGAGAAAGGTGAACGCTCTGCATTAGCACAGCTGTGCGCCGACATGCTATAAGGAGGGTGCTTGCATGCGCATCATTAGTAACACAAGCTATTGGGCGGCAAGTCGTATTGCATGGAGTCTCGGACTTAAAAGAGGCGAGTGGAAATTCGTATCAAGTCATAATATAGACCATAGCGGTATTCGGTTAGAGTTGCGGGGCGCAGATGTCATCCGCATGAGTTAGTAGGTTATTTTACTGAAGCAGAGAGATGGTATTTATACGGCAGGTACGAGGACACGACCTCCTGTAGTTAATGCAGGAGGTTTCCCCACTATACTGAGATTTAGCTAGTGAAGGTGGTGATCTTGTGAGATTCTTTGAAAGACTCTGGTCTTTCGTCACGAGGCCTTGGGGCGGGTTTAATAAGCAAGAGTACTCCAGAAACGAACGAACCGTTACTGCTAGTAACTTCGGCGGGAGCAAGAAAACTGACGATATGGAAGGCGGGCAAGTACCTAAGCTCCGAAAACACATGCTACTTAACGATGTCGCGTTAAAGCGGTACTCTCCAAGGGAGGTACTTGAAATCTTGAAGTATAACCACCCTGATGTGTCTCAAGCGGTGTGGAACTTTAAGATCATCGGCAACTCAGGGTACCGGGTGAAAGTAACCCTACTGGATGGTGTTACTGAACACAAGTCAGGTCAGAAGCTGATCGAGGACTTCCTACGTAATCTTGAGTTTTACAACACGAACGGATACGAGAAGTCGAAGAGCATCAACAAGCTGACAGACGAAATGATTGACAACATCCTCATTCTCGGCGCGGCCTCGATGGAAATGGTAATGGACAGGAACTTTGAAAACGTGCTCTACTTTGCTCCTGTTGACCCTGACACTATCTCGTTTGAGATGGAGCAAGGGCGGCTTGTTCCCTACCAAAACACAAGCCGTAATGGAAAAATAAAATTAGATATTCCCACGTTCTTCTATGAGGGACTTGACGAGTCGGTTACAGACCCATACGGAACGTCTCCATTCCTGTCGGTAATCCAGACTATCCTGTTCCACTTACAGGTGCTCGAAGACCTGAAGATGATTATCCACAACCAAGGGTACGGAAAGTACGACATCAAGATTGTTGAGGAAGTCCTACTGAAGCGAATGCCGGTTAACATTCGCAACAACGAGGTGAAGAAACAGGCGTGGTTGGACGAACAGCTTAAATCAATCATTGAAGCCTACTCCAAGCTAGACCCTGACGCCGCCTTTGTTCACTTCGACTCCGTTGAAGTAGGCATGGTGGATGCGGCCAAGGCTACTATCGACCCGCAGAAGATTATGGCTGTGATCGACGCTATGATGAACAATGCTCTGAAACAGTTCTCCACCCTCATGGGGCGGCGCAGTACAGGCCAGACCGAACAGTACGCAAAAATGGAAATCAAAATCTTCATGAAGTCTGTACAGCGAGTGCAACGTATGATTGAGTCCATGTTCTCTAGGGCACTGACGAAACTGCTCAACATCAACGGTATGCAAGGATACGTGTTCTTTAAGTTTAATGACACTGAAATCCGTACCGAACTGGAGAAAGTGAATTTCGAGCAGATTGCGATTCAAAACGCCCAACGTAAACGCGACAACGGATGGATTACGCAAGACGAGGCCGCCGAGGAGATCACTGGCCACAAAGCTGTTGGTGACCCTGATAAAGAGATGCTCGGCATCGTCAAGTCTGAGCCGAAAGGGGCGGCGGACGAACGTCAGCCAAATGACCCTCAGTCCTCTGATAGTACATCAAACACCTAGCAGGAGGTAAAGAAATGGAAGGAGCCTTATTTATCTTTAGAGATGGTACTAAGATTACTGGACATAGCCGACCTGATGATATTGTAGCCAAGTACAAGAGACTACAGGAAAAGGGTGCTCAGGTTCGGATTTCAGGCAAAGAAGTGCTGAAGATTGTGAATGATGGTGAGGTTATCTACTTCGCACCTGCATAAGCTGTGTACGCCCCTGTGTTAAAGGGGCGTTTTCATGTCCTTATAATAAGTCCAGATTGGCTTAGGGGGTGTACGAGATATGCCGCGTCCTACTCCGGCTCAACTGAGGAAAATCAATAAACTTTCCCAGACTGAGTTGAAGGAAGACCAAGTGTTCGTATTCCGTAGCCTATCTGCTGACACCCTTCCTGTTACGCGGTGGGGTTGGTTCGGAGAGTACAGCATCAACATGACCGAGAAGATGCTTCATAAGCTGAAGAAGGATTACCAAAAAGGCGTAGGTCTTTTGGCTTCCCATAACAGCTATCGTCTTCCGTTTGGTCGGACTTTCGATGCAGAAGTACTTGCAGATGAGGTTGACGGAGAAAGCGTTAAGACGCTGTATATCGACCATTACATCGTCACCCACGTCGAGGGTGAGAACGGAGAGCGCAGGGAACTGAATACTGAAATTGGGATGACTACGCGAGAGATCGCTGACCATATTTCGGTAGGACACACGTTCGACACTTCTATTGGGTTCTCGATTGATGAACCTATCTGTTCGATCTGTAAGAATAACATCCACGATTATGAGAAGTGCGAACACCTTCCCGGCCTGACTTACGATGTCGATGGCGAAATGGTTCGTTGTGACATTATTGCTGATAGTGGTGAAGGCATCGAGAACTCCTTGGTGTATGCCGGGGCGGTAAATCGAGCGACTATCCAACGAGCACAAAAGGGTTTTGAAGGTTCCGAACAGTTTTCTGCTAACGGTCTACAAGAACCCGTTAAATTTGGCGAAATGGAACTCTATAATGTAGACGACATTAAGAGTTTGCCGAAGGGTGCAAAGATTCTGTGTTTCCTGTCAAAAGGAAACCTGCAACTCTATACTAATACTCCTGAGCGCAGAAACTTCATGGAGTTCAAGAAAGGACGTGAAGAGATGGGCGCAAACGCACAAGCGCAACCGCAGACACAGGAGACCGATCTGGTAGCTATGTCTGTATCTGCCGAGGATATGGTGCTCAAGTCTGTGCATGAGGCTGAACTGGCTAAGAAAGAGGATGAACTGCAAGTAGCTCTGGGCCGCATCTCCGAACTGGAGGCGCAACTGAAAGCAGAGCAGGCACGGGTGGAGGAACTTTCCGTTAAAGCCGCTCTCGCTGACCAGTTCACTGAAAGCTTGATTGAGGATACTGTCAAGGCAGGCGTAGCCGCTCGCGGTAACGCATTCAACGCAGAGCGTTATGAAAAATATCTGCGCACTCTCAGCGTAGAGGAGATTAAAGAAGAACTGGCGGCCATGAAGAAAGAGTTCTCCGGTGCTATCCAAGAGGCGGCGGCTCAAGTAACAGAGTCCGAAGCTGAAACCGAACGCAACGAGGCTCCTCTTCAACAAATGAGCAAAGCCGAACTCCGTCAGGAAGCCGCTAAGATTGCTTTCCAACGCTACAAGCGTGAGGGCGGCAATCTTGAAGAACTGACGAAACAAGTACTGGCTGAACTTGAAGGTAAAGCGAAGTAATAAAGGAGGGTAAACACAATGGCAGGTAATGTAACAGGCTTTCAGCGCCCGTATACGTTCCGTGAAAACGCAACCTACAAGACTGTAGGTGTCAGCCAAGCTGTTACTTACGGTGACAACGCCCGTGAGGTTCAGGTTCCCGAATCCGACAACATGCCTCCGGTTGGGGTTGTTACCTATCAATACGAAGACCGCGACGGCGGTACTGTAGCAGTACAGCTTGACCGAATTGCTGAGATCGAGGCAGTTGAGAACATCTCCTTCGGTGAAGATGTTATCGTTGCCGCGGGCGGTAAAGCAAAACGTGCCGCAGGTCTCTCCGCAGGCACTACTGCTTATGTACTTGGCGAAGCACAAAACACCGTTGTAGCAGGGCAAATGGTACAGGTACTGATTCGCCCGAAAGTCTACACGGTGTAATAGAGGGGGTTCCAGTAGATGTCTACCTACGGTCAACACAATATTAAGAATACACACTACGACCAATATCTTACGAATATTTCGGTGTCTTACCAAGATAACCAACAATTTATCGGTGAGACTGTCATCCCGGTCGTAGAAGTGGACAAGCAATCCGATAAGTACATGGTATTCGATTACCAAGATCACATGATCGCTGATGACGACATCCGCCGCGCTCCGGGTACGGTGGCGTCCGAAATGCGGACCGGATGGTCGGATGATGCGTTCTACTGCGAAGGCTATGCGAAGCGTTACGCTTTGTATGATGAAGAAATCGCCAACGCAGACCAAGATCGCATCTTCAACCTGAAGGAAATGGCGGCTAAGCAGGTTAAAGCGAAACTGCTCCTGAACAAAGAGTTGAAGTCTGCTGAACTGCTGACGAACCCGAACAACTTCCACCCTGATCTGCGCATCTCCTTCGGTGGCGCGGGCGACCCTGCGAAGTGGTCCGACTTCGACAACAGTAACCCGATTCTTGACATCTTCAAGATTCGTGAGAAAGCTGAGCGTCTGGGTGCTATGGATTTCAACACGCTTGTCCTGTCCAAGCCTGTTTACAACATCCTGAAGATGCACCCGAAACTGAAATCCACCGTAGCAGGTTGGACTTCTCCTGAGTTCGTTTCCGACGAACTGATTAAACAACTGCTCGGCGTTGATCGCCTGATCGTTGCTAACGCACGTAAGGCTACCTCTGCACAACGCCGCGTAGGTGAGGGCGGCCTGACCAACTACATCTGGGGCAACAACGCTATCCTGATGTATCTGCCGAACTCTCCGGGCCGTGACATCCCGGCGGCGGCTTACACGTTCCAGTGGACCAACCCGCAAGCGAACGTGGTCGGTGCTCAGAAGACCCGTGAATACTACGACGAGGCTTCTAAGACGCTGTGGATTGAAACGGAAGAGTGGTTCGCTCAGAAAGTCGTATCCAAACTGGGTGCGGTTGTTCTGCCTGACGTAGTAGACCCGCTCGTACCGTAATAAAGCATAGCATGCAATAGGTGGGCTAGGGAGGTAAATCCCTCCCACCTTTTTTGCTATATCCATAGTACCTAAGAATGGAGGTAATGTCAATGGCACGTGGTAAGAAAGCTACAACTACCGAGGAAGTAAAAGTGGATGCTGTTGTTGAAGAAAATGCGGCGGAGCAAGTAAAGCAATCCAAGGAAGAGGTCAAAGAGACCAAAGAGAAGGCTTCCACTAAGAAAGAAGAGGTCAAAGTTGTACGTGAGACCGTCCATCAACTTGGCATCTTCACTGACTACATCTACAACGTAGTGAATAAAGGGGCTAAAGTAGTCGTTGAGAACCTTGGTTACGGTGACATCTACGTAGACACTGAAGGACTTGCAAAGGTAGGTCAGTCCAAACGACTGATGTTCAAAGAGTCCATCGAGTTTGAAGGTGTAGAGAAGGTTTATCTGGCATCCGCAAGTCAACCAGTAGCACAAATTCTGGAAATCAAGTAAGGTAGGTGGTCTTTATGGCCCTTATCATTGACCCTAGTACCGACACTATGTTTTATGATTCCGTTCGCAGGTTGCTCGGCGGGGTCGATGAGGACATTCTACCTAACGAGGACATTAGCGACCCTGCTATTCTCGATATGGCGGAACTGCGAGTCATCGACCTAGTTCCCGATTACACTAACCTGTCACCTACTGACTTTGCAAAGGTCAGACTTGCGACAATCTACATCGTAGCTTCCCTCCTGTGCCCTTCTATGGCTAACAGGGTTGACATAGAGGTTAAGACGATTGATGTCCATTGGAAGCGTAAGTCAATCAACTACGCTGAGTTGGCGCAGATGCTACTCGACAGGGCATTGGATTTACTGGATGATCTAGTCGAGCTTGGAGGAGACCCTAGGATTTTCGCGATTGCTCCTTCTAAAAGGGCGGTGAGGGCGCGTGAAAAAGGCAAAGGCCCGTATTATTAAGACACAGGGCACGGACGTGCAGGTAACACGGTACATGTCCGGTGTCCCTGTCACTTTTGAAACTAAGGCCCTCCTTGGGAGGATGAACAAGCAAGTAACCAACATGAAACAGTTGGAGAGCTTCAAGGAGGGCATATTCCTGCCTGACTCTGGTGTGGACGGCGGTGATTTCGTGTACAACTTAGCGCAGGGCGAGAACTATGTCGTGAGTGCCACCCACCTAGAGCCGTACAGAAACAGTACTATCTCTATTGTTGCCACGATGTTGAAATGTAATCACCTAATGACGGTAAAAAGCCTACAAAAAGTGGCAGACACGAGGGGCAACCTGAAGACGGAACTCGTCACCACTTACACAGGAATCCCTTGCTTTTTAGAGCAGGTAACAAATGAACTACGCCAGATCGACGCGGGCATCCACCCGGACACCGAGTACAGAATCTACACTTCTGCATTGGACATTAAGGAGACAGATCAAGTAACTATCCATATCCACGCCAAGGAAGAAGCATTCAAGGTAATCGCCCTTGATTTCGTCACTTTCCCTAAGATGTTGGTTATGGAAGTAAGCCGAGACGTAAGGAAGTGAGAACATGGGCAGGTTTATCGGCTTCGATGAAACTGGCTTTATCGCCGCCCTGAAAAGGGCGGTGAAAGGTGTATTGGACACCGTAAGCAAGAACGTATACAGGTCCATGCTTCACAACTTGTCTCAACTGAAGGTTCGTAGTGTAGATGCGGAGCACGTCTCTTCATTCCCACACGCGATACGTATGACTAATAAGGTTGCGGCCACTAAGTTCGTTACCCACTTCGGTATGTCGAACAACAGACCTAACCAGTCATTCCGCGCTCTGTACTACGAGTACGGTACAGGGTCAAACATGCGGCCTCCTAGCAACTGGTCTCCTTCTGACGAATGGAATAACTGGAACCCTGTTCGTCCGAAACAGAAAGGAGCACCGATCTACTATCGTGGCGGAAAATGGCAGGACTTGGGTGGAAACTGGCATAAAGGCGGGGTTAATCCGGGAGTGAAGAAGATCATCCCAAGGAAGAACCCTTACGGGCATCCAGTGCGAGCGCATTACTGGTTCAGAGGGGCGCTGAGAGAAGGGACAAGGAACCTCGATACGCTTGTTCTCCAGGCTGTTAAATCTGTGCCAGTTACTTCTTATATTAAGATACGAGATATACGAGCAAGGATGTGATGTGATGTCCCTCTTACGTATGTCAGACCTATACGCATACATCCACACCGTCCTGCGAGAGGATGGGGTAATTCGGAGTCTGATGGGCTTCACTCCATCCACAACTTTGGAGGAAATGGCTCAGAAGATTCAGAAGAAACGCAAGCCTACGAGCCTTGTATCAGAAAACCTCCCTATCATTTCGTTTTACGCTAATCCCGGTTTGCGAGGGGACAACCACCTAGAGTATATGGTAGCCTTCGACTTTGACATCTATGTACTAGATGGGGATGAGGAGACTGCCATCAACATAGCAGATCGGATTAACGAATTGTTCAACGAGCAGTACATCGGGTTGAAGTGCGTGAGTTCGCTTAAAAGCGAGTTTATGACAATGGGTGAGGTCGAAACCGACCAAGAAGACACCTATCAGTTTTTCACGCAAATTCTTTTCACTATTGCGATTGAGGGGTGAACCTGAATGGCACACGCCACCACCAAGAACAAAAAAATGATTATCAAAGGTGCGGGCAAGTTCATGGCTAAGATTCCCGGCTGTGACGAACTTATCACACTAGGAACCCTGAACTCCATGCGCCTTGACATCCAATTGGATATGCAGGACATCGAGGGCGGCGACTCTTCCGTACCTCTGGATACTCTACTGCGTAAGAAGACTATCGACATTACTGTCGAGGACGCCAAGTTTGACCTGAACATGGTTCGTCTAGTGCTTGGTTCCAAACTGCGCGAAGGTGTAACTGGTGCCACTTACAAAATTGTAACCGAGACTGCCGTACTGCCTGCTTCTGCACCGTTCACTGTAAGCCTGTCGCAGGAATCTATCGCTAGTCCGGCTCCGGTCGTTCGTTTGAACAACGCCGCAGGCGTAGAGTTGCCGTCTACGCATAGTGTAGCCAACAACGAGGTTACTGTTACTAGTGGTGTAACGGGCGGCGAGACCGTGTTTATCTCCTACGCAGTGGCGGCTGTGGCAGACAAAGACGGTTACGTATGGGTTCTGGAAGAGAAGCATACCGTTAAGAACGGTAAAATCACTCTTGGCTTCGGTAGCTCCTTGTTCGAGGAAGACGGTGACAAAACCCGTCACATCTCTATCCGCACGCTCAAGGATAACAAACCGCTGAAACGTACTACTGGCGGCTCCCCTGCCGAGCATGAGTATGTTGTTAACCCGAACACTGGCGAGATCACGTTCAACTCTCACATGGAGAATACTGACGTTTACGTCAACTACAAACGCACTGAAGTCGTTGACGTTCTGGACATTGCTACACGTGATTTCCCGCTTACGGTCAGCATTGTACATGACGGTCAGTTTGAGCAAAAAGACGGTTCTCTGCAAGGCTATCAAACCGAACTGTACGCTTGCCGCGTGAAGTCTAACTTCACTCTGGATGCGGCCCGTCAACAAGCGTCCACTCACAGTGTGACACTGACGGTTATCGACCCAGAGCGCCCGGACGGACGGCTTGGTACGATGAAGCGTTACGAAGTACCGAATCAAAACCTGTCCGACCTCTGCTAATGAGAGACTCCCTTCAGGGAGTCTTTTTACATTTCCTTGTTCAGATTGTACGCCAACTTCTTATCATGTTCTATGACGATGAGTCGTCTTGGGTGTAAGTCTCCTTCCCCCTGCTTACACCCATTTTTCTTAACCATTTAGGGGGAGGAAGTGAAAAGGGGGTTAAGTAAGAATGAGTGAAGATCGTAATATGGTCATTCCTAAGAATGGCGGCACTTCTGAGGAAAAGGATACTAAACAATCACAGGTTATGCAAGAGGAGCCTATCACGCAAGAGGAGTCCGAGTATATCGAGAAGGTGTTCTTTGAGGACGACGAGGAAATCCGACTGCGGGACGGGCGTACGTATCGCATCCCTCCGTTGGGGTTGAAGGATGCACGCAAGCTGATGAAGCTCATCAATAGCGTGGATTCTACATTCATTATTATGAACTTTATGGAAACGGATGAAGGGGAAGGAGACAAATACAATGAACTTATGGAACTCCTTCTCTTGGCATTCAAGCCTTACTACAAACATGTAGATGTCGATTATTTGGCTGAGTATGTTGATCTAGTGACGGCTAAGAAGATTATCGACATTATGACCGGGTTGAATGGTCTAAAAAAGTTACTGTAACCAACAAGAAGGAAGAGGAGGAGTACGACAAGCTACCTCCGATAGACTGGTCGAAAATCTTCTTCAAGTTGGCCCGTTACTGCAACCTTGACAAACATCAGGTCTGGGAGCTTACCTTGCCTCAGCTTAACTACTACCTGAAGCAGTGCAACGAGCACATCGACTTCACTGTGAAAGTGTCCACAGGAGGACTTGCTTCCATGTTCGGTGGAGGGGTAGTTCCTAACGACGAAGGCAGTGTTCCTGAAGGGTTCACCGGAAAGACAAAAAATGGTGACGAGTATGAGGATGGCTACAAAGTAGCTAAAGCTGAAGACATGGAATGGCTCGCAGGCATACTGTAACTCCTGTTCTGCTTCCTTTTAGGGAGGGAGCAGGAGTTTTACTTTATTAAGGCGGTGATAACATGCCGAATGAATTACCTAATCTTGGTGCCGATATTGTTCTGGAGTTTCAGCAATCCATTAACAATATCCGCCTGTTCAAAGAGGCACTGGATGGACTGGATGCAAGGTTCGGTAGCCTTGAGAACAGAATCAATAGTATGAGGTCTACCATGAACTCCCTGTCCGAGCACGTATCTGGGGGAGGCGGCAGGAACCTCCGGGCGGAACTTGAGCGTCAACTGAACGACTTCCTCATGAGTAAAGGAATCGTTGTCTCTAAGATAGGTAACTCTCCACTGAAGGTTGACGGCAATACGGTACGTTCCGTGTTTAATCGAGTAGAGGTTGAGATCAACAAAAAACTTGCGGAGGCATACAAAAACATTGTAATTCAGGTTGACCCTTCTCTACAAGTAGGTAAAGTTCCTATTGACCGTGATGATTTTGCAGAGGTTAATAAGGCAATCGCTAAACTGGTGCGCGTTCAGTTGAACAACCTTGTGGCGGCACTCCAGAAACACGGGGCAGGTCTCATTTCTGCACAAGACCTATCTACTATCCAATTGCAGATTGGTAAAAGCACCGTCCAACAGATCATCAATAAAGTCAAGTCACACCTGAATGAGATTCTACTGAACCCTGTGATCGGCTCCGATGCGCGGTTGGAGTTTTCTAATCGCGACTTGGATAGGGTCTTTAAGGCCATCCGTGACAGGGTGCGTGAATCCATTCAAAACACCGTGGAGCAAGTCAGCGTTCATCGTGACGCTTCCAACTTCGCGGATAATATCAGACGCATGCATAGTGCGATTGATGAGTCCGCAAGCGATTACATCCGAAGCGTTACTCAAGGCATTAACTCCATTAGCGCCACAGACATGGCTCGACCACTTAATCAACTGTCTACGCAGTTGCGGCGGTTCATGGCAAAAGAGTTAGGTACTGATCTGGATACCTTTAACCGGATGTTTGCTCAGCAACAGTTCACCAACGCTGATGTAATGTCCGCCGAGTTTCGCCGTCAGTTCGCTCGTCTGGAGCAGGCACTGAACAGGAAGATCGGAGGCGGGTTGACCGACGAGGTAAAGGAGATCATCAAGCAGATTGACAGTGTACAGATCAGCTATTCCCCTAAACTCCGTTACCACCTCGTCCAAGAGATCAATCGCATTAATAATCAGATTGTCAAAAAGATTCGTGAGCAGATTGACTTGCAATTCGCCAATATGCGGGCGGAGATCGACAGCGTAAGGGTTGCTCCAAAAGACATTAATCGTGCTCGTCGCATTCGTAGTTTAGGTCAAGTCGAGACTGAGGCTGCCTCTGTAGAGCGGCGTACCCGTCAGGAGCCGCTAACCTTAGCTAATGACCCTTATGCAAGACGTGATGCTTACTTTAACAGCTTCGGTCTTGAGGGTGCTATCGTCAACACCATCCGCCACATCTTGGCAGGTTCTCTCGTAGGTGCTCCCATGATGATGGCTTACCAAGCTATCGAGACCTTTAAGACCTCTCAACTTGAGCAGTTGAAGATGTACTCCAACTTGTATTCCAAGGCGCAGTCCGAGTCTCAGGAGATGGCGGCGCGTGGGGACATGAGGACTCCTGCCGAGTATGCATCTCAAACGGTTAAGGAGATCATACCATTCGTCAGAGATGCGTCCGTGCACCACGCTATTGATTATGGAACAATGTCTCAAGTGGCAAGCGTAGGTTCCCGTTTGCTCGATACCGCAACGGAGGTCAAAGCCTTTACGGACGTTGTAGGTAAAATCTACAACATCGACCGCGAGGGTGACCCTGCGGAAACTATCGCTCCGGGACTTGAGGCATTCATGGGTCAGTTCGACATGGTGGTCGGTGAAATGGAAAGAAGGGTAGCCCTTCCTCTTGACGTTGCCACGAACTTGACGAACGCTACCACCGAAGCCGTTCTTAACGCTATTGCTCGTTCCGGCTCCATGTTCAAGGCGGCGGGCGTAAGCCCAGAAGACGCTATCGCTCTGGTAGCCACTTCCATCAAGCATACCGGGTTGACGGGTGAGAATATCGGTAACTTCTATAAGTCCATTCTCCCTCGACTGCAATCCGAGAGTGTGCTGAAGCAACTTGAACGAATTGGAATCGACGTGTACTACACGGACGACCAAGGAGTGGAAAGAGCACGTAACGCCATGCAGATTTTCAAAGACATTGCGGACAAGTATGGAATGCTCTCTGACCGAGATAGACGCAACCTCGACATGGCGCTGTTCGGCACCTACCAAGGTGCCAAAGGTCAAGCTACATTGAATGCTCTGTTTGAGGCGGTTAAGATTTCCGATACTATTGCGGCGGCACAGGCAGACCCCAACCTCACAGCTTTCTACGAAAAACTGACAGCAAATGCCATGACTCCTATCATGGAGATTGAGAGGGCGGGCAGCTCTGTAACGATGGCCCTGACCTCTGTACTGGAAGAACTCTCCCCAGAGATTGTAGACATCGCTAAAGGAATCCAGAACCTTGCCTCAAGCATCCACGAGCATAGAGAAGCTCTTGCAGGGTTCATCTCGTTCTTAGGGAACTCTGTACTTGGTTTGGCTACCTATTATGGTATTAGAAGAATAGGTACTGCCGCAGGAGTGGGGGCGGCAATTGACAGAGTGAAAACAATGGACAACCTATTCGGCAATCCGGGAGTACTCGGTAAAGGCTCCACTCAGGGAGTTCTACAGAACTTCGCAGGACTAACGAATCCTTTGGCTATTGCTAACAACAACACTAACAGGGAGTTCATCAAGAGGGCACTCTCCAATGAAACCATTGCCCCTGCCATTAAGAGTCTTGCAGAAATGACTGACGCACAGGTGCGTACAATGCAGGCTTACATTAGAGATAATAATATCCGTGTCAAGGATATGAAGGACCTTATCCTTGTAGCACAAGAGGCGCAGGGATACACACCTAAACGTCAACTGACAGACGATGAGCGTTGGGGAGGCTCTCAACGCACGGCAAGTAAGCTGTACGACACTGGCATGCAGGGTATTGACGAGAACTTTACTCGTCAGCTTGCTGATATGCTCAGAGATCGCGAGAAGTTCGATGAGCTAGGTAAAACCAAACAAGGCCGTAAAGTTACAGACTTCTTGGCGGGGCTTGACGAGAATGAACTGAAACGATTCCAAGCCCATGTAGAAGAACTGCATAGGTCTACTGGTAAGGTAGTTAATGATATGGGAAGCCTGACCCATGCCATTAACACCTACACTGGAGCCTTAGCTAAGAATAGAGAGGAACTTCGCAGGACAAACCCACAGCTTGTCTCCCTGAGCAACAGCATGGATAAAGTCGTCTCGTCCATGAATAGTCCGGGATTCCTGACAGGATTAAAGAACTTCGATACATTTATTGGAGGCATTGGACAAAAGGCCAGAGGAGCTATATCTGCTTTAGGTGGACTTGCTAGAACAATCGGAGGAATGGGTGCACAAATGCTCCTGTTCGCGGGTATCGGTGAGTTTGCATCTAGCTTGTCTTCACATGGACTGTACACCAAAGAGCAGAAGGAAATTGCGCGTTTGCAGAAGCAAATTCAAGACATCAATGAATTTAAGAACTGGACCCAACAAGGAGGATTCAGTGCGGGATTGCAGGAGATTTGGAGGTCGGCGGTAGGCCTTTGGGACGGTATAACTTCCCCCACAAAAGACGAGTACACGGACCTCGATGAGTTATTTCAAGTAGGGCTAGACTTTACCAAGTTTTTAAACGAGAGGTATAAGGCTAATTTGCCGATGGACGCAACTCCATTGGCCATGAGAGATAACATCCAGAACTACCTGCGAAAGATAAACGCAGATGTGGATAAAATCTTTGATGAGTTTATGAACTGGGGAGACGAAAGTGTACAGAAAAACTTGAAAGAAGCACAAATGGCGGAGTACAGAAAAAGTTATGAAAAGCTCACTTTCGATGAGCAAGAGAGAAAGTCGTTGCAGGACCAACTTAACAGAAAGGTACAAGAGAGGATGCGTAAAGACTTAGAGGAAGGCTCCTTTAGGATTTACGACCTAGATACAGTCAAGCAGGACTTGGCGGATAGAATCAAAGACATCAACGCTTCTTACCACGTTGAGCAGTTGAAGCTACTGTCTGACGGATACGCCTCCGATTCCGAACGTTTCATTGAATCTCGTAGAAGACAGTCTGAGGAAATCATCAAACTTTACAACGATGAATTGAATCTGATCGACGCCTTTATCAGTAAGCTGAGACAGAACATCGAGAAGATGCGCAGGGAAGGTGCTTCTGCCGAGGACATCCAGAAAGAGGAAGACCTGCTCAAACAATGGGAAGGCTATAAAGAGGATGCAGAGAAGGAGTTTAGGGCGGCGGCACTGGAAGAACAACAGGCCATGCAACAACGTGAGTTTGAGGCCGCCATGTCTCGGATTAGCCGTGCCGCAAGTATCAACGAGAGCATGCGGGCGCGTCAGGATGCAATCAACAGTGCAACAATGGATAGAAACAGCCGTGAGTACATCAACGCTTCTATCGGTATTTCTAGGTCTAGGATTGCCGATCTGAATACCCAGATCGAACAACTAAGAAGTGCGGCGGTCACCGGAGATCAGATGCAAGAGGTGGAGCAACAGATTGCACAGCTACAAGCTCAGATTGCACAAGAAAGAGTACGCATCAGAGAACTGCAACTGTCCGGCATTGGACTCTACAGACAAGGGTTGAACGACAGACTGGCCGAGATGAGTAACGAGTACCTACAGGCAAGGGTAGATGCCGGAATGGTGGATGAGGATAGCCCGTTCCTGAGAAACTTGCGCATTCAGCAGTACGAGAAGCAGGTTGACATGTTCAACTCGATCATTGAAGACCTGCGGCGTCAGTTGTCGGGAACAAGCGACCCAGAAGCCATTACAAACATCCAACGCGAGATCAGGGACTTGCAACGTCAGTCCTTGCAGGCCCAGTTGGGTATCTTGCAGGAAATGAAGAACACGGGAGGCACGTTCAATCTCCCTGACAACGTAAGAGCCATGAGTTATTACGAGTATGTCACTCGAAATAACACCCACACGACTTATACTGTTCAAGGGGGCGACACGCACATCACGGTCACCTTCCCGAACATCACTGATGGAACCTCTCTTGAGCGTGTTCGTCAGATTGGTAAGGCGTTTGGGGAAGGCTTACACGAAGGGAAGAACTTGCGTCTACAGAAGCAGGCTAATCCGTTCGGGTACAGAGGCTAACGTTAACGCCCCATCTTTTCAAGGTGGGGCTTCCTTTTTAAGGAGGTATACAATGTCTCAGCAAAACACGTTTTACAGCGAAGATCACGTATATAAGCGTAGGCTGTTTTATGATAACGGGTTGCGGTTTGTTGAAGTGAAGGGGAGGATGGTCAATGATTACAAGCCACCGACCCCTGTTATGAAGTCACACGCAAACTCCGTCCTACAGTCCTCGGCGGGGCTTGTACAAGGCGGTACAAGCCACTACCTCGTTACGGTAACCTTACTGTTCTACTCCAAAAAAGAGTTTGCAGACTGGATGCAGTTTATCGGGGCGGAGCATAAGTACTATGACGAGAAGGGCAGTATCTATGTCGGTGTAGTCAACGGAGAGCCTGACATCAAGACGGTAGAACAACAAACAAAGTACCTCGTCAGCGTGAACTTCCTGATGATTCGCAAACAGGAGTTTGAGTTCCGGCACCAGTCTCCGTTTATCGACACAGCAGGACATTGGGCGGAGCAATACATCAATGATATGCAGGCACGAGGACTCATTACCGTTTATGACTACAACGGAGATGCTGTTCAATACTTCCGTCCAGAAGATCATCTCTTACGCTCCGAAGGGGCGGCGTTCCTTCTGAGGACATACCGTCTCATCGACAAACTTCTAAGGGGGCACTGATATGCTTCAATGGATTGACGTAAGCCCATACGACTGGTTTTACCGTGACGTACTGGATGCTTCTCGTCTCATTCTGGACCCCAATGACAATAAGACTCTATTTGAGAGTATCCCATACAACGCTTTCAAGCCGGGCAAGGAAAGGATTGTTAAGTCTTATATCAGCACGGAGAACCAGATTGAGTTCCCGTTGCCGGGATATACACCTTCAGACGACAATCCCGTTTACTGTTACGTTGATGGGGTTCCCGTGCAGGTGGAGACGGACAAAGATAAGGTGTTCCTGCCTAACCCCATCTCGGCGGGCTTGGAAGTGATCGTAATAGCTATGGGGGAGCCTGCTTACCGTCAGGAAGGATGTCAATACACGCCATACACGATTCACGATGGAGTGTATCCTTCTGTCGAGTTGAAAAACAAGGCGGAGTACGTATTCGACATCAACTTCCACCTGAATGAAGTAGCTACAGCATTGGGGCGGAAACTGAAACGTATTGACCTTGGCCTCTTTCCGGGACAGTCTGTGCAGGAGGCTATGAAGGAGAAGGTCGGATACAGGCGTAACATGTTTACCATTGTAAACGGTGTACTTTACACATCTTACGAGTTGTGGAATATTCCGATTACCGTGGAGTATAACTACCGTGGCCCGAATGGTCAGATTATGCACACTTCTGAAAAGGTTATCCCGACATCCCCTGCGGTGCGGTGGAACGATAGGTTCTTCCCCGACGTTACGTTACTGCGGGCTGAGTTCATGTCCCTTCTGCAACGCATTAGGAAGAACCTCTACAACAGGTTCACAGACCGTGTGCACAAGCCGGTAATCAACAACGAACGGAACATAAAAGACATTCCGATGGATAAATGGTACTCTGAGGACTTGCTTGACATCCTGAATGAGAAGTACCTAGACGGGTGTTATGTGTTTCCTCTCTACGAGGATGGCACGTTCAACCCAGAGGGATGTATCACGCGGGCGGAGGCCGTAACGTATCTCCACCGATTCATTGAGTGGGCACTGGAAAGGTTTAGGTGATGACGTATGACGCAGATGAACCATGTCGATAGACCCAGTAACGCATTCCTAACTGAGATCATGCGTAAGGTCAATGCGTTTGGTCATGCCCCTAGAGTAATCGTAGAACTGGACAAATTTTCCTACGTACGTGGACTCAAAAAGAAGTATCAGGTGGTTGAGTTTATCACGCAACAGACCACCAAGAACACAGTGTCTATCGTCCACAGCAGTGGGGTGGGAGGTACGTTCTTTGCCAATGCCCCCGTCATGCCGATTGAAGGCAAGAACAAACTGTCGGACATGGTAATCACATCTAGACACCGGACAGTCAACCCTTCCCGCCCAAAGCACAAAGGACTTGATCTTGACCTTGCCATTGGCGACCCTGTTGTATCCGTGTGGGACGGTGTGGTCACTGAGGTTAAGTATCAAGAGGGTGGGTACGGTTACTACGTGACCATCGACCACGGCAACAACATCAAGACGAGATACGCACACCTTAGCAAGCAGTTAGTGACTGTAGGTCAGCACGTCAAAGCAGGGCAACGGATTGGTTTAGGAGGCAACTCCGGCGACTCTCGACCGTCTGGGGGAGGAGACGGTTCCCACCTGCACTTTGAGATTTGGAAGGACGGTGTGGATATTAACCCTGAGCCGGTACTGAATGGCACTGTGTCCCTTAACGGTACGGTGACGGGCGGGACTGGAAAAACCACCACGACGAAAGGCACAGAACGTGTCTCCTACTATAAAGACCTGAATACAAGCCCGCCTGATAGCAAGTTTAATTACGTGAATGCCGACTACTTCACCGCTTCTACACCACAAGGTGCAAAGAGGATGGTTGGGTTTCAAGGTATACAGACTCCCGGACAACGGCGAGGGTTTACGTTCAACAATCAGTGGTTTAACGATGGGTACCTGTCGTTCCACATGTTCTATCAGAACGCCTCGCCGGACGACACCCTGCAAGTGCTGATGGACGGTAATCCAGTATGGACAATGAACGGTAACACGTATCCGGGAGGCTTGATCTATCCTGCTCCTATTACAGTCCCGAAGGGAAACCATACGTTTGAGTTTGCTATGTCCAATCCTCACCAGTCCAATTCCAAATTCGGGGTGTTTGCAATCAAGGCGGCGGAGTTCGCAGAGATTGAGGAACAGACAGAAACCTCATCCATCATCGGGGGCGGAACGGTATGGGACTTTGAGGACAACATGAGTACCTCAACCAATTGGACACCGTTTAACAACACCCCAATCGTAGATGCAGGAGACTACCTTCTGTTCAACGACTCGTTTTCTGGTGAGCATGACTCTAGTGGCTTTGAGCGTCTGGGTGTGGTTCAGTACCCGTTTACTCTACAGGTAAGGCTAAAGGTGTCACCGAGCACGACAGGCTCTAACATCTACCTATCTGACGGGACTACGGTGTTTACTCCTTCATTTAAGCCTGATCGGGTAGAGGCAAACACGGGTATTGACGGAACGGACATTCAGACTTACTCTGTCGATAACACTCAATGGCAGGAGTATTTGTTGGTAGCCAAGGATGCAGATACCATGATTATCTTCCATAAAAAGGACGGACAGTGGGAGGATACAGGACTTGTAGAAAAGTCTGAGCCGTACACTACCAACCGTCTCCTGTTCTATATCTCTGGCCATGACACAGGTACGATGTACGTGGATGATGTGAAGTACGCCAACAAGGACTTTTCCATCTCTACGCCGATCACCAAAGTAGTGACCAAGACAGAGGATAGATGGTACGACTTAGGCGGGTTTGTGTACGATACGACTTTTTACCTAGAGGACGACATCATCAGTTGGGAAGTTAGTACCCATCTGGACATGTCCTCCGCAACGGCGCGGGTGACGTTAAGTAACCACCACGGCCTATATTCTCCTGAGTATGTGCGAAGCGCGGTCTTCCCTGAAAACCTACGTGAGAACCCATACACGTATTATGAAGAAGGAGCTATTCGCCATGTTATCAGTGAGTACACGCCTGTACGTATCTATGCGGGATACGGTAACCAATTAGTTCGGGTGTTCACTGGCATGATTAAAGGGGAGATAGAAGAGGACTCTGAGGCCAGAACAGTCACATTCCACTGCGTGGATAGGTTCGACCTTTTGGAAGAGTGTATCCTACTGAAGGATATGAGTTTCCCACCAGAGGATACCTTTAACGGTGACGAGACACCTCGCCCGTGGATTAAGTCAAGTATCGTACAGGCGCTCGCTAACCATGCAGGAATGACCGGGTGGCGGTACATCCACGAAGACCTCCTGCATCCTGATCTGGTCATCGAGGAGACCTACTACACAGACATCAGCAGGAAGGACAACACCTTCATGAAGTTCGACTCTAAAGGCGTCCTGCGCAAAGTCACGCTAGGTGATGTAAAGACACCTACAGGGTACAGAAACCCGTTCGTCGAGGCTGTAGTATTCAAAGCAGGTGAGCGTGTGTCCGACTGTATTCGCCGGATTGTGGATGAGATCAACTTCCGTGTTGCCTGCAACCGATACGGAACGTTCATCATGCACAGACTAGACTTTGAGAACAACATGCGGTGGGAGTTTAGAAGTGGGGATAACCTCTACTCTCTCAACTCTTCTACAGACTACTCCCGCGTGCGTAATCACATTATCGTACTTGGCAACAAAGGCAACCAAGAGCACTTCTTCGATAAGGACTTGCTCGTTGCCTGCAAGGGCCATATCAGAACGACTCAGATTGAGTGCCCTTGGATTGACGAATCCGATGGGGCGACAGTATATGGAGCCAAGAAGGTGGTTGCAGACAAGCTGTTCTTTGATATGAAGCGTCAGGCACGTACAAAGAACGTTGTTGTCAAAGGTAACCCGTTCATCGAGGTTCTGGACGGATGCTACGTCTACGATGAGAATACCTCTACTGAGGGTTACTACATCATCAAGGGAAACACCCTCATGGGTGACCAGAACGGTATGGTTAACCATCTGGAACTCACGTGGGAAGAAAAGATTGCGTAAAACTGACGGGATGAGGTGCGATAATACACGGTCGCACCTTTTCCTTTTGCCAGTTAATAGTGTCGGCATCTTCTTATAATTAGTAGAGAAACGAAAGGGGTGGTGCCATGAGGAACTATCTCAATACGAATGACATCTTCCCCATCCTTGAGATCATCCGCAGGGAAATCAGGAAGAACGACTTCGATAAGGATAGAACCTTCATTGGCGACGAGAACCTGTACGGTAACCCCGACGATGTACTCTCTATAGAGGTGTTACGGGGCGGGAACTTATTCGACCCAGAATTGATTGATTCTGTTGTCGTGACATACGTGGACGGCACTACAGAGACGATTACCGTAATCCGTGGGGCGAATCCACCAGTTCCCGACACAGTACCTGACCACTGGTACATCAACAACGTTCTTATATCTGGATTTACGGTTCAGGTTGCCTCCCCTTACGGTAGCCGGACAATCACTGGACAGATAGAACGAGAGAACGGGTATGGTAAGGTCCTACGGATAAACCTTACGTATTCAAGTTAGGGGTGGTGAGATGGCAGGTTATGGAACGATGATCTTCGGGGGCGACTTGGACAGGGTAGGTAAGGTAGCCGCGTTACCTCACCCGCAGTTTCCAAGTAAGGTCGTTCCCAAGGTCAAGGGTATTTTTATTGATGTACCTCCCAATGTAGGAGTCTACTCAAAAATCATCACGGTCGATAAAGACGTGGAGTTTGTCAACGCTTCATTGGCCTGTTCTGGGTATTTGCATCCAGACTATTGGGAGTTCTCGGTGGGGACTTACAAGATGTTTGAAACCATCTATACAAAGGAACTTCCACAAACAATCTATTCCGGCACCATGATGTCTATGGTCTATCCAATAACCAAGGACACGCCGATGAGGATAGACTTTGTGAACAACTCAGGAACAAGCAAGCAGGTGTGGATTGACTTAAAGCTGTTAGTCTCCCCTACCGATGCTGACACGCTTGTCTTGACTGAAATAGACGCTTAGATCAAGGGAGGTTAAGTAATGGCTACTGTCAACCTTGAAGTGTTTCCTTCCGTGGCGTGGGGGACTGATAAAGCTATTAGAGTCCGACTGGCTGACGACACCCTCACCAGTGCAGACCATCCTACTATCACGGTAACAGAGAAAGACTCTAGCCCGGCCAATTCGACTACGCTGTCGCTAGACTTTAATCAGGCGGTCGGAAAATTTGAGGGTACTTTTTATCTGACCGACGATGCAGGTAGTCAAGTAACTCCGAAACTTGTATTGTCGGACGATGCCAAAGTCCTCGTTACCTACGAGTACGATGACGGCGGGACAACCAAAACGGCTGTAGTAACCATCGACTACACACTGGAACAACCTAAGTCCGAAGGCTACTACGTAGAAGTACGTTCTTCTGTACGTAACCTCCATTGGGACTTGGTGACCATCCTGTGTAAGGCGGGGTGGAAGTTCGTTGAAACCCTTCCGCCGAAAGTAGACAGCAATGGTTATGTTACGGAGTTTACTCACGTACTGAAGACTGTAACCACTCCTATCGAGGACGAGGATGGCCGGGCGGTCTTCAATGAAATGTTCCTAGTCATCCAACACCTCAACTATCCGGGTAACAATGCAGGTAACTTCAAACGAATTACCTTCAAGCTGACACCGAACTATTACTACTACGATAAGGCTGTCCAAGGGTCTGCACCGGATGCTCGCCAGAATGACGTTCTGTACGTTTTAAATGACCTGTACAAATTGGCTGAGTACCCGACTTACCCGGTACACGTTGATTTCGTATCTGATCAGGTCAGCAACAGCATTCCGAACGTACTTGACATTCCAGTAAACATTTGGGGCTACGCATCCCGTGACAACTTCTCCTTTGTATTCCAAGGAGAGCCGTCCTTGACGACAGACGGTTTCGGTATGGTGTCTCACGTTTACGTGGGCCGAGTTGACTCCTTCAAAGAAGGTAAGTTGGACGTAGGCGGCAACTTCGCACTGGCAGGCACCTCGGAAACTCCGGTAGGAGGTAACCGTTACGGTGACCAAACGTCTGACGGTGTAACATCTATCGCTATGTACCGTACTTACGGCGGGCTGATGTGGCAGAACCACTACGCTTCCGTATTCTACGATGACCCGCAAGGAGAGAACCGTAAGTCCGAATTGTATCAACCTTCTGCGTGGACTGGCAAGTTCCACCTGAGTCCGATCTACGTATTCCATCCAACTGACGGTAAGCGCGGGTTCCTGAAAGATACTCTCGCAGTCAACAAACAAGGTATCCTTCACCTTGATGAACTGGAGATTATTCGTCCAGTTAGCGACTGCAACCCGTGCCCGGTAGATACGAACGGTGACCCGATTGACCCGAACGACATCGACCACCCTGAGTACGAGACGGCGTGGAAGCGAGAGAAGTACAAGTACTATCGCTTGACTTCTAACTCCAACTTCTTGAAGTCGTTCAACGTTCGTGACAAGTACAATGGAATCGGTATCGCCATTAAGATGGAGACTGATGAATCCAAGATCATCAAGTTCAATACGTCTTACGACATCGTTACTGGTCGCGGCGTATCGTCTTGGACGGGAATCGGTGCTGTACCGGAGGGAGCAGAGATCGCAGGAGCGCGTACAGAGTCCATCTCCGCAGGTCTTGTATCTCTGTCTAACGGAGGGTACCTGCCGACCGACCCGAACTTCACTGGGAACATTACCAAGATGCAAGTCATCAACGATTCCAACAATAAACCTTATGCCGTTACTGTTGAGATGTTGGTCAACGAGGACCCGCAAGCCACAGCACAGGTCACGGCTTCGGCAGTGTCCAAAGACGGCTCTGGCCAAAGCCTTGGAACCATCTCGTTCACGATGTTCCGTGCAGGCGAGCTAGACCAAGTAGTCAACGGCAAGTATGGATTCCGAGGCACGTTCTACTTGACGGATACAGGGGATACGAACGACAACACCGACACATTGAAGTACGTGAACGGCGGCGAACTGAGCGTATCCTACAAGACAAACATTACCCATACAATCACTATTTAATAACAGACGGAGGGGTGTTAGTGACATGGATAAACTGAATGTAACTAACCCCCAACCTTCTAGCCCCCTTAACTTGCTGTATAAGGGGGTTTTTTCTACCCGAATCGGGAAGAACCACAAGAGCAAGTACGGCCAGTACCTCGATAAACTACACCACATCAAGTTCCTTGGCATCGGTACTTACAGTGGCTCTAAACTTCCCGACATCATAAGCGCCACGTTGGTTCAAGTGACGAGCATTGATGGGAGGGTAGAGCATTACAGAGCCACTCGCAAGGGTAAATCCCACGAGTCTGCTTCTTTAGAAGTGTTGGGCGGTAAGGTTGAGAGAAAATCCTCCATCATACTCAACAATAGCATATTTCAAAAGATCAGTCCAGTCAAACCGTTGGACATCCTGTCGTTCTCTCTTGGGCGGGACAGCGAGATCACAGCAGTTAAGATACTGGAGTTCGACAACCTTACCGAGTTGATCTTTAGAGAAGTAGCTCGTCAGGTAGAGGTTTCAGACGACATTGTAATGGAGCGTCTGAACAGGCTCAAGTACGGTAATCCACAGATTCCCGTAGAGGAGTTACTTGACAAGGTTACGTTCCAGACCATTTTACCTGATGTAAGTTGGTACGATGTACCCATTGACGGGATGACATTTAACCACATAGACCTGGGCCTTCCGATCTTTAAAAATGTGGACGGGACGATTGACTTTATCGGGTTCCAAGGATGGGTTCCTATTGACCGCGCTGTGGTTGAAGATCATGATGTACGGGTACCGACCATCACTCACGTGATTCGTTCCAATATTGCTACGTACATCCTAGATGAGATTGTAGCCAAGGGCAGGGACGAACTCAAAACGTTCTCCGGCATTATCAAGACGGACGCAGGTTCGTTCGATGCTCTGATGAAACAGGCAGATACCGTAGCCGATCTTGCATTTAAGACGGAGCGCTATGCCAAAGAGGGGTTAATGACCCTTATTAATGTGGGCGGTGCGGAGAAAGTAACCGAAAAGACGTTCTCACTCCTGCATTATCTGTTAATGAAATCCAATCCTGAGTACAGACAACATATAGAGGATGTAGTCAGAGATAGATTTTACTTATCCGGCTACATCAGCCCTAAGATGGCCCTGACGGTACTCAACAAGCTAGGTACGGATGTACTCAGAGCGTACTCAGCCAACGTTGATACTGACGTTGATTTCCGGGCGGCAAAGACCCTACTTGATGGGTTGCAGAAGGAGTACACCGTCTCAGAGCTAAGTGTACTGCTTGATGAGGTTGTGGACTATGTTTCAAAGGGGTTTGGCTTGCATAACATCAGATCGGTGACCGAAAAAGATACGAGCCTTATTATCGCTGATCGCATGAAGGGGCGGGACGGCAGAACATCGGAAGACACGGTTTACGGTGTCCGGGATGTCAGTGAATCTGGTAAAGAGGATGCACAGGATATTACTGCAATCGACGGTAAGCACAGACGTGCAGAGATTAGCTTTGAGCATGAGCTAAAGGCAGAGGATAGCAAGCAGTTAAAGGCGGTTCTGGACGCTATTTATAAGGAGTTCGTCAAGTTCACTCAAGGTCATGGGACTGTAGACGAAGATATGACTGGCGGAAGATATGCAACAGACAAAGGTTTACTGAAAGACCTACTGTCCAGTTTCCGTACCGGAGATGATAAATCTACAGTAAACGAGTATCTGGCGGGCGATAGAATCTTCAGTGACATGATAACATTGCCGGATGAAGTTATCGCTGTAGATCTAGGTAAACAAGGCTCTGTACTGGATAACGATGGCCATGGTGAACTATCTAGTGAACAACCAACCTACACCTACGACTTTGAATCTGAGGCGTTCGCTGATCTTGTCAGCATAGACCCTGCGACAGTTCCTCAGTTCGATGCAGATGCAGTTGGAGCAGACCTTACAGACAGCAACACCGTCTTGTCTCCAACCATTGACACAGAGGCATGGGGCGAGTTGACGGACACCGAGGTTACTCTATCTCCTGTCACAGATGACAACTATTGGGGAGAACTGACTGATGGCACCCCTTCCCTGTCCCCTCAGTACGAGGTGGAGACTTGGGGAGAACTGGCTAATGAGCCCACTTCACTGCATCCTGATGAGTCGTCCGAAGTGGCGGCGGAACTCATCAAGGAGATCAAAGGCGTAAACGATGGTAAGTATGATGTTGGCGTGTATACCTGCACCGACCCTGATCTGAAGTACCGTAGAAGGCCTCCACTGGAGCCTGACAAGCGACCTGAAGACCCGTTGTTTGAATGGTCTTGTACAGAAGGATATGTCTGTGATGACTGGTTGATCGTCCCTCTGAAGGATTTCAACTTTGAGAACCCTGATATGGATGGGTTCTATGACCCTGTTACACTTGAGCCGTACTATCCAACCGGACAGACAGACGAGAATGGTGACCCTTATGTCCTACCTCCATACTCTGTACTGAACGAACCGATCAGTAATGGTGCTGACGTGGGCGGCAAGGAACCCATGATGATCGACCCATGTAACCTCTACTCGTTCATCGAGTACATGGTGAAAATTTACGATGCGTACAAAACAAGATTCCAAGCATCCAGTCCAGTAGACACAATCTCCCGTGTGCTCAATATGGTATACGAGCAGGTTGTTCGTCTAATCAATGAATGGGACGATACCAAGGGATACACACCGGACGAACTGTGGAGGATTTATCGCTTCATTCGTTGGATGGCGTTGGGGATAACCTACAGATTTTACCGCGTGAAGCTAGTTTACACCTACGGAGACTTTGTAGAGCACTTTGAGGCATATCCGTTCACTAATATGATTACCGTGAATGGTGCGTCCAGAAAGCAAGTACCGAATTTCGGGTGGGTACTGGAAGGACACCCAATCATAGACACCGTACAGAATGGTGCTCAGTTCACGTTCAAGCTCCCGAAAAAGACGCGATCGTCCACTATCTCATTTGAGTTGGGTAATTACGTACCCGACAGACCGGATGAGATTGTGGCAGGCGGCGTAGTTATCCAAGAGGACTTTGAGGGAGTACAGGACCAATTCAAGATTAAAGGTGACGGGTGGGAGACTGTTCAGACGCAGGGCGGTACTTCTCTGGGGGTAGAACACCCTGCCCGTGCTAGAACGTACCGCACGACCTCCTTTAACGTTCCAACGAGCGCCTTAAATCCATCTATCAAGTTCAACTATGGGTTTGACACGAACATGGAGACGGCACTCACACTGAAGAGGTCTAACGGAACTGTTGTCTGGAGCACATCGAGTTCCACGAATTGGGGTCAGGCGCAACTAGACTCGGTAGAGACAGGGGACTATTACTTTGAGGTAAGGGTACCGCAGGCAGAGGATAGTCAGTTAAGAGAGATCGTCTTCGACGCGCAGAGGATTCAAAACGAATGGAAGAAGGCGGGGTACATTACAGAGTGGAAAGTAGTTGGCGACACCATCTACGAAGAGGAGAACACAGCCGGGTACGCTCTAGTTGTTAATGAGCAGTGGATTCAGGATGACGATTACGAGTTTGAATTTGAGTTCTATACGAAGGAAGACCCTAGTCTGCACTGGGCATACGACTGGTTGGGCGGCGTCTTCAACTACAGAGACCCGAACAACTACTACCGAATCGGTTCGTGGAGCGATCTCGACAAGTTCAACTCAGGTATCGAGAAGGTAGTAAACGGCACAGTCGTACAGGCTTGGAGATTCACAGACCTTTTCCTCTGGAAGTTCGATACTTGGCATAAAATGAAGATCAAAGTACAAGGAAATCGTTTCCAGATTTGGATTGACGGTAAGCAGTACTTCGATGTCACAGACAGTTCTGGATGGGGGCACGGTGCCTGCGGATTGGCGGCTTACTCCAACCCGTATTCCACATTCCGGCGGGCGAAGTACAGAGGCAAGCCGAGACTCAACGCCTTCATCGACAATGTAGTTGTAGAGGCACAGTCTTTCTCTGCTCCGGTAATGAAACCTAAGTACGCAATAGACTTTTACCTAGATGATGACACTAAACCACGTGTATCCAATTACTCGTCAGAAGGTAAGCGAGCCTTTTCGTTTCCTATACTGGAAGGTGAGCATAAAGGCCGGTGGGTATTCAAGAAAATCGGTAACGAGCGCTCTATCGCACAGGATGCTTCCTTTATCGACAACATTGTCGTTAAGGGCATGAGACCTGTTAAGGTAGAGGTAGTGGAAGAGATCATAGGTTGCGGCGGGCATCTGGCCGTCAAACTACTGATCGAAAACCTCCTTGAATACTACCGCAGACACCACCAAGGATGTAAGGGCGAGCGAAACATCTGGATTATCGAGTAGGAGGTGCTGTCATGTGATTAGTGTGAAGCGCGTCGAGTCAGGTAAGATTGTGTACGAGGACTTTACCAATAACGTTGATCTGGTGGCGGACGGGTGGCAATTACATCCGTCCACCGACCGTTTCTATATAGATTTAACGGATGGTACGCTTAATCTACTGCACGGACCTACTCCGACATACCTGCTTAGAGAGTTGCCGACAAATGCAGTACTTGAAATGCGTAACACGTATAACCCGATAGACGTTTACGATTGGGGAGGGTTCGTTGCATACTCCTCTGACCAATTGAAGATCGAGCTGTCCGAGTATTACAACGATCAGGTAGGTACTACGCTGACATTCCCGTACATCCGCATGGTTAAAAAGGATACAGAGTATGAGGGGTACGGCTCACAGGATGGCAGGAACTGGGACATCCGTGGCTCCATCGACTTTCCCGAAGCTACGCTGTGGGGTGTAGAGCTTGAAGGCCCGGCGGGAGAGATTCTCAAAATCCATACCCTAGCGATCTACAAAGACACCAAGATCAAGTTCCGAGCGCTCCCTCTAGGCTCTACGGTAGAGGTATATGACATCAGTTCAGGTAACCCTGTCCTACTCGACACGTTGTCCAATACGGACTATGAAGCCGAGATGAGCGTGTTCGATTACGTCATGCCTTTAAATCTCAACATCAAGGTGTACGATGCGAACGGAGACTTAGTTGCCGACGACAACATTAAGGAAGTGTTCGGCGGGGACGTGTTCCACTGCGGCAACTTCATTGAAGTGTATTACAACGGCCAACCGTTGGATGTAATGAACAACGACTTTGGGTATCTTGATGACTTCTCTAAAGACTACAGACTTGAGTTAAGGAACATGATTGACGTTCCTCACACAAACATAAACGTCGAAATCAAGCAGTACAATCAAGAGTTCGGGTGGGAATGGGTAGACATCTGCAAGGACTTGAATGGGGCACCAGATGGAAACTACAGCAAGTCTTTACAGTTCGATATGATTCCTGCAAACGACAGTGTGTTCTTCTGGGTACGTATCATGCGTAACTCTGTTCCGGTTATGGTAGACGATTATCTGTTCGATTTCGTGATTAACGTATGGTAGGGGTGGTAGTGAGTGCTAGATTTTAGGATTAGAAGGCCAGTCAGTGCACTGAACTGGCGGTACCAAGAGATCATCGTCACACAGGCGTATCTTGACAACCACACGGTGGACCCCAACCTAATAGAACTCGATTACCCTTACACCATGGGCAAGAAGGTCTTAGATGTCTACTACAATGGCCACAGGTTGACTGAAGGGATAGGGTATGAGGAAGTAGACGAGACCCATATCCGCCTGAAACTGTATACCTATGACGACCAAGGCAACGCCACCCCTACCACGATTCAACTTGGCGACGAGATCGTAATTAAGGAGTGGTTCAACTCTGATTCTATCCTCTACGGTCAACATGGAATCATTACTCGTCTCACCAATCTGGAGATTGAAGTTCACGAAGCCCGGATGGGATTCCCTAGACTGAAGGATAAGATCACAGACATTGACAGGAACTTAACCGAGCTACTAGGGGAGGGCGACTATGAGATAGACTATGAGTACGACGCTAACGACGAGGATGTAGTAAGAGAAGTCGTTTCAGGAGACTACAACTTCACGCGTGAGTTCACGTATAACGCGGAAGGAAAGCCACTGACTGAAGTATTTATCCGTGGTAATAGGAAGACTACAAGGACATACATCTACCATCCGGTGACGGGGCGCATCGTCAAAGTAACCGCACAGACCGTCATAATTTAATACCGAAACTATCTGGCCCACCTTATGGTGGGTTTTCCTTTTTCTGTTGTTGTTTCATATCACCTACTTATACTGACTGTCGAGAGTACAGAAAGGGGGCGAACATGTGAGCAGCATCAGAGCATTTGATAGGGCGCAGGAGGCCTTCAACTTGGCCAAAAAGCAGGCCGTTCAAGAAAAAGTTATTACGTTTGTCATGCTCAAGCCAAAGGCAGGCCCGTACCCACTGGAGATTAGATTTGATTACCCCGGACGTATCTCTCGTGTTTATGCGTCCTGCACAAGCGCGGGGTCAGATCAGACGGTTATGCAGTTGGAAAAGTGTAGCCAGTCTGACTATGACACTACCCCTGTGTGGACGAACGTATTCGCAAGCGATCTAGTACTTGACGCGAACGAACGGTCTACAGCAACTTCCTCATCCCCCTATGTATTGGCTGATGACCAAGTGAATGAAGGAGACCATTTCAGGATTAGCTTCGCTGAGGTCGGTGGGGGAATTGGGACGGTGACCGTAAACGTAGCAGTTGAAATCTAATGTAAGGGAGTGACTACGGTGGCAGTACAGCCTATTGTTTCGTGGTATTGGGAAACAAACCAAGACACTGACCAAGTAACCAGATGGGACATCGGTTATGTAAACGCTTCCGAAGTGTCCCCTGACTTTACCTTCCTTATCTGGAACAACCGAAAAGGTGTTGTTGATGTACCGGATATGCAGAACGCTGTGATTACCGTTAAAGATGAACTGGGCGGTAATACAGGTGAGTTGGTAGAGGGTCAGTGGATTGAGGTTAAGGTAGATCAGATTGACTTAGACTTCTTCCCAATCGGGTGGGACGCTATTACAAATACGGAAGTCTCCCGTCCGATCAAAACGTTGGGGAGTACGACGAACTCCAACGGCACCTTTACACCTAACGTTCCGCCGCATGATACACCGAACGGTGAAGTGAGCATTCTAGGTGTAGCTAATGACGGTACTCTACAGAACTCGGCGGGCAACGTAGTTAAAGCTACCATGCGTTGTCGGGTACCGGGTAACGCGGCATCAGGGGTGATCAACTTCCGCACTCGTGTGAGATTCCAATATGTATAAGAGAACGTCCAATGCAATGGAGGTTTGAGAACATGATAACGAGGATTAGCCCCTACTCCTTCGTAGACCAAGATTTTATATGGATTGGCGAGTATGTGGATGGTACTCACCTTTCTGAATATAACGAAGTGACCAAAGAGCGAGCCGATTTCTATTCTCTAAAGAAAGATAGACTTATTAGGTTCGGTTTGATCGGTCATGGAAAACGCCTCTACTACGAAGTGGGTGGGGGCTATTTTAAACTAAACGGCCAGATTTACGAGTTCATTTATAAGGTAGGAAACAAAGAGTACTACCTAACCGGACAGTTCCACCCGTACAACGATGTAATCACGTACAAGGACGCGGAGGCATGGAATGTCTTAGATCGCAAGGAAGGAAAGTTCCTGACTAGAGTCTTGGCCTACAACTTCGGATATAAGACGAAGATGACCATTGATGGAATCTATTTTAGATTCAAGGCCATTTGTTCAATTCCGTATAACGAACCAATGCACTTCAATCTAACATTGGTGGCGGATAAATCTCTGGACGGAAAACTAGTAATTAAGAAGAACGGGAACGTGATTGCTGAGTACCCTGCTCCGTTGGAGGCGGGCAAGGGCGGGATGCTGAAATGGACGGTGAAGTAGTATGGCATTAAGAGTAAAAATTATCGCGTATGAGGCCATTGGCTCACCTACTCCAGACTTCAAGAGTATAGCCAAGATTTGGATTTACGACCAAGACGGGAACAAGGTTCCACTTACCTACTCTAATGTAATTTACCACAACTACGCGAGCAGGACAGCCGCCAGTTACATTAACGATTGGTTTAACGACAACAATAACCCTAGCCCTCCCTACAATTCCAATGACCTAGTAGGTGTGGTGGAAATTCAATTACCTGACAGTGTGACTGCTGTAAGTTTTATAACATTAATGGCATGGCCAAATGTTGGAGGGGCGGGAAAGGCTTTGGCTTACTTGTCAGATGACGAGGGGTACGACTACCAGTTACAGGCAAGATTCATTTTCAACATCCCCTCTGAGCAGGTTACAAAGCAGGTAGGCGACTCGTCTCTTGAAACGATTAAAATTGGCGGTAGTACACAAAGTTTTGTAAAGGTTCTGTATGTAGACCCTGAAAACGGTAATGACATGCATACAGGAAGTGCAGGAAGTCCTTTGAAGACAATAAGCGCGGCGGTAGATAAGTGCGAACACGCCGGGTATGCTATTTATGCTCTTCAAGGTACCCATGACGTGACACATGTTAGCTCCGGTAACGGTACAGGCGGTCTGTATGATGCAGGTAAGTCCATCTCTTTCATCGGTGTTCCCGGATACACTACATTCCTGTGTGATGGGGTAGTTAATACTAGAAGGGACCACCATGCTGTATCCACATTCGGACCTGACACTAAACTATATCAACTAACGTTCGATGTCAAGTTGGGCGGTAGGACGTACAACTACCAAACTGCCGTATTCGGACGAGATAGTAACTTTACCAAGTGTAAGGTATACAACTGTGTTTTCCTGTTCGACGGCCGTTCCTCTATTGTGCACGACAACGCAGGGACCAACGTGATTGAGGTCTACAACAGCACGTTTATTACTACAGATAACTTTTTACAGAGTAGTAGCGGAGGAGCAAGGCCGAAATTGGTCAACTGCGTGTCCAATTTCGCGTTCTACAATGAGGGGACAAGACTTACATGTGCAGGTAACTTGGTGTTTTCCCCTACGTACATGATTACGTCTGATGAGTCTCTCTGGAAGGATGTCGGTACCGGACTTGATTTAGATGGCTCCCCGGCTGACTTGGGTATCTACGGCGGTATGTTCAGGTGGCAGTCCGATGCCGAGATCATCATTGACCCTGACGATATTGACGCCCACATTCCCAAGAATACCGATCACATATTTGATTTCCAGATCAAGTCACCTACGCCGTTTCATATGACAGAAGAGACCGAGATGTTACAGGCTACATTAGGAATCGGGCAAGTGTTCGTAGGGACGGTAAATCTAAAAGAGTGGGTGGATATTGCACTAATGGAGGTTAAATAACATGGCAGTACCTGCTACAACTGGACAACTAAGGACTCGTGTCCCAGACCTTATGACCGGAGATTATATAGTCTGTGATTATACGTCCATTGCCAATATGGTGGGTACGTTCAGCAACATAGGCGGTCAGGTGTTGGTAGAGATACCTACACTAGGTACAGAAAGTCCATATGGGTCTTTCTACTTTATAAAGGTCGATAAGGGATTACTGGTTGCGGACAGGGTGGTTCAAGTATTTGTTAGTTGGGACGTGCTAAATGCAGGGAGAGTCATCCAAGGAAAACCGCAGACGTTTGGTACCGTGTCGGGTATCATTCGCTCGTTAACGGGCGGGGTAGCGTATGCTGATAGTGATGGAAACAAAGCCACCACAGAACAGGGGTATGGAGGATGGCCGACAAATAACGAGTGGGACACTTACATTGTCAACTTCCCTTCCTACCTTATCCAGTCAGGTAAGACATTGGATGATGTATTCCATGTAGACTACAACGCTACGTTTTGCCAAGACCCCGCAATGGTCGGTCTAAAGCATGTAAACACACCAACTCTATCCGCTACTTACGCACACCGTATTTTCCGTGGGGTGGAGACTACATCTAATACACATAAGACGGTCGGGTTTGCTTCAAGCAACATTGCGTATGGGTGGGTTGGATTTCGTCCTGTATTTGAGTACAAGGAGGTGTAGATCAGATGGCTACAATAGGCGAGCCGTTAACCTCTCCAGAAGCAGGGTGGAAGCGTTACGACGATAGGAACCTGCCTATGTCGTTTGTCGGCGGAAGTCCTGCTTTAACCAGTACTACGGGGGCTTACAGCAATACTGAGACCTACTACTCCGATGCAACTGGTAAGAAGATGCAGTTCGACTTTATAGGGACGAAAGTAAGGATAATAGCAACCTTATCTAACCAGAAGTCCAGTAATATGAAGATTGTACTGGACGGCGTAGAGTATCCTTACACGCAGTACAACGCCACAACCGTACTTCAGGGTCTTTCGTTTGAGAAGACCGGGCTTCCTTTCGGCAGACATACAGTCTCTATTGAAGGTTATTCTACAGGACATATGGGTGTTGATGCTGTTGACATCGACGAGGATGGACGAGTTCTCCATCCCCGTGAGGTAATGGATATTAAAGACCTTAACATAGGTAAACGTATTCGTTTCAACTATTCCGCCCCGTCAGGTGCGTTTGGATTTCTTGGTGGACTGGGGGAAGAAACGTCTCCACTTATCCCATACAATACCATCCCTGCCGCGCCCAATGGAGACGCCTACTTTGTCATGGTTGGTACGGACAGGAAGGGAAACATGATTCTTGTTCCCGATAGGAACATCCAAAGTACTGTATCTTGGGATTACCTTCTTAGTGTAGGTATAGCTAGTACGAGCGGGTTACCTATACGGATTGGCAGAAGAATCAACCCGATAATGACAGGGACATCACAGCCTTATGGGACCGCTTACGCTAGTTCCTACTATAGTTCTAACCTTCCTTGGCGGGCTTTCGACGGAGTGACCACTACTGACGTAGGCAGATGGGCCTCCAATACGACAGACGGGACAGGTTGGTTGGCTTATCAGTTCCCAGAACCTAAAGTAGTAACTGCTTACAGGATAACTGGTCACTATAATTCATCTTGGACGTCTCAGAACCCAAGGGATTTTACGTTTGAGGGGTCAAATGATGGGGTTCAGTGGGATATTCTCGATCAACAGACTGGTGTTACATGGAGCACGGGCGCGGAGCAGAAGCTCTTCTTTATCGACAATAAAACACCTTATCTGCACTACAGGGTCAATATCACGTCCATCGGTAACAATACTTACAGGGCCACAATCGGGGAACTTGACCTACTTGAGCCACTAACAACTGGCCCCTACAGGACTACGCTTCGCCTGCTTACAGGTGGGGTTGATGCATCAGACCAAGACAATGAGTGGGACAAGTATATTGTCAATTCCACCCTAGACGGTACTATCACGGCGGGCGACGATAGCGTGTGGCACTGGAGTACTGCGTGGACTCTCACAAGCACCGTCAATAGTACAAGCTCTAACAGAAGAACAATCAGAGGACGGTCGTCTGCTAACGCGCTCAGCTACACAAGCAGTAATGATACGACAGGTGGCAATACTGGTTTCCGTCCGGTACTGATTATAGAAGAGTTAGGTCTAGGGTTCGTTGGTGGGCTGTCTCCGACATACATTAAACTAGATGATGTGACTATCTCAGGAAATGTAGTCAATCCTTTAGGTTCTCTTGTTAGATACAGAGTCTTATTGAATGGCGTAGAGGTATTGCCGTTTACCTCATTTGTAGTCCCTCCGTTGCCAGTGTCCTATGTGATGCAAAACTCCATGTTCTCCTTCGGCAATAACCAAGTATCCATTGAAATGGAGACTGCGGACGGTAAGTTGTCAAGTGTTACGTACACTATCTACAAGGACTACATCAGTAAGTATCTGGTAAAGGTAGGCTCGGAGTACAAGGTGTATGATAACATCACAGGAACATGGAAGACGGTCGGATCCAGTGTGACCGAGCCGCTATTCCTCCAACAGGGGATGGATGATCTGTCCTTATTGGTAGAACGAACCACCGATGTTCTTTTAGTATCGGATGCAGGTAGTCAATTGGGCGCAGGCAAGGTGTTCAAGGTTACTGTAGATAAATCAGGAAAGTCTATTACGGGTATGGTTGTGAAGTAATATACTTCCACCATACCCTGAAAGGGGTGAGTTACGTGGCCCTTAGAGATGGGTTGGTTGCGTATTGGCCTATGGACGAAGATTCCGGTAGTGTTGTTTCGGACGTAGTAGGAGGGCGGAACGGAACAGCGACTGGTACCTCTATTGTTGACGGTAAGAAAGGAAAAGGACGCCTACTCAATGACAGTACTACAGGTCAATACATTACCGTTACCGGAATGCCTACTTTGAATACTTGGACTGTATCAGTTTGGATTTACCACACGCTTTCTTTCTCGACTTATGAAGACGTTGTAAGCTCCTACATCAGCGGTGGTGAGTACTACCCTCTGATGCTTTATAACGGCAGGCCGGGCAGTTATAACATAAATAACTTCTCACCAGAAGTGTTGACTAATAATCAGTGGCATCATATTGTAACGTCCTTTGACGGCACCGCCCACAAAGTTTATGTAAACGGCGACCTGAAAGCGACAAAGGCAGTCGCTAACAGGCCGATTCTCATTAACATTATGGGCAGGAACAGATCAAGTGCGTCCGAGTGGTACAAGGGCGTTCTGGACGATGTTATGGTATGGGACAGGGCACTTAGCGATGCCGAGGTTTATCAGCTATACACTATCGGCGGTGGACTGTTGATTGAGAGGTTCCTAGTCCAATCAGGAACTATAATCAAGACCTATGATAGCGTTATAGGGGACTGGGTGGACGTTGGCACCTCTCCTGTAGATCAGAACATGTTCGACTTGTACGGAATGGAAACAATCAACGTTGTACCTGCTCATAAATGGAATGAGTTGCCGGATACTTTTGACCTGCTGTCTTGGACAGATGATGTGGACAGGATAATACCGTACAGGTACCAGATGGACGTAAAACCGTTTAGACCAATCATGCTACTGTCCCCGAACACGGTAAACGTGTTGAAATGGACGAACGAGCCGGGCCTGTCAGATCAACGTCAGGTAATCAAAGGCGAGCGATATGCCGCGTACCGATATAAAGTGGAGATGGAAGACCCTCTGACCACTCTAAAAGGATGGTCGGATTGGATTTATGGTGACATCTCTGATTCGGTTGTCGTAGAGAGTCGTTATCTAACCTCCGCTAATCCTTATACTATTAAGGTAACGGTGGAGCAGTTAAATGGGACGATTGTTCAGGCATCTGGTAAGGTGACGTTGATCGACACCGAACCTACGCTTGTTGCTACGATGACAGGTAATAAGCTAGATGTGACGATTGGCGACCCGGAGGGCGACGATGTAAGATTCAAAGTCCTACTAAACGGCGTTAAAGTTCATCCTGCCGACCCGTCTAAGGAGTTCACTGACCTAGAGACGCCGACCGTAACGTATTCAAGGGTATTCCGCAGTAACGAGGTTATCCTTGGAGGCACCAACACGGTTACGATAGTTGCACAAGACCAGTTCGGCAAAGAGAGTACGGTCACCCTGAATTTCATCGGTGAGTATGCCGGACTTCTGTTCTCTGATGAGCAAGGAAACCTGTATTCCACTGATTTAGGGGAAGTTCTGATGTATCTCGACATCGGAGTCCTCGCGGCGGGGCAGATTTCGGATACGTACCCTGTAAGACTTGTGAACCGCACAGGAAACAGGGTGGGTAACATACAACTATGGAGGGATAACAAAACTCTCCCGACTGGTGCGGTCGTGGAAATAAGCGAAACGGCCTCTCCATTTGTACCAGTTGATCTGCTGTCGTTTAATCAAATACTTGACTACAATGAAGAAGTCACATTCTATGTCAGGGTTGTGACCACATTCGGTAGTCCGCCGGGTCAAGGAGAGTTTGACGTTTACGCTCAAGGGGACCCTGTATGATAAGCCAATTCCAATACAATGGATGTGGTTGTCGTGTCGTTCACGAATAAGTTCACAGGTAAAGTCATAATCATCGGTACAGGGTCAAATGATCTGCCGGGTAGTATAGGCATTAACCACTCGGCAGACCTCCCCTCATCCGTATCAATTATATCTGAAAAACCGCATGACCTTCCTTCTTCTGTTAACGTAGGATATTCAGGGGAAGCTGAGTTACCTTCTAGCATCCACGTAAACGTACCTGTTGATCTTCCTTCTTCAGTCAAGGTGCGGGCGCGGAACAAGATGACAGGTATCGTTGAGGTTGTTGAACCTCCTGTCGTCAAGGTAAGGCTAAGCCCCATTGAAGATACACATGCCCGTGACGGCATGCCTAAGTTGAACTATGGTAGAGACCACGACATGTTCGTGGGTGTGGACTGGAACGGACAGAAGTACCGTAGCTTTTTACGCTTTGATATTAGTTCACTTCCGTCCAATAAGATAATAAAAAAGGCTACCTTAGTTCTTACCCTTCTGAACTCAAGACCTCCCATACCCATCGGGATTTACGATATACCGTCAGGGGAGACTTGGACTGAGTACGGACTTACTTGGGACAATCAGCCAAGTCAAGGAACCTTAATCAAGTCCTACGATAGTGGGACGTATGCAGGTAAGACAGAGATAGACCTAACCTCCTACATCGAAGAATGGTATACGGGGGCTAGGCAACATAACGGATTCATGCTCAAGGTTCTGGATGAGACAGAACTTGGGCGGTATAAGCAGTACGGGACCAGAGAGTCTACCTCTACTCCGTACATCGAAATCGAATACTACGACCCTTACGTCTTTAGCAATAAGAAGGAAGACCTGCCGGGTAGCTTGTTTGTCTTTGCTACAGGTACCGAAGACCTACCGGGTACAGTCGTTGTTAACGGGTACACTGGTGAAGAGGACCTACCGGGTAGCGTAATTGTAAGGAATCCGAAGGACTACGTAGACGATGATCTTCCTTCTTCGGTAACAGTAAGTAGGGATTACTTACCGTCCACGGTGCACGTTACCTACGGCGGTCAAGAAGACATTGAAGGCTCTGTCATCGTTCGTGTAGAATCCACAGACTACATTGAAGGTACGGTTACAGTAGGTAGGCCGGAACTGCCCGGTAGTGTTTACATTACACCGTACCAAGACCTGCCATCGTCCGTACACGTTAAAGGATTTGGGTGGGGAGACCTACCGTCCACGGTACACATCAGCAAGCCTGAGATTCCGGGTTCAGTTATCGTAGTACGTGACGGGTATGCTGATCTTGATGGTAGCGTATCTGTACGTCAGGCAGAAGAGGCAGACCTTCCGTCTGAGGTAACCATCAGCAGACCGGAACTACCCGGTAGTGTAACGGTTCGCAGTGCATCTGAGAGCGACATTGAAGGTACCCTGACGGTTCGTGTACACGGTGACAGTGACCTACCCGGTAGTGTACGACCGAGGGTGTGGGGCGAGCACGACCTAGACTCTACTGTAAAAGTACGAGTCGTCGGTGAGTATGACTTACCATCGTCCGTTATCCCACGCGTTATTGGCGTAGCTGATCTACCATCATCCGTCATTATTCAACACGGGATTGGTAATTACGACTTGCCGTCCAGTGTGGAAGTCGGAGATGGCTTTATCGGTTATGTGTTCATAATGTAAGCCCACCTTTTCATAAGGTGGGTATCTTTTTGTTTATCGTACTTATAATACAGGAGAAGAAGCGAGTGGATGGAATTTTGCGTATGTCGCTTTTTTGTTTGTCTTGGTGATTCGGGCGTAAATGCGGGTTGTTGAAATGTCCTCATGGCCAAGCAACTCCTGAACATGAGCCATATCACACCCATGTTCAAGCATGTGGGTGGCGAACGAGTGACGAAATACGTGAGGACTTATCTTCTTAGGGTCAACTCCCGCCTTAATTGCAAGACGCTTCACCAGACGAAAGATTGCTTCCCTCGTGATATGACGATTAGGGTCATTTTTATGAGGGAACAGATACCCCGACTCAATGTCGTAAGCCTTCATGTACAGTTTAATCAATTCAACACAGGATTCATGAATCGGGTTATTCCTTTCCTTGCTTCCTTTACCGAACAGAGAGACAAAGGAATCTTCAAAATCAATGTCCTCTACTTTGAGGCTTGCTATCTCGCTTACACGTCCGCCGGAGCCGTACAACAGTTCAGTGATTAGCCTGTCCTTGATGGACGATTGGGCGGCGGCGTTTAATATAGATTTCATGTCAGACTCCGAAACGAACTTAGGCAGTGTCTTATCTTGCTTAGTAGTTCTGATGGAGTCGGCGGGAGACTCAGTAAACAGCTTTTCTTCATCAGTGAGGTAGTTGAAGAACGCTTTAAGGGAGCATACCGCACGATTAATCGAACTTCTTTTACGTCCCTGCTTAGACAGGTGGACAATAAACTCCCGGAGATGGGAGGGAGTAACCTTCGACAAGTCATCAGGAGTGCCTTCATAATCCAAGAATTGCTTTATGTCAGTAAGGTAGCCGGACACAGTAGACGTAGAAGCGTTTTTATCGGTATGTAGAAACATTTCAAAGTTCTTCAAATAACTCATGGTCAATCCTCCTTACTGTTCAACATAATCCCATTATAACGGCCATTATGTGAACTGTCAAGGGTTCAGATAAAGTAGTTGGGGTAGGTGGGTAGCTTATGGAACCGACAGTAGTAACAGCAATCATCAGTGGCGTAGTTGGGGTAGTAACTGCAATCATCGGTTACATGACCGCCAGAAACGCCGCCAAAAAGGACATCTTTGTAACGGATAGGCAACAACTGTCCCAAGAGCAACAACAGCTACGGGCGGAGATGAGGGAGGAGATCAAGTCCCTCAAGGAAGAAGTCGCCCGGTGGACGAACCGTTACTTAGAGCTTGAAGCTAACATGGAGCAATTGAAGATCACTAACCTGACGCTCCAGATGGAAGTAGACAAGTGGCGTGAGAAGTATGACGCTCTACTTGTGGAGAATAAAGAACTTACAGCACGTGTGAATGAGTTGGAGGGAGAACTAAGGAAACGCCGCAAAGAAGATAGAAAATAATGAAAGGAGTGTCGAACAATGAGAAAGTTCTTTACCTTCCTAACCGACGAAGACGGGTTCTCCGCAAAGGACTTTCTAATGGTACTGTTCGGCACTCTTTTTGCTTTAATGGTACTGATTGCCTTTGGGGTGGCCGTCTGGGGTACATTGAACCCTGTAGCGATTCAGGTAATACAACTACTTGATAATGTTGTGATCACGATTGTCACAGGTGTCTTCGGACTACAGGGAATTAAGGAGTTTAGGAGGGACCGTACACAACGTCCGTTAGAACCTGACGCCAGTCCTTATAATGAGGGCGGGCAAGAGAAGCAGGACAGTCCACCTAAACTACCGTAAAGGAGGGTGAGCAACATGGCATTTAAGATGAAATACACCATTGAGAAAGACTACCTTCCGGTAAACACGAAACGGCGATCTGGTATTGCCATGCCTTATGTAGGATTTATTACGTCTCACGATACCGGAAATGACGGCTCTACGGCAGAGGGTAACATTACCTATTACAAGCGTTCTGCCAACGATATGAGCGCGTCTGCGCACACCTTCATTGATGACCGCAGGATTATTGAGTGTATTCCGGCAACGACCGGGCGTCCAGAGAAAGCATGGCACGTTCTCTACGACAGACCAGAAGACAACAGACTGTTTGGAGACGATGCCAACGACATCGCTATTGGAGTAGAACTCTGCTATTCCAATAAGAAAGGCAATATCAACAATAAAGAAGCATACAAGCGTTATGTGTGGTATATTGCATACTTGTGCTACAAGTTTGGGCTTGACCCACGCAGGCACATTGTAGGACACGAGGAACTGGACCCTGGTCGGAAACTTGACCCGTTTAAGAACGCTCTGAAACTTCTGGGTATTAACAAGGCTCAGTTCATTCAAGATGTTGTGAACGAGTTGGCCGACTGCACGCGGGCGGATACCGTGGCACCAAAAACCACAGAAAGCGAGGGAGATGAACCAGTGAAACTTGCACAATGGGAAAAAGACCTGCTGATCGAAGGTGTCAAGAAGTACAACAAGATCACTGGAGTTGACGGTAACCCTGTAATCAACAGCCCGGATTACTGGCTCACTAAGATCAACAACGACACTATTACAGCAGGCGAGATTGCTATTCTCAACTTTGCAATTCTATCTAGGACGGTGAAGTAATAATGGATGTACTGACACTTTGGCTTATTGTAGGTTTTTTGACGGAGAGTGTTACTGAGATTTTAAAGGCCTTGTTCTCCGACAAACTGAAGGACAAGGCAACGTTCTTCACTTCGATGGTTGTAGGTATTCTGTTGGCGTTTGCGTTTGGTCTGAATCCATTTGGCTTGACTGGATATGGAGCTTATGCATCCACCGTAGTGGCAGGTATCCTCGCTTCTCGCGGGGCGAACTACCTGAACGGAGTCCTAAAGGAAATTGGAGTAATTAAATCCATGAAATAAAAAAGAAGGCTACCCTTTCGGGTAGCTTTTTCTTATTTATTAATGACTTTTGCGTAATCAGGGATGAAGTTTAATGGTCTTTCTTGGTCGTTAATTACCACATTACGGTATTCGATCCCCTTCTCCTTAGCCAGAGGGAGATAATGCTTTAAGACGGCTTTGGTAGCCATGACATCATTAAAGGCTCTGTGATGACCAGTCAGATCGTACCCAATCCTCTTTGTTACATCGGCAAGAGAAGCACTCTGTCCCGGCTCAACCAACTTCACTAGTACACGGGTACAAATGAAAGATGATGGTGTACTCATTTTACTGGTCTCTTTGAGGAACGAGGCATCAAACGGGAAGTGGTGGGCAACGGCAGTTGTACCTAATACGAATTTATATAGGAGGTGGACTGCCCTTGCGTCTGAAATGCCATATTTAGTATCTTCTTCTGTAATGCCTGTGAGGTTCTTTATCACTTCTGGGATTTCCTTACCTTGGTTCAGTTTGACAAATGTATGGAACATTCCGTAATCCCTCTCAAGGTCTGTTTTGAGGGCGGCAATCTCAATGATCTGATCTCCATTGAAAGGGTCAAGTCCCGTAGTCTCAAGATCAAAGATAGTGAAGATTTCCTTTTTGATTTGAGTGTGATCGACGTATTGGTTATTCATTTCGGCCCTCCAACGCATCAAGTTCTTTGAGCAGTTCTCTCATGGATTCGTCCTCTTGCGCCAGAAGTCGGTAGATTTGAATTTCCTCAAGCTGTTTGCGGCGTTGCGCCATTTTCTTCTTCAGTTCGTCGATTTTCTGTTGCTTCTCGACACGTTCTAGATGACGGGTAAGGTCTACTTTCTGTACTACCCACTTTACAACGTTTTTAACGGGTAGTGTATCTGAGATTGATTTGATCGTTGCCACTTGGTATCCGTGTTGTGTATCGACAACTACCAGATCGCCTACTTGAAGACCTTCAATATCGTTCATGAAGTAGTATACCTTACCGTAAACCTCATCGAATTTAACTCCTACATAGTTAAGTACCATAGTAATCACTCCCCTTAGTGTTTTCATGGGAGGGCGGAACCCTCCGAATTATTACCTGTTTAATTACTTGCTAGACATTCCTGTGCTTCCGAATCCACCAGTCCCACGTTCCGTCTCGTCTAGTTCATCAACTACTTCAAATTGCGCTTGATAGACCGGAGCAATTACCCCCTGTGCGATGCGGTCACCTTTTCGGATGAGATATGTTCCTTCCGGAGCTTTTGTGCCGTAGATGTACTCACCGTCGATTGCCCTTGTTTGCGTCCATTCGTCCGTTACGGACGGAACCGTGGAGATATTATTAACCAACACGCAAACCTCTCCCCTGTACCCTGCATCCACCGTACCAGGTGCATTGCTGATGCGCAGTTTTGTCTTGGCGCTGATGCCGGAACGAGGACGAATCTGCAACTCATATCCCGGCGGAATTGCAAATGCCAATCCAGTCGGTACTTTCGTTGTCCCTCCCGGCCAAATAATCACGTCCTCCACTGCCACGAGGTCGAATCCGGCATCTCCGGGGCGTGCATATTGCGGAATCACTGCATCAGGATGTACTTTCTTGACTTTTACTTCCAGTTTGTTAGACATGTAACTACCTCCTGTGTTACTCTTCTTGTGCTGTTTCTTCGAGAGGAATATCTACTCGGTTAATGGCCTTCTGCCTGATGTAGTATAGGATACGGGGGCTGTATTCAGAAACGTCAAACCCACATACCTCAAGCAAGTCCTGCATGTCATCAATTTGAATTACCTTGCCAAGTTCTTTCATTTCCTCGGCAATTAGTTCAATCTCATCCTCGTACTTGGAGATGCGCCGATCATCCAATCCAGAGTTAAGTATTCTGTTTTTAATGCGCTTGATGGCGCGGTTAATGGTCATCGGGTATACATTTAGTTGCTCTGCGATCTGAGAGTTATTCAGACCTTCCATGATTAACTCGACGACCTTTTGGTCAAACTCACTCAAGGATGCTCGTTCAAGTAGTTGCTCAATATAGATGCGGTTTACAATGTTGTCTTCCTCGTAGTCCCGTGTTCGGTCACGCAGTTCAAAATTCTCCAAACCGTCGATGTGTTCAAGCTCTTTAGTGAATCGGATAATTTCGTTAATACGCTCGACCGGAACCTTGAGGATTTTAGATAACTCCTCTTCCGTGGGAAGGTAACCAAGTGTATCCTCAACTTCCTTCATGCGTTTGATGAGGTCAACCGCCCCGCGACTTACCCGCACAAGGCGGGAGTCGTTGTAAAGGAGTTGATTCACTTCCCACAAAATGGGGCGGACAACGTAAGTAGTGAACTTCAAACCACGGTCGAAATCAAAGTCCCTAAGCGCTGTAATCACACCAATGTAAGCGTGTTGTAGGATTTCTTCTTCATCGACCTTAAACTTCGTTTTTAGTTCTTCGACGTTTCCTTTGTACTTAATGATGATGGAGAAGATAAAGTCCTTGTTCTCAATCAGAAACTCTTCGAGAAGAAGACTATCCTCCTTGCAAGCCTTGAGCAGTTCTACGTTGTGCATATCTTTGATTCCGGGCTGTCTCAGTTGCAAGTAACGCTCACTTGGCATTATTTCACCTCAAATTTTCGTTCTTGTTGAATGGCTTTGATGAACGGCACTTCCTCTCCGTTTTGATCGAATACGCGGCCATCGTCATTGATTTGGAGATGTTTCTTGATCTCCGCCCACTTCGGCTTTTCGATCACATCTACTTGGCCGTTTGCCTTCGCATAGCTAAGGAGGGCGGAATCATCAGTGACCTCCAGTTTTACAGGTTGTTCACGAGAGGCTAACGTGACCCCGTAAGGGAGCTTAATGGACTTGAGTTTGGCTCGTGCCTTCTCGTTTTCTGTACTGTAGTACTCTTTCATGTGGTATTGAGTCAGCAGGGCCGTGAAGTACTCGACCTTATCAAGCAAGGGTTTTAGTACCTCGTCGCGCCAAGCCTCTACCTCTTTGATCTTCTCTTGCCAAATGGCAACCTCTGAAGCCGCAGTATCTTCGATCTTTTTGATCTCTTTGCGCGTTTCAGACAGCGCATAGGCATACCGGGCGGCTTCTTCAATGGACTCAATCGAACGTGGCTTTGTATCCTCGTTAGTAGTAGACATATCTGTGACACTGCCACCTTCGATAATGTCTTTAGACAGATCGTCCATTTGAACATCTCCTTTCCTTTCGATTTACTTTTCACTTATACTGTCAACATTTTGCTCTGGTGAGTTGCAGAGAAATAGAAAAGAGACCCTTGCGGGTCTCCTTTATTAATATCCGTGAGTCCGGCGATGGCCTTCTGCCAGTTTTGCTTTCAGCGGGTCAGACGGCTTGGACAGCACTCCTCGGTATGCCGGAATAATCGTGTCTTCACCAGTCTGCGGGTGCTTAGATTTCTTAGGAGCATAATCTTTCGGTTCAAAGTTCATGAACCCAATCAGGTACAGCTTGTCCCCGTCAGCCAGTACATCACCCATCTTGTCCAAACCCTTACGGAGGACGGTTTCAATCTCTGCTTTCGTTAGCTTTACGTCCGGGTCTGCGTGAACCATATTGATAATATCCCGGAGGAATTTGTTTGCCATAGTAAGATCAGCCCTTTCTTCGTAATTCAGTATTATCATAAGAAGACAGCCGGAAATCCTTAACAACTCAGTGTAATCAGTTCACTGGGTTAGATTTTGAGTTGTAATCGTTGCCTTCGATTGACATAAACACCGTATGTACTTTGTCGAAGTACCATGTACGGTATGTTCCTCGTGCCACATTACCCTCGCCTTGATTGTAGGCTACAATGCCAAGGTCATGTCCAAACCTATCTTGCAGGTACTTGAGATACTTTGTACCAAGCATGATGTTTGTGCGGGGGTCGTAGAGGTCAGAGGCCTCCACGCCCATCCACCCCGCGTTTCTCTCCAGAATCTGCATGAGGCCGATAGCCCCATGACTGTTCGGTCGGTTCTTGTAGCGAAACGTACCACCAGTTTCAACGTGAATGATTGACAAGATAAGGAAAGGGTTAACCATATACTCGTCTGATGCTTGCATGATGTAGCCCGCGTACCTTTTTGCAGTCTTTTCAGGTAAGTCGTGTTTTACCATATGAGCGACCAAGAAAGGGGAAACGGAAGATTCCTTGTCTTCCTCGACTGACGCTTCCTTAACAGTCGGTGTCTCCTTTTCCCTGCCATTAGGTGCATCGGCAGTAAGTACAAACTCTGTTGGTTCAGGCTTAGTTTCAGCCTGACTTACCGTTGTTTTTACTTGTGGGGCGGCACAAGCTGTCAAGATTAGTAAGGCAATCGCGGAAGATAACAGAACCTTCCTCACTGATTACCAACCCCTTTCTCTAAGTACTGGAATCAGCTTATTGTAAATTTCATCTGCGAAGTCTACAGTGTAGTCATTGAAGAGGGTGATTCCTGTTTCAAACGTGTCTACGTAAGATTCTGTTTCGTCGTTTAGCAGTTTCGGGTCGGTAGCCCTCTCACCGTCCACTTCTTTGATTTTCTTTATACGCAGTTCTTCGTCAGCCTCCATCTTAACAATCAATGCCCCTAAAGAGGCGAAGAAGGAGAACTCATTAGGTTGCCTTACATCTGCGCACACGATCTTTCTCAATGAACCTAGTTTAATTAAATCAATAGCCTGACGTAGCCATGCTTTTATCCATACATTAGGGTCTCCCTTACGTAGGTTCTGGCCGATCATGACAAGCGCAGGACGGTCTTTGTCGTCAGTGGGTCCGTAAATAACATCCCTAACCTGTCTAATCGCATCTCCTAAAGATAGTTTAAAGACATCGTGGAATGCGGCCTGTACGCAGTTTGCAACTGTGTCTTTACCTGACCGCGCTTTTCCAGTTATAGCAAGCACCTTATCTTTCATGGAGCGCAATACAGGCAGTAACTCGACCAGATTCTGGAGTTCCTCTACAGTCAACTCGTTAATGTCAACCGAAGGGCAGTAGTTAGCCTTAACTTCATCTACACGTCCAGTACTTAGGTTTACCCCGATATGGTAGTGGTTGTAGATCATCTCACTTTCAGGGTACAGAGAGAAAGTTGATACAGGTATGCGTGCCGTACCAAAGGACAGCAACTTCTTGCCGTCCACCTGAATGACTTTTCCAGAAGAGTCCATGCAAAAACCTCCTTTTGTGTTTCTCACTTATACTGTCATCATTTTTCTTTGTTGAGTTGCAAAGTAGTACATAACTCTCACCTATGTACCACAACTGTAATACCTCTATCTCACCAATGTACGACAAAAGTAGTCATGGAAAAGCCTTACAGCATGTTGTATGATATTAGTACAACAACTGAAGGGGAGGTAAGTGTATGAGTATCTGCATCTGGTGTCTGGACGATGGGTACGGAGATAACAAGCTATATAACGGTAAGACAACGTACTTAATACCGTCCCATGCAACACACTGGAGGCCGAAGATGCGCTCAGATATAAAGGAAGTGACACCAGACCCGTTGAGTTACATTGGAGTAGAGATCGACGGAGTGAAGTACTTGGTGGGGCAGGGAGCGTTGGAGCAGGACTCTTCACTTTATTGGTCGGGTGGGGAGAATAAGCATGTAGATCAGATATTCCCCATCCTATTGAAGACGTGCTTAGCTGTTCTCTCAGAGGGTATAGCACAGCCTGTAGTGGAGCCTCTTGTTATGGGCTTGCCTGTAAAGGCTGATGAGCAAGAAGACAGACATGAACTTCTTCAACGTCTTGTAGTAGGTAAACATGAACTGACAATCAGCCTTGCTGACAGGACGGGAGTTAAAAAGGAGATACAGGTTAAGGAGCTAGTGACAAAGAAACAGCCGTTCCTTTCCTTCTGTGACGTGATATTGGATAAGCGCGGGCAGATTAAAGAAGATGAGATCGCAGGTCAGTTTATCGTCATTGTAGACATAGGGTCACGTACCCTGAACATCTATACTCTTGATGCACTCGACCCTATTACAGACCTCAGTGATACAACAAGCCAAGGAATCTACACTGCGTATGACATGGTAAGTGACTTTATTGAAGAACAGTTCGGATTCCGTGTACCAACAGGGAAGATCACGAGCATCATTAGAAAAAGAACAATCAAAGGCATGGACTTATCGCCCGTAATTGATCGAGCATACAGCGTACTAGCTAATGAGATCGCCCGTGTTATACACACCATGTTCGTTGACTCGTGGGCGTACGTGGACAAGATTTACATTACCGGCGGCGGTTCTGAGTTACTCAGGAAGTACCTAGAGTCAGCTTTCCCGGTAACGCCGGAGTTCCTAGATCGGTTTGCTACAGCTAGGGGCGGGTGGAAGTATGGTGTAAGGCATGCGCTAAAGAATCAGAAAAGCGTCTCAATAAAGATTCCCGGTGGCGGTGTACAGAAGGTGATTAAGTGAGAAAGACAATCTACATTAGTGAAAGAAGACACAAGAAGGTAGCAGACTTTGTTAGGTCTTTACCTAAGCACGATGTGAGTTACGAATTAGTCAGGCTGATGGAAGATGGTATGAAATGGAGGGAGAGTGGGAAAGATGAAGGTAGTGCGGTTGTACATCACATACGCAAGAGTTTGTTGGCTACAGGCACGGATGAGGATCGCGTTCTGGAGGATAAGAAGGAGAAGCAGAAAGTGGACTTCTCAGGTATCCGACTAGAACGGAGGAAGCTCGATAGGGGAGACCTTGAAGAACGATTTAACAGCATCTAGGGTCTCCCCTACCGCCCCTCTTAGTGTGCAGTGTGTAGTGTGCTGAGTGTTGTTTTGAGAGGGCTTAAAAATTCAGAAATTTTGGGCGGAAACCGGAAAGAGGAGAGGCTAATGTATAGACCAGATATAGGTGAAACATATAATGAGTTACCGCGTGTGACTTCGACCTACAATCGTCAAGTTTACGCCAACTTGGTTGAGGTGGCCAACAACATCGACTTCAATAGTCCGATCTTTTACGGAATGGCCAAGCGCAACCGATCATTGGGAAGTGCTCAAGCGTTTATTGTGGAACTGGCTTTAGGTAGTGAGGATTTTCGTAACTTTCTGAAGAAATTCATGGTAAGGGGCGGGGAAGGGTACCTGCACGTGCGATCGCAGTACGATAGGATTTACATAGACAGACTTGCCGCTTATAGGAATAGAAGAAGGTAGGACACTCATCCTACCTTTTCCTTTTGCTCAGTTCATCCAAGATAATACCCATGCAAGCATCAATCCTGTACTCAACCGAGCCGTCTATGATATGGTAAGGAACACCTTCCACGTCAAGGAACCCCTTGATTGCGTTGTAGATGGCGACTTTATCGTCCATTGTCTCCGTCCTTGTGCCGTCATTGACAACAGGGTCGGTGGGAGGGAACACGAAGATGATGTCAAACCAGTTTAACTTCTTGAGAGCCATCCCATGCAGTTCTTCGAGTATCTTGTACTCCTCTTTAGTCAAGGACGTTCTGCCTTCCCTTTTCATTCGCTCGTTGAGGGAACGCTTACCGAAGACGTAGCAGTTCATGGCCGGGGTGTCGGTCAAAAGGACTTCGCTTACCGCCGCTACGCCTTCGTCACGAGCCTTCTGATTGTTGTAGATGATGAACTGGGAAGCAATATCCTTCGGAACTCCGTACTGCTGAATGAATTGACGAGCGTACTCCTTGGATGTGTCGGCATTGATTTTCTGCTGTTTCAGTAGCGACTCCAATGCGGCGCATACTGTACTCTTGCGACTGGATGGTGCGGCGCAGAAGTTAACCTTCAAACAATCCATCTTTATTCCCCCTTAAGATGCTGTTCCTTTTGTCGTTTCCAGAACCACTTGGATATTTGCGAAGAAGTCTCCACGGCGAAGTAGAAGAAGTCTTCGTCGTCCATTCTTTCATCAATGACAATGGTCATGCGGAACATCTCGTAAAGTTTCATTTTTATCACTCCAGTACCTTGTTGTTCCATTCTACAGGATTGTCTGTGAGCTTGACTCCGACTACAGGGCGGGCGGATAATTCGGCACGTAGGGCTTCTTCCCGTTTAATACGCTCTGGCAAGATATTTGTACTTACGGTCAACCAGTTCCTTTGCCCACTCCCAATCCTGCATGTCAATTGCAAGGTTAATGAGTCCATCGTATCCTACCTCATCGAGGTGGGTGCACTTCTGAGACTTAATCTGCTCAGTAAGATGATCGTGTTTATTAGTGCCGCGTCGAGCACTAAGTATAAGGTCTTTCTTGTCGATCTCCACGCTATCGCCGTAGATGTCTACAATTACTGTATCATCGTTTATCCGCTTAATACGTCCGATCATTCCGAAGTGTTGGTTATCTTTATTATTTACTAGTACGAAATCTCCTTTACGTGCGTTAATGCTCAGCACGTAAGCCACCACCTTTCTTTATTTGCATTATAAGAAGGTAACTACCCTTTATAAACATCCTTGCCGAACTTCTCGGCTTTCTGGAAGATGCGTTGGATGATTCTGTGGACATGCGGTTGACTAATCCCTACAGCTTTTCCGATTTGTTCTTGTTTATCACCGTTGCGGTACGCCTCCCATACTTTACGTTCCCTGTCTGTAAGTGTAGACAGGAACTGCTGAAGGAGTACCCTTGCTTCTGCAATATCTGCGGCGGTCACATCATCAGCAATAACGTCCTCCAACGTAATTTCCTCTGTCTTGGATTTTACTGGTCGATGAATAGACTGAATTTCAATATCGGACACCTTGACCAGTCGAGCCTGCTTCTTTGTTATGCTCAACTTCTCTGCAATCACATCCTCATGTTCGTTCAAGATACCTTCTTTCAGTGCCTTATAAAAATACTTCTTCGTGTCTCTTCCTACATGTACTTGCCCGTTACGTCTGATTTCTTTCATTATCTCATTCCTGATGGATGTCAAGACATATGCAATACGTTCAATGCCCTTATTAGGGGTATACATCTTGATCGCTTTTACCAACGCCACGAGACCTATTTGATAAAGGTCTTCGTATTCAAATCCTGTATTATATTCCAACCTCTTAGAATGTAGCTTACCTACGATGCTTCTGATGTATCTGTCACACGATTCCAGTTCATTTCTGTCAATGTTCAGTGCATCACTCAATACGACAATGTTCATCCTGCAACCTCTCCCTTATTGACCTTTTCACTTATACTGTCAACATTTTGTTTGGGCGGGTTGCAGAAAAATAAAAAGTAGGGAAAATAATTCCCTACTTAGGCAAGAAACTGAAATTCAACTTTTATCTCTGGAGGCGAATTATCGACGGAGGTGTAAGTTGACGGGTCACCATCGACAGCATTCTCTAATCCAAATCCTGCATTCCACCTGACTCCTGAAGTCATTAAGTAAGCCTTGCATGCCATTACTTCAGTCTTTCCGTAGGTGGTCACGTACCCGTCCGCGATTTCAGCTACAATTTTGACAATGTTGAACCCATAGCGCGGTACGCCTTCAGATTCAGGGGCGGTGGCATGGTCACAAACGACCACCAAAGTATCACGCGCACTATTCCAACTTACACGATACTTCTCTTGGCTCTTCTGCGGTACAGAAGGCTCAAAACTGTAAGGCAGGCGATCTTTTGGTATGACATACACCTGAATCGGACTAGGTACAGAAGGAAAGTTCTGTGTGTACTCGTAAATTCTAAACCGCTTAATATGCTCCAGAGGAACGACGGTACCTCCATTACATCTGTTAACTACGGTATCAGGCTCAGGCGGGGTAGGAAGTAAGTCTTCGATGTTGTCAGTAATGCACCCAAAGCACTCCTTCATCTTATCCATGAGCGTGGAGAAATCAAGTTCGCAAAAGTCAACGTCAATGTTGGCCAACTCCATATAGCTGTCGAGAAGTTTCTCTTGCGCTTCCGTAAGTACGCAGGTGGGCGTGCCACAAAGAATACTGTCAATATCCACACCCATACGTATATAGGCCAACTCAGTCTCCTTGATTGCATTGTACAGGTCTTTAAACTTTACGTTCATGACTTACCTCCTTCCTACGGCCTGAGTGTATTGTCAGCCCACGGCTTCATGTTGTATGGCGGTTTAGTAAAGTCACGCACGTCTTTAAATATGCTCCTAATATCAGGCTCCTTGAAAGGAATGATGGCATAGGCGTTGATCTTCTTGTCTGCGAACATTTGCTTAACCTGAGCAGGCGTTGCCCCTGCTTCATTCTCCTTGGAGGGCGCGTCCGTAATATAGATCAACGTGTTAGCCACACCGTCTTTATACACTTGGTTGAGTGTTTCCTTCATACAGAGGATACCAGACTCAGGAATGGACTTACCGCCCAAGTACCATCTAGGATACGACAGTTTGGAAGGGAAGTTGGTCACGTCCCCTTTATTCATGGAAACGGTGTAGTAGGTGTTACGTCCATCTCCGTTAGGGTCTGTAGCATCTCCGTACCAAATAAGTGATACGGTACACGGGATGTTGGCGCGTGTGCTTTCGGATTTCAGGTAGTTGGCGAATTGCAGTAGATCATTACGTAGTTTACCATTCGCACCTAGATCATCCCGCATACTTCCAGAAGCGTCGATGTACAGGATAAGATTGACGCCCGGAACGGTAGCGACCGGAGGTTCTTCTGGTTCTGGGTCCGGCGGGGTATCCCATTGTGGTTTCGGTAAAACAACTGGCTTTCCGGTGTAAGAAGGGCGGAAGCAGTCTCGGATACATTCGTTATGTGCTGACAGGATATACTCAAGGTCGAAGTTAGAGATGACGCAAGACTCCATGAGTTCCTCAAACATGCCTTCAAGTTCTTCTTTCTGCTTACGCAGTGCTTCGACAGAAGCAGGGTGGGCATGTCGCATAGACTGCTCTAGTTCCTTGATTAGCCTCTCCACCGTTCCAACCTGTTTTACCAACGACTCAAGAAGCATGTAATCACCCCTTATCGTTGGGAGTTAATCATGGCGATAATACGCTCCTTTGGTTGGAACCCTGACATGCGTTGAACAGGCTGACCGTCCTTCAGCAGGATAAGTGTCGGTACTCCCATGACTCCGTATTGGGCGGCCACTTCCGGCTCGAGGTCAACGTCAACCTCACGTACGACCACATCTGTTACTTCTTGTTTTACTTGTTCAACCACAGGAGCAAGTTGTTTGCACGGATTGCACCATGTTGCGTAAAATTTAATCAGTTCCATGATAAGAACTCTCCTTTCATTATAGGAATGTTGGTTTATTACTGTTATTTGGGGATGAAAAAGTTGAGGGCGGAACCCTCAACCGTAGGTCTCTTCATTATAAGGTTGTTCCCTTACAGATTATCCTTGAGGTTGTTAATAAGAAGGCGGCTCTCCTGTGAAGACGAACTTCCATACCTTCTCGTGTATTCTCTTCACGTAGGCTCCGTAGTACCCTCCAAGAATGTTATTATCCTTTAATCCGTCCGCATACACTCTAATGTCTATGGGGTGCGGGCCATTGATATAAAGATCACCGTTGATTATCGCCCACGCAGGCACGCGTTCTTTTACCAGAGGCCTCGTAGCCTTCTTCAGCAACTTACCTGTGTCTTTGTCTTTGACATAACAGATTGCGCGGTCATCTACAAACTTCAGCTCGTATTTCTCCATTGTCATCCCCTCCAGATTCGACCTAAGAACCAATCTACTGCTTTATCTACCAAGAATGACATCCAGTAACCAAGCAGTGTCCCGAGTATGAAAGTAAGTGCCCCTGCACTTAGCATTGATACATTCTCCATGCTTACTGTCTCCTCTTTCTCCTCTCGCCGCTTTTTATAATTAGGTAGGACATCAGCCCTGATAGCAGAGTTATCACTAACATGATCGCGCAGATTAGTGCGTACCCTGCCGCGCAGATTAACGCAAGCAAGGCTACGCAGACAAGCCAATCAGCCCCCATGATATTAGTCGCTAGTACTACCCCGATTATACCCAATGCTAAAATGACGCAAAGTACTAGGTCTTTGATGCTCAACTATTCAGCCACCGCCCTCTCAAACACTATGTGCTCCGTTAGCCAGTCGTACTTACACTCGCAGTGTATTTTGTCTCCGTCTTCTGTTTCAAGGTACTCTTCCCCTACGTAGATTTCCCCGCCGCACTGATCACATTCAAACGCCACTTTGTACTCGGGCGGGGATAGCCAATCGTCGATCATAGCTTCCACAGGTCTGTGATCGGAGTTTCCCATTTTAAGTCTCTCCTTTCCACTTCCTCTTTAACAGTGGCATACGCGACAAGGAAAGGGACGTTATGAAGACTTCCTGACCAACATCTATGAACATGATCTGGGTGCTTCTTCTGGTGTTCGGCCACTTCCCACATCACCTGTAGGTTGTAGTCATTTGATCTGCGAACGTATTCCTTAAATTCGTCGATTTCTTTCTGTCTTGCTCTGTCGTACACTCTGGTCGGGGCGGGAACTGGTGCAGGCTTCCTCTTCTTCTTAGAAGGCACTGTAGTCTTCCTCCTCATTCAGTTCAATATCGTTCCCGTACTTCATCCAGTCCTTTAGTCTGGAGTACATAGTAATCAGTAACGGGTCACCAGACCACAGCAATTGCCTTTCACTTAACCACTCGGTCTCTGTCCCTGCAAGATCGTGCTCTTCCTCTGTAAGATCGTGATCTTCCTCTGTAAGATCGTGATCTTCCTCTGTAAGATCATGTTGAGGTAGACTAGTAACGTCAATCGCGTACAGAAATGTTTCTGTATCACCTGACTGGACAATTCCCAAGTAGATGAAATCGGTAATTTCCGAATGGTAGCCCGTTTTCTCATAAAGTCCCCACACGGCGGCGTCTACTGGGTCCATCCCAAACTTGTCCATTTCTCTGTCGATAGCGTAGTACTTAGTGTGGTCCATGCGTTCATTGCATGACCCAACACGTCCAAGGTAGTACCGATAAGTTGATGTTAGTTTACTACCGATGATGCTCAAGCTTACCTCTTTGAAGGGAAGTACTGCGACACCTTTGGTACGTGACTTATGAAGGTTGTCCATATTGTTCCATCATCTCCCTATAAGCAGGAACCTTTGACAATTTTTTACGGATGTCGTGATAACGGTCATGTAGTCCGTAGCCCGCCTTCTGCCTCCAACCTAACATGTCCCCACGTACTAATAGTTCCCGTACTTCTACATCACTAACCTTCACTTCTGAACTCGGTACGATTAACTGGACGATTCCTTTTGTATCTTCTGGGTCAAACCAATCAACATACTCTGTATCGCTTCCGTGTATTATCACGTCAGGCGAGTCGTAGACTCCATGAATGTACCCCCACTTTTTGACCTGATCGAGTACGTATCTTCCCCACTCAGTTCCATTGTTACTCAGATCATCCATATCGTCGATGAATCCTAGTTTAGTGTGAGGGTACAATTCGCGGATGAGTTCAATCCTGAAGGTAACATCGAAAGGGTTGTGAAAGGTACCGCTCTCTTGAGCAGAACTAACCAAAACCAAAAGGTTTTTACACACTCTTATTCCGTGGTTAATTAGATTCATGTGGCCGAGGTGGATGTGCTGAAACCGACCGATAATGACTCCGAAGTTATATGGTCTTGTATCCATGTCCTTACCTCCTTATACTTATAACGTCCCCGCCCGGAGTGGTCGGGCGGTAGAACCGTTTAATCAATCACACGCCGGTGAGGATAGAAGTCAATGTCCCCTTCTTTATCAACGAAGATAATAGCATAGTACTCTATGTTACATGGGGGCGAGTCAAAAGCGTTCACGTGGATGTAGCCGCACCGTATTCCGAACTTATCCACAACAAGACGGCAAACGTCAGCTATATCGCCCGAGTCCCCATTTTCCGGTAAGTTCTCCTCAATGAATTTGAGAATGACCTCATTCATTACAGTTGACCTCCTTAATACACACCTTCCCGGCGGGTATCTTTCTATACAAGCATATAACCTACAATTCGCACATCTGGATTGGACTTCGATTTGAACTCTTCATCATAAGCGTTAAGATAGTATTCAATCTTACTACGCAATTGTTGCGTATTAGTGATGACTTCAATTGCCCCATTAGGTAATTGGACAGCGACTGTTAGTACGCTAAGAGCTTCATAATTGTAGTCCGGAAGCTCAAGCTCACGCAGGAAATGTGCTCTCTTTGTATTAGGATTCATTACTTTCCAACTCCTTTACCTTAGCCTCCGCAGTCAGCATGCGCTCAACAAGGCTGTAGAAGTCAAGGTCGCGGAGAATCATAAAGTCATCTCCATCCCCAAAGCCTACAACGTACACCGGGATTTTCCCGCCCTCGTTGAGAGCCTCAATCCTCAACTTATCAAAGACACTGCGGTAGATGGTTCGTTGTTTTGACGGCTTCTCTTTATCCTTGGCTTCAAATAGGAACATGCTTGAGTACACGTCACCTTTAGCCCGCCAATCTGAGCCTGAACCGCCGACCCGCCGGGCATACATCCCGGCAAGGTCACTCATGTTGTTGGCGATTCGTGTGGTTTGAATCTTATCAATCTTCCGTAGGTTCGGTCGCTTCTGCGGACGGCTCATACGTACCCACCTCTTCCTGAACGGTCTGCATGATCTCTTCCGGCGAGACTCCACGGGCGGCGAGGGAAGTCATGAGGTACAACATAGCCCACAGCTTCTCATCGTTATGGAGAGCGTCTTTCCACTTATTCATGCCTTGGAACTTGGCAATCACTTCACTAGTCACAGGATTGACAAGTGACTTCCAAGAGGTTCCGTGCATAAGTCCTACAAACTCAGCCAGTTTAATGGTGTCTCCGTAGATGTCCAGACCCTCGTCGTAGTAGTAATCAACAGAGGCTGTAGCTCCCTCTTTACCGCCCACCTTGTTTTTGGTGACTTTGTACTTGATACGTTGACCAACGTACATACTCTCCAGAGGATTACCTTCTTTGTAACTTGGGTTCCTGAACTCTTGGCCCATTGTACGAGACAGTTCAACCATCTGGGCTACGGCATGCTCCAACATCTTACCGCCGGGGACTCTCAACGGTTGCCACATATCACCGATATTGTCCCGTACTTGGTTAAGAAATAGGATATGTGCATCGTAGTCGTAAAGCAGACCACTCCCGTGGACGGCGCGGAGAAACTTGTTAATGGACGGTACAAGGCCACCTACACGGTTTGCTTTATCCCATTTCTTATCATCCTCGGCCTCCGTCCGAGACACCAGTGCCCCAATGGAGTCGATGACGATAAGGCCAAGACGACCACGGAGTTTTGGATTGCGGAACAGCATCTCAAGCCGTTCAAACATATCCTCAGCGTACAAGGGTTTACCTTCCGGCTTTTTGATAATGATAAGGTTAGATGCATCTACGTCTACACCGAGTTTGAGCATGTGTGCCTCAGCATCGAGGGCGGAGTTCTCAGGGTCAGCGATGACATGAATCTTATCAGGGAACATTTGCTGACATGCGGCGATCGCAGAGTATGCAGTTGTGCTCTTACCGGAACTTTTTAGTGCGTACATCATGGAGCACTGCCCGCCTGCCAGACCTCCACCAAGGGCAACGTCGAGGGACAGGATTCCTGTCGGATACCACGTCTTTACTTCGTCACCCTTAGCCTCTTGCCAAGAGGTTACAGAGTCATCTTTGAATGACTTCTTGAAGTCGGCCAGAATTTCAGTAGCCAGATCAGATACTGGAATGTTAACGTCAGGATTAGCCTTACGAGGTTTCGCCAATGTGTACCACTCCTAGTTAGTATTCCCTCTTGCTTATAAGCCCCTCGCGGGGCGGCCAATCACAGCAGGTGAGAACCATCCACTTCATCATCCTCATGGTAGACGTACTCTGCATATCCTCTTGCTACGATGATTTTGTTTTCATCACCGAAGCGGAGTTTAAGGATGACCGTATCACCCGTTCCTGTCTCGTAAAATTCACTACTCCCCAACGGAGTGTTGAATGCTTCAGTTACGAACTCTTGAATCTCCTTATCAGTGAGCGTGTAAGACAGAGGGCCGTCGCCATAGAAATGGAATCCATCAGGATACACTGGAGTACGATGCATCTCTTCATTGTATCCGGGGAGGGCGTTCAATAGCGACTCTTTCTCTTTTTTCAGTACCTCGACTTCATGCTTCAGGGTTGCGACTTCTTTCTCTAAGGTCGCGTTTTCATTGAGGGACTCATACAAGTATTTAATCAGCGTGGAAATTTCGTGAGCCAACTCTCGGTTTACGTTTTCAGTCATGGCGGATTTCAGGAAGTTGATGGTGTTAGGGTATTTGCTCATAGTTGTGTCCTCCTATCGACTCGGTTTATCTTGACGGTTGGTGATGGTGCGGGAGATAGCAAATTTAGTCTCTTCCCACTTTTTAATAAGTCCATTAAGTTCTGTCAGCTTACGTTCTGCCTCGTTTAGCTTTCCAAGTATTTCTGCCGTAAGCCAATGGGAACCCGCGACTGCTGATTTCTGCTCCCTCCCACCACTTGCGTAAGTGAAGATGTAGTCCTTTACAAAATCCAGACAGCGTGTAAGTGCGTTGCATCGGTCTTGCCACAGACCCTGTACCCAATAGGCATACCCTAAGAGTCGTAACCACTTCTCAAGGTAATCCTCAAGGTGGGTGTCAGACAGGGTGTAAATACCTCCCTGCTCCATGAGCGCCTCCCATTCATCCGGCAGAGTCTCCCAGATGTCAGGAGGCTTAATCGGATAGTTGAACCCTGCTTCCACAAGTTTCCGTGGGGCGACCTCGTTCATGACCTCAAACCACTGCCGTACCAAGCCAATGAGATAGTCCTCCTGTTCTTGCGTAAGGCAGTTGTGCGGTCCGAGTGTAGAAGACATAGAAGACCTCCCTAGTTGTCTGCGTTCACTTTACGAATGGATACATTGTCCCGGTACTCGGTGTAGCAGTACTGTTTGAACTTATCCAGTGTCAACTTACCGTCTTCTACTGCTTTCAGCAGGAACTCAAGGTTAATGACGGATTCCGGCACACCCAAATCATTAGCAAGTTCTTGTCTATCGACTATTTTGGCTTTGCGTGGCCCCGCCGTGACCTTCACATCGAACAGTTCATCCAGTCGAAACCGATACTGGTCTGCGTTCGCCAGTTGCATCATTTGTCCAATATCTGCTTTAAGGTTCAGTTTGCGTTCTTCCATCTTTGCGATTTCACTAGAGAGACGCAGGTATTCAAGTGCTTTCGCTTCCAGTGAAGATGTGTCTTGGATTGGCATGTTATTTATCCTCCTTTGGTTTAATGTGCTTGAGCCACCCAACAACAGCGACTGCTGTCGCATCAGATTCGTCCTCTTTGAGGTTCCCTTTCTCGTCGAGGAACTCTGCGTAGTCAATTTCCAAGAAATCAGCCACACTCTCAGCTACACTCTTTTTATGAGCGAGTCCGTAATCTGAGATGATCTTCTTAACGGAGTTCGGCGGAATCTCGATGATGTCGAACCCTACTAACTCACTCTCCAAAGCTCCACGAGCCTTGAATATAGCCTGTGTGCTGTTTACGTGCTTGTTAGAGAACCCGCGTTCAAGGAACACTTGGTTGTATGCGGGGCGGTACTTTGCAACCAACTCTCTCACCTTAGCTGAAATGAGAGACAAACGTACTTGGTGAGTATCCTCCTCGCCCCACGTCTTGTTTCTCCCTTTCACGGTACCCTTCTCCACGATCTTGGGCTTTTTACGACTAACGTCCAGTACGCAATAGCCTGTACCGTTTAGACTAGGGTCAAAACCAAAGACAAACTTCAAACTCCTCTCCCCTTTGGTGTCTATTTCTTGTTGTCAATAAATAAAAGGGTGTAGATCGCGCCAAGCAGAAAGGCAAAGTACCCAAATCCGGGCATTACGAAGGATTCAGCCAGTCCTAGCGCTACAATCCCTCCTAGTAGACTTGTAATGAATCTTGCCATTTGCGCTCCTCCTTTTCTACATCGGTTTGTTCTTTCACTTATACTGTCAGCATTTTTCTTCGGTGGGTTGCAGAAGGACAAAAAAAATAACTGCCGCATTAAGCGACAGTCACATCAATTACCGCAATGCCCGGCCCGTTGGTTACAGTTACTTGGGCGGTACCCACACCGACAGGGATGATTCCACCATTACCGTCAACTGTAACAACGGTCTCATCGGACGATGTGTACACGGTTCCGCTGAGTACTACATTAACATCAATGAGCCAGTTATCTCCTTTAACTTCATTACCATCTGTGGTGAATACTAGCCCGATAGGATTTCCGTCGATGTCAACGATCTCGTACTCATTTGCATAGCCTGTACCCACCACGCTAAGTCCTTCTGTATGCAATCTATCATATACGGACCATCCTGTAGATGTTTTTACTACTCGGTATTTGTTACTTTCATTAGGCACAAACCCAGACACGTCCACGCCAGTAATGAATCCTGTATTGTTGAACACTGGGTCATAATCTTTAAACGTTACGTAAGCATATTTGGACGAGGTTACGTCCTTCATCGTACCGTCACTCATGCGGGCGGTGATGGAGACGTAAACAGTAGCACCGAGAGTAGTGCTGACAGAAGTTGTAGACGCAGAGATACTAACAAGAGATGGTACAGGCATCAACTCAAGGTTCAGAAGATCGTCGATCTCTGCTTGTAACCGACTGGCGGCGCTCTCTAAAACAGTTTTAGCGTATCCAAAAGCATACTGGTCTTTGACTTGCACGACCTCTGCCTTCTTCAATTCAAGGTCGGAAAGCATGGCCCGATATTGCCCTACGTTCATATCATTACCTCCTTTAATGATTTTCCTTTCCATTATAAGTAAGGGCTTTAGTTAGTCTATCCAGTTTGGCGTTCTTCTCACGAAGACTACGGATTTTGTCGTTCCTGCTCTCCATTTCGGCAATGAACTTAGCAAGTTCTCGTCTCACCTTGCTGTCGAAATCAACTCCCCTAATGCGGTCAAGGAGCGTATACCCTATGATTCTAGTCTCTGTTTCCCCGTTTAAGACTTTGTGTTCACAGGAGAACTGTACCAAGTTGTCATCTATGTAACGCACCTTGATGTTCTCTACATCCCACAGTCCCCCGTTCTTAGGGGACAAGTTGTTTAAATCCACTTAATTTCCCTCGCTTTCCATTTCTCGTTTGAGCTTGTTCCACAGATTGATAAACTCAAGTTTTGCCTTTTCGGGCGGCCACGGAACGATGACCATATCTTTCAAGTGAACTTCCGTAGTAAAGGTACTGTACTTGGGCAGGAGAGAACGAGCTTCAGCAAAGTACAGTAGACCGTCAATGAACTTAACAACTTCATATTCTTCCTTGGACACTTTACCTAGGCCGCACCACTCGTACAACATGTCCTGTAGTTTCTTTTCCAGTTTAGCGTAGTCCGGTAACAACTGTTTCACAGGACTTGGGATGTCAGCCATGTACGCTTCTGGATTATCGTGGTTAAGTCCAATAAACCTAGTACGTGCGCTATATCCAAGTTGTTCTAGTACAGTTGCAACGTTTACTGCATGTTGTGCAACAGAATAAGGCGCAATAGTATGGCCGTTATATCGGTTGACGTGGGATAGTGCGTGGGCAATATCTTCCAAGTTAAAGTCTTCGATGCGCGGGTCAGCAGGGTAGAATTTTACTCCTGTATAAGTCAAGATGTAATCTCCAATTCGGGACATGTGCACTCCTCCTAATGTGTGATGTTTCTCATACGATTTTGTAGTGTAAGAACTTCCAACTCAAGAGAATGTATGATATACTGTCTTTAGAAACGTAAAGGAGGTCACTAACATGCGCGATTCTTTCCGATGGACTGACTACGAGGAAGGCATCTTGATTGAAGCGGTAAAAGAAGCGCGTGCCGTCACAAAAGGCCTAGCAAACGCCGCAGAGATTCTCGGTACCACTGTTCACGTCTGCCGTAACCGTTGGTACAATCACACCTACCCTGCTTTGAAGAGAAGTCAGGAGACAGAGATGTTTCTCCCTGCGGCAGTGGAAGAGGAGGAAGTACATAACCATGAAGAGACAGTAGATGATGTAAAGCTGTCCCTTGAAGGCTTCCTGTCTGACCTCACAAGACTGGTAGATGAGAATAGGCGTCTTATCTCAGAGAATGCCAGACTTAGGAAAGAACTCAAAGAACTAGAACAGGAGCACAAGGAAGTAAAGGAGTCATACGAGTATATCCTAAGAGTAATTAACCGGGCAAGGGAGTTGTGCATCCAAGACGAGGAACGCCCCGCCCGAATCAGGTACAGCGTGTCGTCTGACGGAACTGTGCACGCTATTCCAGTACAAGGGGAGGTGTAATATCTCCCCTATTCTACTGGCTCCCAAACCTCTACCATCCTCGGTACTTTGTGCACTTCTACGCACTCCACGTAGTCCTGATACTCCCACGGGTCCTCGTGCTGTAATTCAGTAGCACCTTCACTGTACTCTGCCCGATAGTATTTGCCATCTTTCCACTTGAAGATCAATTCGTAATGAAGAGACCATCTGGTGTTGTAGAGAAGATTACGCTCGATCACCTCTACATCATCTTCAAAGCTTTCGTAAGGAAATCCAATTCCCCGGAGTTCTTGTGCACTAAGTTTAATTGTACTCATTCTAATTGCCTCCTAATTGCGGATTGAATGTGTAGAAAGTGGGGCAAAGTCTACTGAACCCGCAGAAATTTTTGCAGTAGAAGTCACTGTATTGGGCGGGGAACTTACCCTGATTGAGAAAAGAAACAATCTTCATGTACTGGAACTTGATTATGTTCTTCACTCTTGTCAGCTTCTCAGTAGGGATATTTACCTCAACAACTTTATCGAACCGGATAAAGTGATAGCGATACGTGTGAGGGATTTCCCCAAACAAGAAGTAGCAAGCCATTCCGTAGATCGGAAGTTGCATCTTCTGCATGATCGCATTTTCACTGTACGGCTTGGATGTCTTGTAGTCGGTGACGATAAGTCCGTTCTCGTCCCTCTCCACCTTGTCGATGATACCAGTGACAGGTTGAATGCTATCATCTAATTGGAACTTGAAGTACTTCTCAAGACCGATGACCTTTGACCAGTCCATCTTGGGGAGCTTCTCAATAAAAGCCACCCCTTGGTCGTAGTACTCGCTCCTCTTATCTTCACTCGGGAACTTAATCATCGGGAACAGGTAGTCGTAAATCTTCATCATTTTAGGAATGTCGAGCACGACCTTCTGTCCCATGATTAAGTTGCTGTACGATTTGAGGTAGCTTCCGACTGTCTCCTCGGTATCCTCTTTGTTCTCCTTCCACTCCATATCCGGGTAGTAGTTCGTGCGCGGGTACATCTCCGCGAAAAAGTGCATCAACGAACCATAGTCGGCATAGAAGTCGTTGACTCCTTCCTTCAGCGGGTGCTCCGGGTTAAGGTAAGCATGATAGTAAGACAAAGGGCACTGAATAAACCTGTCCAGAGCGCTGTTTGATAAGTTGATCTTTACTGTATCCATGTCGCACCTTCCTGTTATGACTGATCTTTGCTGTACTTCTCAACCTTCAAGGTGACGTAGTTTACCTTCGACAAATTGACGAAAAAGAGTTCCCCGTTGTCAGACGGCACGGTAAATACGTGCCCCTTCTTCATCCCATCTATGAACATCTTACGGAATGCTTCTTCTACTTCTTCATTGGAGGCAGGAATCTCTGCTTCCTCCTTATCGACGACTGCCTTCTTTTTCAGGTCTTCAGTCCATTCAAGTTCTAATTTCTGATCGGTTTCAAAGGTGAGGTTAACCGTTATCTTATGCGTCATTAGATTCCACCTCCGCAAGTACTTTACGTACACGTTCGATTGACTTCTGGGCCTCATCTTGGAGGACGGCACCAAGCACTTCGTCTTGGTCTGTAGTAATAGAGATCGCATCCAATTCTTTTCCCAACTCTTGAATCATACTTTGTACAGATTGATTCAGACGTTTGCCATAAACCAACATAACGCCAGACAGGAAGCACAACTCTTTAGCAATTTCTTCCATCTGCTCTTTTGTGAGTGTCGTAGACTGGTTGTTGTCACTCATTATTACCTCTCCTTAATCAGAGAACTTGTAATCGGTAAAGTCTTTGAAGTGGATTTCCACCTTATCCAAGTAACAGTTAGGGTCAGACCGGAGAAGCTCTTCGATTTCCTCTAGCTTCTCAATGATCTCTTTGCTGACTGGAGGTTTTAGCTCATCCTCCCCTAGCTCGTACCGCCGCCACCATTTCCTGAACGTTTCCAGTGTGTATGTTAGGCTGATGTAATCAGAGCAGTGGTAGCACCAAGCGACCAAAGCCTTGTCGCACTCCATCTCCTCAATGACAAAGTGTGAATCCTTTCCGCACTTGGGGCATTTGTTAAGGAATCCAATCATATGTGCACCTTCTCTCACTAGCGACTTTTGCAAAAGAAAAGAGGGAACTATCCCTCAATTAACGCAAGCGCTCAATCAGTTCGTTATATTCTTCGACCCACTCAAGAGGGATTGCGTGGCGTGAGTCAATATAGCGAAGGATAGCCGATTTAATCTCCTCTAGTCTCTTATCTTCCCAGATTTTACGTGGGACGGTTCCGAGAGGAGGCTTGGACGTTTCCCTTGTTTTGTCACAGTTACATCCGTGCGTAACATCTTCTCCGTGCCCTTCGTTACTAATCCTGACTGTACATAGATAAACACGGCAATTAGGAAAACTGCGTTGATGGGATACAAAAGCACCATCCAGTCCAACTCAGTCACTCCCGTCACTTCTTCAAATAATTCAGTATTATGAACGGTACTCCGAAGAGCATGCTCCATAGAAGGACGAAAGGAATCATGAGCTTTTCAATTAACTCCTTATCTTCTTCTGTATACTCCTCGTCCCGGTCTAGTTCCCGCATCCTGAGAACGAAATCCATACCAAGGAAGTTTATTCTCTCTACTATTCTGGCTCCTACCAACAGCCCAGATGCGAAATACGTAGCCAAAAGCATCCACCCTACGGACATGAGATCACCCCTTATTTGCTTTTGCGAGGAGATGATTTAATCTCGTCCTCCTCTAGCACGCATTCACTTGGGTTCTTGTCTGGACGCATGCGGATGAACTGCGGGTGGCGGTAGAAGCCGTCTTTCGTTCTCTCCATAGCCCCGATCTCAATGGCCTGTCCAATGTACTTGTCAGGGTTTTCGGACATGTCTTTACGTAGTTCGTCAGTCAATCCAGAACATTCACCCAATTCTACAAGATTGCCGTCCTTGTCATATTTACCGAACTTGACCGCCCCAATCCAGTCGTTGAAGTAGAACTTAGTAATGGGAGTATAGAAGGTCTCTAGGTGCGACTGGAAGAACTCAGGATCGTACTGTTCGCCATTGTGTATGGAATTGTAGATGAAGTCAATTAGTTGGGAGCGTGTATACTTGTCGCCGGTCTCGTCAAACTCCCAATACTCCCACGTATCCAATTCTTTTCCTTCATACTCACGAACGGGCGGCTTGAAGCCCATAATCACAACATCATCGGTAATGTGCTTTTTGACCTTCACCCAGTTCCATGCAGGTTTCTTTTCAGGGACATACTTACCATTGATGTTTTTGAGGATTACACCTTCTCCGCCGCGCTCAACAATCAGGTTGTAGAACTCACGCTTGTTGTCATACTGTACAGTAGACAGTTCAATGTACGCTCCATTAGCATTACGGTCATGGGCGGAGTCAAGGTGGATTTGTTCAATAGTCTTAATGAGTGCGGCTCTACGTTTTGTCCAAGGCAGGTCAATGAGCCAATTACCATCGAAGTCTCGCAGTATATCGAACGCCACGTACTTTAATTTCCCACGTTCCTCTTGCAGAGCCACGGCACGTTCCGGCAAACTTCCCATGATGGACGTTACTTCATTGGATGTCATACCCTCGTAGTACACTTCGCCGTCGAGGATGAGGTTAGGGTACTTTTCCAGTACACTCGCCAAGTGAGGAACTTGGGCTGTCTTCTCCACAGGGATTCCTGTTACATCACTGATGCGGCGACTAAAGAATCGACCACCGATAGACAGATACCGTGCCCCGTCTAGTTTCTCTTCTGCGATATATTCAGTACTGTTCCACAAATTTTCCATCTTGGCTTCATCTTTGACTTCCTTAGCCCCCATCGGGAGTAGAATTTCGTTCAAAGGATAGTTAGACATAAGTACCTCCTATGATTGACACAAGTCCATGAAATTATCGAAGTCCATGTCCTCCAGTTCTCTTTCTACGGTCTGCTTGAACTTGATCTCGGTGATGAAGTGGTCGATGAGTTTTGCGACATGACCTCGGTTTACATCCATGATAATAAGTGCCCTGCGCCAGTCTTCTCCGAGGACTTTACGTACCCAGTTTAACTGCTTCTCTGTCGGGCGGAGCGTCTCCCATGAATCTCCGCCAATGGCGTCCAATCCTCTAACTACCGACATCTGATTCACCTCTCAGGTAGTAGGTGCATATATTAGTCGTGACTTTAATTAAGTCTCCTTCTTACTTAACAGAACGGATAGGAGTGGTAATTATAGATGAGTAATGGTCGTGCGGGTCAACTAGAACCATGCCTTTGTTGATTTTGAGGTCATCGAGGGCGGCCGCCACGGTCCCGGCGTTGCCTTCTTGCTCTTGCCCTTAAAGGTCACATCAAAGGTTACATCGAGAGTCTTCTTCATGCGGAACACGCTCCAGATTTGACAGAAGGCAAGAACTGACAGCACTAATTTACCCATAAGGGAGGTGTTCAGTGCCAGAGAAATGATCATAGAGAGTACAACGGCTGTGCTCGTGACGTACTCCATGAATACATCAAATGCTTGTACTTCGGTCAGGGTTACATATTTCATAATTTACTCCCCTAGATTGATTTTGATTGATTATTTACTGCCGCGCCGTTTAAACAGTCTGGCAGAGAGTACTTTCTTCGTAGCAAGGTTGTCAAGCACCAAGAGGACAATACAGACTACAGAAGCTACCTTAGCCCATACACTAGTGTCTGTAAAAGCAATTGCCACGAAAAAGAGGGAGGCAATTGCTGTGCAGAAGGAGTAGCTAAGGTAGACGGCGCGTACCTTGTCTTCTGAGATAAGTACGTATTTTTCCATGACTTAACCTCCTTGTTTCTGTCCGCCTAATTAGTATGCGAGTGGTTCGTACCGCAGTTTCTTAATCAGTTCTTGTTTGCGTTGCCCCTCCGTATTGAACAGGACGAAACGATGTTTACGCGGGCGGGGCGCAAGGTAAGTATTCAGCTTATCATAACAGTTATGACGGTTGTGTTTGGATTCACCGTTAAAGTTTACTCGGTCAGTGCGTTCCTTCGTCAGACCAGTGTAAATGAATCCGATATGTTTGTAGATTCTGGAGATTCGATCATGTTCCGGTTGCACATAGCTTACAATGATCTCTTTCGGTACCCGCCGCAGAGATTCTTTAATGAAGTAGGTAATTGCATCGTTGGACACGGAGCTATCGGCCCACAGTCGATTTAATTCAATGACGTTCAGTCGTTCATCTTCACCGCACAGTCCGCGTCCAATGTTGGGGCTTGCAGGGCTACCGAAAGTAACTACAGCTACCAACTTATTGCCTCTAGTGCGATCAAACAACCCGAAAGCGTAGGATACTTGAGGATTACGTCGAAGGTGATGGTTCTTCAATTTCTCCAGTGCATCTTGACGTGATACTTGGACTACGTTGTAGCGCACGCTCAGATTTGACTTTTTGTTTTTCATGATTACATCTCCCCTTTTCCTTGCCGAAGTTTTCTTTCACTTATACTGTCAACATTTTGTTTTGGCGGGTTGCAGGGAGATGTAATCTTTTTTTTTAATTTTTTTTTTTTTAGGTAGAGTCTCCTTCGCCGTCTACTGGCAATCGTGTCACTTTGGATTTTTGTTGGTCAATCGCACGTTGGCGTGTGCGAAAGCATGGGCCCTCCGCGCAGGACAAGCCTGCGTTATTCCAATCCGAGCCGTATGCGCCTGTAGTATTCAAGGTCTTGAATGCGTAAGTCTAGGGCTGTTGCAGCATGGTTGAGTTGCTCTCTTAAACGCTCAACCTCAGCCTTAGCATCCTCTAGCTCTTGGTAGAGGGCTAGTACTAAACTGTCCCCTGTGAGGTCACGCCACTCCGTACCGTACACAAGCGCTCGCAAACCTCCGCCATTATCAATGTCATTAATGACAGTATACTTCCCATCACACAGGCTAATTTGTCCCATTGTGTATCCTCCTTCTACCTATTCTTTATCGTCGCTTTCGTACCCCAATTCTCTCAGCACGTCCCTTGCCCGTTGGCCGTGATTCCTGTCTACCCAACTAGAGTACACTTCGCCCGGTTCTTCATGCCCTCCAGTAAGGGCGGGTCCTTCATAATTGTGCAGGTCGGCATAGTACCGCAAAGTCTCGATCAGCTTTTCTTCCGACTGCTTTAAGCGTTTAATTTCTGCTTCCAATTCTGCTACATATTCCATCGTATGTGCTTTCTCTGCGCGGAGAGATGTCACAAGGTCAAATGCCGCAACGGGGCATTCTTCCGCTACGATTTTACGTAAATTGTCAACCTCTTTCTCCAAACGCCTACATTGAGATTCCGCAACCACGTACATGTTAAATGCGTGGTCACGCTCAGCCTCGGCCGCCAATGCACGTTCAATCGCGTGAGGCCATCCGGTGCGGGCTTCGGCTATGAAACGGGCGTCAGCGTCAGTTATTCCGGGCTCGCTGATAAATACAACAGGCACCCCTCGGGAGTTTTTCAGTAACGACTCCCCGTTGTCCACGCCCCATTCCCAATGCCCCGCCGTTGCCGCGTTGCATATTGCGAGGTCTGCGTGTAGATCGCGTTTCATTCCGCGTCCTCCTTTCCATATCCCAACTCTTCTAACGCCTCATCAGCGCACTCTCTAGCGCCCAAATCCGGGCTTTCCTCGCTGATCGCCCGCAACGCCGCGACCATCTTGGCTTCGCGATCATATGCCGCCTCCAACGCGTCAAGCAACCGCGGAATGTCCTCGCGGGCGTGGGCGATGAACTCGGCGTCGTGTTCGCCGTTTTCGTAGGTATCCCCGAACATTATTAACGTGTCCGCGAGATATGAGCCCTGCGGAACGAAATCGTACTTACCGTTTAATACCTTCGCGTTACTCCACCGCCACGGTCCCGGCGTTGCCTTCTCGGCGCGCTCGCGGATCGCGGCGAGTTCCTCTCGCGTGATGACGTTAGGTTTCGCTGTCATTTCACAACCCCTCCAATAGCTTCCATAATCTCTTGAATTGCGTAGTACTCAGGATTGAGTACGTGCATGAGTCCGTATAATACACATGCAAATGCCGAAATTGACGCCATTCCACCTGCAACCAAGAAGGCCCAGAACGCAACATCCCAATCGCAATTGTAGCCATGCCTCGTTTCTACGTATTTCCTGTATAGCAACCGAATCGTAAGGGTAAAGAATACAAGGTATAGTAACCCTCCTACCATGAGTACTGTCCCTTCCGTCCACTGCTGACGAACTAATACATCGTACACATGCTCCGCCGCCACCCCAAGTTTGACGGCCAATTGCTCCATATATTGAGTAACTTTATCCATGTTCATTAGCGATCTTCCTCCTTATCAGGTAATTCTGGAAGAGGTATCCGGGCAATCCAATCGTAATCATATTGAAACAATTCGCACGGTTCTAAATCATGCAGTTCAAAGTCACCGTAGTCACACCAACGTCTGGTAATCCCGCCCGGGACCACCGTTTTATCCGGCAACAGCTTGGGCGCCTTAGAATACTCAATGTAATAACGACACTGCTTACAAGTTTTTCTTTTCTTGAGTAAACTCACATCAGGTTCCTCCTTTACCTTATCTGCGCATTGGACAAACGCTATGGACACAGCACATGGTAATGTAACGGCTTCATCGGAACGAGCCTCTGCACCCGATCTATGCCGTACTTCTGCAAAGAAACCGAAGCAGTTATCGTTATATACAACGGTATAACCTTGAGGCACAGCCTCCTCGATTAGCTCCTCCATGCCATCCCGGTGGGCGGAATAGTAGGGAAGGGGATTTAATACAATTCCATCAACAGCTATCATTAACCCGCCATTTTGTTTTACTACTTCATACCCGAGAGCCTGTGCAACTTTCTTATCAAGTTCCCTCCACCCGGCATATTGGATTTGCATGATTAGTGTACCTCCCCGTGACCGTAATCCTCGTACTCGATGATATTACCAACGACATGGGCCTTATTCAGGTCAAATAGCCGAGGTTCATATTTATTTCCTGCCCCGTCCACAAAGATGAATCCTAAAGATTCACTATCATAGACAACTCTAAGGAAGTGCATACAATCTCTGTCACAGTCATAGGCTAGAAGAATATCCCCTTCGTAAATCTTCTTACCTCCCCCATCACGGCGTCCTGTAAACTGTAGAAGAATATACTGACCTTCTTCAGCCATGTCTAGGAAGCAAACAATACCGTCCGTGTCTAGTTTGTTTATGTCTTCCCATGACAGCATTTGTTTAGTTTCTCTATCCCACGCTTTGTACTCAATAGCACGCATCTTATCCCCTCCTTACTCATCTACACTCACAAGAATTCCGCACTCTTCGCAGTAATGACCTTGTAGGCACTCTGGTAGGTCTTCCATATCCATTTCAGACACGTAATTGTTTTTGGGATAGAAATAAACTGGTTTAGTCAATTCTGTTTTAAACTCGATGTAGTGGACTCGATACCCTCCGCACTCCATGCACCTTACCATGTTCATGCCCTCCTAATGCGTAATAATTACTGTCGTTGTCGGTAACCACTCATAGTACATGTAGTCTGTTAGATTGTCCTTACCGCCCGGCGGGGCAGTGGAGGGAGGAGGGATAGACTGAGCAGGTTCAGTATTTACATAGTCGTTAACCCTCTCTCCCATTTCGATTAAGGTAGAGATTAGAAGCAGTAACGTGATAAACACCCCTACCGTCAAAATGATTTTTAAGAAAGCCGTCCATGCATTCGCTACCACTTCCCAACCTCCTCTTGAGTAATCACTATTAACACTCCCTTTAGTGGATTGCTAACCTCAGTCCTTTAACATCCGCCCACTCTTGCACGAACGCCATCTCGTGCCGATCAGGATTTCTGTTACCAAACCCACGTACTTGTCGGATGTTACCATCCCGAACCTCAATGGTAATCAGGGGCTTGTCCAGTTCGTCGATGCTACGCATAAACAGGATTTTGCACTTGCCTGTAATTACATCATTGACGTAAGAGGCGACACAGTGACTCAGCGAGCTTCCTTCTTTGATCAGGTCAGATGCATCTTTTGGTGTAATGATGGCATATGGTTTCTTTTTATAGGTAAGTCCCTGATACGACTCATCACTGACTGCCTTTCGCATCTGCTCGTTCTTGGCTTCGTCCTGCTTGGCTTGGTAGTTCATCTGTGCAACATCGTGAGCCTTAATAAGGGACTTGGGATACTTCTCTTTCGGTTCAACGCCCATTTCCCGGCACATACGAACGTAGTCACGCAAGTAAGTGGAGGCATAGTATGGTCTTGTGATGCCTTGTTCCAATTTGACCTCGCGGGCTAAGTAGAGGGACAGCCGCCTTACATCCTTGTACCCGTACTGCTCGTATAGTTGTATAATCTCGCCACTTGCGTGTAGCATACTACCCATGTCGGACTCTTCTTTGAATATCTCTGCCATGAGTTTGACATTATTACCGCCAAGCGCCCCATCAAGTTTACGTATCCTATCCACATCGTATCTACTAAACGAGTTGAAACCGCGCAGGATTTGAAGTGCGTATTTCGGCACACCAAGGATTTTGTGCGGCTTAGTCTCTTTTGATTGCATCCACACGCTATTGCGTGCGATACTTCTAAGACTCGTACCAAAGCCCGCGTTCGCAAACAGTTCAATTTTAGGAGATTCATTAAGAAGCCTTACAAGTGCCCTACCTAGCTTTTTCGTTCGCTCCCAACCGTTTTTCCCATTGGCTTCAAGAGCATACTCAAATAGGTGCTTACTTTTTTCTGTAGCGAAGATAGGGATGATTTGATATTCGGACCGACCCCAAGAAAAGAAGCTGTTCATATTAAACTCGCTTGCGTCTACCTCCTTGCCGTTCTTGATCAAGGTGATTGACCTGTCTTTCAGGCTGTATTTCAATTCCCAATTGTTACTAAGTTTGACTGTCATCCTGTCATGCCGCACCGTGAGGATAAATTCTGCTTTTTTAAGATGGAAGTAGTTGTCTTGTTTCTCTACGCAATCGAAGATTGCATGTTTAAATCGTCTGTAGGTGTTTTGTCCGGGCGGATACTCTCCTCCATAGATTACTTCCCTGTTATCACAGGCGGGGCAGACCGTTGACGCGAATCTTTCAATCTCTGAAATAGTTCCGCAAGAACAATACAGCTTTCTATTAGTACTTTGTCTTCCAAAGCTCACCGCAATTTTTAAAGTTTTCACTTCCCCCATAATTTCTACTCCTCCCGAGGTTTGCTTTCACTTATACTGTCAGCATTTTGTCCTGATGGGTTGCAGGGAAAACAAAAAAAGACGGAAATTATTCCGTCTTTACAAAGCCTATTTAACATCGAATGCTTCATCTAAATGCATACAATACTCTGTTGTCCTCCGGTATCGGTTCACGCAGGCGGCGCAGAGAAAGATGAACGTTGTCCTCATAATCAGCTTTACAAGTATCTTGGTAAATGCAGTCGTAGGCCTCTACCCCATCCAGTATACCCTTATCAATAAGTCTCTGGAAAGTAGTACTGCCGCAGTCAATCAGAAACAACGTTGTCCCTGCTTTAACGTATGCTGAATTGTTACCTAATTTTGTGTTAAACGCACTTCCTGTGCAGATGAACGAGAGCATTACGCCGCGTCCTCATTACCTTCGTCGTCTTCGTCATCGTCGTCTGACAACAGGCCAACTGTGTACTCGATGCCTTCCTTAGCGAAGGTCTGCACGACAGATGCTTCTTCCTCGCCAATTTCTTCAAACATACCGACAGTATACTCGATTCCAAATTTGGCAAGTTTCTTTTTAACCTCTTCTTCAAAGATTTCGCGCCAGTTCAGTTCCCCTGCAACAAGTTGTTGGAGTTGTTCTGGGGTGAACTTGCCACTCCAGTACGGCGCGGCCTCAATGTCTGACTTAAACTCTACACCTACATCGTTAGGGATAGTGTTACACATGATACTAGCGAGTTTTTCATATACTTCCCAAGGCGTATCCTCTGGAGCGTCGAAGAGAAGCTCATCGTGCACCTGCAAAACGATGTAGATGTCATGTTCTTCTAAAATTGATTTGTACCCTTCACGTAACCACTCTTCGCGGTCGAAGCACTTGGTACCGTCCGGGCGGGTGGGGTAGAACAGGTCAATCATTGCTTTCTTTGACTGGTCTGCTGAAGACCCTTGTACAGGGACGTTCGTACTTTGCCGTTTGCACTTCTCCAGTTTCCAGTGCCAACCACGTCTCTTGTAGACGTCATCTTGCAGGACTTCCGCAATTGTCTCACCGAAACGGCGCTTACGGCCAAGTACAGTTTCAACATAGCCTTGGGTCATTAGGGTCTTGTGGGTCTCCGCCTCCCACTTCAGGTAGCTCGGCAACCCCGCTTTAAAGCCGTCAATCAATTGTTGTGCTTCTTCCTTAGTAGATTCAATTTGTTCTGAAAGCCCCACAGAAGTTATACCGTATACTACCATTAACCCCTATATTTCTATAGGGCGTGGACTATACCTTGACAATCATCTCCATGATTGCCCCTCCCGTTACATGGGTTCGATTGATTTACCGCCGGGGCGGTAGGCGACCCATGGTCAGTCTCTACACCATCGTCCTCATTAAGAGGGTTTTGGCTCGGTATTACCATACCTAGTGGTTTACTAGGCTACAGGCTTCACCGATATGAGGGAGGTTTTACTTCGGCATAGCATCGGCATACCGAAGACAACGCTTTTCATTTTCTTCCGCAGTAACTCAAAGAAAGAAGCAAGCGTTTCAATGGTTTCCTTGTCACATACATTAGGGTCTAATTTGGATACTTCTTTAGTTGCATGATATTGGATAGCGTATTTTAGTTCGTCTGTTCCCGCCCAGTTCTCGATTGCCTTTTTGATCTTATCTTTTGTTTCTTGTTCACTCTCACCCTTATAGTTACGGATTTGCTCAAACATGTCGTAGTTCAGTCCGTGTACTTGGCAAGTTACACGGCTGTGCATGTCGAGACCTTTTTGGAATACCTCGATGAGGGCAGGTTCTTTGGTAAGGATTGCCAACCAACGAAGTTCTTGTTGCGTTAACCTCCGTACTTTCGTAGGAGCCTGACTATACCTTCAGGGGCGACTTTGTAGCAACTAAGCCCCTGCCCGCCGTGTACATAGGTTCGATAGATTTACCGCCGGGGGCGGTAGGCGACCCATGGTCAGTCGATACACTCCCTGCTACTGGAAGCACGGTATTGGCATATGCTTATCAGCACTTCAGCGTCCACCGTTTTGAGCGGGTTTTACTTCAGCCAACAATACGTAAACTGAAGTCCGCGCTGACGAGCAAACGACCCTTGCGGGCTTGAAACGCCATGCGGATGAGATCGAAGCGTGACGGGATTTGTTGCCATTACTGTTAGTACAAGGCTTTTTATCCTTGTTCCCTCATTACTGAGGGTGCCGGGTCATATCATCACCCACCGCCAAGTAGGTGTTACTAGAACGGTTCGTTCATTATAAGATGATGGTCAATCGGAGTAAGTTCTGCATAAGCCGCCCACAGGTCCATAATGTACCACTTGCCTGCCAGTTCCTTATAACGCTTAATGAACTCCTCCCTATCCTGATAGCTGTACACTTCTTCGCGCTCCTCTGTCTTATTGACTAGGATGATCGAGTACCTTATTACATACAGCCGACTACCCATTAGCGCACCTCCTTGTAAATATTTATACTTGGCGGTTTGGGTGCGGCGCTTTCGTGGGGTTATTATTGCCTTGCCCGACTCAAACCCTGACCTCCACACACTTCCTAAAGGTTTCAATAGGCATCCCTTTAGGCTTGGCTCGGTATTGACCTTACAGGAGAATCCCGAACTCTGTAAGGCTTCCACCGAATTAACGCCGTTCAGACACGTAAGGTTTCCCTTACGCCGCCCACAACTTTAGGTTTGGATTTCGGCAACTCATGCGTCCTGTACGGACGAGTTGGTTGTAGCTTGGGTGGATTACACCATCCACTGCGTGCTCAGGTAGTTTCTCGGTAAACGCTTCGATCAGTTTTGACAGCCCTCGGTATTCCAACAGAAGTCCAATTACAGGGTGCTTCTTCTTATTTCTGGTAAGTACTTTCTTTGATGTAGACGTTTTGAGTACGGTCTTTTTGAGAGCCTTGTCATACTGCTCCATTGGCTCCAGAATCTTGTGTTCCTCATACAGCTTGAAGGCAACCTGCTTCGATGAGCCTATGTTAAACTCCTCGACTTGTTCTTCTGTTACTTTGAACTTAATGCCGTTCTTCTGTCTGGTCTTTGTCCTGGTCACCACAATTTTGCCGCCTAAATAATCGTAGATGCCCTTTTCGATTTTCTCGCCCGTCCGTGGGTCAACTTTACCGTGTACAATCTCGTGTAGTTTTTCCTTCAAGACCTTACCGATAACGTTTTGCAGGAACTCCGTGTCAATCGCCACGCCCCGCCGTTCGGCAAGGGTAAGGATAGGGATAAGGGGCATTTCCACTTCTCTGAACAGCTTGTAAACCTTGTCAAGCTGATAGGCGGGGTTTTCAAACACTTGCTTCTGGTACATGAACACCCAATGCGTCATGTAAACGTCATGCGCACCGTAGTACAGGGCAACGCGGTGGGGAATCTCGTCGTAAGGAATCTTATCGAACAGAGCCCCGAACTTAAACGTAGGACGATTCATTTCGTCAGCACTTACTTTACCTGTCTGAATGAGCCACGGTAGAGCGTAGTTAATGTACCACTCTTTAAGGCCTTTCGGTTTATTCTCATTCAGCAGGCCACCCGCAACCGTAGTGTCCCAATGGATGTTCCATGTAATGTCAATGTTAGCCCAGTTGTAAAGCTCATGTATATCGTACTTAGCGTTCGCTAATACTAGCAATTTGTCAGCTTCCAACAACGGGCGGAGAGCGTTAGCGACAACATCAAAATCCAATGTAGGGATGTCTTGTGACATTGGATGCTTAAACGGCCTCATTGGGATATAGAAATACTGTTCTGACATGAACCCCAACTGAATAGAGATCAGAGAGTCTTTCCAGTTGTTAAGACCGTAGGTCTCTGTATCAAGAAACACATAGGCGTCTCCCTGATACATGTTTTTGTAAGCCTTGTAGTAGTTTACCAGTCGCTCTAACAACTCTGGTGTGTTAATGAGAATGTAGTTGTCTGGAATAACGAGAGTTTTCTCAATATCAAGAATTTGCTGTTCTTTTTTGGTTAGTTTCTTGGCCTTCTTTACTTCTGTGTTCGCCCGCGTTCTTGGTTTTCTCTTTGCTTCTTTTTCTTCTCGTGCATTCAAAATGTCAATGATGTCATTCACACTCTCGTTGGACACATTATCACCGCCTAATATGGAGATGGGGCGTTATGAAAACGCCCCGGTTTTTCAGAGTGGCCGCCTAATCAGAACAGCGGCAGGTTGCGTGGAGGTACAGGCTGTGCAGGTTGGGCGGACTGTGCAGGTTGTGCAGTAGACTGCATACCAAAGTTAGGTGCCATCTGTCCTGCCGTACCCGGATTCGTCATGCCTTGTCCTGCTACGCCTTGTCCCATCATGCCTTGATTCATAGCGCCCTGATTAGCCGCGCCCATGTTGGGAACACTATTAGCGGGTGCGCTTGCTTGTGTGTTTACAATCAGGGCGTTCATGAAGCCTTGAATCTCTTCAGGTGTATGAGGCGTTACCTGCGCGATCAAGTCAGGCATATCCAGTTCTGCAATATTAGGAATTGCGTATTCAGGTGCACCATTGGCGGGGTCTGGACGATAAGCACGGGCACTGTATTTCGTGTTGTTCTTATCCTTACCAGTACGCAAAATCTTCACATACTGTCTGCGCGGGTCAACCTCATCCAGATTAAAGTCTGCTCGCAACGACTGGATATGAGACTTAGCAAAGGAAATCATCTTCACTTTACCATCCGTAGGGTCATATACACGGAACTTAACACGCAACGCAGGAATCTTACTCGGATTAGCTTCGCACAGCGGGCATACGTCCTTGCCGGGGCAACGGATGTAACGTGGGTTCAGATGTTGTTCGTAGTGCTCCCGTACCCCGATCAGGTCTTCGTCCCAGTCAATGAACAGAAGAACCTTCGGAACACCCTCCTCAAACGTAATGAACTCAGTACCACTGCCCAGAATGTTGTTCAGACCTCGTACTACTGTTGTCATGATGTGTCTTCCTCCTAGATGTGTAATGGTTTATTTATATAAAAGGGGCGGGCACCGTAACCAATCCTGCAAGCATTTGGATATTGCAAGAGGATGATTATAAGTCTATACTTATGGATAGAATAGTGGTGTGCCCCTTTTATAACGTCGCGGGAAACATCACTGTAGTTGCAGAAATGTTTACCAGATTTGTTGCAAATGTGTCTCACTGGTGCTATAATCGTAAGTGAGCAAGCATGTCGTGCCGCGATATGCCACTTTGTACGGACATCAAGGCTTGTTTATCGACGATCATTCAGCGGTGCATACTTCTTTAAGTTTTTGCAACGCTCGTGTAACAGTGGATTTGTGCAGGCCGAGAATATTTGCAATGTCCGGCCCGTACATTTGGAATCGGAATCCGCTACCATCATCTTCCAGAATCCATTCAACTACGCGCTGTTCTTGTTTAGAGAACTTGTGCCTGTTGTGTTGGAAGTCAAGTCGAAGCTCTGTGATACTGAATCCCGGTTCACGTCTAATTACCATTTGGGTTGCGTTTCCACCCATCGTGTTTCTACTAGATAGATTAGCGCCGTTGGTATAGGAAAACGCTTCATCATATGCTTCACGGTTAATTACCTTACGGAAATAGGAATTTAATCTCCGAGAAGCTACGGTATGTGCAAATTTCGGCAAGCTCTCTACTTCAATGTTTCGCTCTTTGTATCTATCCAAAGCCTGAAACACTTGGATGATAAGCTCTTGCTCAACATCTTCTCTTTCAGACACAACCGGAACTCTGGAAGCTACCCTTCTAACTACAGGCTTAATAGTCTTATAGATGTCAGCGTAGTTAAATTCAATCGCGAGTGCAGTTTGCATAGTGGATTCCTCCTAAATGTATAATGGTTAATGGATAATGGATAATGACTCATGTTTTTGGGCACACTGTTAGTACAGGTAATTGACTAAGTTGGCGTTGATCGCCTCGCACTTGTCTAGCCACCCCGTACGCAAGAGGTCGTTTGAATCCTTGCATAACGGGTTCGCGTACTGTACTACATTGACTACAAAACCTGCTCGGTCTAGCCAGTACAGTGCCTCCTTTTGCCCTTGACGCCCGGCCTCGTCATTGTCGAGCATTAAATCGACAATCTCGATTCCGGCATACTGTAGGGCTTGTACTTGGTTGCGGAATAGGATTCTACCGTTTAATCCTACCGCCGGAATGCCGACTTGATAGTTGCTCATTACGTCAATGGGAGACTCGACCAAGCGAACACGTTTGATACGGTTCCGGGTGGCCTTCAACCTGTCGATGAAGTGAAGCCCAAACAGGATGTCTTTTTTGATAGGGACGCCATCGTTGATGAACTTCGCACCGACAAAGTTGTTGCCAACTCTGCGCTTTTGCAGGAACCTTAGCTCTCCGGTTCGCGTGCGTTGGGGAAAGACTATACAATCATTTTCCACATCAACCCCTATCTCGTATTTGTTTATAGTCTCAAGGGAAAGACCGCGTTCGCGTATCAGGTAGCTGATTGCTACATCGTATCGCCAAGGGTTTCTTTCCCTAGAGTGGCGGAAGTTGTGGAGTATATCTTCACTTAGAGTGGGGATTTTCAAAGGCTCTCTACCACTCTCTATGATGCCTTCCACGTCAACTGGTACTCGCTTCTCATCCACCAAGTACGTTGACAGGAGCATCTTCAACCCTTCGCCCTCATCGAGATTGAGAGCAATTTCTATTACTTTATCAACTGTCCCTAAGTAACCGCAGTAGAAGCAGTTACAGTGATAGGGCGGGTCTTTTGATATGCCGAACGATGGTCTTGTTTCAGCGTGGTTGGGGCAACAGGACATTAGCCAGTCCCCCGTGTCATTAACCCTGCTGAAAGCGTTAGGGTTGTCGGTGTAGTTAGGTGAGTGTTGGTACTCGTACCGCAACTCGTCCGTTAGCTCTTCTACATCAAGGTATACTGTCTCCAGTATCTCCCTCGCTTTATCATTCCCGGTCGGCGGGGCATTTCGGTAAATCAACGGCACCACCTACTTAAACTTTGTCGAATCTTGCAACCTTTTAGCGGTTACCACCGTCTGATTAGAAGAACTGTTCCCCAAGTCCTTCATTGAGGACGTGAACCAAACCAGTATCAAAGTTATAGCGAATCAGGAAGGATTGCCCTGTGCCGTTGTTACGTGTCTTGATGACCGTGATACGGAAGGTGTTATCGTTCACCTTAACTACTGACACGCCCTTTGAAGCGTCTTGCAAGATTGCATATGCTTCACCGATGTCCTCGCCTGTCACTTCTCCGGTGGGGTCTTTACGCACGCGCTTAGCACTTTCCCTGTTTGCCTGTGCGATAATGTATCCGGGGATTCCGGTTTCCAGTATCATTGTGCGTATCTCGCGTGATACTACGAACAGTTGTTGTCGCAAGTCCCCCATATGGTGAGTGAGGACAACCTTTGACAATTGGTCAAGGGCGAATCTCGTATGCCCTTCTGATTCAAGGATGTGCCTGATTTCATTTACCGTGGGGAGGCGGCCACCGAATGTATCAATGTCGTAAATCATGATGTCTTTGGTCTTGTTCCTTAGTCGATCAAGAAATTCGATGTACCTGTCTTTTTCTTCCTCGGTCATCGTCCCCCGCGTCAGGGCAAAACGTGATACATTACCAAGTACGTTGTCCCAGTTGTGGGCGATTTCCACTGCCTTCTGCTCAAGGGCAAAGTACGCAGGGAAGTCGTGCTTCGGTGTACTATTCCATCCTGCTTGGAGCATAAAGGATGAGATTAACGTCTTACCCATGTTCGTGGGGGCGAAGACTAGGAAGTAGTCGGTGGCTGTTGGGTCGTCCCCGCCTCCCTCAAGTCCGTTCGTCGCAATATCCAGAGGCTCAAACCCTGTGGATACCCCTAAGATTTGTGTTTCATCTCGTCCGTGAATTTTGAGGTACTGTTGCTTCCGTTCCTCTGCCTGTCCGATGTAAGAGTAGCCCTTGGTCGAAATGTCTGCCAATTTCAAGAAGTTGTTAACTTCTCGTTTCAGGTTCAGCAGGGCTTCCGTTGTTCGCTTCTCAGCGATAGTCTTCGATGCGTCAACCAGTACAGGCTTGAACTTCCGGTGAAGCCAGTCCTCCCTGAGCACTTTCCTTACGGCATGAACGTCTTCCGGCTCTACCAGTTCAAACGTATTGAACTTGTTCAGTACCGTCTCTACCGTAGGTACTTTTCCGTGCTCCTTCTTGAACCTGACGATGAACTTGTACACGTCTCCGTATACCGGAAAGAACTCGTCAGTCAAGTCCTCTATGGGGTCAGTAGTCTTCTCATTGAGGACGTAGTTCAATAGTTGCAGTTCTTCGATGCTTGACATCTCGGCCCTCCCTCTCCGAATTGTCTTTCACTTATACTGTCGCAATTTTTCTGGGTGGGTTGCAAGATGTTTATAATTTTTTTTTTAACGCGAACAGATGTTCTGATAGAACCGGATACAAAAGCGACCTACCTACGAAATGCACTGCTGTTCTATCATGTTGCTAATATGTAGG
>Ga0207869_1000049_pt1 | contig 112577 bp, 107 predicted proteins | sample HigsolmetaAR205D_FD_184837 | JGI IMG/M metagenome (GOLD analysis project Ga0207869, IMG submission 184837) | Ionic liquid and high solid enriched microbial communities from the Joint BioEnergy Institute, USA - AR20-5-D (SPAdes) (version 2) ...
TCGTCATGCCGCTCGACGTGACGGTGGATGCCGAGATCGACGCGGTGTTCGATCGGCTCAAGAGCGAGTGGGGATACCTCGACATCGTGGTTCACGCCGTCGCGTTCGCGCCGCGTGAGGCACTCGCGGGCAGCTTCGTCGAGAACACCTCGCGTGAGGCGTTCCGCATCGCGCACGACGTGTCGAGCTACAGCTTCACGGCTCTCGCCCGCGGTGCTCTGCCCCTCATGAAGGGCCGCGCCGGCGCGCTGCTGACGCTGTCGTATCTCGGCGCGGTGCGCTCGGTTCCGAGCTACAACGTGATGGGCCTCGCCAAGGCGAGCCTCGAGGCCAACGTGCGCTTCCTCGCCGCGGACCTCGGCCCGCAGGGCATCCGCGTCAACGGGATCTCCGCCGGTCCGATCAAGACGCTCGCCGCCGCGGGAATCGCGGGCTTCCGCAAGATGCTGAACCACGTCGCGAGCGTCGCTCCGCTGCGCCGGAACGTCACGCTCGAGGATGTCGGCAACGCGGCTGCCTTCCTCTGCTCCGACCTCGCGGCCGGCATCACCGGAGAGATCCTCTATGTCGACGCCGGCTTCAACACGGTCGGCATGAGCTTCGCGCACGAAGCCGAAGGCTGAACGTTGCGGCGTCCCTTGCGAGGCACGGGACGCCGCAACGCCTTTCCGACGCGGTCCGCCTACTGGAAGGCCTGCGGGTTCTTCTTCACCCTGGCCGTTCTCCGCAGCTCCTCGACGTAAGCCGCGACGTCGCCGACGCCGTGGCTGAAGAGCCACTGCTGCGCCTGGAACGCGGCCACCTGCGGATTCTCGGGAGTCTCAGGCACGCGCACGCCGGTGAGCGCCACGAGCGCAGCTCCACCCTCGTCGAGCGCAAAGGCACGGACGATCGGCCGTTCGCCGTTCGGCTTCGGCGCCTCGAAGACCGTCTCGCGGATCTGTGCCGGCAGTGAAGGATCGCCACGCCCGACGAAGCGCGCAGGCGCCGCATCGACGCCGAGATCCTTCGCGACCGTCTCGAAGGGCGTGCCGGACTCGAGCCGCTCACGAGCCGCCTCCGCCTGCTCGAGTGCCGCTGCGGTTCCACGCTCCTTGCGGATGGCAGCCACGATCTGATCGCGCACCTGCTCGAGGGGCTTCGGCGCGCGCTCGCGGTGCTCGAGCACCTTGACGATGATCAGCCGATCCTCGCCGAGCGCGAGCGGCCCGCCGATGCGCCGCTCGTCGAGCACTTCGCTGCTGAAGACGAGATCCTGCAGCTCCGGGTCCGATCCGAGAGGCGCGCCGCCGCCTCCGCGCAGGAACTCGGCGACTTCACCCGCCTGCAGGCCGAACTCCTGCACGAGCGCATCGAAGTCGGCGCCGGGCTCACCGATCTTCCGTTCGAGCTGCTCGTGCACGTCGCCCAGCCGCTCGATGGCCCAGTCCTGCCGCAGTCTGCTTTCGATCTCGGCGCGCGCTTCCTCGAAGCTGCGCGTGCGGCCGGGCTGCACTTCCTCGAGCTTGATGATGTGGTAGCCGAATTCGGTCTTCACCGGCCCGCGGATCTCCCCCGGGGACATCGAGAACAGCGCGTCGGAGAACGGCGCAACGAAGTAGCTGCGCTCGGCCCAGCCGAGATCGCCGCCCTGCGCAGCCGAGCCGGTGTCGTCGGAATGCTCCCTCGCGAGCGCGGCGAAGTCCTCGCCCTTCTGCGCACGCGCGGCGAGCTCCTCCGCTTCCTTGAGCAGCGCCGCGTCGTCCTTGCCGGCTTCCGTCGCGACGAGAATGTGGCGTGCACGGCGCTTCTCCGGCTCGACGTACTGATCCTTCGTGCGCTCGTACTCCTTCCTGAGGTCGCTCTCGGCGATGGGCGCCTGCGCAGCGAGCTGCTGGAGGCGCAGCTCGCCGTACTGCAGGTGCACCGACTCCGGTGTCAGGAACTCGTCGCGATGCTGCTCGTAATACGCCTTCACGGCTTCGTCTTCGACCTGCGCACCGGCGTACTTCTCGGCCGGCAGGATGAGGTAGCGCACCTCGCGCTCTTCGTTCGCGAGCGCGCGCAGACGCTCGAGCTCACGCGAAGTGAGGAAATCGGAGTTCCCGATGGCGTTCTGGAGCTGTGTGCGCAGCATTTCGCGGCGCATCTCCACTTCGAAGGCGGGGACGCTCATTCCGACCTGCGCGAGAACCGCCTTGGCGACATCGGGCGAGTACCTGCCGTCCACCTGGAACGCCGGCAGGTTGCGAATCGCCTCGGCGAGCTTCGCGTCCGTGACCCGGTAACCGAGCTCACGCGCGTGCGCCGTGAGCAGGACGTCGCGCACCTGAGCTTCGAGAGTCTGCTCCTGCAGACTCTTCTGCTCCTCGGGCGTCATCTCGCGCCGGAAGCGCTGCTGCCACGCGTTCTGCTCCCGCAGCCACGCGTTCCGCGCCTCATCCATCGAGATGGTCTCGTCCTCGACCTTGGCCGCATAGGTGACCGCACCCATGCCGAAATCGACGAGGCCATAGACGCCCCACGCCGCGAAGACCAGCGCGAGCACGCCCAGGATGGTGTAGGCGAACCACTTCTGGGCCTGCAGACTGTCTCGGATTCTCTGAAGCATCGTTCACCTTCGACCCCGGCCCGACGGCCGCGGTCAGCCACGAAAAAGGGGACAGACTCATGCTCCCGGAAAGGCGCCGGGTCGATCTGTCGACACCCGGCGGCAGGAGAATAAGTCTGTCCCCTTGGACCAAAGATGGCGGAGCGGACGGGACTCGAACCCGCGACCCCCGGCGTGACAGGCCGGTATTCTAACCGACTGAACTACCGCTCCGACTTGGTGGGTGCTGAGGGACTCGAACCCCCGACATTCGCCTTGTAAGGGCGACGCTCTACCAGCTGAGCTAAGCACCCTCGCACAGCGAGTCGGGACGACTCCCCGGCAACAAGAGGCGCGAATTCTAGAGAGTCCACGTCTCGCCGTCCACACTCACCCCTCTCCCCCTCACGTCCAAGGGGGAAAGGGGTAAACCTCGAAGGTGACTCAGTGTGCCGGGACGGGCTTCAGGGCGCGCCGGCCGTTGCGCCGGGCCCGCTCACGAGGCTTGTCCTCGTTCGCCGCCTCGGTTGCGATCGGCCTCGGCTGGTCGACGAGCGCGATCTGCAGCACCTCGTCGATCCACCGTACAGGCTTGATCTCGAGATTTCCCTTGATGTTGTCAGGGATCTCCGCGAGGTCCTTCACGTTCTCCTGCGGGATCAGCACGGTCTTGACGCCGCCGCGGTTGGCCGCGAGGAGCTTCTCCTTGAGCCCGCCGATCGGCAGCACCTCGCCGCGCAGCGTGATCTCGCCCGTCATCGCGACGTCGGAGCGCACCGGGATCTTGGTGAGCGCCGAGACCAGCGCCGTGCACATGCCGATACCGGCGCTCGGACCGTCCTTGGGCGTCGCGCCCTCGGGCATGTGCAGGTGGAAGTCGAACTTCTGGTAGAAGTCCGCCTCGAGCCCCAGCACCTGCGCGCGGCTGCGCACCACCGTCATCGCGGCCTGGATGGACTCCTGCATCACCTCGCCGAGCTGGCCGGTGTGCAGGAGCTTGCCCTTGCCCGGCACCACGGCCGCCTCGATCGTGAGCAGCTCGCCGCCGACCTCGGTCCACGCGAGCCCCGTCACCTGGCCGACGCGGTCCATGTCCTCCGCCTTGCCGTAGCGGAAGCGGCGCACGCCGAGGAACTTCTCCAGGTTGCGCGGCGTGACGGTGACCGTGCCGTGCTCCTTGTCCTGCTTGCCGCTCGTGAGCATCTGCTTCACGGCCTTGCGGCAGATCTTGGCGATCTCGCGCTCGAGATTGCGCACGCCCGCCTCGCGCGTGTAGTAGCGGATGATGTCGAGCAGCGCGGCATCGGACACCTTCAGCTCCTCGGGCTTCAGGCCGTTCTGCTTCATCTGCTTGGGCAGCAGATAGCGGCGCGCGATGTTCATCTTCTCGTCCTCGGTGTAGCCCGGGAGACGGATGACTTCCATGCGGTCGAGGAGCGGCGCCGGAATGTTCAGGCTGTTCGCCGTGCAGACGAACATCACCTCGGAGAGATCGAGATCGACCTCGAGGTAGTGGTCGTTGAACGCCGAGTTCTGCTCGGGATCGAGCACTTCCAGCAGCGCCGACGCCGGATCGCCGCGGAAGTCCATGGACATCTTGTCCACCTCGTCGAGCAGGAACAGCGGGTTGTGCACGCCGACCTTCGCCATGTTCTGCACGATCTTGCCCGGCATCGAGCCGATGTACGTGCGGCGATGGCCGCGGATCTCCGCCTCGTCGCGTACGCCGCCCAGTGACATGCGCACGAACTTGCGGTTCGTCGCGCGCGCGATGCTCTGACCCAGCGAGGTCTTGCCGACGCCGGGCGGACCCACGAGGCAGAGGATCGGACCGCGGAGCTTCTCGACGCGCTGCTGGACCGCGAGGTACTCGACGATGCGCTCCTTGACCTTCTCGAGCCCGTAGTGGTCCTCGTCCAGCACCTTCTCGGCGAGCTCGATGTCCTTGATGATCTTCGTGCGCTTCTTCCACGGCACCTTCACGAGCCAGTCGATGTAGTTGCGCACGACGGTCGCCTCGGCGGACATCGGCGACATCATCTTGAGCTTGTTGAGCTCGCTGGTGGCCTTCTCGCGCACCTCCTTCGGCATCCCGGCCTTCTTGATCTTCTGCTCGAGCTCGTTGATCTCGTTGCCGCTCTCGTCCATCTCGCCGAGCTCTTTCTGAATGGCCTTCATCTGCTCATTCAGGTAGTACTCGCGCTGAGACTTCTCCATCTGCGCCTTGACGCGGCCGCGGATGCGCTTCTCGATCTGCAGCACGTCCATCTCGCCCTCGATGAGGACGAGGATGTGCTCGAGGCGCTTGCGCACGTCGAAGATCTCGAGAACCTTCTGCTTCTCGGAGAGCTTCAGGGACATGTGCGCAGCGACGGTGTCCGCGAGGCGTCCCGGCTGCTCGATGCCGGCGAGAGCGGTCAGCACCTCCGGCGGCACCTTCTTGTTGAGCTTCACGTACTGCTCGAACTGCGAGATGACGGAACGGCTGAGCACATCCATCTCGCGCTCGTCGTACGACTCGATGTCCGGCTGCACCGTCACGTCGGCGGAGTAGTAGTCGCCCGTCGACAGACGATCGATGCGTGCGCGATCCACGCCTTCGACGAGCACCTTCACCGTGCCGTCGGGAAGCTTGAGGAGCTGCAGGATCGTGGCGATCGTGCCGATGCGGTACAGGTCGTCAGATTTCGGATCGTCGATGTCGGCCTGTTTCTGTGCGACGAGCATGATGCGCTTGTCGGCGCGCATCGCGACATCGAGCGCCTGGATGGATTTCTCACGCCCCACGAACAGGGGGATCACCATGTGCGGATAGACGACGACGTCCCGCAGCGGCAGCACGGGGACGTTCTGAATCGTGGATGTCTTCTGCGGTTGGGGGGTGGGATCGGACACGCTCAAGCCCTCGGTAGCTTTTCCGCGCAGTTCCGGGTGCGGGCCGGGACTGGCGACCTGTCGGTTAGTTTAACGGGAAATGGGGAGCGGGAACCGTGTTTCAACGGCCCGCATGGAGGCGGCACGGCGCGCGAACGGGCCTGCGCCCGCCCGGTGCACCCGCGCCCGAGTCGTGGTCTCAGTGATGGTTGGAGCCCGAAGCGCGGCGGGGCTGCTCGTCCACGCCGGAGAGTCGGCCGTCGTCCGAGCGATAGACGATGTAGGGCTTGGCGTGGCCCTCGATCACGCTCTCGTCGATGACGACCTTCGCGACGTTGCGCATGGAGGGCAGCTCGTACATCGTGTCGAGCAGCACGTTCTCGAGAATCGTGCGCAGGCCGCGGGCACCCGTCTTGCGCTGCATGGCCCGCCGCGCCACCGCGACGAGCGCATCCTCGCGGAACTCGAGCTCCGCGCCTTCCATCTCGAACAGCCGCCGGTACTGCTTCGTCAGCGCGTTCTTCGGCTCGGTGAGGATCGAGACGAGAGCTGCCTCGTCGAGCTCGTCGAGCGTCGCCACGACCGGCAGACGGCCCACGAACTCGGGGATGAGGCCGTACTTGATCAGGTCCTCCGGCTCCACGTCGTGGAAAACGTCGTTGCCGTGCTGGCGCGCGTTCATGTCGCGCACCTCGGAGGTGAAGCCGATGCCGCCCTTCTGCGTGCGGTTGAGGATGATCTTCTCCAGGCCCGCGAAGGCCCCGCCGCAGATGAACAGGATGTTCGAGGTATCGACCTGCAGGAACTCCTGCTGCGGATGCTTGCGCCCGCCCTGAGGCGGCACCGAGGCGATCGTGCCCTCGATGAGCTTGAGCAGCGCCTGCTGCACGCCCTCACCGGAGACGTCGCGGGTGATGGACGGGTTGTCCGACTTGCGCGAGATCTTGTCGATCTCGTCGATGTACACGATGCCCGTCTGCGCCTTCTCGACGTCGTAGTCGCACTTCTGGAGCAGCTTCTGGATGATGTTCTCGACGTCCTCGCCGACGTATCCCGCCTCGGTGAGCGTGGTGGCGTCCGCGATCGTGAACGGCACGTTGAGCAGCCGCGCCAGAGTCTCCGCGAGCAGCGTCTTGCCGCAGCCCGTCGGGCCGATCAGCAGGATGTTGCTCTTGGCGATCTCGACCTCTTCCTTGCCGCGCGCCCCGCTGCTGCGGGTCTGCAGTCGCTTGTAGTGGTTGTAGACCGCCACGGACAGGATCTTCTTGGCGCGCTCCTGGCCGATGACGTACTCGTCGAGAACCTTCTTGATCTCGTGGGGCTTGGGGAGCTTGTCCCGTGCCCTCTCGGCACGGTCCTCGAGCTCCTCGCGGATGATGTCGTTGCACAGCTCGACGCATTCGTCGCAGACGAATACGGACGGGCCGGCGATCAGCTTCCTGACCTCGTGCTGACTCTTGCCGCAGAAAGAGCAATACAGGAGCTTTCCGTCGTCGTGGCGGCCGCGTGAATCGTCACTCATCGAGAGGCCTCGTCAGCACAGGTTGCGGCGCAGGCACATGCCCCTGCGCGATGGGTTATAGCACGCCGCGTGCCCGGCAGGCAAAGCACCGGGACACGCGTAAGCCGTTGTGGATGCAGGAAATGTCGACCAGCTCTCACGTTCTGCCCGAGCCGGACGTTCCGGCCTCGCCGCGCTTTTCCAGCACGCGGTCGATGAGACCGTATTCGATGGCCTCTTTCCAGTCCATGAAATTGTCCCGGTCCGTATCCTGCTTGATCTTCTCTACCGTTTGACCGGTGTGCTTCGCCAGAATTCTGTTCAGCCGGTCGCGGGTCTCCAGCATCTCCCGGGCGTGGATCTCCATGTCCGCCGCCTGTCCCTGGAAGCCGCCGAGAGGCTGGTGAATCATGATCCGGGCATGGGGCAGGCAGAAGCGCTTCCCCTTGGCACCGCCGGCGAGCAGGATGGCACCCATGCTGGCCGCCTGTCCGACGCAGATCGTGCTCACGTCGGGCTTGATGAACTGCATGGTGTCGTAGATGGCGAGCCCTGCGGTCACGATACCGCCCGGCGAGTTGATGTAGAGCGCGATGTCCCTGTCCGGATTCTCGGACTCCAGGAACAGCAGCTGCGCCACGACGATGTTCGCCATGTAGTCGTCGATCGGCCCCACGACGAAGACCACGCGCTCCTTGAGGAGGCGGGAATAGATGTCGTAGGCCCGCTCCCCGCGCGCGGTCTGCTCGACGACGATGGGAACGAGATTCAAAGCGCGTTCGTTCATGTCTGGCTCTCGCTGTTCTGACCGAAGCCCGTGACTTCCTTGAAGCTCATGGGCTTGTCGTTGATCTTGACCCGCTCGAGGACCCAGTCCACCACCTGATCCTCGAGCACGGCCGACTCGATCCCGCGAATCGCCTCGGGGCTCTGCAGGTACGCCCGCCGCACCTCGTCCGAGTTCGGATAGGCCGACGCGATCTCGTCGATGCGCGCATCGAGCTTCGCCCGGTCCACCTTGATTCCCTCGGAGCGGACGATCTCGGAGATGATGAGTCCGAGCGCCACGCGGCGCCGGGCCGGTTCTTCGAAGGTCTCGCGCGGCGGAAGCTGAGAGAGGTCGCGCGCGCCCGTACGGCGCGCGAAGTCGATCTGCAGCTCGCGGATCTGCTCCTCGACCAGCGCCCGCGGCACTTCGATGGTGTTCTCCCGGTAGAGCGCGTCCATCACCTGGCTGCGCAGGCGGTTCCGCACGAGCTCGGCGAGCTCGCGCTCCATGCTCTGGCGCACCTCCGCACGCAGCTCCTCGACGCTACCGGATTCGACCCCGAAGGCGCGGCAGAATTCCTCGTTCACTTCGGGCAGGCGCTGTTCCTCGACCTTCTTGACGGTGAGGTTGAACTGCACCCTCTTGCCCGCGAGCGACGGCGTCGGGTGCTCGGCCGGATACTGAACCTCGGCAGTGCACGTCTCGCCGGCAGCGGCGCCCTGCACCGCCTGATCGAGCTCGGGCATCACGCGACCGCCGCCCACTATGAAGCTCACATCCGTGCCCGATGCGCCTTCGACGGGCTGGCCGTCCACCCTGCCCTCGTAGTCGATGGTCACTCGATCGTTCGCCTGCGCAGGCCGCTGCACCTCGACGAACTCCGGGCGCTGCCGGCGCATGCTCTCGACCATCGCATCGACGTCTTCCTCCGTGACGGAGGCGACGGGACGCTCGATCGTCACGCCGTCGAGCGGACGCAGCTTGATCTCGGGGAGGACCTCGAAGATGGCCGCATAGCGCAGATCGGAGCCGGGATCCATCGCGATCGGCTCGATGCGCGGGCCCGTGGCCGGCTTGAGGTTCTCCTTCGTCACGGCCTCGGCGAATGTGGTGCGCATCAGCTCGCCGATCACCTCGGTGCGCACCTGTCCGCCGAACTGCTGGCGGACGACGGAAAGCGGCGCCTTGCCGGGGCGGAAGCCCTTCAGGCGCGCCGTCCTGGAAATCTGCTTCAGGCGCTGCTCGATTTCTCTTGCAACCCGTTCGGCGGGGACCGCCACTTCGAGCCTGCGCTCGAGACCGCCCGTTGCGGTCAGAGATACCTGCATCTGTGATTCCTCAAACTTCATCTCGCATGTCGCGAAGCGACGCCGCTCCGCACCGCAGCTCGGGCAACCTCGCACGCGAGCGCGCTGCGGGCTCTTGGGATCCGCGCCTCGGGACCGGTGACTCCACTGTACTGTAGCGGCAGGCGCGGCGAGTGTGCGAAAGGAGAGACTCGAACTCTCACGGGTTGCCCCACTGGATCCTAAGTCCAGCGCGTCTACCAGTTCCGCCACTTTCGCCCGTGTCGCGAGCCGCCCTCCGCTGCCGGCGCAAGCCCTTCCCGGCGAAGGCGAATGCTGGCCGTGCTTCGGGGAAAGGGAGTATATCCCAGCGGTTCCACACCCGCCCGGGGCGCCCCTGCCCCTTCCGGGCAGCGGCCGCCTCCCCCTGTCGGAGGGTGCCGACCCCGCTGAAACGAAAAGGGCGGCGGGCCCCGCGGGACCCGCCGCCCGATCGTGCCGAGGCTTTCGGCCTCAGTTGCCGAAGTTGAAACGGACGCCGAGCACGAACGTCGGGTCGCCGTCGTTGAGACCGATATCCAGCCCGCCGGCGAGGGAGTCGGTGAAGAAGTACCGGGCACCCACTTCAATGGACGTGTCGTCGTCACCCTCGTCGAAGCTGACGAACTTGAGGCCACCGGTGAGCTCCAGCCGGTCCATCACCCTGCTGCGGACACCGGCATAGAGACCGATGCCGTCGTCGTCGGCAGCTCCGGCATCGACGCTGAGATAGGACAGGCGGCCGACGAAATCGAGCCCCCGGTTGACCGGCCAGGCAAGACCCACGCCGATCTCGAATGCATCCACGCTCACGTCCACGGGGCCCACGTCATAGTCGACGTCCGAGTAGCTCGCGAAGCCATGGACGAGGTCCGTGAACTCGATCGAGCCGAACACCCCGAATCCATCGCTGTCGGCACCGTCGCTCTCGCCATGGATGTAGCCCACGTCGACGTACGTGTAGCTGAATCCGTCCTGGGCGAGCGCCTGCCCCGCAAGGCCGAGCGCCGCGATCGATCCCAACAACACACCCTTTCGCATTTGACCTCCACAGATCTCGTGATGGCACAGCCGCCCGGCACGCCGGGCGCAAGCGTTCGCCCGCGGCCACTGCGGCGGCTACGGCTGACGTTCGTCAGCAACACGAATTGTAAAGACAGCGCCGGCGATTGCGACAACGTGTGGCTTTTCGGCGACAGCTTGAAAGACGGCCGTAAGCACGCGCAATGCCACGCGGCACAGGCCTCGTACGGTCGTGAGGGAAACCGGATCAGGAGTGAGTGCCCGGGAGGGGCTGGTGGGCCATGTAGGACTCGAACCTACAACCTACGGATTAAGAGTCCGCTGCTCTACCAATTGAGCTAATGGCCCAGCTTCTCTCGAGGAGTGGGGTGGACGATGGGACTCGAACCCACGACAGCCGGGATCACAACCCGGGGCTCTACCAGCTGAGCTACGTCCACCATCGCCCGCGTTGCGCGAGAGCCTCTGGCGAGGGCGCGCAAGTGTAATGCCCCGGGACCCAAACGTCGATATCCGCGCGAGCCCGATTCCGCGGAATCGAGATCAGAACTGGCGCGCCCGGCAGGACTCGAACCTGCGACCCTCGGCTTAGAAGGCCGATGCTCTATCCAGCTGAGCTACGGGCGCACCGGCCGAGTCACGCAGCGCCGTTCACGACGTCCGGCTGGTCGGGGCAGAGGGATTCGAACCCCCGACCCTCTGCTCCCAAAGCAGATGCGCTACCAGACTGCGCCATGCCCCGCACCGAACGCGCGACGGCATCGATGCTGCCGGACCCGCTTTGCGGGCGCGCCATCATACGGACGCGCGGCGAGAAGCGTCAATTTGACCTCCTGCGCGCCCCTGCGCCGCGCCACGGCGCGTCGGTTCTCGATCATCCGCCACTGAATCGGCAGTTCGCACGGACAAGGCGCACTGCGCGCGAAGCTACTTGCGGCGCCAGATCGTCGTGCCGCCCGGCCTGTCCTCGAGGATGATTCCCGCCGCGGCGAGCTCGTCGCGAATGCGGTCCGCTTCGGCCCAGTTCTTCGCGCGGCGGGCTTCGAGACGCGCCTGAATGCGCGCTTCGATCTCGGCGTCGCTCAGTTCCGCACCGGCACCCTTCCCTTCCCCGCCTGCGGCGGCCGTGCCGCGAGCCGGGCGGCGAAACCATTCGTTGGGATCGAGCTGCGCGATGCCGAGCACTTCGGCGAGCGTGCGCAGCTCGGCGGCGAGCTCCGCCGCGCGCTGTGTCGCTCCGCCGGCGCGTGCCGTGTTGATCTCGCGCGTGAGCGACTGCAGCACCGCGAGCGCCTCGGGCGTGTTGAAGTCGTCGTCCATGACCTCCTGGAAACGCGCCGTGTGCTCGCCGGGCGTGCCCGGCGGAACCACGGGCAGATCGCGCAGTGCGGTGTAGATGCGGCCCAGCGCGGCGTCGGCCTGCTCGAGCTGCTCGGGCGCGTAATTGATCGGGCCGCGGTAGTGGCTCGCCACGATGAAGTAGCGCAGCACCTCGGGATGCCGCAGCTGCGGCAGCACCTCGCGGACGGTGAAGAAGTTGCCGAGGGACTTCGACATCTTCTCGTCGTCCACGTTGACGAAGCCGTTGTGCATCCAGATGTTCACGAAGCGATCGCCGGTGGCACCGCACGACTGGGCGATCTCGTTCTCGTGGTGCGGGAACTTGAGATCCATGCCGCCGCCGTGGATGTCGAAGTGCGTGCCGAGCAGCGAGGTCGACATGGCCGAGCACTCGATGTGCCAGCCGGGACGGCCCGGTCCCCACGGTGAGTCCCACGCCGGTTCGCCGGGCTTCGCGGACTTCCAGAGCACGAAGTCGAGCGGATCGCGCTTCGCCTCGTCCACCTCCACCCGCGCACCGGCCCTGAGGTCCGCGAGCTTCTTGCCGGAGAGCTTCCCGTAGCCCTCGAACTGCGACACCGCGTACATCACGTCGCCGTTCGCCGCGATGTATGCGTAGCCGCGCTCGAGCAGCGCACTGATCATTGCGATGATCTGCGGCACGTACTGCGTGGCCCGCGGCTCGAAGTCGGGCTGCGCGAGCCCGAGCTCGCGCATGTCCTCGTGCATCGCCTCGATGAAGCGCTCCGCGAGCGCCGCCGGCGGTTCGCCGTTCTCCGCCGCGCGGCGGATGATCTTGTCGTCGATGTCCGTGATGTTGCGGACGTACGTGACCTTGAATCCGCGGTGGCGGAGGTAGCGGTACACGACGTCGAACACGGTCAGCATGCGCGCGTGACCGATGTGGATGTAGTCGTATACCGTGACGCCGCAGACGTACATCCGAACGTGGCCTGGAGTGATCGGCCGCAGCTCTTCCTTGCGGCCGGTGAGCGAGTTGTAGATGCGGATCATGCGGCGTCCGTCGATTTCGAAGCTGAAGAAGAAGCGAACCGTGCGAGCCTCTCACGCACCGCGTGCGCAGGCATGGCCCGCAGGAGCGGCGCGAGCTCGGGTCCATGCGTGCGGCCCGTGAGCGCAACGCGCAGCGGCATGTAGAGGGCCGCACCCTTTCTGCCGCTCTGCGCGCGCGCTGCGGCAGCGATGGCGCTCAGGTCGTTGCCCGAGCGCTCCGCGGCCTGCGCGGCGGCGGCGAAGAAATCCGCGCCGGCATCGCGCACGAGCCGCGCATCCTCTTCCGAGGGCACCGGCGCCGGGCCGAAGACGATCGCGACCCACTCTCTCGCGTCCTCGGGCAGCACGACGTTCGGCAGCACTGCCTGCAGGAAAGCCTCGGCGCTGTGCTCGTCGAGATCGCGCGGCAGCGCCGTCGCGAGCCAGCGGCGCGCGTCCGCGAGCGACATGCGATGCACGGCTTCTTTCTGCCAGACGCGAAGCTGCTGCTCGTCGAAGCGCGCGGGCGAGCGGCCGAGATGCCGCGGATCGAAAGCGCGCGCCATCTCTTCGAGTGTCAGGAAGCCGTGCTCCGGGCTCGAGTGGCCGAGCCGGAACAGCAGGTTCAGTATCGCCCCGGGGGTGAAACCGCGCTCGCGCAGCTCGCGCACGCTGGTCGCGCCATGCCGCTTCGACAGCGGCGCGCCGTCCGGGCCGACGAGGAGCGACACGTGTCCGTAAGCGGGCGCCGGGAGCCCGAGCGCCTCCAGGATCAGGAGCTGGCGCGGCGTGTTCGCGAGGTGGTCCTCGCCGCGCAGCACGTGCGTGATGCCCATGGAGGCATCGTCCACCGCGTTGCTGAAGAAGAAGGCCGCGCTGCCATCGGCGCGGCGCACGACGAAATCTCCGATGTCGTCGGACAGAAAGCTCTGCGGACCGTGGACGAAGTCGTGGAACTCGATGCGACGGCCTGAAGGAACCCGGAAACGCCAGCTCGGTGCGATCCCCTGCGCGCGCTTGCGTGCCTGCTGTTCGGGCGACAGATCCCGGCAGGTGCCCGCATACCGCGGCGGCCGTCCCGCCGCGAGCTGTGCACGGCGCGCGAGGTCGAGCTCGAGCGGCGAGCAGAAGCAGGGATACACGAGCCCCTGGCGCTGGAGCGCCGCGAAATGCTCGGCGTACACGCCGGCGCGCTCGGACTGGCGGTAGGGCCCGCGCTCGTCCTCGCGGTCGGGACCCGCGTCCCAATCGATGCCGAGCCAGCGCAGATCCTCAAGGAGCCCCGCCGCGTGCGCCTCCCGGCTGCGGTCGGCATCCGTGTCTTCGATGCGAAGCACGAACCGCCCGCCGCTCGAGCGTGCGAGCAGCAGGTTGAAGAGCGCCGTGCGCACATTGCCAAGATGCAGATCGCCCGTGGGGCTCGGCGCGAAGCGCGTGACGGCGCGCACGAACTCGATGCGGGCACCGTCTGCCGGACTCGTGTCGCTCTTCGCACTCATGCGGCAATGTTACGGGAAAGGCGCTCGCGCCGGGAAACTCGTGCGCTGCCGGTAAATCGGTGCGATTGCTAGAATTCTGGGCATGGGAACCGTTTCGATGTGACGAAGTGTCGATGCAGGGAAAACGGAATCACGGACACCGCGCTGCAGGCCTCCGCGCGGCGCTTGCCGCCGCGGCTCTGCTCGCCGCCGGCGCGTCGCTCCATGCGGCCGAAGAGCAGCCCCGCGTGCGGGTGGTCACGAACATGGGCTCGTTCGTCATCCAGCTCGAGCCCGAGCGCGCGCCGCTCACGGTCGAGAACTTCCTGCGCTATGTGCGCGAGGGCTTCTACACGAACACCCTCATCCATCGGGTCGTGCCGGGCTTCGTCATCCAGGGCGGCGGCCACGACGCCGGCGACTACTCGCTGAAGCCCACGCATCCGGCGGTGGTCAACGAATCGGGCAACGGCCTGCGGAACGTACGCGGTGCGGTCGGCATGGCGCGCGAGTCGCGGCCGCATACCGGCAACTCGCAGTTCTACGTGAATCTCGTCGACAACCCCGCGCTCGATCCTCTGCCGAGCCGCTGGGGTTACGCCGTCTTCGGCCGCGTGGTCGAAGGGATGGACGTCGTCGAGCGCATCGGCGTCGTGCCCACGGGCCGCTTCGGTCCCTTCGAAGAGGACGCGCCCTTGAAGCCCGTCGTCATCGAGAAGATCGAGCTCATCGGCGCCGCCGCCGAGGCTCCGGCGGGCGACGCATCCGCCACGAGCACGGAATAGAGACGTTGGCCCGGCTCTTCGTCTCCGACCTGCATCTCGACGCGAGCGCCCCGGAGGCGACGGAGCAGTTCCTCGAGTTCCTGGGCACGCACGCCGCGCAGGCGGAGGCGCTCTATGTGCTCGGCGATCTGTTCGAAGCATGGGTCGGCGACGACGACCGCAGTGCCGAAGCCGAGCGCATCTGCGCGGGACTGCGCCGGCTCACCGACGGCGGAGTGCCCTGCTTCTTCCTGCACGGCAATCGCGACTTCCTGCTCGGCCGCCGCTTCTGCGCGCGCACGGGAGGGCGGCTTCTGCCCGATCCGGTCGTCGCGGAGCTCGACGGCGTGCGCACGCTGATCACCCACGGCGATGCGCTGTGCGTCGACGACCTGCCCTATCAGGAGCTGCGCTCCATCGTCCGCACGAGCGACTGGCAGCGCCGCTTTCTCGCGCTGCCGCTCGAGGTGCGGGAGATGCTCGCGAGCGCCGCGCGCGCGGGCAGCCGCGAGCACACCTCGCGCACCGTTCCCTACGTCATGGACGTCAACCCGCGCGCGGTCGAGGAGGCGTTCCGCGCCGCGCGCGTCCGCTGCATCATCCACGGCCACACGCATCGCCCCGGCATCCACGAGTTCACGCTCGACGGCGTTCCCGTGCGGCGCATCGTGCTCGGTGCGTGGTACGAGCAGGGAAGCTACCTCGTGTACGAGAAAGGCGCGTACGAGCTGCGCGAGCTGCCGCGCTGACGCGTTCGCGCCGGAGCTCGCAGTCGGATGCGACCTGCGCCCGTGGAAGGCCTTACGCCGGCGGTCCCGAGTGAAAGCGGAAGACGGGATCGGGCGTCGTGACGAGCTCCGCTTCGCGCTCCGCGAGCTCGCGAAGGCGCGCGCGCCAGTCCTGGGCTTCCCCGCCTTCGCGCGCAGCCTGCTCCGCGAAGCGCAGGTACAGCTCGAAGTGACGCGCCTCCGAGCGCTCGAGATCGGCGTAGAAGGAGCCGATCGAGGGAGGCAGACGCGGCGCGAGCGCACGGAAGCGCTCGCAGGATCGCGCCTCGATGAGCGCGGCCGTGAGCATCAGATCGAGCTTGCGGCCCGGCTCGGCCGTGCGCAGCGCCGCGCGCAGCCCCGACGCGTAGCGCCCGGGCCGCTGCCGCTCGAAGGGCAGACCGAGCTCGTCGAGCTTCTTCTGCACCTGCTCGAAGTGTCTCAGCTCCTCGCGCGCGAGGCGCGACAGCGCGAGCCCGAGTGCACGGTCCTCGGGATACGCGAACATGAGCGACAGCGCCGTCGAGGCCGCCTTCTTCTCGCAGTTCGCGTGATCGATGAGCAGCTCGGGTACGCGCTGCACGGCAGCCTCGAGCCACGCTTCCGGCGTCGGCGCGAGGAGAATGTCCTCCATCGCGACAGGCGCGTTCCGCGCGTCGCGATCGAGCGATCGCTCCGTCATGCGATCACCTCCTCGGGCCAGTCGGCGAGGTACCGGCGAAGCTGAGCGCACACGGCAGTCGCGGACCCGAAGCGATCCTCGGGCGACTTGGCGAGCAGCCCGTCGATGAGCGGCTGGAGCGTCGCAAGCGTCTCGGGCAGGCGCGGAATCGGCGCCCTGCGGTGCTGGTAGATGATCGCCATGGGATTCTCGGCCACGTACGGTCTGGTGCGCGTGAGCATCTCGTACAGGATGACGCCGAGGCTGTACAGGTCGCTGCGTACGTCGATCGGCTCCCCGTGCCCCTGCTCCGGGCTCATGTAGTGCGGCGTGCCGAAGATCATGCCGTGATCGGTGAGATCGAGCTCCATGTATGCGTCCTTCGCCAGCCCGAAGTCGATGAGCGCGATCCCGCCGTCGGCGCGCAGCATCACATTGCCGGGCTTGAGGTCCCGGTGCAGCACGCCGGCTGCATGGACCGCCTCGAGCGCGCGCGCGATCTCGAGCGCCAGTCGCAGCGCTTCGCGAGGCTCGAGGCCGGCGTTCATGCGCTGACGGAGATCGCCGCGAGGGAAGTATTCCATCACGAGATAGGCGTGCGCATCGCTCACGCCGAGATCGTAGAGGCGCACGATGCCGGGATGGCGGATGCGCCTGACGATCTCGTACTCCTGCAGGAAACGGCGGAACGACTGATCCAGATCGTCGGCGTGCCGGTCACGGGCGACCTTCAGCACCACGAGCTGGCCCGCCGCTTCGCTCTCGGCGAGAAAGAGATCCGAGACGGGCCCCGAGGAGAGCTGCCGGATGCGGCGATAGCCGGGCACACGGGCCCCGCTGAATCGCTCCTCGCTCAGCGCTTCGGCCGAGGTGCGGCGCTCGGCGCGCCGCTCGGCGGCGCGCTCGAACGCCGTCGTGAACGCCGCGATCAATGCCTCGTGCTCGAGCTTCGAGCGGCCGAGCACGGCATGCGCGCCGCATGCGAGCGCCTCTCGCGCCGTGTCGTCGTCGGGCTCGTGGCTCAGGAAGACGATGGGCGCGAAGCCCGGCCGCGCGGCGAGCTGCCGCAGCCACGCGAGGCCCTGCCCGCGCGGACAGTCGGCGTCCACGACCACGGCGTCGAATCCGAGAGCGAGGAAATCCGGCTCCAGTTCGCCGGCGCTCGAAGGCCGATGCTCGACGACGTCGAGCTCCTCCCAGCGGCACGCGAGATGGTGCCGCAGCAGCGCGCAGAAACGGGAATCGTCGTGCAGTACGAGGAGTCGCATGGCGAGCAACGGCGCGGAGCCGCTGCGATTAGAGCACCTGCGGCCCGGACTCGCCATGCCGGCTCGACAGAACGCCTGATTCCCGCTGCGAGAGCTTGAGCCCGATCACGATATCGCCGACGTTCGTGCCGGTCGGCCCGGTGTGAACCAGGTCTTCCGCGGCAGCGAGCGCCGTCCCGGCATCCGCGCGCCGCAGGCATTCCTCCACGTCGAGCCCGGCGAGCGCGACGCGTGCGGTCGTCTCGCCGTCGACGAGGCCGCCGGCGTCCTCGGTCGGACCGTCCGTCCCGTCCGTGCCGGCGGCAAGGAGCAGCAGATCGTCCTGACCCGCGATCGCACGCGCCGCGGCAAGCGCGAGGTGCTGATTCCGGCCGCCGCGGCCGGGTGAGTCCGGCAACCGCACGACCGACTCTCCGCCCCACACACGGACCGCTTCGGTGCCCATGCGCAGCTCGTGCGTGAAACGGACGGCGAGGCGCTCGGCGTCGCCCGCGAAGCGCTCGATCTCACGGTGCACGGTGAGCCCATGCTCGCGCGCGGCCGCGCATGCGGCCTCGACTGCGTCGTCGATGGAAGCGATCACTTCGCGCAGAAGATCATCCGGGACGGAGGACGTGCCCGCCTCGTCTGCGTGCACGGGACCGAGGAGCCCCGATCCGATCACTGCAGTGTCGTCGCCGGGGACGTCGGAGATGAAGAGCACGCGGGCGCGGCGGCCTGCGACGCGCGCGGCGAGCCGCCCGCCCTTGATGCGCGACAGGCGTGCGCGCCGCGCGTTGAGCTCGCCGATGGAGATGCCGCTCGAGAGGCCTTCCGCGTTGAGCCTCGTGAGCTCGTCGAGCGTGACGCCATCCGCGAGCGCTTCGACGAGGCTCGAAGCGCCGCCCGAGACGAGAAAGACGGGAGCGACGTCGGGCGGCATCTCGTCGACCCATGCGAGGAGCCGCTCGCCCGCTGCGAGCGAGCGTGCGTCCGGAACGGGGTGAGCGGTCTCGAGGACTTCCGCGCCGGGAAGACGATACGTGTCCGGGACTGCGTGTCCGTCCTTGGTGATGACGAGCACACGTTCGAGGGCTGCGCCCAGCGCGTCGGCTGCGCCGAGCGCCATGGCAGCGGCAGCCTTGCCGACGGCGGCGACCCACACACGGGAAGAATCGGGTGGACGCGCAGTGAGCGCCTCGCGTGTGCAGCGCCGGCCGTCGACGCGATCGAGCGCGGCCTGCAGGAGCTCGAGGAGGAGTCGCCGGCGGGGATCCCCGTGCGGCGTGTCGGGCATCGAGCGCACGCGCCGTGCCGCCGGCCGGGAAACGACCGCCTAGACGACCTTCTTCAGCCAGCTCCGGCGCTCGCCGCGCCGGCGCGCCTTCGCTTCGTCGGAGCGCTCGAGACGCAGCCGCTCGAGATACTCCGGCGTCACGTCGCCCGTGACGTACTCACCGGAGAAGCAGGACGTGTCGAACTCGACGATCTTCGCGTTGTCGTGCCGGCACGCCGCGACCAGATCCTCGAGGTCCTGGTAGATGAGCCAGTCGGCGCCGATGAGCTGCTGGACCTCCTCGACCGTGCGGCCGTTCGCTACCAGCTCGTCGGCCGCCGGCATGTCGATGCCGTACACGTTCGGGTAACGCACCGGGGGCGCCGCGGAGGCGAAGTAGACCTTCTTGGCGCCGGCCTCGCGCGCCACCTGGATGATCTGCGCGGACGTCGTGCCGCGGACGATGGAGTCGTCGACGAGCAGCACGTTCTTGCGGCGGAACTCGAGATCGATCGCGTTGAGCTTGCTGCGCACCGAGCGCTCGCGCTGCTCCTGACCCGGCATGATGAACGTGCGGCCGATGTAGCGGTTCTTGATGAAGCCCTCGCGGTACTTCACGCCGAGCCGCTGCGCCACCTGCAGCGCCGCCGTGCGGCTCGTGTCGGGAATCGGGATCACCACGTCGATGTCGTGGTTCGGCCGCTCGCGCAGGATCTTCTCGGCGAGGCGATCGCCCATGCGCATGCGCGCGCGGTAGACGGAGATGTTGTCGATGATCGAGTCAGGCCGCGCGAAGTACACGTACTCGAAGATGCACGGCGTGTGACGAACGGTCGGCACGCACTGATGGGAGAACAGCCGGCCCTGCTCGTCGATGAACACGGCCTCGCCGGGACCGATGTCGCGCACCAGCCGGAAATCGAGCATGTCGAGCGCGACGCTCTCGGACGCGAGCATCCACTCGGGGCCCTTCGACGTCTCGCGCCGGCCGAGCACCAGCGGGCGGATGCCGTTCGGGTCGCGGAAACCCAGGATGCCGTGGCCGATCACCATGGCCACCACCGCATAGCCGCCGCGGCAGCGGCGATACACCGCGCTCAGGGCCGCGAAGATGTCGGCCGCCGTCACGCGCGGCGTGCCCACGCGCTGCAGCTCCGAGGCGAAGACGTTGAGCAGCACCTCGGAGTCGGAAGAGGTATTGAGATGTCGCCGATCCTCGCGGATCAGGACTTCGGCGAGCTCGGCGGCGTTCGTGAGATTACCGTTGTGCGCGAGGCAGATGCCGTACGGCGCGTTCACGTAGAAGGGCTGGGCTTCCGACGCGCTGTCGCATCCGGCGGTCGGATAACGGACGTGTCCGATGCCGATGTTGCCCTTGAGCTCCAGCATGTGATGCTGCTGGAACACGTCGCGCACGAGGCCGCTCGACTTGCGTGAATACAGCTCGCCGTCGGCCGAAGTGGCGATGCCGGCCGCGTCCTGGCCGCGGTGCTGCAGGACGGTCAGCGCGTCATACAGACGCTGATTGACCGGACTCGTACCGACTATCCCGACGATTCCACACATTCAGTTTGCGCTCCGGTTTCGAAGCCAGGCTTGCAGACGCTCAGCGCCACGCCACGCCGGCGCAGCTCGTCGCCGACGAGCGCGCGCAGCGCATCGGCCACGCTCTGCGCGTACGGCAGCACGCGCGAACTGCCCCACCAGCTCTCGGAATCGAGCCGCAGGAGCTGGCCGAGTATCACCAGCACGCCGAGCACGACCACGCCGCGCGTGATTCCGAAGAGAAGTCCGAGGAAGCGGTCCGCGCCGTTGAAGAGCGAGAGCCGTACGAAATGGCCGATCAGCGCGCCGATGCCCGCACCGATGAGCAGTACGACGATGAACAGAATGGCGCGCGCGGCCCAGGGACGCACGTCCGGGCTCGCGAGCAATCCGCCGAGATGGGGTTCGAGCACCGGTCCGAACTGCCACGCGGCGATCAGCGCCACGATCCAGGTGAGCACCGAAACGACTTCCTTCAGGAAGCCGCGCACCAGACCGATGATCGCCGAGACGAGTACGATCGCGATCAGCAGGTAATCGGCTAGTGTCATCGAGGCGGACGACGGACCGCGCGGGTCGTTGCGCGGCGCGGATTGTACAGGACCGCCGGACGGTATGCGTAAGCGCCCCTATCGCCTTCGCGAATCTGCGGAACCGGTCATGTGCCATGCGCGGCTCAGGGATGAGCGACGACCGCGCCACTGCGTCCCGCCTTGCGCAGACGCGCGGCGAGCGCGTCGGCCTGTGCGCGTTCGGCGACCGGTCCGATCCGCACCCGATAGAGTTTCCGCCCACCGCTGCTGCCTTCCGCTACGAACGCCTCGAATCCCTGTCTACCGAGCTCCCGCATGAGCCGCTCGGCGTTCTCCCGGCTCGCGAAGCTCCCGACCTGGACCGCCCATCCGGCAGCCGGCGCCGGCGACTTCTTCTGCCCGTTGCCCGCGCTCTCCTCTCGCGCCGCCGTCCGCTGAGTCGCGGTCTGCTGCGGCGGTTCCTTCTGCGCAACGGCCGGTTGCGCGGGCTGCTGCGACCGCGAACCGCTCTGCGGTGTCGTCGCGGACGGCTGCTGTGCGTCTTTCGTCCGCGACTGCGCAAGCTGCCTGTCCGCATCCTGCGCCTGCCGGTCGGGCGGGACCGCCGAGGGCAGCTCCGGCTGCTCCGCGGCGGATGGAGCGCTCGACGCTTCATCCGCGCGGCTCGACGCGCGCGGGGCGGACGACTCGATCACCCGGGGTTGTGCGCTGCGCGCACCGCCGTCCGGGCTCGCCAGGTCGATCGTCAGGGACCGCATGGGCGGTGCGTCCGCCGGCTCGGACGTCGTCTCTCCCGACGGCACTGCGGATCTGCGACCGGGGCCGGTCAGCAGTTCCGGAACGAGGAGCACGACGGCCGCGACCAGGATGATGGCGCCCGTCAGTCTCTGTTTGACCTGTCTTTCCACGGTGGGGATCGAAACCGGGAGATCAAGCGCGCGCGAAGGCTTTGCCGTGCGCGCCGGGTGCGACGTATTCGGGCGTCAGTATATCTGAAGAAAGCGCAGCGCCGGCCCGACGGTATGGAAGGAGCCGAACACCACGACCCGGTCGCCGGGCCGCGCGCGCTCGGCGGCTTTCCGGCAGCCTGCCTCTACCGACTCGGCCAGCTCGACCTCGCGGGATGCGATACCGAGCCGCTCGACGAGCTCCGCCGCCGGGAGCCCCCGCGCATCGTCGATCGAGCATACGATCCACGTGTCGATGGACGGCTCGAGCGTACGGCCGATCGCGGCGACGTCCTTGTCGCGCAGGATTCCGCATACGGCGATCGTGCGCCCCGCCACGGGACGCGCGGCGAGATTCTGCGCCAGGACCTGCGCCGCCGGCTCGTTGTGCGCCACATCGAGTAACCATTCCACCGGACCCGGCACGATCTGGAAGCGGCCGGGCAACTGAACGGATCGCAGCGCTGCCGCAACGGTGTCGCGCTCCAGAGCGCGCGGCATTCCGAGCGCTTCGAGCGCAGCGAGCGCGGTGGAGGCGTTGCGCAGCTGGATCTCGCCCGCGAGCGCCGGCATCGGCAACCCTTCGAGCGTCGTGCGCGACCCCGTATAGCTCCAGCGCTGCCCGTCCGTGCGCCAGCTGAAATCGCGCTCGGCGACGATCGCCCGCGCGTCGAGCCGCTCGATCGCCTCGAAGACACTGCGCGGCATCTCCTGCGAGCCGAGCACCGCGGGCCGCTCCGCGCGGAAGATTCCCGCCTTCTCGGCACCGATGGCCTCGAGAGTGTCACCGAGCCAGTCGCGATGGTCGACCCCTACCGAGCACAGCACCGCGACGTCGGCGTCGATGAGATTCGTCGCGTCGAGCCGTCCGCCGAGCCCCACCTCGAGGATCGCCACCCCGACCCTGCGTCGGGCGAAGATGAGCAGCGCGGCGAGCGTGTTGTATTCGAAGAACGTGAGCGTGGTCCCGCCGCGTGCCGCCTCGATGTCCTCGAAAGCCGAGATCAGCTCGGCATCGTCCACCGGCACGCCGTCGATGCGGATGCGCTCGTTGTAGCGGACGAGATGCGGCGACGTGAACGCGCCGGTCACCACGCCTGCGTGGCGCAGGATCGCCTCGAGAAACGCGACCGTGGAACCCTTGCCGTTCGTGCCGCCGACGGTGATGACGGGATGCGGCGCGCGGTCGACGCCGAGCGCGCGCGCGACCGCGCCGACGCGCTCGAGACCGAGATCGATGGTCTGTCCGTGCGCGACGTCCTGCAGCGCGAGCCACTCGTCGAGCGTGCGCCGCGGGCGGCCGGGTACGGGCGGAACGGCGTTCACTCAGGCGCTCGCCGCCTGAGCCGGCGGCAGATTCATGAGCAGACGCAGCAGCGAGCTGATGCGATCGCGCATGTCGCGGCGGTCCACGATCATGTCGAGCGCGCCGTGCTCGAGCAGGAACTCGCTGCGCTGGAAGCCTTCGGGCAGCGTCTCGCGCACGGTCTGCTGGATCACGCGCGGCCCCGCGAAGCCGATCAGCGCCCGCGGCTCGGCGATGTTGAGATCGCCGAGCATCGCGAGACTCGCCGATACGCCGCCCGTCGTCGGATCGGTGAGCACGGAGATGAAGGGCAGACGGGCCTTCGCGAGCCGCGCCAGCGCCGCGCTGGTCTTCGCCATCTGCAGCAGCGAGTAGAGCGCCTCCTGCATGCGAGCACCGCCGCTCGCGGAGAAGCACACGAGGGGCTTGCGGTGCTCGATGCAGTGATCCACCGCGCGCTTGAAGCGTTCGCCCACGACCGAGCCCATGGAACCGCCCAGGAACTGGAACTCGAACGCGCACGCGACGATCTCGAGCCCGTGGAGCCTGCCGGCGAGCACGATCAGCGCGTCCTTCTCGCCCGTCGCCTTCTGCGCCTGGGCGAGGCGGTCCTTGTAGCGCTTGCTGTCGCGGAACTTGAGCGGATCCTCCGGCGAGATCTCGGCGCCGAGCTCCACGACGCCGTCCGCATCGAGAAAGCGCTCGAGACGCTCACGGGCGCGGATGCGCATGTGATGGCTGCACTTCGGGCACACGTACAGGTTGCGCTCGAGCTCCGCACGATAGAGCACCGCGTCGCAGGCGGGGCACTTGATCCAGAGCCCTTCCGGCACCGAGCGCGTGCGCCGCTCGGTCTTGATGCGGGAGGGCATGATCTTTTCGAACCAGGACATGATCGTTCTCTGTCAATCAGGGCGCCGGATGCGCACTTCCGGGTGCGACGGGCAGGGCGGCGATCATACCGGATCGGCCGGCTCCCCCGCCCTGCTCCTGCATCTGCGGCAGCCCGAAGGCCGCCGGGTAGCGCACCGACCACAGGTACAGGCCCTCGGGCGGCGCCGTTGCGGCGTTCTGCCTGCGGTCGCGCGTCGCGAGCACCTCGGCCGACCATTCCGGCGGCGCATCACCCCGCCCGATGGCGATCAGGAGACCCGCGATGTTGCGCATCATGTGGTGCAGGAAGGCGTTGGCGGTGGCCTCGATCACGATCCAGTCGCCGTGGCGCTCCACCTCGAGCCGCTCGAGCCGCCGTATCGGCGAGCGGGCCTGGCACTCGGCGGAGCGGAAGGCGCTGAAGTCGTGCTCACCGACGAGCGGTGCGGCGCCCGCCCGCATGCGCTCGTGGTCGAGCGGACGATGGATCCATGCGGCGCGGTTCGCGACCAGCGCCGACCGCACCGGCCGGTTGAAGATGAAGTACCGGTAGGTCCGCGCCTCGGCGGAGTAGCGGGCGTGGAAGTGGCGCGGCACCGGGCGTACCCATGCGACGCTGATGTCGGGCGGCAGATTGGAGTTGGCGCCGAGCACCCAGCCGCGCGACGAACGCACCGCGTGCGTATCGAAATGGGCCACCTGCTCCCGGGCATGAACGCCTGCGTCGGTGCGCCCCGCGCAGACGAGCTCGACGGGCTCGTTCGCGACCTGCGCGAACGCGGCGGTGACGCGCTCCTGCACGGAGGCCGGGCCGCGCTGGGTCTGCCAGCCGGCATAGGCCGTCCCGTCATACTCGAGGCCGACGGCGATACGGATGAGCACGTTGAGTAGCCGACCGGCGGCGATCCCCTTCGCCGACTCGCTGCGATCGCCTCTACCCGCTTCGTGTCAGGAGCGGGAGAGACCGTGAGGAATCAGCCCGGCAGAGCCGCGATGAGGCGCTGTGCCTCCTGCTTCTGGGCCAGCGAGCCCTCCTGCAACACCTCCTCGAGGATGTTGCGGGCACCTTCGGGATCGCCCATGTCCATGTAGGCACGCGCGAGATCGAGCTTCGTGCCCACTTCGCTCATGGTGACGGGCTCGAGCTCCGGCAGCGCGAGATCGTCGGCCGAGAGCCGCTGCGTGGCGGCGAATTCACCGTCCGCCGGCGGCGTGGTGGGACCGACGTCGAGATCGACGTTGCCGTTCGCTTCACGCAGCGCGGTGTTGATGTCGCCCAGGTCGAAGTCGACGTCGCTGCTCACCTGGAGCCCGGCAATCTCGGAAGTGGCGGAGGAATCCGTGGCTGCCGGCGCCTCCTCGATGAGCGTCTGATCCTGGAACTCGTGGGCCGTCGATGGCGCGATCTGCGTGGCGAGCTCGTCGGCGTCGAAGTTCCATGATCCCGTCGCCGTGAACGTGGTGCCCGTGCCGGTCTCTCCGGCGCGGCGCTCGGCCTCTTCCATGATCTGGCGTGAGCGCTCGTCGAGACCCGCGACCATCGTCGGCGCGTCTGCATCGGAATCGGAATCGAGACCGCGCAGCTCTCCGGTGCTCTCCAGCGCACCGAGATCGAGTCCGAGGTCGTCGATGGCGAGCTCCGCGGTCTGCTCCACACCCGACTGCCGCAGCGCCATTTCGACCTTCTGGCGGATCGTGGGATTGTCCGGCGAACGCAGCGCGGGCTGCTCCACCGTCGGCGCGTCGGAAGCCTCGCCGAAGCCCGGAAGCATCTCCGTGGGCGCGAACCCGGTCGCGGCCGGCATCTCCCGGGTGATCTGCGCTGTCATCTCGCGCGTGGTGCCCGTCGCCGAATCCGCATCGGCGGACGAGTCGTCGAGCGCGAAATGCGTGTCGGTGGCCTGAGTCGAGGAAATCTCGTCGGACGCAGGGCTCTCACCCAGCGCCGAACCGATGTCGAGGTCGACCGATGCCGACGACGGCACCGGCTCGCCCATGAGGTCGAAGTCGACGCGGTTCTGACCGCCTTCGAGATCGAGATCGACGCCGCCCGCAGCCGCGCCGCTGACCGCACCGCCCGAGAACAGCGGGTCCTCCGGCGCGAGCTGCTTGCCCATGATGACGATCTTTTCCCACTCGCCCGGCGCCGCGGCGTCGCGCGTCTCAGCGAGCTCCCGCGCGGTCTGCAGGAACTGCTCGCGGTTGCCCCAGACGAAGTAGACCTCGAGGAGCTTGAGCTTCAGATCGCGACGCTCCGGCTCGCGCGAGATGGCCATGCGCACGAGGTCCGCCGCCTGGTCGTACAGACCGTACGCCATGTGGAAGTCGGCCTCGGCGAGCGGATCGCCCTGATCGAGATTGATCGCGGTGTCGTTGAGTGCCGCGACTTCGCCCGTGAGCGTGTCGTCGACGGAGACGCTGCGTGCGGCAGCGGCGATCGGCGTATCGCTTGCGAACGCCGGGCGCTCGTGGACACCCGACTCCTCGACGACGAAGGACTCCTCACGCGGAGCCGGTGCGGGGCGCGTAACCGGTGTCGAAGAGATGACGGGCTCGCGCTGCTCGGCCAGCTCCGCTCCGGCCGCGGCAAGGCGGCCCAGGGAATCGTCGAGGTTCGCCTGCTGCTTCGAACGCCAGGCGCGAAGCCCCAGAAGGCCCGCCACTGCCGCCACGAGCAGGGCGATGAGCCACCAGAGACCTTTCAGCGTATCGAACAGCGAAGACTCAGCCTCGGCAGGCGCAGTCTCGGCCGGCGTGACCGCAGCCACGGGCGCGGCAGGCGCCTCTTCCACTGCCGGGGTATCGACCGGTTCCGCGGTCTCCGTCGCTTCGGCAACGGCTTCCGCAGCGGCGACGGTCTCGGCCGGAGCCGCTTCGATCTCGAGCTCGGCTTCGGCCTCCTGCGTGGCGGGCTGCTGGACAGGTGCCGCCGGCGCTTCGCCGAGCTGCCGCTGCAGGCGAGCGAGCTCCGCGTTGCGCAGCTCCAGCAGGCGGCGCGACTCCTGCAGCTCCGCCTCGAGCTGCTGGATGCGACTCTGAAGGGCAGCGGTGTCGGCACCCGTTCCGGCCACCACACCTTCCGAGGAAGCATCCGAAGGCGTGACCAGCCGCAGCCGACCCGGCTCCTCGACTGCGGAACGCTCCGGTGCCGCACCGCGCCAGGCGGCGTACTGACGGCGCACTTCGGCGGCCGCATCGCTCGCCGAGATCGCTGCGACGGTTGCCGCGTCGGGAATACGGAGCACCGCGCCCGACCGCAGGATGTTCATGTTGCCGTCGAAGGCGCTCGGGTTCGCCTGGAACAGCGCCACCATCCAGCGCCGCGCCTCGACGCGGTCACCGCCGGCGAGCTCGCTCGCGATACCCGAGAGCGTGTCGCCGCGGCGGACGGTGTATGTGGACTCGCCTGCGCCCGGCGCGACGGCAGGCGCTGCGATGCCCGGCGCGGCCGCAAGGGATTCCGCGGGCGCCGTCTGCGCATCCGGGCCTCTCTCGATCGTGCCGCCCCGCGCTTCGGTGCCGATAGACGGCGCGACGACAGGTGCGGCTGCGGTCTGTGTGGGCGTGTAGACCGGCGGATCGAGCAGCATCGTGTACTCGCGGACGAGACGTCCGCGGGCCCAGCTCACCTCGACGAGAAGCGTGACGAAGGGCTCGGTGACGGCCTCGCTCGACCGCAGCCGAAGCACCTCGCGTCCGTCCGGTGTGCGCGCCGGGCTCAGCGCGATCGTGCCGAGATGGGCCGGCCATTCGAGACCATAGCGTTCGAAGGTGTCGCGGGAGGCGATCTGCGCCTTCAGGCTCGAGAGCTCTTCGGGCGTTGCACCGATGAGCTCGATTTCCGCATCCAGCGGCGAGTTGAGGGAGGAATTGAGACGAATGTCTCCGAGGCCCAGTGCCAGTGCTGCGGGCGGAAAGACGAGCAGTCCGGCAATCGCCCGACCAACCGATTTGGCGACCATTACGACACCCCGCGCGGCGAAAGCCCGCAAGAAATTCCTTTAAATACAAGCGCTTGGGCCGCATTTCGCAGGCCCAAGCGCGATGAGCAGGCAATATAACTTATAAGTACTCGCGGACCAAAATCTCCGCGATCTGCACGCTGTTCGTGGCAGCGCCCTTGCGAATGTTGTCCGCGACGATCCATAGATTCAGCCCACGATCCGAGCTGAGATCTTCACGTATTCTCCCGACATAAACTGTGTCGCGGTTCGCTGCCTCGGTAGCCGGCGTGGGGTACCCGCCGGGCCGGCGCTCGTCCAGAACCTCGACCCCCGGTGCCTTCTCGAGCAGGGCCCGCGCCTCCTCGGCCGTCATCTTGCGGCGCAACTCGAGGTGCACCGCCTCAGAGTGTCCAAAGAAAACGGGTACCCGGACTGTGGTCGGGTTCACACGAATGGTCTGGTCCTCCATGATCTTCCGGGTCTCCCAGACCATCTTCATCTCTTCCTTGGTGTAGCCGTTCTCCATGAAACGGTCGATCTGGGGCACGCAGTTGAAGGCGATCTGCTTGGCGATGACCCTGGGCTCCACCGGGCCCCTGCCCGAGAGCAGCGCGGTGCTCTGCGCAGCGAGCTCCTCGACCGCCTCCCTGCCCGCGCCGGAAACGGACTGGTAGGTCGCGACGTTGATGCGCTCGATCCCCGCCGCGTCGTGCAGCGGCTTGAGCGCCACGACCATCTGGATGGTCGAGCAGTTGGGGTTCGCGATGATGCCCCGGTTGCGGTACTGCGCGATGGCGTGCGGATTCACCTCCGGCACGACGAGAGGGATGTCGTCGTCGTACCGGAAGTGGGACGTGTTGTCGATGACGACGCAGCCCGCGGCCGCAGCCTTCGGGGCGTACTCGGCCGACACTTCCCCGCCCGCGGAGAACAGGCCGATATCGGCCTTCGAGAAGTCGAAGGTGGCGAGGTCCTCGACCGGATAGCTCTTGCCCCGGAACACGACCGATTTACCGACGGAGCGGCTGCTGGCCAGGGGATAGAGCTCGGATACGGGGAAGCCCCGCTCCTCGAGTACCTGGATCATGGTCTCGCCGACCAGCCCGGTGGCGCCGACGACGGCCACCCGCCAACTCCTACTCATTTGACTGACTGCTCCTGTTGCGTTGGGTGATGTCTGGTGTCGTGCAGACGACGTCCGCGTTCTGCGCACGGTGCCGCAGGTAATGGTCCATCAGCACGATGGCGAGCATCGCCTCCGCGATGGGCGTGGCCCGCAGGCCGACGCACGGATCGTGACGCCCCGTGGTGACGATCTCGACCGGATTGCCTGCGACGTCGATCGTCCTGCCCGGCACCTGAATGCTCGAAGTCGGTTTCAGCGTCGCGTGCACGACGATGTCCTGACCCGTAGAGATCCCGCCGAGCACGCCGCCCGCGTTGTTGCTGAGGAAGCCTTCAGGCGTCAGCTCGTCGCGATGCTCACTGCCGCGCTGCGATGCGGCAAGCGTTCCGGCACCGATCTCGACCGCCTTCACGGCGTTGATGCCCATGATGGCGTGCGCGATGTCGGCATCCAGCCGGTCGAAGACGGGCTCGCCGAGCCCGGGCGGCACTCCGGTGGCGACGACGGTCACACGTGCGCCGATGGAATCGCCTTCCTTGCGGATCTTCCAGATGAGCGCCTCGAGCTCCTCGACGCGCGACGGATCGGGACAGAAGAAGGGATTCTCGTAGGCGAACTCGGGCTTCACGGGATCGAGCCGCAGATCGCCGATCTGGCTGAGATATCCGTAGATGCGCACGCCGAGGCGATGCGCGAGATACTTGCGCGCGATGGCGCCTGCCGCGACGCGCACCACGGTCTCCCGCGCCGACGAGCGGCCGCCGCCGCGGTAGTCGCGCATACCGTACTTCTGCTGGTACGCGTAGTCCGCGTGGCCCGGGCGGAAGCGGTCCTTGATCTTCTCGTAGTCGCGCGAGCGTGCGTCGGTGTTCTCGATGAGAATGCCGATCGGCGTGCCGGTGGTTCGGCCCTCGAACACACCCGAAAGGATGCGCACCCGGTCGGCCTCGCGGCGCTGACTGACGAAGTGGGAGGTGCCCGTGCGCCGCCGGTCGACGTCGCGCTGCAGGTCCGACTCGTCCAGCGGCAACCCCGGCGGGCAGCCGTCGACGATGCACGCCATGGCCGGCCCGTGGCTCTCGCCACAGGTGGTCACCGTGAACAGCTTGCCGATGGTGTTGCCAGACATTGCCCGAATCGCCCGCAGCCCGTCTGCCGCCCGCGGCTCATGATCTTCCCGCTCTTCCGCCCCATGCCGCGAGCTGCTCCGCAGTCAGCAGGAACACGCCTCCTCCGCCGCGTTCAAACTCCAGCCACACGAAGGGCAGCTCGCGGAACGCGCGCCGCACTGCGTACTCGGTGTTACCCACCTCGACGACCAGAATGCCGCGCGGCCGCAGATGACGGCCGGCATCACGCAGAATCACCCGGACGGAATCGAGACCCGCGCGTCCCGCGGCGAGAGCCTTCCGCGGCTCGTGTCGATACTCGGGGGGCAGACCCGCGAGCTCGCGCGTACCTACGTAAGGCGGATTGCTGACGATGATATCGTAGGTTTCGCCTTTCAGCGCGGCGAAATGGTCGGATTTCACCAGCCTTACGCGCCTTGTCAGGCGGTGCAGCCTCACGTTGATGCGCGCCACCTCGAGCGCCTCGTCCGCGATGTCGACGGCGTCCACCCGCGCACGGGGGAACGCCTTCGCGCAGGCAATGGCGATGCATCCCGAGCCCGTCCCGACGTCGAGAATCCGCTGCACCCGTCTGGGGTCGATCCACGGGCTGAAGCCCCGCTCGATGAGCTCGGCGATGGGCGAGCGCGGAATGAGCACGCGCTGATCGACGTAGAAAGGGAGACCCGCAAACCACGTGCGCCGCGTGAGGTAGACGGCCGGGATCCGCTCGCGGATGCGGCGGTCGAGCAGCGCCTCCACGCGCTTCTCTCCTTCCTGCGAGACGCGCCGTGAATAGATCCGGGGCGTGAACTCGTCGGGGAGCTCGAGCGCGTGCCAGACGAGCGCGGCCGCCTCGTCCCACGCGTTGTCCGTGCCGTGCCCGAAGAAGACGCGCGCACGCGCGAGGCGCCGCGCGCCGCGTGCGATGAGCGCGCGCACCGTGGGTTTTCGTGTGCGCGAACGGGCGGTGTAGCGTGTATGGGATAATTTCTGCATGAGTCGTATCACGTCCTGGATCGCCCTCGGGCTCGCGGCGGTACTCGCCGCGCTCGCCGGTTTCTGGCTGGCGCGTCAACTTGACAGCCCGGACCCACAGCTGACAAGCGGAACCTGGCTGCCGCAGCCCCGCGAGCTGCCCGAGTTCCAGCTCGTCGATCACACCGGCGCGCCCTTCACGCGCGAGAGCCTCCGCGGCCATGCCACGCTGGTGTTCTTCGGCTTCACGCATTGCCCCGACGTGTGCCCGGCCACGCTCGCGAAGCTCGCGCAGGTGAAACAGGCTGCATCGATGCCGCAGCTCCGCGTGCTGCTCGTGAGCGTCGATCCGGAGCGCGACACGCCCGAGGCGCTCGCCGCCTACGTCCGCGCCTTCGATCGCGAGTTCACGGGTGTGACGGGCGATCCGCAGGCGGTCGCGCAGCTCACGAGGAGCTTCGGTGTCGCGACGGCAAGGACGGAGCTGCCGGGCGGCGGTTACACGGTGGACCATTCCGCCGCGGTTTTCCTGCTCGATGCGCAGGGCCGGATGGTCGCGGTATTCACGCCGCCGTTCGAGGTCGCGCGCATGGCGGAGGATCTGCAGCGTGCGGCTTCCCGTCTCGGCGCCTGAGGCCGCGCAGGTGGAGCGGCCCGATCCGCCGACGCTCGGCGCGCGGCTCTTCGTGGGAATGCAGTACGTTCTGCCGCAGCATCTGCTCTCGCGCGGCGTGAACCGTCTCGCGCGCGTACGCTTCCGTCCGGTCAAGAACGCGCTCATCGGCGCCTTCGTGCGCGGTTTCCGTCCGCAGATGCACGAGGCCGCCGAGCCCGATCCGCTCGCCTACGCGAGCTTCAACGAATTCTTCACGCGCGCGCTGAAGCCCGATGCCCGGGCGATCGCAACCGATGCCGACGCGGTCGCCTCTCCCGTCGACGGAACGGTGAGCCAGATCGGCGAGATCACGGGCGATCGGCTCATCCAGGCGAAGGGACGCCACTACTCGCTCGACGCGCTGCTCGGCGGAACGCCGTGGAGCGCGCGTTTCACCGGAGGCGCGTTCGCGACGCTGTATCTCGCGCCGTACAACTATCACCGTATCCACATGCCGCTCGCGGGAACGCTGCGCGCGGCGTGGTACGTCCCCGGGCGCCTCTTCAGTGTGAACGCGACTACGGCTGCGTCGGTCACCGGTCTCTTCGCACGCAATGAGCGCGTGGTGTGCGTGTTCGAGGAAGGGTCGCTCGCGTTCGCGATGGTGCTCGTCGGCGCGCTGTTCGTCGGCAGCATTTCCACGGTGTGGCACGGCGACGTCACGCCGCGCAGTCCCCGGGCGCGCATCGATCTGCCGCTCGAGCCCGCGCACGCGCCGCTCACTCTCCCACGCGGTGCGGAAATGGGCAGATTCAACATGGGGTCCACCGTGATCCTGCTGTTTCCGCGCGGCGCCTTGAGGTGGCGCGCGGATCTCGCGCCGGGAAGCGTCATCCGCATGGGCGAGCCGCTCGCGAGGCTGGTGCAGCCGTGACGGAGTCGTCGCACGAGGACTGGCGGCCGACGGCGACGCGCGAGCGGCTCGAGCAGCGTGCCGCTCTGCTCGCCCGCACGCGCGCGTTCTTCGCCGGGCGCGGCGTACTGGAAGTCGACACGCCGGCGGTCGTCAACGCCGCCGTCACCGACGTGCACATCCATTCGGCGGAAGTCCACTTCCCGGACGACGGTGCGCACGGGACGAAGCGCCGCCTCTTCCTGCACACGTCGCCCGAGTACGCGATGAAGCGGCTGCTCGCGGCCGGCAGCGGACCGATCTATCAGATCTGTCACGTGGTGCGCGGCCTCGAGCGCGGGCGGCTCCACAACCCCGAGTTCACGCTGATCGAGTGGTACCGCCCCGGCTTCACGCTGGAAGCCCTCATGGACGAAGTCGAGCAGCTCGCGCGTGCGCTGCTCGGCGCCCGGGCCGAAAGCTGGCGGAGCGAGCGCATCACCTATCGCGAGGCGTTCCTCCGCGAAGTGGGCGTCGATCCGCTCGATGCGAGCATCGCGGAGCTCGCGCGAGCCGCGCGCACGCTGGGATTTGCGGTGCCCGACGATCCTGGCGCGACGGACCGTGACGAAGCGCGCGACGAGCTGCTCGATCTCCTCATGGGCCTCGCGGTCGGGCCGCGTCTCGGCCACGATGCGTTCACGTTCGTACATCGCTATCCTGCGAGTCAGGCCGCTCTCGCGCGGCTCGATCCCGACGATCCGCGCGTGGCCCTGCGCTTCGAGCTCTACTGCGCCGGCATCGAGCTCGCGAACGGCTTCCACGAGCTCGGCTCGGCTGCGGAGCAGCGCGCTCGCTTCGAGCACGACCGCCGCACGCGCGAGCGGCGCGGGCTTCCGGTCCACGACATCGACGAGCGGCTGCTCGCCGCGCTCGAAGCGGGACTGCCCGACTGCGCCGGAGTGGCGCTCGGCTTCGATCGGCTGCTGATGCTCGCCTGCGGCGCGGGCAGCATCGACGAAGTGCTCCCGTTCCCGACGGAGCGGGCATGAGGAGTTCATGAGCACGTACACCCCGCAGAACTACGACTTCAGCGACAAGGACGCGGGCTATGCGCAGCTCGCGCGGACGCTCGAGGCACTGCTCCACGGCGAGCACGACGCCGTGGCGAATGCAGCGAACGCGTCGGCGCTGATCTTCGACGCGCTTCCCGAGCTCAACTGGGCAGGCTTCTACTTTCTGAAGGACGGCGAGCTCGTCGTCGGCCCCTTCCAGGGCAAGCCCGCCTGCGTGCGCATCCCGCTCGGCAAGGGCGTGTGCGGAACGGCGGCCGCGCAGCGCACGACGCTCGTCGTTCCCGACGTGCACGCGTTCCCCGGTCACATTGCCTGCGACAGCGCGTCCGCATCCGAGATCGTCGTCCCGCTCCTCGACGGAGCGGAACTCATCGGGGTGCTCGATCTCGACAGTCCGCGCCCCGCGCGCTTCGACGAGCAGGATCGCCGCGGGCTCGAGCGTCTGGCGCAGATCTACGTCGCCTCGTTGCGCCCGGCTGCTTCCGGCCACAGGGGCTGAGCCGGCACATGTCGGATTCCACACTTTCGAGGCCCGCAGCGGCCGCGGCCTCCCGCCGCGCCACCGAAGGCGTGCTCGCCGCCGGCGGCGCATTCGTGATCTGGGGGCTGTTTCCCATGTACCTGAAGGCCCTGCAGACCGTGCCGCCGCTGCAGGTCATCGCACACCGGGTGGTGTGGTGCTGTCTGCTCGTGATGGGCTGGCTCGCGGGACGCCGCGAGCTCGGGCGCGTGAGCGCGGCGCTCGCCGATCGCCGCGCGCGCTGGACGCTGCTCGCAACGGGCACGCTCATCAGCGTGAACTGGCTGGTCTACGTCTGGGGCGTCACGAACGACCGGGTGGTCGAGACGAGTCTCGGCTACTTCATCAACCCGCTCGTGAACGTGCTGTTCGGCGTGGTGCTGCTGTCCGAGCGTCTCAATCGCATGCAGTGGACGGCGGTGGGACTTGCCGCTGCGGGCGTGCTCTACCTCACCTGGTCCGCAGGTCACCCGCCCTGGCTCGCGCTCACGCTCGCCGTGTCCTTCGGCCTCTACGGACTGCTGCGCAAGGTGGTGAGCGTCGACGCGCTCGCGGGGCTCGCGACGGAGACGCTGCTCATCATGCCGTTCGCCGCCGCGTTCCTGATATGGAGCGAAGCCGCCGGCACCGGAGCGCTCGGGCACTCGGGCTTCGCGATCGACGCGCTGCTCGTCGGCAGCGGCGCGGTGACCGCCGTGCCGCTGGTGCTCTTCGCCTTCGGCGCGCGCCGCATCCCCTACTCCACGGTAGGGCTCCTGCAGTACATCGCACCGAGCCTGCAGCTCGCGCTCGGCGTTCTCGTCTACGGAGAGCCGTTCGGGCGCGAGCGCGCGATCGGCTTCTCGCTGATCTGGCTGGCGCTCGTCATCTACGCGGTCGACGGGCTCTGGCGCGCGAGACGCCAGATATGACGGTGCGGGCGAATGCCCGCACCGGAAGATACGCCGGATGCTCCCGCGCGCCGGAGATTACTTGGCGCGCGAGATGTACTCGCCGGTGCGAGTGTCGACGCGGATGACTTCGCCTTCGTTGACGAACAGCGGCACCCGCACCACCGCGCCCGTTTCGAGCTTGGCCGGCTTCTGACCGCCGGTCGCGGTGTCGCCGCGCACGCCCGGATCGGTCTCCACGATCTTGAGCTCGATGTGCGCGGGAGGCGTCACGACGAGCGGCACACCGTTCCAGAGCGTGACGACGCAGGTGACACCTTCCTTCAGCCACACGGCGTTGTCGCCGACCGCGGACTTGCCGGCGGCGTACTGCTCGAAGGTGTCGGGCACCATGAAGTGCCAGAACTCGCCGTCCTGGTAGAGGTACTGCATCTCCGTGTCGACGACGTCCGCCGCCTCGACGGTTTCGCCCGACTTGAAGGTGCGCTCGATCACGCGGCCCGTCTTGAGATTGCGGACCTTCACGCGGTTGAAAGCCTGACCTTTGCCCGGCTTGACGAACTCGTTCTCGACGATCACGTAGGGATCGCCGTCGAGCAGGATCTTGAGTCCGGAGCGGAACTCGCTGGTGCTGTAAGTGGCCATTTCCTTCTCGCCGCGCAAGGCTCCAGAATGGAGCCCCAAAAAAAGGCGGCGTATGATACCGGCATCGTCCAGGACTGACCAGACACCCGATTCCTCTCCCCGTCGCACCGATTCCGGCATCGCCACACGCTGGCAGCGCGAGCTCGCCGAAGCCGTGAAGAGCCCGCGGGAGCTCGTTGCCGCGCTGGGTCTCGATCCGGCCGTCCTGCCGGGTGCGCTTGCCGCGGATGAGGTCTTCCGGCTGCGTGTGCCCTGGAGCTACGTGCGCCGCATGCGCCGTGGCGATCCCGCAGATCCGCTGCTGCGCCAGGTGCTCCCCGTCGCCCGGGAGCTCGACGAGCATCCGGGCTACACGGGCGACCCGCTCGGCGAGCGCGCGGCACTGCGCGCACCCGGGCTCCTGCACAAGTACCACGGACGGGTGCTGCTCGTGACGACGCCCGCGTGCGCCGTGCACTGCCGCTACTGCTTCCGACGCGAGTTTCCCTACGCCGAGCAGACGGCCGGTGCGCCGCGCTGGAACGAGGCGCTGGAAGTGATCCGGAACGACGCATCGATCGAAGAGGTGATTCTGAGCGGCGGCGATCCGCTCTCGCTCTCCGACGCGCGCCTCGCGCAGCTCACGGACGCGCTCGCGCGCATCCCGCACGTCCGCCGTCTGCGTGTCCACACCCGCACGCCGATCGTGCTGCCTTCCCGCGTCGACGAAGGCCTCGAGCGCTGGCTCTCGCGCCTGCCGTGGCCGGTGGTGCTCGTGCTGCATGCGAACCACCCGAACGAGATCGACGCCGACGTTCGGTCGGCGTGCGGCCGCCTGCGCGCCACCGGCGCGACGCTCCTCAATCAATCCGTTCTTCTCGCGGGCGTGAACGACGATGCTGAGGTGCTCGCGGAGCTCTCGCGGCGGCTCTTCGACTGCGGCGTGCTGCCCTACTACCTGCACCTCCTCGACCGCGTGCGCGGGGCGGCGCATTTCGAGGTCGACGAGGAGCGCGCGCGGCGCATCGCCGGTGAGCTCGCGGCGAGCCTTCCGGGCTATCTCGTGCCGCGCCTCGCACGCGAGGTATACGGCGCTCCCGCGAAACTGAGCATTGCACCGATAATGCCCTGAGCCGCCCTTGCGAAATGTGAGAGACCCCGCACGCGGGCGCCCGGCGGGCGGTCCTACAATTTTCCTCGCCTACCGCCGACCGACACTGCCAGGGGGCCGACTTGTCCGAACAGAATGCCGTTCCGCTCATCGTGCTGAGCGCGGCGCGCGAACCCGTGGAAGCGATAAACGGCATCCTGCGCCGCGCGGGACACCCGGTGCATTGCACGTGGATCCCGGCGCTGCGCGACCTCGGTGACGCGCTTCAGCAGCTCGACCCCGAGCTGCTCGTGTGTGCCGCCTCACCCGACGAGCTCGCGCTCGTCGCCAGGGTGCGGGACAAGTTCGCGCCCTCAGTGCCGCTCGTCGCGCTCGCCGACACCTGCGACGAAGCAGGCATCGCCGCCGCCATGGAGAAGGGTGCGCGCGATGCCGTCTCGCTCTCGAATCCCGTGCGGCTGCAGGCGGTCGTCGCACGCGAACTGAGAGCGTTCCGCCTCGAGCGCGCGCTCGACGGCGCGCTGCGCAGCGCGCGCGATACCCGGCGTCAGCTCGAGACCGTCCTGCGGCGCTCGCACGACGCGATCGTCCAGGTGCAGGAAGGCATCATCATCGACGCGAACGAATCGTGGCTCGAGCTGTTCGGGTACGCGGAACCGTCCGCGCTCGTCGGCCAGCCGATCATGGATCTCTTCGACGAGGCGACACATCCCGCCCTCAAGGGCGCGCTCGCGGCGTGCCTGCAGGGCCGGTGGAGCGAGCACACGCTCAAGGCGCAGGCCGTCCTTGCCGACGGCACGAGTCTCGCGCTCGAGATGGTCCTGGCGCTCGGCGAGCACGAAGGCGAGCCTTGCGTGCGGCTGATCGTTCCCGCGCGTCCGCGCGACGAGCGCCGTCTCGCCGAGGACGTCACGCAGGCGATGAACCGCGACGCCGCGACGGGGCTGCTCCAGCGCCGTCCGCTGCTCGCCGCGCTCGCCGAGCGTGTGGCAGCGCCGGCGGCCGCCGGCGTGCGCTATTTCGCGATGATCCGCCCCGACCGCTTCGCGACGGTGGAGCGCGATCTCGGCATCACCGCGAGCGAGGACTGCCTCGTCGCCTTCGCCACCGTGCTGAAGGAGCAGCTCCATCCGCAGGACATCGCCGGCCGCTTCGGCGGAACGTCCTTCCTCGTGCTCCTCGAGCGCGGCAATCAGCGCGACATCGAGGTCTGGTGCGAGCAGCTCGTCGCGAAGGTCGCGAAGCACGTCGTGCGCGTCGGCGACAAGTCGCTGACGCTGACCTGCACCGTCGGTCTCAGCGCAATGCCGCCTGCGGCGGAGAGTCTCGATGCCGCGATCGCCGACGCGCTCGATGCCTGCCGCCGCGGCCGCCAGAAGGGTGGCAATCAGGTGTACGTCTCGGACCGCGCGGATACCGACACGCGCGTGCAGTCGTACGACAGGATCTGGGTGAAGCACATCAAGTCGGCGCTCATGGAGAACCGCTTCCGCCTGGTGCAGCAGCCGGTGGCGAGCCTGCACGGCGAGGATCCGGGCATGTTCGACGTGCTCGTGCGCATGCTCGATCACCAGGGCAAGGAAGTCCTGCCCGCGGAGTTCATGGCCGCCGCCGAGCGCAACGATCTCCTCAAGAACATCGACCGCTGGGTCGTGGGCGCCTCGCTGTCCTTCGCCGCGCAGCGCAAGCCCGGCTGTCTCTTCGTGCGCCTCTCGAAGGACACGCTGAAGGACGCCTCCTTCCTCGACTGGCTCGACAACCACATCCGCACGACGCGTGCCGAACCTCGGCGCCTCTGCTTCCAGGTGGCTGAGGACGCCGCGGCCAACCACATCACGCAGGTGCAGAGCCTCTCGCAGCGGCTGCGCGAGCGGGGTTTCCGGTTCGCGCTGGAAGGCTTCGGCTCCGGCCGCGATCCGCTCGGCATGCTTTCTACGGTGCCGCTCGACTTCGTGAAGATCGACGGCGCGCTCGTGCAGAGCCTCTCGGCCGATCAGGAGCTGCAGGACCGCATCCGCACGCTCGTGGAAGCCGCGCGGACGCGCAACGTGCAGACGATCGCCGAGCGCGTCGAGGACGCGAACACCATGGCGGTGCTCTGGCAGCTCGGCGTGCAGTACATCCAGGGCTACTTCGTCAACGCACCCGAGCAGGTGGTGCTGAAGGCGGAGCGCTGACGCGGCAAGCACCGCGCCAGCGCGAAGTCGTTTCCGGGATTTCCTTCGCGCGGATCAGCCGCCATTGCCGTTGGCGGGCGGCGGCTCGGCCTCGAGCCGGTCGACCTTGCGCCAGTTGCGCGGCAGGACCGCGCCGCGCTGCGCACGCTGCCCGCGGTACTCCTTGAGCTGCTCCCACTCGAGCGTCATGCGCCGCTCTCCGGACCACACGATGAGCCGTCCTCCCGGCGGCACGACGGTGATGCCGGTCAGATACTCCTCGCGCGCGGCCGCCTTCTTCGCCGGAATGTCGTACAGCTTGTTGCCCTTGCCGCGCGGCATCTCCGGCACTTCGCTCACGTTGAACGCGAGCATCTTGCCCTCGCTCCCCACGACGACCACGAGCGAGTCGCTCGAGTGCACGAAGGCGGGCGGCAGCACCTGCGCGCCTTCGGGAACCGTCAGCACCGTCTTGCCCGCACGGCGGTCCGTGATGAGCTCCTTGAGGCGCACCGTGAAGCCGTAACCGGCGTCCGTGGCGAGGAGCCACAGATCGTCGGGCTCGCCGATCATGACGCCCGCGAAGCGCGCACCGTCGGGCGGATTGAGCCGTCCCGAAAGCGGCTCGCCGTTGCCGCGCGCCGAGGGCAGCGTGTGCGCCGGCAGGCTGTACGTGCGTCCCGTGCTGTCGATGAACACGGCCTGCTGCAGGCTCCTGCCGCGCGCCGAAGCGCGATAGGAGTCGCCGCTCTTGTACGAGAGCGTGCGCGGATCGATCTCGTGGCCCTTCGCGGCGCGCACCCAGCCGGCCGTCGAGAGCACCACGGTGACCGGTTCGTTCGGGATGAGCGCCGTCTCGTCGATCGCCTGGGCCGCCTCGCGCTCGATGATCTTCGTGCGGCGCGCGTCGCCGTACTTCTCGGCGTCCTCGCGGATCTCGTCGGCGACGAGCTTCTTGAGCTTCGCCTTGCTCTTCAGGATCGCCTCGAGCTGCTCGCGCTCCTCCTTGAGCTGCTTCTGCTCGGAGCGGATCTTCATCTCCTCGAGCTTCGCGAGATGACGGAGCTTGGTCTCGAGGATCGCCTCCGCCTGCTCGTCGGTGAGCTTGAAGCGCTTCATGAGGACGGGCTTCGGCTCGTCCTCGCGGCGGATGATGCGGATCACCTCGTCGAGATTGAGGTACGCGATCAGCAGGCCGTCGAGGATGTGCAGCCGGCGCGCCACCTTCTCGAGACGGTGATTGAGCCTCCGCGTCACCGTCGCGAGGCGGAACTCGAGCCACTCGGTGAGCAGCTCCTTGAGCCCCATCACGCGCGGCCGCCCGTCGAGGCCGATCACGTTGAGGTTCACGCGATAGGTGCGCTCGAGATCGGTGGTGGCGAACAGGTGGTTCATCACCTGCTCGAGGTCCACGCGGTTCGAGCGCGGCACGATGACGAGGCGCGTCGGGTTCTCGTGGTCGGACTCGTCGCGCAGGTCCTCGATCATCGGCAGCTTCTTCGCGCGGATCTGCTCGGCGATCTGCTCCTGCACGCGGCTGCCCGAGACCTGGTACGGGAACGCCGTGATGACGATGTTGCCGTCCTCGATCCTGTACGTTGCGCGCGCGCGGAACGAGCCCGTGCCCTTCTCGTAGAACTCCACGATGTCCGAGCGCGGCGAGACGATCTCGGCGCCCGTGGGAAGATCCGGGCCCTTGATGTGCTTCATCAGGGCACGCGTCGTCGCGTCCGGGTCCTCGAGCAGATGGATGCACGCCGCGGCCACCTCGCGCAGGTTGTGCGGCGGGATGTCGGTCGCCATGCCGACCGCGATGCCGGTCGTGCCGTTAAGCAGCACGTTCGGCAGACGCGCGGGAAGGATCGCAGGCTCCTCCAGCGTGCCGTCGAAGTTCGGCACCCAGTCCACGGTGCCGTGGCCCAGCTCCGCGAGCAGCACCTCGGCGTACTTCGTGAGCTTCGCCTCGGTGTAGCGCATGGCGGCGAAGGACTTGGGGTCGTCCTGCGAGCCCCAGTTGCCCTGCCCGTCGATGATCGGGTAGCGGTACGAGAAGGGCTGCGCCATCAGCACCATCGCTTCGTAGCACGCGCTGTCGCCGTGCGGATGGAACTTGCCGATGACGTCGCCGACCGTGCGCGCGGACTTCTTGTGCTTGGCGCCCGCCGAGAGGCCGAGCTCGCTCATCGCGTAGATGATGCGCCGCTGCACGGGCTTGAGGCCGTCGCCGAGCGCGGGCAGCGCACGGTCGAGAATGACGTACATCGAGTAGTCGAGGTACGCCTTCTCCGTGAAGGCACGGAGCGGCTGACGCTCGATGCCCTCGAAATTGAGCTCCTGGTTCTTCATCGCTGCTTATACCTGCACTTCGGCGAGATTGCCCTTCTGCTCGAGCCACTCGCGTCTGTCCGCCGCACGCTTCTTCGCGAGCAGCATGTCCATGAGTCTGTCCGTCTCGTCCTCGGCGTCGATGGTGAGCTGCACGAGCCGCCGCGTGCGCGGGTCCATCGTGGTCTCGCGGAGCTGTGCCGGATTCATCTCGCCGAGGCCCTTGAAGCGCGTGACGACGGGCTTCACGCGCGGATTGTCCTTCTCGATCTTCCTGAGGATCTGGTCGCGCTCGGCGTCATCGAGCGCGTAGTACACCGACTTGCCCGCGTCGATGCGGTAGAGCGGCGGCATCGCGACGTACACGTGGCCGTTCTTCACGAGCGGCCGGAAGTGGCGCAGGAACAGCGCGCAGAGGAGCGTGGCGATGTGCTGTCCGTCCGAATCCGCGTCCGCGAGGATGCAGATCTTGTGATAGCGGAGCTGCGAGAGATCCGGCGAGCCGGGCTCCACGCCGAGCGCCACGGCGATGTCGTGCACTTCCTGCGAGTTGCCGATCTCGCCCGGCTCGAGCTCCCAGGTGTTCAGGATCTTGCCGCGCAGCGGCATGATCGCCTGGTACTCCTTGTCGCGCGCCTGCTTCGCCGAGCCCCCCGCGGAGTCGCCTTCCACCAGGAAGAGCTCGGAGCGCGCGGGATCCTGGCTCGTGCAGTCGGCGAGCTTGCCCGGCAGCGCGGGACCGGCCGAGACGCGCTTGCGCACGACACGCTGCGCGGCGCGCATGCGCTCCTGCGCGTTGGCGATTGCGTACTGCGCGATGCGCTCGCCCGCGTCCGGGTGCTGGTGGAGCCACAGCGACACGGCATCGCGCACGTAGCCTTCGACGAGCGCGGCGGCGTCGCGCGAGGCGAGCCGCTCCTTCGTCTGTCCGGCGAACTGAGGCTCGCGGATCTTCACCGACAGAACGTAGTTCGCCTTGTCCCACACGTCCTCGGGTGCCAGCTTCACGCCGCGCGGGATCAGGTTCCTGAACTCGCAGAACTCGCGCACCGCCTGGGTGACGCCCGAGCGCAGGCCGTTGACGTGCGTGCCACCCTCGCTCGTGGGGATGAGGTTCACGTAGCTCTCGGCGACGACGTTCTCCGCGTTCGGCGTCCAGATGAGCGCGTACTCCACCGCGTCGTTCTCGCCCTCGCGCTTGCCGGTGATGGGCTCGGCCGGCAGCCGCTCCTCCTTCCCCACCTCCTCGAGGAGGTACGCGCCGAGATCGCCGGTGTAGAACCACTCGTCGGTCTCGCCCGTCGCCTCGTTGATGAAGCGGATGCGCAGGCCCGGGCAGAGGACCGCTTTCGCCTTCAGGGTGTGCTTGAGCTGCGGGACGGAGAACTTGTCGGAATCGAAGAACTTCGGATCCGGCCAGAAGCGGATGGTGGTGCCGGTGTTGCGCTGGCCGACGGTGCCGACGACTTCCAGCTTCGAGGCGACCTTACCGTCGCGGAAGCTGATGTTGTACTCCTTGCCGCCGCGCTTGACCCAGCACTCGAGATGCTTCGACAGGGCGTTCACCACCGAGACGCCCACGCCGTGCAGACCGCCGGAGAACTTGTACGTCTTGTCCGAGAACTTGCCGCCCGCGTGCAGGCGCGTGAGGATGAGCTCGACGCCGCTCACCTTCTCCTTCGGGTGGATGTCGACGGGCATGCCGCGGCCGTCGTCGGCCACCTGCAGCGAGCCGTCCTTGAACAGCGTGACCTCGATGTTCCTGCAGTAACCTGCTATCGCCTCGTCGACGCTGTTGTCGATGACCTCGTGCGCCAGGTGATTGGGGCGCGAGGTGTTGGTGTACATGCCCGGGCGCCGCCGCACGGGCTCGAGACCGCTCAGGACCTCGATGTCGGAAGCGGTATACGACTGACTCATCCGGTTTCTTGTCTGGGTAGAGAGTGCGTGGAAAGAGGGACACGCGCGAGACGGCAAGGCCCCCCGTCGGATGCCGGCAGTCTAACAGAAACCGGAGCGCGAATCGGGCAGAAATGCCCGGAAATTCACGCGAAATCGGCGATCAGTGCGCGCCGGATCGGCTCCGATACAGCATCGACCGAGTAGCGGTACTGGTCGTGATCGATGCCGACGGCGAGCCCCGCGCCGTCCTTCAGGGCGGCGATCATCGGCTGCGTGAGCTCGAAGCGCAGGAAGTGGACCGAAGAGGTCTTCTCCTCGTTCTCGCGCTCGAGATCCTCGTCCGCGACGGCGAACACGCGCTCGTGTCCCGCCACCTGCACCCAGCAGCGGTCCTCGATGCCCTTGAGGCGCCTGAGCTCACGCTTGCGCACCTCGGGATCGGGGAACTCGATGAGGAGCGTCACCTTCCAGTTGCTGCCGTCCGGGATGAGCGGGTTGTAGGCGTCGAGCTCGTCCTGGATTCCCTCGGGCTCGAAGATCCGCTCGACGCGCAGCATCTCCTGGATCTGATACTGCATCGTGAGACGGTCCTCGAAGCACCACGTCGTGTTCGGGCCGACGGAAATCTGCCGGTTACGCTTGTGCTCGAGCACGCGCTCGCGGAAAGCCTTGCGCTCGCGCGCGTACTGCTCGAGCGTCATCAGATCCTTGACCGAGAGCTTTTCCATGGCAGTCAGATTCCGTATGCGAGCCGCAGGAGCTTGAGCGGATGCGTGGGCGGGCGCGGCTCCTTGAGCCCGCTCTCGATCTGCCGCCCGGCCATCGGGCAGTCGCTCGCGTAGTACCCGGCATTCGAGCCCTGCACCCGCTGCATCACGGGCCGGCCGATCTTCACGGACGCCTCGCGGTATTCCTTCTTCACCCCGTAGGTTCCGTTGTGGCCGGAGCAGCGCTCGATCACCTCCACCGTGGTATCCGGGACGAGCTTGAGGACGTCGCGCGTCTTGAGCCCGATGTTCTGCACGCGCAGGTGACAGGGCACGTGGTAGCTCACCTTGCCGAGCGACGTCTTGAAATCGGTACGCAGCAGCCCCTCGCGATGCCGCAGCATGAGGTACTCGAACGGATCGAACGTGCGCGCCTTGACCGCCTGCACGTCCGCGTCGTCCGGGAACATGAGCGGCAGCTCCTGCTTGAACATCAGCACGCAGGAGGGAATCGGCGAGACGATGTCGTAACCCTCGTCGATCGCGCGCTTGAGCTGCGGGATGTTGAATTCCTTGAGCGAGGCGACCGCCTCGAGGTCACCGAGCTCGAGCTTCGGCATGCCGCAGCAGCGCTCCGCGGGCAGCAGGCGCACCGCGATGCCGTTGTGCTCGAAGACCGCGACCAGATCCTCCGCGAGATCCGGTTCGTTGCGATTGCCGTAGCAGGTCGTGAACAGCGCGACCTTGCCGCGCGTCTCCGCAGTCGCCCGCACTTCGGGCGCGGCCGCACCGTCCTTTCCGAGCCTGCGACCGAGACGTCCGCGCGCGCTGCGCGAGTGGTACTTCGGCACGGGTGCCGTGCGGTCGACGCCGAGCATCTTCTCGAGCAGCGCACGGCCCGCACCGGTGCGGTTCACCGCGTTCACCACCTCCGCCACCACCGGAATGCCCGCGAGATTGCCGACGGTGCCCGGCGAGGCGAGCACCTTGTCGCGCAGCCGCGTGCCTTCCTTGCGCGTGCGCACCGCCTTGGCACGCAGCATCAGGTGGGGGAAGTCGATGTTCCACGGATGCGGCGGGACATAGGGACACTTGGTCATGAAGCACATGTCACACAGGTAACAGTGATCCACGACCTTCCAGTAGACCTTCTTGTCCACGCCATCGAGCTCGCCGGTCGGCGACTCGTCGACGGCGTCGAAGAGCGTCGGAAACGCGTTGCAGAGGCTGAAGCAGCGTCTGCAGCCGTGGCAGATGTCGAAGACGCGCTCGAGCTCCGCGAACAGCGCGGCCTCGTCGTAGAACTGCGGGTTGCGCCAGTCGAGCGGATGGCGCGTGGGCGCCTCGAGACTGCCTTCCCTTCCGCCGGTCGGTTCAGAGCTCATGCGTGCAGCGACGATGCTTCCGCGCCGCCCGACCGGGCGCGGTCGGGCGGTCGGTCACGGAAGACTTGCAAGAACCGGAAGAAACCAGGGACTGAAGCCCTCTCCGCTTACTGCAGAGAGTCCAGTGCCTTCTGGAAGCGGTTGGCGTGCGAGCGCTCGGCCTTGGCGAGCGTCTCGAACCAGTCCGCGATCTCGTCGAAGCCTTCCTCGCGGGCCGTCTTCGCCATGCCCGGGTACATGTCGGTGTACTCGTGGGTCTCACCGGCGATGGCGGCCTTCAGGTTCAGCTTCGTGTCGCCGATCGGCAGACCCGTCGCCGGATCACCGACCTGCTCGAGGTACTCGAGATGACCATGCGCGTGGCCCGTCTCGCCCTCGGCGGTCGAACGGAACACGGCGGAGACGTCGTTGTAACCCTCGACGTCGGCCTTGGCTGCGAAATAGAGATAGCGGCGGTTCGCCTGCGACTCGCCGGCGAATGCGGCCTTCAGGTTCTCTTCTGTCTTGGTACCTTTGAGACTCTTCACGACGCGCTCCTCCTGAGAGGTTAGACTGAGTCTAATTGGGCCGTGGAACTCTATGCGCTTCGCAGCAGGCCCGTCAACGGGCTGACAGCATACCGGCGGTCCGCACGTTGACCCCCCTCCGCAGGGGTGTGTAACGTGGCGCGCCTCGCGGCGACCCGTCGCAACCTCGAGACCCGGAGAATACCTGCTTGGCGCGTCCTTCGAACACACCTGAGCCTGAAGCGGGGCAGGAATCCACGCCCGATTTCGAGCGCTCCCTGGAGGAGCTCGAGCGGCTCGTCGAGCGGCTCGAGCGGGGTGACCTGCCGCTCGAGGAGGCGCTGCGGACATTCGAGCGCGGCATCGAGCTCACACGCCACTGCCAGACCGCGCTGCGCGCGGCTCAGCAGAAGGTCGAGATCCTCCTCAAGCGCAGCGGAGAAGCCGGCATCGAGCCCTTCGGGGTCCCCGAGGACGAGCCGGCGGATCCTTCCGAAGACGAATGACGACGGACTTCGCCACGCGCCTCGCGCGCTACCGGGAACGGATCGAGCGCGTTCTGGACGAGTGTCTGCAGCTTCCCGACCCCGGCACGCCGCGCCTGCGGGAAGCCATGCGCTACAGCACGCTGGGTGGCGGCAAGCGCCTGCGGCCGGTGCTCGTCTACGCAACCGGCGAGTCGCTCGGTGCGCCGCTCGAGCGGCTCGATGCGCCGGCAGCCGCCGTGGAGCTCATTCACGTCTACAGTCTCGTGCACGACGACCTGCCGGCCATGGACGACGACGACCTGCGCCGCGGCCGGCCGACGTGCCATCGCGCCTTCGGTGAAGCCACCGCCATCCTCTGCGGCGATGCTCTGCAGGCGCTCGCGTTCGCGGTGCTCGCACAGGACACGGCGCCGGACGTGCCGCCGGAAGCGCGGCTCGCGATGATCCGTATCCTCGCGCGCGCGACCGGCACGAGCGGCATGGCCGGCGGACAGGCCATCGACCTCGAAGCCGTCGGGCAGACCCTTTCCGTCGAGGCGCTCGAGAACATGCACAGCCGCAAGACGGGAGCATTGATCCAGGGCAGCGTGCTGCTCGGTGCCACGGCGGCAGGCGTTGCTTCGGGACCCATACTCGGCGCGCTCGAGCGCTTCGGCGCGGATCTCGGCCTCGCGTTCCAGATCCAGGACGACATTCTCGACGTGGAAGGCGATCCGGCGCTGCTCGGCAAGTCGACGGGTGCGGACGCGGCACGACGCAAGCCCACCTACCCGAGCACGGCGGGCCTCGAGGCTGCACGCAGGCGTGCGAACGCGCTGTGCGACAGCGCAATCGCGGCGCTTGCGCCGCTCGGCGAGCGCGGCGCGCTGCTCGCCGAGCTCGCACGCGAAGTCCTGGCGCGCCGGAGCTGAGCAACCGCGGGAGACGGCCCGTGTCCATGCATCGAGCGGAGCGTTCGAGGCCTGTGATTCCGTCGGGCGGACGCTGCGGGAGCCGCCCGCTCCGCCTCGCCCCGCACGCCACCCGAGGCGCCGGCTCCGCTCACAATGCGCTCAGGCGGCAGACGCTCTAAACTTCGACCATGTCCGATCCCGCTGCCGACTTCCCGCTGTTGCGCGCCATCGACAGCCCGGCCGATCTGCGCAAGCTCCCGCAGAAGAAGCTGCCGGCGGTCGCGCGCGAGCTGCGCGAGTTCCTCATTCAGACCGTGAGCACCCGCGGCGGCCACTTCGCGGCCGGTCTGGGGACGGTCGAGCTGACGGTCGCCCTGCACTACGTGTTCGACACGCCGCACGATCGCATCGTGTGGGACGTCGGCCATCAGGCCTATCCGCACAAAGTGCTCACCGGCCGCCGCGACCGGCTGCATACGATCAAGCAGAAGGGAGGCCTCGCGCCCTTCCCCACCCGCGCGGAGAGCGAGTACGACACGTTCGGCGTGGGCCACTCCAGCACGTCAGTGAGCGCGGCGCTCGGCATGGCCGTGGCGGCGGCACGTCAGGGAATCGACCGGCGCGTCGTTGCCGTGATCGGCGACGGTGCGATGACCGCGGGCATGGCCTTCGAGGCGCTGAACCACGCCGGCTCCCTGCCCGCGGATCTCCTCGTGATCCTCAACGACAACGACATGTCGATCTCGGAGAACGTCGGCGCGCTGTCGAACTACTTCGCGCGCGTGCTCTCCGGGCGCGTGTACGCGCATCTGCGCGAGGGCAGCAAGAAGGTGCTGCGCCAGATGCCGACGGTGTGGGAGCTCGCGCGGCGCTCCGAAGAGCACATGAAGGGCATGGTCCTGCCCGGCACGATGTTCGAGGAGATGGGCTTCAACTACATCGGGCCCATCGACGGACACGATCTCAACGCACTCGTGAAGACGCTGCGGAATCTGCGCAAGCTCCGTGGTCCGCAGTTCCTGCACGTCGTCACGCGCAAGGGCAAGGGCTACGCGCCGGCGGAAGCCGATCCGATCAAGTGGCACGGCCCGGGTCCTTTCGATCCGGCGAGCGGCACGATCTTCAAGGAAAAGAATCCGGGCCCGACGTACTCGCAGGTCTTCGGCCAGTGGCTGTGCGACATGGCGGAGCGCGATCCGCGCATCATCGGCATCACGCCGGCGATGCGCGAAGGCTCGGGGATGGTCGAGTTCTCGCGCCGCTTCCCCGACCGCTACTTCGACGTCGCCATCGCCGAGCAGCATGCCGTGACCTTCGCCGCGGGACTCGCGGCGGAAGGGCTCAAGCCGGTCGTCGCGATCTACTCGACGTTCCTGCAGCGGGCGTACGACCAGCTCATTCACGACGTGGCGCTGCAGAACCTGCCGGTCGTGTTCGCGATCGATCGCGCGGGCCTCGTCGGCGGCGACGGCGCGACGCATCAGGGCAGCTTCGATCTCTCGTTCATGCGCTGCATCCCGAACCTGGTGATCATGGCGCCGGCGGACGAGAACGAATGCCGCCAGATGCTCTACACGGCGACGACGCTCTCGTGCCCTGCCGCCGTGCGCTATCCGCGCGGATGCGGACCCGGCGTGCCGATCGAGCAGGAAATGAAGGCGCTGCCGATCGGGCGCGCGGAGCTGCGCCGCGAGGGCCGCAGCGGGCTCGCGCTGCTCGCGTTCGGCACGATGGTCGAGCCCGCGCAGCGCATCGCCGAGCGGCTCGACGCGACGCTCGTCAACATGCGCTTCATCAAGCCGCTCGACGAAGACCTCGCGCTCGAGATCGCGGCACGTCACCGCGCCGTCGTGACGATCGAGGAGAACGCCACCGCGGGAGGCGCAGGCTCGGCCATCGGCGAGCTGTATGCGGCGGAAGGACTGCAGGTGCCGCTGCTGCATCTCGGGATTCCGGACCGCTTCATCGAGCACGGCTCGCGCGAGGAATGTCTCGCCGCCGCGGGGCTCGATCACGCGAGTCTCGCGGGCGCGATCGAGCGCTGGTGGAAGCTGCAGAGCGAGGGGCGCCTGCGCTCGGCGAGCGGCGCCTAGCCCTGAAGGCAGATCCCGGTCTGCCTCCGAAGTATCGGCGGAGTTGGTTTCATCCGGACCGCGGGCAACAATAGCCCGTATCATTCACCGCTGCGCCGGCCGCAGGATCGGCCGTTCCGGGCGCCCTCGCGCGCCGGGTTGCGCAGCCATCTGACATATCGAGGCCCGATTTCACATGACCAAGGCGGCAGCCGGCGCGGACAGGATCGCGCACATCGAGGTCGAGGACGTGCAGAGCCGCGCGGACACGCGGCGCATCCCGATCAACCGTGTAGGGATCAAGGACATCAGCCATCCCGTGCGCGTGAAGGACCGCTCGGCGGGCGAGCAGCACACGATCGCCACGTTCAACATGTACGTGAACCTGCCGCACAACTTCAAGGGCACGCACATGTCGCGCTTCGTGGAGATCCTCCATGCCGAGCGCGAGATCTCGGTCGAGTCGTTCGGCACGATGCTCGAGCGCATGACGCAGCGGCTCGAGGCGGACGCCGGGCACATCGAGATGACGTTCCCCTTCTTCGTCATGAAGAAGGCGCCGGTGACCGGCGTCGAGAGCCTCATGGACTATCGCGCGAGCCTGATCGGCGAGCGGCGCAACGGACGCAACGAGATGTGGGTGAAGGTCGTCGTGCCGGTGACGAGCCTGTGCCCGTGCTCGAAGAAGATCTCCGCGTACGGCGCCCACAATCAGCGCTCGCACATCACGATCACGGCGAAGCTCCGCCGCCACATGTGGATCGAGGAGCTGATCGAGATCGCCGAGTCGGAAGCCTCGTGCGAGCTGTACGGCATCCTCAAGCGCCCCGACGAGAAGTACGTGACCGAGCGCGCGTACGAGAACCCCAAGTTCGTCGAGGACATGGTGCGCGACGTGGCCGCGCGGCTGAACGCCGACGACCGCATCGCGGCCTACGTCGTGGAGTCCGAGAACTTCGAGTCCATCCACAACCACTCGGCGTACGCGCTCATCGAGCGCGACAAGGACGCCGAAGGCTAGACTCCCGGCGGCTCGAATCCGCGTTCAGCTCTCGCGCGCCACCCTGATCCTGAAGATGCGCTCGGCGTTGCCGTGCGCGATCTTCTCGCGCTCCTCGTCGGAAAGCGGCGCGGTCTCGATGAACTTCACCGCGGGCGCCGTCGGCTGGTAGGGATAGTCGATGGCCCACATCACGCTGTCCACGCCGATCCTGTCGATGCAGTAGCGCAGCGCGAGCGGATCCTCGACGCCGCTCGTCGTGATGGCGAAGTTGCGGCGGAAGTACTCGCTGGGCTTGAGCTGATTCGGCCGCCGCTCGCCCGGCGCGCCCATGAAGTCGAGCCGCCAGAGCCAGAACGGAATCGCCTCGCCCATGTGCCCGATCACGATCTTCAGCTTCGGGAAGCGGTCGAGCGCACCGCTCAGCATCAGCCGCACGACGTGCGTGCCGACCTCGCAGCCGTAGCCCCAGACGGCGGCCTCCATGCGGTAGTCGCGGAACGGGGCGGCCATGCCGTCCGACGGCGCGCGCGGATGGATGTAGATGGGCGCATCGAGCGCCTCGGCCGCCTCGAGGATCGGCCAGTACTTCGGTTGATCGAGGTACTCGCCGTTCGTGTGCGAGTTCACCACGAAGCCGTTCATGCCGAGCTCGCGGATCGCGCGCTCCATCTCCTTCACCGCGCGCTTCGGATCCTGCGGCGCGAAGCTCGCGAGCGCGGCGAAGCGGGCCGGGTGGGCGCTCACGGCTTCCGCGAGCCGGTCGTTCGCGAGCTGCGCGAGCGAGACCGCCGTCTCGGTGTCGAACATCTGCACGCCCGGCGCGGTGAGCGACAGCAGGTGCATGTCGACGCCGTGTGCGTCCATCTCCTCGATGCGGTGCGCCCCGATGTCGAGGAGGCTCGGCAGGAAGCGTGCGGTCGTGCGTGACGGACGGAGATAGACGTCGCGGATCAGCAGCACGTCCAGGTTGTCCCAGCCGGTGCGCGCGATGTTGCGCAGCTCTTCCGCGATCTCGGGAATGGAGCACGCCTCTTCGGTTGCGATCTTGAAGAGCCGGCCGCGGCGCGGCGTGCTCTCCTGCGCGTGGATCTCACGCAGATCGGCGGCGGCAGCCGCCGCGAAGCCCGACATGACGCCGAGCGCCGTACGACGATCCATACCCACGGTCTCTACCCCCCTGCGACTGCGGGAGGCGTGAGCATAGCATCAGCCGGTGGGGAGCTCGGCCTTCTGCAGGCGGCTGATGAGCGTGCGCAGGAACACGCGGTTGAAGCGCAGCTGGCAGGACGTGGAGACCTGCTCGAGGAGCGTCGAGCTCACCTTCAGAACCGTAACCGGGCTCTGGGCGCGGATGGTCGCAGTACGCTTCGCGCCCGGAACGTAGCTCGCCTCGCCGAAGCAGTCGCCCACGTCGAGCTGACCGACGCGCTGACCGTGCCGCTCCACCGTGCAGGAGCCCGACACGATCACGTAGAAGCGGTCGTCCATCTCGCCTTCCTTGACGATCTCCTCGCCCTCCGCGTAGTGCTGCCACTGGCTCGCGCGCAGCACTTCCCAGATCTCGGCGTGCGAGAACTCGTGGAAGAACTTGAGCCGCCGCAGCACGCCGAACTGCTCCTGGCGGTCGAGGCGCGAATTGCGCTCGCGCAGCTTCTGGTGCACGCGCGTGAGCTCGGCCGCGAAGTCGAGCCCGCTCTTGTAGCGCTTGGCGGGATCCTTCTGCATCGCCACCGCCACGACGTTCTCGAGCTCCTCGGGGATGTCCTTGCGGAACGTGTGGATCGGCTGCGGCGTGGCGTAGACGATCTGGTGCAGGAGCTTCTGGAGATTCCCCGCGCGGAACGGCCGGTGACCCGTGAGCAGCTCGTACATCACGGCGCCGAGCGAGTAGAGATCGGAGCGGTTGGTGAGCTCCGCGCTCTGCACCTGCTCCGGCGACATGTAGGACGGGCTGCCGGCTATCCCTTCGATGCGCGAGATCTCCGAATCGGCGACGAGCGCGATGCCGAAGTCGATGATGCGCACGTCGGAGTCCTGCGTGAGCATGATGTTCGACGGCTTGATGTCGCGGTGGATCACCCCGCGCGAGTGCGCGTAGTGCAGCGCCTTGGCGCACTTGTAGATGATCTCCACGACGTCGTCGACGCGCAGGAGGTTGTCCGGCCGGCAGTAAGCCGCGAGCGTGCGGGCGCCGTGCACGTGCTCGGTCACGATGTAGCAGTGTCCGTTCTCCTCGCCGGCGTCGTAGATCGGCAGGATGTTCGGGTGCTGCAGCATGCCGACGAGGTGCGCTTCGGAGAGGAACATCTTGCGCGCGATGCGCGCACGCTCGGCGTCACCGCCCGTGTCCATGTTGTAGACCTTGATCGCCACGTCGCGGCCGTAGTACGCGTCGTGGGACAGGTAGACGGTGCCGGTGCTGCCGCGGCCCACCTCGGCAATCACGACGTACTTGCCGATCTTCTCCGGAATCGGACGAGGCTGCGGCTTCTTTGAAACCGGTATGGACATGATCCGAAGAGGAGCCCGCTGGGTCAGGGCAGGATACGTGCGGCGCAGCGCAATGACTGTGATCGAGCGCTCACGCCGCCCGGCACCGCACCGCGCCGCGCGCTCGTGACCGCGCGCCGGCGGCCGGTGCTCGCGTCGACTTGAATTAATCTGCGGGAGAAGGCGTCGCCGCGCCGCCGAAGTGATCGAAGCCGGAATGCGAGATGTCGATCACAGCATCGGCGTCGTACACCTGTACGCCCTGCCCTTCGCGCAGCACGCCGATCCGGGCGTAGCCCCACTCCCGGGGCGGCAGCGTCTGCTGCAGCGCTGCGACGCGGGACTGCGGCACGGCGAAACACAGCTCGTAGTCGTCGCCTCCCGTGAGCGCGAGCTCCCGTGCGCGCGATGCGCCGACGGCCCTCAACAGCGCATCCGATACCGGCAGCGCCGAAAGCTCGAGACGCGCGCCGCAGCCGCTCGCCGCGGCGAGCTTGCCGGCATCGCCCAGCAGGCCGTCGGAGACGTCGATGCAGGCGCTCGCGAACTCGCGCAGCCGTTCACCGAGCGCGAGGCGCGGCTCGGGAAAGCGGAAGCGATCGCGCAGATACCCGGCCGCGGGCTCGCTGTCGACACGCAGGCGGCCCTGCTCGAGCGCGAGTCCCGCCGCGGCGTCACCCGGTGTTCCGGAGACGAACAGGACGTCGCCGGCACTGCCACCCGAACGCAGCAGCGCCGTGCCGGCAGGCACATGACCCAGCACCTGGATCGTGACGGAAAGCGGTCCTCGCGTCGTGTCGCCACCGACGAGCGCGACATCGTGCGCACGCGCGAGGCGTGACAGTCCTGCCGCGAATCCGCTGAGCCACGCCTCGTCCGCACGCGGCAGAGTGAGCGAGAGCAGTACCCATGCGGGACGCGCGCCCATCGCGGCGATGTCGCTCAGGTTCACGGCGAGCGCGCGATGTCCGATGGATTCGGGCGGCGAGCCGGGCGGGAAATGCACGCCTTCGACGAGCGTGTCGACGGCGGCGACGAGCTGCGTTCCGGGAGGTGTCTCGAGCAGCGCCGCGTCGTCGCCCACGCCGAGCGGCACGTCGCAGCGCACCGCGCCGCAGTCGCGGAAGAAGCGCTCGATCAGCGCGAACTCCGTGAGCGGCATGGCTCGCGACTTCCCTGCGCTGCGCTCAGCGCTCGTGAGGCCGGAGCTCTCTCGCGGCGCGATCGAGCACCGCGTTCACGAACTTGTGACCGTCCGTGGCGCCGAAGCGCTTGGCGAGCCCCACGCCTTCGTTGATGACCACGCGGTACGGGATCTCCGGCCGCATCTTGAGCTCCCAGGTCCCGATCAGCAGCACTGCATGCTCGACGGGATCGAGCTGCGCGGGGGGCCGGTCCATCCAGCCGGCGAGCGCGGCATCGAGCGCGCCGCTCGAGGTGCACACACCCTGCATCAGCTCGCGGAAATACTCCGCATCGGCGCGCGGCATCTCCTCGCACTCGGAGAACTCCTGCACGAGGTCCTGCCACGGGCAGCCGCGGAGCTGCCAGCCGTACAGCGCCTGCAGCGCGAGCTTGCGGGCGAGCGAGCGCGCGGCGGACTGTGAATGTGCTCGATCCGGGCGGGACATCGCGGGGCTCCGACTACAGCCGGCCGAGGAGATCCGCCATCTCGAGCGCCGTCTCCATCGCCTCGCCGCCCTTGTTCCCGCCGGAAGTCGCCGCGCGCTCCAGCGCCTGCTCCACGGTCTCGACGGTGAGCACGCCGAACGCGATCGGACAGCCCGTGTCGAGGCTCGCACGCTGCAGTCCCCGCGCGCATTCGCCCGCGACGTAATCGAAGTGCGGCGTATCGCCGCGGATCACGCAGCCGAGCGCGACGACCGCATGAAAGCGCCCGCTCGCCGCGAGGCGCTTCGCCGCGACCGGCAGCTCGAATGCGCCCGGCACGCGGGCCACGAGCAGATCCTCGTCCGCGCCGCCGTGCGCGCGCCACGCAGCGACCGCTCCCTTCAGGAGGCTCGAGACGATGAAGTCGTTGAAGCGCGCGGCGACGATCGCGACCCTGCGGCCGCGCGCGCTCGGCTCTCCTTCGATGGTGCGGTAAGCGTCCATGGTCTGCCGTGGCTCAGGCGCTTTCGCGAGTGCCTACGCCTCCTCGCCGACGTAGCCTTCGATCTCGAGCCCGAAGGCCGAGATGCCGTGCATCTGCATGGGCGCGGACAGCACGCGCATGCGCGTGACGCCGAGATCCTTCAGGATCTGCGCGCCGATGCCGTACGTGCGCAGCACGCGCTCTCTGCCGCCGTCTTCCTTCGGCCTCTGCCGCTCCCCGTTCTGCGCGGCGGTGGAGCCGGCAGCGGCCGGTGAAAGACTGCCCGAGCGCAGCGACTCCGCGAGCTCGCGCGGCGAGAGCTGCTCGTGCAGGATCACCGCGATGCCGTTGCCCGCCTGCGCGATGCGCTTGAGCGCCGCGCGCAGCGTCCAGGCCTTGGAGTCCGTGCGGATGCCGAGGAGGTCGCGCAGCGTATCGGCGACGTGCACTCTGACGAGCGGAACGTCGGAGCGATCGAGCACGCCGCGGACCAGCGCGAGGTGCACGTCCTGATAGACGAGATCCTCGTACACGTAGAGCCGGAACTCGCCGAACTCGGTCTGCACGGGACGCTCCGCGATGCGCACCACGGATCGCTCGGTGCGGAGACGATAGCGGATGAGGTCGGCGATGGTGCCGATCTTGAGCCCGTGCTGGCGCGCGAACGCCTCGAGGCCCGGCCGACGCACCATGGTGCCGTCGTCGTTCATGAGCTCGCAGAGCACGCCGACGGGCTTCAAACCCGCGAGCACGCAGAGGTCCACTGCGGCCTCGGTATGTCCCGCCCGCACGAGCACCCCGCCCTTCCTCGGGCGCAGCGGGAAGATGTGACCCGGCCGCGCGAAATCGCTCGCGGTCGAATTCGGATCCGCCAGGGCGCGGATCGTCGCCGCGCGATCCTTCGAGGAAACGCCGGTCGTCGTCCCGTGGCGATAGTCCACGGAGACCGTGAACGCGGTGCGGAATGCGTCGTCGTTGTTCGGCACCATCTGCGGCAGATCGAGCCGCGCGAGCCAGTCCGCATCCATCGGCACGCAGATGATTCCGCTCGTGTGGCGGATCATGAACGCGACGGCCTCGGGCGTGACGTGCTCGGCCGCCATGATGAGGTCGCCTTCGTTCTCGCGATCCTCGTCGTCCATGATGATGACCATGCGCCCTGCGCGCAGGTCCTCGAGGATCTCCTCCACGGTGTTGAGGCCGGACATCTGCGGCTCCCCCCTGGCCTGCGGATCCTTATCCGCCGGACGCGCCGGCAGCGAGTAGACGTTCGACATAGCGAGCCACCTGATCGACTTCCAGATTGACGCGGGCGCCGGGAGCGAGAGCGCCGAGCGTCGTCACTTCCTGCGTGTGCGGGACGAGATTCACCCCGAACGTCGTGCCCTCGACGTCGTTCACCGTGAGGCTGACGCCGTCGATGGCCACGGAACCCTTGCGCGCAATATAGCGCGACAGGTGCGCCGGCACGCGAAAAACGACACGCATCGAGCGCGCATCCCCGGACACGGAGACGACTTCCGCGACGCCGTCGACGTGTCCGGAAACGAGATGCCCGCCGAGAGGATCGCCGGCCCGCAGCGCGGGCTCGAGATTCACCGGCGAGCCTTCGCGCAGCTCGCCGAGCGTCGTCAGCCGGAGCGTCTCCCGCGAGACGTCCGCCGCGAACGCGCCGTCCTCGAGCTCGACGACCGTGAGACAGACGCCCTGCACACAGATGCTGTCGCCGATGCGCTGGCTCCGGAGATCCAGCCTCCGGACGCCGATCGTCAGCCGGACATCGCCGGAGCGCGTCTCCTTCCGCCGGATCTCCCCGACGTCCTGCACGATTCCCGTGAACATCCGCCTCGGCCTCCCGACCGTTCTCTCAATTCCCGGGCGCTGCTGCGGAATCCGCCTCGCCCGCGGCAGACGCTGCCCGGCGCAGCCGCATGCACACATCCGTACCGACCGTACGCGTCTCGCACAGCGAGAATCGCCGAGCCTGAGCGAGGCTCGCGGGCTGCGGCAGATCGGCGAGCGGACGTGCCTCCACACCGAGCAGGACCGGCGCCACGTAGACGAGCAGCTCGTCCGCGAGATCACGGCGCAGGAACTCTCCCGCGAGCGTCGGACCCGCTTCCACCAGGACCTCGTTGATCTCGAGCTCGCCGAGCCGGTCGAGCGCCTGGTCGAGCGCGACTCGCCCGTTCTCCTCAGGCAGAAACTCGATGCTCGCCCCTCGCGCACCGAGAGCCTCCGCCCGTGCGGCATCGTTCGCACAGGTGAGGATCAGCACCTCGCCGGGCGCCTCGAAGAGCCGCGCCTCGGGTGGCGTGCGCAGACGGCTGTCGAGCACGACGCGCAGCGGCTGGCGGCGGTTCTCGCCGGGCAGACGGACGTCGAGCCGCGGATCGTCCGCGAGCACCGTGCCGACGCCGGTGACGACCGCCGAGCTGCGCGCGCGCCAGCGGTGCACGTCCTCGCGCGCCGCGGGACCCGTGATCCAGCGGCTCTCGCCGTTCGCGAGCGCCGTCCGGCCGTCGAGACTCATGGCGAGCTTGAGCGTCACCCACGGCCTGCCGCGCCGCATGCGCGTGAAGAAACCGCGGTTCAGCTCTTCGGCCTCATCGGCGAGCAGCCCGCCTTCCACCACGATACCCGCCGCTCGCAATGCGGCCGCCCCGCCGCCGTTCACCCGGGGGTTCGGATCGCCTGCTGCGTACACGACGCGCGATACGCGGGCCGCGATCAGCGCGTCGGTGCACGGCGGCGTCCGTCCGTGGTGACAGCAGGGCTCGAGCGTCACATACGCCGTGGCGCCTCGCGCGGCGCTTCCTGCGGCGCGCAGCGCGACGACTTCCGCGTGCGCCTCGCCGGCGCGCTCGTGCCAGCCCTCACCGACGATCCGCTCGCCGCGCGCGATGACACAGCCCACGCGCGGGTTCGGGTGCGTGGTCTCGAGCCCGCGCCTTGCGAGCTCGAGCGCCCGGCGCATCGCCGCCTCGTCGAACGCGCTGAAAGACCCTGCCACGGCTCACTTTCCTTCCTGAGTACCGGACGGATCGCCCGGCAGGAGCGGCAGCTGGCGGTCACGCACCGGATCCCGGGAAGCCTCGCGCGGTCGGCGATGGCGCCGTAGCTGCTCGACCTCCTCGCGGAACGCCTCGGCGTCCTGAAAGCTGCGGTACACGGACGCGAAGCGCACGTACGCCACTTCGTCGAGCTGGCGCAGCTCGTCCATGACGAACTCGCCGATCGCACGCGACGAGATCTCGCGGTCGCCCACGCTCCGCACGCGATGGCAGATGCGGCTCACCGCTTCGTCGATCGCCTCCCGCGGCACGGGACGCTTCTCGAGCGCCTTCGCCATTCCCGCGCGGAGCTTGTTTTCGTCAAAGGCCTCCCGACTGCGGTCGTTCTTGACGACCACCGGCATGACGAGCTCGGCCGTCTCGAAAGTGGTGAAGCGCTCCGCGCACTTCAGGCACTCGCGGCGACGGCGGACCTGCCTGCCCTCGCCCGCGAGTCGCGAGTCGATGACCTTGGTCTCCTCGTGGCCGCAGAAGGGACAGTGCATGGTTGTCCCTCGAGACGGGACCTCATCGCCCGTAGACGGGGAAGCGGCGACACAGCTCGAGCACGCGCGGCCGCACCCTCTCGATCGCCGAGCCGGCGCCGTTCGCGTCGAGGATCTCGATGATGAAGTCGGCCACCATGACGATCTCCTCCTCCTTGAACCCGCGGGTCGTGCTGGCGGGCGTGCCGATGCGCAGTCCGCTCGCGATCATCGGCGGACGCGGATCGTTCGGCACCGCGTTCTTGTTCACCGTGATGTTCGCGCGCCCGAGCGCGGCGTCCGCGTCCTTGCCGGTGATCTCCTTGTTCGTCAGATCGAGCAGGAACAGGTGATTGTCGGTGCCTCCCGAAACCACCTTGTAGCCGCGCTCCATGAAGCGGGCGGCCATCGCCCGCGCGTTCGCGAGCACCTGCCGCTGATAGTCCTTGAACTCCGGCTGCAGGGCTTCGAGGAGCGCCACCGCCTTGGCCGCGATCACGTGCATGAGCGGTCCGCCCTGGGTGCCGGGGAACACCAGCGAGCTCAGCTTCTTCGCGATCTCCTCGTTCTCGCGCGCGAGGATCATTCCGCCGCGCGGACCGCGCAGCGTCTTGTGCGTGGTGGTCGTGACCACGTCCGCGTGCGGAATCGGGTTCGGGTAGAGCCCCGCCGCCACGAGCCCCGCGACGTGAGCCATGTCGACGACGAGATACGCGCCGACGCTGCGCGCGATCTCAGCGAAGCGCGGAAAGTCGATGACGCGCGAGTACGCGGAAAAGCCGGCGACGACGATCTTCGGGCGGTGCTCGTGGGCGAGCCGCTCGACCTGCTCGTAGTCGATCTCACCCGTGTCGGGCCGGATGCCGTACTGCACGGCGTTGAAGAGCTTCCCCGAGAAATTGACCTTCGCGCCGTGCGTCAGATGTCCGCCGTGGTCGAGGCTCATGCCGAGGATGGTGTCGCCGGGCGAGGCGAGCGCGAGATACACCGCTGCGTTCGCCTGCGAGCCCGAGTGCGGCTGGACGTTGGCATAGGCGGCGCCGAAGAGCTTCTTCGCGCGGTCGATGGCGAGCTGCTCGACGACGTCCACGTTCTCGCAGCCGCCGTAGTAGCGTCTGCCGGGATACCCTTCCGCGTATTTGTTGGTCAGCACCGAGCCCTGCGCCTCGAGGACGCGCGGGCTCGCATAGTTCTCGGACGCGATGAGCTCGATGTGGTCCTCCTGCCGGCGGCGCTCATTCTCGAGCGCCTGCGCGAGCTCAGGGTCGAAACTGGAGATATCCATCGTCGTCCGGAACATGGGCCTTCTTTCGTGGGAGGTGGTGAGAACAAAAGAGTCGGAATTGTAGCCTATCGTCCGCGGCCGACGGCCGGCGGATACGGTGGAAACCGAAGGAGTACGCCTCGCGCCGTCGCCTTATTCGATGAGGAGGCCTTCCACCACGGCGGTCCAGGCACGCGCGAGATTCGCGCGGTTGTAACCGCCGCCCCCGAGCGCCAGCACCCGGCCGTGGCCCAGCCGCTTCGCGAGCTGCGTGAGCTCCCGGGCCGCGCGTCCGTGGGCCTGGGGCGAGAAGCGCAGGTGAGTGATGGGATCGTCCTCGATGCTGTCCGCGCCGCACTGGAACAGGATGAACTGCGGCTCGTGACGCTCGAGGTGCTCGATGACCCTGGGCCATGCGGCGGCGAAGGCGGTGTCGTCGGCGCCCGGCGGCATGGGGAGATTGAGCTTGGTGCCCTCCGCCTTGCCCCGGCCCGTCTCGTCGGCGGCGCCGGTGCCGGGATAGAGATAGCGTCCGTCCTCGTGCACGTCGGCGAAGATGACCCGGGGGTCCTCTTCGAACGCATAGAAGACGCCGTCGCCGTGGTGCGCGTCGATGTCCACGTAGGCGACGCGCTCGAGGCCGTGGCGGCGGAAGAGCAGCTCGATCACCACGCCGCAGTCGTTGAACACGCAGAAACCGGCAGCCCGGTCGCGCGCCGCGTGATGCAGCCCCGCGATGGGCACGAACGCCCGTTTGCAGCGCCCGCCCATGATCGCCTCCGCCGCCTGCAGGCTCGCGCCGACGACCGCAGCGGCTGCCTCGTACACGCCACGGAACGCCGGTGTGTCTCCGCTGTCCAGAAAGCCGTAGCCGCTCCGGGAGCGCTCGCGCACGAAGTCGACGTAGGCAGGCGTATGGAAGGCGAGCAGCTCGTCGTAGGTCGCAGGCTTCGGCTCGAGGAGCTGCACGCGCCGGTCGAGGCCCCGTGCCTCGAACTCGCGCGCGAACGCGCCATGACGGTCGGGGCCGAAGGGATGGCCGTCCGGAAAGCCGTAGCGGGCGATGCGCTCGCCGAGCACGACCGCGACTTCGGGGTTCATCGCAGGGACTTTTCTTTGCGGCTCGCCGCCACCAGATGATCGGACCGGAAGCCTAGCACACGGAGCGGGCGGGCCGCGGCAGGCATCGCCAAGCCCGGTCGAACCTAGGATAATGCGCGGCTTTTCGGGGCCGGTGCCGGCCTGGCGCGGGGCGGCCGCAACGCGGCGCCCGGCCCGCCGTACGGCTCCCTGCGGTCAGGGTTTCCGGGCCCTCGAGCTCTCATCCATTTCTTCCTGCGATTTCGACGTCGGTTTCCATGGCTCAGTACATCTACACGATGAACCGGGTATCCAAGGTGGTACCCCCCAAGCGCGTCATCCTGCGCGACATCAGTCTCTCCTTCTTCCCCGGCGCCAAGATCGGCGTGCTTGGCCTGAACGGTGCGGGCAAGTCCACGCTGCTCCGGATCATGGCCGGCGTGGACCAGAACTACGACGGCGAAGCGCGGCCGCAGCCCGGCATCCGCATCGGCTACCTGCCCCAGGAGCCGGAGCTCGATCCCGAGAAGGACGTGCGCAGCACCGTCATCGAGGGCCTGGGCGAAGTCTTCCGCAACGTGCAGCGCTTCAACGAGATCAGCGAGAAGTTCGCCGAGCCCATGTCCGAGGAGGAGATGAACGCCCTGCTCGAGGAGCAGGCGAAGCTCCAGGACGCGATCGATGCGGCGGGCGGATGGGAGCTCGAGCGCAAGCTCGAGATCGCCGCGGACGCGCTGCGCCTCCCGCCGTGGGACGCGAAGATCGCTCACCTCTCGGGCGGCGAGAAGCGCCGCGTGGCGCTCTGCCGCCTGCTGCTCTCGCAGCCCGACATGCTGCTCCTCGACGAGCCGACGAACCATCTCGACGCCGAGTCGATCGCCTGGCTCGAGAAGTACCTGGAGCAGTACCCGAGCACCGTGATCGCGGTGACGCACGACCGCTACTTCCTCGACAACGTCGCGGAGTGGATCCTCGAGCTCGATCGCGGTCACGGCATTCCGTGGCACGGCAATTACTCCTCGTGGCTCGAGCAGAAGGAGAAGCGCCTCGCTCAGGAAGAGCGCGAGCGCGAAGCGCTGCGCAAGACACTGCAGCGCGAGCTGGAATGGGTGCGCCAGAATCCCAGGGGGCGGCAGGCGAAGAGCAAGGCGCGTCTGCAGCGCTACGAGGAGCTGTGCTCGCGCGAGTTCCAGGAGCGCAACGAGACGAACGAGATCTACATCCCGCCCGGCGACCGGCTGGGCGATCTCGTCATCGAGGTGAAGAACCTCCGCAAGGGCTACGGCGACCGCCTGCTCATCGACAACCTGAGCTTCAGCCTGCCGCGCGGCGGCATCGTCGGCATCATCGGTCCGAACGGCGCAGGCAAGACGACTCTCTTCCGCATGCTCACCGGTCAGGAGAAACCCGACGCGGGCGAGATCCGCATCGGGCCCACGGTGAAGCTCGCCTACGTGGATCAGTCGCGCCACGCGCTCGATCCGAACAAGACCGTGTGGGAGGAGATCTCCGGCGGTCTCGACATCATCAAGGTGGGCAACTACGAGACGCCCTCGCGCAGCTACGTCGGACGCTTCAACTTCAAGGGTCCGCAGCAGCAGCAGCGCATCGGCGAGCTCTCGGGCGGCGAGCGCAATCGCGTGCACCTCGCCAAGGTGCTCAAGTCCGGCGGCAATGTGCTGCTGCTCGACGAGCCGACGAACGATCTCGACGTCGAAACCCTGCGCGCGCTCGAAGAGGCGCTGCTCGCGTTCCCGGGCTGTGCGGTCGTGATCTCCCACGACCGCTGGTTCCTGGACCGCATCGCGACCCACATCCTCGCATTCGAGGGCAACTCCGAGGTCGTGTGGTTCGAGGGCAACTTCCAGGAGTACATGGAGGACCTCCGACGCCGCAAAGGCGAGGAAGCCGCCCAGCCGCACCGCATCAGGTACAAGCCGCTCACGCGCTGATTCCCTCGACGCGCTGCAACCCCCTGCCCGCTGCGCGGGCGGGGGGTGTGCAGGTGCAGCGGGGCCCGGGGAAAGTCTCAAGTCCGGCGTGCTTCCGCCGATACCGTGGGCAGGTCAAGCCCACGGAGCCCGTAGCCGATGCCAGCCTATCCCCGCTCAGCGTCGGTCGCCGCCTATCAGAGCGTCGCCACTCACGGCGGCGTCGCCGCGGCCGATCCGCACCGGCTCGTTCTCATGCTCATGGACGGCGCGCTCGAGCGCATCGCGCACGCGCGCGGCTGCATCCTCAATCAGGACTGGGCCGAGAAGAACCGCCTGCTGCACGCCGCGATCTCGATCGTCGAGGAGCTGCGTGCGAGTCTCGATCTCGAGGCGGGCGGCGCGCTTGCGGCGAATCTCGAGAACCTGTACGACTACATGTGCCGGCAGCTGCTGCGCGCCAATCTGCAGAATCGCGTGGAGCTGCTCGACGAAGTCGCGGGGCTGCTCGGAGAGATCCGCTCCGCGTGGGTTGCACTGCCGCCGGAGGCCCGGGCGCTGCGGCCGGCGCAACGCTGAAATCGACACGCTGCCCGCGGCGGACGGAGCCGTGCCGGGCGTGCACGCGGGAGGATGGCGATGTTCGACGGCACCGACACGGTCGTTCTCTACAACGAGCTCGCCTACGAGGACGTGCTGCCCTTCGCGTGGCGTCCGCTGCCGCACGAGCCCGCCCCGGAAGTCGTGGCGAGTCTCTCGGAGCGGAACCTGCGCGTGCTGCAGTTCTGCGCCGCTCTCGAGGAGCACGGCCCCGTCCGTGAGAAGGTGGACGAGACCACGCCGCACGCCGCGGATCTGCTGCGCATCGAGCTCAAGGTCAATCTCCTCCTCGACCTCGTGGGGCAGATTCTTGCCGCCAGTCAGCAGCGACCTGCCGCCCTGCCCGTCCGCTTCAACGCGAAGGGCATCGTGTGGAAGGCAGCCGCGCCCCCGCCGGCTGCCGGCACGCACGGCATCGCGGAGATCTATCTGCGGGACACGCTCGCCGAACCGCTGCGTCTTCCGGGGCGCATCGAAGGCGTGATCTCACAGGATTATGTCGAAGCGCACTTCATTCCGCCTCCGGAACAGATCGCCGACCTCATAGAGAAGCTCGCCTTCCGTCGCCATCGACGTCGAATCGCCGGCAGTCGACAGCCCCGGCGCGGATGATTTGCACTACGTCACATCGGCCCCGCGCTATGTCGCAATCGATGCGCGGGTTGTGAAGCCGTTCACCCTGTCGCCAGATGCAGTCAGAGTTGTTTCACAGCTCGGCCGCTGCATTGCGATCAGAATGCGCCGCAGGTCCAAAGCAACAACAAGTACATCGAAGATGGTTGTCCACACAGCGCGCATCGCATTCCGCTCACCTTCCACGCCGACGACTCGTTTCGTTCGTGCGAGGTGGCGCTGATGCCGGGAACCGATGCAGCGCTGCACGAGACGAGCTGCGCATTCGGGCTCGATCCGGCAGAGACGAAACCGGCAGCGCGGGAGCGCGCGCACGTCGCGCTGCCCACGGGCCGCTCGCGCGCCATCCGTGACGTCATCGCGCTCATCCGCCAGGTCGCGGCACACGATTCGACGGTGCTGCTGCTCGGCGAATCGGGAACCGGCAAGGAAGTCGCGGCGCGCGCGATCCATGAGCTGAGTCCACGGCGCAACCGGCCGTTCGTCGCGGTGAACTGCGGCGCCATTCCAGGCGAGCTGCTCGAGAGCGAGCTCTTCGGCCACGAGAAGGGCGCATTCACCGGCGCGATCTGCGCCCGCAAGGGACGCTTCGAGATCGCCGAGGGCGGCACGCTGTTCCTCGACGAGATCGGCGACATGAGCCCGACCATGCAGGTGAAGCTCCTGCGCGTGCTGCAGGAGCGCGTGTTCGAGCGTGTCGGCAATCACGTGCCGATCCGCTGCAACGTGCGCATCATCGCGGCGACTCACCGCAATCTCGAAGAGGCGATCGCGCGCGGCACGTTCCGCGAGGACCTCTTCCATCGTCTCAACGTGTTTCCGATCGAGATGCCGCCGCTGCGCACGCGCATCGAAGACCTGCCGCTCCTGGTGGAGGACTTCGTCGAGCGCAACGTCGCGGAGGGGCGGGGACGCGTGCGCCTCTCTCCCGCGGCGCTCGCCGCGCTCGAGCGGCACTCGTGGCCGGGCAACATCCGCGAGCTCGGCAATCTGATCGAGCGTCTCTCGATCACGTGCGGCGGTCGCACCGCGCGCGTCGCCGATCTGCCGCCGCGCTACCGGCCGGCGGACTGGGAATCGCTTCCCGACGAGCCGGTCGAGATGGAAGCGGCCACGACCGTCGTGGAAGCGGAAGCGCGGTTCGACGCCCCGGTCGACGCGCCTCACGCGAACGAACCTTCGGTGGAACCCGAAGAGGCGATCGACGACGAGCAGGCGCTGCGCGTGCTCAACGCAGGCGCGGTGAACGCCGATCTCGCCGAGCTGCCCGAGGACGGCATCGATCTGCGCGCGCATCTCCTTGCCATCGAGCGCAGACTCGTGGAGCAGGCGCTCGCGCGCGCCGGTGGAACCGTCGCGCACGCCGCGCGCCTCCTCAATCTCCGTCGCACGACGCTCGTCGAGCGTCTGCGCAAGCTCGGTCTCGCAGCCGGCGCGGCCGCGACGGAAAATTGACGCCGCGCGGCACGATTCTGCCGCCGCGCGTGAAGCACCTCACGCTTTTCCTGCGATTTCACGGACGGCACGACTCTTGCACCCCCGCGTGTGGAACACCCGCACACGGGGGGTCAGATGTCGGAACAGCCACTCGTTGACGCAGCACCCGACGGCCGCACGCCGTCGCTCGAGACGTGCGTATCCGCGCACGGCGGACCGGAGCCGGTTGCATGTGCACCGGGCTCACGCCGTCTGCTGGAGCTCGCACGGCGCGTCGCTGCGAGCGAGTGCACGGTCCTGATCGCCGGCGAGTCCGGCACGGGCAAGGAAGTCCTCGCGCGCTTCATTCATCGCAATTCGCGCCGCGCGGACGGACCGTTCGTCGCGGTGAACTGCGCGGCGATCCCCGAGAGCATGCTGGAAGCCCTGCTCTTCGGCTATGAGCGCGGTGCGTTCACCGGCGCGCATGCGTCGTATCCCGGCAAGTTCGAGCAGGCCCAGGGCGGCACGCTGCTGCTCGACGAGATCAGCGAGATGCCCCTGCCCCTTCAGGCGAAGCTCCTGCGCGTGCTGCAGGAGCGCGAGGTCGAGCGGCTGGGCGGCCGCGCACCGATCGCGCTCGACGTGCGCGTGATCGCGACGACGAACCGGCGGCTGCGCGAGGAAGTCGCGGCGGGCCGTTTCCGCGAGGATCTCTACTACCGCATCAACGTGTTTCCGCTGGTGCTCGAGCCGCTGCGTGCGCGGCGCGACGACATCCTGCCGCTCACGATGCAGCTCATCAGCGCGCGCTGTCCGCCCGGCGAGCGCATTCCGGCGCTGAGCGCCGAGGCGGCGCATCTGCTGCTCACCTATTCGTGGCCCGGCAACGTGCGCGAGCTCGACAACCTGGTGCAGCGCGCGCTCGTGCTGCTCAACGGTCCGGTGATCGGGCCGGAGCACATCCAGTTCGAGCCCGCGCTCGAGCCGGCCGCGCAGACGCCCGCGAAGACGCAGTCGCGCGAGCAGACACCCGGCTCGCTCGCGGACTCGCTCGAGCAGGCCGAGCGGGCACTGATTCTCGAAGCGCTGCGCGAGAGCCGCGGCTGCCGGCGGGCCGTCGCCGAGCGGCTCGGCATCAGTCCGCGCACGCTGCGCTACAAGCTCGCGCGTCTACGCGAGGAAGGCATCGACGTTCCGGCGGCCTGACACGCCGCGGGTACGCAGGAGATCCGCCGATGAGTCAGCTCGAGATCGATCGGGTTCTCGCACAGATCCGCGCCATCTCCGCGCAGACCGGAGCGGGAGCGGCGCGTACGGCGAAGCCGCAGGAATCCGGTCCGTCGCAGTTCGCGACGCTGCTGCGTCAGGGAATCGACCAGGTGAACGCCGCGCAGCAGCGCGCCGGTGAGCTCGCCGCCGCCTTCGAGCGCGGTGTGCCGGGCGTCGAGCTGCCCCAGGTGATGGTCGAGATGCAGAAGGCCAGCGTTTCCTTCCGGGCCGTCGTCGAGGTGCGCAATCGCCTCGTCAACGCCTATCAGGAAATCATGAACATGCCCATCTGACGGCCGCGGGAACGGACAGAGCGTAGAGACCTATGACCGCCGAAGCGATGGTGCTGCAAGCGAGTCCGCGGATCGCGGCGACACTGAAGCCGCTGCTGCTGCTCGTGGGAATCGCCGCCGCGGTGGCCGCGGGCGTGAGCGTCGTCCTCTGGTCGCAGGGACCGAGTTACAGCCTGCTGTACGCGAACCTCGCGCCCGAGGACCGGGCGCAGATCGCACAGGCGCTCGAAGCGGCCGGAATCCCCTACCGGCTCGGGAACACCGAAGGCACGATCGAAGTGCCCTCCGAGCGCGTGAGCGATGCGCGCATGAAGCTCGCCGCACAGGGTCTGCCGGAGTCGAGTGGCGGTTTCGCGCTGCTCACCAAGGAGCCCGGATTCGGCGTCAGTCAGTTCATGGAGGGCGCGCGCTATCAGCACGCGCTCGAGACGGAGCTTGCGCGCACGATCGCGAGCCTCCGTCCGGTCGAAGGCGCGCGCGTGCACCTCGCCGTGCCGCGCCAGTCCGCGTTCGTTCGCGACCGGCGCCCGGCGAGCGCTTCCGTGTTCGTGCAGCTCCGTCCCGGCAAGCGGCTCGAGCGCGAGCAGGTCGAGGCGATCGTGCATCTCGTCGCGTCGAGCATTCCCGAGCTCGAGGCGCAATCCGTGACCGTGGTCGATCAGCACGGCCGCCTGCTCTCGGCGCCACAGTCCGACGACGAGCTCGCGGTTCGCCGCCAGCACCTCGAGCTCGCTCATCGTCTCGAGGAGGAATACGCGCGGCGCATCGAGGCGCTGCTGACGCCTCTCGTCGGCCCGGGACGCGTGCGTGCGCAGGTCGTCGCGCAGGTCGACATGAGCACGACCGAGGAAGCGCGCGAGCAGTACCGGCCCGAGAGCCAGGTGGTGCGCAGCGAGCAGCTCAGCGAGCAGTCGAGCATCGACGGCATGGGCCCGCAGGGCGTGCCCGGCTCGCTGTCCAATCAGCCGCCCGCCGCGAGCACCGTGCTGCCGCCCGGGAACGCGAACGCTACCGCGGCTCAGCAGACCGATGCGTCTGCGGCTCAGACCGCACCTGCGGTCCCGACGAACACCTCACGCCAGGCCACGCGCAACTACGAGATCGACCGCACGCTCGCCTACACGCGTCAGCCCGCGGGCCGTCTCGCGCGCCTGACGGTGGCCGTGCTCGTGGACAACGTGCGCACGCTCGGCCCCGACGGCACCGTGCAGGAGAAGCCGCTCACGCCCGAGCAGCTCGAGCACATCACGCGCCTCGTGAAGGACGCGGTGGGCTTCGACGCGGCGCGCGGCGACAGCGTGAACGTCGTCAACGAACCCTTCAATGACCCGCAGCTCGATCCCGCGGGCGAGGTCGAGAAGCTGCCGCTCTGGGAGCATCCGATGGTGCGCGATCTCGCGCGAGTGCTCGCCGGTCTGATCGTGCTCCTCATCCTGGTGCTCGTGGTGCTGCGGCCCCTCGTGCGCGGACTGCTCGGCCAGGGGCCGGTCGCTCAGCCCTCACGCGAGGCGCTGCCGCCGGCCGCGCCGGTAGAAGGGGAGCTCGAGAGCGCGCCTGCCCCGCAGGCGCAGGCGACGGTGATCCCGCGTGAGGCGCCGCAGCCGCTCGCCTTCGAGCAGCAGCTCGCGCACGCGCGCTCCCTCGTGAGCCAGGATCCGAAGCGGGTCGCGCAGGTGGTCCGTGCATGGGTGGCGGACGATGACTGAGAGGACGGAGAAACGGACGGGTACCGAGCGGGCGGCGATCCTGCTGCTGACGCTCGGCGAACAGGAAGCGGCCCAGGTGCTCAAGCACATGGGCGCGCGCGAGGTGCAGCGGCTCGGCGCTGCGATGGCGCAGCTCAAGAACGTCACGCGCGACGAAGTGAGCGAGATCCTGCAGGAGTTCTCCAGCGTCGTCGAGAACCAGACTTCGGTCGGCGTCGGCGTCGACGAGTTCCTGCGCAAGGTGCTCGTCGATGCGCTCGGCGAGGAGAAGGCGGCGAGCGTCATCGAGCGCATCAACATCGGCCGCTCGAGCAAGGGACTCGAGGCGCTCAAGTGGATGGATCCGCGCGCGGTAGCCGAGCTCATCCGGCTCGAGCATCCGCAGATCATCGCGCTCATCCTCGCCTACCTCGAGCCCGATCACTCCGCGGAGATCCTGTCGCATCTGCCGGCGAATCTCCGCGCGGAGGTCCTGATCCGCATCGCGACGCTCGACGGCGTGCAGCCGTCGGCGCTCTCCGAGCTCGACGACGTGATGGAGAAGACGTTCGCGGGCAACTCGAGCGGCAAGACCTCGATTCTGGGCGGCGCCAAGGCCGCGGCGAACATCATCAACTTCCTCGATGCCGCGGAGGAGAACGCGATCATCGAGCAGATCGCCAAGTCCGACGAGGCGCTCGCGACGCGCATCCAGGACCTCATCTTCATGTTCGACGACCTGGTCGAGCTAGACGACCGCAGCATGCAGGAGCTGCTGCGCAACGTGCAGAGCGACAGGCTCGTCATCGCCCTCAAGGCGGCCGACGAGGATCTCAAGCAGAAGATCTTCAAGAACATGTCGCAGCGTGCGGCGGAGATGCTGCGCGACGATCTCGAGACGCGGGGCCCAGTGCGTCTGTCCGAAGTGGAGGCGGCGCAGAAGGAGATCATCGCCACCGCGCGCAGGCTCGCCGAAGCCGGAGTGATCGCGCTCGGCGCCAAGTCGGAGGAGTATGTCTGAGGCGGCACGCAGAGCCGGCGCGGTGCCGGCAGTCGAGCGCTGGTCGCTGCCCCCGGTTCAGGGGCCGATCGTCGGCCGGCGCGACGCGACGCGCACACTCGAGATCGAGGAGCGCGAGCGCGCCGAACGCGAGGCCGCGCGCCAGCGCGCCTACGAGGAAGGACTCGCCGCGGGACAGGCGGAGATCCAGGCACGCATCGCCGAGCTCGATGCGCGCATCGCGCGGCTCGACTCGATCCTGGGGCTCCTCGCGAAGCCGCTCGAGGAGCTCGACGCGCAGGTCGAGCGGCAGCTCGCGGTGCTCGCGCTCACCGTGGGGCAGCAGCTCGCCCGCAGGGAGCTCAGGGCCGATCCTGCGCAGGTGATCGCCGTGATCCGCGAGTGCGTCTCGCGGCTCCCGGCGTCGTGCCGGGACGTGCGCGTGCATCTTCATCCCGAGGACGCCGCGGTCGTGCGCGAGCGTCTCGCCGCGCCCTCGCAGGAGCGAGCCTGGACGATCGTGGACGACCCTGCCCTCTCGCGCGGCGGCTGTCTGATACGCAGCGAGTCCTCGCAGATCGACGCGCGTTTCGAAAGCCGCCTCGCCGCGGTCGTGAACTCGGTGCTCGGCGAGGAGCGCTCTCCGCAGCGTCGCGCCGCTGACGTCCCCGGTGAGCCCGACGCGTGATGCACGATCCGATCTCGACCCAACGCGCTCCGCTCTGGAGCGAACGCCTCGCACGCTACGTGCGGCGCGCCGAGCGCGTACCGCTGCCGCCCGTCGAGGGCCGGCTCACGCGCATGGTGGGGCTCACCCTCGAAGCGTCCGGCTGCCAGGCGGCCGTGGGCGACTGCTGCGACGTGCTCACGGCGGACGGCTCGCGCATCGAGGCGGAAGTGGTCGGCTTCGCCGGCGATCGCCTCTTTCTGATGCCGACCGGCGATCTGCACGGGCTCGAGCCGAGCTCGCGCGTCATTCCGCGTCAGCGGGCCGGCACCGTGCGCGTCGGGCCGCAGCTCCTCGGCCGCATCATCGACGGCGCGGGTCAGCCGCTCGACGGTCTCGGTCCGCTCGACTGCGAGGAGCAGGTGCGCCTGACCGGCCGACCCATCAATCCGCTCGCGCGGCATCCCATCAGTGAGCCGCTCGACGTCGGAGTCCGCGCGATCAACGCGCTGCTCACCGTGGGCCGCGGACAGCGCATCGGCCTCTTCGCGGGCAGCGGCGTCGGCAAGAGCGTGCTGCTCGGCATGATGGCGCGCTACACGAGCGCGGACATCATCGTCGTGGGCCTCATCGGCGAGCGCGGCCGCGAAGTGAAGGAATTCGTCGAGCGCATTCTCGGGCCGCAGGACCGCACGCGGGCGGTCGTGGTCGCGGCGCCGGCGGACTCGCCGCCCCTCATGCGCCTGCACGGCGCCTGGCTCGCCACGGCCATCGCCGAGTACTTCCGCGACCGCGGCTCGAATGTGCTTCTCATCATGGATTCATTGACCCGTTTCGCGCAGGCTCAGCGCGAGATCGGTCTCGCCATCGGCGAGGCGCCCGCGACCAAGGGCTACCCGCCCTCGGTGTTCGCGCGCCTGCCGCAGCTCGTCGAGCGCGCGGGCAACGGCGCGGAAGGTTCAGGGTCGATCACGGCCTTCTACACCGTGCTCGCCGAGGGCGACGACCAGAACGATCCGATCGCGGACGCCGCGCGGGCGATCCTCGACGGTCACATCGTGCTCTCGCGGCGCATCGCCGAGAGCGGCCAGTATCCGGCCATCGACGTCGAGGCCTCCGTGAGCCGCGCCATGCACGAGATCGCCTCGCCCGAGCACATTCAGCTCGCGCGCCGCTTCCGGCAGGCGCTCGCGACCTACCAGCACAACCGCGACCTGATCGCGATCGGTGCCTACCAGAGAGGCTCGGACCCGCGCGTCGACGCCGCCATCGAGCTGTGGCCGCGCATGCAGGCCTTCCTGCAGCAGGACATGCACGAGCGCGTCGATTTCGCGGCAAGTCTCACAGCTCTGCATGCAGTGGTCGGTGAGAATGCCTCGCCGGCCGATGCGAAGGTGAAGTCGTGAAGCGCAGCGAGAGATTGCGGATGGTCCAGCGGGCGGTGAACGAGCACGAGCGTCGCCGTGCCGAAGCGCTCGCAGCCTGTGAGAAGCGCGTCACGGAGTGCGCGGCGCGGCTCGCCGAGCTCGAGGATTATCAGAAGAGCTACGCGCGGGACTTCGCCGCACGCGCGAGCGCCGGAATCGGCGGCGCGGGACTGCGCGACTACCAGACATTTCTCGCACGGCTGTCGGAGGCCGTGCGTCAGCAGACACAGCTCCTCTCGCGTGCGCAGTCGGAGCGCGACGCCGCGCTGCGCATGTGGCAGAGCGCCGCGCAGCGCGCCGAAGCCGTCGGACACATGGTCAGGCGCTGGCAGGCCGAGGAGCGGATCCTGAGCGAGCGCATCGAGCAGCGCGAGACCGACGAACGCGCGCAGCGCATCGCATCCGGCGGAGCAGCCTGAAGTGGTCACCGATACCGCGCTCGCACCCTCCGTCGCGCCTCAGGCGGCGAGCAATCCTGCAGCGGCCGAGCCGAACGCGGACGGCTTTCCGGCCGCGTTCCTACTGGCGCTGCAGTCCGCCGGCGCTCCTCCTTCGCAGTTCTCGTCGATGCCGCAGCCGTTCACTGCAGGATCGTCGGACGCGCCCTCGACGGAGGACGCCGGACAGGAAGCCGACGCATCGGCAGCACTGCCGCTCAACTTCGTCCTCGAAGCGCTCTCCACGGTGCGGGCGCTTTCGACGCTCCGGCAGGCGGACGCGCAGCCCGAAACAGGAAGCGAGTCCGGCGCAGAGGAGGCGACGCCTGCCGCGGTGCTGGCGGGTGTGCAGCCGCTCGTCCTCGGCGCCGCTGCCCCGGCGCTGCAGTCCACAGGTACCGCGGACGCGCTCTCTGCGGCGAGCGGCACGTCTGCAAGCTCCGGGGAGGCACTGCCCCACCCCGAGCGAGTATCCGTACAGCCGTCTGCAGTGCCGGCAGATGCGGCTCCGCAGAGCGCGCTCTCCGACGGAATGAACGCCTCTCACGGGAGTGCGCTCCTTCAGAGTTCCGAGTCTCCGCTCAACGACGCATCGCGCGCGAGTCTCCAGAGCTTCGCGCGCGTTCTCGAGAGCGTCACGGGCACGGACTCAGCGTCCGCCCTGCAGGCAGCTTCGGCCGCACAGGGAAGCGACGCATCCGGCTCCGCACCCGCTGCGGGCGCTCTCGCGACGATCGTCGAACCGACGGTCGAAGGGGCCGAACGTCTCCTCCCGCGTGAGCTGCGTCACATGCCGGGCACACCGCAATGGTCCGACGAGCTGGGCACGCAGCTTCGCTGGATGGTGCGTGAAGGGCTCGAGACCGCCTCGCTCCGCCTGCATCCGGAAGAGCTCGGCCCGCTCGAGATCCGCATCGCGGTCCAGGACGGCGATGCGCGCGTGTGGTTCGCCGCCGCGAATGCCGACACGCGTACGGCGATCGAGAACGCGCTGCCCCGTCTGCGCGAGATGCTGGCAGCCGAAGGTCTCGTGCTGAGCGACGCAGGAGTGTTCCGCGAGCCGCCGCGCGATCCCGCACGCGGCAATGCGCCGACGCCTGCGCGCGCGACGCTTGACGAAGTTCACGAAACGAACGTGACGGCCGTCGCACCTTCACGCCGCGGCATCGTCGACATCTACGCCTGACGTTCGACCGGCGCGCATCGCGCCAACTTTCCGTCGCGAAAGGCCTGGCATGCGCGTTGCACATGCAGTTGCAGTCGACTGCATTGCAGCGTTGCAGCCGTGAACAAAGCCGACATTCCAGTTCTCTCTCCCGCACCGGACGTCGCGGCCCACGCGCGCAGGCGCTCGTGGATGCCGCTGTTCATGTCGTTCTTCGTGCTGGCCGCAGGCATCGGCGGGTGGCTGTTCTACACCCGCACGCTCGAAGCGAACCTGCCGAAGTCGCCGACGCTCGCGCCGCCCATCTACGTCGCGCTCGATCCGCCCTTCGTCGTGAACTTCGAGACGGAGGCGCTCGTGCGCTTCCTGCAGATCACCGTGCAGGTGATGACGCGCGATCCGGCGACCGCCGACCTCGTGCGTCACAACGACCCGGTCGTGCGCAACGACCTGCTGCTGCTCTTCGGCAACCAGCGCTACGAGCAGATCGCGACGCGCGAGGGCAAGGAGCGGCTGCGGGAGGAAGCCCTCGCGGCGGTCCGCCGCGTCGTCGAGGCGGCCGGCGGACGACCCGAGCTCATCGAGGCCGTCTACTTCACGAGCTTCGTCATGCAGTGACGACGGGACGCGATCCGTGAGCGCCGAGAGAATCCTCAATCAGGAAGAGATCGACGCGCTGATCCACGGCGTGGACGTGGGCGCGGTCAGCACCGAGCCGCCGCCGCCGAGCGGCGAGGCGCGCCCCTTCGACTTCGCGAACCAGGTGCGCATCGTGCGCGGGCGCATGCCCACGCTCGAGATGATCAACGAGCGCTTCGCGCGCCAGTTCCGCGTGAGCCTCTACAACCTGCTGCGCCGCTCGCCAGACATCACCGTGGGTCCGGTGCAGATGAAGAAGTTCAGCGAGTACGTGCACACGCTGCAGGTGCCGACGAGCCTGAACATCGTGAAGTTCAATCCGCTGCGCGGCACGGCGCTGATCGTCTTCGAGCCGCGGCTGGTGTTCACGGTGGTCGACAACTTCTTCGGAGGCACCGGTCGCCACGTGAAGATCGAGGGCCGCGACTTCACGGCCACGGAGCAGCGCATCATCCAGATGATGCTGCGCCACGCCTTCGCGGACCTGCGCGAGGCGTGGGCGGGCGTCGCTCAGATCGAGCCCGAGTACCTGCAGTCGGAGATCAATCCGCACTTCGCCAACATCGTCAGCCCGTCCGAGATCGTCGTGGTCACGTCCTTCACCATCGAGCTCGACGGCTCGAGCGGGGCGGTCCACGTAACGATGCCCTACTCGATGATCGAGCCGCTGCGCGAAGTGCTCTATTCCGGCATGCAGAGCGACCGCATGGAGCACGACGCGCGCTGGTCGATGAGCCTGCGCGAGGAGATCAACGAGGCGGAAGTGGAGCTCACCGCCGTGCTCGGCCGCTCCACCCTCTCGCTCGCGGAGCTCCTCAACCTCAAGCCCGGCGACGTCATTCCGTGCGACTTCGCCGGCAAGGTGACGCTGCTCGCCGAGCGCGTGCCGATCTTCCGCGGCAGCTTCGGCGTCTCGCGCGGTCAGCAGGCCGTGAAGATCGAGGAGCGCGTCCGCAGGCCGAAGATTCCGACGGCCGAGAGCCTGATTCCAAACGCGATCAACCAGACGAGGAACGCCAATGAACGCCCCGGCTAACCAGGCGCGCACCGCCGAGTTCGATCAGCTTCGGGACGAGCCGAGCGAGGAAGGCGGCCGCGACGTCAATCTCGAGGTCATCCTCGACGTGCCGGTCACGCTTTCGATGGAAGTCGGACGCACGCGCATCCCGATCCGCAACCTCCTGCAGCTCAATCAGGGCTCGGTCGTAGAGCTCGATCGCGCTGCAGGTGAGCCGCTCGACGTCTTCGTGAACGGCACGCTCATCGCCCACGGTGAAGTCGTCGTGGTGAACGAGAAGTTCGGCATCCGGCTGACCGACGTCATCAGCCCGGCCGAGCGCATCCGCAAGCTCAAGTGAACATCCGCACGCACATCGTTCCGTCCGCGCGCCTCCTGCGCGCGCTTCTGCTCCTGCCCGGGGCGGCGCTCGCCGCCGAGCCGGGCCGGCCGTTTGCCGCGCCCGAGGCGGCCGGTGCGACCGCGCCGGGCACCGTGACGGGGCTCGCCGAAGTCGTCTTCGCGCTGGCGCTCGTGCTCGCCGCGATCTTCGCGGCTGCCTGGCTGATGCGCCGCATGCGCGCATTCGGCGTGCGGGCCGATGCGCTCGACGTCCTCGCGGAGGTTCCCTTGGGGCCGAAGGAGCGCGCGGTGCTCGTGCGGGTGGGAAAGTCCCAGCTCCTGCTGGGTGTCGCGCCCGGCCGCGTGAGCATGCTCCACGTGCTGCCCGAGCCGCTCGACGTCACGCCTGCCGCGACGCCGGACGGAAAGCGTCCGAGCTTCCGCGACCTGCTCTCGAGGAGTCTCGGCAAGTGAGCGATCGTGCTCGCGCCTTCGCATCCGTTGTCGCGGCACTCGCGCTGCTGCCTGCCGCAGCCTTCGCGGAGCCCGGGATTCCGGCGCTCACGGTGCAGACCGCTCCGGGCGGAGGACAGACGTACTCGCTGACGCTGCAGGTGCTGGCGCTGATGACGGCGCTCACCCTGCTGCCCGCGATTCTCCTCATGATGACGGCCTTCACGCGCATCGTCATCGTGCTCGGCATCCTGCGCCAGGCGATCGGTGCCGGGCAGACGCCGCCCAATCAGGTCCTGATCGGGCTAGCCCTCTTCCTCACGCTCTTCGTGATGGCTCCGGTCGTGGACCGCATCAACGAGGAAGCCGTTCAGCCCTATCTCGCCGGCTCGATCGACGGCATCGCCGCCATGCAGCGCGCCGTCGGGCCGCTCAAGACCTTCATGCTCCATCAGACGCGTGAGAGCGACATCGCCACCTTCGTGCGCATCGCCGGCGGCGAGGGTTACGCGACTCCCGAGGACGTGCCGCTTTCCGTGCTCGTGCCGGCTTTCGTGACGAGCGAGCTCAAGACGGCGTTCCTCATCGGATTCCTGATCTTCATTCCTTTCGTGATCATCGATCTCGTCGTCGCGAGCGTCCTCATGTCGATGGGCATGATGATGCTCTCGCCCGTCCTCGTCTCGCTGCCCTTCAAGCTCATGCTCTTCGTGCTGGTCGACGGCTGGTCGCTGGTCATGGGCACCCTGGCCGGGAGCTACTACGCACCATGACGCCCGAAATCGTGATGGCCATCGGCCAGCGCGCACTCGAGATCACCCTGCTGCTCGCGGCGCCGCTGCTGCTCGCGGCGCTCGCCACGGGCCTCATCGTCGGCGCCTTCCAGGCGGCGACGCAGATCAACGAGATGACGCTGTCCTTCATCCCCAAGCTCCTCGCGATGGCGCTCACCGTCGTCATCGCGGGTCCGTGGATGCTCAAGCTCATCGTCAGCTACACGCACGAGCTGATCGGGAGCATTCCGGATCTCATCCGCTGAAGAGGGGTGGACGGAGAACGCCGTGATCACGATCACCACGGGACAGTTCGAGACCTGGCTCGCGCAGATCTTCTGGCCGTTCGTGCGGATCGCCGCGTGCCTCATGGTCGCTCCCGGATTCGGAGCCGTGTTCGTCCCGGCACGCGTACGCATCGTGCTCGCGGGCGCCATCGCGCTCATCGTCGCGCCGCTCGTGCCGGCGGCGCAGGGTGTGACGCCCTTCTCCGCCGCAGGTCTCGTGATCACCGCGCAGCAGGTGCTCGTCGGCCTCGCGCTCGGCTTCGCGCTGCAGCTCATCTTCGACGCCGTCGCCCTGGGCGGCCAGGTGCTCGCGAACAGCATGGGCCTGTCGTTCGCCTTCAACGTCGATCCGATGCGCGGCGCCAGCACGGCGGCGGTCGGTCAGCTCTATGCCGTGCTGGTGATGCTCACCTTCATCGCTCTCGACGGGCATCTCGCGCTCATCGCAACGCTCGTCGACGGCTTCCGCACGCTCCCCATAGGCGTGACCGGCCTCGGAACGGCGGGACTGTGGACGCTCGTCGGCTGGGGCTCACAGCTCTTCGCCGGCGCGCTCGCCGTCGCGCTGCCGGGCGTCACGGCGCTCCTCATCGTCAACATCGCGTTCGGCGTCATGAGCCGTGCGGCTCCCACGCTGAACCTGTTCGCGGTGGGATTTCCCGTCGCGCTCGTCTTCGGCCTCGTGATCGTGCTGCTCAGTCTCCCGACGCTGCAGTCGAGCTTCGTCGAGCTGCTCGGGGCGACGTTCGAGTTCATGCGCGACCTCACCGGATCGCGGGGGTGACCCGATGAGCGAGACCGCGCAGGAACGCACCGAAAAACCGACACCGAAACGACGCGAGGAAGCCCGCAAGCGCGGCCAGCTTCCCCGCTCGCCGGAGCTCGGTGCGGCCGCCGTGACGCTGATCGCAGGCAGCGGCATGTATCTGCTCGGCGGTCATCTCGGCAGCCGCATGCACGGCATGATGACGTCGAGCCTGCAGCTCACGCGCGAGCAGGCTCTCGACGAGACGCGGCTCGTCGCAGCGTTCGCCGACAGCGCGCTGCAGGGGCTGATCGCCTGTGCCCCGGTGCTGGCCCTCACGCTCGTCGCCGCCGTGATCGCGCCGCTTGCGCTCGGCGGCTGGAATCTGAGCTTCAACGTGCTGGCGCTCGACTTCTCGCGCCTGAGCCCCATCGCAGGCTTCAAGCGCATGTTCTCGCTGCGGGGCGCGGTCGAGCTCGCGAAGGCCTTCGCCAAGTTCGCCGTCGTGGCGCTCTTCGCGGTGCTGTTCCTGTGGCACGCGTCCGACGAGCTGCTCTCCCTCGGCCGCGAGCCGGTGAACCGCGCGATCGCACACGCGCTCTCCCTCACCGGACAGGCACTCATCTCCTTCGCGGCGGCACTGGGACTCATCGCCGCGGTCGACGTGCCGTGGCAGCTCTGGCAGCACACCCGGAAGCTGCGCATGACGCGCCAGGAGATCCGCGAGGAGCTCAAGGAAACCGAAGGCTCGCCGGAGATCAAGGGCCGCATCCGCGCCGCGCAGCAGGAGCTCGCACGCCGCCGGATGATGCAGGAAGTCCCCAAGGCGGACGTCGTGATCGTGAACCCCACGCACTACGCCGTCGCCCTGCGCTACGACGAGAAGCGCATGCGCGCGCCGACCGTGGTCGCTAAGGGCGTCGACGAGGTCGCGGCGCGCATCCGCGCCATCGCCGAGGAGCACCGCGTGCCGATCCTCGAGGCGCCCCCGCTCGCGCGCGCCCTGCACCGAAGCGTGGATATCGGCGAGGAGATCCCCGCCACGCTGTACGTCGCCGTCGCGCAGGTGCTGACGTACGTCTATCAGCTCCGCGCCGCGCGGCGCACCGGCGCGCAGCCGCCCGAGCCGCCGCGCTTCGACGAGTCGATCGAATCCGTGAGGCACTGACGCATGGCCGTCGCGACCCCCACTTCCGCACTGCCCCCGCTGCGGGACCTGCTGCGCGTCGGAGTCGGCGTGCCGCTCGGCGTGCTCGCCGTGCTCGCGATGGTCGTGCTGCCGCTGCCGCCGCTCGCGCTCGACGTGCTGTTCACCTTCAACATCGCGCTCGCGCTCATCATCGTGATGGCGGTGTTCTACGTCGGCCGGCCGATCGAGTTCGGCCTGTTCCCGACGGTGCTGCTGCTCGCGACCCTGCTCCGGCTCGCGCTCAACGTCGCCTCGACGCGCGTCGTGCTGCTCAACGGGCACACCGGCCCGCACGCGGCCGGCAAGGTCATCGAGTCCTTCGGCGAGTTCGTTATCGGCGGCAACTTCGCCGTCGGCGTCGTCGTGTTCATCATCCTGACGATCATCAACTTCGTCGTCGTCACGAAGGGCGCGGGGCGCGTGTCCGAGGTGAGCGCGCGCTTCACTCTCGATGCGATGCCCGGCAAGCAGATGGCGATCGACGCCGACCTCAACGCCGGCCTCATCACGCAGGAGGAGGCCCGCCAGCGGCGCGCCGAGGTCCGTATGGAAGCGGACTTCTACGGCGCGATGGACGGTGCGAGCAAGTTCGTCCGCGGCGATGCCATCGCGGGGATTCTCATTCTCTTCGTCAACATCATCGGCGGCCTGGTGATCGGCACGACCGCACACGATCTTCCGATCTCCGAGGCCGCACGCACCTACACGCTGCTCACGATCGGTGACGGCCTGGTGACGCAGATCCCGGCGCTGCTGCTCTCGACCGCCGTCGCGATCATCGTCACGCGCGTGTCGGGCAAGCAGGACATGAGCGGCGAGCTGGGCCGCCAGCTCTTCGGTCAGCCGCGCGCCCTCGCCGTCGCCGCGGGCCTGCTCGGCGCCGTCGGTCTCGTGCCCGGAATGCCCAACCTCGCGTTTCTCGCGATGGCTTCGCTCTGCGGCGCGGGGGCGTATCTGCTCAAGACGCGACGCGCGCAGGCAGAGCCGGCGCCGGAGCCGCCGCCACCTCCTCCGCCACCGGAAGCGCGCGAGCTCACGTGGGACGACGTGCAGCCCGTGGATCTCCTCGGCCTCGAAGTGGGCTACCGGCTCGTGCCGCTCGTGGACCGGAATCAGAACGGCGATCTGCTGGCGCGCATCCGCGGCGTGCGGCGCAAGCTGTCGCAGGACCTCGGTTTCCTGGTGCCTGCGGTCCACATCCGCGACAACCTCGATCTCGCGCCGAACGCCTACCGCATCACGCTCGGCGGTGTGCCGGTCGGCGAGAGTGTCGTGTATCCCGACCGCGAATTCGCCATCAATCCGGGCCGCGTGTTCGGCGAGCTCAAGGGCATCGTGACGCGCGACCCGGCCTTCGGCATGGAAGCGGTGTGGATCGAGCCCTCGCTGCGCGACCACGCGCAGACGCTCGGTTACACGGTGGTCGACGCAAGCACCGTCGTCGCGACGCATCTCAGTCACATCGTGCAGACGCACGCGCACGAGCTCCTCGGTCACGAGGAAGTGCAGCATCTGCTCGACACGCTCGCGAAGAGCGCACCGAAGCTCGTCGAGGATCTGGTGCCGCGCGCGCTGCCGCTCTCGGTGGTCGTGCGCGTGCTGCAGGGACTGCTCGCCGATCGCGTGCCGATCCGCAACATGCGCGCCATCGTCGAGACGCTCGCGGAGCACGCGCCGCGTTCCCAGGATCCGGCGACCCTGATCGGACACGTGCGCGTCGCGCTCGGGCGGCAGATCGTGCAGGACATCGCGGGCATGAGCGCCGAGCTGCCGGTCATCACGCTCGATCCGGAGATCGAGCGACTGCTGCAGAACTCGCTCGCGGCGGGCGGCAGCAGCCCCGGTCTGGAGCCCGGGCTCGCGGAGCGGCTGCAGCAGCGGCTTGCGGAAGCGGCGCAGCGGCAGGAGCTCGCCGGCGAGCCTGCCGTGCTGCTCGTGCCGCCGCAGCTGCGGCATGCCCTCGCGCGCTTCGTGCGTCCGAGCATCCCCAACATGCACGTGCTCGCGTGGAACGAGATTCCCGATAACAGAAGAGTAAGGCTGGTGACCGCGGTGGGACGCCAGTGAGCGTCCGCGCGGGAACAGCGGAGTTCGAGAAATGAAGATCGTTCGACAGATCGCACCCGACATGCGCCAGGCGCTGCGCGCCGTGCGCGAGCAGCTCGGCGCGGACGCGGTGATCCTGTCCTCGCGCCGCACGAGCGGCGGCGTGGAGATCACGGCGGCCATTGACTTCGACGCCGAGCAGCTCGAGGCCACGGAGCCCGCGCGTCCGATCCCGGACGCCGACCGGTCCGGATTCGAGGCGCTGGCTGCGTCCGCAGGCGCCGCGCCTGCCGCGCAGACGGCTGCGGCGCCCGTGAGCGACGCTACGAGCGAGGAGCTGCGCGCGCTGCGCCGCATGCTCGAGACTCAGCTCGCTCACCTCGCGTGGAACGATCTGACGCGGCGTACGCCCGTGCACACGGAGCTCCTGCGCGAGCTGACCGAGATCGGCCTCTCCCAGGACCTTGCCGCGCGCACAGTCGCGCAGCTTCCTTCGACTGCCGATCTCGCGCAGGCGCGGCGCTTCGCGATCTCCGCATTCGCGCAGCAGGTCGTCGTGACGGGCGACCGCTGGCTCGAGAACGGCGGGCGCATCGCGCTCGTCGGACCCACCGGCGTCGGCAAGACCACGCTGATCGCGAAGCTCGCGGTGCGCTGGGTCCTGCGCCACGGCCCGCGCGACCTGACGCTCATCTCGGCAGACTCCGTGCGCATCGGCGCCGCCGAGCAGATGCGTGCGCTGGGACGGCTCCTCGGTGCACCGGTTTTCGCGATCGACGACATGCAGGAGCTGCCCGAAGCGCTCGCGCGTGTCGCGGGAAAGAGGCTCGTGCTCGTCGACACTCCGGGCTCGAGCCAGCGCGATGCGCAGCTCGCCGAGCGCCTCGCGGCGCTCGCCGCCGCCGGTCCGCAGCTCGAGACCGCGCTCGTCCTCGCCGCGAGCACCCAGGCCGGCGCGATCGAGGAAACCGTGCGCCGCTTCGCACCTGCCAACGTGACGAGCTGTCTCCTCACCAAGCTCGACGAGGCGGCGAGCCTCGGCGGCCTGCTCTCGGTCGCCGTGAAGGAAAGGCTGCCGCTCGCGTACGTGAGCGAGGGCCAGCGTGTGCCGGAGGACCTGAGACCTGCTCGCGCGCTCGAGCTCGTGTCTCACGCGTTCCAGCTCGCGCGCACGACCGGTGCGGCGGCCGACGAGGATCTGCTGGCACGGCGTTTCGGGGAGGTGGCGCATGCGCTCGCATGAGCTCACCGTGCTCGAAGGCAGCCGGATCGGCGACCTGCCCGGCCCTGTGCGCGTGATCGCCGTCACGGGCGGAAAGGGCGGCGTCGGCAAGACGACCATCTCGGTGAACCTCGCGGCGGCGCTCGCCGCGTCGGGTCAGCGCGTCGTGCTGCTCGACGGCGACCTGGGGCTCGCGAACGTCGACGTGTTCCTCGGCCTCTCGCCCCGCTACACCCTGGCGCACGTGCTGCGCGGCGAGCGCACGCTCGACGAGATCCTCGTCGAGGCGCCCTGCGGATTCCGCATCGTGCCCGCCGCATCGGGTGCGGCGGACCTCGCGACCATGGACGCTCGCGCGCACCTCGGGCTCGTTCAGGCGTTCAGCTCGCTCGCCACGCACCTCGACGTGCTCATCGTCGATACCGCCGCAGGGATCGCTCACAGTGTGCTCCAGTTCTCACAGGCCTCACAGCACGTGCTCGTCGTGCTGTGCGACGACCCTGCGTCGCTGACCGATGCTTACGCGCTCGTCAAGGTCCTGAGTCGCAATCACGGCGTTCAGCGCTTCCGCGTCGTGACCAACATGACGCGCGAGCCCGGCGCGGGCGAAGCGCTCTTCCGCCGCTTCGAGAAGGTGACGAACCGTTTTCTCGACGTGTCGCTCGATTTCGTCGGAGAGATTCCCCACGATGACTACATGCGACGCGCCGTGCAAGAGCAGCGTTGTGTCGTGGAGGCATATCCGGGGAGCCCCTCCGCGCGCGCATTCAAGAAACTGGCGAGTCGGGCCGATAAATGGCCCGTACCGGCGGGACCGAGGGGGAACCTCGAGTTCTTCGTCGAGCGCCTCGTGCGCCGGCCGCAGCCGAGGCTCGAGGTCGTGTCGTGATGCCCGTTCATGCCTACAAGGCGGCGCATCGCGGCCCGGCCGAGACCGAGGCGCTGGTGCTGCGCCACGCGGAGCTGGTGAAGCGAATCGCGTATCACCTCGCGGGGCGGCTGCCGCCGTCGGTGGAGGTGAACGACCTGATACAGGCCGGGATGCTGGGTCTGATCGAGGCTGCCGCGAACTACGTGGAGAACCGCGGAGCGAGCTTCGAGACGTACGCCGGCATCCGCATCCGCGGCGCGATGATCGATGCGCTGCGCTCGCTCGACTGGGCGCCGCGCTCGGTACACCGCAAGGCGCGCGAAGTGGCGGCCGCGGTGCGAGAGATCGAGAAGGAGACGGGTCGCGACGCGCGCGACGCCGAGATCGCGGCCCGCCTGGGGATCTCGCTGGAGGAGTACCACGAGATCGTGCAGGACGCCGCAAGCTGCCGCCTGGCGAGCCTCGAGGACGTGCTGGTCGAGAACGCGGCGGACAGTGCGGATCCGTTCCGCGACGCGGCCGAGGAGGAGTTCCGCGAGGCGCTCGCGCGCGCCATCGACGGGCTGCCGGAGCGGGAGAAGCTCGTGATGTCGCTCTACTACGGCGACGGACTGAATCTGAAGGAGATCGGTGCGGTGCTGAAGGTGACCGAGTCGCGCGTGTGTCAGCTTCACGGCCAGGCCCTGGTGCGCCTGCGCGCGCGCATGGCGGACTGGTGTGAAGGCACGGGCGACTGAGCACTGCGCGGAGGCGACGACAGTGAACAAAGATCTGAAGTTCCTGGTGGTCGACGACTTCTCGACCATGCGGCGCATCATCAAGAACCTGCTCCACGATCTGGGGTACAAGAACGTCGTCGAGGCCGACGACGGCAACACCGCGCTGCCCCTGCTCAAGGCGGGCGACATCGATTTCCTGATCACCGACTGGAACATGCCCGGCATGCCCGGACTCGAGCTGCTGAAGGCCGTACGCTCCGACCCGAAGCTCGCCAAGCTCCCCGTGCTGATGCTCACGGCGGAAGCCAAGCGCGATCAGATCATCGAGGCGGCGCAGGCGGGCGTGAACGGTTATGTCATCAAACCGTTCACGGCGGAAACGCTGAAGGAGAAGCTCGACAAGATCCTTGCGACCGCCGGGAAGTGAGCACCATGTCGAACCTCGCCATCATGAAGCCCGAGTACGCGGCGTACGTCGAGGCGCTGTCCGAGGCGCTCGCCCGCGACGACGAAGAGGCATTCTTCAGCGCGCTCGATCACCTCGTGCATCTGCGCACGCCCGATTTCGTCTCCGAAGTGCGCAAGCTCACGGGCGATCTGCAGACCGCGCTCGACCGCTTCCGCATCGAGTCGCGCCTCGTGGACATCGCCGAGAACGAGATTCCCGACGTACGCGACCGTCTCGAGAAGGTGCTGCAGATGACCGATGCCGCCGCACACCGCACGCTCGACCTGGTCGAGCAGTCCGGCCCGCTCGCCGAGCGCACCGCGAAGGAGGCGGCGGCGCTCGCCGACTGGTGGACGGAGTTCCGCCGGCGGCTCGCGGACGAGAGCGACACCGAGGCGCTCTCACGCATGGAAGAGTTCCTTTCGGCCGCGCGCAACGACTGCGAGCGCGTGCGGCGCAACCTCGCCGAGGTCCTCCTCACTCAGGGCTATCAGGACCTCACGGGACAGATCATCCGCGGCGTGATGAAGCTCGTTTCGGAGCTCGAGAGCACGCTGGCGGAGCTGACGCAGCTCTCCGGCGAGGATCTCGCGCCCAAGGCGGTGCGCGACGCGATCGCCGGACGCGATCCGTCGAAGAAGCCGGCCGTGGCCTCGGATCAGAAGGACGTCGATGAGCTGCTGTCTGGACTCGGAAGGTGAGCTCCGCTGGCACCGTGCGACCGTGAGACGGTGCGGTGAACGATCAAGGAGGCGCACTTGGACATCCTGAGCCTCGTCGGCCTGACGCTCGGCTTCCTCGCCGTGGTCGTCGGATCCGTGCTCAAGGGAGCCGGCGTCATGGCGCTGCTCTCCGCGGCCGCCTTCATGATCGTGGTCGTCGGCACGGTGGCTGCGATCTGCGTGCAGACACCGCTTTCCGTGATGCGCCACGCGCTGAAGATCCTGCCGTGGGTGTTCAAGCCGCCGCCTCTTCAGGGCGAGCAGCTCATCAGGAAGATCGTCGAGTGGAGCAACATCGCGCGCAAGCAGGGTCTGCTCGGCCTCGAGCCTCAGATCGAGCGCGAGCCCGATGACTTCGTGCGCAAGGCGCTGCAGCTCGTCGTCGACGGCAGTGAGCCGGAGACGATCCGCAGCGTCATGGAAGTGGAGCTCGGTGCGCGCGAGCACGCGGACACGACGGCCGCCAAGGTGTTCGAAGGCATGGGCGTCTATGCGCCGACGCTCGGCATCATCGGCGCGGTGCTCGGTCTGATGTCGGTCATGCAGAATCTCGCCGATCCGAGCAAGCTCGGCCAGGGCATCGCCGCCGCGTTCACCGCGACGGTGTACGGCATCGGCCTCGCGAACCTGTTCTTCCTGCCGGTCGCGGCGAAACTCAAGGTCAACATCGCCGCGCAGTCGCAGGTGCGCGAGCTCGTGATCGAGGGCATGATCTCCATCGCCCAGGGCGAGAACCCGCGCAGCATCGAAGCGAAGCTGCAGGGCTATCTGCACTGAGCGCGGCAGAGCGACACGCATGGCCCGCCGGCGCAGGAAGCACGAGGAGCACGTCAACCACGAGGCGTGGGCGATCCCCTACGGGGATCTGCTCACCCTCCTCCTCGCGTTCTTCGTCGTGATGTACGCGATCTCCTCGATCAACGAGGGCAAGTACCGCGTGCTGTCCGACTCGCTCTTCGCGGCGTTCCGCGGCGTGCCGCGCACGATGCAGCCGATCCAGGTCGGCGAGAAACAGGTGGGCTCGGGCGCCGACATCGAGACGACGCTCGTCGAGCAGGCGATGCTCGAAGGACAGCCACGCTCGCTGTTCACTCCCGTTCCCGTGCGGCAGGAGATTCCGCGCATCGTGCCGACGCGCTCGAGCGCGCTTCAGACCCGCGCGGCCGCGCTCGGACGCCTCGCCGACGAGATCGAGAGGGCGATGGCGGATCTCGTTGCCGAGAAGCTGATCGCCGTACGCCGCAACCAGCTCTGGATCGAGGTCGAGATCCGCACCGACATTCTCTTTCCGAGCGGCAGCGCGATCCTCACGCCGCACGCGGTCGACGTGATTCGCCGGCTCGCCGCGGTGCTCAGGCCGTTTCCCAATCCCATCCGCGTGGAAGGCCACACGGACAACGTTCCGATCAATACGCCGATCTTCCCGTCGAACTGGGAGCTCTCGGCCGGCCGCGCCGCCAACGTCGTGCACGTGTTCGCCCGCGAAGGCATCGAGCCGGCGCGGCTCGCGGTGATCGGGCTCGGCGAGTATCACCCGATCGCGACCAACGACACGCCCGAAGGCCGCAACGCCAATCGCCGTGTCGTGATCGTGATCCTCTCCACGGAAGGCGGCAGAGCGGGCGACTCGCCGACGCTCGCCGAGCCGCAATCGAGCGCCGAGGACGCGCCACAGCCGCCCGTCGCGGGCGTCGAAAGTGCAGCGCCTGTCGCTGGCACGCTTTCTGCACCTTGAGCCGTGAGTGCTGCGCCGACGGATTTCCGTCGTGCAGCCGATGTGAAACACATCACGGAGCTCGAGAAGCATGACTCTGCCGTCTGTCGACCTGCTGCTCATCGCCGGCCGCGCGGTGTTCCTGCTGTTCTCCTTCGTCCTCGCCGCGGTCGCGTTCACGCGCTGGCGACGGCAGGCCGTGAACGATGCCCGGCACTTCGACGAACGGCTCGACCGGATCTTCGAGCGGCTGACGGACGTCGAGCAGCGCATCGCGGCGCTCGGCACGGGCGTGCACGAGCTCAGCGGCAGACTGACCGAGGAGCTGCGCTCCGCGACCCCTCTTACGCCTGCGCCGCAGAGCTATGAGATCGCCATACGCCTCGCCCGCAGCGGCGCCTCGCGCGAGGAGCTGATGATGAACTGCGGGCTCACCCGCCAGGAAGCGGATCTCGTCCGGCGCCTGCACGGGCCGCAGCGGCGCGAGTCGGTCGTCGCCGCCTGACCCCTCCCGACGGAGACGCACGTCACTGTTTCCGCGGTTCGACGTCAACCGCGCTGCTGCAGTGCCGATAAACAGAACAGAGAGATGAGTCGATCACGCCGAGCACCCGTTGCGACGAAGAAGCGCCGCACGAGCGCGAGCCGCGCGCAGACGTTCGTGCTGGGCGCGGAGTGCACGCTGGCCGATGCCCGCAAGCTGTACACGCGGCTGAAGAAGCTCGTCACGTCCCGCGCGCCCGTGCGGATCGACGCCGGCAAGGTCCGCCGCATCGATACGGCGAACGTCCAGATCCTCACTGCATTCGTGCGCGACCGCCGTGCCGCCGGCCGACCGGTGGAGTGGCTCGCCGCGGCGGCGCCCGTCACCGACGCCGCGCGGCTGCTCGGCCTCGAGGCGATGCTCGAGCTGCCCACCGCTCAGGAAGCCCGGAGCTAGGCATGGCGCTCGATCTCACACAGTTCCACGCCGCCTTCTTCGACGAGAGCTTCGAGGCGCTCGACTCGATGGAGGCCGCGCTGCTGCAGCTCGATATCGGCGCGCCCGATCCTGAGCTCATCAACACGATCTTCCGGGTGGCCCACTCGATCAAGGGCGGCAGTGCGACGTTCGGCTTCACGGAGATCGCCTCCTTCACGCACAGTCTCGAGACGCTGCTCGACGAGCTGCGCGGCGGCCGCATGCAGGTGACGCAGCCGATATCCGACCTGCTGCTCAAGTCCGTCGACGTCATGCGCGCGATGCTGCGCGCGGTGCAGGCCAAGCAGCCCATCGACATGCAGCGCGTCGCGGACGTGCAGTTCGACATCGAGCTCGCCATCGCCCAGAAGGGAGCGCCTGAAGTCGCAGCTCCCGCGGCGCCTGCCGCGCCCCCGCAGGCGGAATCCGCCGCGGGCGCGGCCGCTCCGGCGTCACGCGGTCCGCGGCAGTGGCAGATCCGGTTCAGGCCGTTCCGTGAGCTCTTCGCGCGCGGCAACGATCCACTGCGCATGCTGAGCGAACTCGAGACGCTCGGCCGCATGAGCGTGCGCGTCGACGCGTCCGCACTCCCCTCCTTCGCCGCGCTCGATCCCGAGGGCTGCTATCTCGCCTGGGACATAGAGCTCGAAGGCGACATCGAGGAGCAGGCGATCCACGACGTGTTCGACTGGGCGGAAGGCGACTGCGAGCTCGAGATCCGCTGCGTCCCGTCCCGGGAAACTCCGGCAGCGGAGTCGACCGTCGAGCAGCCGGCCGGGCAGCACGAGGACGGTGCTGAGACTGCGGAATCTTCAGAGGTTACTAACGGTGCCGCGGCATCCGAGGGTTCTCCGGTCTCCGAGCATGCGGTCGATGCGCTCTTGAGCGCGTCCGACCAGGACAAGGCCTCCGCGGCTCCGGCCGAGCGCGCACCGCCTGCCGCGGCGGCAGCGGAGCATGCGGAGCACGCTCCGAAAGCCGATACGCCGACGATCAGCGCGGTCGGCGACAGCGGCTCGATCCGCGTCGCCGTCGAGAAGATCGACGAGCTCATGAACACCGTGGGCGAGCTCGTGATCACGCAGGCCATGCTGAGTCAGCTCGGGCGCAGCCTCGAGGGACCGATGGCCGAGCGGTTCCGCGCGGGACTCGCCCAGCTCGAACGGAACATGCGCGAGCTGCAGGACAGCGTCATGCGCGTGCGCATGCTTCCGATCAGCTTCGTCTTCAGCCGCTTTCCGCGCATGGTGCGCGATCTCGCGCAGAAGCTCGGCAAGCAGGTGGAGCTGCGTGTCACGGGCGAGCACACCGAGCTCGACAAGACGGTGCTCGAGAAGATCGGCGATCCTCTCGTGCACCTGGTCCGCAACAGCATCGATCACGGGCTCGAGAAGCCCGAGGTCCGCGTCGCGGCCGGCAAGCCTCCCGTCGGCACAGTGCACCTCGATGCCTGTCATCGCGGCGGCTGCATCGCGGTCGAGGTGCGCGACGACGGCGCGGGTCTCGACAAGGAGCGCATTCTCGCGAAGGCACGCTCGCGCGGCCTGGTCGGCCCCAACGACGTGCTCACCGACGAGCAGATCTACGAGCTCATCTTCCTGCCCGGTTTCTCCACCGCGGAGCAGGCGACGGACGTCTCGGGGCGCGGCGTGGGCATGGACGTCGTACGCCGCAACGTGAAGGAGCTCGGCGGGACGATCGACGTGCGCTCGGAGCCCGGCAAGGGCGCGTGCTTCACGATCACCCTGCCCCTCACGCTCGCGATCGTCGACGGACAGACCGTCTCCGTCGGCAGCGAAACCTACATCGTGCCGCTCGTGAGCATCATCGAGTCGCTGCAGGTGAAGCCGGGCAGCGTCAACAGCGTCGCCGGCTGCGGCGAGGTGTTCTCGTTCCGCGGCGAATACGTACCCATCATCCGGCTGTACGAGCTGTTCGGCGTCGAGCCGCGCGCCCGCGAGCTGCACGAAGGCCTGATCGTGATCGTCGAAGGCGAGGGCCGCCGGGTGGGTCTCTTCGTCGACGATCTGCTCGGTCAGCAGCAGGTGGTGATCAAGTCGCTCGACGCGAACTTCGGCCGTGTCGAAGGCATCTCCGGCGCGACGATCCTGGGCGACGGCTCCGTCGCGCTGATCCTGGACCTGCCGGGCATCATCCGCCGGGCCGCGACGAGGGCTGCCGCATGAGCGCCCGGCTTAAGAACGAGCGCCGGGCGGCCGATATATCTCGCTGCACCGCAGTCCGCGGTGCCGTTGCAGAGCTTCGGGTCCGCAATGTGACGCGCATCATGCGGAGATCAGACATATGACAGCCATCGCCACGCAGACCCCTGCAGCCGACGCGCAGCACGATCCGAAGGCCCGCCAGGCCACGGAGCAGTTCCTCACGTTCAGGCTCGCAGGCGAGGAGTACGGCGTCACGATTCTGCGCGTGCAGGGCATCCAGGGCTGGGATCGCGTCACGCCGATACCGAACACGCCCGACTACATCCTGGGCGTCATCAATCTGCGCGGCGCGATCGTGCCCATCGTCGATCTGCGCAAACGCTTCGGGCTCGCCGCGGGCGAGTTCGGCCCGACGACGGTGGTGATCGTCGTCAAGGTTCAGGCACAGCGCCACGACCGGACGATCGGCCTCGTCGTGGACGCGGTCTCCGACGTCTGCAACGTCGGCGCCGAGGATCTCAAGCCGGCACCGAACTTCGGCGACGGCATTCGTACGGATTTCATTCAGGGGCTGGCCACCGTCGAGGGCCGGATGGTCATCCTGCTCGACATCGACCGGCTGATCAGCGAGGGCGTGCTCGGCTCGATGCCAGGTGCGGCGAGCTGACGAGGCACGGTCCGGAGGCGGCGCCGGCCGCCGGTGAATCGGGAGTTCAAGCATGAAGTTTCTGGGGCGACTGAAACTGTGGCAGAAGCTGGCCGTTCTGGTGGCCGCGATGGCGGTACCTACCGCCCTGCTCGGATACTTCTTCATATCGTCGACCGGCCAGGCCGTGCATCAGGCGCGCAGCCAGCTCGACGGCGCCCGTTATCTCCAGCCGCTCGGTGCCGTGCTCGCCGAGGTGGTCAATCACCGCGGAATCGCGAATGCGGTGCTGAACGGTGAGACCGCCCGCCGCGACGCCCTCCTCGATTCGCAGTCCAAGATCGACCGGCACATCGCCGCCGTGGATGCCATCGACGCCGAGCTCGGTGCGCGGTTCGAGGCGACCGGGCCGTGGCAGGCGATCAAGGCGGAATGGGCGTCGCTGCGCGTCGACGTCGCGCGGCTCTCGCCGGAGGAAAGCATTTCCCGCCATGCCCGGCTGATCGAGAGGATCTCCGGTCTGGTGTCCATCGTCGCGATGAACTCGCAGCTCGCGCTCGACGACTACGCCGCGACGTCCTCGCTCATCGAGATCGCGACGAATCACGTGCCGCAGGCCCTCATCGCCACGGGCAACATGCGCCGTCATGCCGTGAGCGCCGCCGTCAAGGGCTACCTCGGCGCCGATGACCGCATCGCGATCGACATTCACGGCTCCGCTGCGCTCGAGCGGCTCGGCCAGATCGAGACCAATCTGCGCTGGGCTTCGGACGACGTGCGCGCGACGCTGCGCGCGACACTCGACTCCGCGGAGCGGGAGTTCGCGGGATTCAAGCAGACGGTCGACACGCGGATTCTAAACGCCGAGCAGCTTCAGGTGACGAGCGCCGACATCTTCGACTCCGGCGCGAAGGCGATGAACGCGATGTTCACGCTGTCCAGCCAGGCGTACGCGGCGATGGTCGACGCCGTCGAGAAGCGTCTGTCGGCCGAAGTCACCTCGCGCAACGTCACGGGTGCGGTGATCGCGGCGGCGATGGCCGCGGCCACGCTGCTCTGGTGGCTGATCACGCACGCCATGACGCGTCCGATGGAGCACGCCATCCGCGTGTTCGGCGCCATCTCCTCGGGCAACTACGACAACCGCATCGAGCATTCCGGCGACGACGAAGCCGGCCAGGTTCTGCGGGCGCTCGAGGAGATGCAGACGAAGCTGCGCACGCAGATCGAAACGGAGCGCGCGCAGGCCGCGGAGAACGCGCGCATCCGCCAGGCGCTCGACAAGGTGTCGACCAGCGTGATGCTCGCCGACGCCTCGCACCGGATCATCTATCTCAACGAGACCGCGGAAGCGACGTTCACCCGCAACCAGGCCGAGATCCGCAAGGCTCTGCCCGGCTTCGACGCGTCGCGCCTGCGCGGCTCCTCGCTCGACGTGCTGAGCACCGACCCCACGCAGTTCCGCCGCCTGCTCGACACCCTGAGCGGCACCGAGATCCAGGAGCGCGTGCTGGGCGGCTGCACGTTCCGCATCGTCATGAATCCGGTGATCGGCGGCAACGGCGAGCGCATCGGCACGGTCGTCGAGTGGACCGACCGTACGCAGGAAGTCGCCGTCGAACAGGAGATGCAGGGCATGCTCACGGCCGTCCTCGGTGGTGATCTGCAGCGTCGCATCCGCCTCGAGGGCAAGGTCGGCTTCTTCGAGGCCATGAGCCGCGGCGTCAATCACCTCGCGGACAACATGGCGGAGATCGTCCGCAAGGTGAAGCTGGCCGCGCGCGAGGTGTACCGCGGCGCCGAGGAGATCTCGACCGGCAACGCCAACCTCTCGCAGCGCACCGAGGAGCAGTCCTCGTCGCTCGAGGAGACCGCCAGCTCCATGGAGGAGATGACCTCCACGGTCAAGCAGAACGCGGACAACGCCGGTCAGGCGAACCAGCTCGCGATGGCCGCGCGCGAACAGGCCGAGAAAGGCGGCGCCGTGGTGTCCAAGGCAGTCAAGGCCATGGCGGACATCCACGAGGCGTCGAAGAAGATCGCCGACATCATCGGCGTCATCGACGAGATCGCGTTCCAGACGAACCTCCTCGCGCTCAACGCGGCGGTCGAGGCCGCCCGCGCGGGCGAGCAGGGTCGCGGGTTCGCCGTGGTCGCGAGCGAGGTGCGCAGCCTCGCCAGCCGTTCGGCTGCCGCGGCCAAGGAGATCAAGGAGCTCATTCAGGACAGCGTGCGCAAGGTCGACGACGGCTCGCTGCTCGTCACGCAGTCCGGGCAGACGCTCGAGCAGATCGTCGCGTCGGTCAAGAAAGTCTCCGACATCGTCGCCGAGATCGCTGCCGCATCGCGCGAGCAGTCGAGCGGCATCGAGCAGGTCAACCGCGCCGTCATGCAGATGGACGAGCTCACGCAGCAGAACGCCGCGCTCGTCGAGCAGGCGGCCGCGGCTTCTCAGGCCATGGCCGCGCAGGCGCGTGAGCTGCACGAAATGATGGCCCGCTATCGCGTGGGCGACGAGGACGAAGCTTCGAGCTCGCTCGAGGCACGGCGCGAGCCCGCGTCCTCCTCCGCGCCGCGCGTCGAGCGTCGCGGTCCGAACCGGCCCTGGGCGAATCGCGAGCGAGCGCAGCGCGCGCCCGCGGCGGTGACTCCGATGCCGCGCGTGGCGGTGGCCGGCGGCGACGCCGAATCAACGGACTGGGAGGAGTTCTGACGGCTCCGCGTCTTCTGAGCGCGCGTGAGCGGGAGTAGGAGGATGGCTCGAATACTGGCAGTCGACGATTCGGCGGCGATGCGCCAGATGGTGGGCATCACGCTGAGCGGCGCGGGACACGAGGTCGAACAGGCCGCCGACGGGTGCGAGGCGCTGGCTCTTGCGGAACGCAAGAAGTTCGATCTGGTGATCACCGACGTGAACATGCCGAACATGGACGGCATCACGCTCGTGCGCGAGCTGCGTGCGCGGCCCGCGTACCGCTACGTGCCCCTGCTCGTGCTCACGACGGAATCCACCGCGCAGCGCAAGGCCGAGGGCAAGGCGGCGGGCGCGACGGGCTGGATCGTCAAGCCCTTCAATCCCGAGCGCCTGATCGCGGTCGTCGCGCGCGTGATCGGCTGAAGCCCGGCAACGGACGAGAGAGTTTTCGAGGTTTTCGCTTCAATCGAGGTTCGACAGTGATGATGAAGAAAGCAGAACTCTGTGCAGCCCTGGCCGCAGGACTCCTCCTGAGCCACGTCGCTCGTGCGGAGTGCGTGTTGCCGCCGGCACCGAGCAAGATTCCTGACGGGGCCACCGCGACCGAGCAGGAGATGATCGCCGCGATGCAGACCCTCAAGCGCTACGACGGCGACGTGAACGTGTATCTCAAGTGCCTGGAGTTCGAGGCGAAGCAGAACCGTCTGTCGAAGGCGGAGCAGGACCGCAGGCACAACGAGGCGGTCGCGAAGCTGGAGAAGATCGCCGCGCAGTTCAACGAGCAGGTCCGCATCTTCAAGTCGAAGTCCGGCTGATGCCGGAGGACCCCGGGGCGCGGGACGAGGTTGCCATGCAGGAGCGCACCGCGACGACGCCGGCGGCCTGCGTGTGCGGTCATCGTCCGCGCGTCGCCGAGCTGCTCGAGGCGGCCGTCCAGGATTCCCTGGCACCGGTCGCCGCGCTCGCCGGGGCGTTCGCGCGCATGCAGCAGGCGATCGCCGCCTGCGGAGAGGAGCTCGCCCCTTCGGTGGCAGCGCACGTCGATCAGCTCGAGCGCGACATCGCGCTGTGCATCGAGAGCCTGCAGTTCCACGACCGCCTGGTGCAGCAGCTCGCGCTCGTGCAGCGGCATCTCGACGGCGATGCGCCGCCCCCGGGAACCGGATTCGATCATGCCGACGAGGCCGGCCAGCGCGGGAGCATAGAGCTATTCTGACGGCAGACATGGCAGTTGCGACTCCAGGGGAGTTCACTCAGCGGCTGCGGGAATTCAGCTTCAGCGACGAGGACTTCGAGGCGCTGCGCCGCCTCGTCAAGGAGCTGATCGGAATCAATCTCTCCGATCAGAAGCGCGAGCTCGTGTACGGAAGGCTCGCGCGCCGGCTGCGCGCGCTCAACCTGAGGTCCTTCCGCGAGTACCGCAAGCTCCTGGCGGAACCGAACAGCCAGGAGCTGGTCGAGTTCTGCAACGCGATCACGACCAATTTCACCTCCTTCTTCCGCGAGCCGCATCACTTCGAATACCTGCACGACGCGGTCCTGCGCCCGCTCGCCGACATGCCGCCGGGAGCGAGGAGGCTGCGGATCTGGTCCGCGGGCTGCTCGAGCGGCGAGGAGCCCTACTCCATCGCGATGACCGTGCTCGAGGCGCTGGGCGACGTTCCGGCATGGGACATCCGCATTCTCGCGACGGACGTGGATTCGGCCGTCCTCGAGCGCGCGCGGCGCGGTGTCTACGGCGCGGACCGCGTGCGCAACCTCGACCCGCGGCGTCTCGAGCGATTCTTCACCGAGCAGCGCGGCGGGTCCGAGCCGACGTACACGATCCGGCCGGAAGTGGCGCGCCTCGTGGTGTTCCGGCATCTGAATCTCATGCATCCGCTGCCGATGCGCGGACCGCTCGACGTCATCTTCTGCCGGAACGTGATCATCTACTTCGACAGGGACACCCAGCGCGACCTCTTCGCGCGCATCGCGCCCCTGCAGCGTCCCGGGCACCTCCTCTTCCTCGGACATTCGGAGAGCCTGTTCAAGGTGTCGGACGACTACGAGCCGATCGGCCGCACGATGTACCGGCGCATCTGACATGGCCCAGATCCTGAGCAGACTCGCCCCGACGCAACCCCCGCAGCCGCTGCCCGGCTTCGAGGGTCTGCAGCGTTTCTGGGAGCCGGAGAACGGCCGCTGGACGGTGAAGATCCTCCCGGGCGAGTACTACGTGACGCGCAGCGACGAGGCGATCACCACGGTGCTCGGCTCCTGTATCTCGGCCTGCATCCGCGATCCCGTGAGCCGCGTCGGCGGGATGAATCACTTCATGCTGCCGGAGGAGAGTCCGGGGCACGGAGACTCCTGGCTCTCGACACGTTACGGCGTGAACGCAATGGAAAGTCTGATCAACGATCTGCTCAAGCTCGGTGCCGTGCGCAAGCGGCTCGAGATCAAGCTCTTCGGCGGCGGGCGCATCCTGAGCTCGCTCACTGACGTCGGCGCGCGCAACATCGAGTTCGTGCAGAACTTCCTGCGCATCGAAGGCTTCACGGCCGCCGCGCAGGACCTCGGCTCGACGAGCCCGCGCAAGGTCGTGTACTTCCCGGCCACCGGACGGGTCCGCGTCCGCAAGCTCCGCCCGATCGAGAACCGTGCCATCGGCGACCGCGAGCGGCACTACCTCGAGAGCCTGCGCAGCAGGCCGCAGGACGGCGAGATCGAGCTGTTCGACTGAGAAGCGGAGCGAGCGATGGCGGACACTGGACACACGCCCCGAACAGCGAGCCCGCGGCGCCGCATCCGCGTGCTCATCGTCGACGACTCCGCGCTCGTCCGCAGTCTCCTGACGGACATTCTCTCCGCGGATCCCGAGATCGAGGTCGTGGGCGTCGCGCGCGACGCGCACGTCGCGCGTGAGAAGATCAAGCAGCTCAATCCGGACGTGCTCACGCTGGACGTCGAGATGCCGAAGATGGACGGCATCACGTTCCTGCGCAATCTCATGCGGCTGCGGCCGATGCCGGTCGTCATGGTCTCGTCGCTCACCGAGAAGGGAGCCGATGTGACCCTCGACGCGCTCGCGATCGGTGCCGTCGACTACCTGCCGAAGCCGCGCATCGACATCGCCGCCACGTTGAGCGACTACGGCGATGAGCTCATCGAGAAGGTCAAGACCGCCGCGCGCGCGAGCGTGCGGGCGCTCGACGCCCGGCGCTTCCCTGCCGTCCCGCCGCGCAACAGCGCCACGGCCGTGCTGCCGCGACTGCCTGCATCCCGCCCGATCCGCACGACGGAGCGCATCATCGCCATCGGCGCCTCCACCGGAGGCACCGAGGCGATCCGCGAAGTGCTGATGGGTCTGCCTCCCGACGCCCCCGGCATCCTCATCGCGCAGCACATTCCGCGCGCCTTCAGTGGAGCCTTCGCGCGGCGCATGAACGACTGCTGCGCGCTCACCGTCTGCGAGGCCGAGGACGGTCAGCAGGTGCTCGCGGGACACGTCTACATCGCGCCCGGCGACCGGCATCTGCTCCTGGTGCGGGACGGCGCGCGCTACGTGTGCCGGCTCGATGACGGCAAGCCCGTCAATCGCCACAAGCCGTCCGTCGACGTGCTGTTCCGCTCCGTGGCACAGAACGCGGGCCACAACGCGATCGGCGTCCTCCTGACCGGCATGGGCAAGGACGGGGCCCAGGGCCTCAAGGAAATGCGCGAGGCCGGCTGCCCGACGATCGCTCAGGACGAGGCGACGAGCGTCGTCTGGGGCATGCCCGGCGAGGCGGTCGCACTCGGCGCGGCGTGTTACGTCCTGCCCATCGGCGAAGTGGCGGAGCAGATCTGCACTCTCGCCAGTGAGATGGACATCACGCGAAACGTGCGCCGGGGGTGAGAGTATCTGCTCTCCGCCTCAACCCGGGCGGAGCTGCGGCCGATATCTGATTGCGAATCGTGCCGACTCGCCGCCTTTGCGGCCGCGGCGTGAGCGAGTCGGCCCCGGGGATCCAGAGCATGAACGCCACGCCAGCAGAGACAGCCAACTACACCAGCGATCCGGAGGCCTTCGCCTTTGTGCAGGCGCTGGCTGCCGAACTCTCGAGCGGCAAAGTGGATCTGCCCAGCTTCCCCGACATCGCACTGCGGGTGAGGCAGGTGCTCGCCGACGAGAACGTCACGCCCGAGAAGGTGGTGCGTGTCGTCGGCTCGGAGCCCGCGCTCGCCGCACGTGTGCTGCAGATCGCGAACTCCGTCGCGCTCAATCCGAGCGGCAAGGCCATCACCGAGCTGCGCACGGCGATCACCCGCATGGGATTCAACATGGTGCGCAGCGCCGCCATTGCCTTCGCGATGGCCCAGCTCAAGAAGGTCGACTCGCTCAAGGGTCTCGAGCAGCCCCTCGAGGCGCTGTGGAACCGCAGCGCGCTGGTCGCGGCGATGTCCTTCGTGATCGCGCGCCGGCTCACGCGGGTCAACCCCGATACCGCGATGCTCGCCGGGCTCCTGCACGGCATCGGTCGCCTCTACATTCTCACACGCGCGAGCCGCCACCCTGCCCTGTTCGCCGATCAGGCCACCTATCATGCGATCGAGCGCGACTGGCACGCGAGCATCGCCAAGGCGGTGCTCGAGAACTGGGAGATGGCCGACGAGATCGTGCAGGCCGTGAGTGAATACGAGGACCTCGAGCGCGAGCACCCCGGCCCGGCCGATCTCACGGACGTGCTCACGGTGGGCTACCTGCTGGCCTCTTATCACGAGCACCCCGAAACGCTCGAGCTCAACATGCAGGGTGTCGCTGCGTGCTCGCGCATGGAGCTCGATGCCGCGGCGTACGCCAGGCTCATCGAGGAGTCGGCCAGCGAAGTCGCGGCGCTGAGGCAGGCGCTCGACGGCTGACCCGGGCGACCGCGGACGTGTAACCATGAGCGCGCCCCAGCAGCTCGAAACGACCGACGCGACCGAGGATCGCGCGTTCGCTTTCGTGCGCGCGCTCGCCGAGGAGCTGTCGAAGGGAAAGGTCGAGCTGCCGGGGTTCCCCGATGTCGCGATCCGCGTCCAGCGCGTGCTCGCCGACGAGAACGTGACTCCCGATCGCATCGTGCGGGTCATCGGCTCCGAGCCGGTGCTCGCCGGACGCCTGCTGCAGATGGCGAACTCCGTCGCTCTCAATGTCACCGGCAAACCGGTGACCGACCTGCGCACGGCGGTGACGCGTGTCGGGATCAACATCGTGCGCAGCGCGACGATCGCGTTCGCGATCCAGCAGCTCCGGCGCGCCCCTGCCCTGCGGGGACTGGAGAAACCCCTCGACGTGCTGTGGCAGCGCAGTGTCCAGGTGGCGAGCCTCTGCCACGTCATCGCGAAACGCCTGACGCACCTGAGCCCCGATACCGCGATGCTCGCGGGGCTCCTGCACGGCATCGGCCGGCTCTACATACTCACGCGCGCGGGCAAGCACCGCGCGCTCTTCTCGGACGTCGCCACGTATCAGGCAATCGAGCGCGAGTGGCATCTCACCATCGCCGTCGCTCTGCTCGAGAACTGGGAGATCGCGGACGAGATCGTGCAGGCCGTGCGCGACTCGGCCGACATGGAGCGCGAGGTGCGCGGATCGCCCTGCCTCGGCGACGTCCTGATGGCGAGCATGATCATCGCGCAGTATCAGAACAACCCGGCGGAGCTCGAGGCGAATCTGCAGAAGGCGAAGGCCGTGCAGCGCCTGCAGCTCACGCCCGCGGTCTGCGAGCAGATCCTGCGCGAAGCGGCCGAAGAGATCGCAGCGCTGCGCGCCGCGCTCGGCTGACCGCCCGCTAATCGACGACGCAGCGGTTCCGTCCCTCGGCCTTCGCGCGGTAGAGCGCGCGGTCGGCACGGTCGAAGGCGTCGTCCGCCGTGTCGCCTTCCCTGAAGGACGTGATGCCGCACGATGCGGTCACGGTGACCGGCGTGCCGCGGAAGTGAAAGCCGATGTTCTCGATGCCGCGCCGGATGTTGTCGGCGATCGTGAGTGCCTCGGCGGGACCCGTGCCGACGAGGATCATCACGAACTCCTCGCCGCCGTAACGCGCCACGAAATCCGTGCCGCGCACCTGGCGCGCCAGGTGCTGACCCACGACCCGCAGCACCTTGTCGCCTGCGCGGTGGCCGTACGCGTCGTTGATCGTCTTGAAGCGGTCGATGTCCCACGCGAGGATGCTGACCGGCTTGCGGTCACGCAGCCACCGCTCGTACTCCTGCTCGATGCGCTCGTCGTAGGCGGCACGGTTCGCGATGCCGGTGAGCGCATCGACCAGCGACATGCGCTGCTCTTCCTCGAGGCTCTCCTGCAGTGCGCGGCTCTCGCGCTCGAGCTGCGCGATGCGGAGCCTCATGCGGCTCGTATGCTCGTGGTAGCGCTGCATCCGCGCCTGTTCGCGGGAGCGGAACTCCTTGAGGTGAGCGTCGATCGCCTCGAGCCGCATGCTCACCTGCTCACGCAGCTCGGCGAGGCTGTCCGCATCGCGGATGTGCACGGTGATCTGGCCGACCTCGCCCATCACCAGCCGGTTGAGCCTCTGGGTTTCATCCAGGGCCTGCTGCTGCTCGGCGTCCTGCCCGGCGAGGAAGCTCGTGATCTCGTCGAGCCGCGAATTGAGCTGGCGCAGGAGCCTCTCCATTGCGGCGCGCTCGCGCTTCATCTGCGCGCACTGCTCGTCGATCAGCACCGCGAGGCGCTCGAGCGTCCCCGCGAGCTGCACCTCGTCCGCGACACGCTCGATCTCTGCGCGCAGCTCGGCCGTTCTCGGCGCAAATCCCGGAACGAGCTCCAGATGGCTGAGGACGGAGCCGACTGCGGCGGTGAGGCGCGTGATTCCTTCAGTGCCTGCGCGAGAGGAATCCGCCGCCGGAGGGGACTCCTGCGGCGCGAGGTCGTTCGCGCGGTCGAGTGCGGCGATCGCCTCCGAGAGCTCGGGAAGCAGCGATTCGAGCGTCTCCGCGCCTGCTTCCTGGCGCACCGCCGCCGCAACCCGGTCGAGTTGCACGTCGAGCGCCGGATCGCGATGCAGGGCTGCGAGACAGAGGCGCCCGATCAGCCGCCGGAGCACGACCTCGAGGCGTCGCCAGCGGGCCTCTTCGGCCTCGAGCTGTGTGATCGCCTCGCGATAGCGCTGGCGCCACACATTTTCTTCTGCCTGCACGGACCTTCCCCCTGTCGCCGTGTCAGCGTGCGCCAGCAGCGTGTGAGATCGTTGGAACGTGAAACCTGTGCGGCGCGCTAAGATGCCAAGGGATCAGGGATATGTAAAGTAGAACGGATCTCTGCTCTTCTGGAATGACGGCGTCACAGGTTTGCCGATGGCGGTCCGGGCGGCGGCGCGAAGCGCGCGCCGTCTTTACGCCTCCGTCGTGAGCATGCGGCCGACACGCGGCACGACGCGCCCTCCGGAGGGACCATAGACCTGAGGTGACGCGTCCCCGCGCCCCGTGATGACTCCGAGCAGACTCTCGACGCGCCTCATGCGCGCGGCGACGAGCGCTCCGTTGCGGTCGTTGAGATCGCGGCAGCGTGTCGCGCTCGCCGCGCATTCGGCCCACCGCGCCTGCAGAGAACCCTGCGGGTCACACCAGGCCATCAGCTTTTCGAGACCTTCGCGCTCGGCCGGATAGCCGAGCATCCTGCACAGAGAGCGCCGCTCTTCCTCGACGCGCAGGAGCCTGCCGACGCACGCCTGACGCTCCGCCGCGGAGCGCTCGAGCGCGTCCACGTCGTTCGCCGTCAGGATCTCGTGCTCGCGCGTGAGAATGCGCTCGAGCTCGGCGAGCGCCGAGGCTTCCTCGGAAAGAAGCGTCTCGAGGTGCTCTCGGCACAGGCCCGCGTCCACTCGGCCTACTCCCCGTGACCCAGCTTCGCGAGCGCGCGCTCGAGCTCGATCAGCCTGTCCGCGATGCGGTCCGGCTGAATCTGGTAGCGTCCCTGCTCAAGCGCGCTGCGGACCTCGGCGACGCGCGCCTCGTCTACAGCGGGCATGTCGCGGAGCGCCTGCTCCAGAGCGGCCATCTGGCTCGCCGTGCCCGTGATGCGCACGCCGTCCGTGCCTTCCGCGGGATTGCGCTCCTCCCGGCCGTTCACTTCGCGGACGCGCTGCACGGGTTGACCCGCGCCGATCGGCGCCGGCCGGCCATCCACGCCATTGATCTTGATGGACATACAGGACTCTCCCCGAGTCGGCGTACACTGTATCGGCGCCGTGCGCAGAACTTTAGGGTGTGACTCGGATCACGCCCGGGCTCTCGACCACGCCTTCGACGACCACGTTCGAGCGCTCATTCTGCACCTTGAGGCGCTCGCCTGCGCGGCCGTCCGCAAGGGCCCGGCCGCTCGCGCGCACCTGGATGCCGTTGCTCGCCGCGAGCAACGTCACCTGCTGCCCTCGCCGCACCACAATATCCGCCTCCAGCGCATCGGGCGTCAGCACCGCGCCCGCAGGCAGCGGCCTGCGCAGCGTCCGGCCCGCGAGCTGCCGCGGATCGGCGACGTAGCCGCCGCCGAATCCCGGGACGCGGCGTGTCTGGACCATCACATCGGCCTCGGTGAGCTGCGCGCCGCGAGCCGCGGCGTGACGCAGCACGAGCACCTGCACCTCGGATTCGATGCTGACCGGCACGTATACCGTCCACGTCGCACCCTGAGTGCAGCGCACGCCCACCGTCACGCGCGCGGCACGCAGTCCCGCCGGCATCGACGACGCCTCGAGCGGTCCTGCGCAGGGCGCGAGGCGCAGGCGTGGATCTAGTGATCCCGCGGAAACCGCAACGTCCCCACCCGCGCCGAGCTGGGTGCGAACGTGATCCTCCGCCGCCGCCCGGATCGTCTCGAGCGGCTGGATCGCCTGCTGTGCATGGATCACGGTCGCTGCGCATCCCGCCAACGCGAGAAATGCGCACCGCGGCGTGCGACGGGTTTTCGACGCGCTGTGCATGTCCATATGTCTTGCAAGCAGCGCGCCAGATGCCGGCGCTCACGGTGCGACGCGCAGCACGTGCCACGCACGCGATGGATGTCGCTCGAACGGCGCACGCACGCGCGTCGTTTGCCGCGCGCGGCAGATCCTTGCCGCATGCGTGTGACGTCGCTCACGAATTTCGGCGCCGTGCACGTGCGTATCGACGCAGAACCGTGTCCGACACGCGATGGCATGGGCTTTGCTTTGTACGCCCCGGGGCCAGTTTCCCGACGGATGCGTCACAGCGATGAATCTCGACGCCTATATCGGCATCCACGCCGACGCCTTGAGGGTGCGCGCACAGCGCACCGAAGTGCTGGCGAGAAATCTCGCCAATGCCGACACGCCCGGCTATCAGGCGCGCGACATCGACTTCCGTGAGGTGCTCGCCCAGACGGGCGGCGCAGACAGACGGGTGACGCTCGCGACGACCGATGCGCGCCACATCGGCGCCGGCAGCGCGAACGAGCCACCGGGACTCAAGTATCGGGTTCCTCTCGCCCCCTCGGTCGACGGCAACACCGTCGACGTGCAGCTCGAACAGGCGGCGTTCGCCGAGAACGCGGTGCGTTTCCAGGCGACGCTCACCTTTCTCGCATCCCGTTTCCGCGGCCTGCTGACCGCGATCACGGGCCAGTAGGCGCAGGAGGTACGGCATGTCCTCATTCAAGGTATTCGACATCGCGGGCTCCGGCCTCTCCGCGCAATCGGTGCGGCTCAACACCGTGGCGAGCAACCTCGCCAATGCCAACAGCGTGAGCGGCGATCCGAATCAGGTGTACCGCGCACGCCATCCGGTGTTCGAAGCCGTGCGCACGGCTCTTGCCGGCCAGGGAAGCGATGCGGCCGTCCGCGTGCGCGGCATCGTCGAGAGCACCGAGCCGCCGACCGCGCGCTACGAGCCCGGCAATCCGCTCGCGGACGAGCAGGGTTACGTGTACGCGCCGAACGTGAACGTCGTGGAGCAGATGGTCGACATGATCTCCGCTTCGCGCGCGTACCAGAACAACATCGAAGTGCTCAACACGTCGAAGGAGCTGCTGCTCGCGACGCTGAGGCTCGGCCAGTAAGCGGTCCGGCGCAGACGAAAGGATCGAAGCATGTCGTCCGTGGATTCCGTGAGCAGCCTGACCGGCGAAGCGCACACGCAGGCGGCGAAGCGCAGTCAGCTCGGGCAGGAGGACTTCATCGAGCTGATGATCGCGCAGATGCGCAACCAGGACCCACTCAAGCCCGCCGACCCGACGCAGTTCCTGAGCCAGCTCGCCCAGTTCAGTCAGGTGACGGGCATCCAGAGCATGGAGAGGGCCGTCACGGGTCTCGCCGAGTCGCTGCGCTCGGCGCAGCTGCTGAGCGGCACGAGTCTCGTCGGACGCGAAGTGCTCGCGGTCTCCGATTCCGCGACGCTCGTCGAGGACGGCGCCATCGCCGGTGCCGTCGACGTGCCCGACGGCGCCACGTCACTGCGCGTGCTCGTTCGCGATTCGACCGGTCAGCTCGTGCGCACCCTCAATCTCGAGCCACGCGCGGGTCTCACGGAGTTCACCTGGGACGGCACCACGGACCGCGGCACGGTGGCCTCCCCCGGCGAGTACCGGTTCGAGGTCGTCGCCGCCTCCGGCAGCACGAGCTTCTCGCTCCAGCCGCTGCTCGCGAGCCGTGTCGACAGCGTGACGTTCGATCCTTCGAGCCAGCGGCTCGTGCTCAACACTTCCGGCGGCACCTTCGCTCTGAACGACGTGAGGCGCGTGAAGTAGCCGCGCACCGGATTTCCATTTTCGCAGGAGAATCGACATGCCTTTCCGCATTGCCCTCTCGGGAATCAACGCGGCCTCGGCCGATCTGAACGTCACCGCCAACAACATCGCCAACGTCGGCACGGTGGGCTTCAAGGCCTCCCGCGCGGAGTTCGCGGATCTCTTCGCCACGAGCCAGCAGGGCGTGAGCGCGACGGCGGTCGGCAACGGCGTGCGCGTCGCGAACATCTCGCAGCAGTTCGCCCAGGGCAACATCGACTTCACCGACAACGCGCTCGACCTCGCGCTCTCGGGTCAGGGCTTCTTCATCCTGAGCGACAACGGCGCGCTGAGCTACACGCGCGCGGGCACGTTCAAGGTGGACCGCAACGGGTACGTCGTCAACCACCAGGGGCTCCGGCTGCAGGCCTATCCGCCGCTCGAGAACGGCAGCTTCAACACCGGCGGGCTCGCGGACATCCGCCTCATCACGAGCGAGAGCCCGCCCCGGGCGACGAGCAGAGCGGAGCTCACGCTGAACCTGCCGGCCGCCGCCGAGATTCCGCTTTCCACGGTCTTCGATCCGGCGGACGCGCGCAGCTACAACAACGCCACGTCGCTCACGATCTACGACTCGCTCGGCGCCGCCCACACCGCGACGCTGTACTTCGTGAAGACGGGCGACAACCAGTGGAACGCGCACCTGTACGTCGACGGGCAGGCAGTCGGCGGTCCGCAGGCGCTCACCTACTCCAACACGGGCGAGCTGATCGCGCCTGCCCTGGGCGAGGTCTCGTTCCCGCCGCACGACCCGCAGACCGGCGCGGCGGATCTGGAGCTGACGTTCGACTTCAGCGCGACGACGCAGTACGGTCAGACGTTCACCGTCAACGCCATCATGCAGGACGGCTACACGACGGGCCGCCTGATCGGCATCGATGTCGACGCCAGTGGCGTCGTGCAGGCGCGCTTCACGAACGGGCAGTCGCAGCCGCTCGGTCAGATCGCGCTCGCCAACTTCGCGAACCCCCAGGGACTCCAGCAGCTCGGCGACACCACATGGGCCGAGACCTTCGCTTCGGGTCAGGCACTGCGCGGTCAGGCGGGCAACTCGGGCTTCGGCGTGATCCAGTCGGGTGCGCTCGAGGCCTCGAACGTCGACATCACCGAGCAGCTCGTCAACATGATCACTGCGCAGCGCAACTACCAGGCGAACGCGCAGATGATCTCTGCCGCGAACCAGGTGACGCAGACGATCATCAACATCCGCTGATGACCGCCGCCGCTTCACACGCTCGCGCGCTGCGTGAGCCTCGGACCGCCGTTCCGGGAGGACACTGATGGACCGTCTGCTCTACGTCGCGATGACCGGCGCGAAGGAGACGCTGCGCGCTCAGGGTGTGAACAACCACAACCTGGCCAACGCGAGCACCACTGGGTTCCGTGCCGAGCTCAGCGCCTTCCAGAACCGCGCGGTCACCGGTGCCGGCTTTCCGTCGCGCGTCTACGCGACGCATTCCGTGACCGGATGGGACACGAGCGCAGGCTCGATGATCTCGACCGGCCGGAGCCTCGACGTCGCCGTGCAGGGCGACGGATTCATCGCCGTCCAGGGCCGCGACGGGCGCGAGGCCTACACGCGCGCCGGAGACCTCCGCGTCGATCCGAGCGGACTGCTCCTCACGGGCGCCGGTCATCCGGTGCTCGGTGACGGCGGACCGATCACGGTGCCGCCGCATGCCTCCATCGATATCGCGGCGGATGGAAGCGTTTCGATCGTGCCTCTCGGCCAGGGGCCGGAGACGACCGCGGTCGTGGCGCGCATCAAGCTCGTCAATCCGCCTCCCGAGTCGCTCGAGCGCGGAGCCGACGGCCTCTTCCGCACGCGCGACGGCATGGACGCGCCGGCGGATGCCTCCGTGCGTCTCGCCTCGGGCGTGCTCGAGTCGAGCAACGTCAACGTCGCCGAGGCGATGGTCACGATGATCGAGCTCGCGCGGCAGTTCGAGATGCAGGTGAAGATGATGCGGACGGCCGAAGAGAACGCCGACGCCTCCGCGCAGCTCCTGCGCATCGGCTGATCCTCGAGGAGCGATCCGCTTCGCTTACGGTTTGACTGAAAGAGAGTAACCGCATGAATCCCGCACTCTGGGCCGCAAAGACCGGACTCGACGCGCAGCAGACGCGCATGACGGTCACGTCAAACAACCTCGCGAACGTCAACACCAGCGGCTTCAAGAAGTCACGGGCCGTCTTCGAGGACCTGCTCTACCAGAACATCCGGCAGGTCGGCGGCAACACCTCGCAGGACACCATCTCGCCGTCGGGCCTCTCGCTCGGCACCGGCGTGCGCGTCGTGGCGACCGAGAAGATCTACACCCAGGGCAACCTCAACCAGACGGGCAACGCGCTCGATCTCGCCGTGCAGGGCCGCGGCTTCTTCCAGGTCCTGCTGCCCGACGGCACGTTCGCCTACACGCGCGATGGCAGCTTCCAGATCAACGCGCAGGGCGAGCTCGTCACTTCGAGCGGCTACGCCGTGCAGCCCGGCATCACCATTCCCGACGGCGCACAGAGCATCACGATCGGGTCCGACGGAGTCGTGTCCGTTCAGCTCGCGGGTCAGTCGGCTCCGGTGCAGATCGGCTCGCTGCAGCTCGTCGATTTCGTGAATCCCGCGGGCCTTCAACCGCGCGGCGAGAACCTCCTGCTCGAATCCGCCGCGAGCGGCCCCGCCCAGGTGGGAACGCCGGGCCTCAACGGCCTCGGCACCATCGTGCAGGGCGCGCTCGAGAGCTCGAACGTCAACGTGGTCGAAGAGCTCGTCAACATGATCGAGACGCAGCGCGCCTACGAGATGAACTCGAAGGCGATCGCGACCACCGACCAGATGCTCGAGTACGTGAACAACACGCTGTAGGAGCAGCCGTGATCCGACTGCCGCGCAAGAACCGCCTGCTGCTTCTCGCTTCGGTGCTCGCGCTCGCCGCGTGTGCGAGCCGCCCGCCGCTGGAAGAGACCGTCGACGAGTGGCCGACCGAGCCGGTTCCGGTCGCGAACGGCGCGATCTACCAGGCCGGGCACGACGTCGCGCTCTTCGAGAACGCCACCGCGCGGCGCATCGGCGACATCGTGACGGTGCGCCTCGTCGAGCGCATGGACGCCTCGAAGAGCTCGACCACCAGCACGAGCAAGACCACGTCCGTCGATCTCGCAGGTCCCATCGTCGGCGGCCGGCCGGTCACGGTGAACGGCACGGAGGTCCTGCGCGGGAGCATCGACAACGAATCGAGCTTCGAGGGCAAGGGCAACAGCGCGCAGAGCAACCGCCTGCAAGGCGACATCACGGTCGTCGTGATGCGGCGCCTGCCGAACGGAAACCTCCTCGTGCGCGGCGAGAAGTGGATCGGAATCAATCAGGGACGCGAGTTCGTGCGGCTCGAGGGGATCATCCGCGCCATCGACATCGAGCCGGACAACTCGATCCCGTCGTACAAGGTGGCGAACGCCCGCATCTCCTACGGCGGCCGCGGAGCGCTCGCGGACGCGAACACCAAAGGGTGGCTCGCACGCTTCTTCGACTCGCCCTGGATGCCGTTCTGAGGCTCATGAAGATGGCTTCGACTCGTTCGCGCATTCTCTCCGGTCTCGTGCTCGCCGCACTGTGCCTCTGCGGCACGCTGCCCGCGCACGCCGAGCGCGTGAAGGACATCGCTTCGGTCGCAGGCGTACGACCCAACCAGCTCGTCGGATACGGCCTCGTCGTCGGTCTCGACGGCACGGGCGACCAGACGAGCCAGGCGCCGTTCACCATCCAGAGCATCAAGAACATGCTCGCGAAGTTCGGCGTCACCATCCCGTCGAACGTCAATCCGCAGCTCAAGAACGTCGCGGCGGTGACGGTGCATGCGGAGCTGCCGCCGTTCGCGAAGCCCGGCCAGACCATCGACGTCACGGTCTCCTCGATCGGCAACGCGTCGAGCCTGCGCGGCGGTTCGCTCCTGATGACGCCGCTGCGCGGCATCGACGGTGAGGTCTACGCCATCGCGCAGGGCAGTCTCGTCGTCAGCGGCTTCGGAGCGGGCGGACGCGACGGCTCGCGCATCTCGGTCAACGTGCCGAGCAGTGGAAGGATTCCGAACGGCGCGACCGTCGAGCGCGAGGTACCGACGAGCTTCGCGAGCGAGCCGTACGTGATGCTGAACCTCCACACGCCGGACTTCACGACCGCCGCGCGCCTCGCCGACAGCATCAATCAGCTCCTCGGACCCGACACCGCGCAGGCGCTCGACGCCGTGACGGTCCGCGTCGCGGCGCCGGCCGATCCGAGCCAGCGCATCGCCTATCTCTCGACGCTCGAGTCGCTCGAGGTCGAGCCGGGCGAGGCGCCCGCGCGCGTCATCGTCAACTCGCGCACGGGAACTGTGGTGATCGGCTCTCACGTGCGCGTGACGCCCGCGGCGGTGGCGCACGGCTCGCTCTCGGTGACGATCTCCGAGCGCTTCGACGTGAGCCAGCCGAACCCCTTCTCGCAGGGTGAAACCGTCGTGACCCCGCGCACCTCGATCGAGGTGCAGCAGTCCGAGGCCCGCATGTTCGTGTTCGAGGCGGGCGTGAGCCTCGACGAGATCGTCCGCGCGGTGAACCAGGTCGGCGCTGCGCCGGGCGACCTGGTCGCGATTCTGGAAGCGCTGAAGGAAGCCGGCGCGCTGCGCGCCGAGCTCATCGTGATATGACCGTGCAGTCGACGGGGCTCGCCCAGCCACTCGATCCGGGCTTCTACGCCGACTTCGGCAAGCTCGCCGCGCTCAAGCGCGGCGCGCAGACGCAGGACCCCGAGGCGCTGCGCGCAGCGGCCCGGCAGTTCGAGAGCCTCTTCACGCAGATGCTGATCGAGAGCATGCGCGCGGCCAGCTTCGGCGACTCGCTGTTCGGCAGCGATCAGACGGAGTTCTACCAGAGCCTGTTCGACGAGCAACTCGCCGTCGAGCTCTCGAAGAGCGGCGGGCTCGGGCTCGCCGATCTCCTCGTCGAGCAGCTCACCCGCGCGGGCGCCGCGGCACCTCGAGGTTCGACAGGCAGCGAGACAGCGCCGACTGCCGCGGCCGGCAACGCCGATCCGCAGAAAGCCTGGAAGCCTGCCTCGCGTGAGGAGTTCGTGCGCGAGCTGTGGCCGCACGCCGAGGCTGCCGGTCGCGAGCTCGGTGTCGATCCTCGCGCCCTCCTCGCCCAGGCCGCTCTCGAGACCGACTGGGGCCGCGCGATTCCGCGCAGGCCCGACGGCACCAGCAGCTTCAATCTCTTCGGTATCAAGGCAGGCGCCAGCTGGTCCGGCCCCACCGTGGGCGTGCCGACGATCGAGTTCGAGCACGGTATTCCCGTCCGGCGCGTCGAGCGCTTCCGTGCGTACGGTTCGCTCGCCGAGAGCTTCCGCGACTACGCCGCGCTCGTGCGCAACAGCCCGCGCTACGAAGCCGCCCTCGGCACTGGATCCGACGTGGAGGCATTCGCCGGTGCGCTTCAGAGCGGAGGTTATGCAACCGACCCCGCCTACGCCGAGAAGATCGCCGCCGTCGCGCGGAGCGTCGAGCGGCTGATCCCGGACGCGGGCCCGTCTTTGCTCAAGGTTGCGCACGCCCGGCCGATACGCTCGGGTGGGGAAGCAGGCTGATGAGCCCTGGTTCGCATGCAGTGAGGAGAGCGGGAGGCGGCAATGGCTGACCTTATGTCGAACAGCGTGTCGGCGCTGCTCGCCTTCCAGCGCGCGATCGCAGTCACCGGTCACAACATCGCCAACGTCAACACGCCGGGCTACAGCCGCCAGCGCGCCGAGTTCATCTCGCGCGGCGGGCAGCCCTCGGGCGACGGTTACGTGGGCGACGGGGTACGCATCGCCACCGTGCGGCGGCTCTACGACGATCTCGTCGCCGCACAGGTGCGCACGACCGCGAGCAGCTACAGGAATCTCGAGATCTTCGCCTCCTACGCCGAGCGCCTGAGCAATCTGCTCGGCGACACCGACACGGGACTCACGGCGACGCTGCAGAAGTTCGTGAACGCCGTGCACGGCGTCGCCGACGCGCCGACCTCCATTCCCGCGCGACAGGTTCTGCTCAGCGAGGCCGAGTCGCTGCGCGACAGGCTGCAGTACATGGACGCCCGGCTGCGCGACCTGGAAACACAGATCGAGTCGCGCATCAGGTCGGAAGCGACCGAGATCACCGCGATCGCGAAGAGCATCGCGCAGCTCAACCGCGAGATCGAGGCGGAATCCGTCCGCACCGGTCAGCCGCCCAACGATCTGCTCGACCAGCGCGATCGCCTCATCGACGAGCTGTCCGAACGGCTGAACGTGACCGTCGTCCCGAGTGGCAGGGCGATGGTCAGCGTGTTCGTCGGCACCGGGCAGCCGCTGGTGCTGGGTGCCGAGGCCGCAACGCTCTCCACGCGGCCGGACGTCTTCGACCGGACGCGCAGCATCATGGTGATCGAGACGGAGAACGGCGCGTCCGACATCACGCACGCGCTGACGGGCGGCAGCCTCGGCGGGCTCCTCGCCTTCCGCAGCGAGCTGCTCGATCCGGCGCGCAACGCCATCGGCCGCATCGCCGTCGCGCTCACCGAGGTCGTCAATGAGCAGCACCGCGCCGGCATGGACCTCACCGGCGCGCTGGGCGGCGATTTCTTCGGCATCGGCAGCGTGGAAGTGCTCGCGCGTGCATCGAACACGGGCAGCGCGTCCGTGACGGTCACGCGCTCGGACATCAGTGCGCTGACCGAGCACGACTACATCCTGCGGCGCACGGCAACCGGCTGGGATCTGCGCCGCGCGGACACCGGTGAAGCGATTGCGCTCACCGGCGCCGGCACGGCTGCGGATCCCTTCGTCGCGGAAGGGCTTTCGATCGTCGTCGGCGGCACGGCCGCGGCGGGCGACGAGTTCCTCATCCGTCCCACGCGCGACGCCGTGCGCGGCTTCGAGGTCCTGATCCAGAATCCCGAGCAGATCGCTGCCGCGGCGCCGATCCGCACGACGGCCGATCCGGGCAACCTCGGCACGGGCACGATTTCCGCGGGCGTCGTCACGGACAGGAACCATCCGCAGCTCCTCGCGCCCGTCACCATCGAGTTCCTGAGCCCGACGACCTACTCGATCAACGGCAGCGGCAGTTACACGTACACGCCGGGAGCACCGATCGAGGTGAACGGCTGGCGTGTCGAGATCAGCGGTGCGCCCGAGACCGGCGACCGCTTCACCGTCGGCAGCAACGCGAACGGCGCGGGAGACAACCGGAACGCCCTGCTGCTCGCGGACGCCCTGAGGGGACCCGTGCTGAACGGCGGGACGACGTCGCTCGACTCCGCCGCCACGCGGCTGACAGGCAATGTCGCCACGGCGACCCGTCAGGCGCAGGCGGGCCGCGACGCGCAGAAGATCGTCCACGACGACAATCTCGCGACGCGCGATTCACTCTCCGGCGTGAACCTCGACGAGGAAGCCGCGAATCTCCTGCGCTTCCAGCAGGCCTACCAGGCGGCCGCGCAGATGATCCAGGTCGCGAGCACGCTGTTCGACGCTCTGCTCGCCGCGACAAGGAGATAGTCATGCGCATCTCGACCTACGCGATGCACCAGACCGCGCTCGAGACGCTGCTCAGGCAGCAGAGCACGCTGAGCCGCACGCAGGAGCAGATCGCGACCGGCAAGCGCCTGCTTTCGCCGGCCGACGATCCGGCCGCCGCCGTGCACATCGCGGAGCTCGAGCGCGCGCTCGCCGAATCGGCGCAGTTCGCGCGCAACTCCGACATGGCCGAGGCGCGTCTGTCGCTGACGGAAACCGCGCTGGCGAACGCTGGAGAGACACTGCAGCGCGTCCGGGAGCTCGTCGTTCAGGCCAATACGGGAACGATGGACGACGACTCGCGCGCTCTGATCGCGAGCGAGGTCAAGGAGCTCCTCAACGAGCTGCTCGACATCGCGAACCGCAAGGATGCGAACGGCGAATACCTGTTCGCCGGCTACTCCACTCTGAACCAGCCGTTCGTTCGCACCGCCGCAGGAATCGCCTACGTGGGCGATCAGGGCGTGCGCATGCTCCAGATCGGCCCGGCGATGCGCGTTCCGGACGGTCAGTCGGGACAGAGGGTCTTCGTCGACGTGCCCGCGGGCAACGGGAGCTTCGTGACGGCCGCGAACCCGGGGAATACCGGCAGCGGTGTGATCGACGCGGGAGTGATTGCCGATCGCACTGCGTGGGTTCCCGGCGACTATACCCTGCGCTTCACGAGCCCCACGACCTGGGAAGTCGTCGACGCTGCGAGCACTGTCGTCGCGAGCGGCACGTACACGTCCGGCGCGGCCATCGAGTTCAACGGCGCGCGCGTGACCGTGACCGGCGCGCCCGAAGCCGGCGACGCCTTCACCATCTCGCGCGCCGGCTCGAAGGACATGTTCTCGATGGTCGAGGACGTGCTCGCCGCGCTTCAGGCGCCGATCGACACTCCCGCCGACCGTGCACAGGTCACGACGCGCCTCGGCGCGGCATTGACCCAGATCGACAAGGCGATCGATCACCTGCTCGCCGTGCGCGGCGAGGTGGGCTCCCGGCTCTCCTCGATCGAGCGCGCCGCCGATGCCCGCGCGGACCTGGATCTGCAGATCACGCAGTCGCTCTCGGAGCTGCGCGATCTCGACTACGCCGAGGCCGTGAGCCGGATGAATCGCCAGCTCGTGGGCCTCGAAGCCGCGCAGCTCTCCTATGTACGGATTTCGCAGCTTTCACTCTTCGACTACCTGTGACGTGATCCGACGCACATTTTGCCCGCAGGGGACCCTCGACCCTCAAGTTCCCCCCGCCCTCCGCCGATACGGAGTGTCGAACGCAGTACGGCGCATCACGCCGGAGGCGACCGGGTAACCACCAGGAGTAGTCTCAAATGGCTCTTGTCATCAATACGAACGTGATGTCGCTGAACGCGCAGCGCAATCTGACGACATCCGGAAGCCAGCTTGCCACCGCGCTTCAGCGCCTGTCGTCGGGCCTGCGCATCAATAGCGCCAAGGACGACGCGGCGGGTCTTGCGATCACCGAGCGCATGACCTCGCAGATCCGCGGTCTCAACCAGGCGGTCCGCAACGCCAACGACGG